>JADMIO011385291.1_pt1 | contig 99154 bp, 83 predicted proteins | sample 8958161 | NCBI WGS metagenome assembly JADMIO01 (sample SAMN16585339, study PRJNA669376) | soil metagenome | isolation source: Crop rotation soil | place: USA: Cullars Rotation, Alabama | collected 2011
GCCGCGACTTCAAGTCACGTGAATTCCAAGCTTCGGATCCCACTGTGCTGGAAAGTCGGATTCGGGCTCTCTGCTGCCCTCAACGGAGCGATCACACTCAAGGATGGCATCGTCGAGCAGTCGAACTTCCACGACTACGCGCCCATCCGGATCAACGATATGCCGAAGGTCGAGGTTCACCTGGTTTCATCTGCCGAAAGCCCGAGCGGGATGGGCGAGCCGGCGGTTCCTCCCGTCGCGCCTGCCGTGGTCAATGCCATCGCCGCAGCCACGGGCAAGCGCCTCAGACGACTACCGATCGCCGCCGATGAACTGAAGTCCTGACGGGTCCTTGACTTACTCCCTCTCCCTTTGGGAGAGGGCTGGGGTGAGGGCACGGGTCGTGTCCCGTCAGTAGGTTGTTGATCGCGAGGCAAGCAAGCTCAGTGGGCGGGGGGCAAGCAAGCTCAGTGGGCGGGCCACGGACGCCGGGTGGCCAACTCCACTCGTGTCCTCCGTCGGCTGGAGCCTCCTCCCCCTTGACCTCGCGGAGTTGGCCACCCGACGTCCATGGCCTGGAAGCAGCGTTGGTTTGCCGACGCTCGAACAATCACGCCGCCAGTTGGATCAGGCGGGTGGGGCGCGCTGCTGGGCGAGGTCAAGGAGGAGGAGGCCCTCCCGGCCGACGGCGGACACGAGTCCAGCAGCGTGCCCCGCCCGCCTGATCCCACCCCCGAGCGTCGCCTCCGGGGGTCTTTCTTTGGTTTCGTAGTACTTGATGTTTGCAGGCATCGTCAATATACTTAGAGCTCTAATTAAAAACAGAGAAGGACAAAAGAGTGCCCCAGCTATTCGTGAAAAACCGCGACGGAGAAGTCGTGCCCATCGAAGCGGAGGCCGGACTCAGTGTCATGGAAGCGCTGCGCGGCGCTGGTATCGACGAGATACTGGCCCTTTGCGGCGGCTGCTGCTCCTGCGCGACGTGCCACGTCCACGTGGATGAGGCGTTCCAGAGTCGTCTTGGGCCGATGTCGACCGATGAGAACGAACTGCTCAACACCTCGACGCACCGCGATACGACGTCGCGCCTGTCATGCCAGTTGGTGCTGAACAATGCACTCGACGGCCTGCGGCTGACCATCGCCGCTGAAGATTGACGGCATTGCGATGAAGGAAGCGTATGACGTCCTCGTGGTCGGGGCGGGCCAGGCCGGTGCACAGGTGTGTTCCGCGCTGCGGCAGTTCAAGTTTGAGGGCAGCATCGGACTGGTCGGCGAGGAGCCCGAGCTGCCGTACGAAAGACCACCGCTCTCGAAAGACTACCTCTCAGGCAACAAGAGCTTCGAACGGATGCTGATCCGGCCCGAGATGTTCTGGAACGGGCGCAACATCGACTTGCTGCTCGGCCGGCGGGTGCTTGCTGTCGACGCCGGGCAGCGGCGCGTGACCTGTTCGAACGGAGAATCCATCGGGTACGGAACGCTCGTGTGGGCCGCGGGCGGTGCACCGCGACACCTGGCATGTGCGGGAAGCAACCTGAGCGGAATTCACTACGTGCGTACACGGTGCGACGTGGACAAGATCATCGAGCAGTTGCCGGCTATACAGCGCGTGGTGGTGATCGGCGGCGGCTACATCGGCCTGGAAACCGCGGCGGTGCTCAGCAAGCTCGGCAAACAAGTCACTGTGGTCGAGGCGATGGATCGGGTTCTGGCGCGGGTGGCCGGCGAGCCGCTTTCCCGCTTTTACGAGACCGAGCATCGTGCGCATGGTGTCGACGTGCAGCTGCATGTCACGGTGGAGTGCGTCGAGGGAAGCGCCGGCAAGGTCACGAAAGTGCGTCTCGCGGACGGGACTTTGCTGCCCGCCGAAATGGCGATCGTTGGCATCGGTATCGTTCCTGCTGTCGCGCCATTGACTGATGCGGGCGCTCAAGGCGGCAACGGTGTCGCCGTTGACCGGTTCTGCAAGACGACGTTGCCGCATGTGTACGCGATAGGCGACTGCGCACTCCACACCAACGACTTCGCCGATGGCGCGCAGGTTCGCCTGGAGTCGGTGCAGAACGCGAACGACATGGCCAGTGTGGTCGCAAAGGCGATCACGGGTGACGAACGACCCTATCACGCGGTCCCGTGGTTCTGGTCGAACCAGTACGATCTGCGCCTGCAAACCGTCGGGCTCTCCGCCGGGCACGATCAGATCGTTGTGCGCGGTGAGCCGGCCACCCGCAGTTTTTCGGTCGTGTACCTGAAGCAGGGCCGAGTCAGGGCTGTAGATTGCGTGAACATGACCAAGGACTTTGTTCAGGCGCGGCAACTCGTGGCCCACGGAGTGGTCGCTGCCGCCGAACAGCTGGCGAACATCGACGTGCCTCTCGCGACCTTGCTTGTAGACTGTCATGATGAGAAGTCGGGGAGAGATGCAAGCTAACGGCAGCGTGACGCTGGGGCACAATGGAGGCATGCCTACCATGAGCGCCGCGCGCGAAGCCGAGATATCCTCCCGCATCCTGAAGCACTGGCACGAAGCCGTGCCCAACGACCGGATGGCCCACCTGGTCAAGGATGCGACTCGCAGTTTCCTGCGATCCTTGCAGGTCAGGCTCAGCGCGCATGGGGTGACGCTGGGACACTGGACCTTTCTTCGCATCCTTTGGGAGCGCGACGGCATCACGCAGCGCGAACTCAGCCAGGATGCAGGGCTGATGGAGCCGACGACGGTTGTGGCCCTGCGCGCGATGGAGGAGTTGGGGTACATCACCCGTGAACGCCTGCCGGAGAACCGAAAGAACATTTATATTCACCTCACGGCAAAGGGCAAGGCGCTCAAGAAGAAGCTGGTGCCATTGGCCGAGGAAGTGAATGCGCTGGCGATGCAGGGGCTCAAGCGCAGCGATGTAGAAACCACGCGCCACTGCCTGCTGGTGATGCTGAACAACCTCGCGCGCGACGAGGCGCTCGGCGAAGGCGCTGCTGAGGCGGCTGGGTGAGCTTTGTGCGGGGAGCTTCGCTTACCACCAGCCTACGGTGACCATGCGACTCGCGCGAACGCCCCTCTCTAGAATTGGATCTCGCGATGCTCAGCCGCTGATTGCAGCAGCGCAAGGCAGACCTGCAGCGTGGCGCGAGCCCAGCTGCCGTCGTGCAAAGGCCGGTGGCCGGCTCGAACTGCCGCATGCAGTTCGTCGATCACTTCGGAGCGCGGAACAAGGGGAGGGGGGAGCGGGAGGTGCCGCCGTTCCTCGTCGCCGTAAACCCAGACGCCATCGGGAACCGGCCGCAAGTCCGCCAGGTCACACGAGACCACGACAGGGCCGAAGTGTTGGTACTGGGCGCCCGAAACGGCCGGCAGCTTGTAGCCCGGCCCGCCATAGGTGCCCTCATTCTTGACACGCGCCTCTTCGGCTGGATTCGCCACACGCTTGAGGCGCCGACGTGCGACTCCGTGCCCGGCTGCGTCTTTGGTGACCCCCATCTCGCCGATCCAGCCGTTCCACTCGTCAGAGTCGAAGTGTCCATAGCCGCTGTACGTGAGTGAGGCGAAGACGCCATTGTCGAACCACAGCAGCGCGGAGTAGGCGCCCTCTGTCGGGCGCTGCGGATCCCATGCGCCGGTGGCGGCGCGCACGCGGGTCACGTTTCCGCCGGCGAGCAGGCGGACCACATCGACCTGGTGCGCCGCCTGGCTGAAGACGACGCCACCACCTGCTGACGTGTCCAGTTCCTCCGGCCGGCGCGGCCGGTACAGGAAGTCGGTGTAGTTCAACGCCTGGATCATGCGCACCTTGCCAACGGTGCCGCCCTGGATGAGTTCCCTGGCGCGCCGATAGGGGGCGTCGAAACTGTGGCAATGGCCCACGATCAGCTGGACGCCGGCATCGCGGCAGTCCTGGATCATCATGTTGCATTCTTCCATCGACAATGCCATCGGCTTTTCGAGAAGAACGTGCTTGCCTGCGCGCGCAGCAAGGCGCGTGTGTGCCGCGTGGAACTGATGGGGGCTCGCGATGTACACGACTTCCACCTCTGGATCCTCAACGAGTTCCTGGATGCTGCCGTAGGCTGCCGCCGCGAAGTCGTGGATGAACTGTTCCCTCGCGGCGGGGCGTGGATCGCAGGCGGCCACGAGCCGCACCCGCTGATCGCCTTGGAAAGTAGGCAGCATCAGGGTGAAGGCCCGGCCGAGGCCGACAACACCCACCTGTAACGGGCCGGCGCCGCTCACAGGTCGATCACCAGTCGTTCGCCCTTGGCGCGGGACACGCAGATCATGATCTGACTTTGCATCTCTTCGGGAAGGAGAACCATGTCGCGGTGGTCGGCCTCGCCTTCGAGGAGGCCGGTGCGGCAGGTTCCGCAGGTCCCGCTTTCGCACGACCAGACGGTGTTGCAGCCGTGCTCGCGCAGGACGGAGAGAATCGATCTTCCGATGGGGACTTCAAAGTCGCCGCCCGACTTCGCGAGCTTCACCGTGAAGGGCTTATCGTCCGGCTTCGCGGCGCCGCCTTCATCGAAGCTCTCGAAATGCACGTTGCCCGGCGACCAATGTCCCGTCATGTCGCGCACGGACTCCATGAGCCTTCTGGGGCCGCAGCAATACACATGGGCGGCGTCCGGCTTCTCCAGGGCCGGCCAGAGATCGTATGCATTGGCGGGGTCGCCGCCGCTGTGGTGGACCACGATCTTCCCGTGGCAAGCGAGGTCCTTCAGCACATCCAGGAACCCCGTGCTCCCCGCATGGCGCGAAAGGTAGTACAGCCTCCAGGGCGCCGGAGGCAAGTCACCGAACGAACGGATCATCGACAGGATGGGCGTGATCCCGATGCCGCCGGCGATGAAGATGTAGGCGCGTGCCTTCGCGGCCAGCGGAAATGCATTCTCCGGCAACGAGGCGGGGAGCATGTCGTCAACTCGCAGTTGATCGTGCATGCTGCGCGAGCCGCCCTGGCTGGCGGGCTCGTTCTTCACCGCAATGACGTAACGGTGCCGCTCGGCCGGATCGTTGCACAGCGAGTATTTGCGCCATGCACCCGAGGGCGTTTGCACCCGAACGTGGGAGCCCGGCGTAAACGCGGGCAGTTCGTTTCCGTCAGCATCCACCAGCTCGAAACTGCGAATGCCGTCCGCCACGTCGTCGATCGCGCGAACGCGCAGCGGCATCGGCGCGTCGGGCAGCAATGAGTTGCCCATGTCAGATGCTGTAGCTTTCGTAAGTGGAAGCGTGGAACAGTTCATCCACCGGGACCAACCGCGACGACAAGCCTTGCGAGTGGTGGTGGCGCACGAACGTCTCCAGCGTCTTGCGCGCGGCAGCGACGCCGTAGGACCAGAAGTCCTCCCCCAAGGTCTCGCGCGCCGCCTTCAACTGCTCTTCTACGAAAGGCAAGGTCACCTTGGTGGCGGAGGTGTCGGTCAGCAGTTCCAAGCCCGCGGCCTTCGACTGCGTGAAGGCCTTCTGCACGGCGGCCGGCAGCCAGGGATGACGGTCTGCGAGTTCACGCCGAATGCCGACCACGTGCATGATGGGAAAGACGCCTGTGCGGCCGTAATAATCCTTGGCGGCTGCGGTGGGGTCCTCGAACAGCCACCCGATGTGGGGGTTCTTCTGAAGAATGTGGCGACTCGGTGGTCTCGGCCCGATGAAGGCGTCGATGTCTCCCCGGTCCAGCAGCTCTGAAATGGTCGCCCCCTCGGGCGCGGCTTCGATCCGGATCGCCGGGGGCAGCTCCAGCTTGATCTTCTCGGGGCGTCCCGGCTGGTCGATGCCGCCGCGCACCCACGTGACATCTTCCGGCCTGACCCCATGGTCGTCCTGCAGGATGGCGCGCGCCCAGACGTTCGCGGTGAGCTGGTATTCGGGCAGGCCGATGCGTTTGCCCTTGAGATCTTCAGGGCGGCGGATGCGGTCCTTGCGCGCATAAATGGAGGTATGGCGGAAGGCGCGCGACAGGAACACCGGAACCGCGACGTACGGGCACTCGCCGCGCGAATGCTTGACCAGGTAGCTTGAGAAGGACAGCTCGGTGATGTCGAAGTCACGACTGCGCATGGCCCGGAAGAACATCTCTTCCGGACTGAGCAGCATGTAGACAGGATCGACACCGTCGATCTGTACGCGGCCGTCGAACAGCGCGCGTGTGCGGTCGTAGTCGCCCATGGCGACGGAAAGCTGGAGTTTGGACATTGCGGTGGTCTCAGTCCGGTTTGACCGAGTAGGAGGGTTCGAACTCCGCATGCACTGGCTGGTCGCTTTGACCGACGGGCAGCGCTTCGAATTCGCGCCAGTCGATGGTCTTTGGAAGGACTGCCTGGAACGAACACACGGTTGGCGGAGTGCCCTGCGCTCCGGTGCCAATGGCTGGTTCGCCCCTCTGCACCGCTCGGACCGCATCCAGCATCACGCGGCGAAACTCGACGATGGCCTGGTCGCTCGCCCCAAGGCGGTCGTTGGTGCGGTCGGCGATGTCGCCCATTGTGATCCACATCGCAACGTCCTGGTTTGGAAAGCCGCTGATACCGGTGAAGTTTCCCGCCTTCATGGCCTGCCGGTCCTGCCAGAACTTGTTGTCGGCATTGCGAAAGGGCCGGTATTCCGTGTCCAGGTCGATGCCGACGGTTTGCCGAAGGAATTGGCGCCAGGTTTCGGTCTCGGGCGTGTGTGCCGGGACACCCCAGGCGATGAAATAGAAGGCCGTGTTCGTGTCGTCCATCGGCACATTCACGTTCGCGACGTTGTACATGTTGTTCGGTGGAATCAGTGCGGTCGCCGGGGCCACGAACACGGTGGAACGCACGTACTCATGCGTGGCGGCATTCTGGATGGGCCGGCGCAAGGCCGCATAGCGGAACCCATAAGGAGTGCGTTGCACCTGCATGCGAGGCGCCTTGTCGGTGGATGGTCGCAGCCACGTCTTGGCCGTCGCTTCGGCTCCACCTACGCGCGCCGGCACCATGTCGGACGAGTGGAGGCTGGAGCTGTGCGCGGAGTCGATCGCACCCTCCAGGATCTGCGCCCAGTTGCAGGGAATCAGCACCTTGGCGATGCTGACCCGCACGTCGGGCGTTGGCGCCCAGGGCGGCGGCCTGAATTCGGGGACTTGATCCGCGGCACCCAGCCAGGCCCAGACCATGCCGCCCCACTCCTTGACGGGATAGGACTTGTGCTTGACCTTCTCGGCCATTCCGCTGGCCGCCGGTTCCGACGCCATTTCCAGGACGTTCCCGGCCACGTCCATCTTCCAGCCGTGATACAGGCAACGGATGCCGCCTTCCTCATTACGGCCGAGCGCGAGAGAGGCGCGGCGATGCGGGCATGCCTCGTCGAGCACGCCTACGCGGCCATCGCTATCGCGGAACACGACGAGGTTTTCGGCGAGGACGCGTGCCTTCACGGGGGCGCCGTCCGGCTCGCTTGCTTCCTCCGACAGGCATACAGGGGTCCAGTGCTGCCGCATCAACTGGCCCATCGGGGCATTCCCCTCCACTCGGCAAAGGAGTTCGTTGTCTTCATTGGTCATCATGGTGGAATCTCAAACGTCTATTTTTACTTAGATATCTAAGAATAACATGTCGACAAGCGCGAGTAAATGGATGGCGCACCATGGATTACCCCAGCTTGGGGATGTGGATTGAGCGCCGCGCCGGCGACTCGGGTGACCGGCTACGCGCCGGAGCGCCTTACGCGCTCTTCAATTTCTTGCGCCGGCCGTCAAGGTAAGTCCGCCGCAAGGCCTCGATGACGAAATCGAGGGCTGCTCTGTTGCCGGCCTTGCCCTGATCGCCCGCCGAGGACACCGCGAGGCCGCGCGACAGGGCCCACAGCGAGCGGACGATCAAGACGGCGTCGTCAGCGCCAACGCCTCGATCGGTCAGATGGGGTGTCCACAGGGCTTCCGTCGCTGCGCGCTGCGACAGGAGGAGCTTCGTCGCCATCTCGCCAATCAGGCTATGGCGGCGGACCGACAGGAAGATGTCCAAATAGATCAGGAACTCGGGCGCTGCATAGAACCGCTCGGCGCTTTTGGAAATCGGCGCAAGGTCGTCATCCGTATTCGCGCGGGCCGCCTCTTGCACGGCGAGGTCCATGACGCGTGCTGACAGGCGTTCGACGACCGCGATGACCAGGGACTCCTTGCTCGGAAAATGATGGAGTTGGCCGCCTAGCGACACACCGGCTTCCTTCGCGACGGCCGCGACCCGAAGCGCTGCGTAGCCGTGCTCTGCCAGCAGTTTTGTCGCGGCTTCAAGAATCTGTTCGCGCGTCGCGTCCTTCTGCTCGCTTCGTGACGTTCTTGCCATGTGGGCCACACCTTTTCTTTCCGGAAGCACTGAACCTTATGGGGTGCGCAGCACCGCACTCGCTCGAGTCCAAAAAAGGCTCTGCGCGTTACCGGAAGTATATCCTGTCAGCTAAAAAAGCGAATGCTCAGGCCGCTGCCTGCATCGCCGGTTGCAGCGCGGCCTCGATCACTGCCTGTTCGATAAGCTTGCGCGACAGGCCCTGCACCGAGTACGTCGGCAGCCCGCCGTGGGCACACAGGCTCGCGTAGCCGAACACCGTCGACCAGAAAGTAATGGCGTGCAACCGCACCTGCGCGATGGGCACCTCGGGCAACGCGCGCCTGAACAGCGCGATGACCGCGCGGTACGCCCCGGCCTGAGCGGGCAGTTGCGCGTCGGCATCCGGCGCGTTGACCACTTCATCGGCGTACATCAGCCGAAACATGCGCACTCGCTGCTGTGCGAATTCGATGACGGCGGCCGCTGTCGCGCGCAGCGCCTGCCACGGATCCTCGTATCGGGAAAAGCCGTTGACCTCCTCCAGCAGTTCAGCATGCGAGTCGTTGGCCAGCAGCAGCATCAGTGCGTTGCGGTCGGCGAAGTGCCGGTACAGAGCCCCGATGGAAACGCCGAGCGTGGTGGCGAGCTCACGCATCACCAGCGCGTCGTGGCCACGGGCCGCGACCACCTCGTGCGCCAGTGCGATCGTGGCGTTGCGGAGGTCGCCGTGGTGATAGGAGGTGGCGGGCATCGCGCCATTATCTCCTGCGCAGTCTGCCGCTTCTGACGAGTCGCGTGCGTTGATTCGGGTGTAAACCCGGAGTCAGCCGGCGGTGAACGAGCTTAAAGTGAGCATCTATCACATTGAATGGGGAACGGTGATGAGTTACCTTTTGAACACTTGGTACGTGGCCGCCTGGGCCCAGGAGCTGATCGGCACGAAGCCGCTGGCGCGCACGCTGCTCGACACGCCGGTGGTGTTGTACCGCGATGGACAGGGCCAGGCCCATGCGCTGATGGACCGCTGTCCGCATCGCTTCGCGCCGCTGTCGATGGGCAAGGTGCAGGAGAGCGGGGCGCTGCAGTGCCCCTACCATGGCCTGCAGTTCGGCACCGACGGCCGCTGCGTGAAAAATCCGCACGGCGACGGCAGCATCCCAGCGGGCGCGGTGGTGCGGCGCTTTGCGCTGGTGGAGCGCTACAGTGCGGTGTGGATCTGGATGGGCGACGCCGACAGGGCGGACGACAGCAAGATCCCTGAGTTTCCGTTCAACGACCCGGCGCACTGGGCGGTCGCCACCAACATGATGAGCGTGGACGCCAGCTACGAGCTCGAGTCGGACAACATCCTGGACACGTCGCACATCGAGTTCATACACCCTTTGTTCGCCAGCGAAGCCGTGAGCCGGGCAGAGCTGCAATGCAAGCAGGACGGTGACACTGTGTGGCAACTGCGCTTCATGTCCAACGACAGGGAGCCGCCGCATTTCATTCGCGAAACGCTTCAGGTGCCCGAGGGTCCGATCGACCGCTGGCTCGACGTGCGCTGGAACGCACCGGCAGTGATGGCGCTGTTCATCGGCGGCGTGGCCGCGGGTCAGCCGCGCGAGCGTGGCACCGTGTTGCACCAGGCGCACTGCTTCACTCCCGAGTCAAAGAATCGCACGCACTACTTCTTTTCGTCAGCCTTCCCACGCGCGATGGGCCCGATGGCCGAGTCGTTGGCGCAGCAGCTCGTCGAAGGTGTGCGCGGGCCTTTCGAACACGAGGACAAGCCGATGCTGGAAGCAGTGGCGCGCCGCATGGGCGACGCCGAGTTCTGGTCGCAGAAGCCGGTGGTGCTCGAGGGCGACGCCGGGGGTGTGCGTGCGCGGCGGCTGCTGCGGCAGATGATCGCGAAGGAGCAGGCTGCGATGGCGCAATGACAGCAGATTGCCGGTCTTGACGGCAGATGGCAGGGTTCAATTCGCGCACCCCGCCCGTCGACCCCGGACCGTGCACTGCGCATCGCCGCAGGGCGGGTACCCGGCGGTCATCCCGGACCTGATCCGGGATCCATGTCTTCGACGGCCATGCTTTAGCCCACGCCGTCTGGATGCCGGATCAAGTCCGGCATGACAGCCAAATACCGGGCACCGCTCGCCGCGACGCACGGTGAACAAATCCAACGCCGTCTGGATGCCGGATCAAGTCCGGCATGCCAGCCAGTACTCCGGGTTTTTGCCTATGTCCGAAAAAGCTTAGAGATCTAATAATAAATGAACTTGACCGCGTGGTGTCGGACACCACTGGACAAGCCCATTCCTATCAAGGCCGATCACAAGCACCACCTCGAGGAGACGAGATGAATCAAGCAAGACGATGGCGCCTGTCAAGCGTCGCGGCCGCAGCCCTGCTGGCTACGCAGGCGCAGGCACTGGAATTCGACACAGGCGATCCAAACCTGAGTGTGCGGTGGGACAACACCATCCGCTATGGCGCAGCGATCCGTTTGAAGAGTCAGGATCCGGCCCTGCTTGGCAATGCGAACAACGACGACGGGGACCGCAACTTCAACAAGGGCCTGATCTCCAACCGGATCGACCTGCTCAGCGAGTTGGATGTCTCATACAACAAGCAGTTCGGCGTTCGAATCAGCGCCGCGGGCTGGTACGACACGGTCTACAACACCGAGAACGACAATCCCGGGTTTGCCGGTGGAGGCTCCCCCAATCAGACCTCGGTTCCCTTCAATCGCTTCACTGACGTTACTCGCAACCTGCACGGTCGCAAGGGAGAGTTGCGTGATGCGTTCGTGTTCGGCCGTGTGGACCTGGGCGGCCGTCCACTGACCATGCGCCTGGGCAACCATGCCCTGGTGTGGGGAGAGAGCCTCTTCTTTGCGGGCAATGCCATCGCCGGCGCGCAAGGCCCGTTCGACATCAGCCGCCTGGTGGCAGACCCGACGGCGCAAGCCAAGGAATTCGTGCTGCCAGTGCCGCAGGTCTCGGGCCAGCTGCAGATTTCCCCAGAAGTCTCCATTGGTGCCTACTATCAGTTCCGCTGGAAGCCGAGCCGGCTGCCCGCCGTGGGCAGTTATTTCTCGCGAACGGACACCAACGTCGACGGTGCGGAACGGTTATGGCTGGTGCCAGGTGCGGTGCAGGCGCCGAGAGGCCCCGACCTGCAGCCGAAGGACAGCGGTCAGTTTGGCGTGCAACTGCGCTGGCGCCTTGAAGACACCGACCTGGGCTTCTATGCACTGCGCTATCACGACAAGTTCTTCCAGCAGGTCACCAACCTCGCCCCGCGCAGCCTCTTTGGCGGCCCAGCGCAAGTATTGCCGGCCAGCTATTACCTGACGTGGCCGCAGAACTCGCAAGCGTACGGCTTCAGCGCGAGCCAGACTTTTGGAGATGCCAACGTCGCCTTCGAAGCGTCGATCCGTCGCAAGCAGGGCCTGAGCTCGAACGCCGTCGACTTGAGCCGCATTCCAACACCTTTCCCAGGCGTGTTCGCCGGTGCGCCCACGAACAACACTGACAACCCGGGATACGCCGTCGGCAACACGGGGCATGTGAACGTCTCCACCATCTGGACCCTGCCGGCCACACCGCTCTGGAAAGAGGCTGGCCTGGTCGGTGAGTTGGCATGGACCCGGCTACTCAGTTGCACTGCCCACTGCGCGGTGATCGACCCCAGCGCGACGCGCCACGCGGTGGCCATGCGCGTCGTGCTGACACCGGCTTACCGGCAGGTGCTGCCTGGCCTTGATGTGGATGTGCCTGTCAGCGTGGGGTACGTGCCGAAGGGCTCGCGCAACATCATGACCCCGGGCGCCGGCGACGGCTCGGGCGACATCACGCTGGCATTGAACGCCATGTACGAGGCCACGTGGCGATTCAACCTGGCCTACACGCACTACTTCGGACCTGCGGGCGCGTTCACCAACGCCGCAGGGCAATACACCTACCGCCAATCGCTGAAGGACCGCGATTTCATTTCGCTGTCCGTTCGGCGCACGTTCTGAATCTCGAAAAGGACATATGTAATGACGATCCACAAGATCTTGATCGCCGGCGCCCTCGCCGCGCTCGCGCTGCCCGCACTGGCGGTCAGTGCCGACGAAGCCGCAAAGCTCAAGGGCGAACTCACACCTTTCGGTGCCGAGAAGGCAGGCAACAAGGACGGCTCGATCCCGGCCTGGACCGGCGGCTACACGACACCCATTCCGGGGGACAAACCCGGCGGCCGCCGCGGTGATCCGTTTGCCAATGAAAAGCCGTTGTTCTCGATCACCGCCAAGACCGCCGACCAGCACGCCGACAAGCTGACCGACGGCCAGAAGGCGATGCTCAAGAAGTACCCCGAGTACCGCATCGATGTGTACCCGACCCACCGCACCGCGGCAGCGCCGAAATGGGTTTACGACAGTACCTTCAAGAACGCGACGACCGCGAAGCTGAACAACGACATCCCGTCCAACTTCTATGGCGGCCCCCCGTTTCCGATTCCGAAGAGCGGTGCCGAGGTGATGTGGAACCACATGCTGCGTTGGCGCGGCACTTCGTGGGGCAATGTGTTCACGCAATACCAGCTGACAACCGATGGCCGAGCCGTGATGACGACCGACGGCGTGCAGGATGTTCAGATGGAGACGTACATGCCCGACGGTTCCTGGGAGGCGTTCGACAAGAGCGGGTTGCAGTACTTCCAGATCCGCTTCTTCAATGTGGGGCCGCCGATTCGCGCCGGCGAAGCCATTGTCGGAGGTCAGGCGCTCAATGGCGAGAAGAGCAAAGCGTGGGTCTATCTGACGGGTCAGCGGCGCGTGCGCAAGTTGCCCAACCCTTGCTGCGATACGCCGACGCCCTTCACGGCCGGCTTGATGAGCTTTGACGAACTGAATGTGTGGACGGGTCGCCTGGACCGCTTCGACTGGAAGATCGTGGGCAAGAAGGAGATGTTCATCCCCTACAACAACAACCGCATCATGCAGCCCAAGACCGATGCCGAGGTGATCGGCCCGCACTACGTGAAGCCCGAGTACCAGCGCTTCGAACTGCACCGGGTGTGGGTGGTCGAGGCGAATCTGAAGCCAGGCCAGCGCCACCAGGCAGCCAGGAACCGCTACTACTGCGATGAGGACACGTGGATTTGCGCACTGGGCGACCGCTGGGACGCCAACGGCCAACTGTGGAAGACGCTGTGGTACACGAACATTGTCGCTCCTGATCTCCCCGGCACCGTGAGCACTCAATACGGTTACAACGACCTGCTCTCGGGTACCGCCTTGATCTCGGACCTGTACAACACCAAGACAGCGCACCTTCCATACAAGCCGCGCTTCCCGGAAAGCAACTTCACGCCGGAAGCGCTGTCGGGCGAAAGCGTGCGCTGATGTCGCAAGAACGATTCGACTTCGAAGCGGACTATGCCGTGGTCGGCGCGGGTAGCGCCGGCTGCGTCTTGGCAAACCGGCTTTCCGCCTCCCCCGCAAACAAGGTTGTCTTGCTGGAAGCGGGAGGAGACGACCGTCCGCTCAGGCAACCGGATCAGTTCTTCTCCAACATGATGATCCACATCCCATCCGGATTTTCAAAGGCATGGGACGATCCGCGGGTCAACTGGATGTACCAGACCGCTCCCGATTCCACCAATGGCGGCCGCGTCTACAAGTGGCACAAGGGCAAGGTCCTGGGCGGGTCTTCTTCGATCAACGGCCTTCTCTACATGCGCGGCCAGGCCGAAGATTTTGACAGTTGGGAAGACATGGGCTGCACCGGCTGGTCTTTTGAGGACGTGCTTCCATACTTCCGCCGCGGACAGAATCAGGAACGCGGAGAATGCGAATTTCACGGGGTGGGCGGAGAACTCAATATTTCCGACTACCCGGAAAGAACGGAAGTCACCCAGGCGCTGATCGATGCGTGCGTGGAGGCAGGCATCCCCCGCTCGGACGACATCAACGGCCGCATGCAGGAAGGTGTCACCTGGCTCCAGGCCACCATCCGCGGTGGGCTGCGCTGCTCGGCGGCTGTCGCCTATCTGCGCCCGGCCGAAAATCGCCCCAACCTACGGATTGAAACGCGCGCCCTGGCAAGGAGAATCTTGTTCGACGGCAAACGCGCCATCGGTGTCGAGTACAGCCAAGGCGGGCGGCTGGTGCGTGTCCGTTGCCGCGCCGAGGTCATTCTGGCTGCGGGGTCGATCGAGTCGCCAAAGCTGCTTGAACTGTCCGGGATCGGTCGGCCCGACGTGCTCCGCGAGCACGGCATCCAGGTCTTGCACGCATCGCCAGGTGTTGGCGAAAACATGCAGGACCACTTTCTGATCGGTTGCCAGTGGCGGGTGAAGAAGGAATATGGGACTCTCAATGAGCGTTCCCATGGTTTCAACCTGATGAAGGAGGTCGCGAAGTATTCGATCAACCGCCAAGGCATGCTGGCTTGCCCGGTCGCGGGTGGTATTGCATTCGTCCGCACGCGCGAAGAACTGACCACCCCCGACGCAATGATCAACCTCCTTGCTGCGTCGCTGGACCACAACGTACACAAGACGTTCAAGCTCGAGCGTCTACCGGGCGCGAGCTGTGCCACTGCGCAGCTGCGTCCCGAGTCTCGTGGGTCGGTTCATATCGGTTCGAGCGATCCAGGTCTTCATCCAACGATAACCCCCAACTACCTCAGCCACGAAGTGGACCAGCAATGCGCGATCGACCAGCTTCGGTTGATCAAGCGAATCATCAGCCAGCCGACGATCGCCCGCTATCTGGAATCGACCCAATGCCACTTCGATTCGACGGAGTCATCCATGCTGGGGTATGCGCGCATGGTGGGACAGACGCTGTATCACCCGGTCGGCACCTGCCGAATGGGATCGGACGCTGCCGCAGTACTCGACCCTCAACTGCGTGTGCGGGGAATCGACGGGCTGCGGGTCTGCGACTGCTCGATCATGCCGCGCATCGTTTCCGCCGGAACGAATGCGGCGGCCATCATGATCGGTGAGCGCGCCGCCGATCTCATCCTCCGCAAATCCGTTCCATCCGCGGCCCTCGCTGCCTGAGCACTTGTGCCCTTGTTTTCCGGGGCTGCTGAGCGGCCCCGCCTCACCAGAGAGTTCCTATGCAACTGACTATTGAACAAACACGTTCAGCCGCGAAGCGTCTGGGCCAGCAAGCGACCCACGGCCACTTCATTGGTGGCGAATGGATTGAAAGCGCCAGCGGCGAAACCATCGCGCTCGAAAATCCGGCTACGCGCGAGGTCTTGGGCTACATCCAGTCGGGCAATGCCGTGGACGTCGACAGGGCGGTGCAAGCCGCGGCCGCGGCGTTCCCGAAATGGTCGCGGACCTCGGCGGCCGAGCGTCAACGCCTATTGATCGCCATCGCGCAGAAGCTGCGTGAACGCCTCTTCGACTACGCGATACTGGAATCCTTGAACAACGGCAAGCCGGTGCTCGAAGCCTGTTATGTCGACGTGCCCTCGGCCATCGGCCAATTCGAGTTCTTCGCGGGTACGGCGTTTCACCTGAATGGCGAAACGATCGATTTCAACGACTCGATGGTCATCGTTCATCGCGAGCCCATCGGCGTTGCCGCGCAGATCATTCCATGGAACGTTCCGCTCATCATGGCGGCAATGAAGCTGGCGCCCGCGCTTGCCGCCGGCTGCACGGTCGTCCTGAAGCCGGCCGAGACGGTTTGCCTGTCGGTCATCGAGTTGTTCAAGGACATCGCGAAGATCGTGCCGCCAGGTGTGGTCAACCTGGTCACCGGTTATGGCAGCTCGGTCGGAGAGGCCTTGGTCACTCACCCGAAAGTGAGGAAGGTTGCCTTCACCGGGTCGCGTGTGACGGCGCAGCGCATCATCGCCAACGCCGGCAAGAACATCATCCCCCAGTCGATGGAACTCGGCGGGAAATCGGCCAACATCGTCTGCGAGGATGCCGATGTCGAGGCGGCCGCCCAGGCTGCCGTCTTGTCGACCGTCCTCAACAAGGGCGAGGTCTGTGTCGCTGGGACTCGCGTGTTCGTGCATGCGAAGGTCGAGGACCGTTTCCTCGAAGCGTTCACGCGAGGGCTCGCGACCGTGCGAATTGGCGATCCGCTCGACCCCCAGACGCGCTTGGGCGCAATGGCCTCGAAGGCCAATTTCGACAAGGTCAATGGCTACATCTCCATCGGTGCCGAGGAAGGCGCCAAAGTACTTTGCGGAGGGAAGGCCGCAACGCCTGCGAGTTGCCCGAATGGCTATTTCATCGAGCCGACGATTTTTACCGATGTCCGCAATGACATGCGCATCGCTCAAGATGAAATCTTCGGCCCGGTCACGGCGGTCATCCGCTGGACGGATGAGGCCGACATGCTCAAGCAAGTCAACGATGTGAACTACGGACTCGCAGGCGGAATCTGGACGAGTGACCTGCGCCGTGCACATCGCGTTTCCAGGGCCATGGAGACGGGCATCGTGTGGATCAATCGCTACTACAACTACAAGGACGGGATGCCCGTCGGTGGCTACAAGCAGAGCGGCTTCGGTCGGGAAAATTGCCTTGAGACGCTCGCCCACTACACCCACACGAAGTCGGTCGTGATCAATCTCGAGGCGCCCGGATCGGGACACCACTGAAGCTCAATCCGTCAGCAACGATGAAAATAATCACTCGGGCTCGCGCGCTCAGCGTTGTCTGCGCCCTGCTGGGCCTCGGCTTCGTGCAGGCGTCCGCACAGGCCGCCGAGGCCGCGGCCGCCCCCAAGGCCGATCCCCTTCAACGGCCCGCGCTGATTGCGCCACGCGCCTCCCAGGCCGTCATGCTCGCCGTGGCCTCGGCCGGTTCACGCATCGTGGCTGCCGGCGAACGCGGCGTGGTGCTCTGGTCGGGCGACGGCAAGACCTGGCAGCAGGCCAAGGTGCCGGTCTCGGTCACCTTGACCGCTCTCTGCTTTCCCACACCCCAACAAGGGTGGGCGGTCGGCCACGGCGCAGTGGTGCTCCACAGCACGGATGGCGGCCAGAACTGGAACCGCCAGCTCGATGGCCGCGCCGCTGCGCAGATCGAGTTGAAGGCCGCACAGGCTTCAGCTGATGCCAAGCGCGTGGCGCAAGCCGAGCAACTGGTTCGTGACGGACCCGACAAGCCCTTCCTGGCCGTGCATTTCTTCAATGAGCGTCGCGGCTTCGCCGTCGGTGCCTACGGCCTCATCTTCGGTACCGAGGACGGCGGCGCCAGCTGGGTCTCCTGGTCTGACCGGGTCCAGAACCCCAAAGGCTTGCACCTCAATGCGTTGCACATCGCGGGCGAGACCGTGTTCCTGGCCGGCGAACAAGGCCTCATCCTGCGCTCGACCGACAACGCCCAGAGCTTCCAGGCCCTGGAGAGCCCGTACAAGGGCAGCTGGTTCGCCATTACCGGCAGCGCAAGCAATGTTGTCGTCGCGGGTCTGCGCGGCAACGTATTTAGATCGACCAATGCCGGCGCCAATTGGTCGCCCTCCCGTGTACCGGTGCCGGTCACCATTGGCAGCGCAATCGTGACGACGAGCGGGGAGATTCTGTTCGCGAATCAAGCGGGGATGCTGTTGTCAAGCACCGACGGCGGCGAGCAACTGCACCTGGTCAATCGGCCCGCTGGCCCCCCTCTGACAGCGCTTGCGGAAAACGCCAATGGCGCACGCTTTGCGGCCAGCATGGCCGGCGCGCTGCAATTGAGTCCGGCTACCGCGATCAGCAAACCTTGATGCCCATGCACGCCCCCTCGATCACATCCGCGACCGTCGGCGACCTCGCCGATTTCGATCGCCGCTCCGGCTCCATCGTGGAGCGCGCGCTGTTCAACCACCGGCTCATCGTGCTGGTGCTGTGCCTGTTGGCCACCCTCGTGCTGGGCCTGCAGACCTCCAAGCTGCGCCTGAACGCCAGTTTCGAGAAGATGATCCCGACGGGCCATCCCTACATTGCCAACTACCTTCAGTACCGCACTGAACTCTCGGGCCTGGGCAATGCCGTGCGCATCGCCATGGTCGCCAAGGGCGAGTCGATCTACGACGCCAAGTATCAGCAGACCTTGCAGAAGCTGAGCGACGAGGTCTTCCTGCTTCCCGGCGTGGACCGGGTCCAGATGAAGAGCCTGTGGACGCCGTCCACGCGCTGGGTGGGCGTGACGGAAGACGGCCTGGAAGGCGGCCCGGTGATCCCCGAGGGCTACGATGGCTCGCCTCGCGCGATCGAAGCATTGCAGCGCAATGTGCAGCGCGCCAACGTGATTGGCCAGATCGTCGCGCGCGACCAGCGCTCCAGCATCATCTACGTGCCGCTGCTGGCCCAGACGCCGGACGGCCGTGCGCTGGACTACGCGGCCCTGTCCAAGAAGCTGGAGAGCCTGCGCCTGAAGTACCAGGCCGATGGCGTTGACATCCACATCACCGGCTTTGCCAAGGTGGTCGGTGACCTGATCGAAGGGTTGCAGCAGATCCTCCTGTTCTTCGCGGCCGCCATCGCCATCACCACCGCCATGCTGTACGCGTACACCCGCTGCGTGCGCAGCACCTTGCTGGTGGTGGCCTGCTCGCTGGTGGCGGTGGTCTGGCAACTCGGGCTCTTGCCTCTCCTGGGTTACGAGCTCGACCCCTACTCGGTGCTCGTGCCCTTCCTCGTCTTCGCCATCGGCATGAGCCACGGCGCGCAGAAGATGAACGGCATCATGCAGGACATCGGCCGCGGCATGCACCGCGTGGTGGCCGCGCGATTCACCTTCCGGCGCCTCTTCCTCGCGGGCCTGATGGCACTGTTGTGTGACGCGGTGGGCTTCGCCGTGCTGATGATCATCAAGATCAAGGTCATCCAGGACCTCGCGCTGATCGCCAGCCTGGGTGTGGCGGTGCTGATCTTCACCAACCTGATCCTGCTGCCGGTTCTGCTGAGCTACGTCGGCGTGTGCGGCAAGGCGGCCAAGCGCAGCCTGCGGGAAGAGCAGGCCGAGGAAGAGGGCCTGGTGCAACCCAGGCTGTGGCGATTCCTTAACTTGTTCACGCAGCGCCGCTGGGCCGCCTTCGCCGTCGTGACCGGCGTGGTGCTGGCGAGCGTGGGGTTCGCTATCAGCCTGCACCTCAAGATCGGCGACCTGGACCCCGGCGCCCCGGAGCTGCGGGCTCACAGCCGCTACAACCGCGACGCCGCCTACCTGACGGAACACTATGGCGCAAGCTCCGACGTGCTGGCCGTGATGGTGAAGACCCCTGACCAGGGCTGCTCCAATGTGGACACCCTGATGCGGGTGGACCAGCTGGAATGGGAGCTGACCCAGATCCCAGGCGTGGAGTCCACCAACTCGCTCGGCCGCCTGAATCGCGCGATGAGCATCGGGCTCAACGAAGGCAACCCGAAGTGGTACGACGTGCTCAACAGCCAGACCATGGCCAACACGATCACTGCCGGCGCCCCGCGCGGTTTGTACAACGAGTACTGCAGCCTGCTGACCGTCTATGCCTACCTCACCGACCACAAGGCCGACACCCTGACCCGCGTGGTGGACCACGTCGAGGGCTTCGCCAAGACCAACAACACGCAGGACGTGCAGTTCCTGCTGGCTGCGGGCAACGCGGGCATCGAGGCCGCCACCAACATCGTGGTGAAGAAGGCCAACCGCGAGATGCTGTTCTGGGTGTACGGCGCCGTCATCGTGCTGTGCCTGCTCGCCTTCAGGAGCTGGCGCGCGGTGGTCTGCGCGGTGGTGCCGCTGGTGGTGACCTCCATCCTGTGCGAGGCGCTGATGGTGGGCTTGGGCATCGGCGTCAAGGTGGCGACGCTCCCCGTGATCGCGCTGGGCGTGGGCATCGGCGTGGACTACGCGCTCTACGTGATGAGCATCCTGCTGAACCGCATGCGCGAAGGAGACTCCTTGTCCGAGGCCTATCGGCAAGCTCTCCGGCTCACCGGCAAGGTCGTGCTGCTGACCGGCGTCACGCTGGCCGTCGGCGTAGCCACCTGGGCCGCGTCGCCCATCAAGTTCCAGGCCGACATGGGCATCCTGCTGGCCTTCATGTTCCTGTGGAACATGGTCGGCGCGCTGATCCTGCTGCCAGCCCTGGCGCACTTCCTGTTGCCGCGGAAGGTGTTCCGATCACCGCTACTCGTCCCAAGAACTGCTTGCGTTATTTCACCGTAAGAATATACTGTCAATTAACACGCCCCCCAACCGAAAATCCAAGGAGACTTTTGACATGACCAACCAAGCACTCGCCGGACAGCAGATCGGTCCCCGAGTCAACTTCAAGATCGTTGCCGATTGGGGCAATGCCAATTTCCATGCCATCGCCGGATGGCTTGCCGCGCACCTGCGCTGGCAGTCGGCGCCCGAATCGGAGTTCTGGGTCAAGACCGGAACAGGCTACGGCGACAACATCGAGGCACTTGTGTCGGGTGAAGTCGATCTGAGCATCACCACGCCTTACGACGTGACGCCGGAGTGGGCGAGGGCGGGCACGCATTTTTTTGCCGGCAAAGGGGCGGCCCCGGCCATCCGCAGCCTGGGCTGGCTTCCGCAGAACGACCGTCTCGTCTTCGCCATCCGCGCGGACACGGGCATCACTTCATTCAAGGACCTGCGTGACAAGAAGTTTCCGCTGAAGCTCGCCAGCGGATTCCGCACGCCGGACAACCTGATGATGTGGGCCATCGACCGCGTGCTCGAGGAGCACGGCGTCGAGGTCGAAGGCTGGGGCGGCGAATGGCTGGAGCATGACTTTCCCCGGATCTGCGTGCCCTTCGTGACGAACGGCCAGGCTAACGCCGTCATCAACGAGGCGATCGTCGTGCCGCAGTGGCGCGAGCTGGTCGAAAAGGTTCCGATGCGATTCTTGCCGTTCGAGCCGAAGGCGCTGGACGCCTTGTCAACAAAATACGGGCTTCGGCCGGGCGTGCTGCCCAAGGGCACGCTGCGCGTGTCCGAAGACGTGCCGTGCCTCGACTGGTCGAACTGGGCCATCCTGGTTCGCGAAGAGATGGACGAAGCACTGGCTTATCGTCTAACCTCCATCATGGTGGAACAGCGCTCCGAACTGGAGGCGCGGTACCGCCACAATCCACCCGAGACCGCGGCGATGACCTATCCGATCAACCCCCACGCGATGTGGAAGGGCACGGGTGCGCCGCTGCACCCGGGCGCTGAACGCTATTACCGCGAACACGGCTACATGAAGTGAATTTGAAGGAGACCTCGATGCTCTACAGCGACATCTACATCAATGAACCGCTCGACAAGGTGGCGGGCGGCGACTGGGACTACCTTCAAGAGAAGGTCATGAAGCAGTTCTTCGGGTTCAAGGACATCGGGGACAACGTCGTCGGCATCCGCACGATCGAAAGGGACACGGTCGCCGAATACGGTCAAAAAGCGGTACCGGTTTCATTGCCTGCAATTCGAAAGAACTACGAGATCGGCCCGAAGGGGGTTGTGGAGGTTCCGCGGATTCCGTTCTCGGCGCATGTGACCCGTGCCGGAACGCCGCACAGGACGCAACACGTTTTCGGCTACTGGCACATCAATGACAAGGACGAGATCATCATTTCATTGCCGCCCGAAGGGGGACGCCCGCCGAGGGTGGTCATCATCATGGGGAAGCCGGGCGAGGGCGAAACCGACCGCTTCGCCTGGTATTGCGACAAATGCCTGACGCTGCTGTTCATGCGCGAGTCGACCCACTTCAGCACCTTCTGGGCGACAGAGCTCGCGGCAGTTCGCGCTTACAACGCGGATCCCGCGCATCAGGTGTGCCCAACCTGCGGGCACAAGAACCCGCTCGCGTATTCGGGCATGCAACCGGCGGATCGTCCTGAAGAGCGTGCTGCGAGGTTCGTATGGTGAACCTCGGATTCATTCCGACCGACAAGCCGGTGCCCGCGCCGGACATGTCATTCGCGCGGATGTTCAACGACAGCAGCATCGGCTGGCAGCAACGAGGCCAGTATGCGATCTGGACCGGGGCCGGCGCCGAGGGTGGCCCAAGGTACCGCTTGCTCGAGCGCATCGGCAATCGCGTTGCGCGCATCGAGTACGAGGACGGCAGCCCCGTGCTCCACAAGATCAGCGCAGGCGTCGCCTTCACGATCGAGAACCTCATGGGCTTCTGGGTGGGCTTCGACTCCGACGCCATCTGGCTGGACACGGCTTGCCCGGGCGGCAGATACGCCGTGCTGGCGATCGGCGGCGCAGCCGGCAAGCCAGGCCGTGCCTTGGTCGACTGGACCTGTCCGCATTGCGGTGCACCGATGCACGCGCGCACCTTCCAGATCCCGCCGCTCGCGTTCAATTCGTTCCTTCGGCAAGCCAATGCCCTGGCCGCCGAGTTCAACGCGGACCCGCAACTGCGGACCTGCGGCGCATGTGCCGCGGTTCATCCTCCCGTGATCACATCGATGGCCAATGAAGTGCAACCGGCGCACGAGGGGAGCCACTGACCATGGACGCGCCAACCCTGACCTCACCCGAGCCGACGCTCGTCTGCGCCGAGTCCGATGTTCCCCGCGATGGAACTGTCGTCACCCGAAATGTCAACGGCCATCCGATCGCGATTGCCCGGCGCTCGGAGGGAGACGATGCGATCGTCGCTTTCGACACCCGGTGCCCGCACATGCAGGGACCGCTGCGCTTGGGCCGAGTCGTTGATGGCCAAGTGATCTGTCCGTGGCACTTCATGAGATTCGACACTGCAACGGGCGAAGCCTCTGCCTGCGACAAGAGCATCATGAAACTCCGGACTTATCCGGTCAAGCTGGTGGACGGCAACGTCTATCTGCAAACGCTGAGCTGAGCGTCAGGTCGCGCCAGCCCCGATCCGCGCCGGCGCGCGATCCACCACAAGAAACATTCCGGGGAATGGCTCCGGGTGGGCGAGTGCGCGCGCCGTTGACGACAACACAGAGGAGACAGTTCAATGACAAGCCCGCGAGCCCTGCCCGCAACTTCCGCCGCACTCCAGCCAACCGCACCCGACCGCAAGGACTCCCAGCGAGGGTGGTCCGTGGTCGGCGCCGCCTTCATGGGCATGCTGTTCAGTGTCGGTGTGCTCGTCGTCTATTCGTTTGGTGTACTCACGTCTTCGATGGCCGCGGATTTCGGCTGGACCCACATCCAGCGATCGGCGTTGTTCGTCTCGTTTTCCCTCTGCTCCACAGTGGCGGGACCGATCTGGGGCGCCATCGCCGATCGCGTCGGCCCAAGACGAGTCGTCATCGTCTCGTCGATCCTGCTCGCCGCGTGCTTTTGCGCGCTGGCGGCGGCGCCCAATGACCTGGTCCTCGCCCACGTGGCCTTTGCCGCGATCGGCCTGTTGGGAAGTGGAACGCTTCCGCCCACGTATGCAAGCGTCGTTGTCGGCTGGTTCGATCGCCATCGCGGCCTGGCGCTGGGCGTCGCGATGATTGGCGTCGGCGTCGGCGCCGCCGTGCTTCCGATGATCGCGGCGAAGATCGTATTGCAGTATGGCTGGCGAGAAATGTGCGTTGCGTACGGCCTCATGGTGCTGCTGCTGTCGCTTCCGTGCACTGTGATGTTCCTGCGCGGGTACCCCGAACCGCGAGTCCAGCGTCAGGTTGCAAGGCAGTCGATCCGCGCGACGGTCGGTGCCGCGATGGGCCAGTACCGAACCTGGATTCTCGCGACATTCGCTTTCTTGACCGGCGCCGTCCTCGTGGGGAGTGTCACCCATTTCGTGCCGCTGCTGCAATCCCGAGGCGAGACGCTGGTGCATGCCGCGCAGTACCAATCGATCCTGGGCTTTTCGCTCATCGTGGGACGGTTGATTGGTGGCGGCGTGCTTGACCGGGTCTTCGCGCCGCGCGTGGTCACCGCTGTGCTTCTTGTAACGGCAACCGGTTTCATGGTCTTGTATCAGGCGAATTCGCCGGTGGCCTACATCCTGGCCGCGATCGGGATCGGCATGGCGGTGGGGACCGAGATCGACTTCCTGGCCTTCATCGTGAGCCGTTACTACGACCGGGCCGCATTCACCACGATTTTTGCGCTGCTCTTCGCGATCTACTCGCTCGGTGCATCCGCGGGACCCCCTTTCTTCGCGTGGCTGGTCCAGGTGTCGGGAGGGTACGGCCTGGGCCTGTTGATTTCCGCCGTGCTCACCTTCCTGCTCGGCCTCGCCATGTTTGCGCTGCCGCGCTACGAGCTGCGAAAGTAACTGGGTGGTTCCAACTAGGCAAATCGCCTAGCCCGCACCCGCCGATTTCGTAACATGGGGCGAACCTGCGATGATTACATGGGCGACCTTCCCCGCCTCCCATCATGGATCAGGTTCTCGTTGTTTCCCACTCCGCCGCTTTCGAGCAGGCGCCCGCTCGCCGCATCTACTGCAAGCGTCTTGCGCCGCCTTTGACATCGCAGCGCCTGCGCGCCGAGCAGCAGGTGCTCCAGCAGCTGGCGGGCGTTCCCGGTGTGCCACGGCTCGTGGCCGGACCGCAGCCGGCGGACGCTTTGTTGCAGGAGCATGCCGGTGGCCTGCCTTTGCCGGACCTGCTGCAGAGGCGCCCCATGCCTTTGCCCGCACGGCTGGACCTGGCCCTGGATTTGCTCCAGACCCTGGCCGCGATCCACCGCCAGGGCCTCGCCCATTTCAACATTCGCCCCGACAACGTGCTGGTGCCGCCGCAGCCGGGGCGGGCATTGTGGACCGGGTTCAGCCGCGCGACGGCGTGCAGTGCTGCTTTCCCTGCCGACGCCTCGAAGGCCGCCGCCGCAGCCTCGCCGTGGACGGCGCCGGAGCAGACCGGGCGCACCGGCCGGGGCGTCGACCAGCGGGCCGATCTCTACGCCTTCGGCGTGATGCTGTACGAATGGACAACCGGGCGCTTGCCGTTCGAGTCGGACGACCCGCTGCAACTGATGCACGACATCCTGGCGCGCACGCCCACGGCCCCGCACGAGCTGAGCCCGGCGACGCCACGCGCTCTGTCGGACATGGTCATGCGGCTTCTGGAAAAAGAACCAGAGCGCCGCTACCAGAGTGCCGAAGGTCTGCACCTGGATCTGGCCTCCGTGTGCGAGCGCCTGACCCGTGCCGATGAAAGTCCGTTCGCCCTGGGTGAGCACGACTTCGGCGAGCGCTTGGCGCCGCCCGCGCGCCTGGTGGGCCGTGAGCCCGAGCTCGCGCTGTTGCAAGCCGCCTTGTCGGAAGCCGCGCGCGGCATCTTCACGAGCGTGCTGGTCACCGGTGCGCCCGGCGTCGGCAAGTCCGCGCTGATGAATGAACTGCGGGCCGCGGTGGCCGATCGGCAAGGCTGGTTCGTGGCGGGCCGGTTCGACGCGCAGCGCCAGGACATTAGCGCGAGCGCCTTCCATCAGTGCTTCCGCGCCCTCGGTCGTCTTCTGCTGGCGACGCCCGACGCGCTTCTGCAGCCGCTGCGCGAACGCATGTTGCGCGCGCTCGGGGCCAATGCGGGCCTGTTCGCCGACGTCAACCCCGAGTTCATCGAGGTGCTCGGCGTGGCGCCGGAACCCGGTCAAGATGACCCGATGCTCGTTGCCCAGCGGCTGCTGCGCGCGTCGATGGAGGTGCTGCGCCAGCTGTCGGACAGTGGCTGGCCCATCGTCCTGGTTCTGGATGACCTTCAGTGGGCGCCCGAGCGCTCGCTGTCCCTGATCGACGCGCTGTTGACCGAGCCATCGCTTGGCAGCTTGCTGCTGGTGCTGGTCAGCCGAGACACACAGGCCGATCCCACGCATCCGTTGCACGCCAAGCTCGAACGCTGGCAGCGCCTGGGTGTGGCGCCACGTCCGCTGCCGCTGCAAAATCTCACGCGCGAGGCGCTGGCGCTGGTGTTGGGCGGCATGCTGCGCCTGCAGTCCGAGCCGGCGGCACACCTGGCGACGGCCCTGTATCCGCGCACCGCGGGCAACCCGTTCGACGCCATCGAGCTCGTCAACGCTTTGCGTACCGACGGCCTGCTCACATCCACCGACGAGGGCTGGCAATGGGACGCCGACGCGATCCGCCGCCACGTCGCCGCACACGAGGTGATGGATCTGCTGCTGGCACGGCTGCGCCGCCTGCCGCGGGCCACGCGGCGCTCACTTGCACTGCTCGCCTGCCTGGGCGGCGAGGTGAGCCTCGATCTGCTCGCCAAGCTCGCAGGCATGCCAGTGCCAGCCCTGCACGAGGCGTTGGCCGGCGTTTTCGAGGAAGGCCTGTTGCAGACCAGCGAAGCGGGCGCTGCGGCCGTGGCCTTCCGGCATGACCGCGTCCGGCAGGCGGCTTATGGCCTGCTCACTCCTGCCACGCGGCTGCGCCTGCACCTGCTGCTGGCACGGCGGCTGGCCGCGTCGCCACTCTGCGCCAACCTCGCGGCAGAACAGTACCTGCAGGTGGTCGATGCGTTGCGCGCGGCGCCCGAGCGCGAGCAGGCCGCGGCCCTGCTGCACCGCCAGGCTGTGGACTTGCAGACGCGGAACCCGCCGCTGGCCGAACGCCTGCTGTCCTCGGCGGCCCGTTTGGTCGAGGGGGACACTCACGCTGCCGCCCTGCAGGCCGCCATTGCCGGAACGCGGCACGGCGTGCTGTGCAACCTGGGCCGGCTGCCAGAAGCCGATGCGATCTACGCAGCCATCGAGTCCGCCGGCGGCGAGCTGCTAGAGCGAGTGGATCCCGCCTGTGCGCAGGTGGCCAGCCTGGCCAATCGAGGCCGCTTGAAAGACGCTGTCGATCTCGGGTTGCGGACTCTGCGCGAGCTCGGCTTCGCGCAGCTCCAGCGGCCGCGCGAACAAACAGCAGCCGACTTCGTGCAGGCGATGGTTGAAGTCATGACCCATGCCGCCGAGGATCTGGACCGTCCGCGCGCGCACGACTGGCGCGCGCGCGCCGCCGGCAAGCTGATCAATCGCCTGATGCCGCCGGCGCACCGCTGCGACCGCGATGCCATGGCCTGGCTGATCACCCTCGCCCTGCGCCTGTGGCGCAGCCACGGGCCCTGTGCCGAGCTGGTGGGGCCGCTGGCGCATGTGGGCCACGTGGCGATCGTTCCCGGTCACGACTACCGCGGCTGCTACGACCTCATGCGCCACCTTCTGGCGGTTGCCGCGGCGCGCGGCTTCGAGCCGGCCACTTCGCAGGCACGCTTCCTGTTCGGGCTGGGCGCGAGCCACTGGTTCGAGCCGCTGGAGCGCAGCGTGCCCAGCTTGCTCAGCGCGCGCGAAGGCTTGCTGCAAGGGGGCGACTTGCAGAACGCCACCTTCACCTACGTGCCGCTCTTGATCGCGCTGCGCGACTGCGCCCCGACGCTGGCGGACTACGCCGTCGAGCTCGACGCGGCGTTGGCCGTCGGACAGCGCACCGGCAATCTCATGGCGCTGCGAAACTTCAGCTCGGCCCGCTGGCTGGTGGACATGCTGCAGCAGGGCGGCTCGACCCCTGAAAACTCCGCCGAGCCGCCGGCCGACGACATGGTGCAGCGAGCCCGCTACTACACGCTGCGCGCACTCCACGCGGCGTTGCGAGGCGACGATGCCACGCTGGCGCTGCAAGCGCCGCTGGCCATGGAGGCCGCGCGCGACTTGAGGCACTTCTATTCGTACAGCACCACGCAGCTGCTGCAGGCGCTGGCCTGGGCCGACCGCATGCGAACAGACGCCTCGGCGCGTGCGACGAAACTGCCGGAGTTCGATCGAGTGCAGGGCTGGATGACGCGCCGCGCTGCCGAGGCGCCCGACAACTTCGGCCATCTCGTGCTGTGGCTGGCGGCCGAACGCGCCGCCTGCACCGGCGACCGCCTGGCGGCGCAGAGGGGCTACGAAGCCGCGCTCCGCGATGCAGCCACGCGGCAGCGTCCCTGGCACGTGGCACTGATCGCCGAGCGGGGTGCGCGCTTCCACCTCGCGCAGGGCCTGGAGCTCAGCGGCCTCGCCTGGCTCGCGGAAGCGCACCGCCGCTATGACGCGTGGGGCGCCGCCGACAAGGTGCGGCAGCTGGAACAAGCCCATCCGCAACTGCGCTCGATCGCGCAGGCGCCAGCGGCCCGGGCGGCTGTGACAGGAGCGGACGCGGTCGATCTGCTGGCCATCCTGCGAGCCTCGCAGGCCCTCGGCTCGGAAACCAGCCTGGCGCGGCTGCAAGCCCGGGTCGCGGAGTTGCTGGCCGGGATGACGGGAGCGAGCGCGGTGCGATTCGCGCTCTGGGATGACGAGCTGCGGGACTGGCGTACTGGCGCCCCCACGCTCCCCGCTGCGCGAGGTTCGCTGCCCCCCGAGGGGGCTGTCCTGCCTTGGGGCGGCCCGGCGGCAGGACCCACTGTCTCTGCCCTTCCTACATCGGTGCTGCGCTACGTGCAACGCACGCGCGAGCCGCTGCGCGTCGACGAGGTCGCGCATGACGACCGCTTTGCCGGCGACCCCGGCCTGCGCGAGTCCGGCTGCCGCTCGTTGATGGCCGTGCCTATCCTGCACCAGGGCAGCGTGCGCGCGGTGCTGGTGCTGGAACAAAGCCAGACGCGCTCGGCGTTCGGCGCCGACCGGCTCGATGCCGTGCAACTGATCGCCGGGCAGCTTGCTGTCTCGCTGGTCAACGTGCAGGTCTACGAGAGCCTGGAACGCCGGGTGCAGGAGCGCACGCGCGAACTGTCGGAGGCCAACGAGGAGATCCGCCTCGCCAGAGACGACGCCGAGCAGGCCACGCGCATGAAGTCGGAGTTCCTGGCCAACATGAGCCACGAGATCCGCACGCCGATGAACGCGATCCTCGGCCTGTCGCACCTCGCGCTCAGGACCGGGCTGGACGATCGCCAGCGCAACTACATCGAGAAGATCAAGGTCTCGGGCCAGCATCTGCTGGGCATCATCAACGACATCCTCGACCTGTCCAAGGTGGAGGCCGGCAAGCTGGAGCTCGAGCGCGCCGGTTTCGAGCTGCAGAATCTGCTGGACCACATCGCGGTGCTGGTCGGCGAGAAGTGCCATGGCAAGGGCCTGGAGCTGGTTTTCGACGTCGCGTCCGACGTGCCGGCGCAGTTGGTGGGCGACTCGCTGCGCCTGGGCCAGGTCCTGCTGAACTACGCCAACAACGCCGTCAAGTTCACCGAACGCGGGCGGATCATGATCTCCGTGCGCGCCAGCGAGTGCACGGCGCAAGACGTGCTGCTGCACTTCCGCGTGCGCGACACCGGCATCGGCCTCACACCGGACCAGATGGGACGCTTGTTTCAGAACTTCAACCAGGCCGACAGTTCGACCACCCGCAAGTTCGGCGGCACGGGCCTGGGCCTGGCCATCTCCAAGAAGCTGGCCGCCCTGATGGGCGGCGAGGTGGGTGTGGAAAGCGAATACGGCAAGGGCAGCACCTTCTGGTTCTCGGCACGGCTGGCGCTGGCGCCACAGGGGCAGCCGCAGCCTGCGGCCGCCGCGGCCGGAGCACCCATCGACGATGCGCTCGCGGCCGTTTGCGGCGCCCGCATCCTGCTGGTGGAGGACAATGACATCAACCAGATCGTCGCGCGCGAGCTGCTGCTGGACTTCGGCGTGGTGGTCGATGTGGCGGACAACGGCCGCATCGCCGTCGACATGGTGCAGGCGGCGGCCTACGACCTGGTCTTCATGGACATGCAGATGCCGGAGATGGACGGGCCGAGCGCAACGCGCGCCATTCGCCGCATCGACAGGCTGCGCGACCTGTGCATCGTGGCGATGACCGCCAACGCGATGGAGCAGGACCGGCAGACCTGCTTTGACGCGGGCATGAACGACTACCTGGGCAAGCCGATCGAGCCGGACGAGCTGAGGGCAGTGATGGTCCGGTGGTTGGGGTCGCGGCGCTGATCATCGCGCGCGTGCCCGGGCACAAGCGCATTCTCAAGCCGCAGTCTTGCTCGTCGCCTAAAGTCGCGCGCGATTCACCCCTTGCTTGCTGCTCAGCCATTGGCCGCATAAAATCCAAATTCGTAAAATACGCGGCCAATGGAGTATCTACCCCTCCCCGACAACGCCGCGCGCCAGCTCATCGACTCGACCACGATCTTCGATGAGTTCCGGCGCGTGCTGGGGCAGGCTCGTCAATACAAGGGAGGCATGTACTGGAAGCGCCAGGGTGACTACGAGTACCTGGTCAAGACCCAACCCGACGGGCGGCAACGCCGGGTTGGAACCCGATCCGCGGAAACCGAGAAAGCCCATGAAGAGTTCACCGCGCGCAAACGCGAGTGGGAGGAGCGTCTTCGGTCATTGCGCGGGGCGCTGAAAGATGCGGAACGGTTGAACAAAGCCTTGAAGGTTGGGCGCGTACCCACGCCCGTGCTCGCCATCCTGCAAGCCATCGAAGATGCGGATCTGGGGCAGCATTTCATCGTCGTGGGGACGCATGCCCTCTACGCATATGAAACTGCCGCAGGCGTGCGCATCTTGCAAGGCGCGCTTGCAACCCAGGATGTCGACTTGTTGTGGGACGCACGCAAACGCGTGCGCTTCATGACCGACTTGCAGAAGATCGACACCTCCATGCTGAGCGTGCTGCAACGCGCCGATCCGACCTTCCAGCGCAAGGAAGGGCAGTACGAGACAGCCATCAACGCGAAGGGCTTCGAGGTTGACTTTCTCCGCCGCCAGCCTGAAGGCGATGACCCTCACCCGTTCCGTTTTTCCGATGACGTAGGTGATCTTTGGCCGGTGCAGGCAGTACGAGCCTCCGTGCTCACAACGGCACAACGATTCGAGCATGTGGTGGTATCAGCCACCGGGCGTATGACGTTGATGCGCACCATCGTGCCCGCCGCATTCGTTGAGTTCAAGCGATGGATGGCGAAGAAGGCCTCGCATCGAGCGGAGGCCAAGCGCAGGCGGGACGTGCTGCAGGCCGACATCGTGCAGAAGCTGATGGACGAAGGGCTGTTGCTGGCGCGGCACGGGAGTGCATCGTCAAAAATTCGCTGAGTCATCGATAACTTCACCGTCGGCCATGAACACTCACGCCACCGCGGATGTCCTCGTCATCGGCCTCGGCGCATTCGGCAGCGCCACTGCCTATCAGCTCGCGCGCCGCGGCGCCAAGGTCGTCGGCATCGATCGGTTCATGCCGCCGCACGCGCATGGGTCCAGCCATGGCGCGACGCGCATCACGCGCTTGGCCGTGGGGGAGGGCGCGGTCTACGTGCCGCTCGTGATGCGCTCCAACGAGATCTGGGCCGAGCTCGAGACGCAGGCACCGGGACGCTCGCTTTACCTGCGCACGGGTGGGCTCGTCATGGGCCCATCGGCCGGCGGAGGCCAACTTCACGGCAAGCTTGACTTCGTCCAGCAGACCATCGACGTGGCCAAGGCCTTCCGCATTCCCCACGAAGTCCTTCACGGACAAGCCATCGGCGAACGTTTCCCTCAGTTCATGCTGCGCGGCGACGAGCTCGCCTACTTCGAACCCGACTCCGGCGTGCTGCGGCCCGAAGCCTGCGTGGCCGCGCAGATCGAAGGAGCACGCCGTCATGGCGCGGCCATCCACCTCGGCGAAAAGGTGCTGTCCATCGCCGGCAGCGCCAGCGGTGCAGTGGTGCAAACCGACCGCGCGCGCTACGCCGCAGGGCAGGTGATCGTGACCGCCGGTGCGTGGATCCCGGGATTGGTGGGCGCGATGTATGCGTCGCACCTCAAGGTGATGCGGCAGGTGCAGTACTGGTTCAAGCCGACGGAGCCCGCGCTTTACGCATCGCCGGGCTGCCCGGTTTTCATCTGGACGCGTGGCGCCGGCGACGGGGACGAGATGTACGGCTTTCCCATGGTGGATGCTTACGGCGGCGTCAAAGTGGCCACCGAGCAGTACCGCGAGACCACCGATCCGGACAACGTCGAGCGGACGATCTCGCAAGCGCAGGTGCGCGAGATGTTCGATGCGCGTGTCGCGGGCCGCCTTCGCGGCGTCACGGATGAATGCGTCCATGCCATCACCTGCCTCTACACCGTCAGCCCGGATTCCGGCTTTGTGGCAGACCGGCACCCGGCACTGGAGAACGTCACCGTGGTTTCCGCTTGCTCGGGCCATGGCTTCAAGCATTCGGCAGGGCTCGGAGAAGCGCTGGCGCTGCGGGCTCTGGGCGAACCGGGCACTCTCGACTGGAATGCCTTTTCATGGGCCCGCTTCGCGAACTTGAACTGAAGGTGGCTCCGCGTTGGTTTTACACCCGCCCACCCGCAAACAAGAAGCCGTTCGTCCTGGATGAATTGAGGGCCGCGCTGTACACGCGGCCTGTCGTCGCGTCGCGGTAAGCCACGCCAGTCACGGTGTTGGTGCCGTTCGAGCAAATCCCGCCCGCGAACGTCACCGTCACCGTGTATGAGTTCACGCCCGTGTTTGGCGTGAGGTTTCCACTGAAGTTGCAGCCGGACTGGCTGACGCCGGTGAGGGAGCCGGCCGTCGTGATCGTGATGTTTGCGCCCTCGGAGCCGCCAGCCACGACGGCCGTTCCCGAGTAGCTGCCCGCCACCGTTGTCAACGTGGCCTGCGTGTCATATGTCGGGTCATAGCCGGCCGAAAACGTCTGTGCCAAGGCGCTGAAAGTCACGGTCCCCGCGATGCTGCTCTTGGCTGCGTAGGTGCCGGTCACGGATCCGGAGCTGACAGTTCCGGTTTCCAGGCTGATGTCGCGCAAGTCCGATGACGTGAAGCTGCCGTTGGAAAAAGCCCCGTGCCCCTGCTGCGCGCCGGCCAGGATGTTCGAGTTGCCGACGGGGCTGTACAACACCCAGAACTCGCCGCTTTCCAGGACGATGACGTTGGCCGTGCGGCCGGTGCTGGTCGCGCCGTGATACAGGCCTGCGGCGCTGCCTGCGACTGGCGTTGACGAGCCGCCCCCCGCGCCTATCGCGGTGCAGCTCTGGGTACTGCCCGAGCACGTCCCGGGGTTGCCACCGCCACCACCGCACGCGGCCATGAAAAGGGCGCTGGCGAAGATCAGGCTCTTGATGTTCACGGCAGTTCTCCCCGGATCTTGATGTTGGTTGATGGACTGTGGCACAGGTCATCTGGCCACGCGAACATGCTGTTCTCGGCATGCTAGAAAACGTAATTTCTGCATCTTGTCACATCTGAGCCTCACCGCATCACGCCTGCGGCAAGTGACTGAGTCCTCACAGAATTTTGCAGCCTCAGGCTCATCAGTTTTCACTGTTGAGTCCGAGCTTTTCAGCGACCGCATCCGGAACTCGTCAGTTTGCCTCAGCGCCGTTCAGTCGTGAAAAAAAACACGTGCTCGCGGGTGCGCTTGCGCCGGATTTGCTTACCTTTGTAGGCGCACGACCCGCCCCGCTGTCGGACGGCTCCTACTACAGTCGGTTCCCTTGTTGAGCTTCGTTTTTGCTCAGCCATGACCGCCGCTTCCTTGCGGCCACACGCCTCGCCGGCCCTGACACAGCACCCATGCAGTGCTGCGCTCCGGCGCAATCACTGACCCACTTTACAAGCTGTTGAAATGAAAAGACGTATTTTTCTATTGTCCGGTTCCGCCACTGTCGGGCTTGCTGTCACGGGTTGCGGAGGTGGTGGCAGCGATGCCGGCGCCGCGCTCGCCGACTCGGCCGCCTCGACCGGCACCCAGCAGGCCGCTGGCGCAAGCGGCGTCATGGCAACGCCGACCATGACAGCCGATGCCGGCACGTCTGGCATCGCTCCAACGCCGCAAGCAGCCGCGACGGCCACGGCCACTGCCGCCATAGCGTACCCGTTCGGCGCCCGCCTCGTGCCGTACGTGGCAGGCATCCGCCCGACACAGAGCAACGCCACGATGGACACCGTGTTGACCCGGCAGTACACCGCATGGAAGGCCGCTCGTGTCGTCTCCGCCAATTCCGTCGTGTCGGGCGGATACGCGGTGAAGTTCTCCAACGCGACCTACCTCACGGTGTCGGAAGGCATGGGCTACGGCATGCTCCTCACCGTCTTGTTCGCGGGCCACGACCCGGACGCGCGCACCGTGTTCGATGGCATGCTGGCCGTGGTGCGTGCCCGTCCCGCCTATGCCTTCGCCCCGCTCGGCCCCTATGGGCAGTACCTCATGGACTGGGAGCTGTATGCGAACGGCACTTCAGCCGGCGACGGCTGGAACGCGATGGACGGCGACCTCGACATCGCGCTCGCGCTGCTCATGGCCGACAAGCAGTGGGGTTCGAGCGGCAAATGGAACTACCTGCAAGAGGGCAAGAACACCGTCAACGCCATCAAGTACTGGAACATGAAGACCGACGGCGCGACGAAGGGGCTGCGCGACGCGAACAACAACCGGACTTCGGACTACATGATCGGCCACTTCCGCGCGTTCAAGGCCGCCACCGGTGACACCTTCTGGGACTCGGCGGTCAATCGCGCCTACGGCCTCGTCGACCGCATGCAGACCGTGTACTCACCGGGTGTCGGCCTCATGCCCGACTTCGTGATGCACACCGAAACGGCGACGCCTTACCCGTCGACGGGCTACATCGGCGACGGCAATGCCAACGAAGGCTACTTCTGGTGGAACGCATGCCGCAACCCATGGCGCTTCGCTTCCGACTACTTGCTCTCGGGCGATGCGCGCTTTGCCCTGGTCACGGGCCGCATGATCGACTTCTTCAAGAGCAAGTCCGGCGGCAATCCGTTCAACATCGGAACGGGCTACGCCCTGAACGGGACGCAGTTGACCGGCGGCAACAGCCCCGCGTACCACGGGCCGATCTGTGCGGGTGCGTGTGTCGATGCGCGCTTCCAGGGCTTCCTGGATTCGATGTGGACCTGGAACGCGAGCCACCTCACCACGGGCTACTATGACGGCGAACTCCAGCTCCTGAGCATGGTGGTCGCGTCGGGCAACTGGTGGAAGCCCGGCTCTGCGTCGACACCGCAGCAGCCGCCACCCACCACGCAGCCTCCGACGACGCAGCCGCCCACCACGCAGCCGCCAACAACGCCCCCGGTGGCCGCCAGCGTGCTGGCCAACGGCGACTTCTCGGGCGGCCTGGCCGGCTGGGACAACTGGGGCAACTCGCAGGTGGTCGGTGGCGCGCTTCAGGTGGGCACCACGGCCGGCGGCGTGGGCCAGGTCATCAACGGCAAGATCACGGCCGGCAAGAAGTACCTGCTGACGGGTGTGGCCAGGATCACCGCGGCCGCCGAGGGCGTGTTCGTGGGCGTCAAGCTGCTCAATAGCGCGGGTGCGGAATTGGTGAACCAGTCGAAGCTGGTCAGCTCGCTCACGTCCGTTGGTGTGTCGATCTCGTTCACGGCGCCTCAAGGCACGGTCAGCGCGGTGGTGTACGTCTGGAAGAACACCAACGGCGCGATCGGCGTTGTGGACACGCTGGCGCTGGCGGCTGTCGCCTGACGCCGCAGGGGCGGGGCGCAGCAGAACTACGAGGACGTCTTCTGCCCCGCACGCTCCTTGCAGGCAAGGCGGACCTCGCCTGCTAGCATTCGAGACTTTTGCACGGGGCCCCTCAGGGCGGCACAAGCCGCCGGGGGCCCCATAGGCTTGCGGAGTGCTCCTTGGCTGTATTCAACATCTATCACACGCCCGTCGGCGGCCCGTCCGCCGCGAACGTGACGGTCGCCAATGACAGCCACATCCAGCTTGTCGCGGGCTCGTTGACGCTCAACTACTACGGGTCCGGATTCGCCTACAACCAGAATGCGCAGGTCGTGGGCGGTGTGGTTCAGGGCTACGACTTGTGGGATTCGGCCAACGGCGGGCTGCAGTACGACGTCACGTCCCTCAACCTGAGTGCCGTCACCTTCTTCAGCTTCAGCACCAGCGGCAACGTTGACGGGCTGATGCAATTCGTGTTCAGCGGCAACGACACGATCAATGGGTCACCAGGCAATGACTCGCTCAACGGCTATGCAGGCGCCGATTCGATTTCAGGCGGCGCCGGCAACGACACCCTGGACGGAACCAGCGACTCGGTTGGCGATACGCTGGCCGGCGGCATGGGCGACGACTTCTACATCGTCGGCGGCTTGCAGCACGCATCGAACGATGCGGTGGTCGAGGCGGCGGGTGCCGGCATCGACGCGGTCCAGAGCCTGACCAGCTACTCGCTGCCCGCGAACGTCGAGAACTTGACGCTGGCGGGGTTTGGCAACTCGCAAGGCACCGGCAACGCGGGTGACAACGCCCTCCTTGGCAACACCGGGAACAATCTGCTCGATGGCCAGGGCGGGAACGACACGCTCGAAGGCGGCGGCGGCGCCGACACCTTGCGCGGTGGCACGGGGAACGACACCTACATCGTTCGCAACGCCGGCATCGAGGCGGTCGAGCTGAGCGGCGAGGGCGGCGACACCGTTCTCGCCTACGTTGACTTCACGCTCGGCTCGAACATCGAGAACCTCACTTTGCTCGGTCCGCTGGCCCTGCAGGGGTTCGGCAATGCGCTTGGCAATCTGATCGTTGGCAATGACGCGAACAACCTGCTCGATGGCGGCGTAGGCGCCGACACGCTGCAGGGCGGGCTGGGCAACGACATCTACGTGGTGGACAGCCTGGCCGACGTCGTCGTCGACACCGGCGGCAGCGACACGATCCGCATCTCTGTCGACGGCTACACGCTCCCGTCCGGTGAAATTGAAAATCTGGAATTGATCGGCAACGCCGCATCGGGAACAGGCAACTCGCTGGCCAATGTGCTGACCGGCAACTCGATCGACAACACGCTCCAGGGTCTGGGCGGCGACGACACGCTCCAGGGCAACGGCGGCATCGACACGCTCGTGGGCGGTGATGGAAACGACCTGTACATCGTCGAAGGGGCAGATGTGCTGGTCGAACTGGCCGGCGGCGGCATCGACAGCGTCAGGAGCTCGGTGTCGCTCACGTTGGCGCCCAACATCGAGAACCTGACGCTCACGGGTGGCGCGCCGCTCAGCGGAACGGGCAACTCCCTGGGCAACGCCATCACGGGATCGAGCGGTGCCGACACGCTCGATGGCGCGGCCGGCGCCGATACGCTCACAGGGGGCGGCGGCACGGACAGCTACTACGTGGACAACGCCGGTGACGTGGTCATCGACTCGGGCATCGACATCGACACGATCTACAGCTCGATCACATTCGATTTGCGCAATGCAGTCGCGGTGGAGAACCTGACACTCACGGGCAACGCCAACCTGAATGCCACAGGCAACGATGCCGGCAATGTCATCACGGGCAATGCGGGCGACAACCTCCTGACGGCCATTGGCGGCGACACGCTCTATGGTGGGCTGGGACATGACAGCCTGGTCGGGTCCAGCGCCTCGGATCGACTCGACGGGGGCGGCGGCGGGGACTCCATGGCCGGCGGATTGGGCTTCGACACCTATGTCGTCGACGATGCGGCTGACATGGTCATCGAGGTCTTCGTCAACAGCTCGGACCACTACGATCTCATCGAGAGCTGGGTGAGCTACTTGCTGCCTCAGTATGTGGAGTGGTTGACGCTGATGGGCACTGCGCCACTGAATGGGTCCGGCAGCGACGCGGGCAACGAGATCATCACCGGCAACGACGCGGCGAACGTTCTGAGCAGCGGAGGCGGCAACAACGACGACCTGTACGGCATGGGCGGTGACGACACCTTGAGCGACGGCGGTGGCTACGCGCGCATGTATGGCGGGGCCGGCAACGACACCTATTTCATCACCAACGAGTCCCTCTACTTCGTGCAGGAGGCAGCCAACGAAGGCATCGACACGGTCATCGCGATGCTCAGCGTCACCCTCGGTCCGAATATTGAAAACCTCACGATGCTCGCTGGGCTGTCCGGCACGGGCAACGGGCTGAACAACGTCATCATCGGCAGTGCGGGCCAGAACTTCATCGATGGCATGGGCGGTGCCGACACCATGCAGGGCGGGCTGGGCGATGACCAGTATTACGTTGACAACCTGGGCGACGTCGTCATCGAGCTGCAAGGGCAGGGCACCGATACCGTCGTGGCCCAAGGTATCAGCTTCTCGCTGGCTGGCATATCGATCGAGAAGCTGTACCTGGGTGACAACACCGCCTTCAACACCAACGGCACGGGCAATGAACTCGACAACTTCATGCGCGGCACCAATGGCAACAACGTCCTGGATGGCGGCGCGGGCGTCGACACGCTGCAAGGCGGGCTGGGCGATGACATCCTGGTGGTCGACAACATCGGCGACGAAGTATGGGAATTCGCGGGGGGTGGCAACGACACGATCCGCAGCAAGCTGGCGGCGTACACCCTGGGCGCCGACCTCGAAAACCTGGAGTTGATCGAAGGCGCGCTAAGCGGCGCCGGCAATGGCAGTGCGAATCGCCTGGTGGGCAGCGCCGGCAACAACGGGCTCAATGGCCTGGGTGGCGCCGACACCTTGCTGGGCGGCCTGGGCGACGACACCCTCAATGGCGGCGCAGGCGACGATTCGCTCGACGGCGACGCGGGCCGCGACCAGGCTGTCTTCGCCGGCCTGCGCGCCGCGTACACGGTGACGCAAACGGGCGGCCGCGTCACGGTCACCGGCGCGGAGGGCACGGACGTGCTGATGGGCGTCGACGACATCGCGTTCAGTGACCAGGTGCTCGTGCTCAACCCGCATCTCGCCACGGGATCGGTCGGCATCACCGGCACGGCCAAAGAGAACCGCCTGCTCACAGCCGATGCCGGCCTGGCCGATCTCGACGGCATGGGCGCGCTCGCGTATCAATGGTTCCGCGGCGACACGGCCATCGCGGGCGCCACGCTCGCGAGTTTGCAGTTGTCCGCAGCGGAGGTGGGCGCCGCGATCAGCGTGCGGGTGCGCTTCGTGGACGGCGTGGGCAACACCGAAACTGTTTGGTCTGTCCCCACAGCCGTCGTCCTGGCGGTGGAACACATAGCTCCCGTCGTGCAAAGTTTCTCCCCGGCGGATGAGGCGACCGGCGTCGCGCGGGATGCGAACATCACCCTCTCGTTCAGCGAGGCGGTGGTTCGCGGCACGGGGCAGATCGTCTTGAAGACCGCAGCCGGCAGCGTTGTCGAGAGTTTCGACGCGGCCACGAGCAATCGCGTCAACATCGCGGGCGCGACGCTCACGCTGGACCCGAGCGCTGACCTCGCATACGGCAGCGGTTACCGGGTCGAGTTTGCCGCGGGCAGCATCGTGGACCTGGAAGGCAATGTGTATGCGGGCACGACCAGCTACAACTTCGCCACGGCCATCGCTCCCACCATCGTGAGCCTCAACCCAGCGGACGACGCGACGAAGGTCGCCGTGGCCGGCGATGTCGTCGTCACGTTCAGTGCCAGCATTGCTCGGGGCACCGGCGCCATTTTGCTGAAGGATCTCGAAGGCTTCGTGCTGGAATCCTTCGACGCTGCCACCAGCAACCGCCTGTCGATAGCCGGGAGCACGCTCACCATCGATCCCGTTGCCAACATGGGCTACGGGACGGGCTATGTCGTGCAGTTTGCGCCGGGCTCCATTCAGGACCTGGCTGGTAGCGCCTACGCGGGCGGTGGCGACTACAACTTCACCACCACCCTGGTGAACCCGGCCGACCCCAAGAGCGCGTACTACGAGATCGCGCAGAAGTTCTACGTGGCCTACTTCGGACGGCCCGCCGATACGGGCGGCCTGGCCAACATGGCCCAGGCTTTTGCCACCAGCGGCGCGCCCACCACCTTGCTGGCGTTCATGAACAGCTATGCCACCAACGGGACCGTACACGACATCGTCGACAGCTTCGGCCTGAGCCCGGAGTCACAAGCACTGTACGGCAGCAGCAGTACCAGCGACCGGGTGAGAGCGGTGTACCACTACCTGTTCAACCGCGACCCCGACGCCGGGGGTCTCGCCTTCTGGGCCGGTGCCATCAACGCAGGCGAGTTGAGCCTCGCGCAGGCGGCGCTTCGCATCATGCAGGGCGCGGAGAACCATCCGCTCGAAGACGGCCTGACCATCGTCAAGAAGATCACGGTGGCGCAGAACTTCACGAGGGCGCTGGATACCCCGGCGGAGGCCGACGCCTATGACGGAAACGCGGCAGCGGCGGCTGTGCGGCTGATGCTGGGCGGAGTAGGGCAGACCAGCGACACGGCCGTGTACGAATCCCATGTGCTGGCCACCATCGACCAGCTGGTGATGGCGCAGGCCAGCAATGTGGCTGGGTTTCAGGTTCTTGATTTCGCTACACAGGACAGCATGACAGCGCAAGTCGAGCTGATCGGCGCGATTGAAGCGATGCTCGGCTGAGCCTGCTCGCGGCGACCAGGTGCCGTGGAAGGTTCAGGCGCGATCAGCGTACGCACGGTCCAGTGCTATTGCACGCTCGATCGTTTCGGAATAGACATTGCAAAGTGGTTGAGCGGCGTACATCCTGACGATGCCCGCGATCCCATCGTGAACATGGCCCTGGGCCATGAGCAATCGGAAGAAAGCCGCGACAAGTCCCATTAGCGGCATGGCGCTGCCAGTGAGCCGACTGAGATCAAGGACGATTTCCATGTCCTTCATGGTCATGGCGGTGCTGCCTTCGAAGGTGCCTTCTGCCATCTTTGGACCCAGATGTCTGAGCAGCGCGGAGTCGGCGAATCCTCCGGCGAGCGCTCCTGGGAGCAGGCGGGGATCCAGCCCGAAACGGGATGCAAAGTTCATCGCCTCGGCAATCGCAGCCGCGTTGCCGAAATTGATCATTTGGTTGCATGCCTTGGCCGCCTGGCCGCAGCCCGTCGGACCCATATGCGTGATTTGCGAGGAGAAACTGGTCATCGCAGGACGAGCTCGGTTGACGTCAACCTCTGCTCCACCTGCCATGACAGCCAGCGTGCCGGCCGCTGCTCCGAAAGGTCCACCGGAGACTGGCGCGTCGACCCATGCGATGCCATATCCCTCGCGCAATCGCGCGGCAATGTTGCGCGTTTTCTCGGGACCGATCGTGGACAAGTCGACGATCAGGCTTCCTGGACGGCCTGATTCGCAGATGCCGCCCGGCCCGAACACGACGGACTCGATCGCCGTGCCGTCGAACAGGCACAGAAAGATGATGTCGCAACAGCTGGCGAGTTCGGCAGTCGATCCGCAAGCGATCGCGCCCTGCTCTACCAGGGGCGCCATCTTGGCAGCGGTGCGGTTATGCACGCGCAGTTTGAGGCCAGCGAGGAGCAAGCGATGCGCGATCAGCGCGCCGATGTCGCCAAGGCCGATGAAGCCGAGACGATCGGAGCCCATGCTTGAGTCTGTGGTCACCCCTGTGGCATTCATGGCTTACCCCTTGGCTCTGCGCTCGGCGGTCATGCTTTGTCCGCGAACTTCCGGTCAAGCGCGATCCATCGGGCGAAGTCCACGATGTCTTGGCGTTGCGCAAAATCGATTAGCTGGTCCTGCGCGCCGGACAGTGACCCGACCTGCTTGAGATGTGTGAGCGTTCGGCTGATGGCAAGCATGGCCGACTGGAGCACCGCATTGGCATAGAGGATGCCCGCGAATCCCATTTCGGCCAGCGTCTCCTGCGGCAGCATGGGGGTCTTGCCGCCATGAACGATGTTGCACAAATGTGGGCCAGGAACCAGCCTTGGGATGCTTCGCAGTTCCTCTTCCGTCTGCGGAGCTTCCACGAACAAAATGTCTGCTCCGGCTTCGCGATAGGCTGCCGCGCGTTCGAGCGCGCCCGCCATGCCCTCGACCGCGCGTGCATCCGTCCTTGCAATGATCAGGAATTCGGGGTCGCGCCGGGCATCGACGGCAGCGCGGACCTTTAGAACCATCTCTCGCATCGGCACCACGCTCTTGCCCTCGAAGTGGCCGCAGCGTTTTGGGAACACCTGGTCTTCCAACTGGATGGCATTGGCGCCGGCACGTTCGTACTGTCGTACCGTACGCACGAGATTCAGGGCGTTGCCGAAACCGGTGTCGCCGTCCGCAATGATCGGCAAGGCGGTCGCTTCGCGACAGGCGGTGATATGTGCCGCCATCTCAGTCGCGGTGATCAGGCCGAGGTCGGGCGCGCCAAGGTGGCCGTTGGTGACACCGGCACCGGTGAGGTACACCACGGGGAACCCCGCGGCCTCGATCATGCGTGCCGTCATGGCATTGAAGGCGCCGGGAATCAGCCTGGCGTTGCCAGGCTGGAGCAAAGTGCGAAGTGTGGAGGTCATTGAAATAAGGCAGACATAAAGCGTTTGGTGGTCTGCGTCCATGCCCACTGAGGCTGGACGCCGGCCGTGATCACGAGTAGACGTAGCCGTCGAAAAGGCGGCGCGTCGTCCGGTAAAAGCAGCCCGAATGGGCTCGCCATGATCCGCCCTCCTGGCTGACGTGAGCCGCGACCGTCAGCACGCCCGAGGGCATGGCGAGCCGCAGCGCCTGCGGATCGCGGCCCGCTCGTGCCAGCGCGTGCGGAACAGTGCCCGCAATGCTGGCGGCCACCGCGGTGCACAGCGAGCCGGTCAAGGGAAGGGCGCGATGCGGCTGGCCGCTTGAGATCATTCTCACCACCAGGTCCGCCGCTTCCGCCGGGATGTATTCACCGTCGAGCGTGCGGCTTTCGGCCGGCGCGCTGACGATCCCGAGGAGGGGAATCATCGGCTTGGCTGCTGCCTCTTCGATCGACCGCGCGATGCCCATCGCGACCGAGCCACGCAGGCGCAACTGGCGCAGGTGCTCCAGCGCGGTCGGGTGCGCGGCGATCTCGTCCGGCAGCTCCGTGCCACGCAATCCGAGCGCGGACGCTTCGACGAACACGCAGGCATTGGCAGCATCGACGAGCGAAGTGCGTAGCAGCGGCAATAAAGGCACTTCCAGCAGGTCGGTCGTGTTGCCGCTCGGGAGAAGCCGTCCGGTCGAAGCGCCGCCAGGCTCAAGAAAGTCGAGGCGCACCGGCGACCCGCCGCCATCGACCCCCGGGATCGTCAGGGGGCCTTCTTCCACGCTGCGGCCATCGCGCACCTGGAAATGCGCATGAATGATCTTGCGCGTGTTGGTGTTATGGATGCGGATGCAGGTGTCGCCATCGGGCCGGACCGGCACGAGGCCTTCGTCCACGGCAAACGGCCCGATGGCGGAGGACATGTTTCCGCAATTGCCGCTGTAGTCGACAGCAGGCTCCTGGATTTGTACCTGGGCGAACGTGTAGTCCACGTCCGCGCCTTCAACGCTCGGCGGGCCGATGACGCACACCTTCGACAGCGACGAGAGCCCACCACCCATGCCGTTCAGCTGGCGGCCATAGCGGTCGGGGCTGCCCATCGCGCGCAGGAAAATGCCGTCCCAGAGCGACCTGTCGGAGGGCAGGTCTTCGCGGCGGAAGACGATGGCCTTGCTCGTGCCTCCGCGAATGAAGGCGGCGCGGTAACGCTGGCTCATGGTGGATCCGGCGCTCAGTAAGCACGCGGCGCGACGGCCTCGCGCTCCCGCACTGATAGGGACATTCGGCCGACGCCTTCGATCTCGATGGTGACGGTATCGCCAGGCGCAAACGGGCCCACGCCTTCGGGCGTGCCGGAGGCGATCACATCGCCGGGAGATAAGGGAAGCACGGACGACACCAGCTCGATCAGCTCATCGATGCCGACGATCATCTCACTCGTATTCGCTTGCTGGCGGATCTCGCCGTTCACCCAGAGCCGGTTGGAGAGGGCGCCCGGCTGCGGCACTTCATCGGCCGTCACGATCCACGGGCCCAAGGGCGTGAACCCGGCGAAGGACTTGCGCATGGAGCGTTCCTCCTCCGCCACGTCCTTCTCGATTCGCATCGTCGCATCGATCAGGCACGCGTAGCCGAACACATGTTCCATGGCTCGCGCGCGAGGGATGTCGCGGCCTCCTTTGCCGATGATGACTGCGAGCTCCGACTCATGGTCGAAGCGGCGGGTCGAGCCCTTCGGCAGTTCGATCGCCGCGTTCGCGCCGATGACGGAGCCAGGAGCCTTGAGGAAGAAGCCCTGCTCGCGGGCAGTGCGTCCCTTCTTCGTGACGGTGCGCGCGCCCAATTCGCCCAGGTGCTTCTGGTAGTTGGCGGGAGCGGCAAATACATGGGGCGGACACGGGTTGGCCGCGAGCAGGCGGACTTCGGCCAGCGGCTTGCGGGTACCGGACTCGCGTGCAGCGGGCAGGGCCCCTTGAGCCTGGTGCCAGTTCGCGAGCAGCCAGTTCACTCGCTGCTGCGGCAGTGAATCCAGAGCCGCCGGCACGACGGAAGTGATGTCGATGACCTCGTCGCCCTCGACGAGGCCGATGCGGTAGTTGTCAAAACTGGCAATCTTCATTCGCGTTCTTCCCGGTAATAGTTCAATGCCTTCAGCGTGGGCAGGTCGTTCACCTGCCAGAGCAGCGCCTCGCCGGTGCTGGGGTTCTCGTGACGGTGCCAGGCCCACGGCGCGATCGCCATGAAGTCGCCAGCCCGCCAGTCGTAGATTTCTTCGCCTACGGTCGTTCGGCCTTCGCCGCGGACTGCGTAGTACAGCTTGCTGCCGGTATGGCGCCGGCGTCGACCTGAAAAGCCGGGGCGCAGGCGTTGCAGCTGCATGCCCAGTGTCCGCATGGCGGGCGCGCCGTCCACCGGGTTGCGGTACTCCAAAACGATGTCGTCGTAGGGGTCGGCTGGTAACCCGTCCATCGCGCGCACTGCCTGGTCCGCCATTCCCCAGGGATAGGTCAGCAGGGGGTTGGACCCCAGAGGCACGGACACGTCCGGCGGGCTCATGAGCCCGCTGCCGAACTGCCGCGAGCTGCGGTCCGGCACTGCCGAGATCGGTTGCACAGCCCCCGAGTACGGTTCGAAGAATGTCGCCTCGAGCGACTTCATCAGCGAGATGTCGAGTACGTCCAACCAGATCATCGGCTGGTCTCCCTTGTGCACATGGTCGTGCCAGGTCCCGGCCGGAGTCAGCACCAGGTCACCCTCGTCCATTGGATAGCATTCGCCCTCTACCGTGGTCCAGGCGCCCTGGCCCTTCATGATGAAGCGCAGTGCGTTGGCCGAATGCCGGTGCGCAGTGGCGACTTCGCCGGGCAGGATGACCTGGATCGAGCCCCAGAAAGTATGCGTGGTACCGACAGGCAGGCCCGGGTTGTGCAGCCGCAGCGTGCGCCGCGGGCCACCGGCGGCGAGATCGACGTCGCGGCCGATGCGTTCCAGCAGCGGCGCGAGGTCGTCCCAGCGCCAGTGCACCGATTGCATCGCGGGCCGCGGCTCGGCCGTGAAGAACGGCGGGTCGCCTGCCTGGTGTACTCGGCAGTTGTACCGAGCCAGGTCTTCCTTCAACGCGCGGCGGCGTTCCGCATCTGCGGGGGAAATGTTCTCCATGTCAGACCTCGGCCAGTTCGTACTCGCGCCGCGTGGTGCTGCCGGCGGCCGGTGCCACCGCGCCGCGCACGGTGTCGATGATGACAGTCACATCCGCCGGCAAGGTGTCGGCGCGCCACGCTACGGTGCCATCCGGCCTGACGAGAACCAGCCGGCTCTCGTAGAGGACCGCGGCGTCCTGATTGTCGATGTCGGCCACTCTCATCGGCACGCCTGACTTCTCGGCGGCATGTACCAGTGCGCCAACGGCGGGAGCGTCTGCGCCGAAACGCAGCAGCACGAACTCGCGCCCGAACAAATCGAGCGTCGACTCCTGGGGGGCGAGCCATGCATGCGGTGCGCGTGAACCCGGCCGCGCCGTCTGCTGGTACCGCGACACGTGGTTGGGCGGCGCCGGCGTGCCGTCCGGCACCACGATAGGCGAGCCTTCGTAGACATAGCCGAGGTGAACGCCGATCGAGAACCACTCGCGCTTCATCATCTCCGTGTAGCGGTCGCCGTATTCGCGGCGGGCCGCGTCGACGTTGGGGCTGCTGGCGTCGAACATGGCCGGGTCCAGCTGCAGGATGCGCGGCGACAGCATGCGGCGCAGATTCTCGCTGGCCTCCGTGACGTTGCGCACCGCCACGGGGTGCTGTTCATTTTCGTAGGTGTCCAGCAAGTGCTCGCCGCCCCAGCCCTGCAGAACGCCCGCGAGCTTCCAGCTCAGGTTGACCACGTCGAGGAGGCCGGTGTTCATGCCGAAGCCTCCAGTGGGGGAGGTCAGGTGCGCGGCGTCGCCGGCGATGAACACGTTGCCCTTGCGGTAGCGCTCGGCGACCAACTGGCGGCGGATCCACGGAAGAGTGGACAGGATCTCGAAGTCGAACTCGCGGCCGACCGCACGAACGATTGCGCGGCGCAGGTCGTCCGGGGTGAGGACGCGTTTTTCGGAATCGCCCACCAGGGAGAACCGCCATTGGTCGCGGCCGTTGATCGCCACCAGAGTCGCCCAGGTGCCCTCCGGGCCGATGAAGATGTAGCGGTAGGCCGGCTTCATCTTGTGCAGCTTCTCCAGGCCCTCGCAACGGAAGATCAGGTTGGTGGTGTAGGTGAGTACGCCGTCGCCTTCCATGCGGATGCCGAGGCCTTCTCGTACGGTGCTGGCGCCGCCGTCGCAGCCGACGATGTACCGGGCACGAATCTGCCGCGACTCACCCGAAGCCTCGTCGTGGACCGTGGCGATGACGTGGTCGCCGTGGTCCACGAAGGATTGCAGAGCCGTGTTGTAGCGAAGCTGCGCACAGCCAGTGTTTTGCGCGAATCGGGCGAGCACCGGGTCGAAGAAGTTCTGCGGGCAGCGCTCGCGCTTCTGCGGGCTCTGAGGTGGGCATTTCTCGTCCTTGGGCGAGGGGAAGAATTCGCGGCCGAACTCGTAGCCGTTGAGGTCCGTCACCCAGGCGCAATCCTGCGGGTAATCGCGGTTGTAACCCGCGCTCTCGACCCACGGCACGATCCCCCAGCGGCGGCAGAACTCCATGCTCCGGATGCCCACCATGTCCATGCGGGGCTGCGAGATGATGCCGTCGCTCTTTTCGATGACGGTGCTGCGGATGCCGCGCCAGCCGAGATCGCCGGCCAGCGCCAGACCGACGGGCCCGCCTCCGACGATGAGAACGGGTGTGTCTTCGATCATTAGATTGCTCCTTGTCCAGAAATCGTGAATCGGCTTCAAGGCGCCGAAAGGACCAATATACCAATGATTGGACCAATGAACAACATTTCAGAACAAAATCCGGATAAATCGCAGGGATGTTCCCACGAGGCCTAATGGATGGACCATACTACCAGACGTGGCGACCGACAAAATGCTCGGAATGCCTGATCTTTCACCCCTCAACTCAACTGGAGATGGACTTGCGCAAGACCTTGCAAACCTTTTTTCTCACCTTCGCGGCCTTTGGCCTTGGCGTCGGCGGGGCTTTGGCCGCCGACGCCTATCCGAGCGGTCCCGTCACCATCATCAGCGGGTTCTCGGCGGGCGGCCCGACGGATTCGGCGGCGCGGGTCGCGGCCAAGCTGCTTGAAGACAAGCTGAAGCAACCGGTGATCGTGGACACGAAGTCTGGCGCCAACGGGCTGATCTCCATTCAGGCACTGAAGCGCGCCAAGCCGGACGGGTACACCCTGCTGGCAGTCACTGCTGGCATGGCCACCGTGACGCCGGCAGTGAAGAAGGCGGTCGGCTACGACCCTCTCAAAGACTTCACGCCGATCGCGATCGTGGGTGAGTTCCCGTATGTACTGGTCAGCCGCACCACCTTTCCCGCCAACGACGTCGCTGGCCTGATGGATTACGCGAAGAAAAATCCGGGGACAGTGACGTATGGCTCGGCCGGCAGCGGCTCGAGCAATCACCTTGCCGGTGAGTGGTTCAGCAAGATGGGCGGCGTCACGCTCTCGCACATTCCCTACAAAGGTGATTCTCCCGGTGTGTCCGATTTGATTGCCGGTCGCCTGGACGTCTACTTCATGACCCCGAGCGTCGCCATGCCCCACGTGCAGGCAGGGAAAATGAAGGTTTTGGGCGTGGCGTCGTTGGCACCCACCACTCTGGTACCTGGCGTGAAGGCGCTGATCTCCTCGGCGGTTCCGGGGTTCGAGATGGGCAGCTGGATCGGTTTGGTGGGGCCCCCTGGTCTACCGAGAGAGATCGTCCAGCAGATCAACCAGGCGCTGAACGATGCGTTCAAGACCCCTCAAAGCCGCGCCATGCTCGCAGCGCAGGGCCAGGATCCCGTGCCTGCCACGCCTGAACAGTTTGCCAGCCGCATGCGCACCGAACTGAAGCAATGGCAAGCGGTGGCGAATGATGCCAAGATCGTCCTCGAGTGAGCACGAGGTACAAAAGGTGGAACCAATGAATGAATCCGTTGTTGCCGAGCAGCCATTCCCTGCGCTGTCGTTCTTGCTGAGGCACGCCAAGGCCTTCCCGGTCGCCGCGGCAGCCATCGTCCTTGCCTTGCTCCTGTGGCTGGCGCTACGCACGGGCTGGATCGAGCTGGCCGTTCTCGCGCCGATTGTTGCCGTCGCGGCGCATTTCCTCGTAAGGGTCGCGCTCGACGTGGCCAGTCTGGTGGCGGAAACGCTCATGCCCCGATGACTACACTCAATTCCGATATCTGCGTCGTGGGGGCAGGGCTCGCCGGTCTCACGGCCGCTGTACGAGCCGCCGAGCATGGCCTGCGAGTCCTGGTGCTGGAGCAATCGCCCGATGCGGACTACCTTTGCAACACGCGGCTGACCGGCGGCGTTTTTCATGTCTGCGTACGGGACATCCAATCGGACCCGGCGACCCTCGAAGAAGTGATTGTCCGTGGCGCGGGCGGCGAAGCGCACCCCGCGCTCGCCCGGGCCATCGCCGTCGATGCCCGCCGCGCTGTGAAGTGGCTCCAGGGAAAGGGTGTGCGTTTCATCCGTGGCGGCCCCGAGCCACATCACAACTTCGTGCTCTCGCCGCCGGCGCTGCAACGATTGGGCGTTGACTGGCGCGGCCGCGGTGGAGACGTGGTCCTGAGGACGCTCGCTGCCGCGCTGGAGCGCGCGGGAGGGCGCATTCTGCGGGCCCATCGCGCGACCGCCCTGATGGTGGAGAACGGACGCTGCACCGGTCTGGCTGGAACCACTGGCGATAGTGAGTTCCGGATCCAGGCGGGGTCGGTGGTGATCGCCGATGGCGGCTTCCAGAGCGACCCGGATCTGCTGCGAGGCAATATCACGCCGCAGCCGGACGCTCTGCTGCAGCGCAATTCGGGCGCCAGTCGCGGCGACGGCCTGCGCATGGCGCTGGCCGCCGGGGCGCGCGCCAGTTCTCTTCGTGGCTTCTACGGCCACCTGCAGCACCGCGATGCATTGCACAACCCGAAGCTGTGGCCCTATCCGTGGCTCGATGACCTCGCGGCCGCGGGCATCCTGGTCAAGGAAGACGGCATTCGCTTTGCGGATGAAGGCCGCGGCGGTGTCTTCTGCGCGAACGCGATTGCGGCGCTGGCCAATCCCCTGGGCGCCTTCGCCATATTCGATCAGGCAGCCTGGGAGGACGCGGGCAAGGCGCGCTTTCTTCCGCCCAACCCGCATCTGGAAAATGCGGGCGCCGCGCTGAATCGCGCAGAATCGCCGGAAGCACTGGCGCGCTTGCTCGGATTGCCAGAGGCAGCCCTGGTGCGCACGGTTGGGGAGTTCAACGCGGCGATCCAGGCCGATGCACTCTCGGCGCTTGCGCCTGCTCGGACCGGCCGCGCGGGCCTTCGAGGCCTGGCCAAGCCACCGTTCTACGGCGTGCCAGTGGTCGCGGGCATCACGAATACAATGGGCGGAATCGCGATTGACGAGTGGTCGCGCGCCATGCATGCGGATGGCCAAGTTTTCGAAGGCCTTTATGCCGTTGGAGGCTCGGCCGGCGGACTGGAAGGTGGCGCAAGCGTCGGCTATGTCGGCGGGCTGGCCAAGGCCGCCACCACCGGAATCCGGGCGGCCGAAAACATCCTTCGGCTGCACGGGGAACGCGCAAATGGATGACCCGAGCACGAATGAGCAAACAGGAAATGGCCGACGTCGTTTACGAACACGTTCAAACGTCTCGAGCCTTCGAGGAGGTGATGGCCCAGTTGCGGCGTCTGGCGCTGCAGGGCCAGCTGAAGCCGGGCGACCGGCTGCCGGCGGAGCGAGACCTGGCGGTGCGACTCGGCGTCAGTCGCAATACCATCCGTGAAGCCTTGCGCGGCCTCGAAATGGCTGGAGTTGTAGAACTGCGCAAGGGCGCGCACGGCGGGGCATTCCTGATTTCCCCCACCGGCGGCAGCGTCGCAACCGGTCTGCAGGACATGTTCCAGCTTGGCAGCGTCACACCCGCGCAGCTGACGGAGGCTCGCCTCCATTTCACGGCTTCAGTGGTGCGCGTCGCGTGCGAGCGCATTCGCGAAGAAGACATACAGGAACTGGAACGCAGCGTCGAGGAGGCGAAGCAGGCCGGCATCGAAGGCGATTTCGTGCTGCGTTCGCGCATCAACCTGCGCTTCCATAAAATCCTGGCCCGTTCCACCGACAACCCGATCTTCGTTGCCATCGTCGACGGCCTGATCGCGATCATGGAACATTTCATCGACACGCTCGGGCCGCCTGAGAGCGGGGCGGTGTTCCCCGCCCGCGCGAAGATCATTGCTGCGCTGCGTTCCCGCGACGCGGATGCCGCCGCGGCCGAGATGGAAAAGTATTTGCGCAGCGTACACAAGGACTACCTCTCGCGCCTCGATACGCGCAATGCCGCCGTGACGGAACCAAGCGAAGAACAGCCGCCTGAGGCCGCGCGCGCGCGGGCGCCGGGGCGCGCGCCTACCAAGGTCCCGCGAGCGCCTGCCAAGGTCCCGCGGCGCGCGGCCGTCAAATAGGAGAGGCGCCCGCTCGCCGCTTCAGCGCGGATAAAGCGGCAGCCCCTCTACGCCCGCGGCCATCTTGAGCACGCTGCCGCGGCCGGCCGCGGTCACGAACAGATCGCTCATCCCCGGTCCGCCGAAACAGCAGTTCGTCGTCATCGTGCCTTCGCCGAATTCGATGCGATCGAGCGGCCGGCCTTCCTTGCTGAACACTTCGAGCCCACCCGTTCCGGGCGTGCAGACCCACAGGTTGCCTTCCACGTCGATGGCGATCCCATCGGGCCGGCCGTTCGCCAGCGTGCACAGCACGCCGTCGGAGACCAGCTTGCCCGCGCGCAGCGTCAAGCGTTCGATCACGCGCGGGTAGGTCTGCGCTAGATACAGCACTTCCCCAGTCGCGTCGAAAGCGATCCCGTTGGGAAAGAGCCGCTGTTGCAGCACCAGCTCGCAGACCCCGGAAGCCAGGTCGCACGCGAGAACGCGGCCCTCGATGGGTTCTGTCAGCGCCTTGTCTGTCAGCGGGTCGGTGACGTACAGCCGCCCGTCGGGGCCGAAACACAGGTCGTTGGGCGCGGTGAATCCGTGTGTGAACAAGAGGTCTGCCGCTTCGCCGTCGATCCGCTGCACGCCGGCCTGCGCCACCCCGGAGGCGCCAAAAATCCCGCCGTTCTGCGCGACGTACAAGTGTTTGCCATCAGTCGCCAACCCGTTAGGGCCGCCGCCGGTGGAGATCCTGCGCAGGACGCCGCCCGAGCCATCGAGTTCATAGACGCAGCCGTGGCTGATGGACGCAACGCATAGATGGCCATCGCGGGTCCACACGGGACCTTCGATGAAGCCGAGGCTGGATTGGAAGACTTCGATGTGCATGGGTGAACTCCACTTTCGATGAAAGGTTACTTGACGGATCATTGGTAGTACCATTAGACTTGCCATTCTACGCACTCATTCATCTTTTTCAAGGAAAAACCATGGCAGATTCGAACAACGGCTCGATCGACCTCGTCATCGACGGCCCCATCGCCACCGTGACCATCAACCGGCCGCAGGTCCGCAATTCGATCGATCTTGCGGCCGCCAGGCGATTGGTCGAAGTCATCGAGCAGATCGAGGAAACCGATGCCATCCGCGTCGGCATCATTACCGGTGCCGGGAGCGTCGCGTTCAGCGCGGGCGCAGACCTGCGGGCGCGCGCCCGCGGCGAGGCCCGTGCTTCGTTCCCTCCCTATGGCTTCGCCGGTTTCGTGCGCCGCCCGCGCAAGAAGCCCTTTATCGCAGCAGTGAACGGCTATGCCGTCGGCGGCGGTCTGGAGATCGCCATGGCCTGCGAGCTGGTCGTCGCCTCGACCAATGCGACTTTCTCACTGCCCGAGCCGTTGCGTGGCCTGATCGCCGGCGGCGACTGCCTGCCCATCGCGTTGTCGCGGCTGCCGCTGTCGGTCGCGTGGGACGTGGCCCTGACCGGCCGCCGAATCACGGCTGCCGAAGCGCTGCAGTACGGGATGGTCAACTCCGTCTCGGAAGATGTGCAAGGTGCGGCCCGCGCGCTCGCCACCCAAGTGGTCGCCGGTGCGCCGAAAGCCATCGCCGGCACGATCCAGCTGATGCGCCACCTGCTGCCGCGAACCCCGTCCAGCTACGACGAACTGACCGAGGCCACGCAGCAGGCCTTGTTCAAGACCAATGATGCGAAAGAGGGGTCGACCGCTTTCCTCGAGAAGCGAGATCCGGTCTGGACCAATTCCTGAAATCCTCTTGACCATTTGGCAACGGCTGCCATATAATGGTTGGACCATCCTACCCATAGCAAAAATTCAGATGACGAACTTCCACCCGTCCAATGCCGTCGCCGTCGTCACCGGCGGTGCCAGTGGAATCGGCCACGCACTATGTCTGGCGCTGCTGGAGCGCGGAGCTCGCGTCGTCGTCGTGGCCGACTTGAATCTGGAGGCCGCGCAGCGCACCGCCGCGGAGCTCGGCGGTTATGCCGGCAACGCCGTGGCCGCTCGGCTGGACGTTTCCGATCCTGGAGCCGTGCAGCGGCTTGCAGAGGCGGTCCAGACGGAGTGGGGTGCGATCGACCTGTGGTGCTCCAACGCCGGCATCAATGTGGGTCGCGGGCTCGGCGAGCTCTCCGACTGGGAGCGGACACTGGCCGTGAACGTCATGGGCCACGTCCATGCGGCGCAAGCCGTGATTCCTGGCATGAAGGCGCGCGGAGTGGGCTGCTTCCTCGTCACCGCATCCGCGGCCGGCCTGCTGAGCGACTTTCGCACCGCCACCTACACCGCCAGCAAGCACGCGGCGGTTGCCTTGGCTGAATGGCTTGCAATTACCTGCCGCGGCGATGGCGTGTCAGTGCACTGCATCTGCCCCGAAGGCGTGCGCACCGCAATGACGAAGGAGAGCAGCGCCAATGCCGCCAAGGGCATGGTCTTTCTCGCCCCGGAGGACGTCGCCCGGCACACCCTCGACCGGATCGAGGCGGGCGAGTTCCTGATTCTTCCCCATCCGCGCGTCGCGGAATACGAAATCCGCCGCGCCAGCGACCGCCAGCGCTGGATCGAAAGCATGCAGAAAGCCTGCGTGCGCATGCAGGCCGCCGAAGCTGCCGCGAACTGAACCCCCTAGGAGATTGACCATGTCCACGTCCACTGTTACCGCAGAACTGTCCTACCCCATGCAGCGGGGCTGCCCATTCCATCCGCCCGAGGAATACCGCCGCTTGCGGAGCGTTGCGCCATTCGCGCGCGTGCGCCTCTGGGACGGCACCCAGCCCTATTTCGTCACGAACTTCGAAGACATCAAGGTCATCCTGGCCGACCCGCAATTCAGCTGCGAGCCGAACCGCGAAGGCTACCCGCACGTCTTCGAAGGACGCATGGCAGCCGACCTTGCCGACAAGTCCTTCTTGCGGCTCGACAACCCGGAGCACGACCGCTTGCGCCGGATGGTCACCAAAGAGTTCACCGTCAAGAAGGTGAACGCGCTGCGGCCGATGATGCAGGCGACGGTGGACCGCTTGCTGGAAAGCTATTCGCGCCAGCCCCAAGGCTCCGACTTCATCGAGCATGTCGCTGCGCCGCTGCCGACCGAGATCATCAGCCACCTCCTCGGTGTTCCTTATGAGGATCACGAGTTCTTCCACCGCGCGACAAAGATCCAGTTCGGTACCAAGTCGACTCCCGCCGACGTCCGCGCCTCGGTCAAGGAACTCTTCGAGTACCTCGACCGGCTCATCACGAAGAAGGCGGCCAACCCGCAGGATGATGTCATCTCCCGTCTGGTTCAGGAGCAGCTCGAGCCCGGCCACGTGGACCGCGAGACGCTGGTCAACATCATCCGCCTGCTGCTCAGCGCTGGGCACCAGACGACCCAGAGCATGACCGCTATGGGCGTGCTCACACTACTGCAGCATCCCGACCAGCTCGCGCTGATCAAGGCCGACCCGGAACTCATTCCGCATGCGGTAGAAGAACTGCTGCGCTTCACCAGCCCGCTGCACATCGGCGCGCGCCGGGTGGCCCTGGAAGACATCGACGTGAACGGGCACCTCGTGAAGAAGGGTGAGGGCGTGATCTGCTCGATTCCCGCAGCCAACCGCGACGAGTCGTTGTTCCCGGATTCCGACCGGTTCGACGTGCAGCGCAATGCGTCGCGTCACGTCGCCTTCGGCTACGGCATTCACCAGTGCCTCGGGCAGGTGCTCGCGCGTGCTGAACTGCAGATCGTCTACGGGACGGTGTTCAACCGCTTCCCCAAGCTCAGGCTGGCCGTGCCGTTCGAAGAGCTGCAATTCCGCCACGAGATGTTCGTCTACGGCGTGCATGAACTGCCGCTGGCCTGGGACTAAAGACCACCCATTCACCCAACCCAAGGAATCACCATGCGCGTCACCATCGATCGCTCCCGCTGCATCGCCGCCGGGCAATGCGTCCTGAAATCTCCCGAAGTCTTCGACCAGAGCGAGGAGGACGGAATCGTCATTCTGCTCAACGCCAACCCGCCGGCCGAACTCGCCGAATCCGTGCGTACCGCCGCGCGCCTGTGCCCCGCCGAAGCCATCAAGGTCCACGAGGACTGAGCTGCGGTTGGCGTGCCCGTTTTTTCGAAACTCCTGAAGGTGTCCACTTGAACTCACCCTCCACCGCCGCGGCCCAGACGCCGCGCGCCTTGTCCGGCATCCGTGTCCTGGACCTCACGCAGTGGGAAGCCGGCTCGACCTGCGCCACTTCGCTCGCCTTCCTGGGCGCCGACGTGCTGAAGATCGAGCGTCCCAAGGGCGGCGACCCGGCGCGCATCGCGTCCGTGGACAGCGCCGACACCGATTCGTTGTACTTCCTCGTCCTCAACATGAACAAGAAGGGTGTCACGCTGGACCTCGGAAAGGAGGAAGGCAAGGAACTGCTGCGCCGCTTGATCCGTGAAAGTGACGTGCTGCTGGAGAACTTTGCGCCCGGCACCATCGAGCGCCTTGGCTTCAGCTACGCCGCGGTGAGCGCGATCAACCCACGGATCGTCTACGGCTCCATCCAGGGCTTCAGCGAGCAGAGCCCGTATCGCGATTTCCGTTGCTTCGATGCCGTGGCCCAGTCCATGGGCGGAGCCGTCGCAATCACCGGCATGCCCGACGGCCCCCCCCTCAAACCGGGCCCTACTTTCGGCGATACCGGAACGGGCATCTACCTGACCAACGGCATCATCGCCGCCCTGTACCAGCGCCATTCCACCGGCCGCGGCCAGTACGTGAAGGTGGCAATGCAGGAGGCGACGTTGACCTTCTCGCGTATGGCGCTGGCGCGCCAGCAGGTGACGGGGCGCGCGGCGGAGCGCGTCGGCAACGCGTCGCCCAGCAGCAGCTCGGCCCCCTCGGCGCTCTACGCATGCGCGGGCGGCGGAGCGAACGACTACTGCTTCATCTACACGGCGCGGGACGACATCACGGGCAACGCGCAGTGGCGTGCGCTGCTGAAGGTGATTGGCCGCGAGGACCTGCTGGAAGACCCGCGCTATGCGACCCCAGTGGAGCGGTTTCATCACAAGGAGGAGGTCGACGACATCATCGACCCCTGGATGCGCACCCAGGAAAAACGCAAGGCGATGGAGTTGCTGAATGCAGCCGGCGTGCCCGCGGGCGCCGTCCTGGACAGCGCCGACCTCATCAACGACCCGTCGCTGCGCGCGACCGGCATCCTCACCGAAGTCCAGCATCCGGTGCGCGGCCCCGTCGTGCTTCCTGGCTGGCCCGTGAGGATGTCGGATTCGCCCACGCCGCCCACTTCCTGCCCACCGCTGCTGGGCGAGCACACGGACGAAGTTTTGGGGGAGGTCATTGGCCTGACCGGCCAGGACCTCGCTGCCTATCGGGCGCGCGGAATCATCTGATGCCTTGGCCAGAATCTCACGAAGGTTGATGTATGGAACAGACAACAAGGCGACCGCTGGAAGGCATCCGGGTGATCGACTTCAGCATGTTCATGGCAGGACCATTCTGCACACGAGCTCTGGCAGACCTCGGTGCCGACGTCATCAAGATCGAACCGCCGAGGGGGGACAACCAACGCACCCTGCCTCCGTTCCGCGATGGCGTCAGCAGCTATTTCGGCGCAGTCAATGCCGGGAAGCGCAGTGTGGTCCTGGACCTCAAGAAGCCGGAGCAGCGTGATATTGCACTGGATCTGCTGAAGGATGCCGATGTAGCGATCGAGAACGGCCGCCCGGGTGGCATGAAATCTTTCGGCCTCGAATACGAGACTGTGTCGCGCCTTAATCCCCGGCTGATCTATTGCTCCATCTCCGGGTTTGGCCAGGAGGGGCCAGGGTCGCAGCGCCCGGCTTATGCCATGACGATCCATGCCGCGTGCGGCATCGACATGGCCCACATGAGCTATCAGGACGGGCACGACCGGCCGCCCAACGTAGGCATCTTCACAGCGGACATGCTCGCGGGCGTCTACGCGATCACGGGTGTTCTCACAGCCTTGTACGACCGCGAACGGACGGGCTGCGGACAGTATGTGGACCTCGCCCTGATGGACTGCATGCTCGCCATGCTTCCGTACGAAGTGCAGGAGGCGCAGTTCCCGAGCCACAAGCGCAGGAATACGTACAAGCCGCTGCGCACGTCTGACGGTTTCATCATGCTTGCGCTCGTCACTGCCAAGAACTTCGAGTCCGTGTTCGAGGTGATCGGCCGCCCGGAGTGGAGCCAAAGCGCGAAGTACGGCACGACGGAAGGGCGGGGCGCGAATTGGGACGATCTCTTCGCGGAAATTGAACAATGGACGGCGATGCGGACGTCGCACGAGTGCCATTCGGCGTTCGACCACGCAGGCGTCCCGGCGGCGAAGTACCAGAGTGTGAAGCAGGCGCTCGAAGACCCGCAACTGAAATTCCGCGGAACGCTTTCGACCGTATCGGACCGCGCCGGTTCGTACCAGGTCGTCAATCAACCATTCAAGCTGTCGAACGCCCTCACCACGGCGACCGGGCGCTCGCCCGCACTCGGCGAGCATTCGGCCGAAATACTCAATGGCCTCGAATGCGCGGGTTCGCTGGAAGCCGTAAGAGAAAGGATCGATCAATGAATCAGGCAGACACCGAAATGTTCCGCGACAGCGTGCGTCGCTTCGTCGACAAGGAGATGCCGCCCGAGCGGATGCGCGAATGGGCCCGCAAGGCCGAGTTCCCGGAGCACGTGTTCCGCCAATGGGCGGAGATGGGCTGGTTGGCGATGGGTCAGCCGGAGGAGTTCGGCGGGATCCCGGCGGAGCCCCAGCAGATGGTCGCGTTGGCCGAAGAACTCGCCAGGAACGGATTCGACATGACGGGTGCGTACGCGACATCCTTGTTCCTCGGCAAGACCATCGGACGACATGGAAGCGATGCGCAGAAGAACGCCATCCTGCCGGAACTGATCAAGGGTCGCGCCCACTTGTCCACGGCAATCACCGAGCCCGACACCGGGTCGGACATGACGGGGGTCAAGTGCCGGGCGACGAGGGATGGCGACGACTGGCTGCTCCGTGGCGAGAAGGTGTATTGCAGCGGCGCTCATCTGCCCAACACCACGATCCTCATCACCTGCCGCACCAGCACCCACGCCGACAATCGCCGCAAGGGACTGACGATCTTCCTAGTGCGCAACGATGCACCCGGGCTCTCCATCTCCCGCATGGACACGATGGGGCGCAAGATCTTCGGGACAAATCGGCTATTCCTCGACGACGTCAGGGTTCCCGCATCGGCTATGCTGGGCCAGGTCGATGAAGCCTGGGGCATCTTGAGCGGCAGCCTCGACATTGAGCGTCTGTTCATTTCGGGTGGCCTGGTCGGCAACGCGCAATCGGCCCTCACCCTGGCCTGTGAGTACGCGAAGCAACGCATCCAGTTCGGCAAGCCGATCAGCCGCAACCAGGCGATCTCGCACATGCTGGTCGACATGCGGATCCGTGTCGATGCTGCCCGGCACATGGTCTACCACGCTGCGAGCCTCCTGCAAGAAGGCAAGCCTTGCCGGGCCGAGGCGTCGATGGCAAAGCTGATGGCGTCCGAGGCGTTGGTCGAAGTCACGAATCGTGGCATGCAGATTCTCGGCGGCTATGGCTACACGACCGAGGTCGACATGGAACGCTGGTTCAGGGACGGACGCGTGACGACGCTCATGGGCGGCTCTTCCGAGATCCAGCGCAACATCATTGCCCATGAAATGGGCCTATAGGAGATAACGATGAAACTCACCAGACGCAATGCAATCGGAGCCGTGCTGTCGGCCGGTTCCCTGTTCGGCACGCGGGCATTCGCGCAGCAATACCCAAGTGGCCCGGTCAAAATCCTGTGCGGGTTCACCGCCGGCGGGTCCACCGACATATCGGCGCGATTCGCTGCCAAGTGGCTCTCGGATGAGTTCAAGCAGACCTTCGTGGTCGACAACAAGGTGGGGGCGAACGGCCTGCTTGCCATCCAGACGCTCAAGCAGGGCAAGGCGGACGGGTACACGCTCATGATGGCCACCGGCGGGCTGATGACGATCACGCCCGCGGTCAAGAAAGACCCGGGCTATCACCCGCTGGAAGATTTCACGCCCATCGGCATCGTCGGAATCTATCCGTACGCACTCGTGACGCGACCCTCCTTTCCCGCCACGGATACCGCGGGGCTGATCGACTATGCGAGGAAGAATCCTGGAAAGGTCTCGTACGGCTCCGCCGGCCTCGGCTCCACCAACCATCTTGCCGGGGAGTGGTTCAGCAAGCTGACGGGCACGACGATGACCCATGTGCCGTACAAGGGCGATGCGCCCGCGGTCGCGGACCTCCTTGCAGATCGGCTGGATATCCAGTTCATGACTCCGAGCAACATCATGCCGCATGTGAAGGCAGGCAAGGTCAAGCTGCTCGGCTCGACCGGGACCGCCGTGAGCCCCATCATCGAAGGGGAAACACGGCTGGTCTCGGCCACCGTGCCGGGCTTCGAGATTTCCAGCTGGCTCGGGCTGGTCGGCCCTGCCGGCATGCCGAAGGAGGCCGTGGATCAGATCAACAGGATCCTGAATACCACGATGCAACGTCCGGAGATCAAGACCCAGATGCTCGCCGCCGGTCTTGTTCCGGTGTTCGGGTCGCCGGACGAATTCAGGCGGCGTGCCGCCGCTGAACTCAAGCGCTGGGAGGGCGTTGCGAAGGCCTCCAACATCCAGATCGAGTGATGGTCTTCCCATGACCAAGCAAGTCATCATCATCGGGGCGTCGGTGGCCGGCATCGGCGTCGTCACCGAGCTGCGTCGCTGCGGATTTGACGGGCGCATCGTGCTGGTCGATTCACAGCAGCACCTGCCTTACGACAAGCCGCCGTTATCCAAGGCGATTCTGACCGGCGATCAAACTCCGGAGGGCATCCGCTTCCACACGGCCGCCGAACTGGAGCAGTTGCGGGTCGAGCTGCGCCTCGGCGCGCGCGTGGTGGCCCTGGACGCCCCCGCGAAAACGGTGACACTGGACTCTGGGGAAGTGCTATCCGGCGATGCGATTGTCATCGCTGCCGGAGCGCGGGCGCGGCCGTTCCCGCGCTCCGCCTGCTGCGAGGGAGTGATCACCGTGCGCGACCTCGACGATGCGACGCACTTGCAAGGCAAGCTGCGGCACGCGCGCAAGCTCGCCGTTATCGGTGGCGGGTTCATTGGGGCGGAGGTGGCTTCGAGTGCGCGGCAACTCGGCGTCGATGTCACCGTCTTCGAGCTCGATGAGATGCCGTTCCTTCGCATCCTGGGCAAGGAAGTCGCCGCGCGTCTCGTGAAGCTGCACCATGGCGCGGGCGTGGAGGTGCGCACGGGTGTGCGGGTCACGCAGGTTTCGCGAACGGAGGAGGGCCGCTATGCACTGCATCTGCAGGATGGCGCCGTAGCGGTGGCGGATCTGGTCGTGGCCGGCCTCGGGGCGATCCCGAACGCCGAGTTCCTCGCAGGCTCCGGACTCGACATCAGCGATGGTGTCATGTGCGATGAATATGGGCGGACCTCCCAGACCGGCATCCATGCCGCCGGCGACGTGGCCAACTGGCCCAATCCCCACGGCTTTCCACGCCATCGGGACGAACACTGGACCAGCGCGCGCGAACAGGCGCGGATCGTGGCGCACGAAATCATGGAGCATCGAGACATCGCCTGGCGGGACTACGTGCCGTACTTCTGGTCCGACATGCACGGCAAGCGCGTACAGGTTCTCGGCTCACCGCAGTATGCCGACGCGGTGCGCTACGTATTCGAGGACGAGGCCAAGGGCGCGTTCCTCGCCGAATACGGCCGCGCGGGGGTGCTGGTCGGCGTGGCCGGCTGCAATGCTGCCGTCCGCCTGATGAAGTACCGCGCCCGCTTGCCTCAGCAGCCGCCCTATGAAGCTGCGACCTGATACGGAAAGGATATCCATGAGCGCCTACGTGATCGTGCAGGCCCGCTTCAATGCCGGGCCCGAGCTGGCGCAATACCGCGAACGCGCGGTGCCGGCGATCCAGCAATACGGTGGCCGATTCGTGGTTCGTGGCAAGGACAAGATCCTGCTGGAGGGGCAGGACAACGGTCTGGACAAGGTCATCGTCATCGAGTTTCCGTCTCTGGAACAGGCGAAGCAGTGGTATGCATCGCCTGAATACAAACGGGCTCTGGAACTCAGTGCCAGCGCCATGGTGCGCGAATTGTTCATCGTCGAGGGCGCTTAAGCTCGAACGCAACGCTGCGTAGGAGCCAGCCTACAAGGCTGTGCGAATTCCGCCTCTAAGCCGAGCTTGAGTTTTGGTGAACCATTCGCACCAGATGTTAACGAATGACTCGACCGAGAAGACGCTGCCGGGACCCGCTTCGCGTTCCGGCCACGGCGCCGCCAGCGTGATCCCCCATTTGAGGGACGCTCCACTGATCCCGCCGCTTGAGGACATACCCGTGGGAGACGAGATCGGCAACAAGAGCGATCCGTCGCCTCAAGGTTCTGATCAAAATCCCCGCAGTTGACCCGAGCGTGATATGGGTGCGTTATAGAAACAGAAACGGGCTCCTTGCGCGAAGACTCAGCTTCATCTTGAAGGAACCGCGGTCCTGGGGCTGTCAGCCCCGGGACCCGGCGGCGGCCCGCCGTTTCGTGCGGCGGGCCGGCCGAACCGCCAGGTGCGGCCGTGGTTGCTATCAGCTAGCGCTCGGGCTGCCGTTGCGGGCGTGACGCTTGCGACCAGCAGCGCGTGCTTCTTCGCTGCTGAATTCGTGAGCGTGGCCGCTCTGGTGCGCCGCCCGTCCGCCCAGACTGGCGATTTCGCGCTGGCGCTGCGGATCCATCGCGGCGAAACCGCGTGGATTGCGGCGCGGCGCGATGCTGGTGGTCTCATTGGCTTGCATGGGCGATTCTGCAGACATTTGTGAATCCTTTCGAAATTGAGGGAAGGGAATCTACAAAGTGGCAAGGTCCGTGCCTGCTCCATTCAGGGTGTTTTGGGGGGTTTAGGGCGTGTTTTACGACTCTGGCGCGCGCTCCGCGGTAAATATTGCCGCAACGCACTTGCATTGCATGGAGCAAGGCGACCTACCGGCAATAACTACACGCGAAAACTACACGCGAAAAGTACACGCGAAAAAAACGACACGCGCATCCAGCACACGCTAAACGCCGTATTCCTTGAGCCGGTTATACAGAGTCTTGAGACTCACGCCCAAGGCGGCGGCCGTCCGCTCTTTCTGATGTCCATAGTGTTCGAGCGTCGCCAGAATGACACGCCGCTCCACGTCCGCGAGGGGCGTGCCCACCATGACATGGAGCGACCCGGAGGGCGACGCCGCGGCCGGTTCGGCCAGCACGTCGCGCGGGAGCCATTGGTCATCGATCTCGTCGCCCGCGGTCATCACATAGGCGCGTTGGAGCACGTTGCGCAATTCGCGCACGTTGCCCGGCCAGCGATAGCGAGACAGGCGTTCGATCGCCGCCACCGAGGCCCGCTTGAATGATCCTTCGCGCTGGCCCAGGTCCTGCAGGAAGTGGCCCACCAGCAGCGGCAGGTCGTCGGGCCGCTGGCGCAGCGGCGGCAATTCGATCGGGAACACATTGAGGCGGTAGAACAGGTCGGCGCGCAACTCTCCGGCGGTGACCGCCTGCTGCGGGTCGCGGTTGCTCGCGGCGATGACGCGAACATCGGTTTCTTGCGGGGTCGTGGAGCCGACCCGCATGAACGTGCCTGTTTCCAGCACCCGAAGCAGCTTGACTTGCAGTGCCGGCGGCATTTCCGTGATTTCGTCCAGGAACAGCGTGCCGCCGTGCGCGCGTTCGAAAAAGCCCTGGTGCTGGCGGTCGGCGCCGGTGAAGCTGCCCTTCTCGTGGCCGAAAATCTCGCTCTCTATCAGGTTGGGCGAGATCGCGCCGCAATTGACCGCCAGGAACGGCCTGCTGCGGCGGCGACTCAGGTCGTGTACCGTGCGGGCAACGAGTTCCTTGCCGGTGCCGCTCTCACCCGTGATGAAGACCGTGACCGAGGTGCCGGCCACCCGCGCAATCTGTTCGTAGACGCGCTTCATGGATTCCGACTTGCCCACCAGGTGGCCGAAGCGGCCGGTGCGCTGCAGGTCTTCGTTGAGGCTGTCAACTTCGGCGCGCAGCACCGATGGGCGGGTCACGCGCGACAGGATGCTCTGCAATTGGCGCGCGCTGACGGGCTTGATCAGGTAGTCGGCGGCGCCGTAGCGCAGCGCCTGGATTGAGGTTTCGAGCGTCGCGTGGCCGGTCATCAGCACGACCTCTGAATTACCGATGAGCGCCTGGTCGTCCAGCAAGGTCATGCCGTTGCCGTCCGGCAGCAGGAGATCAAGCAGGACGAGGTCGGGCGGTTGCATGGCCATTTGCCGCCGCGCATCCCGCAGCGAACGTGCCGTGGCCGCCGAAAACCCTTCATGAGTCACCAGCGCTGCCATCATGCGGGCCGAATCGGCGTCGTCTTCAACGATGAGTGCGTGCCCCATTTTTCTTAACTCCGTTTTTTCTTTGCTTCCTCTAGCAAATGTCCGCCTTGGGACTGTTGTTGGGATTATTGGACGGGCTGCCCTTGCTGTGCTGTAACAGTGTGATCGACCTGCTCATCGGTAGGGTTTGAGTCGGCAGTCAGTTTAGCGCGTCCGCCAGCTGTTTAGTCCGCACTGAGCGTTGCGCGTAATTGATCTCGATCAACCGGTTTTACCAAATAAGCATCAAAACCGGCCACCAGCGCCGCTCGGGCATCCCGCTCGGCACCGTAGCCGGACAACGCGATCATGCGCCCGGCATAGCCCGCGGCGCGTGCGTGCCGCGCCAGCTCCAAGCCCGTGAGCCCGGGCAGCCCGATATCGACGATGGAGACCTCGGGCCTCAGGCGCAGCAGGCTCGTGAGGCCCTCCAGGCCGTCGCCGGCGGTGGTCACGCGGTGCCCCTCCAGTTCGAGCTTGGATCGCAGCGCCGCGAGCACGTCGTCGTTGTCTTCGACCACGAGGACGTTGCGCCGGCGCGAAGGCGGAAGCGGGAAGTCCTGTTCCTGCGGCGGCACTCCGACGGAGGGCAGCCGCACCGTGAAGCGCGTGCCCTCGGCCGAGCTTTCGACGCCGACCGTGCCGCCGTGCAACTCGACCAGCCGGCGCACCAGCGTGAGCCCGATGCCCAGGCCGCCCGCTCGCCTGTGCAGCGGACGTTCGCCCTGCACGAACAGGTCGAAGATGTGCGGCAGCAGGGCAGCGGGTATGCCCATGCCGGCGTCCTCGACCTGAAGCACGGCTGTGCCCTCCTGCACGCCGACCTTCAGGGTGATGGCGCGGCCGGATGGCGTGTACCTCAGAGCATTGGTGAGCAGATTGGTGACGACCTGCTCAATGCGCACGGCGTCCCCGTCTATCCAGGCTTCGGCCAGCTCGATCTTGACCGGGTGGTCGCGGCTTTCGCCCGTCAGCGTGAACATGTCGTTGACACGCTGCACGATCGCCGCCAGGTTGACGGGTTGGCGCGACAGCATGATCTTGCCGGCAATGACGCGGCCGACGTCGAGCAGGTCGTTCATCATGTGCGTCAGGTTGCGTGTCTGGCGGGCGATGATGGCCTGGGCCTCCACAGCGTTCGCGCTGCCTGCCTCGGCCGCATCCAGAACGTCGCTGGCGGCCGAGATCGCGCCCAGCGGGTTGCGAAGCTCATGGCTGAGCATGGTGAGGAATTCGTCCTTGGCGCGGCTGGCTGCTTCGGCCTCCTGCCGAGCAGACAGGGCGCGCTCGGTCAGCTGCGCGCGCTCGAGTTCGGCCTGCCTTTGGTCCGTCATGTCGACGGTCACGCCGGTCATCTGGCTGGCACGGCCGGCGCCATCGTATTGCAGCAGGATACGGCTGGAGAGCCAACGGGATCGGCCATCCAGATGCGACACGCAGTATTCCAGTGTTTCCTTTTCGCGGCGCAGGGCGCAGGCCGTCCAGAAATCGCGCTCCACGCGGTCGCGGTCGCGCTCGGCGATCCGGTCGAACCACTGGCGCAGACCCCCTGCCGGCAACGCCTCCAGGCCAAACAGCTTGCACTGGCCTGGCGTCCATGCAAGCCGGTCGGCGCCAAACCAGTAATGGAAAAAACCGACATGGCCCGCCTCCTGGGCCAGCTCCATGAGTCGCTGGTTCTCGCGCAGTTGCTGGTCGGCAGCGAGCAGCCGCTGCTCGATGCGCTTGCGGTGCGTGATGTCCACCAGCGCACTGATGGCGCCACGCGAACGGCCATTCGCATCGCACAGGGGAACCGCGTTCGCAATGACAAAGGCGGAAGGCCGCCCGTCGATGGCGATCTCCAGCTCCATGCCCGCGACGGTTTCGCCGAGCGCCGCGGCCCGCTGCAACGGTTGCCTGCCAGGTGGCAGCACACGCCCCTGGTGCAGCACCCGCACAGTGCCGGCCCGGTGCGATCCACGTGGGCCGATCAGGGTGTCCATGGCGGCGTTGTGCCAGATCTCGTGGCAGGCCGAGTCCTGCGCGAAGGCCATGCCGATGGGGCTGCTGTTAAACAGCGTTTGAAACTCCTGCGCCTTGCCGCGCAGCGAGTCGTGGGCCGCCGCGTCCTGGACCGCGGCGCGCAAAAGCGCATCACGCAACAGCACGATCTCCTCGACCGCGAGGGATTCCGCGAGGCCCACGGGCCCGCGTGTCGCCAGATGCCGCAGTGGCCGGGTGATGCGGCGCGCCGCCATCGACGCGAGCAGCAATCCAAGCAGCACGCCACCGCCGCTGATCGACAAGGCAGTGACGATGACTTTGCGGTGTGCGGCATCGATTGGCCCCGCTGGCAAATCCACATGGACTCGCCAGCCGGACAGCCGGGCCGCCCGCCACGCGCCGTAGACCGCGCTTCCGTCGGCGCCGGCGAGGCGCTGCACGCCTCCTGGTTTGTCAAGCGCCATTCTCGGAGCCGAGGCGGCCCTCGCGGCCCCGCCGATCAAATGCCACTGCGCGTCCAGGAGGCTGACAGAGGCGCCCGCGGGCGTGCCGGCGGTCTTCGCAAGGGACTGCCATACGTCCTCGTTCACGCGCGCTCCGAGCACGTACTGCACTGCCTCGCCACGCATCACGGGCACTGCCAGGACCACGGTGCGAGGCCCTGGCCCCGGCGCCTCGAGCAAGCCCGATACGGCGGGCGCGGCTCGTGCCGTCACCTGCCGGTGCAACTCGCGAAGTGGCTCGCTCAGCGGGCCCGCAGCGCCCGCCTGGCGAGCGGAATCGAGCAAGACGTTGGCGTCGCGGTCAAGCAGGAACACACTGTCCCATTCGCGGCGCTGCCGATCCAGCAGCAGTTGCTTCAGATCCACATGGGTGGAAGGCCCCCGCTGGAGCGCAGCGGAGCGCGCCAGGACGGCGAGCGCTTCGAACGAATAGGTCATTTCCCGGTCGACCGCGTCAGCCAGCGCCGCCGCCGAGCGAGCCAGGCTGTCGTCGATCCGCATCTGATCCCTTCGAACATCCACGAAGGCATGCAGGCTCATCAGGAAGGCCAAGGGCAAAGTGGCCAGCAACATCACGGCGATGAGGTACGTGCGAAGCGACGCCACCGGCCAAGTGGCCTCCAGGCGAGCTAGCAGCGAGTTCAGCAATGGCATCGTGTGATTTCGGGCTTGTCGAGCGTAACCGCAGCAGCGAAACAAGGGGTTCAGCTGCTACAAAGTGTTACTGGCATGAAGCTTGCCGTATGTGAGGTGGCGAAGCCAGGAGCAATTGAACGATGCGTACCGTCGAGACACCGCGGTTGGGACCCAGCCCACAGCTTGCTGCCGGGACGTCGCTGTGCGCGCGTACCGTGATGAGCAGTGCCGGAGACGTGCTCGGAAGCATCAGCGATCTGATGCTGGACCTCGAGTGCGGGCGTGTCGCGTACGCGGTCATTGCCAGTGGCGGCTTCGTGGGTATCGGCGAGCGCCTGGTCGCGGTGCCCTGGAGTGCCCTGAAACAGGTGGGTCAGCACTTCGTGCTGTTGGGCAAGCCGGGTGCGCTGGAAAGCGCGCCTGCTTTTGACAGGGACCACTGGCCGGTCGCACCCGCTCCCTGGTGGCATGAGCGCGTGCACGAGCACTACCGCAGCCGGCCCTATTGGGAATGATGCGGCTGGACAGCGCAGGTATTGCAGCAATTCGTACACGCCTCACACCGCGCATGCGCGGCCGGCCATGCGCGCGGCACGAAATGGTCGAGATTGTGCTGCCGCGCAACATGCTTTCGTTCCTACTCAGGTCGAGAAGGCGTTACCGCGTCACTCAATCGTGACTGTCGGCTACGGTCACCCCGACAGGCATGCTGTTTGCATAAGGTTCCGTTTGGGCCAGCGACAGGCCTACCCAGGGGGAACAATGAATTCACTTGCCATGCACGCCGGTGCATCGCTTCAGCCGGCGTTGTCGCCACGCTTGCAGCGCGCGGTGCGCCTGCTGCAGATGTCGTCGCAAGACTTCGCGCAGGTGGTGCGCGATGCCTTGGACAGCAACCCTTTTCTCGAACCCGAAGAGCCGGGCGCCGAGTCCTTGGCCGAGGCAGCGGCGGCGCCGGAGTCGGGGGTCACCTATACCGAGAGCTGGGGCGCCGACACCCTGCCGGGACAGCGGCACCATGATGCGGACGGTATCTTCGAGACGCTGGAGGCGCATACCTCGCTTGCCAGCCACCTGCTCGGGCAACTCAATGTGCTGGCGCTCAGCCAGCGAGACCACGTGCTGGCCGCCGCCGTCGCGGATTCGCTGGATGAAGACGGCTACCTGCGCATGCCATTGGCCGAAGTGGCGGATGGCTTGCTGCTGCTGCCCGCGCCCGAGCCGCAGGAGTTGTTGATCGCCCTGCGACGCGTGCAGGCGCTTGATCCGGCAGGTGTCGGCGCGCGCAGCGTGGCCGAGTGCCTGCAGCTGCAGCTCCCGCAAATTCCCGCCGCCGACCGGCCACTGGCCGCCGCCATCTTGCGCGATCACCTGGAGGCGCTCGCCGCGCGTGACACGCGAGCCATCGTTCGCCGGCTCGAGCGCTGCCCGGCCGACGTGGAAGCCGCTTGTGCCGCCATTCGGCGCCTGGACCCGCATCCGGGCTGGCGCTTCGGCGCTCCGGCGGTGCGTTACGTGACTCCAGACGTCATCGCGCGCAAGCTGCGGGGCCGCTGGACCGCCGTCCTGAACGAATCGGTGGTGCCGCGGGTGCGCTTGAACCGCAACTATGTGGAGCTGTTCCAGCGGCACCGCGATGGACGCCATGCCGACCTGGGCGCTCACCTGCAGGAAGCGCGGTGGACCGTGCGGAACCTGGAACAGCGGTTCTCCACGATCCTGAGTGTGGCAAATGCGATCCTGAAGCGCCAGCAGCACTTTCTCGCCTATGGCGCCATGGCCATGAAGCCGCTGGCCCTGCGCGAGATCGCCGACGAAGTGGGCGTGCACGAGTCCACGGTATCACGCGTGACGAACAACAAGTTCATGGCGACGCCCTGCGGTGTGTTCGAGCTGAAGTATTTTTTCTCGCGCGGGCTGGCCACGGCAAGCGGCGGCGAATGTTCTCCTACCGCGATTCGCGGGCTCATCGAGGAGATGATCGCAGCCGAGCCGGCCGGCCAACCGCTGTCGGACGTCGAGATCGCGCGCCAGCTCGAGTCGCAAGGCTTGAAGGTCGCACGCCGGACCGTGACCAAATATCGCCAGCTCTTGCATATCGAGCCTGCGGAACGAAGGAGATAAGCTCCCCCCCGGTGGCATCGCCGAAGGCGCATCGGGGGGGAACTAAACTTCGGGCGATGAAGCTCGACGTACCGACCGCCGTTGCCACCCCTGCCGAAGCCCAATGGGTCGAGGCGGAACTGGTGCGCAACCTGATGCGAACGGCGCGCAACACGCAGATGGTGGGCCTGTTCCTGATCCCCATGTACCTTGGGGTGCTTTGGGACGATGCATCGCTGCCGTCCCTGGCGCTCTGGGCGCTGGCGGCGCTGGCTTCCGCGGTGGCGCGCTTCGCCGTGATCGGCAAGTACGTGCGCGAGGTGATTGCCCGGGGCTCGGCCGCCCACCTTGAATTTTTCAAGCACTACCGCGTGCTGTGGCCGTTGAGTGCGCTGGTCTGGGGGCTGTCGACCCTGCTGTATTTCGACCGGTCTTCTCTGGCTGATCAGTTCATTTGCTGGCTGATCATGTCGGGCCTGGCGATGTTCTCGATCAACGCGTTGTCCAGCCATTTGGCCACGCTGCGGGCTTACCTGGACACGCTGGCGCTGACGGCCCTGGCGGTGATGCTGTGGCGAGTGGGCATCGAGCTGCAATTCCAGGGCCCGTACTACCACTACTGGGTCATCGCGCTGCTGCTGATCTTCTGGCAGGTGCTGCGACAGGCGGGCCTGCGGCTGCATGTCACGCATCGCAAGAACTTCGAGCTGCAATACCGCAACAACCAGCTGATCGAATCACTCACCCGGCAGACCCAGGCCGCGCTGGATGCCGTCGAAATCAAGAACCGGTTCCTGGCCAGCGCGGCGCACGACATTCGCCAGCCGGTGCATGCGCTGAGCCTGTACGCGGACTGGCTGCGCAGCGAGCCTGAGCTGGTGAACGAGATCGCGCCCAAGATCGTCGAATCGACCAAGGCCGTGAATGCGCTGTTCGATTCGCTGTTCGACCTGGTGCGGCTGGACTCGGGCAAGATCAAGCTCAATATCGAGCCCGTCGACCTGGAAAAGCTGCTCCATGACCTGGAGCTGCAATACCGGCCTTTGGCGCAGGCCAAGGGCCTGGAGCTTCGCATGCACCTCACGGCAGGCGCGGTGGTGTCGGACCCGATCCTGCTGCGGCGCATCGTCGGCAACCTGATCTCCAACGCCATCAAGTACACGGAACACGGCGGGGTGCTGGTCGCCACGCGCTCGACCCAGGCCGGCCGGCGCATCGAGATCTGGGACACGGGCCTGGGGATTGCGCCGGTGCACCAGCGCGAGATCTTTCGGGAGTTCTACAAGGTGCCCAGCCACGCGGGCACGGAGGACGGCTTTGGCCTGGGCCTCTACATCGTGGCGCGCCTGGCCGCCATCCTGGGGCACCCGCTCAGCCTGGCCTCGCGTCCGGGGCGCGGCACGGTGTTCCGGCTCATCCTGGAGCCGACCGACGCACAGGAAGCGGCTGACCGCGCCGCTGCTTCGGTGGCTCAGCTCGCGAGCATGCCGTGAGTGCGCGCGTAGTGGATGGTCTGGGTACGGCTCTTCACGCCCAGGCGCCGGAACAAGCGCCACAGGTGAACCTTGACGGTGTGCTCGCTGATGCCCAGCTCGTCGGCGATCTCGCGGTTGGAAAGGCCACGGTCGAGCATCACGATCAGCTGCTTCTGGCGCTTGGAGAGCTTGCTGTCGGTTGGTGAGAGCTCTTCGAAGCCGCCATCGGCATTGAGCAGCGCGCGCAGGGCGTTGCCGATCTCCTGGGCGCCGGAGGATTTTTCGATGTAGATATCGGCGCCTGCGTCGATGCAGCCTTCTTCGGCGTCGGCCGCGGGCGATGCGGACAACACCGCAAGCGGCGTTTCCGGGAACAGGTTCTTGAGCTCGTGAATCCCCGAAGTGCCGGTGGTGTCGGGCAGCTTCAGGTCCAGGCAGATGAGGTCGGGCTTGCCATGTTGACGAACCGCGGACTCGACACCGCCGATCCGGTCGAGCTCGACCACGGTGGCGCCTGGCCGCAGCCGGCGCAGCAGCATGACCACGGCCTCACGCATCAACGGATGGTCGTCGATGACGTACAGGCACATGGACTTGGGAGATTTGATTTCTGCGGACATAGAACTAAGGATAACCGCGAATGCATTTCCGACGGTTAGGGTTGTCATTAGCATGCCATCACGGCGAACGCCTCTTCAGCTGTCTTCAGCTTTGAGCCAGGGCGAGGGCGGCCAGCGCGCTTGAAACCTCTGCTGCATCGACGTCCTCAGGCCGTTGCAGGAACGCCTCGAGGCCCGCGATGCCGTCCTGCTTGAGCCGCGCGATCGTCTGCCCGGCATCCTTGGGCGAGTCGAAGCCCGTGCTCTGCGCCAGCAGCCGTCCACCCGCATCGACCAGCTTGAAGTAATGGCGCCCATCGGCTTCGCGGTATTGCTTGAAGGCAGGCAACGCGGCCTTCGCGGCTTTGCCTTTGGATGGGGCTGTCGGCCCTGCCGCCAGATTGCGCAGACCGACCGCGTGGCGCAACTCGGCCATGAAGGGCGTGGCACGCGCCCGGGCCTTTTCGGCGCCTGCTCGCAAGATGGTTTCCAGCTGCGCAGGGTTGCCGACCAGCGCGTCGTGGCGCTCGCGCATGGGCGCGATCTCGCGGTCGATGCGCTCGAAGAGAAGCTGCTTGGCATCGCCCCAGGCAATGCCCTGCGCATAGGCTTTGCGCAAAGCCTCGGTCTCTTCGGCGGATGCGAACGCCTGGTAGATCTGGAACAGCGCCGAGCCTTCCACGTCCTTGGGTTCGCCCGGCGCGCGCGAATCGGTGACGATGCCCGCGATCTGCTTGCGGATCTGCGCGGGCGGCGCGAAGAGCGGGATGATGTTGTCGTAGCTCTTGCTCATCTTGCGGCCATCCAGGCCAGGCAGCATCGCGACGAATTCATCCACGGCCGCCTCGGGTGCGACGAAATGCTCGCCGTACAAGTGGTTGAAGCTCTGCGCGATGTCGCGTGCCATCTCGATGTGCTGCACCTGGTCGCGGCCGACGGGGATCTTGTGGGCCTTGAACATCAGGATGTCGGCGGCCATCAGCACCGGGTACATGAAAAGGCCCGCCGTGACGTCGGCATCGGGGTCGGTGCCGGCCACAGTGTTCTTGTCAACGGCGGCCTTGTACGCGTGGGCCCGGTTGAGCAGGCCTTTGCCGGTGACGCAGGTCAAGAGCCATGTGAGCTCCGGGATCTCGGGGATGTCGGATTGGCGATAGAAGAACACGCGGTCGGCATCGAGCCCGGCAGCGAGCCAGCAGGCCGCGATCTCCAGCGTCGAGCGCTGGATGCGCGCCGGCTCGTCGCATTTGATGAGGGCGTGGTAGTCGGCGAGGAAGTAGAAGTTCTCGGTGCCGGCACGGCGGCTGGCCTCGACAGCCGGCCGGATCGCGCCGACGTAGTTGCCCAGGTGCGGTGTGCCGGTGGTGGTGATGCCGGTGAGGAAGCGGAGGGTGGGGCTCATGAGATTCGCGGCGGCAGCGGTGTGCCGAGATGGATCAAGTCAAGGACGCTGTAGCCCAGGCTCAGCAACGGGACCAGCCAGTAGGTGCCGACCAGTCCCAGCAAGACCAGCGCGAGCACGATGAAGAAACCCCAGGGCTCGACGCGGCTCACGGCGACCGCTGCGCGGTACGGCAGCAGGCCGACGAGAATGCGGCCCCCGTCCAGCGGCGGCAACGGAAAAAGGTTGAACGCGAACATGACCAGGTTCACCAACACGCCGGCCATCGCCATGATCAGGAAGAACCGCTCCTGGACGCCTATGGCGTTCATCGCGGCGAAGACGATGGCCCACAGAATAGCCTGGACCAGGTTGGAGCCCGGGCCGGCCAGCGCCACCCAGATCATGTCGCGTTTAGGCCGGCGCAGCTGCCCGAAGTTCACGGGCACCGGCTTCGCATAACCGAACAGGAAGTAGCCGCCGGTCGCGAAGTACAGCATTAAAGGCATGAGAATCGTGCCGATCGGGTCGATGTGCTTGATCGGGTTGAGCGTCACCCGGCCCATCATGTAGGCTGTGTTGTCACCGAAATAACGGGCCACGTAGCCATGAGCGGCCTCGTGGATGGTAATGGCGAACAGCACCGGCAACGCATAGATGAGGACGGTCTGAATGAGGTTGGAGAAGTTCACCGGGCCGATTGTCTCAGACGCGATCCATGAGACCGCGCAAACGCCCGATAGGCCGTAGGGTGGGCAAAGCGAAGCGTGCCCACCGGGCGATCAAGGTGGGCACGCTTCGCTTTGCCCACCCTACGGCTGCAGTTTGTAGGGAGCCCCCGCAACGACTGCTGCATCAAAGCCCCAGCACCGCCACATCCCCCCGCCCGAGGCGCACCACAACAGCCTCACCCCCCGTTCCCATGGGCGTGAGATCGATGACGCTCGTGGGCTCGGACGGGCAGGCGCCCGCGTCGATCACGCCGGCGAGCTGCTTTTCCATGCGGTCGCGAATCTCGTGGGCGTCGTTGAGCGACTGGGTTTCGTGAGGAGGTATCAGCGTGGTGGCCAGGAGCGGCGCGCCATGCACGGCCAGCAACTCCTGCAGCACCCGGTGATCGGGCACGCGCAGGCCGATGGTCTTGCGCTGCGGATGGCTCACGCGCCTGGGCACTTCGCGCGTGGCTTCCAGGATGAAGGTGTAGGCACCGGGCGTGGCGGACTTCAGGAGCCGGTACTGGCGGTTGTCCACGCGGGCATAGTTGGCCAGCTCGCTCAAGTCGCGGCAGAGCAAGGTGAGGTGATGCTTTTCATCGACGCCGCGGATCTGCCGCAGCCGATCGGCAGCCGCCTTGTCGTCCAGGTGACAGGCCAGCGCGTAGCTGGAATCCGTGGGCACCGCGACGATGCCGCCGCGGTCCAGCAGCGCCGCAGCCTGCTTCAGAAGCCGCGGCTGCGGGTTTTCGGGGTGGACTTCGAAATACTGGGCCATTGAGCTTTCAGGTTTCTACAGGTTCCAGCGCGAGCCGGTTCTCACGCACGGTCAGCCACGCGCCACCGGCACCGCAAACGGCGATCATCACGATCCCCGCCATCGCCCACTGATCGGGAACATGGTCAAAGACCAGCCAGCCGCCCAGCATCGCGAAGGCGATCTGGGCGTAGAGGTAGGGTGTGAGCGTCGCGGCCGGCGCGCGCTGGTAGGCCAGGATCAGCATGAAGTGCCCGACCGTGCCCAGCACGCCCATGAAGCACAGCGCGGCCCACAGCCACCAGCCCGGCAGCGAAGTCCAGACAAAGGGCAGGGCAAGGGACGCGACCAGTGTGCCGACCCATCCCGTGTACAGGTGCATGGTGACCGGATCCTCGGTGCGGGCGAGCTGGCTGGTGAGCACCTGGAACCACGCGTTGCTGGCGACCAGGCCCAGCGGCAACAGGCTGGCCCAATGGAAAGCGTCGCCTCCGGGGCGGATGATCACCATCGTGCCGACAAATCCGCCCGCCACCAGCGCCCAGCGCATCGCCGACACCGGTTCCTTCAGCACGGTCGCGGCCAGCAGCGTGACCGCGAGCGGCGCGATCATCACGATGGCCGTGAACTCGCCAACCGGCATGTGCTTGAGGCTGAGAAAGGCGAAGAGGCTGCTGGTGAGCAGCAGCAGCCCGCGCAAGCACTGGAACTTGGGGTGCAAGGTGCGCAGCACCGCCATGCCCCGGGTGGGAAGCACCACCAGCGTCGTGCCGATGGCCTGGAAGGCGTAGCGAAACCAGAGCGCCATGGCCACCGGAACCGAGGCGCTGATGACTTTGGTGGTGGTGTCCAGGGCCGAGAAGCAGGCGGTGGCCGCCAGCACCAGGCCAATACCGGCCAATGCGCCCGAATGGGCGGCCAAGCGCCCAGCCGCGTTGCCGGCGGTGAAGCCGCGCGGCGGGCTGCTCACTGGATGCGGTCGGCCAGCACTTCCCAGACAGGGGTGAGCTCACCGGGGAGAAAGGGCAGCTGGCCCAGGTCGACGTGGCTTTCGCCGGGGCTGTGGAAGTCGCTGCCGCGTGAAGCGGCCAGCCCGAACTCGCGCGCGGTCTCGGCGTACCTCACGTATTCGGCCGCGGTGTGGCTGCCGGTGACCACTTCGACCCCTTGGCCGCCGTGCGCCTTGAACTCCGAGAACAGCGCGAATTCTTCATTGGCGGTGAAGCGGTAGCGCGCGGGGTGCGCAATGACGGCCATGCCGCCGGCCTGCGTGATCCATTGCACGGCGGCCTTGAGCGATGCCCAGCGATGCGGCACGTACCCCGGTTTGCCTTCGGTGAGGTATTTGCGGAACACCTCGCTCGTTTCCTTGCAGACGCCGGTCTCGACCAGGAAGCGGGCGAAGTGGGTGCGAGAGATCAGTTCCGGGTTGCCGACGTATTTGAGCGCGCCTTCGTACGCATCCTTGATGCCCACCTTGGCGAGCTGCTCCGACATTTCCATCGCGCGTGCGCCACGTCCGCCTCGCGTTTCAGTCAGGCCCTGCAGCATGGACGCGTCATCCGGATTGAACCCCAGGCCAATGATGTGCACCGTCTCGTCGGCGAACGTGACCGAGATTTCGGTTCCGGTGAGGTACTTCATGCCATGCGCGTGGGCGGCGGCCGCGGCGCGCTGCTGGCCTTTGATCTCGTCATGGTCGGTCAGGGCCCATAGCTGCACGCCATTGGCGGCGGCGCGCGCGGCGAGCTCTTCCGGGGTGAGTGTGCCGTCGGAGACGACGGAATGGCAATGCAGGTCGGCGTTGAGTATGGACACGCAGCCATTTTAGGCTTTGCGCTCCTCGGCCGTGATTGGCCGCCCACATACCCGCATCCGGCGAAGGCCGGGGAGCGCTCGTCTACGTCAGGGCGCCCGCTTCTTTTCGGATGTCCATCGGCGTCACCAGCGCGCAGCCGATGGCAACGTGCAGGCCCTGGACGATCTCATCCAGGCGCATGGACGGCTGGCCTTGCTGGGGCAGCCAGGGCACGTGGACCAAGCCGCCGCGCGTGTGCGCGAGTTCGCGCCGCGTCGCGAGGGCATGCATCAGCGCATAGAAAACGTGATTGCAGACAAATGTGCCGGCTGTCTGCGAAACTTCGGCGTTGATGCCGCTTTCTTGCAGTGCCGCGAGCATCGCCTTGATCGGCAGCGTCGTGAAGTAGCCGGCAGGGCCACCCGGCACTACCGGCGTATCCACGGGCTGCGCGTTGGCGTTGTCCGGGATGCGAGCGTCATCCACGTTGATGGCAATGCGTTCGAGCGACAAGGCAGTGCGCCCGCCGGCCTGCCCGGTGCACACGACCAGGTCGGGGCGCAGGCTCGTCAGCAGGTTGCGCAGCGCAAGCGCGGAATCGGCGAAAACGGTGGGTAGTTGCGCTCCTACGATACGATGGTCGCCGATCTGACGGCCATGTAGGGCCTGAACCGCCATCCAGCTCGGATTCACCCGTTCGCCGCCGAAGGGTTCAAAGCCCGTTACCAACACGGTTTGGAAGCGGCCCACGGCCGGGATGGATGCGCGTACCATCAAATCACTGTACCGCACTGCGCGGTGCCCTATGGAGACAAAGACATGCGCTGGGAAGGCAATCGTGAATCATCCAACGTCGAAGACCGCCGCGACGAAGGAGGCGGTGGGGGTGGAGGCGGCTTCGGCTTCGGCGGCCGCAGCATCGGCATCGGAACCATCGTCATCGCATTGGTCGGCGGCGCGATCTTCGGTGTCAACCCGCTCACCATCCTGAGCTTTCTGACCGGCGGCGGCGGGCCCGCGCCGCAGGTGCAGCAGCAGCGTCCAGCCCACGCGCCGCCTTCGGACGACCGTGCGGCCAAGTTCGTGTCCACCGTGCTGGCCGACACTGAAGACGTGTGGGGCCAGTTGTTCCAGAAGGGTGGCGCCACATACCACGCGCCCAAGCTGGTGCTGTTCAGGGGCGCCATCGGCACCGGCTGCGGCACCGGCCAGAGCGCGATGGGGCCGTTCTATTGCCCGGCCGACCAGAAGGTGTACATCGACCTGGGCTTCTACGACACGCTGCGCACGCGGCTCGGGGCGCCCGGCGAATTCGCCCAGGCCTACGTGATCGCGCACGAGGTGGGGCACCACGTGCAGGACGAACTGGGCATCACGCGCAAGGTGGAAGGGCTGCGTTCGCGCATGAATCCCACCCAGGCCAATGCCTTGAGCGTGCGAGTGGAACTGCAAGCCGACTGCTTTGCCGGCGTGTGGGCGCACCACTCGCAGCAATCCAAGCACTGGCTGGACCCTGGCGACATCGAGTCGGCGATGAACGCGGCCGCCAAGATCGGTGACGACGCGCTCCAGCGGTCCGCAGGGCGCAGTGTGGTGCCTGACAGCTTCACCCACGGCTCCAGCGCGCAGCGCCAGAAGTGGTTCAACACGGGGTACCAGGGCGGTACGGTGAAGGGCTGCGATACGTTCCAGGCTGGGGTGTGATTGCACGCCTTTTATTTGCCTGCTAAGTGCGTGACTTGTCTTCCTATTTTGTCGCTTGGCCAATCTCGGGAGGTGTAATATTGCTGTATGTCCGAAGCAGCCCAGCAATTTTTGCGCTCATTCAAAGCGCTTCCTCAGAGCGATCAGCATGATGTGCTGGTCAGTTTGCTGCGCCTTCCCATTGAGACTGATTACTGCGCACCCACCGACGATGAACTTGTCGCGGCCGCGGACGCGGTATTCCTGGAACTTGAGAAAGCTGAGAGAAGTCAGTGAAGTCCCCTCCGCGCGGAGAGGTCCGGCTTGTCGATCTTGGCCTCGCCGCGAAAGTCCGGCCATGTCTCGTCATCAGCGTGCCCGTCCAGGACACGGATCGATCTTTGGTTTCACTGGTTCCTCACACAACCAGTGTTCGGGGGTCGCAATTCGAAGTTGCTTCCAGCGCCAAGTTTCTCAAGCAAGGCGCGTTTGACGCCCAAGGACTTGTCACAGTGCCTTTGGCGCGACTGGTGCGCAGGGTGGGAGCTCTTTCCCAAGAGCAGTTGGCAGCAGTAGAGGCAACGGTTCTTGGTTGGCTTGGGATGAACGAAGCTGCCTGAAGACGATCCACAGGACGTTTCGGTGACGTCATCGGCAGTCGCCTTGCAAAGAGAACATTTTTTTGGATGTCCTTTTGCGTCTTTTGCGAAACCTTTGCGTCCTCTGCGTCCGGATGTCGTTTTCACTCCGGATTCGCCCCGAGCGCTGAAGGCTCCTCTCAGAGGATGTTCAAGTCAACGCGCCACCGCAATCGTCAGCAGATTCCGCCCACCCACACGCTGATACACCACCGACTCCGCGAATTTGCGCACCAGCATCAGCCCCAACCCCCCGGGCATCGCCTTTTCAATTGACGTAGGCATCGTCGGCGGCGATGCGAGGGTCGGGTCGAACGCGACGCCGTCATCCTGGAACTGCATCACGATGCGGCTGTCGTCCACATCGACCGCAAGCCCGACAGCGTGTTCGTCCTGGTCCTTGAACGCGTGCCACACCACGTTCATCAGAGTTTCTTCGAGGATCAGCTCGAGGCGATAAAGAACGTCGCCATCGATGCCATGGGGCAGCAGAAACTTCAGCACCCCCGCGCGCGCGACATCACAGGCGTCGCGTTGCGCTGGCAGGCTCATTTCCAGCCGAGGACGGCTGCCCTGGCCTGCTGAAAGCGATGGATCGTTCAAGGCTACTGGCATGTTCGTGGAACTCGCGCAGAGTGCCCGCTTAAGCGGACAGCTTCCGAATGGCCTCTTCCCGCGTGGCGACGACCGGGATGATCTGGTCCAGGGCCACGTTGTCGAGCACCGCCTGCACCAGCTCGTTCGCGCCGTAGATCGCCATGCCGGCGCCCTTGAGGCTCAAGGCCCGCGCGCTCATGATGAACAGCCGCACGCCCATGGACGCGAGGAACGTGACGCCCGACATATCGACAACAGCGCTTTGCCCGGACGCGACGACCGCGGCCGAAAAGCGCGTTTCGCTGCGGTCCACGCCGTCCGAATCCATGCGTCCTCCCAGCCGGACGCAGGTCAGGTTGCCGGCCAGCTGTTGTACTTCGATATCCATTGATGGTCCCTTTGAACGAATCACCCCAGCCGAAACAAGCTACACGAATGTGATGGTCAGCATCGAAAAATCATCGCCGAGTGGCCCCGGCCGTGCGATGTCACGCACCTTCTGGTAGATCTGCTCGGACTTGTTCCCGCCCGCGCCGCGCGGCGCCGCCAGAAGCGGCAGCAAGCTGGGCAAGGCCCACTGCGTACCTTGCCGCGTCTCGATTTCGAACACGCCGTCGCTGAACACATAAAGCGTTGCGCCTGGCGCGACCTGCGTGCGCGCCCCAACGAAGCGGGCGCCGGGCATCGCGCCGATCACGAGGTTGCGGGTCTGCAGCGCATGGAGTGTTCCGTCGCCGTGCGCCAGGAAGGCCGGGTGGTGGCCGGCCGAAGCGTAATGCAGGCTTCGTGACCGGGTATCGTAAACGCCATACCACATGGAAAAGTACATCCCGTCGTGGCTGTCCATCTGGAACATCGCATTCAAACTGCGCAAGACCTGGGCCGGATCGTGAAAGTCGGTGTCCGGCAACGCCCGCTGGCGCAGCACGTTCATCACGGACACGCTGTGCATCGCGGCACCGACGCCGTGCCCCGACACATCGATCAGGTACCCGGCGAACGTGGACTCACCCAGCTGGTGGTAGCCGAAGGCGTCGCCTCCCAGCTGCGTCGAAGGCAGGAAGAACCAGTCGGTGCGTACCGGCCCGGAAGTGATGGGGGCGGGCAGCAGCGACTGCACGTAGCGCTTGGCCTTTTCGAGGTCACGATCCAGTTCCTGCGCCTTCGCAAACTCGCCTTTCGAAAACGCTTCATGCCTGAAGACCAGGCGGCCGATCTGGAGCAAGCCGCCATGGGGCAGCCGCCCGGAACCCCTCACCCGGATTCCCTCGACGAAGCTGCCATTGGTGGACTGCAGGTCGAGCACCACGGCGTGGGCTTCGCGGGGCTTCGCGCTGACCTCGCAATGCCGTGACGAGACTTCGCTGTCGGGCACCACCAGGTTGCAAGCCGCGTTGCGGCCGATCAGCATGGGCGCGCTGCCCAGGCGCACGCGCCGCCCCGGCTGGGGTCCTTCCAGCATCACCAGAAAGTGTTCTCTTTCCTCGGTGTCCACCAGCGGCATGGGCCGCGACTCGGCCATGAAGGCTCGAGTCTGGTTCATGTCGAGAGGCGCGTGCTGTGTGGAGTCTGAGTTCACGGGCGGACCGCAGGTGAGTCGTCGCGTTGCTCACTGCCGGCAGGTAACAATCCGCGACAGAACCATTATAGGGAGCGGGCCTCTTTTGCCGAGCGTTGCCAGGGGCCGGTAAGCCCCCTGGAAGCCCAGCCATGGCGGGAATGCGACAATACCCGGTTGTGACGACCCTATCCTTCTCCCAACTCCAGCTGGCTGAGCCGCTGGCCCGTGCCGTAGCCGAGATGGGCTACGAGACCATGACTCCCATCCAGGCCCAGGCGATCCCGGTCGTGCTGACCGGCCAGGACGTGATGGGCGCCGCCCAGACCGGCACCGGCAAGACCGCTGCCTTTGCGCTCCCGCTCCTGCAGCGGCTGCTCAAGCACGAAAACAGCTCGACCTCCCCAGCCCGCCATCCCGTGCGCGCGTTGGTGCTGCTGCCCACACGCGAACTGGCCGACCAGGTGGCGCAACAAGTCAAGCTCTACGCCAAGTACACCAACCTGCGCAGCGCGGTGGTGTTTGGTGGCATCGACATGAAGCCCCAGACCGCCGAACTGAAAAAAGGCGTCGAAGTGCTGGTCGCGACTCCGGGCCGGCTGCTGGACCACATCGAAGCCAAGAACGCGGTGCTCAACCAGGTCGAATACGTGGTGCTGGACGAAGCCGACCGCATGCTCGACATCGGCTTCCTGCCGGACCTGCAGCGCATCCTGTCGTACCTGCCCAAGCAACGGACCACGCTGCTGTTCTCCGCGACCTTCTCGCCGGAGATCAAGCGCCTGGCCAACAGCTACCTCCAGGACCCGATCACCATCGAAGTGGCCCGGCCCAACCAGGAAGCTTCGACCGTCGAACAACACTTCTACAGCGTGCCCGACGAAGAGAAGCGCCATGCGCTCAAGCAGATCGTGCGCACGCGCGGTCTGAAGCAAGCCTTCGTCTTCGTCAATAGCAAGCTGGGTTGCGCCCGGCTCGCACGGTCGCTGGAGCGCGAGGGCCTGAACACCACGGCCTTGCACGGCGACAAGAGCCAGGACGAGCGCCTGAAGGCCTTGGCGGCGTTCAAGGCCGGCGAGGTCGATCTGCTGGTTGCCACCGACGTCGCGGCTCGCGGGCTGGACATCAAGGACGTGCCGGCGGTGTTCAACTTCGACGTGCCGTTCAATGCCGAGGACTACGTTCACCGTATCGGCCGCACGGGGCGTGCCGGCCAGTCGGGGCTTGCCGTCACCTTTGTCTCGGGCAGCGATGCGCGGCTGGTCGGCGACATCGAGAAGCTGCTCAAGCGAAAGATCGAACTCGAGGCGATCGAGTTCGACGAAGACAAGCCGCGCGGCCGCATCAACGACGGCCGCCGCGCTTGGCGCGAGGCCGGCGAAGTGGGCGACCCGCGCGACGTGCTGGACGCGCCACGTGATCGCGACCGCCCGCTCCGGCCGCAGCGCGACTTCCGGCCCGCAGCCGCGCCGCGCGACCCGTTTTTTGACCAGCCTTACCAGGCGCCCACGACCGACGCAGCCCCCGCCTGGGAAAACATCGCCAAACCTGCGAGCCGGGTCTCGGCGAACATCAAGCACAAGCGCAAGGTGGCGGCACTGTTCAAGTCGGAGTGAGCCTGTTGCCTTGACGTGCGGCCGGATGTCCGAATCGGCCTTCAGTTGCCAGCACTACTCCCCCGGCCTTTGCGCCTGCTCGCACTTCACCTGTATCAGTTCATGCGGCACGCCAGCGGCGCCCAGCCGCACGGCGCTCAGGCACCCGCCCCACACGCAGCCGGTATCCAGCGAGACAAGATTGGGCCGTTGCATGAAGCCCAGCGTCGACCAATGCCCGAAAGCGATCGGCGTGCCGGCGCTCTTGCGACCGGGCACATCGAACCACGGCAGGTACCCCGGCGGCGCATCTGCCAGCCCGCCTGACGCTTTGAGATCCATCACTCCTTCGGGCGTGCAAAAGCGAAGGCGCGTCAACGCGTTGACGATCACGCGCAGCCTCTCGGCGCCCTTGAGCGAGTCGTTCCATTGCGCCGGCTCGTTGCCGTACATCTCCGACAGAAAATCGACCAGCCCCGGTCCGCGCAATACGGTTTCCACTTCGGCGGCGAGCAGCAGCGCCTGCATCGCATCCCACTGCGGCAAGACACCGCCATGCACCAACAGCACGCCCTGTGCGCGCAAGGCCATGTGCTGCCAGCGCAGCCACTCGATCAAGGCGCCGCGGTCCGGTGCCAGCAGCACCTTGTCCATGGTGTCGTTGCGGTGCGGTGCCCGCCGTCCATGCGCCACGGCCAGGAGACTCAGGTCATGGTTGCCCAAGAGGCACTTGGCCGAATCGCCATAGCCCATGACCCGGCGCAGCACCGCGCCCGACTCCGGTCCCCGATTCACCAGGTCGCCCAGCAGGTATAACGTGTCACGGCTTGGCGAGAAAGCGATCTTGTCCAGCAGACGGCCTAGCGGAGCGTCGCAGCCCTGCACATCACCGATAAAGTACATTGCCATGGTGTTCGATTCTCTCTCCGATCCATGGAAGTCCTGCTGATAGCACTGCTCACGGTGCTCAACGGCGTGTTCGCGATGTCGGAGATGGGGCTCGCGTCGAGCCGCAAGGCCCGCCTGACCACGATGGCCGACGAAGGCGACAAAGGCGCCGCAGCGGCGCTGCGCTTGATGGAACAGCCCACTCGCTTTCTGTCGACGGTGCAGGTGGGCATCACGTCCATCGGCGTGCTGAACGGCATCGTCGGCGAAGCGGCGTTCAGCGAGTCGCTCGCGCATTGGATGCAGGGCCTGGGCCTGGCCGCGCGCCCCTCCGCGATCATCGCCACGGGCATCGTGGTGACCGTCATCACGATCATCACCATCATCTTCGGCGAGCTCGTGCCCAAGCGCATCGGCCAGCTGTATCCGGAAGCCGTCTCGCGTTTGCTTGCGCAGCCCATGAGCTGGCTCGCCCGTGCGGCCGGTCCGTTCGTCAAGTTTCTGACCGTGTCGACCCAAGCCGTGCTGAAGCTGCTGCCCATCGACCTGTCGCTCGCGCGCGGCATGACCGAGGAAGAAATCGCGCACAGCCTGGAGGAGGGTGTGGATGCCGGCGTCATCGAGCAGCACGAGCGCCAGATGGTGCAGAACGTCTTTCACCTGGATGACCGCCCGCTCACGTCGATGATGGTCCCGCGCTCCGATATCGAATGGCTCGACGCGGCATCGGGCGTGGCGCAGGCTCTGCGCAAGATCGGCGAGAACGGCGCGCATTCGTGGTACCCCGTGTGCCGCGGCTCCCTCGATGACGTGGTCGGGGTGGTCAGCGTGGCGCGGCTGCTGGCACTGGGGCGGGACTACGAGGGCACGGTCGAACCTCTCGCCTCACCGGCGCTGTTCGTGCCCGAAACCTTGAGTGGCATGGAGTTGCTGGAACAGTTTCGGGCCCGTTCCGGCCGCATGGTGTTCGTGGTCGATGAGTGGGGAGTGGTTCAGGGCCTGATGACGCCCCATGACTTGCTGGAAGCCATTACAGGCGAGTTGCAGCCCGTGTCCCGCGCCGACGCATGGGCGACGCAGCGCGAAGACGGCACCTGGCTGCTCGATGGGTTGATGCCGGTGGCGGAGTTGAAGGCTCGGCTGGACATCCGTGAACTGCCCGAGGAGGACCGGGGGCGCTACAACACGGTGGCAGGCCTCCTGATGTCGGTCACGGGCCATCTGCCCTCGGCCGGCGAACGCATCGACTGCGGCGATTGGCTGTTCGAGGTGGTGGACCTGGACGGCCGCCGAATCGACAAGGTGCTGGCCATGGCCCGGCCTGGGCGTGACGCCAAGCAGGAGAAGCCGGCCACGACAGCTTGAAGGCGGCGCTGCTACACAGGCATCGGCTAAAGCTAAACCGAGGCCGCGGCCCGGAACTTGGAGGCGTCGACCACTTCGACGGCGTCGTTGTCGACCAGGCGCTGCAGCAGCAAATCCACCTGCGCGGGATGCAGCTTTGAATGGGCCAGGATCCAGTGCCGGTTGACCGGCCGGTTGCTCATGACGGACAGGGCGCGGTAGACATCGGCCGTGCGGTAGTGGCTGGGCAGGTCGGGCCAGTGCTTGAGCCGGTAGATGAGACCGTCGCCGATCTGGTCCTGCTCGTCACGCTCCGAAGTCAACAAGCGCAGCTCGGCGAAGGACGTGGTGGTCTTCTTGGCCCATTCGTAGAGAGCGTCATAAACACTTGGCATAACGAGCATTTCTGGTGCAAGGTTTCAGTGCAGCCAGTGTGGCTCGCGAACCGCGTGGCAAATTAGGGCAAACTCCTTTCGTCCTTAGGGCGTTTGCTTAAGGGGCAGGGCCCATGGCATCAGGCCCGCAGCCAGCCCACCGTCGCGATGCCCATCGCAGTCATCGCGAACGAGCCCATCATGTGCGTCAGCGCCGTCGCAAGCGCCCATGAGGTGTGGCCCTGCTGCAGCTGGGTGACCACCTCCGCCGAGAACGTCGAGAACGTGGTGAGGCCACCCAGGAATCCGGTGATGACGAACAGGCGTGCTTGCGGCGGCAGATCGGGCAGGTTGGCAAACACAGCGACAGCCACCCCGATCAGATAGCCGCCGATCAGGTTGGCGGCAAGCGTCCCGAGGGGCAGGGCCGGGATCAAAGGGTTGAATCGGCCGGCCAGGACCCAGCGCAGCAGCGCGCCCAGCGACGCGCCGGCGCAGATGGACAGGATGGAGGCGATCATGCCTGTCGTGGCAATCAGTGGGCAGTGATGTCCGCGTGCGAACAGCCAAGCTGCAGGGCCGCCGTTCGCAATCGTTTGTCGCGAGTCCACAGCTTCACACCATCGGTCAGAATTGTGGAGACCAGCAAATGTATGTCCACGTACCCCAAACCTTTGCCGTGAAGGCTGCGTCGATGGATAAAGTCGAGCACCTCTTGGGGTTCTGCAATGGTGGCCGGCGGTAGATCGCTCATTAACTCCAGAACGGATGATCGGTCAGCCAAGCTTCCGCACGCGATCTCGCCGGTCACGAACGGATGCATCACCACAGCGTTACCATCGAGCAACTCAGCAAGCTGCGCATCGCCTTTGCGCAGGTGATCGACCCATACCGACGTGTCGACCAAGATCAAGCGCGGGTCTCTTCGCGCCGCCTTGGAGCCGCTTTGAGCTTCGGTTGACTGCCCCCCAGCCTCGCGAGGCGCTTGGCGCTTTCACGTTCGATGAGAGCCTGCAAGCCTTGGCGCACCATTGCTGACCGATCGAGTGGACCGGTGAGCCTGGTCACTTTGGCGAGAAGATCGTCGTCGATGTTGACGGTGGTTCGCATGAGCTATGCCTTCGGAGCGTTGAACTTCAAATATAGCATCAGGTGATGCTGGAATATGTGCGGCCCCGTTCTGCCGCAGCTACACGAATTCATACGCAAACGCCGCGTCAACAACCGACACGTGCACGCCCTTGATCTCCTTGCCCTCCATCATCCGGGTCAAGAATTCGCGGCTGATATCCGGCAGCATGGTGTTGGTCAGGATCGCATCGATCATCCGCCCGCCGGATTCGCTTTCGGTGCAACGCGACACAACCAGCTTGACCACGGCATCGGCATACTCGAACGGGATCTTGTAGCGCGCCTCCACCCGCTTCTTGATGCGGTTCAGCTGCAACACGACGATCTTGGCGAGCATCTCGTCAGACAGCGGGTAGTACGGGATCGCGACCAGGCGGCCCAGCAGCGCGGGCGGGAAGATCTTGAGCAAGGGTTCGCGCAGCGCCTTGGCCATGCCTTCGGGTTCGGGCAGCAACTCCGGGTCCTTGCACATGCTGGCAATCAGCTCGGTGCCGGCGTTGGTGGTCAGGAGGATGAGTGTGTTCTTGAAGTCGATGAAGCGGCCTTCGCCGTCTTCCATGAAGCCCTTGTCGAACACCTGGAAGAACATCTCATGCACGTCGGAGTGGGCTTTCTCCACTTCGTCGAGCAACACCACGCTGTAGGGTTTGCGGCGCACGGCTTCGGTCAGGACCCCGCCTTCACCGTAGCCCACATAGCCGGGAGGTGCGCCCTTGAGCGTCGAAACGGTGTGCGCCTCCTGGTACTCGCTCATGTTGATGGTGATCAGGTTCTGCTCACCGCCGTACAGCGCCTCGGCCAGCGCCAGTGCCGTCTCGGTCTTGCCCACCCCCGAAGTACCGGCCAGCATGAACACTCCGATGGGCTTGCTGGGATTGTCCAGCCCCGCGCGCGAGGTCTGAATGCGTTTCGCGATCATCTTCATCGCGTGGTCCTGACCGATCACTCGCTGGGCCAGGGCGTCGGCGACCTTCAGGATGGTTTCGATCTCGTTGCGGGCCATGCGGCCCACGGGGATGCCCGTCCAGTCGCCGACCACGGCGGCCACGGCCTGGTAGTCCACGGTGGGCAGGATCAGCGGGGTCTCGCCTTGCAGCGCGGCGAGTTTGTCTTGCACGGCTTTGAGCTGGGCGAGCTGCGCCTTGCGCTCGGCCTCTTTGTCTGCCTCTGTCAGGCCTTCGGCGACTGCCTCCACTTCGGCTGCGGCTTCGAGGGCGCTGCCGGTTCCCTCGACTGGCCGGATGCCCGAACGCAGCTTGGCGCGCAGCGCGAGCAGCTCGTCAACCAGCGCGCGCTCGGCGCCCCAGCGCTCGTCCAGCGCGGCCAACCGGACACGTTCACCGGCCAGCAATTCAGTCGCCTCGGCCTCGCGCTTGCCGATGTCGATGCCGATCGCCTTTTCGCGGCCGATGATTTCAAGCTCGGTCTCCAGCGCTTCGATGCGCTTTCGGCAATCGTCCACCTCTGCCGGCGTGGCATGCAGGCTGACAGCCACTCGGGCGCACGCGGTGTCCAGCAGGCTGACGCTCTTGTCCGGGAGCTGGCGCGCGGGGATGTACCGGTGGCTCAACTTGACGGCAGCCTCGAGCGCCTCGTCAAGAATCTGCACTTTGTGGTGCTTTTCCATCGTGCTCGCCACGCCGCGCATCATCAGGATCGCCTTGGCCTCGTCGGGCTCATCGACCTGCACTGTCTGGAAGCGGCGCGTCAGTGCCGGGTCTTTCTCGATGTGTTTCTTGTACTCGGCGAAGGTGGTGGCGCCAATGGTGCGCAGCGTGCCGCGTGCCAGCGCGGGCTTGAGCAGGTTGGCCGCGTCGCCGGTGCCTGCCGCACCTCCCGCACCCACCAGCGTGTGCGTTTCGTCGATGAACAGGATGATGGGTTTTGCGCTGGCCTGGACCTCATCGATGACTGAGCGCAAGCGCTGCTCGAATTCGCCTTTCATGCTGGCGCCGGCCTGCAGCAAGCCGACGTCCAGCGATCGCAGTTCGACCTCCTTCAGGCTCGGCGGAACATCGCCGCGTGCAATGCGCTGAGCGAAGCCCTCCACCACCGCTGTCTTGCCCACGCCGGCTTCGCCGACCAGGATGGGGTTGTTCTGGCGCCGGCGCATCAGGATGTCGACCACCTGGCGGATCTCGTCGTCCCGGCCGACGATCGGGTCCATCTTGCCGCTTCGAGCCTGCTCGGTCAGGTCGACCGTGAACTTCTTCAGTGCCTCCTGCTTGCCCATGGCGGCGGGGGCAATGGCTCCGCTGGCCTCGCCGGGCGCGGCGCCGCCACCGACGGATGACCCATCGCTCGCGCCTTGACCGTCCTCAGGAGATCCGGCAACCAGCTTCACCAGCGAATCACCCAGGTCATCGGGCTTGATCTTCTCGAACTGGCGCGAAATGGCGAACAGGGCATTGCGCAGGAAACTCGTCTTGAGCATTCCCAGCAGCACATAGCCGGTTCGCACCGCACTGTCGTTGAACATCAGGGAGCCGTAGACCCAACCCCGTTCGACCGCGCTCGTGATGTTGTCGGAGATGTCCGAAATGGAGGTGGCGCCACGCGGCAGGCGGTCCAGCGCGGCGGTGATGTCCTTGGCGAGCGCGGAACCGTCAAGGTTGTAGTGCTTGATGATCCGGTGCCAGTCGGAGTCTTGCGCCTGGATGATTTGCGCGACCCAGTGCTCCAGCTCCACATAGGGGTTGCCACGCAGCTTGCAGAAAACGGTTGCGCCCTCAACCGCCTTGTAGGCCAGGTTATTGAGCTTGCCGAAAACGGCCGCGCGATTGATTTCTGCCATGATGTACCCCTCTTTAAAGTGACTAACGGTGGGAATCAACGCCGTGCATCGCCGGCCCTGGTGAAAGCGCCAGTTCAGCCACTCGACTGCGATTTTTCATGCCCAGCCACGAAGTCAGCCCCAGGCGGCCTTGGCGTCCCAGCCGGCACGGTTTGACCTGGTCGGGCTTGAGGCTCAGATGGAGGTCCCACGCAAGCTCGGCGCCCACGTATTGCTCGACCAGCGCGATCACTGAAGGCAATGCCTCGCCGTCCGGCAACAGGCTCTCGAACACGTCGTGGTCCAGCGGACCCACGTGGACCCTGAACTTGTGCTGGCGGTCCCAGACCATTTGCCCCAGCACCGCACCGCCACCCAATGCCACACCGGCATTCTTTCGGCGCGCACCCGCGGCGCTGATGCGGGTGCGTTCACCGGGGGCCAGTTCGAGCCAGGACCCGACGAACTGCTCGACCACGACGGGCCGCCGCAAGAACCCGGACAGCAGGTTGGCGAGACCATCCGCGTTGCGTACCTGGCTGGCGAGAATGCCCGCAAAGTGAAGCTTGGTGTGATCAGGGGCCTGGTCACGCTGCAACAAATCCGGCGACCCGATGCCCACCAGCGCGGCCACCATCGCAGCGAACCTGTCGTCACCCGGCCGGTCTAGGCCGACCGTGGGTTGCGCTTGCGCCCAAGCCCGGTAGAACAGCATCAGCAGGCGGTGGTGAAACATGTCCGCGAACCGTGCAAAGGTCGCGTCGCCGTGGTGGATCAAGCGCTGGCGCGCGTGCTCCGTCAGGTGGTAAGGGAGGGGACCGTTCGGCCCGAACAGCCCAAAAAATCGCACCTCGATTCGCGGTTTGCTCGTGGCGGTCGCGGGTGCGACGGCATGCAAGGGACCCGGCGCGAAGGAGAGGTCGGCCGTCTGACCCAGCCGGATGGGTTCGTCAGCGGGCTTGCGCGCGGTACCGAAACGGGGTTTGTCCGGGTGGTGGCTCTCTATCCAGCGCATCGCTTGAAAAAAGTCGAACCGCCACGGTTGCGCGGCGATGCGCTGCAGCGGGTCGGTGCGGCTTACAGGATCGGGCGTGTCCCGCATCGGGGCCTCCCCTTCAGAATTTCACCCCGGGTCATCGAGCGCACGCGGACCTCGGTAAAACTGTTCAGCGACACGTGGCGTGCAAAGAAGCGCTCCAGCACGCACCCCAGCAAGAAAGCGCTGGCGCCCTGAAACGCCAATTCGTCCACGCCGAGCTCGAGCTGCACGCCTCTGCCAAAAGCGATAGGGCCCTTCATGGGCAAGCGCCGCACGATCTGGCGCTTGGTGATGGACCTCAGGCCGTCGATCTGCCGCTGCTGCGTGGCGTCGCCCTCGCTTGCATGCAAGCGCAGCATCTGCCGAAGCGCGGCAGCACCTTGCTCATCATCGGTGTCCAGAAGCGACACATGATTCAGCGTCAATTGATTGATGAGGCGCCACGCTGCTGAGCCTTCGGTATTGGCCGCGACAGGTCTCGAGGGACCTTTGACGACGCGGATGGACGTCAAGGGCGCGGACTGCTGAAGGACCAGGTCGCTGGAACCCGAGCCCGGGTGCATGAGCAGCGGCAGGTCGCGGTTGGAACACAGCGCGGCAACCGACACCTGGCGCAAGTCGTCGCTGAACGGCGCCTCCTGCGGATCCACCAGGGAGATGAATACCTCGCTACCGATGTATGCCGACCTGGGACCGTCCTTTTTCTGGGCGCTGGAAAGAAGCCGTGGCTCGCGCTGGACGGTGTAGTACGCATCGTGTCCCAGCTGCTCCTGGTGGAACGCCGAGTAAAGCTGCGCAAAGTGCCTTTCGCTGTCGAGCCCGACGCCGTAGCCGGTCACGGTGTTGATTCCGTGAATCTCGAAATCCATCGGCCGCGTTCGATCGGGGACCACATGAAAGTCCGATGTTTCCGGCGTCACATGGATCCGGTCGCATCGGTGTTCGAACAGGTTGATGGCCGGAACGCAATTCAAGGAAAACGAAGCAGCATCGACTGACTGCATCAAGTGGGTGTCGCCGCGCGAGAACAGGATCACGAGGTCTGCTTCCTGTCCGCCCAATTGACGCAGCGCGGCGCCGATGCCGCACACGTCAAAAAACAGGAAGCGCTGCGGAAACGCAAAATACTCCTCGATCAACCGGTAGCCCTCGAAGCCGCGCAATGTGACCGGCAGCAGGGCTTCATCTTCGTCGAAGCCCACAGGCTCGATCGCGTCGGCTTCAATGGCGTGGTGGCGTGTACCCTGGCCCTTTCCCGCCATGACGAAGATACCCAATGTGTTGCCGCACACCATCTCGTGCAGGCGATACGCCAGCTCGTCCGAGCCTGAGCAATGAAATTGCAGGTCGTCCACCCCGATCGCCGAAAAGTCCAGTCCTGCCGTCGTCTTCAAGGAAATACGCACACCCCCACCGAATTTCTTCCACTCCGGCTTGCCCGCAAGCGGCAGATTCGAGGCATGCGAGAAATACTCGGCCGCCGCAATCTCGATGGGCCAGAGCGTGATGTCATGCGCAGTCCGGAACTGGCATTCGGTGGCGCCAGCCCTTGCCTGTTGTGCGTGCATCGCACTTGCTCGCGGGATCCTCACGCCGGCTGCCAGCGCCGCGTCCCCCGGGTCGGGGTTCAACTGGGCGATCAGCATGGACGGTATCGGCGCCAGGAAATGCGGGTACAGGATCTCGAGCATCCGCTGGGTGAAGCGCGGAAACTCCGCGTCGAGCTTGAGCTGGATCCGAGCTGTCAGGAAGGCGAAGCCTTCCAGCAGCCGCTCGACATACGGGTCGGTGACCTCCAGGCCGTCGATGCGCAGCCGGCTCGCGATCTTCGGGAATTGCGTCGCGAACTCCGCTCCCATTTCACGCAGATGCAACAACTCCTGGTTGTAGTGCCGAAGTAAACGGGGATCCATCCGTGTTTATGTCCGCTTGCGACCGCGTGCCGGGCCCCTAGCGCGCAAGGTCCTTGATCTCGACACGCCCGGTCTCCAGGTCGATGTCCGTGTGGAGCAACAATTCGAGGGGCACAGGCTGAGCCCACAGTTGCCCGCTGATGCGAAAGCTGATCTGGTTGTGGTGATCCAGCTGCTGCTCCGAGACCAATGCTTCGACCTTGAGGGTATCGGCAAAAATGCGCGGTTCATGGTCGATGATGGCGCCCCTGACCTTGTCCTCGAGAGCCACCGGATCGATGGACGACGCGGTTTGGCCTGACAACGCGGGCAGGCCATAGTTGAGCACCGATCGCCGGACCTGCGGATACCGGTCATACGATCCGTCGGTCGCCATGAACGTGGTGTTGAAAAGCCAACTCAGGTCGCGCAAGACGACCTCGCGCATGCGCGCTCGATCGATGATGCGCATCTCCATCGTCTCTTTCGGGTTGGTCGGGTCGTCGTCCGTCAAACGGTCCAGCAAGGCCGGCTGCAAGCGGTCCTGAGCGGCAAGTTTGCTCATGGCGTCCGCGAATTGAAGCCGCGATTGATCGTCATGCGTCGGCTGCGGTCAAGGTGATCGACCGCAGGTCCATCAGGCCAAAGTCACCGGCGTCAGTCGTGAGCACGCGCTGGCCGGAACCGGTGAAGTGTCCCGGTTGCAGTTCGTTCCATTCGGTTCTGCGGGCGAGAGCCAGCGCAGGCGCGGCGATGTCGGTTCCCGCGTAGCGCGTGGGAATGAGGGCGACCGATTCGCCTCCATTGGTGAACTCCAGATGAGCGGCGGTCCAGACGCTGTCGCGCAAATCAACCGGTGGATCGATTTCGATTTTGGCCAGATGCATCAGAGGCACCCAGTAGTACCGCCCGTTGATGACGGCCTCCAGGACGGGACCGAGGCGCATGTCGGCGTCAGCAATCCATGCGAAGGCCTTGCCGTCAATTGTCCCGGCTGAAGCAGGCGCCTGCTCGAAAGCCTGCTCACGCAGTTTTTGCGCGTCGGCCATTGCACCTTTGCCCTCGCGCAACAACGCTTCGATCAATAGAGCCACCCACGCTTCGGGCTCGCCAAATAGCAGGGGCACGCGTTTGCCCTGGAACACCTCTTCGCGCAAACGCTCGCATTGGATGGCTTCACGGTAGGTTTGAACCATTGCCAGCGTGGACGCGTCGAGTTCGCCGGCCACTGTCAGCTGGTTGAGCGCGCGCTCCCACTGTCCCTGGACAGTCAAGAGCTGGAACAGGAAAACGCGCAGCTTCGCGTCGGCAGGGTCGGATCTGATCTGGTCTTGCAGCAACTTCAATGCGCGCGGCGGGTCGCCTTCGCGCAGGGCCTGTTCAGCCAAGGTAGGTGATGGCATCGGGCAAGTCTCCTCGCGTCTAACGCACTTCCGTGTGGAACGTGGATGCGCCCTTGCGGCCGCCGGTTGCGTCCTGCTCGAAGTACTGGACTTCTATTTTCTCGAAGGCAATCGAGAATTGTTCGCCAAGTTCCGGGCCCGACTGAGATCCAATCTCATAGGAAGTGATGCGCCCTCGCTCGATCGTCAAGGTGAAAAAGTCCTGCTGCACACCGCCCGCCTTGCGAACGGTCAGCACGGCCTTCTTGATGATTTCCCCGTTGCGCATGACCGCCATCAAGGATGTCGATGCCGTATCGGCCATTTTCGAAACCCGCAGTTCCGAGAGCGATGTCTTCAGCCCGGTGCCGGCTCCGCCCATCGAATGGGCGGAAGACATGCCCCATGACCAATTCAAGACATCAATTTGCCCTGCGTGAACCTTGTCGGCCGATTCTCCCTTGATCGGGCCAGTTCTCTGACCATCGACCAACAAAAACATGTCGCTCAAGGCCATTCAAACTCCTGATAAAGCCCAAACCCCGACGATGAATGCGTCGCACACCAGGAGAGGGTTGCCGATGACGAAGGCAACCCTCGAGCGCATCAATCGGTCAACCCAGCGCGTCGGAGTTCGCCGGGATGTTCCAGGTCGCAGTCTTGACACCGCCCAGTTTCGCACCCTTGTCGTCCTGTGGCTGGTACTCGAATTTCACCTTGGCGAAATTCAGGGTCACGTTCTCGGTGAGCCGATCTTCCCCGCCGCTGCCACCCGTACTCACGGCGGTGACAAGGACTTCTTGCAAGTAGATCTTGATGTACTCCAGCGGGTTGTCCCCGGCCTTGCGAACGGTCAGGTCGACCTTGGCCAGATGAGTGCCCTTGCAGCACGCCATGATCAGCGCGTTGGATGACGCGTCGACATATTTGGTGACGCTCAGATCTTGTATGTTGACCTTGCCGGCGCCACCGCCGCTCCCCAAGTGCGTTGTCCCCGATTGGGACAGTCCCCAGCTCCAGGCCAGAATATCGATCGCCTTCTTGTGGGTTTTGTCTTGCGATTCCCCCTCGATAGTGTCTATCTTCAGGAACATGTCCACTGCCATATTGCTTCTCCTTGGTGCTCTCGACGAAGAGCGGTTAAAAAGGCAACTCCACGCCCTTGGCCCATTGTGCAACGGGTTCGGGCTTTATCAATCTAGGCTCCAGTCCTATCCCGCTTTCGCGGATGGCAACTTGGATACCAGCCTGAGTGAAACAGTGAGCCCTTCAAGCTGGTAATGCGGCCGCAAGAAGAATTTGGACGAGTAATAACCAGGGTTGCCTTCGATCTCTTCCACGACCACTTCGGCTGCTGCCAGAGGTTTGCGCGCCTTGGTGTCTTCGGAGGAGTGTGCCGGGTCCCCATCCACATATTGAAGAATCCAGTCTTGCAACCATCGCTGCACATCGTCGCGCTCCTTGAACGAGCCGATCTTGTCCCGCACGATGCACTTGAGGTAATGAGCAAAGCGGCAGGTGGCAAAAAGGTAAGGGAGGCGGGCGGCCAGGTTGGCGTTGGCGGTGGCGTCCGGGTCGTCGTATTCGGCCGGCTTTTGCAATGACTGCGCACCGATGAAGGCGGCAAAGTCGCTGTTCTTGCGGTGGATCAGGGGCATGAAGCCGGCCTTGGCCAGTTCGGCTTCACGACGGTCCGCGATGGCCACTTCTGTCGGGCATTTCATGTCGACGCCGCCATCGTCCGTCGGGAAACTGTGCGTGGGCAGGTTTTCTACCGCTCCGCCGGTCTCGATTCCGCGAATACGCGAGCACCAGCCATACATCTTGAACGACCGGTTGATGTTGGTTGCCATCGCGTAAGCGGCATTGGCCCACGTGTATTTCGAATGATCGGCCGAACCCGTGTCTTCTTCGAAATTGAAGTCTTCGACCGGATTCGTCTTGGCGCCGTACGGCAGGCGCGCCAGGAAGCGGGGCATGGCCAGACCGAGGTACTTGGAGTCATCCGATTCGCGCAGCGACCGCCATGCGGCGTACTCGGGGGTCGAGAAGATCTTGGTCAGGTCGCGCGGGTTCGCGAGCTCCTGCCATGAATCCATCTGCATCAGGGTGGGCGAGGCGCCGGTAATGAACGGCGCCATCGCGGCCGCGGAAACCTTGGCCATTTCGGCAAGGAGCTCCACGTCAGGGGCGCTTTGGTCAAAATGGTAATCGCCGACAAGGCAACCAAACGGCTCACCGCCAAACTGACCGTACTCTTCCTCGTAGACCTTCTTGAAAAGCGGACTCTGGTCCCAATTGGTGCCCTTGTAACGCTTGAGCGTTTTGCCCAGCTCCGACTTGGAGATGTTCATCACGCGGATCTTGAGGTGCTCGTCAGTCTCCGTGTTGTTGACCATGTAATGCAGACCGCGCCACGCACCTTCGAGCTTCTGGAAGTCTTCGTGATGCAGGATCTGATTGACCTGGTCCGACAGCTTCTTGTCGATCGCGGCAATCATGTCCTGGATGGACTTGACGACGTCCTTCCCGATCAATTGAGTCTGCGACAGCGCCTGCTGCGCCAGGGTCTGGACTGCGGTCTCGACGGCGCTCCTGGCCTCGTCTGATTTGGGTTTGAACTCTTTCTGGAGCAATGAGGCCAGGTCGTTGCCCTCGAAGCTCACGCCCGCCAAAGCGGTACTACTTTGCGTCTCTGCCATCAATAACTCCTCAGCTCAACAATGGATGGGTATACGGCGAACTCACTTGGCGGGCTCGTCGGCAGGTTTTGCCGAACTGGCCAATGAACCAAGAAGCGCGGGATCCGCGAGCACCTTGGCAACCAGTTCTTCGGCGCCGGTCTTGCCATCCATGTACGTGACCAGGTTCTGAAGTTGTTGCCGCGCGTCGAGCAACTTGCTGAGGGAGTCGACTTTACGCGCGACGGCCGCCGGTGAGAAGTCCTCCATGCTGTCGAACGTCAGGTCAACACTCATGTTGCCCTCGCCCGTGAGCGCATTGGGCACCGAGAAGGCAACGCGTGGCTTCAGAGCCTTCATGCGAGCATCGAAGTTGTCGACGTCGACCTCGAGAAACTTGCGTTCGGCCACCGGTGCGAGCGGATCAACCGGCTTGCCGGAGAGGTCCGACAAAACGCCCATCACGAAAGGCAGCTGCACCTTCTTTTGCGCGCCATACAGTTCAACGTCGTACTCGATCTGAACTCGCGGGGCCCGGTTGCGGGCTATGAATTTTTGACTACTCGCGGCCATGGGTATTCCCTTTCAAGAAGGCTTTCGAAATTGCAGGGGCTGATCAGAGTCCACTATCCAGATTTACGCTATCAGGGTCTACCCCCATAACTCGCGCCGCCTCATTGAGGGCTTCGGGCGCGAGTTCCTTGATCAATTGCAGGAAGTTGTGGTTTATGAGCCGACGCGCCCTGCGCAAAAGCAATTGAGCCGGATTCGTTGGTTCGGTGCGGTCCAGGTAGGCACAGACCATGTCTATCGCCCGCAACGCTTCATCCCGGGATGAGACGCTGCCCAGAGCTGCTTTCGGTCGCTCCTGCGGACTGCCGGAATTGTCCGCGCTCGATGCATCCGCGGCAACAACCGCATCATCCGCTGCAGGCATGAGCGCCAGCAAGATCTTGACCAGATCGGAGAGGGGACCGAGGTCAGGTGCCACCGCGGCGCCCAAGCGCTCATTCAGGACCAGGGAGAGTGAACGAAAGTCCGCCAATGCCATTCGTGGCAGGTCACGCAGCGCCGAATTCTGTTCGATGGCGGAGTCGATCATCTGCCCAAGCTGCTCCCTCGAGAAGGACGCTTCATCCGGCTTGGGCGCCATATGCCCCAACGCGGCCAGGACCGACCGAAACCGAATAGCTCCGATGCCAGGCAGATTGAACAAGAAGCACTGTCTCAGATCGCCGAGTAGGCCTTCCGGTTGCGGAAGAATGGCCAGCGCGTTCCCCCGGGCGTACGGGTCTGCGTCATCTGGATCAAGCAGCGGGTGCAATTGGTCCCAAAAATTTTCGAGCAGACCTTGAAGCAGGCGAAGGCCCGGTGACAGTGCCGCGAACCCGAGCACGTTGATGCTCGCGCGTACCCACAGCACGGCGACGCGCAGATCGCGGGTACGCACCAGCAATGCCTCGGACTTTTCGCGAACATCGGCCCAGTCGGGCGGCTCACCGGGCCCGAACTGCGTCTCGGGCTTGCCAAGTGCGGCCTGGTTCAACGCCAGGAAGTCGTTGTCGTACTCCAGGTCTTTGCCGCAGGGTTCGCCATCGCCCTGCAAAGGCTGCAGCCATGAGTCGACCAAAGCCATGTCACGCGGACCACTATCCATTTGATCCCCTTCCAGTGGTCAACGCCTCGGCCGCATTGAGGCGGATTGCCATTTAAATTGTTCGACGGATGGTGCCTGATAACTTCGGCGGGTGCAACGCGAATCACGATAATTTTCTGGTGCGGGTGAAGGGGCCTGGCACCACCGCGCGCGCGTAACTATTTTCAGATGGGGCCGAGTTGCAGTAGGATGCCCGCACGCCTTGTCAACGGACCTTCGACATGAAAAATCAAAAGCTCTTGCTGTTGTTGCCGCTGGCCTTGTTGCACTTGGTTTCCAATGCGCAGGGCGGGGCTGTCTTGAAAGACAGTCAAGTCAACGAGTCCACACTTGTCGACGCGCTGACGCCGGAGCCAAAGTTCAGGACCCGATCGCTCACGATCGCGCCCAATGGCAGCGTGCCGCAGACTCCCGTCAAGCAGGCGGCCGCTTCAATGCTGATCACCTTCGAATCCAACTCCGCCGACCTGAAGCCTCAATCCAAAAAGCTGCTGGACGAGCTTGGCAAGGCAATGCAGTCGAACAAGCTGTCCAACTTCAAGTTTGCGATCGAAGGGCACGCCGACCCGAGGGGCGCGGCGCAGGCCAACCTCGAACTGTCCGAAAAGCGAGCCAGATCGGTGGTGAGCTATCTGTCGGAAACCCACAATATCGATCCCGCACGGCTCACGCCGATCGGCAAGGGCCAATCCGAACCTATCAATCTGAACCAACCCGACGCCCCTGAAAACCGCCGGGTGACGGTCAAGACCCTGGTGGAATAACGCCGCCGCAGTTCGACCTCACCGGTCGATTTCTTCCAGCGAGAAGCTGGCCGCGCCGTAGCTCGCTGGACACACTGCATCCGGCTTGCAGACCGGCACTCCCGACAGAGCTGCCGGACCATTCTTGTTTTGGCGCATGGCATCGAGAACCGCGTCTTTCGGAATTTCGGCGAAGGGCCCGGCACTCTTCATGCGAAGGCCGCTGAAATCGCGGGGTGCCGCGGAAACGAAGGCGACAAACTGGTCTACCCCCACGGGACCACTTGCAGTCAATGGCCACGCGGCTCTGGGCAGACTGACCGACTGCCGGGCGCCCACCAGATTCTTGGTGTCCAGCGAATTGGGGAAGAGCAGCACCACATGGTCTTTATCGGCTGTTCCGAGCATGAAGATATACAAGTAGCCCGGCAGCTCGGACTGGATCTGGAATCGGATCTTGTCTTTTCGGATACGCACTTGCGTGTCGGCCATGTTCACCGCGACAACGAAGCTGCGGTCTCGCAACTCGAACAGTTCCGCCAAGGCATCTGAAAGGTCGGAAGGCTGGCGCGAATAAGTGGGGGCCGGGGCCGCGGCTGGCGCGGCTTGCTCAGCAGTGGCGGCTGGCTTGGTCTCGTTTGCCGTGGGCGGCGCAGGCGCAGCGACACTGGCCACAGCCGCCGGGGGCTTGCCGGCAGCCGGGTCTCCTCGATTTGCCAGGAGGGCTGCCCCGGCAATCGCCGCGATGATGGCCAAGCCGGCCACCGCTGCCACGATCGGTTTTTTTCGCGGCTTGCCAGTGGAGCCCGCGGACGTGGACTGAAGAGCGGCCTCGCCGCCCGGCAAAGCCCCTTCCTTCATCCCGATGGCAGCCCGGAACTCCGCCATCCGTTGCGGCCTCGATTCGGGCCTGACCGACAAGGCACTGTCGACCCCAGCCAGGAACGCCTTGCTATAGCGCCCCTCAGCCGCTTTTGCCAGCGGAACCATGTCATCCTTGACCAGCCGGCTGACTGACGGCGTGGGCGCCTTCCCGGTGATTGCGTAATGGACAACAGCCGCCAACGCGTAGATGTCCGTGTAGGCACCTTGCTTCATGCCGGGTGTGTCGGCGTACTGCTCCACTGGCGCAAAGCCCGGCTTGAGAACCACCGTCAAAGTCTTCGCCTGGTCTTCTATGACATGCCGGGCAGCGCCGAAATCCAGCAGAACCGGCCGTCCACCTTTGAGCAGGAGAATGTTGTCAGGCGCGATGTCGCGATGGAAGCAATTTTCCCTGTGCAGCAACTCAATGGCTGCCATCAGGGGCATGAGCAAGGTCTTCAGCCAGGCCTCGTCCGGCGGGGTGGGCATCGCCTTCAGGGCCTGCTTCAGGGTTGGCCCTTCGTAGAACGGCATCACCATGTAGGCGGTGCCGTTCGCGTTCCAGAAGCGGTACACCTTGACGAGGGAGGGGCTGTCGAACTGCGCCAACAATCGCGCTTCGTTGATGAAGCTGTCCAGGCCGGCGGCAAAAGTGTCGGCGTGCCGCCGAGTCCTGGCGCCAACGTGCACCCCGCCCATCCGGGCCGCCAGCGATGTCGGGAGGTATTCCTTGAACGCAACGTCCCGTCGCAGGGAGTGATCGTGGGCCAGATAAACGATGCTGAAGCCGCCGATCCCGATCACTTTCTTGATCTCGAATTCGTCGATCCTGGTGCCGATGGGCAACGCGTTGCTTTCCTCGGTTTCATTCCTCGGTGGGGCCGGCGCGGGTTCGTTCAGAGTCGCCGCGGCGGGGGCCGACCGGATGATCGTCCGGTCGTCGTCATCGGGCGCCGCCTTTCCAGCACATTGGGATCCTAAGCTTAGAATTCCACGTGGACAAGTTGTCGCG
>JADMIO011331785.1_pt1 | contig 99138 bp, 102 predicted proteins | sample 8958161 | NCBI WGS metagenome assembly JADMIO01 (sample SAMN16585339, study PRJNA669376) | soil metagenome | isolation source: Crop rotation soil | place: USA: Cullars Rotation, Alabama | collected 2011
CGCGACAACTTGTCCACGTGGAATTCTAAGCTTAGGATCCCAATGTGCTGGAAAGGACGCGGACGGCAGCCATGTCGCGCTGCGTTCGCACGGACGTGAGTACCCGGTCGGACGCCATCTGTGCGACGAGCGCCGGCTCGGTCTGGCGCGCGAGCTGATGCGCGAGCTGCGCGGGTAAAAGTGACGATTTGCGCGAGAGGCGCCGCGCCAAAAGCGCATCAAATAGAGACAGGTGAGGAAAGCATGAGCAGCAAGTCGGGGAGAGCGTTCGCAGCTGTATCGGCAGCGGCGTTTGCGTCCGTCACGGACGCGGCGTGGGCGAATCAGTACAACCTGCCGCCTCCGCACTCGATCATCGCGGAACAGATCTACGATCTGCACACGCTGATCATGTGGATCATTTTCGCGATCTTCGTCGTGGTCTTCGGCTTCATGACGGTCGCGATCGTGAAGCACCGCAAGTCGGTCGGGCATCAGGCGCAGCAGTTCCACGAGAACACCACGGTGGAGATCGCGTGGACGATCGTGCCTTTCATCATCCTGATCGGCATGGCGTACCCGGCGACCAAGACCATCCTCGCCTACAAGGACACTTCCAACCCCGACATCACGATCAAGGCCACCGGCTACCAGTGGAAGTGGGGTTACGACTACCTCAACGAAGGCGTCTCCTTCTACAGCAACCTCGCCACGCCGCGCGACCAGATCGACGGCGGCAACGATGCCGCGCGCAAGGCCAACGAGCACTACCTGCTCGAAGTGGACAACCCCGTCGTCGTCCCGGTCGGCAAGAAGATCCGCGTGATCACCACCGCCAACGACGTCATCCACGCCTGGTGGATCCCCGCCTTCGGCGTGAAGCAGGACGCGATCCCCGGCTTCGTGCGCGACATGTGGTTCAAGGCCGACAGGGTCGGCACGTATCGCGGGCAGTGCGTCGAGCTCTGCGGCAAGGACCACGGCTTCATGCCGATCGTGGTGGAAGTGGTCGAGCAGCCGAAATACGACGCGTGGATCGCCGAGCAGAAGAAGAAAGTCGCCGCGGTCAGCGCCGCCGCGACCGCCGCCGCCGATCCCGCCAAGCAGTGGACGCTCGACGAGCTGAAAGCGCAGGGCGAGAAGGTCTACGCCGCGAACTGCGTCGCGTGCCACCAGGCGAACGGCGCGGGCATCCCGGGAACGTTCCCGGCGCTGTCGGGCAGCAAGATCGCCACCGGCGACAAGGCCGGCCACATCAACATCGTGCTCAACGGCAAGCCCGGCACCGCCATGCAGCCGTTCAAGCAGCTGTCGGACGTCGAGATCGCAGCGGTCGTCACCTTCGAGCGCAACTCGTGGGACAACAAGACCGGCGAGATGGTCACGCCCGCCGACATCAAGGCCGCACGTAAATAATGAGCGCATCAGGAGATCCAACGATGGAAGCCGCACACGTTAACGATCACGGCCACGGCCACGGTGACCACGGCGATCATGCGCATCACCCGACCGGATTCATGCGCTGGGTCACCACGACCAACCACAAGGACATCGGCACGCTGTACCTCTGGTTCAGCTTCGCGATGTTCATCGTGGGAGGCGTCCTCGCGCTGATGCTGCGCGCCGAGCTGTTCCAGCCCGGCCTGCAGCTGTGGGAGCCGCACTTCTTCAACCAGCTCACCACGATGCACGGCCTGATCATGGTGTTCGGCGCGATCATGCCCGCGTTCGTCGGCTTCGCGAACTGGCAGATCCCGCTCATGATCGGCGCGCCCGACATGGCGTTCGCGCGTATGAACAACTGGAGCTTCTGGCTGCTCCCGCCCGCGGCGATCCTGCTGGTCACTTCGTTCTTCGTGCCCGGCGGCGCCACCGCGGCGGGCTGGACGATCTACGCGCCGCTCTCGACCCAGATGGGTCCGGGCATGGACCTCGCGATCTTTGCCCTGCACATCATGGGCGCCTCGTCGATCATGGGCTCGATCAACATCGTGACCACGATCCTCAACATGCGCGCGCCCGGCATGACGCTGATGAAGATGCCGCTGTTCGTTTGGACGTGGCTGATCACCGCCTACCTGCTGATCGCGGTGATGCCGGTGCTCGCGGGCGCCATCACCATGCTCCTCACCGACCGCCACTTCGGCACCAACTTCTTCAACGCGGCCGGCGGCGGCGACCCCGTCATGTTCCAGCACATCTTCTGGTTCTTCGGACACCCGGAGGTGTACATCATGATTCTGCCGGCGTTCGGCATCGTGTCGCAGATCGTGCCGACGTTCGCCCGCAAGCCGCTCTTCGGCTACTCGTCGATGGTCTACGCGGTCGCCTCGATCGCCATCCTGTCGTTCATCGTGTGGGCGCACCACATGTTCGTCGTCGGCATGGGGGCGGCGAGCCTGCTGTTCTTCATGTACGCGACGATGCTGATCGCGGTGCCGACCGGCGTGAAGGTGTTCAACTGGATCGCGACGATGTGGAAGGGCTCGATGACCTTCGAGACGCCGATGCTGTTCTCGCTCGGCTTCATCTTCGTGTTCTCGATGGGCGGCTTCACGGGTCTCGTGCTCGCCATCATGCCGATCGACCTGCAGCTCCAGGACACCTACTACGTGGTGGCTCACTTCCACTATGTGCTGGTCGCGGGCTCGCTGTTCGCGATCTTCGGCGGGGTGTACTACTGGATCCCCAAGTGGACCGGGCACATGTACGACGAGAAGCTCGGGCAGTGGCACTTCTGGGGCTCGATGATCTTCTTCAACGTCGCGTTCTTCCCGATGCACTTCTCGGGTCTCGCCGGCATGCCGCGCCGCATCCCGGACTACTCGCTGCAGTTCGCGGACTTCAACATGATCTCGACCATCGGAGCGTTCGGCTTCGGCCTGTCGCAGCTCATCTTCCTGTGGGCGGTGGTGAAGTGCATCAAGGGCGGCGCCAAGGCGCCCGACCACACCTGGGAAGGCGCCGAAGGCCTGGAGTGGACCGTGCCGTCGCCGGCGCCGTACCACACCTTCGAGACCCCGCCGGTCGTCAAGTAAGTCACGGGTGAGGGAGTGGAGACTGCGGTGAACAGAAAGATGCGTACAGCGCTGATCCTGCTGTCCATCGCGGTCGTCTTCTTCATCGGCATCGTGGCGCGCTTCTGGTACATGCGATGAGCGGCGACGATCGCAAGCGCGGCAACCGCACGCTGCTGAAGAAGCTGGTGGTGGTGACGTGCGTGATGTTCGGCTTCGGCTTCGCGATGGTGCCGTTCTACCGCACGCTGTGCGACCTGACCGGCCTCACCAATCTCGCGAACGCCGACGAAGTCGCGAAGAACACCCAGGTCGACAGGTCGCGCACGGTGACCATGCAGTTCGACACCAACCTGCGCAGCGACCTGCCGTGGACGTTCCGGCCGCTCGCCAACCAGATCTCGTTCCATCCCGGCGAGCTCGTCACCGTCGACTTCGAGGTTCGCAACAATTCCAGCCGCGCCGTGACCGGTCAGGCGGTCCCGAGCTGGGGCCCGCAGATCGCCGGACGCCACATGAAGAAGCTCGAGTGCTTCTGCTTTTCGCAGCAGACGCTGCAGCCGGGCGAGACGCGCACCATGCCGGTCGTCTTCGTCATGGACACCAAGCTGCCGGACGACGTGAACTTCGTGACGATGTCGTATACCTTCTTTCAGGTCGAAGGTCGCGACACGCACGCGGCCTCCGACGCGCAAGGCCGGGAGGGCAAGGCCTCCGCGGCGAGCGAGCGCGCGGGGAGAGGCGGGTGAGCGTCGTGAGCGAGCCGCAGGAGAAGCACCATGCCGGACCGCTCGATGTCGCCAAAGCGGTGTTCTGGTCGTTTCTCGGGATCCGCAAGCGCGCGGCCCACGAGAAGGATTTCGTCACGCTCAAGCCGGCGCAGGTCATCGTCGCCGGCATCATCGGCGCGGTGATTTTTGTGATATGCCTCGTCACGCTCGTGCGCTTCATCGCGAGCTGACGCTAAGAAATCGAGAGTAGGGGAGCCCTGAGATGCTGAGCCAATCCACACGTTATTACGTCCCGCAGCCTTCGACGTGGCCGATCTTCGGCTCGTTCGCGCTGCTCCTGATGGCGCTCGGCGCCGCGTCGTGGTTCAACGGGGTCGGCTGGGCCAAGTACGTGACGTTCACGGGCCTGTTCGTGCTCTTCTACATGCTCGCGGGGTGGTTCAGCACCGTCGCGCACGAGTCCGAAGGCGGCTCGTACAACAAGCAGGTCGACACCGGCTTTCGCTGGGCGATGGGCTGGTTCATCTTCTCCGAGGTGATGTTCTTCGGCGCGTTCTTCGGCGCGCTGTTCTACATGCGGGTGATCTCGGTGCCCGATCTCGGCGGACTGGAAAGCCAGCAGCTCCTGTGGCCCGGCTTCAAGCCGACGTGGCCGACCGCCGGCCCCGGCATCACCGAGCAGTTCACGCCGATGGAAGCGATGGGCATCCCGGCGATCAACACCCTGATCCTGCTCACCTCCGGCGCGACCGTGACGTGGGCGCACTGGGGACTGCTCAAGAATAACCGCTCGCAGCTCATCTGGGGCCTGGTGCTCACCGTCGCGCTCGGCCTGATGTTCCTGTCCCTGCAGATCTTCGAATACGCCCATGCCTACGAAGAGCTCAACCTCAAGCTCACCATGGGCGCCTACGGCTCCACGTTCTTTCTGCTCACCGGCTTCCACGGTTTCCACGTGACGGTCGGGACGATCATGCTGATCGTGATCCTTTTCCGCAGCGTCGCCGGGCACTTCAAGCCCGAGCACCATTTCGGTTTCGAAGGCGTGGCCTGGTACTGGCACTTCGTCGACGTCGTCTGGCTGGGGCTTTTCATCTTCGTCTACTGGCTATAACGCGCACAAAACCCCAACAACAAGAACACGAAGAAAAAAGCGCGAAGAACAAAGGTACTCGTCAGTCAGTAGGGAGGAACGCCGCACGAGTGACGTGCGGCGTTTTTTTTCGCGTAGCACGGTCGCGAAGCGGCCGGTCCACGCTTGATCAAAGCTTGTGGGTGAACAAACCGAGCTTGAAGCCGATGATGAGCATCAGGAACAGCGCGATCGAGAGGATCACGCGCACGGTGAGCGCTTTCACCGCGCGGTCGGAACGGCCTCTGTCTTTCCAGACGTAGAACAGCGCCGAGAACAGGCTGAAGAGGATGAACGCCAGGAAGATGAAAACCACGACACGCATGCGGGCAGTGTACACGCTCGCCCCCGATGAAGCTGCCTCGTAAACGTAGCCGGTTCTGGCCGACGCTGGCGACTGCGATCGGCGTCGCCGCGGGGCTCGCGCTGGGCAACTGGCAGCTCGACCGCGCGGCGCAGAAGCGCGCGATCAAGGAGCGTTACGAGACGATGGCCGCACAGCCGCCGATCAACGTGGGGCGCGAGGGGCTGTCGCCCGACAATATCGACCAACGGCGCATCGAGGCGCACGGCGTCTTCGAGCCGCAGCACGCGGTGTTCCTCGACAACCGCATTTACCACGGCGTACCGGGTTTCCACGTGGTGATGCCGCTCAAGGTCGACGGCAGCGAAGTGCGCGTGCTGGTGAACCGCGGCTGGGTCGGGAGCCCCGAGCTCCGGTCGCAATTGCCCCAGGTGAAGACGCCGGCGGGACCGGTGACTATTTCCGGCACGGCGGTCGTGCCGCACCGCGGCGCCTTCGAGCGCATGGACACGGTGGTCGAAGGACGCATCGTGCAGAACCTGACGATACAGCGCTATACCCAGATGACGCCGATCGCGGTGCAGCCTTTCGTGCTGCGGCAGGACAGCGCGCTGGACGACGGCCTGAAGCGCGAATGGCCCGCCCCCGATTTCGGAATCGAAAAACACTACGGCTACGCGTTCCAGTGGTTCGCGCTCGCCGCCACCCTCACGATTTTCTATGCCTACACTCAATTCAAACGCGGACGACAAAGCGCCGGCGGCGAGCCCCCCGCGGCGTAATCGCCTCGTCCTCTGGCTCGTGTTCGCGCTCTGCGCGGCGCCCGTCGTCGCGTCGTTCATCGCCTACTACTGGCTGCAGCCGAGCGGCCACGTCAACTACGGCGAGCTGCTCACGCCGCAGCCGGTGCCGGCATCGACGCTTGCGGGCGTCGACACTCGCCCGTTCAGCTTCGCGGATCTCAGGGGATCGTGGGTGCTCGTCAGCATCGACGGCTCGGCGTGCGACGAGCGCTGCCGCACCAAGCTCGTCTACATGCGGCAGGTGAGGCTCGCGCAGGGCAAGAACAGCGATCGCATCGAGCGCGTGTGGCTCGTGAACGACGACCATTTTCCGAATAGCGTCGTGCTCCGCGACCACCCCGGGCTGCGCGTGGCGCGCGCGCCGGCCAGCACGGTGCTCGCGGCGTTTCCCGCGGCCACGACGCCGGCCGCGCACATCTACGTCATCGATCCGCTCGGCAACGTGATGATGCGTTTTCCCGAGAACCCCGAGCCCCGCCGCGTCCTCAAGGACGTCGCGCGCCTGCTGCGCCATTCGGAATGGAAGTGAACAAGCTGTACAGGACGCTCGCGCTCGCCGCGGCATGCCTCGCGTTCGTCGTCGTCGTGGTCGGCGGTTTCGTGCGGCTGATGGATGCCGGTCTCGGCTGTCCCGACTGGCCGGGTTGTTACGGCGAGCTCTCGCCCGCGCACGCCGAAGACCAGATCTCCAGGGCCGTGGAAGCGCAGGGCGGCGAGCACGGCCCGGTGTCGATGAGGAAAGCGTGGAAGGAGATGTTCCATCGCTACATCGCGAGCACGTTGGGACTGCTGATCTTCGGCCTCGCGGTGCTCGCGTGGCGCTGGCGCGGGAAGCTCGGCCGCTCGCCGGCGCTCGCCTCCACGCTGTTCGCGCTGGTCGTGCTGCAGGGCCTGTTGGGAATGTGGACGGTGACCCTGCTCCTGAAGCCGGTGATCGTCACGCTGCACCTCCTCGGCGGGATGACGACGCTGGCGCTGCTCGCGTGGCTGTTCCTGCGGCAGCTCGATTTACGGCCTGCCGCCGACCGCACCGTCGCGCAGAAGCTGCGCCCGTGGGCGCTCGGCGGCGTCGCCGTCGTGTTCGCGCAGATCGCGCTCGGCGGCTGGGTGTCGAGCAATTACGCGGCGCTGGCGTGCATCGATTTCCCGACCTGCCACGGCGTCTGGCGTCCGGAAATGGATTTCCGCCACGGTTTCCAGCTGGTGCGCGAGCTCGGCCGGACCGCCGCCGGCGAGCACCTCGCGTACGAAGCGTTGACCGCGATCCACTGGGCCCATCGCGTCGGCGCGCTGGTGACGCTGATTTACGTGGGCACGCTCGCTTTTACGCTGGTTCGGGCAGGAGGATTTGCCCGATACGGTGTCTCGCTGGCCGTGGCGCTCGTGACCCAAATATCCCTGGGCATCGCGAACATCCTCGCGGGACTGCCGCTTCCCGTCGCGGTCGCGCACAACGCGGTGGCCGCGATTTTGCTCGTAACGCTCGTGATGATAAACTTCGCGCTTTCCCGCGCAGACCAACCGGCCACGCCCTGATGTCCACGAGCGTAGCAGGGCAGCCTTTCGGCTCCCGCCTCCAGCAGTTCTACCAGCTCACCAAGCCCCGCGTGGTGTCGCTCATCGTCTTCACGGCGGTGATCGGCATGTTCCTCGCGGTGCCCGGCGCGGTGCCGCTGCAGCCGCTGCTTGCCGCGACGGTCGGCATCGCCCTCGTCGCCGGCGCGGCCGCCGCGATGAACTGCCTGGTCGAGCAGAAGATCGACGCGATCATGCTGCGCACGAGCCGCCGTCCGCTCCCGCGCGGTCAGCTCACCTCGCGCGAGACGCTCGCGTTTGCCGGCGCGATCGGCGGGATCGGCCTGGCGACCCTGCACCAGTTCGTCAACCCGCTCACGATGTGGCTGACGCTCGCGACCTTCGTCGGCTACGCCATCATCTACACCGTCATCCTCAAGCCGCTGACGCCGCAGAACATCGTGATCGGCGGCGCTTCGGGCGCGATGCCGCCGGTGCTGGGCTGGGCCGCGGTGACCGGTGAAGTCACCGCCGACGCGCTGACGCTGTTCCTGATCATCTTCGCGTGGACGCCGCCGCACTTCTGGGCGCTCGCGCTGTACCGCAAGAACGAATACGCCAAGGCGGGGCTGCCGATGCTGCCGGTCACGCACGGCGACAAGTTCACGCGGCTGCACGTCCTGCTCTACACAGTGATCCTGTTCGCGTGCTCGCTGCTGCCGTTCGTGGTGCGCATGAGCGGGCTCATCTACCTCGTCGCGGCGATCGTGCTCGGCGGCATGTTCCTGCGCTACGCGATCCGTATCTACCGCGACTACAGCGACGCGCTCGCGCGCCGCACCTTCCGCTTCTCGATCACGTATCTCGCGTCGCTGTTCGCGGCGCTGCTGGTCGATCACTACTTCAAGATTCTCGTCTGACAGCGAAAGCGCCTCGATGAGACGCCTCTTCGCCGTCGCGCTCGCCGCTTTGCTGCTGCTTGCCGCTTGCGGCCAGCAACCGGGCAGAACGTTCCAGCTCACCGACGTCACCGGCGCGCCTTTCGGCAAGTCGCTCGAGCTCACCGATCACAACGGCCAGCGCCGAACGCTCGCCGATTTCAAAGGCAAGGTGGTGGTGCTGTTCTTCGGCTTCACCCACTGCCCGGACGCCTGCCCGACGACGATGGCGGAGCTCGCCACGGTCGCGAAAGAGCTCGGCCCCGACGCGGACAAGCTGCAGGTGCTCTTCGTCACCGTGGATCCGGAGAGAGACACGCCGGACGTGCTGAAGCAGTACGTGCCCGCTTTCTATCCGACGTTCCTCGGCCTGTCGGGCTCGGCCGAGGACATCGCGCGCACCGCCAAGGAGTTCAAGGTCTATTACGCCAGGCAGCAGCAGCCGGGCGGCACCTACACCATGGACCACTCGGCGGGAACGTTCGTGTTCGACAAGCAGGGAAGGCTGCGGCTGTTCGGCCAGTACGGCGTCGGCGCGAAGCCGATCCTGCACGACGTGCAGCTGCTGATGAAGGAGTGATGCGCGCGAAACGCGAAGCGCGCAGCAAAGCCCCGCCTGGCTTTTCGTACTTCGCGTTGCGCGTTCTCGGGGCGCGAGCGAAAAAAAACCCGGCGACGGCCGGGTTTTTTCGTGAAGCTCGACGCCTTAAGCAGCGGCCGCCATCGCCCCTTTCATCTTCGACAGCGCCTTGCTCTCGATCTGCCGGATCCGCTCCGCCGACACCCCGAACTCGCTGGCGAGCTCGTGCAGCGTGGCCGACTCTTTCTCGTTCAGCCAGCGCGCTTCGATGATGCGGCGGCTGCGCGGATCGAGGGCGGCGAGCGCCTGCTCGAGACCTTGGCTGCGGCGCTGGACCGTCTGCTCGCGCTCGAGCAGCACGCCGGGCTCGGCGTCCTCGGCCGCGAGATAGGCGATCGGCGCGTACGGGCTGTCCTCGTCGTCCTCGCCGAGCGGCTCCAGCGCGATGTCCTGGCCGGAGAGCCGCGTCTCCATCTCGATGACTTCCTCGTTCTTGACCCCGAGCTCCCTGGCGATGCGCTTGGCTTCGGTCGTGCCGAGCGAGCTCAAGGACTGCTTCATGCTGCGCAGGTTGAAGAAGAGCTTGCGCTGGGCCTTGGTCGTCGCGACCTTCACGATGCGCCAGTTCTTGAGGATGAACTCGTGGATCTCGGCGCGGATCCAGTGGACCGCGAACGACACCAGCCGCACACCGCGGTCCGGGTCGAAGCGCTTCACGGCCTTCATCAGGCCGATGTTGCCTTCCTGGATCAGGTCGGCCTGCTGCAGGCCGTACCCCATGTAGCCGCGGGCGATCGACACCACCACGCGCAGGTGCGACACGACGAGGTCGCGCGCGGACTCGAGGTCGTTGTGCTCCTGGTAGCGACGGGCCAGCGCGGTCTCCTGCTCCTGGGTCAGGATGGGAAAGCGGTTCACCGTCTGAACGTAGCTCTCCAGGCTGCCCGCTGCGGGTATGGGTAAAGCGAAAGCCGTCATATTCCTGAACCTCCCTTTGTTGCACGTAACCGAGTCTAGCACTCAAGTATTAAGAGTGCCAACAATGGGGAATAGTTCCACGCCTGGAGGCTCTAAAAAGCGTGGCTGGCCAGTGACTTGACCTCGGGGGATGCGATGCCCTTGCGGATGGGTGTGAGCGCACGCTCACATGAGAAAGTTCAGCGCGGACGGACGTTTGCGAGGTGCCGGCCGACCGACAGCCAGGCCCCCAGCCAGCCGAGGAGGGCGGCGAAGCCGAGCAGGCTCAGGCTGTCGCGCATGCCGAGCTGGCCGAGCTCCCAGCGCGCGCCGTAAAGAAAGGACAGGTCGATCAGCGCGCCGTTCAACACGGCAGTGGCCCCCCATACGAACCCCCACGCGGCGAGCCCGCCGAGCAGCCCGAGCGCCGCGCCGAAATACAGGAAGGGCCTGCGGATGAAGCTGTCGGTCGCCCCGATGAGGGTCGTGACCTCGATCTCCTCGCGCTGGGTGAGGATCTGCAGGCGGATGGTATTGAAGGTGATCGCGACCAGCGCGAACGCGAGCACGGTGCCGAACAGCATCAGCGCCGCCTGCCCGAGCTTGAGCGCGGCGTCGAGGCGCTGCGCCCATTCGGCGTCGAGCTGCACGTGCGCGACTTTTGGCCAGCCCGCGAGCTCGGCCCGCAGCCGCTCCATCGCCTCGGGGGAGCCGTCGGCGGCGTCGACCACGAACGCGTCCGGCAGCGGGTTCTTGTCGAGCGCTTCGGCGACCCCGCTCATGCCGGTCGCGCGCTTCAGGTCGTCGAGCGCCCGGTCGCGCGCGATGTAGCGCATGGCCGCGACCTGCGGATGCTGCTTCAGCCGCGTGTCGATCGCGGTCGTGTCGGCGCGGGAGGCGTCGAGCGCCAGGAACACCGTGAGCTGCGGCTCGGGCGAGACCGTCCGCACCGCTTTCTGGATGTTGACGAGCCCGACGTAGAGCCCGGCGGGCAGCGCGAGCGCTATGCCCACCACGATCACGTTGAAGAGCGTCGTCACGGGCGAGCGTGCGAGCTTGCGTAGCGCCGCGGCCGCCGCGCGGCCGTGCTGCGTGAGCCACACGCTCATGCCGTTGCCGCGGCGGGTAGGCCGTCGATGCGTCCGCCGGCGATGGTGACGATGCGGGGCGCGAGGCTCTCCGCGAGCTGGAGGTCGTGGGTGGCGATGACGACGGTGGCGCCGACCTGGTTGAACGAGCGGAAGAGCTCGCCGATCTCCGCCGCGTAGGCCGCGTCGAGGTTGCCGGTCGGCTCGTCGGCGAGGAGCAGCGCGGGGCGGTGCACCACCGCCCGCGCGATGCACAGGCGCTGCTGCTCGCCGCCCGACAGCGTGATCGGCATCGCCTTCTCGTGCGCGAGCAGGCCCACCTTGTCGAGCGCGGCACGCGCGCGCTTGGCTGCTTCGCGCCGGTCGTAACCGTGGATCTCCAGCGGCAGCATGACGTTGGCGAACGCGTTGCGGTCGTAGAGCAGCTTGTGGTCCTGGAACACGAGGCCGAGGTTGCGGCGCAGGTAGGGCAGCGCGCGGTTCCTGAGCTTGCCGACGTTCTGGCCGTTGACGAGCACTGTCCCGGCGCTGGGTCGCTCGATGCCGGCGATCAGCTCGAGCAGCGTGGTCTTGCCCGCGCCCGAATGGCCCATGACGAAGACCATCTCGCCGCGCTCGACCGAAAGGTTGGCGTCGCGCAGCGCTTCGTGCCCGCCGGGATAGCGTTTGGCGACGCCCTTGAGCTCGATCATTCCTCGTCGCCGAGCAGCGCGGCAACGAAATCCTGCGCGTCGAACGGCCGCAGGTCGTCCAGCCCTTCGCCGACGCCGATGAAGCGCAACGGGATCGGGTTCTTCGGATCGGCTTTGGCGCGCGTGTGGGCGATCGCGGTGATCACCCCGCCCTTGGCGGTGCCGTCGAGCTTGGTCATGACCAGCCCCGTCACCTGCAGCGCGTCGTCGAACGCCTTCACCTGCTGCAGGCCGTTCTGGCCGGTGTTCGCGTCGAGAACCAGCAGCACCTCGTGCGGCGCGCCCGGCAGCGCCTTGTCGATGACGCGCTTCACCTTCCTGATCTCTTCCATGAGATGGAGCTGCGTCGGCAGGCGCCCGGCGGTGTCGGCGAGCACGATATCGATGCCGCGCGCGCTGGCGGCGTTGATCGCGTCGTAGATCACCGCGGCGGCGTCGCCCGACGTCGGCGCGACCACCGCGACGTTGTTGCGCTCGCCCCACGCGATGAGCTGCTCGCGCGCCGCGGCGCGAAAGGTGTCGCCCGCCGCCAGCAGCACTTTCTTGCCCTGCTTCCCGTAGTAGTGCGCGAGCTTGCCGATCGAGGTCGTCTTGCCCGCGCCGTTGACGCCTGCGAGCATGATCACGAAAGGCTTGTGCGTCGAGACGTCGAGCGGCCTGGCGATCGGCTCGAGCTCCTGCATGAGCAGATCGGCGAGCGCTTCGCGCAGCTGCGAAGCTTCGGTGTAGCCTTCGCGCTTCGCCCGTGCGCGCAGGTTGTCGATCAGGAACTCGGTCGCGGTGACGCCGACGTCGGAGGTGAGCAGCACCGTCTCGAGCTCGTCGTAGAACGCTTCGTCGAGCTTGCGGCCGCCGCCGAACAGCCCGACGAGCTGGCCGCCGAGCTGCTTGCGCGTCTTGCTGAGGCCGTCCCGGAGGCGCTTGAACCAGCCGCCGCCGCTTTCGGCCTCCGCGGCCGGCGCATCCGCCGGGATTTCGGCCGCGTTCTCGGCGGGCTCGGGCGCAGGCGCCGGCGCCGGCGCACGGGATTTCGGCTTGAGGAAACTGAACATGTTGGAGTCGGTCTGAAAACCACGGGACGCAGCGATGGTGCGCGTCTTGCATGCGGAGCGCATTCGCCCGGGTGCGAAGGGCGAAAACGCGAGTTCGATACAATTCTACCCCATCGTTTTGCGAGGCCCAGCGGCCGCACCTCCATGCCCAACTTCCTGCGAGCCCTATTTCAGGCGCTGTTCGTCCTGCTCTTCGCGTCGTCGACCGGGGCCTACGCGGCCGCCGGCGCGCCGATCGCCGAAAGCAGCCTGCCCAACGGCATGCGCATCCTCGTCAAGACCGACCGCCGCGCGCCCGTCGCGGTCGTGATGGTCTGGTACAAGGTCGGCAGCATGGACGAAGTGAACGGCACGACGGGCGTCGCCCACGTGCTCGAGCACATGATGTTCAAGGGTACCAAGGCGGTTCCCGCGGGCGAGTACTCGCGGATCATCGCGGAGGCCGGCGGCCGCGACAACGCATTCACCAGCCGCGACTACACCGGGTACTTCCAGACGCTGCACAAGTCCCAGCTCGAGCTCGCGATGAAGCTCGAGGCCGATCGCATGGCCAACCTGTCGCTCTCGCCGGAAGAGTTCAAGAAGGAGATCAGGGTCGTGATGGAAGAGCGCCGCTGGCGCACCGACGATCGGCCGCGCGCGCTGGTGTTCGAGCAGCTGATGGCGTCGGCGCTCAAGGCGCACCCGTATCGCCATCCGATCATCGGCTGGATGAGCGACCTCGAGAACATGCGACCCGAGGACGCGCAGGACTGGTACGACAAGTGGTACGCGCCGAACAACGCCACGCTGGTCGTCGTGGGCGATGTTCCGGCGGCCGAGGTGCAGAAGCTCGCGCAGCGCTATTTCGGTCCGGTCAAGCAGAAGCCGCTGCCGCCGCGCCGGATCACCGAGGAGCCGCGCCAGCTCGGCATCCAACAGTTCACGGTGAAGGCGCCCGCCGAGCTTCCGTACGTGATGATGGCGTATCACGCGCCGGTGCTGCGCGACATCGGCAAGGAATGGGAGCCGTTCGCGCTGGAAATGCTCGCCAACGTGCTCGACGGCAACGAAGCGGCGCGCCTGAATCGCAATCTCGTGCGCAGCGCGCGCGTCGCATCGTCCGCGGAAGCGAGCTACGACGGCGTCGGCCGCGGCCCCGGAATGTTCTATCTCTCCGCCACGCCCGCGCAGGGCAAGACGGTGCAGGAGGCCGAGCGCGCGCTCCGCGACGAGGTCGCCAGGCTCATCAAGGACGGCGTTGCCGAAGAAGAGCTGCAGCGCGTGAAATCCCAGGCGGTCGCCTCGCACGTGTACGAGCGCGATTCGATGTTCTATCAAGCCCGCCAGATCGGCAGCAACGTCATGGCGGACCTGCCGCCGAACGCGGCCGACCTCTTCGTCGACAAGCTGAAAGAGGTCACCGCGGAGCAGGTGCGCGAAGTCGCCAGAAAGTATCTCGTCGATGAAAGACTCACCGTCGCCTATCTCGATCCCCAGCCGCTCGACAGCAAGAAGCCGAGCGCTCCGCCGCCGGGGCTGCGCCATGGTCAGTAAGCGCGCCGCCTGGCTGTTCGGTCTGGTGTTGCTCGCGTTCGCGCAGGCCGCGAGCGCGCTGCTGCCGATACAAACCTGGGAGACCAAGCAGGGCGCGCGCGTGCTCTTCGTCGAGAACCACGACCTGCCGATGCTCGACGTGAGCGTCGACTTCCCGTCGGGCTCGGGGTTCGATACGCGCGAGAAGAGCGGCGCGGCGAGCATGACCAACAACATGCTGCGCCTGGGCGCGGGCGGCATGGACGAGAACGCGATCGCGCTGCGACTCGCCGACGTCGGTGCGCAGTACGGCGGCCGGATGGACACCGATCGCGCCGGGGTGGGCATGCGCATGCTCTCGAGCAGGCGCGAGCGCGACGCTAGCATGGACGTGCTGGTGCGCATTCTCACCCAGCCGGAGTTTCCCGCGCCGGTGCTCGAGCGCGAGAAAGCGCGGCTCATCGCCGCGCTCAAGGAAGCCGACACCAAGCCCGAGACGATCGCGTCGCGCGCTTTCCAGCGGCTCGTCTATCCGACGCATCCCTACGGCCTGCGCTCATCCGGCGAGGTCGACACGGTCTCCAGGCTCACGCGCGACGACCTGGCCGCTTTCTACAAGCGCTACTACACCGCCGATCGCGCGATCGTGGCGATCATGGGCGATGTCTCGCGCGACGAGGCGACGGCGATCGCCGAATCGCTGACGGCGCCGCTGCCGTCTTCGGAGGGCGCGGCCCCCGCGCTGCCGCCGGTCACCGAAGCGGCGAAAGCCGAATCGCGCTGGATCACCCACCCGGCGACGCAAAGTCACATCATGATCGGCGCGACCGGCATCCGCCGCGACGATCCCGATTACTTCGCGCTCTTCGTAGGCAACCACATCCTCGGCGGCGGCGGCTTCAGCTCGCGCATGACCGACGAAGTGCGGCAGAAGCGCGGTCTCGCGTATTCGGCCTACAGCTACTTCGCCCCGATGCTGCGCGAAGGTCCATTCGTCATCGGCATGCAGACCAAGGGCGAGCAGGCGAGCGAAGCGCTGGCGGTGGCGCGCAAGACGCTGGCCGATTTCGTCGCCAATGGTCCGACCGCCAAAGAGCTCGCGGCGGCGAAGAAGAACATCATCGGCGGCTTCCCGATGCGCATCGACAGCAACCGCAAGATCCACGAGTACCTGTCGGTCATAGGCTTCTATCATCTCCCCCTCACCTATCTCGACGACTTCGTGAAGCGCGTCGAAGCGGTGACCGCCGACCAGATCAAGACCGCATTCCAGAAGCGGGTGCATCCGGACCGCATGATCACCGTCGTGGTGGGGCAACCCGAGCGGCAGGCGGCATTGCCCGCGGCGGCGACGCAGTAAGCCCGCCACGCTCGCCGTGAACGCCAACGAAGTCCGCATCGTCGGCGGGACGTGGCGCAGCCGGCGCATCCGCTTCACGCCACGGGAAGGACTGAGGCCCACGCCCGATCGCGTGCGCGAGACGCTCTTCAACTGGTTGGGGCAGGATCTCACCGGATCGAGCTGTCTCGATCTCTTCGCCGGCAGCGGCGCGCTCGGCTTCGAGGCGGCGTCGCGCAACGCCCAGCGGGTCGTGATGGTCGAGCGCGACCGCGCGGCCTGCGAAGCGCTGCGCGCGAACAAAGCCCTGCTCGACGCCCGTCAGGTGGAACTCGTTCGGGGCGATGCGCTAGAATTCATTTGCGGCAACAACGGGTTATTCGACGTGGTCTTCCTCGATCCGCCGTTCGACGCCGATTACTGGGCGCGTCTCGTTCCCGCGCTGCCCGGCCTGCTGAACCCGGATGCATTCGTGTACTGCGAATCGGGCGCGGCGGTGGAATGGGGCGAAGGCTGGCAGGTCGCGAAATCGGGCCGCGCCGGTCAGGTCATCTATCAACTCTTACGAAGAGCCGACGCATGAGCCACACCGCGGTTTACCCGGGCACGTTCGATCCGATCACGCTCGGCCACGCCGACCTCGCGCGGCGCGCGGCGAAGCTCTTCGATCGCGTGATCCTCGCGGTGGCGGACAGCAAGGCGAAGCGGCCGTTCTTCACGCTGGACGAGCGCACCGAGATGGCGAGGCACGTGCTGTCCGACCTCCCGAACGTCGAGGTGATGGGATTCTCGGGGCTGCTGATGAAGTTCGTGCAGGAGCAGGGCGCCCGGGTCGTCGTGCGGGGCCTGCGCGCGGTGTCGGACTTCGAATACGAGTTCCAACTCGCCGGCATGAACCGGGGCATGTATCCCGATGTCGAAACGGTCTTCCTCACGCCCGGCGAGCAGAACATGTTCATCTCGGCGACGCTGGTGCGCGAGATCTCGGTGCTCGGCGGCGACACGTCCAAGTTCGTGCCGCCCTACGTCGCCGAAAGGCTGCAGACCAAGATCAAGCAGCTCGGGGGATAGTGATATGGCGTTGATGATCACCGACGAATGCATCAACTGCGACGTGTGCGAGCCCGAGTGCCCGAACGAGGCGATCTCCGCGGGCGAGGAGTACTACGTCATCGACCCGGGCAAGTGCACCGAGTGCGTCGGGCACCACGACGAGCCGCAGTGCCAGAAGGTGTGCCCGGTGGATTGCATTCCGTTCGATCCCGAGCATGTCGAGGATAAGGAGCAGCTGATGCAGAAATACATCAGGCTCACTCAGGCCAAGGCTGCTTAAAACCGGGGTCAGACCCCGCTCATCTTCGTTGGCAAACCGGGCAATAGAACGTCGCCCGCTGTCCCTGCTTCAGTTCCCTGATCGCTGTCCCGCACGTGTAGCACGGCTCTCCCGCGCGGTCGTAGACGAGGTGCTCGTTCTGGAAGTATCCCGCGCGTCCGTCGCCGCCGACGTAGTCGCGCAGCGTGCTGCCGCCCGCGCTGATCGCGGCCTGCAGCGTCTCCTTCACCTTCTCGGCCAGCACCTCGTAGCGCGCGCGGCCCACGCGGTGAGCCGCGAGCTTGGGATTGATCTTCGCGCGGAACAGCGCTTCGGACGCATAGATGTTCCCCACGCCGGCGACGACGTGGCTGTCCATCAGCACGAGCTTGACCGCGGCGCTGCGCGTGCGCGTCGCGTCGTAAAGCGTCGCGCCGGTGAACTCGGGCGACAGCGGCTCCGGTCCGATGCTCGCCAGCAGCGGATGCTGCAGAGGGTCGCCGGTCTGCCACAGCACCAGGCCGAAGCGCCGCGGGTCGCGCAGCCGGACCGCGACGCCGTTCTCCAGCACGAGATCGAAGTGATCGTGCGTTTCCACCGGCGCGGCCGCGTCGACGAGCCACAGCCGCCCCGACATGCCGAGGTGCACGATGAGCGTGCCGCGCCCGCAGCCGATCAGCAGGTACTTTGCGCGCCGCTCGACGCTCTCGATCGTCGCGCCCGCGACGAGCTGCGGCAGCTTCTTCGGCACGGGCTGGCGCATCGCGGCATTGCGCACGATCGCGGTTCGTATGCGCTGGCCGATGATGTGCGGCGCGATGCCGCGCTTGGTCGTTTCGACTTCCGGCAGCTCAGGCATGGCTCACTCGATTACTTCTTCGCGGGCTCATCGCCCGCGGGCGCCGGCGGCGCGATGAGCTTGCGCCCGGCGTCGGCGAAGAAGTGATACGCGACGCCGTCGTCCTGCCGCACCAGCACCACGTCCGGCGAGCGCTGCGCGATGCCCAGCGTGATCTCGCGGCCGTCCTTCAGCGCGACCTTTACCGTCTCCGCCGGTAAAGGTCCGTTGTAGCGCTCGACCGTCAGCGCGGTCGCGTTCTTCCACGCGTCGACCCACGCGTTGCGCTCGTCGGCGCCGGCTGCGTTGTCGATCGGCGCCACCGCCCACGTGCCGTCTTCCAGCGCGACGGTATAACCGGGCAGATCGAAGCGCGCCGGCTGCCGCTCGTCGGGCGCGAACAGTGCCTTGGCGAGCAGCGCGTCGAGGCTGCGCGGCAGCCCGGCGGCGTACGCGACCGAGACCGGAAGCACGAATGGCCCCGCGAGCACGTACTGCTCGCGTGTCGACGCGTTGATGGCGCCGTACGCGATCGTCTGGTCGTTGGCCGTCAATGTGGCGAGCGGCGCATCGAGGCCGTAGCGCGCGAGATCGGTCGCGGGATAACGCGCGCTCGATCGCGCCTCGAGGATGGAGAGCATGCGCTCGAGCGGCGCGGCTTCGGCGCGTCCCGTGAACGGCGCGATGAAGCGCCAGATGCCGTCGCGCTTCTCGAGCACGATCTCGCCGGACGGCGCGTCGCCGCGCGCCTTGCCGGCGAGCCTGACGCGCGTGACGTCTGCGGGCGTGAGGCTCGACACGGCGTAAGACGTCCCTTCGGTCCCCGCTTCGGTTTTTTGCAGGAGCCAGTACGCCAGCGCGCCGACGGCGATCGCCATGGCGAGCAGCGACAGCCAGGACCGCATCGCGCGCTTCCGGTGGCTACGCCGCCCTGCGGCGCCGCCACCAGATGACGACGCCGGTGGCGACGAACGCGAGCGGCAGCGCGATGAGGAAGCCGAACGCGATCAGGTACAGCGTCATCTGGTCGACGTCGATGCGCGAGTCGGGCGCCGGCCGCGGGTCGATCGCGACGAGCGTGTCCTCGGCGGTGAGCCAGTTCAGCGTCGAGATGCCGAGCTGCAGGTTGCCGCCGTTACCCAGGAAGGCGTTGGAGAGGAACGCGCCGTTGCCGATGACGACGATGCGCTGCTGTTTCTCGTTCACGGTGCGCTCGAACGCCGCCGCGATGTTCACCGGTCCCGGCAGGTCGTGCGACGCGTCGAACACCGGTTTCTCGTCGAGCTTGCTCATCTCGACCCAGCCGCGCGGCGCGACTTCGATCAGCGGCGTCACCCGCCAGTCTTCCATCTCGGTGATGCCGATCGAGCGCGCGTAGGGGAACAGGGTGTTGTCGCGGAAGGTCGAGGTGATCGGATGTTGCCCGTAGCTCGTCGCGACCGCGAACACCGGCGGTCCGCTGCGTGCGCGCAGGGTGGGATCCACCACCGTCCCCGGCGTGAGCACCAGTCCCAGAGTCTCGGCGAGCGGCTGCAGGCCGCGCAGCGGCTCGGGATCGATCAGCCACAAGAGGTTGCCGCCGTTGCGCACGTAGCGCTGGAGCTTCTCGACTTCCGCCGGGGCGAGGTCGGTTTGCGGCGTCGCTACGACCAGCACCGAAGCGTTCGCCGGCACGTCCTGCGCGAGCGCGAGGTTGACGCTGTTGATCTTCAAGCCGCGCTGCTGGATCTGCCGGCCGAATTCGCCGAGGTCGTGATTGGCGATGCCGTCGAGCCTGCGCTCGCCGTGGCCTTCCAGCCACATGACGAGGCTCGAGGTGCCTCGCATCAGGCGCAGCAGCGCGTTGGCGAAGCTCTGCTCGCCGAACTCCGACAGCGGCAGGCGCTCGGTGCGCTTGCGGTATTCGATGACCATCTCGTTCGCGCTGCGGATGCCCGCGGCTTCGGCGCGCTTGGGGTCTTCGCGCGGATCGACCAGCGTCAGCGCGAGATCGGGCTTGGCGCGGCGGTAGGGCCGCAGCGCCTCTTCGATCCTCTTGTGCACGTCGGTGCCCCCGGCGCTCTGGCTGACCGCGTAGGCCGTGACGTTGAGCGGCCCTTCGAGCTGGCGCAGCACGTCGAGCGTCGACTGCGAGAGCGTGTTGCGCGCGCTGCGCGTCACGTCCCACTCGCGGTGATAGCGCTGCGCGGCGTACGCGAGCAGCATCACGAGCGCGATGAAGAGCGCGACGAAGAGACCGCTCTGGACGAGCAGTCGAGCCCTGAGCCTGCGGCCGGCCTGCACCGTCAGCCTCGCAGGCGGCGCGCGTCGAGTCGCCGCACGGTCAGCACCAGGAAGAACACGACGAGCAGCAGCGCGCCCGCGATCGCCGAAGTATCGACCAGACCCTTCATGAGCGGCTCGAAGTTGCGCAGCGGCGAGAAGACCTGCACCAGCGCCGCCGGCGCCGTCCATCCGCCGCGCTGCAGCCCGTCGACCGCGGCGTCGCCGAGCGAGAGCATCACGAGAAGGAGCGCGAACGCGCCGAACGCTGCGGCCATCGGGTGAACGGTCAGCGACGAGACGTACAGGCTCAACGCCGCGAATCCGGCCGCGAGCAGCAGCACGCCGCCGACGAGCGAACCGATGTGCGCGTAATCCAGGCTCGTGCTCGCCGACAGCGAGAGCGGCATCGCGGTCATCAGCGCGACGATCAGCGTGATGAAGGCCATCAGCCCCGCGAACTTGCCGAGCACGATCTGCGTCATCGTCACCGGCGCCGACGTGAGGAACACCATCGTCAGGTTGCGCCGTTCTTCGGCGATCGAGCGCATGGCGAGCAGCGGCGTCGCGAACATCAGCAGGCCCGCGCCGCTGAAGAAGAGCGGCGCGATCACGAGCTCGGTCACGCCCGGCGGGCTGGCGAGCTGCACGAACTGCGACTGCACGTTCAGGAATTTATCGAGCTGCTTGAGGAAGACGAAACCGGCGACGAGCTGCACCCCGGTGAGCACCATCCATGCGAGCGGCGAGGCGAACAGGCTCTTGAGCTCCTTGCCGGCGATCGTCGAAATCATTTGGTGAGCTGGACGAACACGTCTTCGAGGCTGGTCTGGGCCGGCGCGAGATGGTAGAGGCCCCAGTTCTTGGAAACCGAGGTCGCCACGAGCTGCTCGGTGGGATCGCCTTCGGCCCCGAGCTGAAGGCGGTAGAGGTTGTCGCCGGCGGCTTCCAGGGCCGCGACGCCGGGCAGTGCCGCGAGCTCGCTCGTCGCGGGCGGACGCTTCAATCCCACGAGCATCGTGCGCCCGCTGTGAAACGCTTTCAACGCGGCGATGGTATCGGCATAGACGACTTCGCCGTGATGCAGGATCTGCACGCGGTCGCAGATCGCTTCGACTTCCGACAGGATGTGCGTCGACAGTATGACGCTGTGCGCGCCGCCGAGCTCGCGGATGAGCGCGCGGATGTCGCGGATCTGGTTGGGATCGAGACCGACCGTCGGCTCGTCGAGCACGACCACGTCGGGCTCGTGCGCGATCGCCTGCGCGATGCCGACGCGCTGCTGGTAACCCTTCGAAAGCGTGCCGATCAGCTTGCGGCCGACGTCGTTCAGGCCGCAGCGCCCTTTGGCGCGCGCCACCGCCTTCACGCGTTCGCGCTTGGGCACGCGATGCAGCTTCACCGAGAGCTCGAGGTATTCGTCGACCGTGAGCTCGCGATACAGCGGCGGGGTCTCGGGCAGGTAGCCGATGCGCGCCTTGGCCTGCGCCGGCCTGGCGAGGAGGTCTACGCCGCAGATGCGGATCTCGCCTTCGGTGGGCGCGAGGTTGCCGGTGAGCATCTGCATCGTGGTGGTCTTGCCCGCGCCGTTGGGCCCGAGGAAGCCGAGCACTTCGCCGCGATTGAGCTCGAGCTCGACGTTCTTGACCGCGGCGTGCGCGCCGAAGCGGCGCTTCAAGCCGTGCGCGCGTAGGGTCGTGGCTGGCGCAGCGGTTCCGTTCGACATGCGAAAAAGGATGAGAAGCTTTCGGAGAAGCCGCTGAAGCGCAAGCGCTTTCGCGCCGCCTCGCGCGTCTTGTGGTGTCGGCGAAATATACCTAATATGCTCCCGATAATGAAGCTCACGCACAGCGGGCTGAATGCGCGTGCTTCTCACCCTTCCTCTCATCCGCCGCTCGCGCTGCGAGCCGCCTTCTTCATGACACGTTTGTCTACCGCAGTTCTCGCAGTGGTGGTGTCGGCTGCCTTCGGCGGGGCGTTCGCAGCCCAGCCCAAGCCGAAGGTTCCGCCGCGCTCCGAATCCCTGCCTTCGGTCGAGCTCACCAGCGACATCATGTACAAGCTCATGATGGCCGAGGTGGCGCTGCAGCGCGGCCAGCCCGAGATCGCGGTGCCGGCGCTGCTCGATCTCGCACGCGAGACGCGCGATCCGCGCATCGCGCAGCGCGCCACGGAAGCGGCGTGGAACGCGCGCTACGCCGATGCGGCGGTCGAAGCCGCCGGCATCTGGCTCAAGGCCGAGCCCAAGAACCAGCGCGCGCGCCAGGTGCTCGCGGCGATGCTCGCCAGCCAGCAGAAGCTCGACGCGGCGCGCGGGCATTTCGAGCAGTGGCTCGCGTCCGATCCGGCGAACGTGCCGCAGAGCTTCCTCGAGCTCTCGACCATGCTCTCGCGCAATCCCGACCGCAAGGCGGTGCTCGATCTGCTGCGCAGCCTCGCCAAGCCCTATCCGAAGGTCCCGGAGGCGCGGCTCGCGGTGGCGCAGGCGGCGTGGAACGCGGGCAACGATCAGCTCGCGCTGGATGAGTCCGCCGCGGCGCTCAAGCTCAAGCCGGACCTCGAGATCGCGGCGCTGTTCCACGCGCAGGCGCTGCAAAAGCGCTCCAACGAAGAAGCGCTCGCTTTCCTCGGCGACTATCTCAAGGCCCATCCCAGCGCGAAAGACGTGCGCCTCAATTACGCGCGCCTCCTCGTCACGCTCAAGCGTTACCCCGAGGCGCGCAAGCAGTTCGAGGCGCTGGTCGAGCAGTTCCCGCAGAACGGCGACGTGACGATGGCGGTCGCGCTGCTCGCCATACAGGCGGGCGACTACGACGCGGCCGAAGCCCAGTTGAAGCGCTCGCTCGAGCACGGTTACGGCGAGCCCGACGTCGCGCGCGTCTATCTCGGCCAGATCGCGGAGGAGCGCAAGCGCTACGACGAGGCGCTGAAGTGGTTCTCCGACGTGCAGCCCGGCGAGCACTACCTCGGCGCGCAGACGCGCTACGCCGGCGTGCTCGCCAAGCAGGGCAAGATCGCAGAAGCGCGCAAGCACCTGCAGCGCATCGCCGAGCAGAATCCCGAGCAGCGCGTCGCGCTCACGCAGGCCGAGGCGCAGCTGCTGCGCGACGCGAACCAGTACAAGGACGCCTTCGATCTCCTCGGCAACGCGCTCGCCAAGTCGCCCAACAATCCCGAGCTGCTGTACGAGCACGCGATGGCGGCGGAGAAGATCGACCGCATCGACATCCTCGAAGCTTCGTTACGCAAGCTGATCGAGGTGAAGCCCGACAACGCCGACGCCTACAACGCGCTCGGCTACACCCTCGCGGACCGCAACCAGCGCCTGCCCGAGGCGCGCGACCTCATCGAGAAAGCGCTCAAGCTCTCGCCCGACAACGCGTACATCATCGACAGCATGGGCTGGGTGCTCTTCCGCATGGGCCAGAACCAGCAAGCGCTCGAACACCTGCGCCGTGCGTACTCGCTGCGGCCGGATGCCGAGATCGCCGCGCACCTCGGTGAAGTGCTGTGGGCCGACGGGCAGCAGGACGAAGCTCGCAAGATCTGGGTGCAGGCGCTCAAGGAGAACGACAAGAACGAGCAGCTCACCAGCACCGTGAAGCGGCTCGCGCCGGCGGTCCTCAAGACGGCCCAGTGATGGATGGCATCCGGCGATGCGCCGCGGCGGCGGCGCTCGTGCTGTTGCTCGCGGCGTGCGCCACGCCGCTCGCGCCGCGTTCCGCCCAGCCTTTCGATCTGCTCGGCCGCGCGCTCGTCACCTATCGCGACGGCGGGGTCACCGCCAATCTGCGGTGGGAGCACGCGCCGGACGCCGACCAGATCTGGCTCATGACGCCGACCGGCCAGACTCTCGCCTACATCGTCGACGGCAAGGGCAGTGCGACACTCACCCGCGCCGACCAGAAGCAGTTCCGCGCCGGCAGCGTCGAAGCGCTCACCCAGCAGGCGCTCGGCTGGCCGCTGCCGCTCGCGCTCATGCAGTACTGGGTGAAGGGCGAGCCCGCGCCGTCGAGCAAGCCCGGGACGCTGCAGCGCGGCGCGGACGGCAGGATCGCGAGCCTCCAACAGAACGACTGGAAGGTGGCGATCACCTACTACGGCGAAGGCGAGAACGCCGGCCGCGTGCGGCGGCTCGATCTCTCCGACGGCGCCAACGAGATCCGGCTGGTCGTCGACACCTGGCGTGACGTGCAGTGAGCGCGCAGTGAGCGCGCAGCGCTATCCCGCGCCGGCGAAGCTCAACCTGATGCTGCGCGTCGTGGGACGGCGTGCGGACGGTTACCACCTGCTGCAGACGCTGTTTCGGTTCATCGATCGCGGCGACGAGGTGAGCCTCGCGGTCCGCGACGACGGCGCGATCCGCCGGATCGCCGAAATTCCCGGAGTGCCCGAGGACGCGGATCTGACGGTGCGCGCGGCGCGGCTGCTCAAGCAGGCGACCGGCAGCCGTTTCGGCGCCGATATCGAAGTCGCCAAACGCCTGCCGATGGGCGCCGGGCTCGGCGGCGGCAGCTCGGACGCAGCGACGGTGCTGGTCGCCCTGAACCACCTGTGGGGCACCGGGCTGTCGCGGGGGGATCTGCAGACGCTGGGGCTCACGCTCGGCGCCGACCTGCCGGTCTTCATCTACGGCGAAAGCGCGCTGGGAGAGGGCGTCGGGGAGGTCCTGACCGCCGTGCGCCTGCCTCCGGCCTGGTATGTCGTGCTGACCCCGCCGGTGAGCGTCTCGACCGCAGCGGTTTTTTCCCACCGCGATTTGAAACGCGACTCGAAAGTAGTTAAAATACAGGGCTTTTCGGCAGCCGAAGTCAGCAAGGCGGCGCACAACGATCTCGAAGAGCTCGTTTGCCGCCTATACCCCGAAGTTTCGCGGCACTTAACGTGGCTCAAGCGGTTCGGGCCGGCGCTCATGACCGGGTCGGGCGCCGCAGTGTTCGCGAGCTTCGAGACGGAAGAGGCTGCCCGGGAAGTGATTTTGCACCTGCCGCCGGACATGCAGGGTTTCGCCGCGCGGGGGCTCGACCGGCATCCGCTGTTCGAACTCGCGGCTGGCTGAGCAGTACCAGTGTCAAGGGCCGGCGTCGGGACACCGACGCCGGTTCAGTTGGGGAGTCGCCAAGTTGGCCTAAGGCACCGGATTTTGATTCCGGCATTCGTAGGTTCGAATCCTACCTCCCCAGCCCAACCGATCCGCCGCGGGCGGACTTACGCCTGCATGCGGCTACTGCCGATGCAGCGGGCGAAGTTCGCTTTGCGGCTGTTTGTTTTTAAGCGGGGACCGAAGTGGCGCTCGACAGGCTGACCGTCTTTAGCGGCAACGCCAATCCCAAGCTGGCCGAAGACATCGTCGGGCACCTGCGCCTGCCGCTGGGCCGCGCGAAGGTGGGCCGTTTCAGCGACGGTGAAGTGATGGTGGAGATTCTCGAGAACGTCCGCGGCAAGGACGTCTTCGTGCTCCAGTCGGTGTGCGCACCGACCAACGACAACCTGATGGAGCTGCTGGTGATGGTCGACGCGCTGAAGCGCGCCTCGGCCGCCCGCGTCACCGCGGCGATCCCGTACATGGGGTACGCGCGGCAGGACCGCCGCCCGGGCTCGGCACGGGTGCCGATCACCGCCAAGGTCGTCGCCAACATGATGGCGAGCGCCGGCGTGGACCGCGTGCTGACGATGGACCTGCACTCGGAGCAGATCCAGGGTTTCTTCGACATCCCGGTCGACAACATCTACTCGGGCCCGATCATGCTGGGCGACGTGTGGAAGCACGGCTACCAGAACCTGGTGGCGGTCTCGCCCGACGTCGGCGGCGTGCTGCGGGCGAGGGCGCTCGCGAAGAGGCTGGAGGCCGACCTCGCGATCATCGACAAGCGCCGTCCGCGGCCGAACGTCGCGACGGTGATGAACATCATCGGCGAGGTCGAAGGCCGGACGTGCGTGATCATCGACGACCTCGTCGACACCGCGAACACGCTGTGCGAGGCGGCCCGAGCGCTCAAGGAACGCGGCGCCGAGCGCGTGGTCGCGTACTGCACGCACCCGGTGCTGTCGGGTCCCGCAGTGGAAAGAATCTCGAAGTCGGTGCTCGACGAGATCGTCGTCACCGACACCATTCCGTTGCGCGAGGAAGCGCGCAACTGTCCCAAGATCCGAGTGCTCACCGTCGCGAGCCTGATGGCCGAGACGATGCGCCGGATCAGCGAAGAAGCATCCGTCAGCTCGCTGTTCGTCGAATGAGCGTCGAATGAGCGTCGAATGAGCGTCGAATGAGCGTCGAATAGCGAAGCGACTGAAGTCAGGGCGATCTGGTCGCGGACGCCCCTTTTACTGGAGAGTTAAATGAAAATCGAAGTCACTGCATTTCCCCGCACGACGCAGGGCACGGGTGCGAGCCGCCGCCTGCGCGGTAGCGGCCGCGCCCCGGGCATCATCTACGGAGCGGGCAAACCGGCTGCCAACGTCGAGCTCGATCAGAACGCGCTGCTGCGCCACCTGAAAATGGAGGCGTTCCACGCTTCGATCCTCGACATGACGGTCGAGGGCAACAGGGAGCGCGTGCTGCTGCGCGACTTCCAGATGCATCCGTGGAAGCCGATCGTGCTGCACGTCGACTTCCAGCGCATCGACCCGAGCAAGAAGATTCACATGCGCGTGCCGCTGCACTTCACCAACGAGGACGTGTCCGAGGGCGTGAAGACCCAGGGCGGCGTCATCACGCACGCGATGACCGAGATCGAGATCCAGTGCCTGCCGGACCAGCTTCCGGAGTACATCGCGGTCGACCTGAAGTCGATGAAGCTCAACGAGATCTATCACGTCAACGACCTGGCGATGCCGGAAGGCGTGGAGCCCATCGCGAAGCTGAAGAGCGACAACCCGGCGGTGGTGTCGATGCACGTGCCGCGCGTCGCCGCTGCCGAGGAAGAGGCGGCGACTCCGGTCACCGAGATCACCGGCCAAACGCCTGCCGAAGCCGGCGCCGCTGCCGCCGCGGAAGGCGAGCAGAAGGGCAAGGCGAAGTAACCGTCGCATTTCAACCGCCGAAGCCCGCCGCGATCCGCGGCGGGCTTTTTTCATATGAAGCTCATCGTCGGCCTCGGCAATCCGGGCAGGAAATACGAAGCGACCCGCCACAACGCAGGTTTTTGGTGGCTGGACGAAGTCGCGCGCGCGGCCAACGCGAGCTTCCGGGCGGAGTCGCGCTTCTCGGGCGAGGTCGCAAAGGCGCCGGGATCGGACGTCTGGCTGCTCAAGCCCCAGACCTTCATGAACAACTCGGGTCGCGCGGTCGGCGCGCTCGCGAACTTCTATCGAATCGCGCCGTCAGACATCCTCGTCGCGCACGACGAGCTCGACCTGCCGCCGGGCACGGTGAAGCTCAAGTTCGGCGGCGGTCTGTCGGGCAACGGCCTGAAGGACGTCGCGGCGGTGCTCGGCACCAAGGAATTCTGGCGGCTGCGCATCGGCATCGGCCACCCGCGCGACCTCGCCGCGAGCGAGCAGGAGGTCGTCGACTACGTCCTGCACAACCCGCGCCTCGAAGAGAAGAAAGCGATCGACGATTCGCTGGCCAAAGCGATGGACGTCTGGCCGCTGATCGCGAAGCACGATATGGAGAAGGCGATGCTGCAACTGCATACAAAAGCGTGAATGAGTGAATGAGTGAATGAGTGAACAGGGCATCGGCCCGCCACTCCTTCACTCATTCACTTCTTCACTCCTTCACCTGCAACCATGTCCCTCAAATGCGGCATCGTAGGTCTGCCCAACGTCGGTAAGTCGACGCTCTTCAACGCGCTCACCAAGGCGGGCATCGCGGCGGAAAACTATCCGTTCTGCACGATCGAGCCGAACACCGGCATCGTGGAAGTGCCCGATCCGCGGCTCGATGCGCTGGCGGCGCTCGCCAAGCCCGAGAAGGTGATCCCCGCGGTCACCGAGTTCGTCGACATCGCCGGTCTGGTCGCGGGCGCGTCGAAAGGGGAGGGCCTCGGCAACCAGTTCCTCGCCAACATCCGCGAGACCGACGCGATCGCGCACGTCGTGCGCTGCTTCGAAGACCCGAACGTGATCCACGTGTCGAACAAGGTCGATCCGGTCTCCGACATCGAGACCATCAACACCGAGCTCGCGCTCGCCGACCTCTCGACGGTCGAAAAGCAGCTCGCGCGCTATTCGAAAGTGGCGAAGGCCGGCGGAGACAAGGAAGCGCAGCGGCTGGTCGCCGTCCTCGAGAAGTGCCTGCCGGTGCTGAACGAGGCGAAGCCGGTGCGCACGCTCGACCTCTACGAGGAAGAGAAGGCGGTGCTGCGCAATCTCGCGCTGCTGACGGCCAAGCCGACGGTCTACATCGCCAACGTCAAGGAAGACGGTTTCGAGAACAATCCGCACCTCGACGCGGTGCGCAAGCACGCCGCCGCCGAAGGCGCGCCGGTCGTCGCGGTGTGCGCGGCCATCGAGGCCGAGATCGCCGACATGGACGCCGAGGACAAGAAGGTCTTCCTCGCCGACATGGGCATGACCGAGCCGGGCCTCGACCGCGTCATCCACGCCGGCTACGACCGCCTCGGGCTGCAGACCTACTTCACGGCCGGCCCCAAGGAAGTGCGCGCGTGGACGGTGAAGAAAGGCGCTACCGCGCCGCAAGCGGCCGGGGTGATCCACACCGACTTCGAAAAGGGCTTCATCCGCGCCGAAGTCATCGGCTACGACGACTACATCAGGCACAAAGGCGAGCAGGGCTCGAAAGAAGCCGGTCGCATGCGGCTCGAAGGCAAGGAGTACGTGGTGCAGGACGGCGACGTCATGCACTTCCGCTTCAACGTCTGACGAACGGCCGCTATACTCTTCGCACAGGGAGCAGGGTAAAGGGGAAGCGCGGCCGTCGGGCTGCGCGCATGAAGGTGACTAAATGACCAGAAGCTTCGCATCTCTCTTCGCCAGCCTCATCGTCGTCCTCGGGCTCACCGGCTGTGCCGGGGTGGGCGGCGGCGGCGCCGATAACGACCGGATCGTGAACGCGATCGTCGCCGACGACGTGTACACCGTGCGCGGCGCGGTGCAGAACGGGGGCCTTAACCCCAACGCGCGCGTACCGGCCGAAGCCTACCCCGACGGCGCCCCGATCATCGCCATTGCGGCGCGCGCGGCGGCGCTGGAAGTGATGCGCTTCCTCATCTCGAGCGGCGCGGACGTCAACGCCCGTACGCCGGTCAACGAGACACCCATCATGCTCGCCGCGTTCTTCTTCGACGAAGTCCGGGGCGAGCGTTCGTTCGACCGCCACGAGCGCGCGGTGCGGCTCCTTGCCGAATCCGGCGCGCAGCTCGAGAACGATTACTACTACACCCCGCTCGCCTACGCGGCGTATCAGGGCAACGAGCGCGTGGTGCGCTATCTCCTCGAGCGCGGGGCGAAGGTGAACGGCGCGGCGCAGCAGGGCGGCACCTATGCCAACACGCCTCTCATGATGGCGGCGATCCAGGGACACGAGCGCATCGTGCGGATGCTGCTCGCCGCCGGAGCCGATGCGGACGTAAGGGTGTATGGCGGTCACACCGCGGCGGAGCTGGCGGTGAAGTACAACCACCACGCGCTGGCGCAGCTGATTCAGTGTGCGCAGCGGCAGTACGGCTCGACGCCGGTGGGAATCAATTGCCGGGCCGTACTAGGCTTGCTGACGCAATAAGGAAGGTCTCGGAGGGAAACCTGGGTTTCCCTCCGAGACGTTCAACGAGGAGAAGAGGACGTCAGAATGATGTCCTCTTCTCCGTGTCCCAGACCACGTCGGCATCCTGACTCGCAGCCCGCTCGAGGAGCTCGATGAGCGGGTAGGCGCGCTGATGCATGCCCACCTGAGGCTCGCCATCGTCGCCTGCTTTCTTGGCACCCGACGGCTCACTTTCTCCGCCCAACGCCTGTCGCAGCCGCTGCACCGCCGGCGGTATGTCCTTGGCGAGGATCGCCCCCGGGATCGAGCCGCTCTGCCCCATCATCTTCAGGAGCCTGGTGCCCACGTCGCCGAACATCGTGATCGTTCCCGCTTTCGAATCGAATCTGACCAGCATCCGCTGATTTTCCTCTCGTAGTTAACCCGTGGCGCGTATAGGCGCCCCAAGCGCCGACTGGCCGAGCAGCATCGCGTCGAGCGCGTCGCCGACGACCCCGGCGGTCGCCGAGTGGCGGTCGTGGTACGGGTTGTACTCCACGATCTCTATACCTGAAAGATTGGGGTGCGCGCCGTGCTCGGCAAGGGCTGCCATGAGATCGGCCGCGCGCAAGCCGCCTTCCGCGGGGCTGCCGACGCCGGGCGCGTCGCTCGGGTCGATCGCGTCGAGATCGAGCGTGATGCCGAAACCGCCGCTCGCGCAGCACACGAGCGAAGCGGCTTCTCGCAGCGTGACGGCCACCCCGCGGCGCGCGATCTCGTCCATGAAGAACACGCGCACGCCGAGGCGCTCCAGAAGCTCGGCTTCGCCGCGCTCGAAGCTGCGCACGCCGTAGAGGCAGACGCACTTCGGATCGAGCCGCGCGCCGTCGGCGATGGCGGTGAGCTGCGGATATCCGAAGCCGAGCAGCGACGCCACAGGCATTCCGTGCAGCATGCCGCTCTCGCTCGTCTGCGGCGTGTGCGCGTCCATGTGCGCGTCGATCCACAGCAAGCCGACGAGGCCGCGGTGGCGGTTCGCGTGCGCGACGCCTTTCCAGGTGCCGATCGCGCAGGTGTGATCGCCGCCGACGACGATCGGAAACTCGCCGTGCTGCACGATGCGCTCGACACGCCGCGCGAGCCTCACGCAGGTGCGGCGCACCGATTCGAGCACGTCGTGACGGTACGCCGCCGCGGGCCGGATCACCGGCGCCCACCGCGCTCGAAAGCCGCGCGAGCGCAGCCGCGCCGTGAGCCGCATCGAGCGCAGCACGTCGGCGCCTGCCTCGCAGCCCGTGTCGCGCGCTCCGGAACCGGAAGCGACGCCGACCACCTGCAGGGGTTTACCGAGGTGCGCCAGAGCGGAATCGTTCATTCCTGACCCCCCGCAAAGACTGATGCGTGTGTACTCCTGCCGTGCGCTCTGCGCAAGTCCCGCGCGGGCGCGTCCGTCCGCAGGACCCTACAAGCGCTGTGCCCGGCACTTCACGGGCGCTGCCGCGCCCGGTAATCTCGGACCCTTAAGCGCCTGCGATCAAAAGCAAATCCGGCCGGAACGGCGCTTGCATCTCAGTTTCAGGGAACGGGTGTACACACCCGCAGTCGAACCTTAGCGAGGTGACGCAGCGCACAGGCGCACTGCGTCGCCGGAATAGGAGTCGCGATGGTCGTCGCACGACGCTGGCAGGACTGGGCCAATCTGGTTCTGGGGGCCTGGCTGCTCGCTTCGCCGTGGCTGCTGAACTACACCGGCACCCCGGCGGGATGGAATGCGCTCGTCATGGGCGCGGGCATCGTCGTGTTCGCGCTCATCGCGGCGTACATGCCGAAAGCATGGGAAGAGATCATCAACACGCTTTGCGGCGTGTGGCTCGTCGTTTCACCGTTTGTCCTGGGGTTCGCGACTTCGACCACTGTTGCGCTGCACACGGTGCTCGTTGGAATACTCGCCACGGCTTTCGCCGTGTGGGCGATGGCGAGCGACAAGCGCCTCTACAAGCGCTGGCATAGCGGCCATTCGGCCTGATCTCCGCGGTTGGCCGCCGAGAGCAGTCAGCCGGCGCTGTAGCAAAGCCGCGCGGCCCTGAAAAGCCGCGCGGCTTTTTCTTCGTACGCGGCAGCCCCTAGCGGCGCCGCCTCCCGCTTCCGCCGCCGAGCAGCGAGCCGAGCACACCCCTGACGATTTCGCGGCCGACCGACGAGCCGATCGTCCGCGCCGCGCTCTTCACCGCCGATTCGATGATGCCGTCGCGATGTCCGCCGCGCGGCCCGCTCGAGCCGCCGAGGAGGCCGCCGAGCTTGTCGAGGAGACCACCGTCCCCTTCGCCCGCGGGCGTCTGCTTCGCAGCGGCGGCTCCGGCGGATTTGGTCGCGGGCGCCGCCGCCACGCGGGCAGTGAGCTTCTCGTATGCCGATTCGCGATCGACCGCTTCTTCGTACACACCGGCGACGATCGAATCCTTCATCACCGCCGCGCGCTCTTCCTTCGTCACCGGTCCCAGGCGGCAGCCCGGCGGTACGACGAACGCGCGTTCGACCACCTCCGGCCGCCCTTTGTCGTCGAGCGGGGAGACCAGCGCCTCGCCCACCGCGAGCTCGGTGATCGCCGCTTCGACGTCGAGCTTCGGATTCGCGCGCAGCGTGGTCGCCGCGGTCTTCACCGCTTTCTGGTCGCGCGGCGTGAACGCTCGCAGCGCATGCTGCACGCGGTTGCCGAGCTGGCCGAGCACGGTGTCGGGAATGTCGAGCGGGTTCTGCGTGACGAAGTACACGCCGACGCCCTTGGAGCGGATGAGCCGCACCACCTGCTCGATCTTCTCCAGCAGCGCGGGCGGCGCATCGTTGAATAGCAGGTGCGCCTCGTCGAAGAAGAACACGAGCTTGGGCTTGGCGACGTCGCCGACCTCGGGCAGGTTCTCGAAGAGCTCGGAGAGCAGCCACAGCAGGAGCGTGGCGTACATCTTGGGCGAGCTCATGAGCTTGTCGGCGGCGAGGATGTTGACCACGCCGCGGTCGCCGACCGTCTGCATGAGATCGGCGATGTTGAGCGCCGGCTCGCCGAAGAGCTGGTCGCCGCCCTGCGATTCGAGCGTCAGCAAGCCGCGCTGGATCGCGCCGATCGACGCCGCGGAGATGTTGCCGTACTGGGTCGTATACGCCTTCGCGTTGTCCCCGACGTGCTTCAGCATCGCGCGCAGATCCTTCAGATCGAGGAGCAGCAGCCCCTCGTCGTCGGCTACCCTGAACACCGCGTTGAGCACGCCGGACTGCGTATCGTTGAGATTGAGCATGCGTGCGAGCAGTAGCGGCCCGAGCTCGGAGGCGGTCATGCGCACCGGGTGGCCCTGCTCGCCGAACGCGTCCCAGAACACCACGGGACAGGCCTCGAGCTTGAACTCCGCGAGCCCGAGCTCCTTCACCCGCGCGTCGATCTTCTCGTTGGGCTTTCCCGGCTGGCTGATGCCCGCGAGGTCGCCTTTGACGTCGGCCATGAAGACCGGCACGCCGAGGCGGCTGAAGCCTTCGGCGAGGCGTTGCAGGGTGACGGTCTTGCCGGTACCGGTCGCGCCGGCGATGAGACCGTGGCGATTGGCGTAGGCGGGAAGGAGGTAGAGGGGCTTCTTGGATTGCGCGAGGAGGATGGGCTCGGCCATGGGTGTCCCGCAGGGGGCGTGTTAAAATTTCGTCGATATTTTAACGGCTTCGAGCTCATCGGATCAGGCAATGGCGGGTCATAGCAAGTGGGCGAACATCAAGCATCGCAAGGAGCGTCAGGACGCCAAGCGGGGCAAGATCTTCACGCGTCTCATCAAGGAGATCACGGTCGCGGCGCGCCTGGGCGGCGGCGCCGATCCCGACATGAACGCGCGGCTGCGCCTCGCGATCGACAAGGCGCAGGAGAACAACCTGCCCAAGGACACCATCGAGCGCGCGGCAAAGCGCGGCGCCGGTGAGATGGACGGCGTCAGCTACGAGGAAGTGCGCTACGAGGGCTACGGCATCGGCGGCGCGGCGGTCATGGTCGATTGCATGACCGACAACAAGACGCGCACGGTCGCCGACGTGCGGTTCGCGTTCACCAAGAACGGCGGCAACATGGGCACCGAAGGCTCGGTGTCGTTCCTGTTCAAGCACTGCGGCCAGCTCATGTTCGCGCCCGGCACGGACGAGGACAAGCTGATGGAAGCGGCGCTCGAGGCGGGCGCCGAGGACGTGGTTACGAACGACGACGGCAGCCTCGAAGTGATCACCGCGCCCAACGATTTCCCGCAGGTGCGCGAAGCGCTCGTCAAAGCAGGCTTCAAGCCCGAGCTCGCGGAAGTCACGATGAAGCCGTCGACCGAGACCGAGCTCAGCGGCGACGACGCCGCGAAGATGCAAAAGCTCCTCGACGCGATCGAATCGCTCGACGACGTGCAGGATGTCTACACCACTGCGGTGATCAACGAATAGAGATGACGGTCGCGCGGACCCGCATACTCGGGATCGATCCAGGACTGCGGATCACCGGGTTTGGTGTCCTCGATAAATCCGGTCAGCAGCTCGCCTACGTCACGAGCGGCTGCATAAAAACCGGGCAGAGTGGCGAGCTTTCCATTCGTCTGAAGACGATCCTCGACGGCCTCGCGGAAGTGATCGCGGAGCACAAGCCGCAATATATCGCGATCGAGAAAGTCTTCGTCAATATGAATCCCCAATCCACACTGCTCCTGGGCCAGGCGCGCGGCACTGCGATCTGCGCGGCGGTCATGCACGACCTGCCGATCGCGGAGTACACCGCGCTGCAGGTGAAGCAGGCGGTGGTCGGCAACGGCCATGCGAAGAAAGAGCAGGTGCAGGAGATGGTGAAGCGGCTGTTGAAGCTCGCCGGCGCACCGAGCCCCGACGCGGCGGACGCGCTGGCGTGCGCGATCTGCCACGCGCACGGCGGCCACGGGTTCGGCACCGCGGCCACCCAGGGCTATCGCATCCGCAACGGCAGGCTGGTGTGATCGGGCGCATCGCCGGCAAGCTTCTCGCCAAGCATCCGCCGCAGATCGTGGTGGACGTGCACGGCGTCGGTTACGAGCTCGACGTGCCGATGAGCACGTTGTTCCAGCTTCCCTCGACCGGCAGCGACGTCGCGCTCCTCACGCACCTCATCGTGCGCGAAGACGCGCACCAGCTCTTCGGTTTCGCGACCGACAGCGAGCGCAACCTCTTCCGCCAGCTGCTCAAGATCTCCGGCGTCGGCGCGCGCACCGCGCTGGCGGTGCTGTCGGGAATGAGTGTCGCCGACGTGAAGGACGCTGTGAGCCGCCAGGACAGCGCGCGGCTGGTGAAAGTGCCGGGCATCGGCAAGAAGACCGCCGAGCGCCTGCTGCTCGAGTTGAAAGACAAGCTCGACGTGACGGTCGTCGCGGTGCAATCCGAAAGCGCCACCGCCGGCAGCGACGTCGTCAACGCGCTCCTCGCGCTGGGCTACAGCGACAAGGAAGCGCACTATGCGGTGAAGGGTCTCGATGCAAGCCTGTCGGTGACTGAAGCGATCCGGCAGGCGCTCAAGGTATTGTCGAAAGCATGATCGAAACCGACCGCCTCATCTCTGCCGCCGCCGCGACACCTCAGGAAGAGGCGATCGAGCGCGCGCTGCGCCCGAAAGCGCTCGAGGAGTACATCGGTCAGGAGAAGGCGCGCGGCCAGCTCGAGATCTTCATCCAGGCCGCGAGGAAGCGCGGCGAATCGCTCGACCACGTGCTGCTGTTCGGACCGCCCGGGCTGGGCAAGACCACGCTCGCGCACATCATCGCGCGCGAGATGGGCGTGAATCTGCGGCATACCTCGGGTCCGGTGCTCGAGCGCGCGGGCGATCTCGCGGCCATCCTGACGAACCTCGAGCCGCGCGACGTGCTGTTCATCGACGAGATCCATCGGCTGTCGCCGGTCGTAGAGGAAATACTCTATCCGGCGCTCGAGGATTTCCAGATCGACATCATGATCGGCGAAGGTCCGGCCGCGCGCTCGGTCAAGCTCGACCTGCCGCCGTTCACGCTGGTCGGCGCGACGACGCGCGCGGGCATGCTCACCAACCCGCTGCGCGACCGCTTCGGGATCGTCGCGCGCCTCGAGTTCTACACCATCGACGAGCTCACGCGCATCGTGATGCGCTCGGCCCGGCTCCTCGACATGCCGATCGAGGACGCGGGCGCTCGCGAGGTCGCGAGCCGCTCGCGCGGCACGCCGCGCATCTCCAACCGCCTGCTGCGCCGGGTGCGCGACTATGCCGAAGTCAAGGCGCAGGGACGCGTCACGCGTGAGGTCGCCGACGCTGCACTGAAGATGCTCGACGTCGACGCCGCCGGTCTCGACGTCATGGATCGCAAGCTGCTGTCGGCGGTGATCGACAAGTTCGGCGGCGGTCCGGTCGGGGTGGACAACCTCGCGGCCGCGATCTCCGAAGAGCGCGACACGATCGAAGACGTGCTCGAGCCCTATCTCATCCAGCAGGGTTATCTCCAGCGCACGCCGCGCGGCCGCGTCGCGACCGCGGCCGCGTACCGCCACTTCGGGCTGGTGCAGCCGAAGGACGGCGGCACGCCGCAGCTCTGGGACGACCCGCGCTAGCGGCCCCATCCTTGCAAGCACCCGCGCGAAATCCTGCGGCCCAGGCGCCGCGCAGCGAGAGCTATGCATGGCCGGTGCGCGTCTACTACGAAGATACCGATGCGGGCGGCGTCGTCTATTACGCGAACTACCTCAAGTTCACCGAGCGTGCGCGCACCGAGTGGCTGCGCGCCGCGGGCTTCGAGCAGACCGATCTCGCAAAAGTGCACGGCATCGTGTTCGTGGTGCGCTCTTTCGCGATCGAGTACCTCAAGCCCGCGCGTTTCAACGACGCCTTGCGGGTCACGGTGGAACTCATTAAGGTTGGCGCCGGTCAGATCGACTTGATTCAACGCGTCATGCGCGAAGACGAGGAGCTCGCGACTGCCGCCGTGAAGATCGCCTGCGTGAGGCTCGCAACGATGCGGCCGGTGCGCATACCGCAGGAGATCGTGGCGACATTGCGTCAGGATAGTGGCATAAAAAAGGACAACGCTTGAATCCCAGCGTCACTCAAGATCTTTCGATCATCAGCCTGGTCACCAACGCGAGCGTGCTGGTGCAGCTCGTCATGGGCGGCCTCCTGCTGGCGTCCCTGTTCTCGTGGTACTACATCTTCCTCAAACGCTTCCAGTTGAAGCGCGCCGAGAAGCAGGCGGACGAGTTCGAGAAGCAGTTCTGGAGCGGCACCGAGCTCTCGGCGCTGTATCACCGCGCCAACGCCGCGCGCCATCCCGGCACGCTGGAGCGGATCTTCGAAGCAGGGTTCCGCGAATTCACCAAGGTGAGCAAGCAGCCCGGCATGGACATCGCCGCGGTCATGGACGGCACGCGCCGCGCCATGCGGGCGACCTACCAGCGCGAGATGGACAACCTCGAATCTCACCTGTCGTTCCTGGCGTCGGTGGGTTCGGTCAGCCCGTACGTGGGCCTCTTCGGCACGGTGTGGGGGATCATGAACGCGTTTCGCGGCCTGGCGAATGTGGCGCAGGCGACGCTCGGTCACGTAGCGCCGGGCATCGCGGAAGCGCTGATCGCGACGGCGATGGGTCTCCTCGCGGCGATCCCGGCGGTGGTCGCCTACAACCACTTCGCCGGCGACGTGAACCGGCTGTCGATCCGCTTCGATTCCTTCATGGAAGAGCTGTCCAACATCCTGCAGCGGCAGATCCACTGATGCTGGTCGAGAAGCGGACCAAGCACCGGCTGATGAACCAGATCAACGTCGTGCCGTACATCGACGTGATGCTGGTGCTGCTCGTCATCTTCATGGTGACCGCGCCGCTGGTGAATCCCGGGCAGATCGAGCTGCCCGAGGTCGGCAAGACCAACGCGCCGCCGGTGCAGCCGCTGGAGGTGTCGATCCACAAGGACCAGTCGCTGTACCTGCGCGACCGTTCGCGCGGCAGCGCCGAAGTGAAGGTGACGCGCGACGAGCTCCTGGCGCGCATCAAGGAAAAGCAGCAGAAGAGCGCGGACCAGCCGGTCGTGATCTCGGCCGACAAGGACGTGCGCTACGAGTCGGTGCTCGAGGTGATGGACATGCTGCAGCAGAACAACGTGAGGAAAGTCGGGCTGCTCGCCAAACCCCGAACGCCGTGATCCTGCGTTTCAATGCACGATGACTTACGACGAAGACGTCAGCCCCCGCGAGCGGAAGGTCGCGCGTGCGCTCGCGATCGGCATGCACGTGGTCGCACTGCTGCTTCTCATCTTCGGCGTGGTCTGGCAGCGGCGGGTGTCGGAGCCGGCGGCGGTGGTCGAGCTGTGGGACACCATGACGCCGCCGAAGCACGCTACGCCCACGCCCAAGCCCAAGCCCAAACCCGAGCCGGAGCCCGAACCCGAGCCAAAGCCCAGACCCAAGCCGAAGCCGGAGCCCAAACCCGAGCCGCCGCCCCCGCCGCCCAAGCCCGAGGCGAAGCCGATCCCCAAGGCCGACATCGCCCTCAAGGAGAAGCTCGAGAAGGAGCGCAAGCTCAAGGAGCAGCAGGAGCTGGAGAAAAAGAAACAGCAGGATCTCGAGCGCAAGAAGGAAGAAGAGGCGAAGAAGCTCAAGGCCCAGCGCGAGCAGCAGCAGCTCGAAGCGAAGAAAAAAGAGGACGAGAAGAAAAAGCTCGAGAAGGAGCGCGTGGCTCAGGAAGCCGAAGCGAAGAAGCAGGCCGCCGAGAAACAGGCCATCGCCGACAAGCTCGCCAGGGAAGCGGCGTCGGCCCGCGCGGGCGAGATCGACAAGTACACGCGCATGATTCAGGACCGCGTGCGCCAGCGGATCGTCGAGCCGCCGAACTTGCAGGGCAATCCGGAAGTCGAAATTGAGCTTCGGATACTTCCCGGCGGCGACGTGCTCGAGCCGAGCGTGCGAGTGCGCCGCAGCAGCGGCAACAGCGCCTACGACGACGCCGTGCTGCGCGCCGTGATGAAAGCTTCGCCGTTGCCGGTGCCGTCGGACCCGGCGCTGTTCAACCAGCTTCGAGAACTGAACCTGAAAGTCAGACCGAAACAATGATGACCGCACCGCTCTACCGCACGCTCAACCGCTACCTTGCGATCGCGTTCTTCGCGCTGGCCGCGCTGTGCGCGGGCCGCGCCGCCGAGGCCGCGCTCACCATCGAGATCGTCGGCGCCGGCGCCAACCAGATCCCGATCGCCATCGCGCCGTTCCGCGCCGAGGAAGGCATCCCGCAGCCGCTCACGCAGGTGATCGCGGCCGACCTCACCCGCAGCGGGCTGTTCAAGATGGTCGACCCGGGCGGCGTCAACCCGATGCCATACGAGCCGGAGCAGGTGAACTACCCGACCTGGAAGGCGCGCGGCGCCGACGCTCTGGTCATCGGTACGGTGACGCCGAACGGTGGGGGTTACGAGGTGCGCTTTCGGTTGATGGACGTGGCGAAGGGCACGCAGCTCGCAGGCTTCATGTACAACGCTACCCAGGCCAACCTGCGCCTCACCGCGCACAAGATCGCCGACGCCATCTACGAGAAGCTGACGGGCGACAAAGGCGTGTTCGCCACCCGCATCACCTACGTGGTCAAGCGCGGCACACGTTACGAGTTGCAGGTCGCGGACGCCGACGGTTACGGCCCGCAGACTATCCTCGCGTCCAACGAGCCGATCATCTCGCCGTCGTGGTCGCCCGACGGCACACGCCTTGCGTACGTCTCGTTCGAGCGCAGGAAACCCATCGTGTACGTGCAGTCGCTCACGACCGGAACGCGCCGCGCGGTCGCGAACTTTACCGGCAGCAACAGCGCGCCGGCGTGGTCGCCCGACGGCCATCGCCTCGCGGTCACGCTGTCGAAAGACGGCGGGTCGCAGCTCTTCGTCATCAGCGCGGAAGGCGGCAACAACGCGCAACGCCTTTCCACCAGTGTTGGCATAGACACCGAGCCCAACTGGTCGCCGGACGGCCAGTGGATACTGTTCACGTCGGACCGCGGCGGCAGCCCGCAGATTTATCGTATGCGCTCGACCGGCGGACAGGCGCAGCGCGTGACGTACGAAGGCAGGTATAACGTTTCTCCGCGTCACAGCCCCGACGGCAAGAGCTTCACGTTCGTCCAGCAAAACAGCGGCGGCCGATTCAACATCGCGGTACAGGATTTCGCGTCACAACAGGTGCAACTGCTGACCGACGGCGGCATCGACGAATCGCCGAGCTTCGCGCCCAACGGACGCATGATCCTCTACGCGAGCGAGGTGAGGGGGCGTGGTATATTAGCCGCGGTCTCTAGCGACGGCCGCGTCAAGCAACGATTCACCGAGACGAGCGGTGATGTGCGCGAGCCGGCTTGGGGCCCGCTCACGAACAGATAACCACAATATAACTAGAACCTGCATTACAGGGGGACACTGACTTCAGGAGCGTACGATGAAACGATTGACGATGATGTTTGCAGTTCTCGGGCTGGTCGCAGGTTGCTCGTCGACGCCCAAGGACGAAGGCCCCAAAGTCGAAGAGCGCAAGCCGACGATGGCGGAAACCCAGCCGGTGCCGCCGAAACCGGAGACCGGTCCGAAGACTGCGCCGACGCGGCCCGAGACCGTAAGCGCCGATCCCCTCGCCGCACTGAAAGACCCCAACAACATCCTCTCGCGCCGCAGCGTCTTCTTCGACTACGACAGCAACGCGATCAAGGAAGAGTTCAAGCCGCTCGTCACCGCGCACGCGAACTTCGTCTCGCAGAACCGCTCGCAGCGCATGACGATCCAGGGCAACACCGACGAGCGCGGCAGCCGCGAGTACAACCTCGCGCTGGGCCAGCGCCGCGCCGACGCGGTGAAACAGATGATGACGCTCCTCGGCGCGCCCGCTTCGAACATCGAAACGGTGAGCTTCGGCGAAGAGAAGCCGCGCGCGCAGGGCAACGACGAGAAGGCGTACGCCGAGAACCGCCGCGCCGATATCGTCTACGGCAACGAGCAGTAAGCCGGGCGCCGTTCCGCAGGGGGCCGCATGAGATCGATCACGCTCGTCACGTCACTGGTATTGGCGCTCGCGTGGGCGCTCCCCGCGCGGGCGGCCCTGTTCGGCGAAGACGTCGACATCACCGCGCGCAAGCAGATCCAGGAGCAGCAGCGGCGCTTCGACGCGCTCTCGCAGCGATTCGACGAGACCGCGTCGCGCATCACCAAGCTCGAGGATACGGTCAAGCAGCAGGCGCAGAACCAGCCCGTCCTCGAGCTCGCGAACCAGATGCAGACGATGCGCGAGGAGCTGCGCAGCATCCGCGGCCAGCTCGAGGTCGTTTCGAACAACATCGAGGCTGCGTCGAAACGCCAGCGCGACATGTACGTCGATCTCGACACGCGCTTGCGGCGCTTCGAGCAGGGCGGGGCGCCCGCGCCGGGCGGTGCACCGCCGCCGGGGCCGGGTGCCGAAACGAAGCCTGCGGCGCCCGCACCCGCGGCAGTGACCGGCGCTGCTGCCGCCGACGAGCAACGCGTTTACGAAGCCGCGCAGCAGCAGCGCCGCAACGGCAACTACCAGGCGGCGATCCAGGGCTTCCAGGGGTTCGTCCAGCAGTTCGGCCGCAGCTCGCTGGCGCACCGCGCGCAGTACTGGATCGGCGACTCGTATTACAACCTGCGCGATTTCAAGAACGCCATCGCCTCGCAGCAGAAGCTGATCGCGACCTATCCCGACAGCGCGTCGGTGCCCGACGCCATGCTCAACATGGCGAGCTCGTACATCGAGCTCGGCGACACCGCCGCCGCGAAGAAGGCGATGGACACCCTCGTCGCGCGCTATCCGTCGAGCGACGCCGCCGAGAAAGCGAAGCGCAGGCTCGCCGCGCTCCACTAGCAGCCGCATGGTCGTCGATCCCGCGGTGAGCGCGCAGGAGTCCGGCGCCGCGCTCGACGCCTCCCTGCGCATCACCGAGATCTTCCACTCGCTGCAGGGCGAGACGAGCCGCACCGGGTTGCCGACGGTCTTCGTTCGGCTCACCGGCTGCCCGCTGCGATGCGGCTATTGCGATACCGCCTACGCCTTTCACGGCGGCGCGAGCCGCACGATTCGCGACATCCTCGGCGAAGTCGTCAAGCACCGCACGCGCTACGTCTGCGTGACCGGCGGCGAGCCGCTCGCGCAGAAGAGCTGCAACGTCCTGCTCGCCACGCTCGCTGACCGCGGTTACAGCGTGTCGCTCGAGACGAGCGGCGCGCTCGACGTGTCGCGGGTCGATCCGCGCGTGTCGCGCATCGTCGACATCAAGACGCCGGGCTCGGGCGAAGTCGACAGGAACCGCTGGGAGAATCTCGCGCATCTCAACGCGCGCGACGAGCTCAAATTCGTTCTTTGCAGCGGTGCGGACTACGAGTGGGCGAAAGCGCTCATCGTCGAGCGGTCGCTCGATCGCATCTGCCCGGTCTTCCTTTCGCCGGTCCACGGCGATCTCGATCCCGCCGCGCTCGCCGAATGGATCCTCCGCGACGAGCTCCCGGTGCGCATGCAGGTGCAGCTGCACAAGGTGTTGTGGGGTAACGCGCAGGGCCGGTGATGTTTGGAAACTCGAAGCGCGAAACCACGAACGCGAAATCGATGCCTGGCGGGCGCTTACATTTCGCACTCAGCATTCCGCGCTCATCGTCCTCCAGCCATCCGCTCGCCACATGACCGCAGCCGTCGTCCTCCTCTCCGGCGGCCTCGACTCCGCCACCACGCTCGCGATCGCCAAGAGTGAAGGCCGCACGTGCCACTGCCTGTCGATCGATTACGGCCAGCGCCACCGCGCGGAGCTCGACGCGGCGCGCCGCGTGGCCGAGTCACTCGGCGCGACGGAGCATCGCGTACTCGCGCTCGACCTCACCGCGTTCGGCGGCTCCGCGCTGACCGACGCGTCGATCGCGGTGCCCGTCGACGGCGTGCAGCCGGGCATACCCACGACATACGTGCCCGCGCGCAACACCATCTTTCTCTCGCTCGCGCTCGCGTACGCCGAGGTTCGCGACGCGGCGGAGATCTGGTTCGGCGCGAACGCGGTGGATTATTCGGGTTATCCCGACTGCCGTCCGGAATACATGCGCGCGTTCGAAGCCGTTGCAAACCTCGCCACCAAGGCCGCGGTCGAAGGGCGCCCGCTCGCGCTGCGCACGCCGATTATCGATCTCTCGAAAGCCGACATCATCCGGCGCGGCGCAGCGCTCGGCGTCGACTACGGGTTGACCGTCTCGTGCTACCAGGCGACGCAGGACGGCGGCGCCTGCGGCGCGTGCGATTCATGCCGGCTGCGCCAAGCGGGTTTCGAGGCGGCCGGGATCCCCGATCCGACGCGTTACGCTCGACTCCCCACGTAAAATAGGCTCCTTATGGAATCCGGAATTCATCAGCAGGTCCTGCTGTGCGTCTTCGGCATCGCGCTCGTGATGGGCGCGATCGGCCAAAAGACGCGCTTCTGTACGATGGGCGCGGTCTCGGACTGGGTGAACATGGGCGACACCGGCCGCATGCGCTCGTGGGTGCTCGCGATGGCGGTGGCGATCGCCGGCGTGGTCGCGCTGGAAGCGGCGGGCATCGTCACGCTCTCGGCCGACACCTTCCCGCCGTATCGCTCGCCCAACTTCCAGTGGCTGCGCTATCTCGTCGGCGGCGTGATGTTCGGCGTCGGAATGACCCTCGGCAGCGGCTGCGGCAACCGCACGCTGGTGCGCATCGGCGGGGGCAACGTCAAATCGCTGACGGTCCTCGCGGTCGCTGCGCTCTGCGCGTACCTCATGCTCTGGACGCCGCTCTACGAGAAAGCGTTCCTGCCGTGGATACAGGCGACGAGCATCGACCTCTCGCGCCATGGCATGCCGACCCAGGAAGTCGGCTCGATCGTCGCCGGCATGTTCGGGCTCGAGGCATCGCGCACGCTCAATCTCACTGTCGCCGCGCTCGTGGCGCTCGGCCTTTTCGTTTGGATCTTCAAGTCGCGCGACTTCCGCGAGAGCTTCGACAACGTGCTCGGCGGCGCGACCGTCGGTCTCGCGGTTCTCGCGGCGTGGTACGTCACCGGCGGCCCGATGGGCGCGGCGTGGAAGGAATACGCCGAGATGGCGACCGACATTCCCAGCCGCGTCCAGACCCAGTCGTTCACCTTCGTCGCGCCCATGGGCGACACGGTGCGCTACCTGCTGGATCCTTCGAAGCTCACGCTGATCAACTTCGGCGTCGTGGCGCTCGCGGGCGTGATCCTCGGCTCGCTGCTCTACGCGCTGCCGTCGAAAGGCTTCCGCTACGAGCGCTTCATGAGCTTCAAGGATTTCGGCAACCACGTGCTCGGCGGCGCCCTGATGGGCGTCGGCGGCGTGGTGGCGATGGGTTGCACCATCGGCCAGGCGGTGACCGGCGTCTCCACGCTCGCGATGGGCTCCATCCTGGCGTTCTTCGGCATGGTGATCGGCTCGGTCGCGACGCTGAAGTACCAGTACTGGCGCCTGATGCAGGAAACCTGACGCCGACTGTCTGACCTCGGAGGCGAAACACAGCCGTCGAGGTCGATCGGGTTGACCCGCGTATTCCGAAAACGCTAAAATCGTGGGCTTTGCGGGCGGTTAGCTCAGTCGGTAGAGCAGCGGACTTTTAATCCGTTGGTCGCGAGTTCGAATCTCGCACCGCCTACCAGTTTCAGCGGCAACGAGTTGCGAGTTGCGAGTTGCAATGGGCTCGGCTGGGGCCGGGACACTTTTCACGTGTCCCGGCCCTTTGCTTATCTGCGAGCGGGGGCGTGCATGTTTGTGGAAGCGCTGCGGAAGATCGCCCGATCGTTCGTGGACATCTTTCCCGTGCAGCCGAAGGCGGAAGCGGAAATCCGCCGGGTCCGGGAGCATTTCGAGGTCCGCTTTCGCCAGCTCGCGGACGTGGTCGAGCAGATGGGCGGCCTCATCCCGCCCCCGGCGCATCTGCAGGACCGCGTCGTGGGCGTGATCCATCCGGACTTCATCACATCCGGGGGGATGATCGTCGGTAACCTGCGGGCCCTCCTGCGACACGCCGGCCGCGAGCTCTCGTCGTTCTCGAGCATTCTCGATTTCGGCTGCGGGTGCGGGCGGGTGACGCGCGCGCTGCACCTCGAGCTCGCGCCCGGGCAGCGGCTCTTCGGCACCGACATCGATTCCGAAGCGATCGAATGGTGCCGTGCGCACTACGGGCGGATAGCGACGTTCGACTGCAATCCGCACTTGCCGCCGACCCGCTACGACGACGGCGCCTTCGATCTCGTCTATTGCGGCTCGGTCTTCACCCATCTGCCGGAAGAGATGCAGTGGGCGTGGCTGAAGGAGCTCCATCGCATCACGCGGCCCGGCGCCTGCCTCGCGCTGAGCTTCCATGGCGTGTATTACTACGACCGGCTGGAGGGCGCGATGAGAGCGGACCTCGATCGCGCGGGCTTTGTGTACGACCGGCGGGACGCGACACACGGACTGCCGGACTTCTATCGCACCGCGTGGCACTCGCACGATTACATCCGCAATCGTTGGACCGAAGTCTTCGACGTCGTCCACATCGAACCGCGCGGCCTGGAGGGCATGCAGGATCTGGCGCTCTGCCGCCGGCGATAGGCCGGGCCCGCGCCGCGGATGTTTCCGCCGCGCTCCTGTGTTTACCGCGTAAGCCATGCGCTTCATCGCCGCGCCGACCCCGGCGCTGCGCGGCGCCGTGCCGACCCCGGCGCGAGGCACGTTCAAAGCGACGTTCGACCGGCGCAACAATGCGCTGCTGCCAGACGACCGGCACGCCCGCGCCCGTCGCCGTCGCCGCCTTCACGCCGTTTTGTCCGCAGTCGGGCGAAGTTACCGGCACGAGCCTGCCGAACCAGGTGCTGACGGTGACGGGACAGGCCATAGACGCCGGCCCGTTCGACGAGCTGCTCGGCGCGATGCGCGCGGGCGTCACCTCGCCGGGAGGCCCGCTCGCGCGGCCCCTTTTTTGTCGCGCACCCGGCTATTCTTCGGCACAATAATTGCGTCTTAACGCGATTACTCGTGCACCGCCATCGCGCGGCGCACCGCAACCCGATAGCGGCGAAGACCGAACATGCTCACTCCCCAGCAACAGGCGCCTGCCCTTCGCGGCGGGGTGTGCCTGTGCGCGGCGATTTCCGCATGGCGCCGGTAGACCGGTTTCAACTGCCTTTCCGGTGGGAGTTCTTGCCGGTCAGGTATCCGCGCGACGGCTCAATCCGCTGGAAGTGGCGCGCGTACTCGCAGGCGGGGGAGGTCGCGATATCGTCCGACCGCACCTTCGAATCGCTGACCGAATGCATGAGCGACGCGCGCAAGCAGGGCTATGCGCAGCGGTCCGACACCAGCCGATGATCGATCCATCCCTCTACCAGCTCGCGATCGAGCAGACCAAAGACTACGCGCTGTTTCTGCTCGACACCGAAGGGCGCATCCTGACGTGGAACGCGGGCGCCGAACGGCTCAAGGGCTACGAGCCCGACGAGATCATCGGCAGGCATTTCTCGATCTTCTACACGCAGGAATCCATCGCGACCGGCTGGCCGCAGCACGAGCTCAAGGTCGCGACGATCGAAGGCCGCTTCGAGGACGAGGGCTGGCGGCTGCGCAAGGACGGTTCGCGATTCTGGGCGAGCGTCATCATCACCGCCCTGCGCAACACCAACGGCCACCTGGTCGCCTTCTCCAAGATCACTCGCGACCTCACCAGCCGCAAGATGCACGAAGAAGCGCTCGCCCAGAGCGAGGAGCGCTTCCGGCTCCTGATCGAAGGCGTCGTCGATTACGCGGTCTACATGCTCGATCCCGAAGGCATCATCACGAGCTGGAACAGCGGCGCCGCTCGCATCAAGGGATACAGCGCGGACGATATCATCGGCAAGCACTTCTCGCGCTTCTTCACGCCCGAGGACGTGCGCACCGGCGCGCCGTGGGAGGAGCTCGCGGAGGCGAAGCGCAGCGGGCATTTCGAGACCGAAGGCTGGCGCGTGAAGAAGAACGGCGAGCGCTTCTGGGCGCGCGTGGTCGTGTCCGCGCTGCACGACGCACACGGTCGGCTGCGCGGCTTCGCCAAGGTGACGCAGGACCTGTCGGAGCGCCGTCACGCGCAGGAGCTCGAGCGAGCGGCGCGCAATCTCTCCGAGTTCATCGCGGTGCTCGCGCACGAGCTGCGCAACCCGCTCGCCCCGATCAAGACCGCGGTCAACGTCATCGAGGCGACGAAACCGGGCGCGCCGGCGCGCGAAGAGATGTACAAGGTCATCGCGCGCCAGGCGACCCAGCTCGCCTGCATCGTCGACGACATGCTCGACATCTCGCGCGTCACGCGCGGCGATATGCAGATCGAGCGCAAGACGGTCGATCTCGCCGACGTCGTGAACCACGCGGTCGAGACCGCGGCGCCCGCGATCGAGGCCGCCAAGCACAGCCTCGAAGTGAAGCTGGCCGACGAACCCCTGCTCGTCGAAGGCGACGCGCGGCGTCTCGCGCAGGTCGCCGCCAACCTCCTGAACAACGCCGCGCGCTACACGCCAGAAGGGGGCCGCATCTCGGTGAGCACCTCGCACGAGGGCGGCTACGCGTTGCTGACGGTGACGGACACCGGCCAGGGCATCCGACCCGAATGGACCGAGCGCATCTTCGACATGTTCGTGCAGGCGAGGCCGGCGCTCGAGCGCGTCGGCGGCGGGCTGGGGATCGGTCTCGCGCTTTCGCGCAAGATCGCCGAGCTGCACGGCGGATCGCTGCGCGTCCACAGCGCGGGCGAGAGCAAGGGCAGCGAGTTCACGCTGCGCGTGCCGCTCCGAGTCGTGCCGGCGCAGCCCCATGCTCCGTCCACGCAGCCGAGCGTCGATACACCCGCGCGGCGCGTGCTGATCGTCGACGACAACGACGACGCCGCGGTGACGCTGCAGCTGCTGCTCACTTCGCTCGGCCACGAGACGAGCGTTGCGCGCACGGGCATCGAAGCCCTCGAGCGGGCGCCCGAGTTCAGGCCCGACGTCGTGCTGCTCGACATCGGGCTGCCGGGGCTCGACGGCTACGAGGTCGCCCGCCGCCTGCGTGCGCAGGACACTCAGCGCGTGGTGCGGCTGGTCGCCATCACCGGATGGGGGCAGCCCGACGACCGTGCGAGGGCCCAGGAAGCGGGCTTTGACCTGCACCTCGTCAAGCCGGTCGGGCCGGAAGATCTCCAGAAGGCGCTTGCCGCCCAGCCGGCGGGTGCGGCGGTGGACTGACGGGGAACGCACGGCGCGCGCCGTGCATCCGAGACACAGGGTTCCAGTAAGATCGGAATCTCGCCCCGTCTCACCTTCCCCTACATACGCCACGCATGAGCGTCGCGATCCATGCACCCGAGCTTTTCCGCGACGCCGCGCACGACAGAAAGCGCGAGCACCAGCTCGCGCTCGCGGTTGCGGCGAGCCTCGTCGTGCACGTCCTCGCGGTAGCGGTGTTTCCGGGACTGCGCAGGGCGAGCGTAGAGCCGCAGCGGCCGCTGGAGGTGCGCATCGTGCCGCCCGCGCCCGAGGCGCCGAAGATCGAGCCGCCGCCGCGGGTAAAGCCGGAACCCAAGCCTCCCACGTCGCGCACGCCGTTGCCCAAACCGCAGCCCAAACCCGCGGCGGTCCAACCGGCGCCGGTTCCCGAGCGCAAACCTGTGCTCGCGCTGCCCGAATCGACGGCGCCGGCGCTTCCCAGCTTCACCGTTCAACAGCCGGCGGCGGAAGCGCCTGCGGCGCCGGCGACCCCCGCCGCGGCGCCGGCGGCAGCTGCCCCCGCGGGTCCGCCGAGGGAAGCCGTCGCCACGTCCGCGCCGGTCTACAACGCGGGATACCTCGGCAACGCTCCGCCACGCTATCCGCCGATGGCGCGCAGGAACGGCATCGAAGGCACCACGCTCGTACGGGTGCTCGTCAGCAAGGAGGGCCGTGCGCTGCAGGTGGCGCTGGACAGAAGCAGCGGCTCGTCGGTGCTCGACAACGCCGCGCTCGAGCAGGCGAAGACCTGGAAGTTCGCACCCGCGCGGCGCGGCCAGGAAGCGGTCGAGCAATGGGTTACGATGCCGTTCGTGTACAAGCTCGAAGGCGGTTGACGCAGTGACTGGCTACCCCACGCATCGATCCAGGCGGCGCTCGCGCACGCTGGCCGGCGCGTGGATCGCCCTGGTCGCGGTCGTGTATGCGGCGCTGTCGCCGACGCTCGCTGCCGGGATGCTGTCGGATCGTCCCGCGGCGCTCGCGCGCATGCTCGGGCTGCCGCATCCGCCGGCGGCCGCGAGCGAGCATGACGAGCATGCGATGCATGCCGCGCATGCCGCACACCGCTCCGCGCCCGCACAACCCGATGGCGATGCGCAGCACTTCGCGCACGGCATCTACTGCTCGTTCTGCCTGAACGCCGGTTCGACGGTCGCGCTGGTAGCAAAGCCGCTCGTGCACGACGTCGCTGCGATCGCCGCTTCGCAGACGGTTGCCCCCTCGCCGCGCCCAGCGGCGGCCGCCGTCCATCCGTACTTCCGCTCCCGCGCCCCTCCCCGCGCTCCGAACGCACTGTCCTGAACCGGGCTCGCGGCGCATCGACGCTGCGCGCCTGTCCGTCCGTCTTTCGACAGGAGCAGTACATGCAATTCCGCAGGAGCGGATTACGCGCGCTCGTCTGCAAGGGAGCGCCCTTGTTCGCGCTCGCACCGCCGGCGCTCGCGGTTCACGAAGAGCCGGTGCTGCCGCCCGTTACGGTGCAGGCGACGCCGTCGGTCGCCGAGAGGAACAAGCTCCCGGTGCAGACCGAGAGCGTCACCGCGCCGGAGATCGCCGACAAGATCAACGTGATCAACACCGAGGATGCGGTGAAGTACCTGCCCGGCATCCTCGTGCGCAAGCGCCACGTCGGCGACACGCAGGCGCCGATCACCACGCGCACCTCGGGCGTCGGCTCGAGCGCGCGCGGCCTGATCTACGCCGACGGCGTTCTGCTCTCGGCGCTGATCGGCAACAACAACTCGGCGGCTTCGCCGAAGTGGGGCATGGTCGCGCCGCAGGAGATCGAGCGCATCGACGTGCTGTACGGGCCGTTCGCGGCTGCGTATCCCGGCAACTCGATCGGCGCGGTCGTCGAGATGACGACCCGCATGCCGCGCAAGTTCGAAGCGTCGGCGGCAGTGACCGGATCGACGCAGCGCTTCGAGCAGTACGGCACCAGGGACACCTACAACGCGACCCAGGCCAGCGCGCTGCTCGGCAATCGTACGGGCGCATGGTCGTGGTGGATGTCCGTCAATCATCTCGACAGCAAGCAGCAGCCGCTCGCGTACGTGACGGGCACCCGAGGCGCGCCTGGGCCTGCCGGGACGCCGGTCGCCGGCGCCTTCGCCGACTTCAACCGTACCGGCGCGCCGATCTACGTCGTCGGCGCCGGCGGCATCGAGCGCCATCTGCAGGACAACTTCAAGTTCAAGGTCGCGTACGACATCACGCCGAGCGTTCGCGCGACCTACTCGGTAGGCTTGTTCGAAAACGACGATCGCGGGCGCGTCGAAAGCTACCTGCGCGACGCGGCGGGCAATCCGGTCTACGCCGGCACCGTCAACATCGACGGCCGACCCGTCACGCTCGCGCCGAGCGCGTTCTCGAACAATTACTACAACCTCGACGAGAAGCACTGGATGCAAAGCCTCGCGCTGCGCAGCCACACGCGCGGGACGTGGGACTTCGAAGCGGTGGCGAGCCTGTATCGCTACGCCGACAACGTGCAGCGCACGCCGACGGGCGCGCTGCCGGACGCCGCGTTCGGCGGCCCCGGCCGCATCCTGGTCATGGACGGTACCGGCTGGTCGAACCTCGACCTCAAGGCTTTCTGGCGGCCTTTCGGCTACAACGGTCCGCATCAGGTGAGCTTCGGCGTGCATCACGACCGCTACAAGCTGAAGCAGCCGACCTACAACACGTCGAACTGGATCGCCGGCGGCAAGGAAGGCCTGTCGGCGGAGTCGCGCGGCACTACCGAAACCCAGGCGGTATGGGCGCAGGAGGTATGGGGGTTCGCGAAAGACTTCAAAGCCACCCTTGGCGGACGCTACGAATGGTGGCGGGCGTACGACGGGCTCAACTTCGCGGCCGGTGCGCTGCCGGTCGTCAACCAGCCCGCGCTGTCCGCGACTCGCTTTTCGCCGAAGGCGTCGATCGGCTGGACAGCGACCGATACGCTGCTGCTCACGGCCTCGCTCGCACGGGCGTATCGGTTTCCGACGGTGACCGAGCTCTACCAAGCCGTCACGTCGAACGGCGAAACGAAGTCTCCGAACCCGAACCTGCGTCCCGAACGCGCCTGGTCGGCGGAGCTGTCGGCCGAGCGCGCGCTGCAAGCGGGACGCGTGCGCGTCTCGCTACTCGAGGAGCACATCGCCGACGCGCTGATCTCGCAGAGCGGCACGATCCCCGGCAGCGGCAACATCTTCAGTTTCGTGCAGAACGTCGATCGCGTGCGCTCGCGCGGCGTCGAGCTCGTCGGGCAAACCGAGAACTTCCTCGTGAAAGGCCTGGAGATCTCGGGCAGCGCGACCTACGTCGACTCGCGCATCCGCGCCAACGCAACGGTTCCGGCGGCGGTCGGCAAGCACACGCCGCAGGTTCCCGATTGGCGCGCGACGCTGGTCGCGACTTACCGGCCCAACGAGCGCGCGGCGATGACCGTCGCCGCGCGCTACAGCGATCGGGTGTGGGGAACGATAGACAACACCGACATCTACCCGCACACCTTCCAGGGTTTCGAAGGGTATTTCATCGTCGACGCGCGGTTCCGTTACCGCTTCGAGAAGGGCTGGAGCGCCGCGATCGGCGTCGAGAACCTCAACAATCGAAAATACTTTCTGTTCCACCCGTTCCCGCAGCGCACGGTGGTGGCGGAGCTCCGATACGATCTCTGACATGACGACCTTGATCCGATCGATCGCGCTCGCGATCGCACTCACGGGCTGCGCCGGCGCTGCCGAGCACGCACGCCACGGCGCGGCGGCGAGCGCCGCCGGCGTGACCAGTCTCGACGTCCACGCGCGCGGGGAGGTGATCGATCTCCTCACCGCGGAAGGCGTGGGATCGCAGCCCGCCACGCTGTGGCATCGGCGCTCGACGGACGCCGGCAAGTCGTGGTCGGCGGCGCATCGCGTCGACGCCGGGCTGCCGTCGCCGCGCCGCCCGCATCGAGGCGACGACGCGCAGATCGCCTTCGACGGCCGCCATCTCATCGCGGCGTGGTCGACTCCGGGCAACGGCTGGCTCGGCACCGGGCGGCTGATCACGGCGTATTCGGCCGACGCAGGCCGGACGTGGTCGCGCGGCGGCAGCCCCGCCGGCGATGAGCGTTACGACGGCCAGAGCTATGTCGACATCGCCGCGCGCGAGGGGCGCTTCCACCTCGCGTGGCTCGACACCCGCGGCGGTACTCAGGGCGTGCGTTACGCGACGAGTACCGATGGCGGCGCGAGCTGGCAGAAGAACGTCGCGCTGCAGCCTGGAAGCTGCGAGTGCTGCTGGACCACCGTGCTCGCCGGTCCGCCAGACGCGGTGTACGCGCTGTATCGCGCGAAATCGCCGCGCGACATGGCGATCTCGATCTCGCGCGACGGCGGCGCCCGCTGGAACGCGCCGGCGATCGTCGGCGACTTCGACTGGCAGATCGAAGCCTGTCCTCACACCGGAGGCGCGCTCGCACTGTCGGGCCGGCCGGGCGGGGAGCGGCTGCATGCCCTGGTGTGGACGGGCAAGGAGGGCGCGCGCGGGCTGCACGTCCTCGGCACGCGCGCCGAGCAACCGGCGTGGACGAAACCGGTGCGGCTCGGCGGCGAGCTCGCGCAGCGCGGCGATCTCGCGGCGCGCGGCGACGAAGTCGTCGCGGTATGGGACGAGCCGGCGGCGAAAACCTCCGCGATCTTTCTCGCGCGCTCGCGCGACGGCGGGGCGTCGTGGTCGCCGCCGGCCAGGCTTTCGGCGGACACCGCGCACGCCATCTATCCGCGCGTGGTCGCCACGCACGGCCACTTCGTCGTGTTCTGGACCGAAACGCCGGCGCAGGGCGCGAGCGCGCTGCGCACCGTGCTCGTCAAGTAGCGGCGGCGCGGCCGGGGGGCGTCCCCGTTAAAGCGCGGTATCCTCGGGCCTTTCGTAACGCGCTCCGCCCCCCTTATGGAACTGGTCGTTTTGCTGCTGCTGTTCGTCGTCAACGGCCTGTTCTCGATGTCCGAGATGGCCGTCGTCTCATCCCGCAAGGCGAGGCTCCAGCAGCTCTTCGACGAAGGGCGCGCCGGCGCCGGCACCGCTCTCGAGCTCGCGAACAACCCCAGCCACTTCCTCTCGACGATCCAGGTCGGCATTACCGTCATCGGCATCACCAGCGGCGCGTTCGGCGAGGCGAAGCTGACCGCCGGGCTCGCGTCCTGGCTTGCGCAGTGGCCGCTGATCGCGGCGCGCGCCGAGCCGATCGCGGCGACGCTCGTCATCGTCGGCATTACGGTCGGGTCGCTCCTCATCGGCGAGCTGGTGCCCAAGCGCGTGGCGCTGCTCAACCCCGAAGGCGTGGCGAGCACGGTGGCGCGGCCGATGAAATGGCTGTCGTCGCTCGTTCACCCGGTGGTTCGCCTGCTGAGCGTGACGACCGAGGCCGTGCTCAAGATACTGCCCCGCCGCTCGGCCGAAGCGCCGCCCGTCACCGAGGAGGAGATCCGCGTGCTGATGGAGCAGGGGGCGGAAGCCGGCGTGTTCGAAGAGCACGAGCATGAGCTCGTGTCGCGCGTGTTCCGCATGGACGACGTGCGCGTGACCGCGGTGATGACGCCGCGCACCGACATCATCTACCTCAATCTCGAAGACGGCGAAGACGCGATCCGCCAGCGCCTGGCGGGCGCCGAGCACTCGCGCTTCCCGGTGACGCGCGGCGACCTCGACAACGTCGAAGGGCTGGTCGAGGTGAAAGCGCTGCTGGGCGACCTCGTGCTGGGGAGGAAGCTCGATCTCGTCGCGCACCTCGTCAAGCCGCTCTACCTCCCCGAGACGCTGACGATCAACGAGACGCTCGCGTCGTTCAAGCAGCACCGCCAGACCGCGGCGTTCCTGGTGAACGAATACGGCGAGCTGCAGGGGCTCGTCACCCTCTACGACGTCCTCGAAGCGCTGGTCGGCGATATCGGCGGCGAGGTCGAAGCGGGCGACGAGGACATCCTGCGGCGCGAGGACGGCTCGTGGCTGATCGACGGCGGCGTCGCAGTCGACCGCTTCAAGGAAGCGCTGGAGGTCGAGCAGGCGCTGCCGGAAGAGCATACCGGCAGCTACAACACGCTGGGCGGTTTCGTCATGCTGCAGTTGGGGCGCGTGCCCAAGGCGACCGACCGCTTCGAATGGGCCGGTTACCGTTTCGAGGTGGTCGACATGGACAAGAACCGCGTCGACAAGCTTCTCGTGACCCGGATGCCCGAAGCCCCGGCGTCCGATCCTGCGCTGTCCTGAACCTTGCGGGGCCGGCGCGGTCACATATAGCCCCGTCGCTTTACGTTTTGTAACAAAATTCCAAGGCTGCGCCGGGCCCGGCTCGGCTACCATCGGAAGACACCATGAAGACGCTCAACCTCGCATTGCTGTCGCTCGCCGTCGGCGCGGCCGTCCTGGCGCCCCTCGGCGATGCCGACGCCCGCGGCCGCGGCGGTTACCACGGCCACTACCATCACCGCAGCAGCGTCGGCGTGTTCATCGGCGCGCCGCTGTTCCCGTATTACTACTCGCCGTACTGGTATCCGCGTTACTACTACCCGCCCGCGGTCGTCGCCGCCCCGGCGCCTGTTTACGTCGAGCAGGGCGTCACCGGCGCGTATGGCCCGGCAGCGGCGCCGGCGCAGCAGAACGCATACTGGTATTTTTGCCCGGATTCGCAGACCTACTATCCCTACGTGCAGCAGTGCGCGTCCCAGTGGCAGCAGGTCCAGCCGCAGGCGTCGGCGCCTCCACAGTGAGACCTCGCATGAAGCTTCTCCCCCTCGGCATGCTCGGCATGGCGCTGCTCGCCGCCGGTTGCGTATCGATTCCCAACGGTCCGACCAACATGGCGCTGCCGGGCACCGGCAAGCCTTTCGAGCAGTTCCAGGCGGATGACGGCTATTGCCGCCAGTATGCGTACGACGCGGTCGGCGGCCACACCGCAACGGATGCGCAGGTGCAGTCCGGAGTGGCCAGCACGATTGCCGGCGCGGCGATCGGCGCGCTTATCGGCGGGGCCGCCGGCGGCGGCCACGGCGCGGCGATCGGCGCCGGCATCGGCGGGGGTGCCGGAGGGCTGGTCGGCGTGAGCGCCGCGGATGCCTCGGGCTACGGCGCGCAGCAGCGCTACGACCAGGCTTACACCCAGTGTATGTACGGTAAAGGACATCGCGTGGCGGTCTACGGCCGGTCTCGCTACCAGGCCGCATCGGGTTATTACCCGCCGCCCCCGCCGCCGGCGCAGACGACCTACAGCCCGCCGCCCGGAACGCCGGTCGCCGGCAGCTTCCCGCCGCCTCCGCCTCCGGGCTCGCCGCCTCCGCGGCCGGACCAGATCGTCCGCTAGCGATCGGCTCGCAGCGCGGTGAAGCCGCGCTCGAGGTCCGCGATCACGTCCTCCGGGTCTTCCAGCCCGATGTGCAGGCGTAGCGCGGGTCCGCCCGGGCTCCATCGGGTCGCGGTGCGGATCGCGTCGGCGTGCACGACGCTGACCAGGCTCTCGTAACCGCCCCAGCTCGAGCCGATCCCGAAAAGCTCCAGTGCGTCCACGAACGCCGCTACCGCGGTGTCCCGGGCCGGCTGCAGCACGACCGCGAAGAGCGACGCCGCGCCGTCGAAGTCGCGCTTCCAGATCGCGTAGCCCGGGTCGCTGGGCAGCGCCGGATAGATCACGCGCTGCACTTCACTCCTTCCTTGCAGCCAGGCCGCCACGCGCAGCGCGTTCGCCATCTGCTGTTTCATGCGCACGCCGATCGTGCGAAAACCGCGCAGTGTGAGATAGCAGTCGTCCGGGCTCACCGAATAGCCGTAGTCGGTCACCGTGCGGCGCACCGGGAGCCAGCAGCGCTCGTTGGTGACGACGATGCCGATCATCACGTCCGAGTGACCGCTGATGTATTTGGTCGCGGCGTGGATCGAGACGTCGACGCCGCGCTCGAACGAGCGGAAGAAGTAAGGCGTGCCCCACGTCGTATCGGCGAGCACCACCGCGCCGCGCGCGTGCGCGACCTCCGCGATCGCCGGGATGTCCTGCATCTCGAACGTGAGCGATCCGGGTGCTTCGCAGAACACCACCCTGGTGTTCGGCTTCATGAGCTTGTCGATGCCGGCGCCGATCAGCGGGTCGTAGTACTCGACGTCGATACCGTTCGGCCTGAGCTGGCGCTCGCAGAAGTTGCGATTCGGTCCGTACGCCGAATCGCTCACGAGCAGGTGATCGCCGTGCTTGAGGAATGCCGACAGCGCGGCGCTGATCGCGGCGAGCCCGGAGGGCACCGCGACCGCGCGGTAGCCGCCTTCCATCGCCGCCACCGCCTCTTCGAGCGCGAAAGTGGTCGGCGTGCCGTACCGGCCGTAGCGCACGATCTTCTCGCCGTCCGGCGGACGCTTTTCGTACGACTCGAGGTTGGGATGGATCACGGTCGAGGTGCGGAACACCGGCGTGTTGACCATCCCGTCGTAGCGCGCAGGGTCGCGGCCGACGTGCGTGAGCAGCGTATCTTTCTTCATGGTTGGGATATGCTAGCGGAAAAAGACGTCTCTCCCGGAGCTTCCCCGTTGTCCCCGTTTCCCGCTGGCCGCGTCATCGCGTGCGCCGTTCTATCCGCGTTCGCCGCGACAGCCGCCGCGCAGGCGCCCTATCCATCGAAGCCGATCCGGCTCGTGCTCGGGTTTCCGGCCGGTACCAACGTCGACCTGCTGGCGCGCCCGATCGCCGCGCGCATGAGCGATGCGCTCTCCCAGCCGGTGATCGTCGACAATCGCGCCGGCGCGACGGGGCTCATCGCCAACGAGTTCGTCGCGAAAGCGCCGCCCGACGGCTACACGCTGCTGGTCGCGCCCGGCTCCTCGCTCACCAGCACGCCGCATCTCAGGCTGAAGATGCCGTACGACACCTTCCGCGACTTCGCACCGATCATCCAGATCAATGCCTTTCCCAATGTGGTCATCGTCAACCCGGTCGTGCCGGCGAAGACGGTGAGGGATCTCGTCGCGATCGCGAAATCGAAACCGGGGATGCTGACGTTCGGCTCGTCGGGCGTAGGCAGCGCGTTCCATCTATCGGGCGAGCTCTTCAAGACGCTGGCGAAAGTGGACATGCTGCACGTGCCCTATAAAGGCGGTAATCTCGCCCTCAACGACCTCGTCGGCGGCCGCATCGACGTGCTGTTCTACACGCTGGCGGTCGCCAGGCCGCAGATCGACGCCGGCAAGGTGCGCGCGATCGCCGTGACGAGCCTCACCCGCGATCCTGCGCTGCCGAATCTGCCGACCGTCGACGAGGGCGGCCTGAAGGGCTACGAGATCGTCGGCTGGCACGGCTTTCTCGCGCCCTCCGGCACGCCGCGCGAGATCGTCGACCGCATCAACGCGCTCGTCGGGAAGATCCTGACGACGCGCGAGATGCGCGAGCTCTGGACGAGCCAGGGCATGCAGGTCGTGACGAACACGCCCGAGCAGTTCGCCAAGCGCCTGCGCGCGGATTACGACAAGTACGGCAGGGTGATCAAGGCGGTCGGGATACAACCGGAGTAACGCGGCTGCCCGATCAAAGCCGTCGGAATACAGCCCGAGTAAGAGGAGGTTCATGGGTCACCACGATTTGTTCGAAGTCGACGGCGCGCACGTATCGCGGCTGGAGGATCTGCGGCTCATCACCGGCGCCGGCACCTACGCCGCCGACTGGAACCTGCCGGGTCAGCTCCACGCGCACTTCCTGCGCGCCGATCGCGCGCACGCCAGGATCGTCTCGCTCGACACGAGCGCCGCGCGTAAATCGCCCGGCGTGGTCGGCGTCTACACCGGCGAGGACGCGGTGCACGCCGGCTACACGCGCGGCGTCACATTCCTCAACTTCAAGGGCAAGGACGGCATGGAGGGCCGCATCCCCGAGCGGCCCGCGATGGCCCACGGGCGCGTGCGCTTCGTCGGCGAGCCGGTCGCGCTCGTCGTCGCCGAATCGGCGGGCGCCGCGCAGGACGCCGCCGAGCTGATCGCAATCGAGTACGAGGACCTGCCGCTCGTGATCGACCCGGAAGCAGCCGTGCGCCCGGGCGCGCAGCAACTGCACGACAGCGTTCCCGACAACACGCCGTTCGAGTACGAAGCGGGCGACAAGGCCGCGACGGAGGCCGCGTTCGCCAAAGCGGTCCGGGTGACCAAGCTCAGGATGGAATCGACGCGCGTGGTGCCCAGTCCGATGGAGCCCCGGGCGTGCCTCGTCGCGTACGACGCGAAAGACGAGAGCTACACGGTGCACGTGTGCATCCAGGGCCAGAACATGATGAAGCGCCAGCTCTCGGGCTACACCAGGGTGCCCGAGGACAAGCTGCACATCGTCGCGCGCGACGTGGGCGGGGGCTTCGGCCAGCGCAGCACCGCGTACCCGGAATATTGCGCGCTGATGATCGCGGCGAAGGCGACCGGCCGCCCGGTGAAGTGGGTGTCGTCGCGCACCGAAGGCTTTCTGTCGGACACGCACGGCCGCGGCAACATCATCGAAGGCGAGCTCGCGCTCGACCGCGACGGCAAGTTCCTCGCGATGCGGCTCAACTGGCTCGCCGACATGGGCGCGTATCTCTCGCCCGCGGGACCGGTGAGCCACATCCGCAATCCGGCGACGATGATGAGCGGCGTCTACAAGATTCCCGCGCTCTACGGCTACTGGCGGCTCGCGGTGACCAACACCGCCCCGATCGCGGCTTATCGCGGGGCGGGGCGGCCCGACATCGCGTATGCGATCGAGCGCCTCGTCAGCAACGCCGCGGCCGAGATGAAGGTCGACCCGGCGGAGCTGCGCCGGCGCAACTTCATCAAGCCCGAAGAGTTCCCGTACAAGACGCCGACCGGAACGACGTACGACAACGCCGACCTTCCCGCCGTGCTCGGCAAGGCGCTCGATCTCGCCGACTGGATGGGCTACAACGCGCGCTGCTCCTCGTCGAAAGCCCAGGGCAAGCTGCGCGGCGTGGGCATCGCGACGGTGATCGAGAACACCGGCGCGGGCATGTATCCGAAGGACGAAGTCGAGCTCGTCGCGAACAGGGACGGCACGGTCACCGCATACACCGTCGCGAAGTCGCAGGGCCAGAGTCACGAGACGACCTTCGCGATGATGGTCGGCAAGGCGCTGGGCATTCCGGCCGAGCACGTGAAGGTCGTCCAGAACTTCACCGACCGCGCGCTCATCGGCAACCACACCGGCGGCTCGCGCTCGATGGTCGGGGCGGGCACGGTCTGCCACATCGCCGGCGAGAAGCTCGTGCAGCACGCGACGAACCTCGCGGCCGAGGCGCTGCACGTCGAGCCTTCGCAGGTGAAATACAGCGCCGGCGAGTTCACCGGGCCCGAGAGCGGCATGAAGATCACGCTTGCGGAGCTCGCTGCCGCACGCGAGGTGAAGGTGAAGGCCGAAGGTACGTTCGGCACGACCTACCCGAACGGCTGCCACATCGCCGAAGTCGAGATCGATCCCGAGACCGGCGTCACCGAGATCGTCCGCTATCTCACCGTCGACGATTGCGGCGTGGTGGTGAACCACACCGTGGTCGAAGGCCAGATGCACGGCGCGGTCGCGCAGGGCGCGGGACAGGTGTTCGGCGAGCACGCGATCTACGACAAGGAGACCGGGCAGCTCGTCACCGCGACGTTCAGCGACTACTACATGCCGCGCGCCGGCCTGCTGCCCGACATCGAGATGGCCGAGCACGCCACCGGATCGCGCGTGAATCCGCTCGGAATCAAGGGGATGGGAGAATCGGGCTGCACGGCATCGCTGCCCGCGCTCGTCAACGCGGTGCTCGACGCGGTGCGCCCGCTCGGGATACAACACCTCGACATGCCGCTGACACCGGCGAAAGTATGGGCCGCGATCGCTGCGAAGCGTCCGGCTGGAAACGCCTGACAGTAACCGCTCACGACCGAAGGAGTCGCGTGTGTACTCATTCAACTACGTAAAACCCAAGTCCCTCGCGGAAGTCGGCGAGTTCCTCAACGCCAATCCCGACGCGCGGCCGCTCGCCGGCGGCATGACGCTGATCCCGACGCTCAAGGCGCGGCTCGCGCAGCCTTCGCACCTCGTCGACATCGGCGGGCTCGACGAGCTGAAAGGCATCGAGGTCAAGAACAACGCGCTGCAGATCGGCGCCGGCACCCGTCACGTCGAGGTCGCGCGCTCGCCGAAGGTGCGCGAGGCGATTCCCGCGCTGGCCGATCTCGCCAACCATATCGGCGACCCCGCGGTCAGGAACTGCGGGACGATCGGCGGCTCGGTGGCGAACAACGACCCGGCCGCGGACTATCCGGCGGGCGTGCTGGGACTCGGCGCGACGATCGTGACGAACAAGCGCGAGATCGGCGCCGACGATTTCTTCCAGGGGATGTTCACGACCGCCCTGGAACCCGGCGAGCTCATCGTGCGCGTGTCGTTCCCGCTGCCCAAACGCGCGGCGTACCAGAAGTTCGCGCACCCGGCGTCGCGCTACGCGATGTGCGGTGTGTTCGTCGCCGAGACCGGCAACGGCGTGCGCGTCGCGGTGACCGGCGCGGGCCCAGGCGTCTATCGCTGGAGCGAAGCCGAAGCCGCTCTGGGCAAAAACATGTCGGCCGACGCGCTCGCGGGACTCGCGACCTCGCCCGACGGCATGAACGAAGACATCCACGGCACGCGCGAGTACCGCGCCAATCTCGTGAACGTCATGACCAAGCGCGCAGTCAACAAACTACTGGGGAGATAAGCTGTGGCCAAAGTCGAGATCACCGTCAACGGCAGGAAGGAATCGCGCGAGGTCGAGGACCGCACGCTGCTCGTCAACTTCATCCGCGACTCGCTGGGCCTCACCGGCACGCACGTCGGCTGCGACACCAGCCAGTGCGGCTGCTGCACCGTGCACATGAACGGGCGCGCGGTGAAGTCGTGCACCGTGCTCGCGGTGCAGGCGAACGGCTCGGACGTGCTGACGATCGAAGGGCTGGCGAAGGACGGCGAGCTGCATCCGGTGCAGCAGGCGTTCACCGAGTGCCACGCGCTCCAGTGCGGCTTCTGCACGCCGGGCATGATCATGGCGACCGCGGGTTTCCTCAAGGACAACCCTAACCCGAGCGACGAAGAGATCGTGCACAACCTCGAAGGCAACCTCTGCCGCTGCACCGGTTACGTCAACATCGTGAAAGCGGTGAAGCGCAGCTCGGAGCTGCTGCAGAAATAAAGTGCGTTGTTAAACGCAGAGGCGCACAGAGGCGCGCAGAGGAAAGGCGAGACAGCACAACGTCCGTCATTCCCGCGTAGGCGGGAATCCATTTTTGAATTCCTTTTGCGTCCTTTGCGTCCTTGGTGGTTAACGCTTTTCAAGTCGTGTGCTTCTCGCGTTCCGCGGCCGCTTCGCGCAGCGCCGCGCGCACGCGCTCGCGGCCGCGCATGAACTGCAATCCTGCCGCCGCGCAGGCGACGCCGCCGATCGCCAGGGCGACCTGAACCCCCGCCGCTTCGGCGATCGCGCCGATGCTGATCGAGCCGAGCGGCGCGACGCCCATGAACGACATGGTGTAGAAGCTCATCACGCGGCCGCGCATGGTGTCCGCGACGATGACCTGTATCAGCGTGTTCACGCCCGCGCCGGTGACGATCACGCCGAAGCCCACGATCGCCATCATCGCCCCCGAGACGTAGATCGACGGCGAGATCGCGAACACGACCAACGCTGCGCCCGCGGCGACGGCCGACGAGCCGATGATCGTGACCGTGCCTTTGAGCTGCGAGCGCATCGCGAGGAGCGCCGTCCCGATCACCGCGCCGACACCGGCCGCGCTCAGCATGTAACCCATGGTGTGCGGCCCGCCGTGCAGGACGCGGTCGACGTAGACCGGCATCAGCACGGTGTACGGGGTCGCCATGAAGCTCACGCACGCAAGCAGCACGAGGAGGCGCCGTATCGGCCAGTTGTGCCACGCGTAGCGCGCACCGCCTTTCAGCGCATCCAGGACTCGCTCGTGCCCGCGCGGCGGCCGCACGTGCTCGATGCGCATCGCGAACAGTGCGCACAGCACCGCGAGGTACGACAGCGCATTGAACGCGAAGCATGCGCCTTCGGAGGTGACCGCGATCATCGCCCCCGCGATCGACGGTCCGATCAGGCGCCCGCTGTTGTTGACGAGCGAGTTCATCGCGATCGCGCTCGGCAGGTCCCTGCGGTCGCCGACGATATCGACCACGAACGACTGACGCAGCGGCATGTCGACGGCGTTGATGATGCCGAGCATCCCTGACATCGCGATCACGTGCCACACCTGCACGTTGCCGGAGAGCGAGAGATACGCGAGCAGCCCCGCCTGCACCATCGCGGCCGCCTGGGTGAGGATGAGCAGCCGGCGGCGGTCGGCGCGGTCGGCCCAGATGCCGCCGAAGGGCCCGACGACGAGCACGGGCACCTGCGACATGAAGCCGGAGAGGCCCAGCAGAAGCTCGGAACCGGAAAGGCGATAGACGAGCCAGTACATCGCCACGCGCTGCATCCACGTGCCGAGGACCGACAGCCCCTGGCCGGCGAAGTAGTACTGGTAATTACGGTGCCGCAGCGCGGCCGGGACTTGCATCGGTCAGCGCGGCTCGCGCGGCTGCTTCGCGCCGCAGCGGGGGCAGAAGCGGTCCTTGGCGCCGATGGGCTGGTTGCAGTCGTGGCAGCGGCGGAGACAAGGCGAAGCGCGAAGCGCGAAACGCGAAACAAAGCCACGGGCTATTTCGCATTTCGCGCTCGGCACTTCGCGCTTCACCTCAGGACGGAACGATCGGCAACAATACGAACGGCTGCCGGTCTCCGGACGCATGCAGCGTCACCTTACCGCCGAATACCTCGGCCGGCCGGTCGGCGGGATCGTCGTGCACGAAGGGCCCGCAGCCCTTCATCGGGTTCTTCATGTTCGAGAGCGTCGCGGCTTCGCCTTCGTATTCGTAGTCCTTGCCGCGGATCGTCAGCGCGATGGTGTAACCCGCCGGCACGACGATGCACGTCGGCCAGATTTCGATGTCGAGCTCCACTTGCTCGCCGGGTTTGAGCGGCTGCTCCTCGTCGTGCGTGTGGTACGGGCGATGGGGCAGCGAAAGCGCCGCATCGAGCTTGCGGTGCGAAGCGCGCAGCCAGCCCTGCGCGACCGGCGTGTGCGGATCGAGCGCGCCCTGGAACACCACTTCCTTGCCATCGGCGGCGAAGACGCGCAGCACCGCGAAGACGTCGGCATCGGTCGTGGAAGAAGAGAGAAAGAGCTTGAGCGCGGAAGGGCCGGTGATCTCCAGCGGCGCTTTCAGCGGCGCCATCCGGAACGTGATGCCGTCGCCCGTCGCGTCATATTCGATCGTCGAGCCAGCCGAAGGGGCCGAGGTGCTCAGCGTCTTTTCCTCGAGGTCGAGGTAATAGCGCGTCCACTGCGTGCGCGCGAGCGGCCATTCGTTCTCGGGACGCGCTTCGAAGCGCTCGCCGGGATGGCGGATGTTCAGCAACACCTTCGGCTGCTCGTCCCAGCCGTTGTCGATGCCCTTGAGGAAGTGATCGAAGAAACGCTTCTGCAGACCCACGCCGTAATCGGTGTAGAAAGGCGCCCAGTGCGAGTTGCCGTGCACTTCCAGCCACTTCTGCTTCGAGCCGGCGCGGGTGTATCCCTCGAAGTTGCCGCGCGTGTGCAGGCCCTGACCGCCCCAGTTGGCGGCGGAAAGCAGGGGCACCGTCACTCTGGAGAGATCGGCGGTGCGTTCGCGGTAGTAGTCGTCGACGAACCGGCGCGACAGAATGTTGCCCCACATATCCGCGCGATTCTTTTTCAGCTCGTCGTCGGAGAGGGTCTCATCGCCGCAGACGAGCTCTCCCGTGACGCGGCTCCGCGGGCCGCGCTCGCCGCGGCCGTGCTGCACCGTGACGACCTGCATCTCCTGCCAGTTCTTGCGGAAGCTGCACGCGATCCCGCCGTGGCGCGCGCCATCGCGGTAGAAGTCGGCCCAGCCTTCCCACACGCAGATCGCGGCGAGGTGTGGCGGCTGCAGCGCCGCCGCGCGCCACTGGCTCGCCGCGTAGTACGAGATGCCGTTCAGCCCGACTTTGCCGCTGCACCAAGGCTGCTTCGCGACCCACTCGATGCAGTCGTGGAAATCTTCGTTCTCGCGGGCGTTGTTGTGGTCGAGATAACCGGGCGAGCGCCCCGCACCGCGCGAGTCGACGCGCACGCAGACATATCCGTCCGGCACCCACTTCTCCGGATCGACCACTTCCCAGTTCTGGTATCGGTTCGACGTGTTGGCGACCGCGTCGGGAAACTCCTTCGCCATGATTTCCCAGGCGGTCTTGTAACCGTCCTGGAACGCGAGGCCCTTGCCGTAGGGACCGTAGCTCACCAGCGCCGGATACTTGCCTTCGGCGATGGGGCGGTAGACGTCGGCGCGCAGCACCGCGCCGTCGTTCATTTCGATCGGCACGTCCCAGTCGATGGTCATGCCATCACGGATTTCGGAGCGGTGCGACGTCATGCGGACCTCCGCGGAAAGAAGTGATGAAGTGATGAAGGTGCCGATTCCGTGGCAAGGACATCACTTCATCATCTCATCACCTCATCACGCAGTAAGCTTTTCCTCGAACCAATCCCACATCGTCGCCGTCACCAGCGTAAGGTAATCGCGCTGGCAGTGCTGCGCGCCGCCTTCTTCGGCGGTGAAGACGCGCAGCGTCTTGTCTTTCGAGCCGACGGCGTTGTAGAGCGCCTGCGCGTCGGCGAGCGGGACCTGCTCGTCTTCAGCGCCGTGGACGCAGAGGAACGGACAGCGCATCTTCTGCACCACGCCGTCGAGGCGGAAAGGCTCGAGGCGCTTCAGCGCGTCTTCGAGCGTGTCGACGCCGAGGATCCACGTGATGTGATGGCCCGGCACCGACATCGAGGTGCGGAACTGCGCGTCGATGCGCTTCTTCCACGTCGCGTAGTAATCCCAGATCGCGCCCCACGCGACGCACGCCGCGAATCGCGGCTCCATCGACGCCATGCGCGGCGAGTAATAGCCGCCGAGGCTGATCGCGACCACGCCGACGCGCTTCGCGTCGACGTCGCTGCGCTTCTCCAGCCAGTCCATGCACGCGCTGCCGGCGACTTCGTAGTCGTGACGGAGGTAGTGGTTGCGGAAGCGGATCGATTCGCCCGTGCCGGGACCGTCCATCACGAGGCACGAGATGCCGCGCTTGATCAGATCGGGCACGCCTCGCACGTACTGGATCTCCTTGGTCACGTCGAGGCCGTCGAAGAACACGACGCAGGGAGCTTTCTCGGCGTCGGTGTTCTGCGCGTGAACGAAGTAGCCCGGCAGGCTGCCGCCTTCGAACGGAATCTCGACGACTTCGATCTTCACGTCGGTCAGCTTGGCGTGGCTCTGGAAGCAATCGACGCCGCGCTTGTAGATCTCGAGCGCCTTCTCGTCTTTCGGCGTGCGGAAGCGCTCCGCCATCTGGTAGTAGTTGCAGGCGCGCAGGTAAGCCGCCGCGGCGGAAACCTTGTGGCCCTTGTCCTCGAACTTGCGTGCGTGGTCGCGCACGCCGTCGGCGACCTTGGCGCAGGCGTCGAACCACGCCTCGTCGTCCTCGGGCCCCTTGCCCTTGAGGAGCTGGCCGATCTTGTGCAGCTCGCCGATCTCCGAGCCGCCGTACGGCGCGGAGCCGAGCATGTTGATGAACGCGGCAGACCAGCGATAGTTGCCGGGGAAATACATGAAGTAAGTGTCGTCTTTCGCCATCTCGTGTCTCCTATTGCTTCGGGATTCCAGCGCGTCCAGCGACGTGCGCCCATTTCTCGGTTTCGGCCTTGATGAAAGCCGCGTATTCGTCGGGACCGATCCCGCTCACCTCGTGGCCCTGGCTCGAGTAGAGCTTCTGAGCTTCGGGCGTCTTCAGTGCGGTGCCGATGATGTCGTGGAGGCGCGCGACGATCTCTTTCGGCGTCGCGCGCGGCGCGAGCAGGCCGTTCCAGTTGTAGCTCTGGAAACCTTTCAGCCCCTGCTCGGCGATCGTCGGCGTGTCGGGCAGGAGCGGCGAGCGCTGCGTGCCGGTGACGCCGAGGCAGCGCACCTTGCCTTCCTTCGCGAGCGGCGCCGACCCCGCGAGCTGTATCTGCGCGAGCTCGATGTTGCCCGCGATGAGGTCGACCGTGAACTGCGCCGCGCCCTTGTACGGCACGTGATTCATCTTGATGCCGGCGGCGGTCGCGAACGATTCGGTGGCGAGATGTCCCACGGTGCCCACGCCGGGCGTGCCGTAGTTGATGCGGCCGGGCCGCGCCTTGGCGAGGGCGACGAAGTCCTTCACGCCTTTGACCGGCAGGCTCGGATGCGCGCAGATGCAGCTCGCGCTCTTGGCGATCAGCACGATCGGCTGCAGGTCGCGCAGCGTGTCGTAAGGCATGTGCGCTTTCACGGTCGGCGCGATGGTGAGCGGACCGGGATTGCCGGCGAGCAGCGTGTAGCCGTCGGGCGGGCTCTTCACAACGACTTCCGTGCCCGGAACGCCGCCGGCGCCGGCGCGGTTGTCCGCGATGAACGGCTGGCCGAGCGCGACGTTGAGCTGCTGCGCCGCCCACCGCGCCTGCGTGTCGGTAGGACCCCCGGGGGCGAAGGGGATGATGATGCGCACGGGTTTGCTCGGATAAGTTTGTGCGAATGCGGATGCTGCGGCTGCGCAAGCCAGCGCAGCCGCCACTGCGGTGAATCTCACTGCTCCTCCTGGGGATGCTGCGGGTGGTGTTTTTATTCTAAACTCGAACGCCCCCCTGTATTCACTACTAAAACACACCGAAGGACGAGGAACAGCCATGCCTGCCGCACAAAGCAAACCCAGCAAATACCGCGACATCCTGTTCGAAGTGAAAGACCAGGTCGCGTGGATCACGATCAACCGGCCGCGCGTGCTGAACTGCTTCCGCGAGCAGTCGCTCGACGAGATGATCGATGCGCTGAAGTCCACGCGCGAAGACCCGTCGATCGTGTGCGCGGTGATCACCGGCGCGGGCGACAAGGCGTTCTCGGCGGGCGGCGACTTCTACGCGATGAAGCGCCTGAACTTCACCAACGGCTACATGTGGAACGACCGCATGCTGGGGCTGGCCATGACGATCCGCGGCCTGCCGATCCCGGTGATCGCGATGGTCAACGGCTGGTGCATGGGCGGGGGCCACGAGCTCGCGCTGTGGTGCGACCTCGTCATCGCGTCGGAGAACGCGATCCTCGGACAGACCGGCGCCAAGGTCGGCGCATGCCCGACTGTCGGCGCGACGCAGTACCTGCCGCGCATCATCGGCGAGCGCCTCGCGCGCGAGATGATCTTCTGCGCGCGCCGCTTCCCCGCGAAAGAAGCGGAGGAGGTCGGCCTCATCAACAAGTGCGTGCCGCAGGACAAGCTCCTCGAAGAGACGCTGAAGTGGTGCGAGACGATGAAAGGCCACAGCGCGCTCACGCTGCGCATGACCAAGAAGTCGCTCAACTTCGAGTCGGACAACCTGTATTCGTCGTGGCAGCACGGCATGGAGCTGCTCGCCCACGTCTGGGGCTCGCCCGAAGCGAACGAAGGCATGAACGCCTTCCTCGAGGGCCGCAAGCCCGACTTCCAGCAGTTCCGCATGCGCGACAAGAAAGAGCTCGAGGAATACATGGAGGGCTATCACAACGACGAGAACGAGCCGCCGTCGATGCGTGCCCGGAAAGGGCAGCAGACGGTGCGCGTGCAGCCGGTCAACAAGAAGAACGTCACGGCCAAGGCCGCAAAGCCATCGAAGAGGACCGCGAAGCGGTGAGCGGAACGAACGGCAGCGCCGCGCAGCCGCGCGGCGCGCTCGACTCCTTGCGCGTGCTCGATCTCACGCGCATCCTCGCAGGACCGCTGTGCACGATGATGCTCGGCGACATGGGCGCCGACGTCATCAAGGTCGAGCCGCCGGGCAGCGGCGACGACACCCGCACGTGGGGGCCGCCGTTCGCGGAAAAAGAGTCGGCGTATTTCCTCGGCATCAACCGCAACAAGCGCTCCGTCACGCTCAACATGGCGGTGAAGCCGGGGCAGGAGATCCTGGCGAAGCTCATCGCTCAAGCGGACGTCGTGGTCGAGAACTTCAAGGTCGGCACGCTCGAGAAGTGGGGCTTCGGCAACGACTGGCTGGAGCAGAACGCGCCGCGCGTCATCCGTTGCTCGATCACCGGATACGGATCGACCGGCCCCAAAGCAGGGCTGCCGGGCTACGACTTCATTCTGCAGGCGGAATCGGGCCTGATGAGCATCTGCGGCGACCCCGAAGGCGAGCCGATGAAGTATGGCGTCGCGATCGTCGACATCGTCACCGGCATGCTCGCGTGCAACAGCGTGCTTGCGGCCCTGCAGGCGCGCCACACCACGGGCAAGGGGCAGCACGTGGAAGTGTCGCTCTTCGATTCGAGTCTCGCGATGCTCGCGAATGTCGCGTCAAACCACCTGGTATCGGGGCGCGACGCGAGGCGTTTCGGTAACGGCCATCCGAACATCGTTCCGTATACCGCGTATCCCGTCAGCGACGGCATGATCGCGGTCGCGGTCGGCAACGACGGGCAGTTCGCGAAGTTCGCTGCGCTGCTGGGCAAGCCCGAGTGGGCGAACGATCTGCGTTACGCGAGGAATCCGGACCGCGTCGCGAACCGGGAAGCGCTGGACGCGGCGATCTCCGAGCAGCTGCGTAGCGCGAGCGCCGATGCATGGATCGAGCGATTGACCTCGGCGGGCATACCGTGCGGCCGCATCAACTCGGTCGCGCAGGCGTTGTCCGATCCGCACACCCTCGCCCGCGAGATGGTGCGCACGGTGCAGCATCCGACGGCGGGCGACGTGAAGATGCTCGGCATACCTTTCCGCTTCAGCGACACGCCGGCTTCGGTGCGGCGCGCACCGCCGACGCTCGGGCAGCACACCGAGCAGGTCTTGCGCGATCTGCTGAGCCTGTCCGACGCCCGCATCGACGAGCTACGCGCCGCGAAGGTCATATGATCGCCGGGCTCAGCCACGTTTCGATCGTGGTCCCAGACCTGAACGCCGCCGCCGCGAAGCTCAAGGAGACGTGGGGCCTCGACATCGGCGAGATCGCGGTCAACGAGCAGCAGGGCGTGCGGCTCGCCTACGTGGATCTCGGCAACGCGAAAATCGAGTTGATGGAGCCTTCGCGCGCCGACTCGCCGGTTGCGAAGTTCCTGGAGAAGAACCCCAAGGGAGGCATCCATCACTTCTGCCTTGCGGTCGACACCGTCGATGGCGCCGCCACGTCCCTCGGGCAAAAGGGCGCGCAAATGCTCGGCGACGGTAAGCCGCAAAAGAACGTGCACGGCGAGCGCATCGCGTTCGTGCACCCGAAGGATTTTCTGGGAGCGCTGGTAGAGATCGAAGAAAAGACGTAGCGCAGGCGCCATCGCCTGCAGCGGCTCAGGCTTTCAAGGCAGGCGAGGCGCCTGCGCTACCAACAAAACGGAGGAGGAAGATGAAGAAGGCCGTACTTGCGTGCGCGCTCGCGTGCGCCCCGACTGTTTACGCCGGACAAGCCGCAGACCAGGCGTATCCCACGAAGCCCATCCGCGTGCTGGTCCCGTTCGCGCCGGGCGGCGCGACCGACATCATCGCGCGCGTGCTGGAGCCGAACCTCTCGAAGCGGCTCGGCCAGCAGATCGTCATCGACAACCGCAGCGGCGCGGCCGGCAACATCGCCGTCGAGCTCGTGGCGCAGGCGCAGCCCGACGGCTACACGCTTCTCGTCGGCAACATCTCGACCAACTCGATCAATCCGTATCTCTTCGCCAAGCGCATGAAGGTCGACGCGCTGCGCGACCTTGCGCCGGTCACCAAGCTTGTGGCGATCCCGAATTTCATCCTCGGCAGCCCGAAGTTGCCGGCGAAGACGCTGAAGGAAGCGCTCGCGTACGCGAAGGAGCGGCCCGGCCAGCTCAACTTCCAGGCGCCGCTCGGCTCGTACTCCCACCTCGACATGCTCGCGCTCACCGGCGCGGCAGGGGTGAAGATGGTGCACCTGCCGTCCAAAGGCGCCGGCGAGACGCTGACGGCGATGCTGCGTGGCGACATCCACATCACCGAATCGAACGTCGCGTCGAACATCGGAGCGGTGAAAGACGGCCGCATTCGCGCGTTCGCCGTGACGTCGGAACAGCGGCTCGGCGATCTGCCCGACGTGCCGACGATGGCCGAAGCAGGGTATGCCGGCATCGGCAGCCTGAACTGGAACGGCCTCTTCGCGCCCGTGCGTACGCCGAAGCCCATCGTGACGCGGCTGCACGCCGACACCGTCGCCGCGATGAAAGAGCTCGACGCCGACGGCACGCTCGCCAAGCGCAACCTGCCGGTGAGCCTCTCCGCATCGCCCGAAGAGTTCACCGCGTTCGTGCGCTCGGAGGCGAATCGGTGGAAGAAGATTATTTCCGAGAACAACGTCAGGATCGATTAAGAAGTGAGGAGAAAGAGGTGATGAGATAAAGGTGATGAGATAGAGGAAGATAAAACCACCACTCACCTTCACCTCATCACCTTCACCTCATCACGCTCATCTCATCACCCGTTAAAACTACACATGTTCACCCCCACCACCGAAGAAGTCACCCTCCCCAGTGGGCAAACGATGATCATCGAGAAAGACGTTGCCATCGCCATGCGCGACGGGACGATTCTTTACGCCGACGTCTTCCGCCCGGCAGGCGACGAGAAGGTGCCGGCGCTGATCAACATCAGCTGCTACCAGAAGGACAAGGTGTGGGTGCCGCCGCCCGACCTCGAGGAGAAAGCCGATCGGACCATGAACTGGGAGACGGTGACGCCGACGTGGTGGGTGCCTCGCGGTTACGCGTGCGTGCGCGTCGACACCCGCGGCTCGGGCAAGTCGCCCGGGATGTCGGACCCGGGCTCGTGGCAGGAAGCGCTCGACTTCTACGATGCGATCGAGTGGGCCGGCGGCCGTGAGTGGTGCAACGGCAACGTCGGCACCGCGGGCATCTCGTATCACGCGACCTCGCAGTGGAAAGTCGCGGGCATGAAGCCGCCTTCGCTCAAAGCCATCATGCCGTGGGAAGGCTGGGCCGACGCGTATCGCGACTCCGCGTTCCACGGCGGCATCTTCGGCCTGTACTTCATCGCGACGTGGACCGCGACGCACATCGCGCACCATCTTCTCGGCAAGCCCGCGACCTACAACCCCGACGCGTTCCGCAATGAGCGCCTCTGGCAGTACGCAAGGCACAACCTCGACAGCGGCTGGTGGGACGGCCGCAAGGCGCATTGGGACAAGATCGACGTGCCGATGTACAGCGTCGGCAACTGGAGCGGCATGGCGTTGCATCTGCGGGGCAACGTCGAAGGTTTTACGCGCGCCGCATCGAAGCACAAGAAGCTGCGCATCCACACCGGCACTCACTATCACCCGTTCTATTCGGAGGAAGGCAAGCGCGACCAGCTTCGCTTCTGGGATCACTGGCTGAAGGGCAAGGACACCGGGATCATGGACGAGCCGCCGGTGAAGCTCCTCATCCGCACCGGAGGCGGCGGGCCTTACCAGTTCCGTGCCGAGAACGAGTGGCCGCTCGCGCGCACGCAGTGGACGCGCTATTACCTGCAGGCGAAGGGCGGCGGCAGCGTCGACGGTGCGCTGACCCGCACGGCGCCGCCCGACACCAAGCCGCTCACGTATTCCGCGACGGGCATGGCCAAAGGCGGCGCCGGCGCGATCGCGTCGTCGACCACGCTAGCCGCGGGCGTCACGCACCGCATGGGCGTGTCGTTCGAGACCGAGCCGTTCGCCGAGGACACCGAAGTGACCGGGCCGGTAAAGCTCCTGCTGTGGGTGTCGAGCACGTCCGAGGACATGGACATCTTCGCGACCCTGCGCAACATCGACGCGAACGGCAAAGACGTGTGGGAGATCGGGCAGCAGGGCCAGCAGGTGCCGGTGGCGAAAGGCTGGCTGCGCGCGTCGCACCGCGAGCTCGATCCGGAGCTCTCGACCGAATCCCGGCCGTATCACAAGCATGCTCGGCGCCTGCCGCTGACGCCGGGCGAGCCGGTCGAGTGCGAGGTCGAGATCTGGCCCACCTGCATGGTATTCAAAAAAGGCCATCGGCTGCGCCTCGACGTGCAGCCGCGCGACGGCGTCGGCTCGGCGCCGTACACGCATTACCACGCGGACTACAACACCGGCGACAACACGATACACACCGGCGGCGACCGGGCGTCCTACTTGTTGCTGCCTATAATTCCGGAAAAGAAGTGACGGGTGAACCGGTGACGGATAGAGCGGCGACGAAAGGCAAGTAATGGCTGAAGCGAAAAGAATCAAGGCGGGCGAGCTCGAGGCGTTCATCGCGCGCGCGTTCGAGGCGGTCGACGTCCCCGCCGCCGACGCGAAGACCATCGCCGAGCTCATGGCCCGAGCCGACGTGAACGGCTCCGAAGGTCACGGCATCTTCAGGCTGCCGCAGTACATCCGTCGCATCAAAGGCGGCGCGGTGAACGTGAAGCCGAACATCCGCGTCGAGCGCGAGGCCCCGGCGATGGCGCTGGTCAACGGCGACAACGGCATGGGGCATCTCGTGATGAAGCGCGCGGCCGAGATCGCGATCGAGAAGGCGAAGACCGCGGGCGTGGCGTGGGTCGGCGCGCAATGGAGCAACCACGCGGGCCCTGCTTCCCTCTACGCGGCGATGCCGATGGCGCACGACATGATCGGTCTCTATCTCGCGGTCGGCAGCGCGAACCACCTGCCGCCATGGGGCGGGCTCGACATGCTGCTGTCGACCAACCCGCTCGCGGTCGGCGTTCCGGCCGGTGACGAAGCGCCGATCGTGCTCGACATGGCGACGACCGTCGCGGCGTACGGCAAGGTGAAGACCAAAGCGCAGCGCGGCGAGCAGATGCCGGTCGGCTGGATGATGGACCGCGAAGGCAAGCCGCTCACGGACCCGAAACGCGCCAACGAAGGTTTCCTGCTGCCGATCGGCGACTACAAGGGTTACGGCCTCGCGCTGATCATCGGCCTGCTCGCGGGAACGCTCAATCGCGCCGCGATGGGGAAGGACGTCGTCGACTTCAACGGCGACGACACCACGCCGACCAATACCGGCCACGCGATCGTCGCGATCTCGATCGAGAAGTTCGGCGAAATCGCGGAGTTCAAACAGAGCGTCGACGCGCTGGTGCGCGACCTGCGCGCGTCCAAACGCCTGCCGGGCGTGGAGCGCATCTGGCTGCCGGGCGAACAGAGCCACGCCAAGCGTGCGGACAATTCGAAGAACGGCGTGCCGATGCCCGACGCGCTGCTCTCCAGCCTCTCGCAGCTAGCGACAGACCTGAAGATCGCGCCGCTGTCCTGATCACGTCATTCCCGAACCGCGGCAGCGCGAGCTGTCGGGAATTCCATTGCAACGGCGTCGAAACGTCAAAATGGATTCCCGCCTGCGCGGGAATGACGATCAGTTCAGATATCGGGCTCGTCCACAACCCCGTTGCGCAGAACCCCGATCCCCTCGATCTCGCACTCCACCACGTCCCCCGCCTTGAGCATCCAGTCGGGGTTCGACAGCCCGCCGCCGCCGGGTGAGCCGGTGGCGATGATGTCGCCCGGGGAGAGCGTGACCTGCGAGATGTAGGAGACGAGCTTCGGGATCGAGTGGATCATCTCGTGCGTGTTGCCGTCCTGGCGCGCTTCGCCGTTCACGCGCGTCTGGATGCGCAGGTGCATGGGATCGGGGATCGCTTCGCGCGTGACGAGCCACGGCCCCATCGGCGCGAAGGTGTCGAAGGTCTTCGCCAGTAGCACACTGCCGCCGTGGCGCTCGCGTGCCGCAATGTCGCGCGCCGTCACGTCGTTGAGGATCGTGTAGCCGGCGACCACGCCGTAGGCATCCTCTTCCGCCACGTTCTTGCAGCGCTTGCCGATCACCACCGCGAGCTCGGTCTCGAAGTCGAGCTCCTTGCACACCCGCGGTTTCACGATGTCGCGGTCCGGTCCGGTCACCGAAGACAAGGTTTTCACGAACGCCGCCGGGAGCTCGCCGGGTGTCCGCGGCGTGGCGCGCGCGTAGCCCGGATAGTTGTGGCCGACGGTGATCAGCTTCGACGGCCGCACCGGCGCGTAGAGACGGCATTCGCCAAGCGGCATGAAAAGCTGCTCGCCGCCCAGCCCGGCCGCGTCCGGCGCGGTCTCGACCAACCCGGCGAGGTACGAATACGCGTCGCCCAGCGCCCGCCACGCCGCCTCGCCGCCGTGCAGGAACTGCGTGATGTACGGGGGCATGTAGAGCTGGGCGAGCTCGCGACCCTTGGGGTGGTTGGCCTCATCGACGAGGTACAGGGCGTAACCCGCACGCAGGTCCGCGACGAGATCGTGTCCGACGAGCACCCCGAGCCTCGATAAGGCCGAGGGCTCGTGACGGCGGCTGTAACGCATGAGTTTCATCGGCAGGCTTTCGACAGGGAATCGGCGCAGAATCTTAGCGTACGCTCGGAAGCGGTCTTGCGGCGGTGCAGCGTGCCGGCATGCCGGTTGCTCCCTCGTCCGGAACCAATGCCGCTGCCGCCGCATCTACTTCAGGCGTGCAGCGCGACAACGCAAACGGCGCTCGCGCGTTATGGCCCCGACGGCTCCGCGCCGCGGTGCCGCATCGGGACGCCACAGGCGCCCATTACCGGGAGAAGGACGTGAAACGATTGCTCGCTTTGTTCTGTGCCGCCTTCATCGCCGTCGCGATGAACGGCTACGCCGCCGAGATGTCTCCGGACGCGCTCGTGAAGAGCGTGTCGGACGACGTCATTTCGGTCATCCGCACGACCAAGGACAAGCGCGCGCTGCGCCAGGCCGCCGAGCAGAAAGTGCTGCCGCATTTCGATTTCCGCGCGATGACCCAGCTCGCGGTCGGCCGCTACTGGCGCGAAGCCTCGGCAGCGCAGCAGAAAGCGCTCACCGACAACTTCCGCTCGCTGCTCGTGAACACCTACACCGCGTCCCTCAACGTGGCCGCGGCCGGCAGCGAATCGGTGGACGTGAAGCCCGCCGACACCAAAGGTAACGACACCGTGGTGCGTACGGTCGTGAAGACCGGCGGCCGCCAGCCGATCCCGGTCGACTACCGGATGCAAAAGGGTCCCGACGGCTGGAAAGTTTATGACGTCATCGTCGAGAATCTTTCGCTGGTGACCAATTACCGCAGCTCGTTCGCGTCCGAGATTCAGCGCTCCGGCATCGACGGTCTGATCAAGGCGCTCGAGGCGAAGAACCGCGAGCTCGCGCAGAACGGTTAGCAGGGCGTCCCCGCGAGGGGCGGTATCATCGATGCAACAGGGGCCGCCGGCGCGACACGCGCCGGCGGTATTTTTTAGGTGGCCGGAGCATCACGGCTGATGCGGTTCTACTACCCGCGTTCGTTCTTCAAGCTGCTCGTCGTCGGTTTCGCGCTGATCGCGTTGCCGCTGATGATCGCGATAATCAACAACGCGATCTCGATCGACCAGCTCGGCAACCAGAGCCAGAAAGCGGTCTACCAGGCGGTGCAGGCGACGCAGAGCAGCCGCAAGCTCGCCGAGCTCATCCCGGCGATGGAGCGCGCCGCGCACCAGATGCTGATCCTCGGCGACCGCTCGCTCCTCGACACCTATCGCGTGCACAGAAAGCAGCTGCTCGCGACCGCGACCGAGTTCCGCAACCTGCCCTTCGACAGCGAGCAGCGGACGAGCTTGCGGGAGATCGTAAGCGGCGAAGCGGCGATCTACGACCTGCTGCAGAACCCCAACGCGACACCGGAACAGCTGCAGAAAGGCGTCCAGGCGTTCGTCGGCCTCGGCGACCGCGCCCAGGAGATCAACCGCCGCAGCAACGCGCTGATCGACCGTGAGGTCGAGAACATGCGCGCGACGGCGCGCCAGGCCTACGACATCACCGTCTGGCAGCTCCTCGCGCTGTTTCCCGTCGTCATCTTCCTCGTCGTCGGCTTCACCATCCTGATCGGCCGGCCGATCCGTCAGATCGATGAGGCGATCCGGCGCCTGGGGCAGGCGGATTTCAGCGTGCCGATCGAAGTCGGCGGCCCGGAAGACCTGCAGCACCTCGGGGCGCGGCTCGACTGGATGCGGCTGAGGCTCGCCGACCTCGAGCAGCAGAAGAATCGTTTCCTGCGGCACATGTCCCACGAGCTGAAGACGCCGCTCACCGCGTTGCGCGAAGGGGCGGAGCTCCTGTCCGACGAGATCGTGGGCAAACTCACGCCGGAGCAGCGCGAGATCGCCGAAATACTCCGGCACAACAGTATAGAATTGCAGAAGCTCATCGAAGACCTTCTGTCCTACGGGGCAAGCCAGTCGCAGAAGCGCACGCTGGATCTCGCACGGGTCGACCTGCGCCGCGCGGTCAACAGGGTGGCGGACGACCAGAAGCTCGCCCTTCGGAGCAAGCGCCTGAAGCTCAACGTCAACGTTCAGGACGTCGCGTTGAGCGCCGATTTCGAAAAGCTTCGGGTCATGCTCGACAACCTACTCTCCAACGCGATCAAGTTCTCACCTACCGCCGGCACGATCTTCGTGCGCGCGGCGCAAATGGGCGGCATGGTCGAGATCGACGTCGCCGACCAGGGTCCGGGGATCAAGGCTGAAGAGCGCAGCCTCGTCTTCGAGCCGTTCTACCGCGGACAGTACGCGGCGGATGCGCTGGTGAAGGGAACGGGCATCGGCCTGTCGGTGGTTCGCGAGTACGCGCAGATGCACGGCGGCAGCGCCGAGATCGTCGACGACGGGCCCGGTGCGCACATCCGCATCCGCCTGCCGATCGCGCCGGACGCCGCGGCGGAGCCGGCGCGCACGTCGATGGGCGAAGCCGAGGCGGCGCGATGAGAGGCTCCGTCTTCACGCTCGCGGCGCTCGCTCTGGCCGGCTGCGCCGCCACGCCCGAGGAACCGGAGACGACGACGGCTCCGGAGGAGCCCGCTCAGGTCGCGGTCGCGCCGCCGACGGTCAAGCCTCCGCCGCCGACGGTCAAACCCAAGCCGCCCGAGAACCCGGTCGAGGTGCGCGCGAGCGAAGTCGACGTGCTGCTCTCCGACTTCGAGCGCATGCGCCGCATGTCCGCGCCCGAGCTCGCGCGCGAGCTCGACGCGGCGCGGCTCGCATTCGCGCAGACGCGCAGCGACGCTTCGCGCGTGAGGCTCGCGATGATCGCGACGGTGCAGGGCGCCGGCGACGAGGCGCGCGCGCTCGAGATGCTCGAGCCGCTGGTGAAGACCCCGACGGCACCGCTGCACGGGCTCGCTTTCCTGCTGTCGGCGTATATCCACGAGCAGCGGCGGCTCTCCACGATGGCACAAGGGCTGCAGCAGAACGTGCAGGGACTGCAGCAAAGCAACCAGACCCTGCAGCAGAACGTCCACGCCCTGCAGCAGAAGCTCGATGCGCTGCGCACACTGGAGCGCGCGCTGACCGAGCGCGGCGAGCCCGGCCCGCGCCGCCGATAACCGACAAGACCGCATGAACACCCAAGCCGCCCGCCCCAGCATCCTCGTCGTCGACGACGATCCCGATCTCCTGCGCCTCATGCAGATCCGTCTCTCGGCCGCGGGTTACGCCGTGACGACGGCCGAGTCCGCCGAGCGCGCGCTCGCGCAGCTCGCGGTCGCGCGGCCGCGCGTGGTCGTAACCGATCTGCGCATGAGCGGCATGGACGGCATGGCGCTCTTCCAGTCGATACAGGCGCAGAATCCGGCGCTGCCGGTGATCATCCTCACCGCGCACGGCACTATCCCCGACGCGGTGTCGGCGGTGAAGAGCGGGCTCTTCGGCTATCTCACCAAGCCGTTCGAAGCGAAAGCGCTGCTCACCGAGATCGAGCGCGCGCTGTCGCTCGGTCGCGCGCCCGCCGAAGGCGCGCCGGACAGCGGCGACGAAAGCTGGCGCAGGGAGATCATCACCCGCAACCCGGCGATGGAGGAGGTGCTGTCGAAGGCGCGCCTCGTCGCCGACAGCGACGCCTCGGTCTTCATCTACGGCGAATCGGGTACCGGCAAGGAGCTGATGGCGCGCGCGATCCACAACGCGAGCCGCCGTCACGACCACGCGTTCGTCGCGATCAACTGCGGCGCGATCCCCGAGCAGCTCCTCGAATCCGAGCTCTTCGGCCACGTCAAAGGCTCGTTCACCGGCGCGGTGCGCGACCACAAGGGCCTGTTCCAGACTGCGAACAAGGGCACGCTCTTCCTCGACGAGATCGGCGACATGCCGGTCCCGCTCCAGGTGAAGCTCCTGCGGGTGCTGCAGGAGCGCACGGTGCGTCCCGTAGGCTCGACCGAGAGCTTCGACGTCGACGTGCGTGTCGTCTCCGCTACCCACCGCAACATCGAAGCCGAAATGGCGGCAGGCAATTTCCGCGACGATCTCTACTACCGGCTCAACGTCGTGGCGCTGCACCTGCCGTCACTGTCCGAGCGGCGTGAGGACATCCCGCTGCTGGCGAATCACTTCCTGACGCTGCTCGCGGAGAAGTACAGCCGGAACATCAGCGGTTTCTCGCCCGAGGCGATCGAGGCGCTCGTCTCCGCTTCCTGGCCCGGCAACGTGCGGCAGCTCTACAACGTGGTCGAGCAGGCGGTGGCCCTCGCCACCACCCCGCTCATCCCGGCGACGCTGGTGCAGACCGCTATCCAGCACCAGCAGAGCGAGTTCGCGTCGTTCGAGGACGCCCGCCGCAAGTTCGAGCGTGAATACCTCGCGCAGATCCTGCGCATCACCGAAGGCAACGTGACCCAGGCGGCGCGGCTCGCCAAGCGCAACCGCACCGAGTTCTACAAGCTCCTCCAGCGCCACCAGCTCGATCCCAAGCTGTTCAAGGAAGCGCGCAAGCAGCAGCAGACATAGGGCCCCTCGCGCGCACGCTACGGTAAAAAGCGGTATCGAACTGTCGCCCGACAGCGTCGCGGTGTCGCGCAATCGCGACACACCGAAATCCCCACATGCGAGGCGTAAGTCACGTTTTCGAGCCTTCACGCCGCCTTTAGATGTTGCTGCCCGACGACAAAGGAGCGACCGCAGGCGACTGATTTCACTGCGAAAAGAATCTGGCATAGACCGTGCTTACTAAACCTGCAACTGAAACCTTGCAGGTCGGAAAGCACCATGGAAATGAGCCAGATTCGAAACAACCCGGGATTGCTCTACCCGATGATGATCATCGCGGCGATCGCGGTGATCGTGTTCAGCATCGTCGGCATCGCCTCGATCACCGGCTTCATGCCCAACGCGATGGTCGGCAAGGGTACCGCCCTCGCCGCCGTCGACGTCGAGGAAGAGGCCACGCCGGCGTTCCAGTGCGCCGAATGCGGGGTGATCCAGTCGGTCCGCGACATCGAGCAGCGCGGCTCGCTCTTCGCGACGCCGGTCGCGGTCTACGACGAGGCAAGCCAGCCTGCGACGACCGGCCTCTGATCGCCGCACGCTTCACGTGAGAACGGCCGCTTGCGCGGCCGTTCTGCTATGTCTCGCCGGCTGCGAGACGCTGTCCGAGATGAACACGAGCTCGCCGCAGAAGCCGAGCCCCGCCGCCGGATCCAGCTCGACCGCGGCCACCACCACTTCCCGCGCCCCCGCGCCCCGCTACAACCTCACCGGCTATTCCGCCGCTTTCAAGCAGGGTTACGCCGACGCGTGCGCGACGCCGAAGCGGCGCAACAGCGAGCGCTTCAGAGCCGACACGGAGTACTCCATGGGCTGGCAGGACGGGCAGAGCGCGTGTCGCGCTCGCTGAATGCGAAGCGCGAAGTGACAAGCCCGAAGTAAAAGCGCTCGCGCGGAACCGCTTCGCATGTCGCGTTTCGCACTTCGCGTTTGAAATCAGCCCGACTTGACCCGAGAAATCCGAATCACCTCCGGTATTCCCCGCAGCGCCCGCATGATCTGCGCCAGGTGCAAGCGATTGCTCACCTGCAGCGTGAAGTGCATGGTGGTGTAACTGCCGCCGTCGTCGGGGTCGACGGCGACGTTCTGGATGTTCGAGCCGGCGCTGGAAATCTCGGCCGCCACTTTGGCCAGCACGCCGCGCTGGTTCGCGACGACGAGCTTGATCGCGACCTCGAAGGCCTTGCGCGTCTCCTGGTCCCACTGCACGTCGAGCAGGCGGTCGGGGTCGGGGCGGCTCTTGGCCATCACCGGGCAATCGTGGGTGTGGATCACCATGCCCTGGCCCTTGCTGATGATGCCGATGATGGGGTCGCCGGGAATCGGCTTGCAGCATTTCGCGAACTGCACCGCCATGCCTTCGGAGCCGCGGATGACCACGGTGCCGGGCATTCCAGCTTCGCTGGCGGAGAGGCTGCCCAGCGACAGCAGCTGGCGCGCGATCACCGCCGACAGCCGTTTGCCGAGACCGATGTCCGACAGCAGGTGCTCGCGCGACTTCGCGCTCGATTCCTTCAGCAGCTTCTCCCACTGCTGGTCCCGGATGTCCGACAGGCTCGACTTGAAGGTCTGCAGCGCCTGGTTGAGCAGGCGCTCGCCGAGCTGCACCGACTCCTGGAAGTGCAGCGTCTTCACGAAGTGGCGAATGTGCGAGCGCGCCTTGGCGGTGACGACGAAGTTGAGCCACAGCGGATTGGGCTTGGCGTGCGCCGCGGTGATGATCTCGACACGGTCGCCGTTCTTGAGCTCGGTCCTGAGCGGCATGAGCTCCTGGTTGATCTTCACCGCCACGCAGCGGTTGCCGATGTCGGTGTGCACCGAGTAGGCGAAATCGACCGCGGTCGCGCCGCGCGGCAGCGCCATGATCGTGCCCTTGGGCGTGAAGACGTAGACCTCGTCGGGGAAGAGATCGACCTTCAGATGCTCGAGGAACTCGACCGAATCGCCCGATTCGGACTGCATCTCGATGAGGCTCTGCAGCCACTGGTGCGTCTTCTGCTGCAGCTCCGAGAGCGACGCGTCGGAGCTGCGGTAGAGCCAGTGCGACGCGACGCCGGCTTCGGCGATCTTGTGCATGTCCTGGGTGCGGATCTGGATCTCGATCGGGCTGCCGAACGGACCGAAGAGCGTGGTGTGCAGCGACTGGTAGCCGTTCGCTTTGGGGATCGCGATGTAGTCCTTGAACTTGCCGGGTATCGGCTTGTAGAGGGCGTGCAGCGCACCCAGCGCGAGATAGCACGACGGCACGTCCTTCACGATGATGCGGAAGGCGAAGACGTCGAGCACCTGCGCGAAGGTGAGGTGCTTCTCGCGCATCTTGCGATAGATGGAATAGAGGTGCTTCTCGCGCCCGTGCACCTGCGCGTCGACCTTGTTGTCCTTGAGCTTCTTCTTGAGCGCGTCCGCGACACGGCTCACCACCTCGCGCCGGTTGCCGCGCGCGCCCTTGACCGCCTTGGCGAGCACGCGGTGCCGGTCGGGGTAGAGGTGCTTGAACGAGAGGTCTTCGAGCTCCTGGTAGATCGCGTTCAGCCCCAGCCGGTTGGCGATCGGCGCGTAGATGTCGACCGTCTCGCGCGCGATGCGCCGCCGCTTCTCGGGCGGCAGGGTGTCGAGCGTGCGCATGTTGTGCAGGCGGTCGGCGAGCTTGATCAGGATGACGCGCACGTCGCGCGCCATCGCGAGCAGCATCTTCCTGAAGTTCTCGGCCTGCGCTTTTTCCTGGGTCTCGAACTCGATCTTGTCGAGCTTGGAGACGCCGTCGACGAGCTCGGCGACGGGCTTGCCGAAGTTACGCGAGATCTCGGTCTTGGTGACCTCGGTGTCCTCGGTGACGTCGTGCAGGAGCGCCGCGGTCAGAGCCTGCGGGTCCATGTGCCATTGCGCGAGGATGTCGGCGACGGCGAGCGGGTGGGTGATGTACGGCTCGCCGGAGCTGCGGAACTGCCCTTCGTGGGCGTTCTTGCTGAAGTGATAGGCCGATTCGAGCTGAGTGAGGTCCTCGGGCTTCAGGTACCCGGACCACTCACGGAACAGCTCGGCGGCCTCCGGCATTTCTAAACGCGAAACGCGAAGCGCGAAATGCGAAGCGGGAAGACGTCGTTCATTTCGCGTTCATCACTTCGCGTTTAGCGCTCAGGTTGTGGTCGGCGCCTTGTTGAGGATCTCGCTGCCGTATTTGCCGGCGGCCATTTCGCGCAGCGCGATCACGGTCGGCTTGTCGCGATTCGCTTCCATCATCGGCTGGGCGCCGTTGGTGATCTGGCGCGCGCGGTAGGTCGCCGCGAGCGACATTTCGAAGCGGTTCGGGATGTTCTTCAGGCAGTCGTCAACGGTGATGCGGGCCATCGAGAGTCCTCAAAAGGTCAGGTGGTGTCGCGTTAGGTATCGATCAGGCGGCTGATCAGGTCGGCGTGCCGGGCACGCTGGCGGGGAAGCCGGTGCCGTTCCGCGCGGACGATGCTGATCAGGTCCTGCGCCGCGCGATCGAAGTCATCGTTGATAATAACATAATCGAATTCAAATACATGCGCGATTTCCCCGCGTGCCGCGGCGACCCGCCGGGCGATGATTTCCTCGCTGTCCTGGGCCCTGCGGCGCAGCCGCTCCTCGAGGGCCCGGATCGACGGCGGCAGGACGAAGATCGACACCACGTCGGTTTTGACCTTGCGCACCGCCGCCGCGCCCTGCCAGTCGATCTCCAGCAGCACGTCGTAACCGGCCTCGCACTCCCGGTCGACCGCGCGCCGCGAAGTCCCGTATTCGTTGTCGTGGACCAGCGCGTGCTCCAGGAACTCCCCGCGCGCCTTCATCGCCGCAAACTCCTGCGGCCCGACGAAGTGGTAATGCACGCCGTTCTCCTCGCCCGGACGCATGCCGCGAGTGGTGTAGGAGACCGATTTCTTCACGAAGCGGTCGGTCCCGAGCAGGTTCGAGACCAGGCTTGTCTTGCCGGCGCCCGAGGGCGCGCTGACGATGTAAAGGGCGCCGATCATAGGCGGGCGGGGCAGTTCGGAGGGAGAACGGCCATTTTACTAGCCCGGCTCACGGCCGCCGTACCGTTTTTCACTCGACCGGCGATTTCAATCCACGCTCGAGGTCGGATCCTCTGTCGGCGCCGGCAGGGCGCGCTGGGCTTCCAGCCCGGCCAGGAGCTCGTCGAACGCCATCGGCTTCGCGAACAGGAAACCCTGCGCGTACTGCACGCCGCGCGCGAGCAGGAAGCTCGCCTGGGCTTCGGTCTCCACGCCTTCGGCGATCATCGCCAGCTTCAGTGCTTTCGCCATCTCGATGACGTGCAGCACGACCTGGCTGATGGCAGCGCCGGTGCCGACCGACTCCACGAAGATCTTGTCGATCTTCAGGTAGTCCAGCTCGAACTTCTCCAGCTGCGACAGGCCCGAGTAACCGGTGCCGAAATCGTCGATCGCCACCCGCATCCCGCGCGCGCGCAGCGCCTGGATCACCTTGCCGGCGGTCCGGGGGTCGGTGAAGCCGCGCTCGGTGGCTTCGATCATCAGGTTGCCGCTCTGCGCGCGCGTCTCGGCCGCCAGGCGCGCGAGCATGGCGATCGTGCGCTCGTCGTGCAGATCCGCCGCCGACAGGTTGATGCCCACGTGAAAATCGGGACGGTACTCGAACAGCAGCGCCGCATCGCCGGAGACCAGTTGGACGACCCGCTCGGTGATCCGCTGTATGAGACCCGACTCCTCGGCCACCGGGATGAACAGATCGGGCCGCACCATTTCGCCGCTGCTGCGGCGCCAGCGGATCAGCGCCTCGACGCCGACCCAGGCCCGGGTGCGGAGATCGACGATCGGCTGATAGACCATGCAGAACTCGTTGCGCTTGAGCGCCGACCGGATGACCGCGGGCATCGCGAGCTGCAGCTTGGCCAGATAGAGCACCGCGAGCGCCAGCGCGAGCCCGGTGGCGATGCCCACCGGCACCACCAGCTTCACCGCCCATATCCGGTCGCCGAAACGCGGGGCGGGCACCGCGGCGATCGCGCCGATGTAATAGCGCTTCGAAGCGATTGCCGCGACCACGTAATCGTCGTCGACGCGCGTGGCCTCGCCCTGCCGCAGCGCGTCTATCCATGCGTCCCTGACTTTACCGCGCGCGGTCACGACGCGTCTGTCGGGGCCCGTGACGGTCGCCAGGGCGATATCCTTGGCCTGCGGGTCCACGTCGATCGGCAGGCTCTTGTGGATGACGGCCGCATAGCCGTCGCGCTCGACGACGACGAAGGTCGTGCCACGCGCGAACGGGAACTCGACGTTGAGCCGGAGCTTTACGCCGCTCGGCTGCACCACGTCGACGGCCCCCAAATCCAGGCTGCCGACTTCCCGGCCGAACGACGAGCAGGCCAGCCGGTCGCCCTCAACGCGGCCGATGGTCTGGATGTAGCTGGAGCCGACGTCGATGCGCCGCATGAGGTCGAGCGCCGCGTCTGAGCAGGGGTCGCCGTCGCGCGCGGCGACGAGCGCCTTGATGCCGGCGTCGATCTGGTCGGCGGTCGCTTCGGAGCGGGACAGCGCATCGCGCGCGTACGACAAGGCGCGCTCGGTCTCCGCGTGCACGCTCTCTCTGTCGGCGACGTACATCGCGAGGACGATCGGCACCGCGGTTGCCACGAGCGCGGCGAACAGGGTGACGATCAGTGCCGAGCGCTTGTGCATGGCGACGACGGGCGTGCCCGGATCAAGCAGTCGATATGCCGGGGCGCGGCGTCACTCGATGTTCTGGATCTGCTCCCGCATCTGCTCGATGAGCAGCTTCAGCTCCATGGAAACCTGAGTCACCGTCACGTCCGCGGCTTTCGACCCGAGCGTGTTCGCCTCGCGGTTGAGCTCCTGCATCAGGAAGTCGAGCCGCTTGCCGACCGCGCCGCCCTTGTCGAGGATGCGGCGCAGCTCGGCGATGTGGGTCGTCAGGCGCGTGAGCTCTTCGTCGACGTCGATCTTGTTGGCGAAGAGCACCACCTCCTGGCGGATACGGTCTTCGTCGGCGTTCGCGAGCGCTTCCTTGAGACGCGTCGCGAGCTTTTCCTGGAACGCCGCGATCACCTGCGGCATGCGGGGCGCGACGTCGGCGAGGCGCGCCTCGACCGCTTGCGCGCGCTCGAGCAGGATCGCCTTGAGCTTCTCGCCTTCGCGGCCGCGGGTGTTCGTGAAGTCTTCGAGCACCTGGTCGAGCAACGCCAGGCACACTTTGCGCAGCTCGTCGATGTCGAGGCTTTCGGCGCCCAGCATGCCGGGCCAGCGCAGCACGTCGGCGGCCGACAGGCTGTGCGCATCGGGCAGCGCCTCGCGCACCCGCGCGTTGAGCGCCACGAGCTGTGTCAGGAGATCGTGATCGACGTCGAGCCCTTTGCGGCCCGCGATCGGCGTGTACGAGATGCGGCACTCGATCTTGCCGCGGTTCAGGCGCGCGGTGAGCGTCTCGCGCAAGGTGGATTCGATGGCGCGCAGCTCGTCGGGCAGCCGGAACTGGATGTCGAGATAGCGATGGTTGACGCTGCGCAGCTCGAGGTTGAGCACCGCGTTCTCGAGCTCGCGCGATGCCACCGCATAGCCGGTCATGCTGTAGATCATGGGGGAGTGAATGCGTGAAGGAGTGGATGAGTGAAGGCGAAAACCGCGCCGCCGATTTGCGTGACCGTGCGCGGGCGAGCGGCTAACATACTCACCCCCCACGAAAGATAGCATATCCAAGGAGTTACATGCGACCTAGCGGACGCTCGCCCGACCAGATGCGGGCCGTCAGGATCACCCGCGGCTACACCCGGCACGCCGAAGGCTCGGTGCTGGTGGAGTTCGGCGACACCAAGGTGCTGTGCACCGCCAGCGTGCTGGAGCGCCAGCCGCCGCACCTGAAAGGCACCGCCAAAGGCTGGGTCACCGCCGAATACGGCATGCTGCCGCGCTCGACCAACACGCGCACCGACCGCGAGGCCGCTCGCGGCAAGCAGTCCGGCCGCACGCAGGAGATTCAGCGCCTCATCGGCCGCTCGATGCGGGCGGTGGTCGACCTCGGCCAGCTCGGCCCTCGCACCATCCACCTCGATTGCGACGTGATCCAGGCGGACGGCGGCACGCGCACCGCGAGCATCACCGGCGCCTTCGTGGCGTTGCAGGACGCGGTGGCTTTCCTGATGCGAAACAAGTCGATCGCCGCGTCCCCGGTGCGCGACTCGATCGCGGCGGTGTCGGTGGGCGTGTACGAAGGCGCGCCGGTGCTCGACCTCGACTACGCCGAAGACTCGGCGTGCGGCACCGACATGAACGTGGTGATGACCGGCACCGGCGGGCTCGTCGAGATCCAGGGCACGGCCGAAGGCGAGCCGTTCACGCGCGAGCAGATGGACGCGATGATGGCGCTCGCCGACAAAGGCATCCGCGAGCTCGTAGCCGCGCAGCAAGCCGCGCTCGAAGCATGAAGAAGCTGGTCCTCGCCACCGGCAATCCAGGCAAGCTCCGCGAGTTCCGCGAGATGCTCACGCCGATCGGCTACGAGATCGTGCCGCAGGGCGAGCTCGGCATACCCGACGCCGAGGAGCCCCACGAGACCTTCGTCGAGAACGCGCTCGCCAAAGCGCGTCACGCCAGCCGCATCGCGCGCATGCCCGCGTTCGCCGACGATTCGGGCATCTGCGTGGCGTCGCTCGGCGGCGAGCCCGGCGTGCATTCCGCGCGCTACGCGGGCGAGCCGCGTCCGGGCGAATCGCGCGAGCGCGACGAGCAGGACGCCCGCAACAACGCGAAGCTTTTGCAGGCGCTCAGCGACAAGGCCGACCGGGGCGCGCACTACTACTGCATCATCGTGCTCGTGCGCCATGCCGAGGATCCCGAGCCGCTCATCGCCGAAGGGCGCTGGCACGGCGAAGTGGCGCGCGACCCGCGCGGATCGAACGGTTTCGGCTACGACCCGTACTTTCACGTACCGGCGTACGGCCGGACCGCGGCCGAGCTCACGCCCGTCGAAAAGAACGCGGTGAGCCATCGCGGACAGGCGCTGCGCGCGCTCATCGCGCGCCTCATCGAGCTGCCCGGCTGGACGTGAGGATGTGAGCGCCCGGGTCCAGGCCGCGCTGCTGCAAAGCGCTCCGCGTTTCAAGGCGCTGCCGCCGCTGTCGCTGTACATCCACGTGCCGTGGTGCGTTCGCAAGTGTCCGTATTGCGACTTCAACTCGCACGAGGCGCGCGGCGGCGTGCCCGAAGAGCGTTACGTCGCGGCCCTCACCGCCGACCTCGACGCCGCGCTGCCGCTGGTATGGGGACGTCGCTTCTATACGATCTTCTTCGGCGGCGGCACGCCGAGCCTGCTGTCCGCCGAAGCGATCGACGCCATCCTTTCGGCGGTGCGCGCGCGCGTGCCGCTCGCGGCGGACGCCGAGGTCACGCTCGAGGCGAATCCCGGGACGTTCGAAGCGGAGAAGTTCGCGGGCTTTCGCCGCGCCGGCGTGAACCGTCTCTCGATCGGCATCCAGAGCTTCGACCCGCGGCACCTGAAAGCTCTCGGACGCATTCACGACAGCGAGCAGGCGCACCGCGCGATCGACATCGCGCGCGAGACGTTCGACAACTTCAATCTCGATCTCATGTACGCGCTGCCCGGGCAGACGCCGGACGAAGCGCGCGAGGATCTCGCGACCGCGATCGCGTATGCGCCGCCGCACCTGTCGCTCTATCACCTGACGATAGAGCCGAACACTTACTTCCATCGCTATCCGCCGGAGGTGCCGGACGACGACACGTCCGCCGCGATGCAGGACTCGGCGGCGTCGGCTTTGCGTGAGTCCGGTTACGAGCACTACGAGACTTCCGCATATGCGAAGCCCGGCATGCGCTCGCGGCACAACCTGAACTACTGGACCTTCGGCGATTACCTCGGCATCGGCGCCGGCGCGCACAGCAAGCTGTCGTTTCCGGACCGCATCGTGCGGCAGGCGCGCTATCGCCAGCCGCGCGAATACATGGAGCGCGCGCTGGAGGGCTCCGCGCTGCAAACCGACTCGCCGGTCGCCGCGGCGGATGTCGCGTTCGAGTTCATGATGAATGCGCTGCGGTTGAACGAAGGCTTCCCTGCATCGCTCTTCGAAGAGCGCACCGGGATGCCGCTCACGCCGGTGCTGTCGAAGCTCGACGAAGCCGAGCGCCGCGGGCTCATCGAGCGCGACCACCGGCACATCGCGCCCACCGATCTCGGCAAGCGCTTTCTCAACGACCTCCTCCAGCTGTTCCTGCCGTCCTGACGGCAGGGAACGCTTACTCCAGATCTTCCTCCCGGCATAGAATGGCCGCAGCCGCGCATGGCGGTGAGACGCGGCGCCTATCTTCGGAGGAGGACATAGTGAAGGGTGCATCACACAAGCTCGCCCTCGCGGCGGCCGCGGCAGCGTTGACTGCCGGCGCAGCGCAGGCTCAGCAGTATCCGGTCAAGACCGTTCGATTCATCGTCACCTATCCTGCCGGCGGAAGCTCGGACGCCATGGCGCGCATCATCGGCGCGCCCCTCGGCGAGATCTGGGGACAGCAGGTGCTCGTCGACTCTCGTCCGGGCGCCGCCGGCGCCATCGGCATGGAATACGCGGCCAGGCAACCTCCGGACGGTTACACGTTCCTCCTCGGCAACTTCGGCCCCGTGGTTGCGAACCCGCTGTTGCAGAAGGTCAACTACGACGCGCGCAAGGATTTCGTGCCGGTGGCTCAGATCACGAGCGCCGCGAACATCCTCGTCGTGCCCAACGCGATGCCGGTCAAGAACGTGAAAGAGCTCGTCGCGCTGTGCCGCGCGCGCCCGGGCCAGCTGGTCTACGCCACCAGCGGACCCGGCAGCATGTCGCACCTCGCGGGCGAGATGTTCAAGCGCATCACCAACGTGAAGATCGACGCGGTCGCCTATAAAGGCGGCTCGCAGTCGATCGCGGACCTAATGGGCGGCCACATCCCGATGATGTTCTCCGACGCCCAGCCGGTGATGTCGAACATCAAGTTCGGCAAGCTGCGCGCGCTCGCGGTGACGTCGGAAAAGCGCACGCCGTTCACGCCCCAGCTGCCGACGCTCGCGGAGGAAGGCGTCAGCGGCTTCGCCGCGTCGAACTGGTGGGGCATCCTGTTTCCGGCCGGCGTTCAGCGTCCCATCGTCGAGAAGGTCGGCAACGACCTCAAGGTCGTGCTCGCGCGCCAGGACGTGAAGGACAAGATGGGGGAGCTCGGCATCGAGACGGTGTGGAGCACGCCCGAAGCGTTCGGGAAATACATGGATACTGAACGCGCGAGGTGGGGCAAGCTCATCAAAGAGGCGAACATCCGCATCGACTGATCAGCGCGAAGTGCGAAGCGCGAAATGCGGAGTAGAGGCGGTGCGGTTTTACTTCGCGCTCATCACTTCGCGTTTCGCGTTCTCCTGAACACGATATCCCATACCCCGTGCCCCAGCTTCAACCCCCGCTGCTCGAACTTGGTCAGCGGCCGGTACTCAGGGCGCGGCGCGTAGTCGTCCGCGGTGTTCGCAAGCAAAGGCTCTTTCTCGAACACTTCGAGTATCTGCTCCGCGTACTCCTGCCAGTCCGTCGCGGCGTGCACGTAGCCGCCGGGCTTTAATTTCGATGCGAGCAGCGAGACGAGCGGCGGCTGTATCAGCCTCCTCTTGTGATGGCGCTTCTTCGGCCACGGATCCGGGAAGAAGATGTGCGCGCCGTCGAGGCTCGAATCGGGAATCATGCGGCCGAGCACTTCGACCGCGTCGTGCTGGATGATGCGCAGGTTGCCGAGTGATCGCTCTTCGATGAGCTTCAGCAGGCTGCCGACGCCCGGCGTGTGCACTTCGAGCGCGAGGTAATCGGTCCCGGGGTGCGCCGCCGCGATCGTCGCGGTGGTCTCCCCCATGCCGAAACCGATCTCGAGCACGCGCGGCGCCGCACGGCCGAACGCGCGATCGAAGTCCAGAAGCGATTCGGAGAACTCGATGCCGTAGCGCGGCAGCAGCGTGTCGTGCGCGCGCCGCTGCGCGTTCGAGACGCGCCCTTGGCGCAGCACGTAGCTGCGGATGTGGCGATGGCTTTCAGGCATGTGCGAGGTGGCGGAGCGTGCAGCTATGCACGCCGAAGGAAAGGAGGTCACGGAGGGAAACCATGGGTTTCCCTCCGTGGCGTTTACCGGGTCGGCCGGTCTTGAAGCCCGCAGGGCCTCAAGACGAGCTGCCGATCATTCCCGTAGTCGGGGAGCTCGGCGACGACGAATAGAGCTTCTTCGGCATGCGCCCCGCGAGGAACGCTTCGCGGCCGGCTTCGACCGCTTTCTTCATCGCCGAGCCCATGAGCACCGGGTTCTTCGCGGCCGCGATGGCGGTGTTCATCAGCACCGCGTCGCAGCCCAGCTCCATCGCGATCGCCGCGTCGGAGGCGGTGCCCACGCCGGCGTCGACGATCACCGGCACCTTCGCGCTGTCGATGATGATCTGCAGGTTCCACGGATTGAGGATGCCCATGCCCGAGCCGATGAGCGAGGCGAGCGGCATCACCGCGACGCAACCGATCTCTTCGAGCTGCTTGGCGATGATCGGATCGTCGGAGGTGTACACCATCACCTTGAAGCCGTCGGCGACCAGCGTCTTCGCCGCCGCGATCGTCTCGACGACGTTGGGGTAGAGCGTCTTCGGATCGCCGAGCACCTCGAGCTTCACGAGGTCGTGGCCGTCGAGGAGCTCGCGCGCGAGCCGCAGCGTGCGCACCGCGTCCGCGGCGCTGTAGCACCCCGCGGTGTTCGGCAGCATCGTGAACTGCGAGGGCGGCAGCGCGTCGAGCAGGCTCGGCTCGTTGGGGTTCTGGCCGATGTTGGTCCGGCGGATCGCCACGGTGACGATCTGCGCGCCGCTCGCTTCGACCGCGGCCCGCGTTTCCGCGAAGTCCTTGTACTTGCCGGTGCCGACGAGGAGGCGCGACGAGTAGGGCTTGCCGGCGATGACCAGCGGATCGAGGTTTTCGTGAGGTTTCATGGCGGGACCTTTATGGGTGGCGACCCGAGTCTGCCCGCGCCGGCGGCGGCGCGCAATGACCCGCGTCAACGGCGATTTTGCGTCACATCGGCTGGATGTCGGCGCGCTTCACGACTTTCTCGTACTTGGCCATCTCGACGCGGACGAACTTCGCGAAGTCGCCGAGGAACAGCGTGCCGGGCTCGATCCCGAGCTTCGCATACTGGTCGCGCACTTCCGGCGACGCCAGGGCGGCCTTGATGTCGTTCGCGATCTTCTGCAGCACCGGCCGCGGCGTCGCGGCGGGCGCCCACGCGCCGAACCACACTTCCATCTCGAAGCCGGGCAAGCCCTGCTCGGCGATCGTCGGCACGTTGGGCAGCATGGCGATGCGCTTCGCGTTGGCGACGCCGAGCACCGCGACGCGGTTGTCCTTGATAAGCCCGATCGAGGTGTTGACGGGGGCCATGTAGAACGCCACGCGGCCCGCGGCGACGTCCTGCAGGGCTTCGGCCGAGCCCTTGAACGGAACGTGGATGAGCTTCACGCCCGCCGACTGCGCGAAGTATTCGCCGGTGAGGTGCGTGGACGTGCCCACGCCCGCGGACGCGAACGGCAGCTCGCCCGGCTTCGCTTTCGCCGCATCGATCAGCGCTTTCAGCGGGCGATAAGGGCCGTTCGGCGCGGTCACCATCGCATACGGCGTCGACCCGAGCAGCGCGACATCGGCGAGGTCCTTCAGCGAATCGTACGGAAGGTTCTTGTAGATCGACGGATTGACCGTGTGCGACGACGACTGCACCAGCAGCGTGTATCCGTCGGGAGCGGCGCGCACCACGATCTGGGTGCCGATCTGTCCGCCTGCGCCGGGGCGGTTGTCGACGAGCACGGTCTGCTTCCACAGCTCGCCGAGCTGCTTGCCGACGATGCGGCCGGCGATGTCGGCGCCGGAAGCCGGCGTGAGCGGCACCACGAGCCGCACCGGGCGCTGCGGGAACTGCTGCGACGCGGCTGTCAGCGGCACCAGCGCGAGCGCGGCGGCTACGAACGTGCTTCGTTTCACTCCATCCTCCGTGTTGTTATGGATTGCGCCGGTGCTTCAACCGCCGCCGACCGCGACGACGATCTCCAGCGTGTCGCCGTCCGCGACCGCCGCGCGCGCGAACTGACTGCGCGGCACGATCTCGCCGTTGCGCTCGACGGCGATGCGCTTGCCGGTCAGGCCGAGCGTCTCGACCAGATCGGTGAAGGCGAGCGGTTGCGGGAGCTCGCGGCGCTCGCCGTTGATGGTGATGGTGATCATGCTAGCCGTCATTCCCGCGGAGGCGGGTTTCGTCATTCCCGCGCAGGCGGGAATCCAATTTTAACCGTCCAAGAGTACTTCAAAATGGATCCCCGCCTTCGCGGGGACGACGTCCTCACATTGTGAGAGCGCCGCCCTTCGCGGGGACGACGTCCTCACATTGTGAGAGCGCCGCCTTCGCGGGGATGACGTTTCGACTACCGTCAAAACGTCACTTGGGCCGTCACGCCCACCAGCCAGTTGCGCGTGGGCGCGGGCTCGAAGAACCGGCGGTTGCCTTCGGCCACGATGACCGAGCCGACGTACTTTTTGTCGGTGACGTTGTCGACGCGGGCGAACTCGGTGAGGCGCCACGTGCCGATCTTCTGCTCGAAGCCCGCGCGCAGGTTGGCGATGGTATACGACTCCGCCGCGTCGCTGTTCTGGTCGTCGACGAAGATCTTCGCGCTGTAGCGCACCTCGGCACCGGCGTGGAAGCCCCACGGCTGGTAGCGCCACACGACCTCGCCGTACAGGACGCTCGCGGGTACTCCAGGCAGGCGGTTGCCCGCCGGCACCGTGATCGCGACCGACGGGGCGCCGACGACGGTCGTGAACGAGTCCCTGAACTTCGCCTTGAGATAGGTGTACGCCAGCGCCGCTTCCCAGCCGCTTCCCAGCTTGCCCTGCCAGCCGAGCTCGAGGCCTTCGCGGCGGGTGTGCGGTGCGTTCTTGAAGGTGGTGCGTCCGCCGGCGTTGCTCGCCACCACGATCTCGTTGGAGACGTTGATGCGATAGAGCGCGGCGGTAAGCAGGCTCTTCTCGGTGACCTTGAGCTTCACCCCGGTCTCGTAGTGCGTGCTGAGCGAAGGCTGCAGCGCGAAGTTCAGGCCCGATGTTCCGTCGGGCCGGTACGCGAGCTCCGCGAACGTCGGCGTCTCGAAGCCTTTGCCCGCGTTCGCATACACGTTCAGTCGCGGCATGACCTCGTACGAAACGCCCGCGACCGGAGTCGTGCGCACATAGCGTATCGAGCCGCTGTCGTTCGGGTTGCCGGGCGCGATGAAGAAATCGTCAGAGTCGAACTTCACGCGGCTGTGCCGCACGCCGGCGAGCACCAGCATGCGCTCGATCGGATGCCATTCGAGCTGCACGTAGCCGTCGGTGGTGCTGACGGTGTCGTCTTCGTTGCGCTTCAAAGCGCCGGCGCTGCCGAGGTTGTTGATGAAGCCGCGCCGGTTTTCCTGCATGCGCTCGTAATCGACGCCGACGTGCACGCCGAGCACCGTGCCCGCGATCTCCGCCATGTGACTCCAGCGCAGCCCGCCGCCGCCGAACTGGCGATCGAGATCGACCACGCCGCCCGAATGCGTCGCGGCCGACTGCGTCGCGAGCGGGATCGCGAGGTACTGCGTCACCTGCCGGTCGCCGACGTAGGTGCGCGCCTGGAGCGAGTCGCGGGCCCCGAGCTTCACGTCGTAGACGAGCCCCGCTTGCGTCTGCGCGATGCTCTTGCGCGTATCGAACTGCGTGGCCACGGGATCGGCCTGGCGGCGGTTCGCCGCCACCTGCGCGCGCGTGAGACCGAGCGGGTCCTGCGTCTCGGGCTGGTCGAGCGCATCCGCGACGAACGTGAGGGTGCCCGCGGTGCCGCCGTCGAACTTGAGCTTCGCGTGCGTCTGATCGCGTCGCGCCGCGCTGTGGTCGCGATAGCCGTCGGTGCGGAACACGCTGGTGATCGCGTTGAGGTTGAGCGGCCCGTGCGTGCCGCCGTAGCCGAGCGCCCACTTGTTGGTGTCGTAGCTTCCCAGCGAATACTTGCCGGTGAAAGTCGGGGTGGGCGGACCGTCGGCGGTGAAGATCTGGATCACGCCACCCGATGCGTTGCCGTACATCGACGCGAACGGTCCGCGCAGCACTTCGATGCGCTCCGCGGTGTCGAGGTTGAACGACGCCGCCTGACCTTGGCCGTCCGGCATCGTCGCGGGTATGCCGTCGGAGATGAGGCGCAGGCCGCGCACGCCGAACGTCGAGCGCGCGCCGAAGCCCCGCGAGGAGATCTGCAGGTCCTGCGCGTAGTTCTGGCGGTTGGAGACGACGATGCCCGGTACCGCATTGAGGCTTTCCGACAGGTTCACCTGCGGCCGATCTTCGCGGATCGTCTGCGCGCCGACGGTGTCGATCGACGCCGGCAGCTCGAAGCTCGGCCGCTCGACGCGCGTGGCGGTAACGCTGACGTCGGGCAGAAGGACCGGTTCCGCGGCGGGCGGCTGCTGTGCGTGCGCGGGCGAAGCGGGCAACAGCGAGAGCGCGCTCGCGGCCGCGTAGAGGAGGTGGGCGGAGCTCGTTTTCATTTTGATTGAAGGCGCGATCGACGGGTGCCGTGCCTGTCCATATGCTGAGCGTTCGCCGGCGCGAAGTCCAGCCGCAAGTGCTAAAGTAACGCCATGCCGCAAGCGTGAACAACATCAAACGCGGCGTCCCGAATCAAGGAGGGTTTTATGACCAAGCGTCTCATCGCCGCGGCGCTGTCCGCCGCATTCGCTGCTTCGTTCGCACACGCACAGACCACGCAGGAGCTGCTCCGTGACGGCAACGGCGGCAGCACCGACAACGTGCTCACCTACGGCATGGGCTACCACCAGCAGCGCTACAGCCCGCTCAAGCAGGTCGACAAGAGCACGGTCAAGCGTCTCGTGCCGGCGTGGAGCCTGTCGCTCACCAACGATCTCGGCGAGCAGGCCCAGCCGCTCGTCTACAACGGCGTCATGTACGTCGCCAACGTCAAGCGCGTAGTCGCCGTCGACGTGGGCACCGGCCGCCAGCTCTGGAACTACGACCTCGAGTGGGACCCCGGCGTCGCGCGCGTCGTGTGCTGCGGCCTCTCGAATCGCGGCGTGGCGCTGTACGAGGGCAAGGTCTACGTCGCGTCGCTCGACGCGCACCTGCGCGCGCTCGACGCCAAGACCGGCAAGGAGCTGTGGAAGAGCAAGGTCGCCGAGTGGAAGGAAGGCTATTCGATCACCAGCGCGCCGCTCGTCGCGAACGGCCTGGTGATGACGGGCATGACCGGCGGGGAGTACGGCGTACGCGGCTTCGTCGCCGCCTACGATCCGCAGACCGGCAAGGAAGTGTGGCGCCGCCATACCACCATGGCCCCGGGCGAGCCGGGCGGCGACACCTGGCCGAACGACGATTCGTACAAGCGCGGCGGCGGCGCCACGTGGATCACCGGCTCGTACGACCCCGAGCTCGACCTCATGTACTGGGGCACGAGCAACGGCGGTCCGTGGGGCGCGAACTGGCGTCCCGGCGACAACAAGTGGGTGGCGTCGGTGGTCGCGATGCGTCCCAAGACCGGCGAGATCGTCTGGGGCTACCAGTGGACGCCCGCCGAGACCTACGACTTCGACGGCGTGAACGAGAACATCCTCGCCGACATCAACGTCGGCGGGCAAAAGAGGAAAGTGCTGATGCACGCCGACCGCAACGGCTTCCTCTACGTCCTCGACCGCACCAACGGCAAGCTGATCTCGGGCAACGCGTACGTGCCGGTGAACTGGGCGAAGACGCCGATCGATACCAAGACCGGCCGCATCGAGGAGACCGACGTCGCCAAGCGCCTGCGCGCCGGCGAGAAGGTGGAAGTGCAGCCGCGCTGGACCGGCGGCAAGAATTGGTTCCCGATGGCGTTCAACCCGACGACCCAGCGCCTGTACTTCCCGGTCAAGCACGAGACCTCGATCTACCAGATCAACAAGGAAATGCCGGCCTACAAGGCCGGCGAGCGCTACGTCGGCGTGACCAACACCACCGCCGCGCGCAAGCCCGAAGAAGCGTGGGGCTACTTCGCCGCGTTCGATCCGCTCACCGCGAAGCGTCCGTGGCAGGTTCCGCAGACCGAGTTCCCGATGTGGTCGGGCTCTCTCGTCACCGGCGGCGGCCTCGTCTTCAGCGGCAAGCTCTCCGGCGAGTTCGTCGCGTTCGACGAATCCACGGGCAAGGAGCTGTGGGCGTTCCAGACCGGGTCGAGCGTGACGTCGCAGCCGATCACGTACACCTACAAGGGCAAGCAGTACGTGAGCGTGCTCTCGGGCATCGGCGGCGGCACCTCCGCGCGGCGCGAGACCGACGGCAAGATCCAGAAGGGCGGCTCGCTCTGGACGTTCAGGCTGATGGATTGACGCGCCTTTCAGACGCGTAACGAACCCCGCCGGCGGCTCTCGCCGGCGGGTTCCTCTACGGTGCAATCGAAAATGAAGAAACTCCTCGTAGCCGGCGCGCTCGTCGTCGCCGCCGCGACCGCTGCTCGCGCCGAGCAGCCCGAAACCCCGGCGGTCACGCCGGAGCAGATCACCAAGGGCTCGGGCATGTACGCGCAGCACTGCGCGCCCTGCCACGGCCCGCGCATGCAGGATCCGGAGGGCGCGTTCGACCTGCGCAAGTTTCCGCCCGACGGCTACGAGCGCTTCGTGCGCTCGGTCAGCAAAGGCAAGAACAGCATGCCGCCGTGGGAAGGCCTGTTCAAACGCGACGAGATCGACGCCCTGTGGGCGTATGTCTCCGCGGGCGAAAAAAATTAAACAACCGCAGTATCCGTCCGTCCTTCGACTTCGCTATCGCGACGCCCAGGACGAACGATCCCTAAGGGAGGGGCCATGAACGAGAACGATCGTGTCGATCGCCGCAACTTTCTCGCGCGCAGCGCGGCGCTGACCGCAGGCGTGGTAGCCGGCAGCGCGTCCGCGGCGACGGGGTCCGAAGCATTGCCTGCGTGGTCGCGCGCGCCCGGTACGCCGCTGCGCGCGTACGGGACGCCTTCGAAGTTCGAAGAGCCGGTGAAGCGCGTGGTTACGTCGGGCTATCCGACCGTGTCGCCCGGCACCGGCAGCTCGCTCACCCCGCTGCAAGCGCTCGAAGGCACGATCACGCCGGCGGGGCTGCACTTCGAGCGCCACCACAGCGGCGTGCCCGACATCGATCCCAAAGCCCATCGCCTGGTCATACACGGCCTGGTCAAGCGCGCGCTCTCGTTCTCGCCCGCGACGCTCGACCGCTATCCGATGGTGAGCCGCGTGCACTTCGTCGAGTGCGCAGGCAACAGCTCGCGCAACACCGGACCGCAGCCGCTGCAGGTGACGTGCGGGACGATCCACGGTCTGCTGTCGAACAGCGAATGGACCGGCGTGCCGCTGTCGATACTGCTGGAAGAAGCGGGCATCGACCCGCGGGCTACGTGGATCTATGCCGAAGGCGCGGATTCCGCCGCGATGAGCCGCAGCGTTCCGCTCGACAAGGGCATGGACGATGCGATGATCGCGCTGTACCAGAACGGCGAGCGCATCAGGCCCGAGCAGGGCTATCCGATGCGGCTCCTGCTGCCCGGCTACGAAGGCAACATGAACGTGAAGTGGCTGCGGCAGCTGAAGCTCACCGACGGCCCGCAGCACACCAAGGACGAGACGTCGAAATACAGCGACCTCATGCCCGACGGCAAGTCGCAGCAGTTCACCTTCGTTCTCGGCGTGAAGTCGACGATCACCAGGCCGTCGTGGGGCATGACGATGCAGGGACCGGGGCTCTACGAGATCTCCGGCGTGGCGTGGTCGGGCGCCGGCCGCATCACGCGCGTCGAAGTGTCGGCCGACGGCGGCGCGACGTGGAGGGACGCGCGGCTTTCCGGTCCTACGCTCACCAAGAGCGTGACGCGCTTTCGGCTGCCGTGGGAATGGAACGGCCAGGCCGCGCTGCTGCAGAGCCGCGCGACCGACGACAAGGGCAACGTGCAGCCCGGCCGCAAGGCGTGGAACGCTTTGTATTCGCCCGGCAACCGCTATCACAACAATGCGATCCAGACCTGGAGCGTGAAAGCCGACGGGAGCATCGAAAATGTTTACGCGTAAGCGCCCGATACTCTCGCTCGTCACAGTGCTCGCGCTCGCCGCGTGCGCGACGGAGACGATGGAGCCCGCGAGCACGCTCGGCAAAGGACCGGGCCTGGGCCAGCCCGCGAGCGCCCAGGACATCGCCGCGATCGACATCATCATTCCGCCGAGCGGTGCGGGCCTCCCCGCGGGCGGCGGCGACGCGCGCGCGGGCGCGAAGGTGTACGCCGCGAAGTGCGAGACGTGTCACGGTCCCAAGGGCTCGGGCAAGCCCGCCGATCCGCTCGTCGGCGGCAACGGCACGCTCGCATCGAGCAATCCGGTGCGCACCGTCGGCAGCTACTGGCCGCACGCCACCACGCTCTTCGACTACACGCGCCGTGCGATGCCGGTCACCGCGCCACGCACGCTGACCAACGACGAGGTGTACGCGGTGACCGCCTACATCCTCCATCTCAACGGCATCATCGGCGAGACCGACACGATGAACGCGCAGACGCTGCCGGCGGTGAAGATGCCGAACCGCGACGGGTTCGTCGATCATTCCAGATTCCGGTGATCATTTACCGGTGAGCCCGTGCCGCGCAGCGATCGCCAGTAGCTGCGCGGCATTCTCCGCCCCGAGCTTCGCGCGGATCGAAGACTGGTAGTTCGCCACCGTCTTCGCGCTCAATGCGAGCTTCTCGGCGATCGTGGGAATCGAATCGCCGGCGACGAGCAGCCGCATGATCTCGAACTCGCGCGCCGAGAGCGCGTCCACCGCACCGTCCGCTACGTTCTTCAAGGCGAGCGCCTGCGCGACGTCGTGGCTCAGATACATCGTGCCCGCCGCCACCGCGCGCACCGCGTCGACCAGCACCTCCGGCGCGCTCGCCTTGGTGACGTAGCCGCGCGCGCCGGCCTCGAGCGCGCGCGTGGGGAAGATCGTCTCCTCGTGCATGCTGAACATCAGCACGCGCGCCTCGGGCTCGCGCGCGAGGATGCGGCGCATCGCTTCGATGCCGCTCACGTCGGGCTTTCCAGCACAGTGGGATCCGAAGCTTGGAATTCACGTGACTTGAAGTCGCGGC
>JADMIO011583362.1_pt1 | contig 99111 bp, 93 predicted proteins | sample 8958161 | NCBI WGS metagenome assembly JADMIO01 (sample SAMN16585339, study PRJNA669376) | soil metagenome | isolation source: Crop rotation soil | place: USA: Cullars Rotation, Alabama | collected 2011
CGACAACTTGTCCACGTGGAATTCTAAGCTTAGGATCCCAATGTGCTGGAAAGTGCCAGCCAGGGGAAGAAAGAGGCATTCTCAACCGGGTCCCAGGCCCAGAAACCGTGCCAGCCCTGCGTCTCATACGCCCAGTAGCCGCCCATAAAAAGGCCGATGCCCAGAGTGGCGCAGGAGAGCAAAGCATAGGGCATTACGCGGGAGGTCCAGCCCTTATAGTCCTTCCAGATCAGCGCGGCGACCGCATAACAGAACGGCACCAGCAGAGAAGCGAAGCCGAAGAAGATCGTCGGCGGGTGGATCGTCATCCAGTAGTTTTGCAGTGAGGGGTTCAGACCCTGTCCATCCATTGGCGGATAGTGCCAGGTCGGATTAGCGGCGAGATCGGCGGCGGAGGGCAGGGGAATCATCACAAAAGGACTCTGGCGCAGCAAAATGCAGCACAGGAAGCCCAGGAGCGAGACGAAAAAAGGCATCACTTTCGCCTCGTACTTGCCCGCCTTGGCGAAGACCAGGAAGCCGATCACGGCGGTCCAGGCCCCCCAGAGCAGGAAGCTGCCCTCCTGCCCGGCCCAGGTGGCGGCGAAGCGATACCAGAGGTTCATTCCCTGGCCGCTATGTTCCCACACATACTTGTACTCGAAATGGTAGTTGAAGGCTAGCCAGGCCAGACAGCCGAAGGTGGTCAGAACGCTGGCCGCCGTAAGCGTGTAGAGCAGGCGTCCACTGATCAATGGAGCGCGCTGGGTCGGAAATACGAGCGCGCAGATGTAGGCAGCTATCGTGCCGAGACAGGCCACTAGCCCCAGCACGAGTGCAATGATGCCGAGCGTGGCAGGCCAGTGGACGATGGCCGCATGATCTATCATGATACTCCTCCGGCGGGCTTTTTGTCCGGCTTATACGGGGATTTGCCTTCGCTGTACTTCGAAGGGCATTGGATCACCATACTGTCCGAGACAAACACCTCGCGCTCACCTTCTTTGGAAACTCTGCCGTGCGCGGCGGTTCCGGTGGCGGAATCGAACGCATCCGGCTTCGCGCCGTGGTAGACAACCTCGATCTCATGCTCCGGGCTGCTCTGCTCTTTTTTATCCAGTACATCGGTGATCCAGAAGCGCAGAGCGTTCTTTTGGGTATCGTAATAGATCGGGTGGGAGTCATCCCGCAGGATCAGGCCGCGCAGTTGCACCGAACTTTGCATCTTCCGCGCCGTCTCCAGATTCACATAGGGATTCATGGAACTGCTGAGCGCCCAGAGGGCAAAGCCCAGCGCCACGCTGATCACCAGAAATCCAATCAAATAGGCTTTATTCACAGGTCATCCTGCCCTTTCTCATCGCGCTCCAGGCGGCGCAGAGAACGGTCTATGATCAAAAGATAGCTGAAGATCCCGAACCAGATAATCAGCGGAACGGTCATGATTAAGCCCAGTACGACGTTCGGATTCATCCTCTTTTCTCCCGCGCCGCCAGAACCTTAAAGGCCCGATGGCGCAACTGAAACAGCCAGACGAACAACATTGTGAAAGCAAGGAAGGAGGGGTAGAGGACGAGTTTGTACGACAGGCTGGTTTGGTCTGCATCGCTGAGCGTGTTGGTCGGATGCTGCCCCGGTATCAGGCGAGGGACTGCCCAGATAAGATACTGCGCGGGAACCAGGGCGACAAGCGCATAGACCGCCGATAGACGCGCCCGTTTGTCCGGATTTGCAGCCATAGCTCCACGCAGCACCAGATACGAGGCATAGAGCAGCAGCATGATCACGATGGAGGTCTCGCGGGGGTCCCAGTTCCAGAACGTACTCCACTGGATACCTGCGAAGATGCTGCCCGTTACCGTCGCCAGAATACAGAAGAGGAAACCGAGTTCCATCGAAATGGCCGATTTTGAATCGGTTTCCAGAGTGTTGTACTTCCTGCTGAACAGATACATGGCGGCATAGGTCACGCCCACAAAATAGCAGACCGAGGCAAGGATCGCGCAGGGGACATGGAAAAAGATGACCCGTGCGTTATGCCCGTTGGTTCCGAAGCCTATCGCACCCCCGGCGATAAAAAACGCGCCGTAGATGACATAGGACATCAGAAGCCCCGTGCCCCACTTCCACCAGGCCCCTTTCAAGGCAGGTACCGCCGCCGTTATCCTATTTGCTGGTTGTGAAACCGTGCCTTCTCTATGTGATGTTGTAGCCATGCGTTGCTGTAACCTATCGGCCTCAAGCGATCTTTTACCAGGAGAGGGTTGCGTTCACCCTCAAAATACCCTTTTACTTATATCAGGGCTTATATTTTCACGTTTTTTCCGCAGCGACTTGCCCGCTAGCTCAATCTTCCCACACAAAACGAAAGGTAAATGCCGACGCGGCGATCAGCAAAATGCCGTAACTCAGCAGGCCGCCGACATCTTTCACATAATGCAGAGGTACGGCCTCTGCATTATATAGCGTCCGCGCGGCGTTCAGGAGCAGCAGCAGAAAGACCGTGATCATCGGCAGGCCGATGGCTCCGAACAACGCCCCGCTGCCCCGCGCTTTGGCCGCAAGGGCCGCGACGATGGTGGCGGCCCCGCCCAATCCCACGCATCCGCTCAACATCGTCGTTACAAATACGAGAAGAGGGCCGCTTTGCATTCCCGTCAGCAGCATATAAAACGGCGTAACGACCAGCGCCACCCCGATCAGCAACAAAACGTTGAACGCCAACTTGCCCGCATACACCGCGTTCGCCGTGGTCGTCAGCCGTAGGGCCATCACCGTGCCGGTCTCTTCTTCATGCACAAACGAGTGCGAAAGGCCCGCGAAAGCCGCAAAGCAGAGCAGCGTCCAGAGCAGGCCCATCTTGCTGTCATTGGTCCAGGCCAGAAAATCTTTGTTAAGTATAGGGTTGTGGCCTAGTACGTCCTTGAGCGTCACGGTCGCCAGACCCATCAACAGCAGCGAGGCGAACGCAAACACCCCCACAGCACTGACGGCGGTTTTCGTCCGAAGTTCAGCGCGCACATCCTTGCGCAAAAGCGTCCAGGCATCGCGCAGCCACTCCGTCTCCCCAGAAACCACACCCCTCCCGGCGCTCATCCCTCCGGTTCCAACCGTACCAGCATATCGCCCCATGTCACCTCGCGCGGCTCGTTGGTTGCCAGGATGGTCAGGCCGCCGCCGGGCCGCGTTCGCTGCGCCGCAATGATCCCCTCGACAATGGCGATGCCCGCCTCATCCAGATTCGCCGTCGGCTCGTCCAACAACAGGATCGGCGGACGCCCCAACAGCGCGAAGGCATACTTCAAGCGCTGCCGCATCCCGGACGAGTAGGTACTCACTAGATCGCGTCCCCGGCCCCGCAATCCTACCTCCGTCAAGCGAGCGATCAAATCATCGCGTGAAAATTTTAGGCCCAAAAATCTACCGAAAACGATCATATTCTCTGCGCCGGTCAGTTCCCTGTAGAGCGTCAGGTCGGGAGCCACATACCCCAGATAGCGACGGCGCGCCACCGCATCCAGCGCCTGCCCGTCTACCTGCACGCTCACGCTGCCCTCGGTGGGGGGCAGCAGCCCGGCCACGATCCGCAAAAGCGTGCTTTTGCCGGAGCCGTTCGCCCCGGAAATGACGCAGACCTGCCCGGCTTCGACGCACACATTCACCCCGGCGAAGACACGACGCCTTCCGAACCAATGGCTCAACCCCGAAAGCTCCACCCGCAAGGAGGGAGGCGTCTCCGGATTTGCATTGTCTCTGCGTTCGGCTGTCTGCGTGGCTCTCACCTGCTTCGACACCTGTTCGGGCCGCTTGTTACGCGCTTTTCCCTCTCGGCTCCGCGTTCGAAGCGGTCAGGAAAAGGGACGCGATGGTTCATTATACCACCTGTGGAGGCTCATCGCTGGAAGTCAGCGCTCGGTTCCCGACTTAGAACTGCTAACAAAATCTGGCGTGAAAGGCTCTAACCGCTCCCTAAAACTCACGGTTCGCTCAATTTTTGAAAGGTCTACACGCGACTGCTCAGCGATTCTGATTTACCTGCTCAGAAAATGAGAGAACCATGATTATTCACAGTTGCGAATCAACCTCTAAATTCTCCATGGGTGGGCTTTTCACCTACATCTATAGCAAAAGTCATACTATACGTTATGGCCTTGAACCAACCCAGGCAGTTGCTTAATTGTATACCGTGAATCCTAACTTTCGCCCCTCACAGTGGGAGGGAATATCCATATATAATGCTCCTGCACCAATGGGACAGTTCCTATCCCTTCTGTGTACAGACCGCTCTTGGGGTTGCGGGTAAGGGAAGGTCGAAGCAACCCCGCGCTAAGGACACTCCTGTAGACAGCAGAGATCGGGATTCTTTCTGCATGGACGGACTGACGGCGGCACGGCATATTGCTGGATCAGTACCCGACCTGTATCATCTTCTTACTGTTGCCGATAAGGAAGATTACAGAAGACAGGTGATCGAAATAGGAGCTGCCGGCTGCATTACGGCCCCATGAAAAGCATAATTGTGCGCATGGAGGATATGGTCGAACGGTGACAGACAAGAGCGCTTCAACAGCGCAGTCTCACCGCATGATAACCAAGATGATCGGCCCTTTCAAGGACATCCTACTCGACTGCTTGCTCAAATCCAGGCGCAACCTGTGAACTGTCGGGATTGCGTACGCCCCATCCATAAATGCAAATGTGATCCGGGGCTTGGATGTCATGGAGAAGAGTGTGGCAAGCGGAAGCTCACCGCAAAAAGAGCGCACGTCCAATACCACGAGGTATCGCGACAGAAACGGAGAGAATCTTTATGCACCTTCGTAAACTCGGCCTGTCCCTACTGGCAGCGGGGTTGCTGCTGGGAAGCCTGGCCGGCGCCAGGGCGCAAACATCGGACACGCTCCAAAACCTGATTAACGGCAATAGCCTCAGCATCAACGGCTATACCTTCGACAATTTCTCCGCTGGCTCCGGCAGTACCTTTCCCAGCCCGCTTTACAGTGACATCATGGTGAACGTCTTCTCGTCCAGCGCCAACCAGGTTGGTATCCGGTTCGATGCGAATCCTGCCTGGACCGCTCCCAATCAACAAGGGTTTACCATGCCCTGGGAATTCGACCTCCATGCTCCAGTGGGACTTAGTACCGTCACCTTGACCAGCGATGCCAGCGGCGACCCTACTTCGGATGCAGATGTACACAAGCGGATATCTGATCTGAATGGCAGTGGCCTCCTGGCTATTGCGGATAACTTCATCGGACATACCTCCGATACCCAGAACTTTGCCCACTCTGCATCAGACCTGCATATCCTGGAGCATGTGGACGTCGCCAATTCTGGGGTCGGGACAGCGCCTTCGGTAAGCTTTGTACAGCAGGACTTCGCACAGCAGGGCTTCACCGTCACTCCGGAAGGCAACTCCCTGGCCATGATCGGCCTGGGCGCTCTGCCTCTGATCGGATTTGGCGTACGTCGCCTGCGTCGGCGCAAGTAGTACGTTTGCAGTAACATGAGTCATCGGGATGCCTTCCGCTAAAATGAGGAAGGCATCTCTTGCATTCTGTATTCTTTCCGAACGGTCCTCCCCCAACAACAGGCTACCAACCAGGCGATCCAATCCTACGTTTCTGCCAGAGAGAAGCGTGGGATAGCAACCCGCTCAATCTGGCAACTGGCATCCTCGAATTTATCAAAATACCCATTTTGCATTCTCTATGAGTTGTAGGTACGGGAGGACTCTTATGGAACAACCGACGAACGCCCTGGCAAGCAATGCACACGAAATCACCGTCCTGCTCAGAAAATGAGCGAACCATGAGTAAAAGGGAAAGGGAGAAGGTTTGGCTAGCACCCTGGTCTTCTCCCCTGTAGGGAGAAGACCGATGTACTGTTAGGTGCTCTTAATGCGGGCCTTTTGCTTCGATGCCGCAGGGACCGCCGTCTTCGGTCGCCCGCCGCTCGACGATCTCACCGTTCATGGCGTAGAGGGGAAAGTACCAGTGGGACATCTCTTCGCCGGATTCGCCGACGTAGTGGCAGATGAAGGCGCGGCGGAAGCGGGTGTCGGAGGAGTTGGGATAGGAGCCGTGGATCACGTTGCCGCTGAAAAAGAGGCAGTCGCCGGGGGCCAGGTCTATCGGCTCCTCCTGCAGTCCCTCCGGCGGGCGCACAAAGTGGTCGGTAAAGGAGACAGAGAGGTCGGCTTTATCCGGACAGACGATGTCATAGCGGTGGGAACCGGGAACGACGACGAGGCCGCCGTTCTCGCGGTCGGCGCGGTCAAGAGCGATCCACGCGGCGACGCAGGTTCCTGGATGGACCTTGAGGTAGAAGTTGTCCTGGTGCAATGCCTGTCCACGCGCGCCCGGCGGTTTCCAGTAGAACATGCTCTGGGCAGCCAGCGGCTCCTCGCCAAGCAGCAGGCGCAGGGCCTCGGCGACCTTCGGATGGAGCATAAAGTGCCTGGACAATTCATTGACCCGGTGGGGGTGCATCATTCGGGGATAGCGCTTCAAGGGGTCGTTTTGCGCCTCTTCTTCTGGAACTCGCGCATCGAAACAGCCGGGAATATTTTCGAGCGCATGCATCGCGTCGAAATTGTCCAGCAGTTCTTGCACTTCGTCCGGGGTCAACAGGCCGCGTACGACAGTACACCCATCGCGCTCATAGGCTTCTTTATCGGCTATCGGCGCGGTGGTCGCGCCGGGAAGCGTTGCCGTCATTCGTTCTCTCCTCACCGTGGGATGAAACTTCGATAGGTGGTTTCGGGAGGAACGACGCGTTTTCCTGCTTTGGGCGCGATGGGTTTCAGCGGTGCGGCGTCTCGATGGGAAGGGCGATCAGCGCATCGAGGGGCGAGATAAAGATCTGACTGACCACGTCCTTGCGCAGATTGCGACGGTCGTTGGTGACGTCCTGATTGCCACGTTTGGCTTTGTCCAGGTCTTTGCCGGAAAAATCGCCGTTGCCGGGATCGAGACGGACGCCATAGCGGGTGAGTGCCAACGCTGCGGCGGTGCGTACGGGAAACACAATGCGCCGGGTTTTGCCTTTGTCCCGACCACTGGGTTCGGGGGTGAAGAGCAGATAGGCGCGGTCTTTCGCCAGCTTTTGTAACTGCGTTGCGCTGTCCTCTTCTCCTACCAACCCCAGGGCCAGTGTCGCCGCTGCGCGGATACGGTACTTGTCGTTGGTCATGCCTTCGCGTATCTCTTTGTCAATCAATTTGCGCTCCCCGGCGGAAACGCCATACTGCCGTAAAGGAACGGAGACCAGATTGGCAGACCAACCGGGCGGGTCGCCGGGCCTCTCTTGATAGCCGACGATGCCCAGCCCTAGAATGGCGCGGCTCCGCAAATAGGCATCATCACTGTTGGCTAAGTGTAGTAAAAAGGGCAACAGGCGCGGCGAGGCGCGATAAGTCATCAGATCGGCGGCAGCATAGTAGTAGGCAGGAAGGCCTCGCAGTCGCTCCGGCGCTTGCAAGATGCCCAGCAACAAACGATCCACTTCCACGCCGATCCGCTCCAGATACTGCAATTGCCGGGTGGGCATCAGGGGGGGATCGGTCCCCGGTTCCAACAGCAGGGAGACCGCAAACGCCACCGCTTCGCGTTTGAGCCCGGCCCGTTCGGCGGCGAGAAAGGCAGCTTCGCGGAAGCGGCGGTTGGCGTCGGGCACGCTCGGCAGAGTGCGTACCGGTTCGAAAGGGGCGGAGAGGATGGGAAACGCCTGTTCCGGCTGTCCCGTCGCCAGCAAGCTGTATCCCACCGGCTCTTTCAGATTGACATCGCAGCCGATCTCGTCCAGAGAGAAGTTGGCGGTCGCGGTTTCGATGGCGCGGCGATAATCGCGGCGTTCATAGAGCTGTTGAATCTCGCCGATCAGGGAGGCATAGTTGCCTTTGCGCTTGCCCAGCGTCGGCACTTTGCGGAGATCGCCCCATCCCAACGAGAACAGGTGCTCTTTGCTCCAGGCCAGTTCCCAGGAGAGGCCGCTCAGGGCGACGGCATAGATGGTATCATCGGTAAGACGTTCGCCGCGCCATTTCAGGTTGGTGGTCGCCTGCTTCATATCCTCGCGAAACAGGCGGTCTATCTCCATGGAGGGGTGCTTTCGGGGATGATACGGCTCTCCCGCGCCGATGCGACCGGGCAGGAGCAACGCCAGAAACGCCAGGACGACCGAAAGCGGCGCCCACAGCGCACGCATACTGGGATGGGAAAGCGGATTGGGCATAAAAGTTCCTTTGCCGGTCCACTACCCGGCGCTGCAAAAAATCCTGGAGAAGCTTTATCGGAACGGCCTCTACCCGACGCGGGCTGCGGGACACGGTGGAGAAGGGGACTTACTCCTTCTCTGAGACGCCGATCCGTCCGTAAAGTTTCTTCTTTTTTCAACGTGTTCGCGAATGGAACGTGACATTCCTGCTGCTCGCCTGCTCCCGCCGGGCAATTCTGTAATTCTCGTTTGTGGCCCAGCCACAAACGCTTCGTTTTCGCCTGCCTGCCTGATTTTCGCCTTGACAAAATTCCGGCCCTCCGGTACAATAGGGCCGTTTCCTGATTGCGCCGCCTTAGCTCAGTTGGTAGAGCAGTGGACTGAAAATCCACGTGTCACTGGTTCAAGTCCGGTAGGCGGCATTTTCCCCTTGTGTCAGATATTAGAGCGCGTTTCTCTACTCCCCATTGATAGGTTTTCAGCACAGACTTAAACGTTCGATCTGATAGGTCAATAGTACACTGATACACTCACAAAACAGCCCGGAAAGCGGAAACGCTTCCGGGCTGTTTGACGTCTGGACACTATGGGCAGGAGGAGTTAAGGAGTGGATGCCGAATGATGGGAGAGGATTGTTTGCATTGCTGTAGGAAATAGGAGGCACTATGGGCGAGGCACCCAAAACCAGCAAGCGAATCGTCTCAGAAGGCCAATATGCGGTGGCACAAGCGAACCGCTATGGTTGTGGCATTCTTGGCATAATCCTCTTCGGCATTGCGGCAATCGGCGCAGTGAGTAGTGTGTGGGATTATTGGTTGGTATTCTCACACCGCGTCCCCTGGTATCCCTGGTTCTATGTCTCCACATTTTATTGGTGTCTGGCTTTTGGAGGCGGATGGGGCGCTTTTTTGAGTGTGAAGCGAGTGCGGAAAATAGATCCTGGTATTCCTGTCTCGCGTATATCAGCCGATACTTTGCCCGTGGAAGAAAGTCTTGTCCGTGCTTCCGAAGAACCTGTACAGGAACAACAGGCCCTTCTGCTGCGAGGGACCATAGACAACCTGGAAACGCCTATAGACCAGTTACTAAGGCCCACAGGAGAACCGGAGCCATGAAGAAGCGTCGCCCTCTCCTCCTCACCCTCCTGGTTCTGCTGCTCCTTGTCGGCATTCCGACGGGCTTGTTGGTACGTGAGGACTGACAAGAACAGGCCAACCGGGATTTGATTGCGGCGACCAAGGAGAAATTGACATGGGCAATACCTCCTCATCTATGGGAATAGGTCCATCCAAAGCAATCGAAATTGCAAAGGAAGCGATAGCAGACAACAAAACAGGAGTCTATGAATACTCGTAAGATAATCGTCATTTGGATAATCTCCTGCCTATTTGCTTGGCCTCAGCTTCCTTGTTATGGGACTGGCATCGAGGAAGACGTCAATCAGATGTTAATCGCTGCGCTTGAGAAAAAGGATATCGCTCAGGCTAAGATGCTCTTGGATAAGGGCGCGAATGTCAACGCGAAAACCGCATACGGCACGACGGTTCTAATGTACATGGCAGGATGGGGACAAACAAAAATTGTGCAGATGCTCCTGGAGAAAGGAGCACAGGTGAATGCCCAAAATGACAGCCAGAATACTGCCTTGCTCTTAGCTTGTTGGGCCGATCAGGAGAACGCTGAGGTGATTGCGCTGCTACTGAAACATGGTGCAGACACCAATGTCGCAGACCATAAATACAAACTGACGCCTCTTATGCTCGCCGCCAAACAGAACTATATAGAAACCATACGCCTCTTATTGGAGCATAAAGCGCATGTGGATCAGACGGATTCCGGTGGCGAGACCGCGCTTTACATGGCATTGGAACAAGGAAATATGGACATTATCCGCCTGCTGTTGCGTAAAGGAGCGAACGTCAATATCCAGACAGGATATACATTTACACCTCTGATGCTGGCTGCGGAGAAGGGCTATACTGAGATCGTTCAGTTGCTTCTGGAGAACGGTGCAGATGTTAAAGCCTGCACCGATACTGGCAGTACAGCGCTCTACTATGCCGTCTATTCCGGCGATCTGATCAGCGTCAAACGCCTGGTGGCCCATGGGTTGGATACCCATGAAAAGAACAAGATGGGTAGTACCTTGCTGATGACTGCCATTACTATGGAGCATCCTGAGGTTGCGCATTATCTTCTGAAAACGGGGTGCGATGTCCATGCCCAGGACAAAAACGGATTCACGGCATTGAGGCTTGCCGCCTATAAGGATTATGGAGACATCCTGAAGAGGCTCATTGAGATGGGAGTCAACCTTCGCTCACAGGGGTTTTCCGCACTCAGATCTGCTGCACGGAGCGGCAATATTGGTTGTGTTCGCTTATTGCTGGATCATGGGGTAGATCTGCAGTTGAAGGGTTCTGAAGCCAACCCTATCTTGTTGGATGTACTGGAACCCGAAGCTATGATGGAAATCAAACTCGGCTTGGATGTGCATGGAGAACCGGACAATCTTACACCAACCCTCAAACTGCTGTTGGAGCGCGGAGTCAAGGTCAATGTCCGGACATTGGGAGGGGAAACGCCGTTAATCTTCTTTGCGCACAATATCGCCAGAAGCATGAACGGAAGAAACTCAGACAGCATAACCGCCCTCTCGTTGCCCATGATGCGAGTGCTCCTTTCCGCAGGTGCGGAAGTGAATGCGCGAGACGATGAGGGGACGACTGCGTTGATGCATCTGGCGCAGGCTGGAAGCACAAAACTGGTTCAACAACTTATCGCCAATGAAGCGGATTGCAATGCCAGAGACAATGAGGGCATGACAGTTTTGCAAGCTGCGAAAAAGGCGGGACACTCCGAAGTTGTCGCTCTCTTGAAGAAAGCCGGAGCCAGGGAATAAGATGCTTTCGTTCAATGCCTTCGCCAAAATCGCTGGCGGATCATGAAGATAAATGGCTGCGTAAACGATCAAAGGGTTCCTTTGGATGAGGAGAAAAGCCGTTAGTGCGATCTGCCATGGCGACAAACCAAATGAACCGGAGCAACTACTCCGGGCGAACGAGAAATAACCTATGAAGAAACGTCGCCTTCTCCTCACCCTCCTGGCTCTGCTGCTGGTGACCGGCATCCCGATGGGCTTTCTGATTCGTGAGTACCGACAGGAGAGACTGAACCAGGATTTGATTGCAGCGATCAAAGTTGAGGATACGGACAAGGTGTTGGCAGCTTTGAAGTCGGGAGCCAATCCCAACGCCAGAGACTATTCGCAGAAGAAACAGCCTTCTGTGTTTGAACAAATTCGGGAAATGTTTCGTCCATCAGACGTTTCCCCTACCGCACTTATGCTTCTTTGCAATTTGAAAAAAACTGAACAACCTACACTCTTTAGAATTTTGCTTAATGCCGGGGCTAATCCCAATTTAACAGGTCTTAAGCATCATTGTTCTCCCTTAATGCTGGCATCATATGAAAAACCTCAAGCCTTTCAACTGTTGCTGACATATGGGGCCAATGTTCACCTGACGGATGATGTCGGCGGTACGCCTTTGCATTATGCCGCATATTTCGGCACGAACGAAACAATTAATAGCCTCCTAAAGGCTGGGTCTGAAACAGAGGCAAAGTCTAAAGATGGTCTAACTCCATTGTTTTGTGCGTGCTTTTCACAAAATATGCCAGCTATGAAGGCTCTCCTCGATCACCATGTTCATATGAATATTGAAGACAAACGCGGTTTCACTCCTCTCGATTATGGGTATATGTCACGCAATAGCGATCTGGTAAAGCTATTAAAGCAGGCCGGAGCCAAAACCGGCAAGGAACTCTCCTCCCAACCCGCCACTCCCCCAAAACACTGAACATCCCTCTCAGAATGCCCCCATTTCGCGCTACATGCCATTCTCTAAGAGGCTTTTTCAAGAGCCGCCGACAAGGCGCTCACGCGGTCTTTTGGGGCAGGAAAGAAGGAGTTGGAGAGCGGACGGCGAATGAAGGAGGAGGGAAAAGGAGTGTGAGGTTGCGCTACCGTAAACTGTCGAGGCCCATAGTAATCATCATCACTTGTACATTGCTGGCAGTCATTGTCTGGTATGTTGCCATACTCTTCATCCAAACGAGGAAAACACGGCAATTTGACGCTTTGTTGTTTAGCATTGAATCTGGCAGGAACAACGATGTCGAGCGCCTTTTGAAAGCCGGAGCCGATCCCAGCATGAATCATGGGGAAGCTTTACGACGTGCGAGGTTGAGGGGAGAGAACCATATCGTCGAACTTCTCAAACGCTATGGAGCGAAGGAATAATCCATGAAGAAACGTCGCCTTCTCTTCACCCTCCTGGCTCTGCTGCTCGTTGTCGGCATACCGATAGGCTTGTTGGTGCGTGAGTATCGGCACGCACAGGCTAATCGTGCCCTAGTCGCGGCGGTCAAAGCCAGTAATACTCAGAAGGCGTTGGAGGCTCTCAACAACGGCGCTGATCCCAATACAACGGAGGTTGATGCTAAGTCCTCTTCCCCCACCGCGCTCTTTCTGGCTTTCGAGAATACTTCCTGGCCTGGCGGTCTACCTCCGAAAAACCCGGAACTGGTGCATCTTTTGCTCGACCATGAAGCCAATCCCAATATCAAAGGTCCGGATGGCAGAACGCCCTTAATGTGTGCGGCTTTCAAGGAAGATGTCAAGGGAGTTCACGCCCTGCTTGCGCACCATGCTGATCCCAACCTGCGGGATAACGAAGGAAAGTCGGTGTTGTACTATGCGTTTCTGTTACACTCCAACCCCGAAGTGCTTCGCCAGTTGCTTGCGTATGGGGCCGATGTGAATGCCCAGGATGATACAGGGAGTACGCCCCTGATGCATGCTACTTTCGATCCCGACCCTGCCAGCATTCAGATCCTGCTCGCGGAACATGCCGAAATAAACCACAGGGATGCAAGGGGACACACTGCCCTGGATTGGCTCCAGAATACCCAGAAGATGCAGCAACGTCTGTTAAGCCGACCAATGAGCGCTGAAACCCTGCACTACGTTAGCCACGCGGATATGGAGGCGAGATTGGCGCGAATGAATGCAACCGAGCAGATGTTGCTGGAGGCTGGAGCCAAAACCAGCAAGGAACTCTCCTCCCAATCCACCACTCCTCCGAAGCACTGAAACGCGCCTGCCTGCTCCACTGTACATGAAAAAAGGGTAAGAAACGTGAGGAATGCCGAGTTTGCCAGAAGTAAAGTTCTTCCTGATGGGAGCGCCGTCTTTGAATGCCCGCATTGCCGGAAAACGGTCGCCCGAACAGCAGACGAAGACGGATACTGGAAACTGAAAATCTTCCTGACTGGCCGGAAAAGCTATCTTCATGCATTTGAGTACTTCGACCCAGGAACGGAAAAACTTCGCAGAGTAAACTCAAAGAAGTCTGAGACACAGGATCGTTTTATCGGGTATGACCTCGGCGGAAGGTGTCCAGAACCTACCTGCAACCGTCCTCTACAATTGGACAGAGAAGAAGTGTCAACCGGCATGGAAAACTGATCCCTATCGGCGTCCAATTATGACCCGCCCTCAGCGTCGGTCACACACTTGCTTGGGCGGTTGTTCGGGACTTCATCCGCCAACTGTCATTGCCGGTCTCCACGATCTCACAGTGGTGGGTCACCCGGTCCAGCAGAGCCGTCGTCATCTTCCCGTCCCCGAATACCTGGGGCCATTCTCCAAAAGTCAGATTGGTCGTAATCAGCAGCGGCGTCCGCTCGTAGAGCTTGGAGATCAGGTGAAACAGCAACGGACCTCCGCTCTTGGGAAAGGGCAAGTAGCCCAGCTCATCCAGCACCACCAGATCCAGCCGCGCTAAACTCTCCGCCAGCCGGCCTCCTCGCCCGCTCAGCTTCTCCTGCTCCAACTGGTTCACCAGATCCACCACGTTAAAGAAGCGCCCTCGCTGCCCCTGCTTGAGCAGGTTGCGCGCAATCGCCACCGCCAGGTGGCTCTTGCCGGTGCCGGTGCCACCAATGAGCAGCACATTGCTCTTGGTGGCCAGGAAGCTGCCTTCGTAAAGAGAGCGCACCTGCATCTCCTGCACCGGGGAGGCGCGAAAGTCGAAGCTGTCGAGGTCTTTGTCCACCGGAAAGCGCGCCTGGGAGAGGCGGTAGCGAATGCTCTTGAGATTACGCTCCGCCAGTTCCGCCTCCAGCAAGTCCAGCAGCAACCGCTCGGGGGTATGGTGCTGCCGGAGGCTGGTGGCGAGGATCTCGTCGTAGACGCTGCGCATGCCTCTCAGATGCAACTGCTCCAGCGCCTCCACAATTTTATCGCGCAGCATTCTGCCCTCCTGTCAACAGGGCATCGTAGCGAGCGCAGTCGGCGATGGGCACCACCGACAACGTCGGCAGATGCTCGCCCGGCGTACCGTCGGGTTCCACAGGCGGATCTTTAAGGCGAGCGAGAAGGCTGAGCACCACATCCCGGCTGGCCGCTCCCGTCTCCAGAGCCTGGGCGCACGCGGCGCTCACCGCTTCCAGCCCGTAAGCCAGCACCGCCCCAAGGATACCCACGAACTGCCGGTCGCCGTCGGCATGAGTGCCCAGGGTCTGGCGCATGACCAGCAGCGGCTCAGGCAGTTGCCAGTCTTGGAAGGGAGCGCCGTTGCGCAGGGCGCCGGGTTTGCGCTGCAGCACCCCCACATAATGCCAGGGATCGTAGCGCACCTGGTGACGCCCCAGCAGACGAGGATGCTCGCCAATGACTTCGCCGGCCTCTACTACCACGATCCGCTCGGCGTAGGCGCGCAACATCACCGTCCTGCCGACCATGTCGGCCTCGACGCTGTAGCGGTTGGTGTCGTAGGCGACCAGGGCAGTGGTCGAGACCCGTACCGGCTGCTCCTTGTAGGCGGCAAACGGGGTGGCGACCTGCAGCAGATGAGGCTGCTCCTCGGCGAAGAGCTGAGCGACGGTGCGCTCGGGGAAGTCGGGATGCGGATGGGAATGCGCCAGGAGGCGGCAGCGGTCGCGCAGTTGGGCGTTGAGCTGCTCCAGATCCGCGCACTTGAGGCGAGGCACGAACAGGCGCTGGCGCAAAAACTGCACCTGGTTCTCCACCTGCCCCTTCTCCCAGCCTGCCGCCGGCGTGCAGGCGACCGGCTCAAAGAGATAGTGAGCGGCGAGGCGCTGGAAGCGGGGATTGAAAGTACGGTCCTTGCCCAGGAGGATCTTGGTGACGACGGTCTTGAGGTTGTCGTAGATGCCTCGCCTCGCCACTCCGCCCAGGAAGGCGAAGGCGTGGACATGAGCATCCAGGAGCATTTCCAGGCTCTCGCGCAGATAGGCGCGACAGAAGGGCATGCGGCTGTAGCAGAGGCGGAAATGAGCGACCTTGACCTGCGTGGGCACGCCGGCGATCTCGACGATCTCGTGGCTCCAGTCGAACTGGTAGGCTTCTGCGGGAGCGAAGGTCTGGGGAATAAAGGCGGTGACGGGCCGTGCGGGCGTTTGCTGACGCCATTTCTGCACGTAGCGACGCACGCTGTCATAGCCGCCGTCAAAGCCCTCGCGTTGCAACTCCTCGAAGAGGACGACCGCGGTGCGTTGTTGGCGGCGGGGCAGAGAGGCGTCATAGTTCAGTCGGTCGAGCAACTGGGCTTCGTAGGGGCCGAGCTTGGGCCTTGGTTGGGCGGCGCGGGTATAAGTGAACTCGGGTTCCGCAGCCCGCAAGGCTTTCTTGACGGTGTTTCGGGACAGGTGCATCTCGCGGGCAATCTGGCGGATGGACTTGCCGTCGCGCTGGTAGGCGCAGCGGATCTTATGGATGGTTTCCACGTGCAGCATCTCCTTGGGGATACTCCTCTCTGGCAGGGATTGCAGAGAGGGTAGAAGGTTTGCTGAAGGTGGGTCAATTTTGGACGCCGATCCTCCTCATATAAGGGTCATTATTGCATGCCTGTCCTCAGCTTCTTCTTAGAACTCCAAACAAAACCCCGGTTTGGGGTACTCTGTGGTCATGGCTAAACCCTTACTTGACGATGAACTCTGGGCCATCATTCAACCGCTTCTACCCCCAGAGGCTACGCCCAAGCCAAAAGGCGGACGCCCGCCCGTTCCCAACCGGGCAGCGCTTACGGGCATCCTGTTCGTTCTCTTGACGGGCATCCAATGGGAGCATTTGCCCCAGGAAATGGGATGCGGCTCGGGAATGACCTGCTGGAGACGCCTAAGAGACTGGCAACAAGCGGGCATCTGGCAGAGATTGCATCAGGTTCTTCTGGACAAACTCGGCATCGCCGACAAGATTGACTGGTCGCGAGCCTGTATAGATGCTTCCTCGGTTCCCGCCCCAAAAGGGGGCGCAAAACGGTCAAAAACCCCACCGACCGGGGCAAGGCGGGGACGAAACGGCATCTCGTTACGGACAAAAAGGGTATTCCGCTCGTTGCTGGGATAACCGCCTCCAATGTGCATGAGACCACCCTGTTTGCTCAGATGATAGACGCTCTGCCTACCATCGCCAAGAAGCGGGGGCGTCCGCGTTGGAAACCCGAGAAAGTGCACGCTGACAAGGGTTATGACAGTCAATCCAACCGCGATCATCTCAAGAAAGCGGGCATTATGCCTCGTATTGCGCGTCGTGGTGTAGAAAGCAAAGAGAAGTTGGGCAAACACCGCTGGGTAATTGAGCGCACGTTTGCCTGGCTGAATGGGTTTCGTAGGTTGCGAATACGCTACGAGCGCCGAGATGACATCCATGAGGCATTCCTGCTGTTGGGCTGTACGCTCATCTGCTGGAACTTCCTCGCCAAATAGGTTTTGTTAGGAATTCTTAGGGTAGAGACGGCTACTAGACCGTCCAGTTTAGCGGAAACTAAAGCTCTAAAATCGTCATTCGATAGATCAGGAGCGGAAGAAATCCGGGAGAAGAGGGACGGGAGTCTCGGGGCGTAGAAGGAAGTGAGCGGCAAGAAGGTGAAGAATAGGTCGGCTCAGGTTAAGGAGGAGCGAGGTATGATAGACACTAATGAGTCCACGCTCTGTGCAGATGACGCTGTGCAAGCGAGCGATGAACAGGCCGAGGCCGTCCAGTACGGAGGCGATGAGACCTACCGTATCATGGCAGACGCGATGCCACAGATCATATGGTCGGCGGATCCGGACGGAAGCAGAGACTACTTCAATCAGCGCTGGTATGAACATACAGGCATGACCGCTGAAAAGAGCAGGGGATGGGGGTGGGTTGCGGCACTGCATGCCGAGGATGCATCTCGTTGCAAGGAATCCTGGCAACGGACGGTCATGGGAAGCGATACCTTTGAATGTGAGTACCGGCTCCTGTGTGACGAGGATGAGAGCTACCGATGGCACATCGAGCGGGCCCTTCCTGTCTTTGACCCGCAAGGATGTGTGGTCAAATGGTTTGGGACGTGTACGGATATTGAGGAACTTAAAGACGCCCAGAGGCAGATTGAAGCCTTGAATATCCGGCAGCGGCGTTCGATGACCGAGACCCATCACCGGGTGAAGAACAACCTCCAGATCATCTCCTCCATGATTGATATGCAGCTGATGACTGGAGAGGAGACCCTTTCGGCGGAAGAGTTCAAGCGGTTGGGTGCGCATGTACGCACCCTGGCTGCCGTGCATGACATTCTGACGGAACACGCCAAAGAGACTGAAATGCATCAGGGGATCTCCCTAGAGGAGGTGTTGGAAAAGCTGCTGCCGGTGCATCAGCAGACGGCCCCGCATTGTCGCATCACCGCCCGGATCGAAGATGTTCAGCTTCCCGGACGGCAAGGAACCTCCCTGGCGCTGGTCATCAACGAACTGATCAGCAACGCCATCAAGCATGGGAAAGGATTGGTTGAGATTGTCGTTGCCGATGAAGACGATCATGTTGCCGTAACGGTCTGTGATGATGGGCCAGGCTTTCCTGCAGATTTCGATCCGAAGGTCGCTGCAAACACGGGGCTGGAACTTATTCAGAGTCTGGTGGAGTGGGATTTAAGGGGAGAGGTCGTATTTGCCAATCAACCCGAGGGTGGCGCTCAGGTGACGCTTTCCCTGCCGACCGGAAACCGCCATAACACGCCTGCTTAGATAGTTTTCCGCTCTGGATACAGGGGGGTACTACGGTAGAGCGATACTGTCAGTTAGGGAGTTGCTGCCATTGGCGGTAAGCAGTCTTGAGGGGTGGGATCAAGGCGTCCGCAGTGACTGGCTTCACCACGTAGCCGCAGGCTCCAATGTTCTGGGCGCGCTGAAGGTACTCCTCGGTAGCGTAGGCAGTGAGCATCACGATACAAACGACGTAGGTCTGTAAAATCGCTTCGGCCGCATCCAGGCCGTTGATCTCGCCTGGCATCTTAATGTCCATCAGCACCAGATCAGGACGTTCTCGCAGCACGATCTCGATCCCTGCCTGCCCATTGGGAGCCGCCCCAACCACGAGCATTCCTTCGCGTGTCAGGATGCGACGCAACTGCAACTGCGTCATCCCCTCGTCTTCGACAATGACTACGCGCTTGCCCTGAAGGATCGAAGCGGACTTCTTATCGCCATCGTCCTCATGTATCATTCTCATTCACCTCTTGGTGGATATAAATGCACTATGCGGGCGGGAGGGTTATTGTTACCACGACCCTGGCTCCGCCTTCTGAGCGATTTTGAAAGGTTACTTCTCCCTGCAAATCCCAGGAGGTAAGGTTCTGGATCAACTCCAGGCCAGTATTGGCGGCCTGCTGGGGATCAAAGTCAGAGGGAAAGCCTGGCCCGTCATCACAGACTTCCAGGCGTGCGTTTCCTCCCTGAACCGTAAGCGAAACTACGACCTGTCCTGCCCCATGCTTGATGGCATTGCTGACCAGTTCGTTTACGACAATGGCGAGGCTTGCGATCTGGCGGTTGGTAAGACAGGCTTCTTCTACCTGTGTCTGCAGAGTGCGACCTGGTCTTATCATCCCTTCCAACAGAGGCATCATCTTGGTGAACACATCCTTCGTATGCAGAAACTCCGCCTCACTCCCATTCTTCGCTTCTACGGTAAGAAGATCATGGATGACTGCCAGGGTGCGCACATGGTGGCCCAGGCGAACGAACTCCGCGAGAGGAAGCGTCTCCGGGCGGTCGAGCGTCTGCAAGTCCAGCAGGGCGGCAATCACTTGCAGGTTGTTCTTCACGCGGTGGTGGGTCTTGGTCATTGCGTGCCGCAGGCGCTCGTTCAATGCCGTCACACGCAGTTCGGCCTCTTTCTTGTCAGAAAGGTCTACGAAGGCTCCCAGACTTCCACGCACGCTTCCATTGCCGTTGAAGAGCGGGCAGGCGTACCCATAGATGTGCTGAACTCTCCCGTCTTCCCATACGAAGTCGAACTCGACACCCATGACCGCCTGACCGGTGTGCGCGGCAACCTGCATGGGCAATTGATCCACAGGAAGGTCAAAGCCATCCCGTACCATGCGATACTGTACTGCCCTGGCCTCTTGCGGCGCGCTCATGGAGACATTGGCTTTCGGCGGCACATGGCCAGGAGCGAGCCAGGGCATTGGCCGGGCGGATGTATTGGCAGTCGGGATCATCAGCGAGGAAGATGGCAACGGGAATAGTTTCCAGCACGACCTCGAACTCATGCAGGCGGGCTTGCAAGTGGTCTTTGAGGCTATGGATCTCCTGCTCTGACTGTTTCTGCTCGGTCACGTCCTGGGAAACCCCGGTCAGCTTGACGCATTTTCCCAGTACGTCACAGATGGCATGACCACGCTCCTCAATCCAGGCGATCTGCCCGGTATCGGGACGGATGATGCGGAACACTGAGAGGTAATCGCTGCCGGTAGCGACGGCTTGCTGTACCGTGGCCTGATGCCGTTGCCGATCCTCGGGATACACCAGGGAGAAGCCCTGTGCGGACGCCTCAAGCGAGGAGAGGCCATATACTGCAGGAAAGGTGTCGCTGGTGGTGATCTTATCGTGTAGCACGTCCCAGTCCCAGGCCACCATACGCGCAGAGCGGAGCGCGAGGTTCAGACGCTGTTCGCTCTCTTCTAATTGTTCGGCACGCTGCTTTGCACTCTCCGTCAACCGGATCCGTTCCTTCGCCATCGCCACATAGTGACAGAGGGTGCGCAGGAAGTCGACCTCATCCACGGTGAAGGTATCGCGGATATGCGAAGCAAAGGAGAGCGTTCCAATGAGGCGGTCTCCCACCATGAGGGGATGGCAGCAGTAAGCGCGGATACCCAGACCACGTACGAGAGCAGCCTTCTCATAATCGCTGGTCTGGATATGTTCGGCGACAATGCTCTGTCGCATCTGAGCGACTGTGCCGCAGATCGCCTGCCGGAATTCCAGCCACTCTATGGCGCGCTGGGTCTGCTCCGAGACGCCCGTGCAGAAGTCCAGGTGCAGTCTCTGCCCCTCTTCGGCTACCATGTAATTGAAATAGGTATCCAATCCCAGGTGATCGGCGACGCAGGCGAACATCCCCTGTACCACCTGATTGGGATCGCTATTGGTAAGGAGGTAGGCAGCAGCATCCGACAGCAACTGCAATCGCTCGTTCTGTTGGCGCAGCGTCTCCAGAAGGTGCGCTTGAATGGCGGAATCGGCGGCTCCCTGTCCGCTTCTCTGGGCCAGGGTGGGTTCGATCGCTTGCTTTTCACCTGTATCCATAGGCATTGCTCCAGACTTTTGATGCCATGCACTGCGTACCCCTGTCAGATGGGGACTGACGCTCAATAGGTAGGAGCCGTAGTGTGCCACCGGTACTGTGGTTTTCGGTTTTGAAACACGACGCAGTGGTGTAGCAACCAAGGCTATCGAGTAACTCTTTGTCTGCGGAAACTGCTTATAGACGGCCCCCAATGCGAAAACGCTTTGATGCCAGGGATATCTACCCTATTCCAGGATGACCTTGCTGGCCAACAGGTATCAGGCTGGCAGTGTTGGATTTTACCGCATCTGGTATTGCTTGAGTCAATAGGACAGTCGTTCCTTGGGGTGAACCCGTGATCTGAGACGACAATTTAAAGTGGAAGACCATAAAAATGCTCGGATTGCTATCCACAGGCGCGTTTGGAGAATCATTGATCTCTTTTTCTCTTATCTTTCCGGCTGAGAGAGGGCATCAAACCGCTGAATAGTCAGTTGCCGGGCCGCCTCGCATTCTCTGTGGGTCGTAAACTGCCAGCAAGTTGTCCTGTAGAGCGAGATTAACCCTAGTCGCTCCCAGCGATAGCGTTCCTCCTCAGCCAACGGACTATTCTGTGTGTAGACTTCCCAGATGCCGACCGAGTAATCATCGCTATCGCCAGACAAATCAAAGAGCGGATCGCCGCCAATGATACTCCCTGGGTCAATCAATCCGGCCAGCACCAGTTCATTATCCTCAAGCAGGATGAGAGTGGCATCGTACCTTCGCGCCCATTCCTCAACGCCTCCGCAAACTCGACGGGTGGCAGATAACCAATGGAAGAGTGCAGTCGTTTTTTATTACATTCTTGTGTGTATCCCCGAACTGAACTACCTGCAGATTGGTCGGGTTGAATTGGAGCGTTTGCTTGAGGCATTTATACCGCGCTGCCTGCTTTTCCTCCTCGCCCTACCTTTCCTATTCCTGCGTTGGAATGGGAAAGGTTACCATCACACACGCGCCTCCCTCCGGACGGTTCGTAAAGGAGAGTTCGCCCTGTAAGTCCGTGCGGCAGATACTGCGGATGAGCTCCATGCCGGTATGGGGTTGGGCCGTCAGGTCGAAGCCTTCCGGGAAACCGGGACCTTCATCACAGACCGAAAGCTGCACGGCGTTGTCCGAAACACGCAGGGTAAGGTCAATGGAGCCCCTGCCATGTTTGACCGCATTGCTCACAAGTTCATTGAGGAGGAGGGAGAGCGAGGTTCCTATTCTTACGGGAAGGCGTAGTGGCGCAACATCGAAGCGAATTCGCCTCCCATCCGTGGTTTCTTCTATTAAGGGCAAAAGGATGGTGAGCGCCGCTTGTGCCGAAAAATAGTCGACCGTAGGTTCTTCTTTCGCAGTCTGGGTCAGCAGGTCATGCAGAGCCGCCAGCGTAAGGATATGCTGCTTCAATCGGCGAAACTCACTGATGGAAACCGTTTCCTTGCCTTGCAGCTCTTGCATGTCTATGAGCGAGCAGAGAATTTGCAGATTGTTCCTGATCCGGTGATGGGTCTCCGCCATGGCACTCTGGAGACGCCCATTGAGGCTCTTAATCTCTTCTTCCGCCTGCTTGCGGTCGGTAATGTCGCGCGTGAAGCAGCGGGTATGGAGGAACGTATCGTCTTTCCAGAGGACATTCGAGCTAATCATCACATGGCGGATAGAGCCATCTTTACACCGAAGTCGGGCTTCATATCCATGCAGCGTTTCGTTAGCCGCCAAGCGCCGTAATATGTCCGCGATGACATCGGCATCGGCATGAAATTCGGCGATAGGGTGTCCGATGTACTCTTCTGGCGTATAGCCAAGCAGTTCCAACTCAGCCTTATTGGCCCACAATATCGTTCCGTCCGCTCCCACCCAATGTAGTCCAATCGCCGCATTCTCAAAGAAGTCGCGTAGCTCCCACTCACTGGGCGAGAACGCATCAGCAGGTTGGGACACCTTGCCCCCAACGTCATCTTTCGCATTCATAGCAACGTTATCTTCCTTTGAAAATTGACTTTCTCCTGGAGGACGCTGTGTCCTCTGATCTCGGTAAGCAGGTTTGCATCCTACTGGGTTGTCGGCTGCGTCTCCAACTCCACGCCCCTCCGCTTCTGCCTGGCGATCAGAAAAGGGGCCAGGATCACGCTTACACGATCGCGCTCCAGGATACGAGTGAGGCTTCCAGACCGTTCATTCCCTGGAGTAGATCGCTATACACCCGTACAGGTATCCTGCTGCGATCACGCCGGTTCCCGGACTTGGTTCGCTACGGTAGAATATGGCGCTTATGTTGCTGCAAACGATGCGCACTGCGTCTCTCCACTTCGCTATATGATAATGGGAAGTCCTATCGAAACCATGAACTTGCCGGTCAGTAGCGGCGTCTTTTCTTCAACAGGGGGCTAGTTGTGACGGTTTGTTGGAATCGGAAAGAGAACGGTCTGCATTCTGGCTATCCTTCGGGCCGTGCTTCATCCCATTTTAGTGTGTCGCTGACAAGTCAAGAGAGAAGTGAGAATGTCGGGCTTTACAACTCGTGAGAAATCTTAGCTTGTCAGCGATGCCCTGAAGGCAAAAAGCACCCAATCTCCACACCGCATCTAACGCTTTCTGGTGCGAAGACAAACACTCATAGCAAGTCCCTCTCCACCCTGGAGAGGGGCTAGAGCCATGCTAAATAGTCGCGGCTTGGAGGCTTCATTTTTAGGACCGAGGCTTATTGATAGTTTTGCCACACCGCGTACACTGCATCTTGTACCAGCCAGGAACTTGCTCCATCTCTCTGCCACACTCAGGACATTGCATTCCGTTTCGCATAGAGTAGAAGAGCACCATGGAGAGGATAAGAATACTAGTTCCTATAAGAAAGGCAGCCATATACGTCCTTTCCGTTTCGCTCCCGTCATAAAGAGCCTGAACCGAATTTATCTTTTGAGCTTATACGCTTTCCTTTACCAATAGTTCAGTCGCACGCTTGTTCTGTTCAGAGTGCGCACCCTAAGACGGTAACTGAAATCTATCTGACACGTAAGACGCACGTTCTTCAGAAGTGTTCCATCGGATGGCCAACCTCGGCTAATTGAACAGGCGACTCATCCGGTACATTCCCGTGCAGGTCTTCATTCTTTGCAGGCAAACTTCACTCTCTTTCCGTTCGGTTGTTGGGAACGCATTTATGTCCCCTCAATTGCCATCTCCCGTCGGGTTTACAAGCCGAGGAAAGCGGACCTTATGCTTATAAGGAGTTGAGCAGGGCCGGGTCATCTATCGTGGGCACATTGACGCGTTTGGAGACGGGGAAAGCATCCAGCCAATCGTCCGGGTAGGGCTTAAGGCATGCCAGGAGTTCTATCACATCGCAATTGACAGGGTCCAACCAGGCATCTTCGTCTTCCGGACGCAATAGGGCAGGCATCCGGTCGTGAATGGGAAGCAGGATCTCATTGGGGCTGACCGTGATAATAGTACAGGTCCGCAGAGGCGAGCCGTCCTCCTGTTTCCATTCCTCCCATAACCCGGCGAAGCCGAAGAGTTCTCCGTCCTTGCGGCGGAGATGCATCGGTTGCCACGCACTTCCTTCCTGCTTCCACTCGTAAAAGCCATCACTGGGAATAAGGCAGCGGCTTCGTGAGAGCGCGTGACGGAAGGCCGGTTTCTCCGCCAGGGTCTCAGCACGCGCGTTGATGAGTTTGTGTCCAATACCGGGGTCTTTCGCCCATGCCGGGATCAGTCCCCCTTGATAGGCGTCCAGGACGCGCGTGTCTGGCGTTTCAATTACGACGGCGACCTGTTGTGTGGGCGCGATGTTGTAGCGATTAACCGGCTCGGTTGCTGCCGACTGTACCTGAAAGCGCATTGCGATCTGTTCGGGGGTGTGATGCAGTGTATAACGTCCACACATAGTTTCCTTCTCTTGCCTCCCATTTCACCGGCTTTTTGAGCGATTTTCTGACGTGAGTCTGCCAACCTTTGTTCCCTGCAGAAATGGCATGAGATAGGCATGGCCGGCCCTAGCTGTGCATGGCCATGACATCCCGGTCCATCAGTTTGCAGAGCGTGATCGGTTGGCGGCGCAGTGTATCGGGTTTCGGTATATCCTGGTGGACGTTGACCGAGTGGCACAGGGGATCGGAGCAGACAAGTTGGGTAGAGCACTCCATTAATCTAATATGCCAGGCGAGGCGGTAGCCCAGAGTTATCCCAAGAGCCTGCACAGATCAGCTCGGTTTGAAGGCAGAGAGGAATGAATGTTCGGTATGGACATTACGACGGAAGGGTTCTGGCACTCCAGTCTGGATGCCATGTAAAAGCAGATCGCCGAGTTCGAACGCCTGGTGGGGTAGACGATTGGCAGAGACATTCCATAGCGAAAATGAGAACAGGAGTCCTCCCGAAATGTGTTGAGTAGTGGTGGGATGACTCCTGATCTACGGTAAAAGCGTCTTTACCGGGTTACTTTACTTACGTTCGGTTTTGTTCTGCACTTGCGTCTGCGCCTCAATCGCCTGGGGAGTGGAGGAGGCGTCCGCAGGAATCGTTTCCCCTGCCTGCACCTTGTCCACCTGGTTGATGGCGATGCGTACCGGCCGGTTCTTCTGCGCCTTCAGTAAACGCAGACACAGCAGACCGTTCTCGTACTTGGCCTGCGTCTGCTCCGGCTCGACCGCACAGGGAAGCTGGAAACTGAAAGAGAAACGCCCAAAGCGAGGAATACCCGACAGATGCTGAACCATGTTCTCCTCCGGCTCAAAGCAAAGAACCGAGTTTTGCTCGCCGGAGAGGGTAAGCTGGTCCGCCAGCACTTGAATGTCCACCTTCGAGACATCCAGACCCGGCAGGCAGGCGGCGACCACGACCTCTTCCTGGGTCTCATAGATGTCTATCGGGGGAACATACGAGTTCAGCTCACCAAAGAGCTTGCTTATGGGGGTGTAGCCCATCGGGGTGGTGAACCAGTCCCACATGCGGGACCGTGCGGGGTTTGCTGCGCCTAACGGGTTGAGGCGCATCAGAGAAGTAGGCATTGCTGTTTACCTCCTTAACACACTACAACAGGTTTGACGTATTCTGTCGGAAGCGCTCTTGTCAACTGCTTCCGACAGAATATACGACAAGCCCGTCGGGGCTTGTTCCCAAATGTTCACCTTGTCTGAAAAATTTTGTGCCAACCGAGAGCCTGTCCACCCAACCGCGCAGACTGTCCCAGTAGTCGCCTGCTCTCCACTGGCGTGACGGATGCGAAGACGCTCGCCTCCCGCTTCGGCATGGACATCACCACCGAAAGCTTCTGGCGCTCTAGCCTGGACGTGATCCGCAAGCAGATCGCCGAGTTCGAGCGCCTGGTGGGATAGCTATAGGTAGAGCAGCATTCTTACAATTATCTCTTCTTTAATGTCATTCAGGGATAGGAAGAGGTGTTTGAGGTCACTAACGTATCTTTCTTTGCGCGCAGGCACAGGGGGGCAAGTAATATCACGTTCGCCTGATACGACGCCGTGCAACCAATCTTCGGTTCCTGCGTCCAATAGCAGGGACAACATTTTCTGCTTGGAAAAGGAAGCACATGATTTCCATCCGATTATCCACTCTGGTCCTGGCGCTTCTCGTCTCCGTATCCACCTTGGCGCAAATACCGCAGCCCGCTTCCCATTCCACCCCAAAGCACACAGCACAACCAAGCGATGTGCAGGGGCCACAGCGTGTATACAAGATTACTCAACCTTCTGATCCCCCCGCCCTTTATCCCTCGTCTCGTCGTCTCGTGGTCACTCCACACCTCCTGCTCGTAGATAGCTATGATCTTCCAGCCCGTAGATATGTGGCTTTCGATCGCAGCACCGGGAAGGAACTCTGGCACAAGGAGAATAACGAAAACAAGGTTGCAGGTGAAGCGGCGCAGTGGACACTGGTTGGTGTAGCGCATAATACTACGGCGAACGAGATGATTGTCCTGCAACGCTCCCTGCTTACCCGCCAGGAGCAGGGGGCTTATCATGTCCAGACCGCGACATTGCAGGGGGTTGAAGCGCGCACTGGGAAAGTGATCTGGCACTATCCCTTGACAGCAACACGACGCGTAGATGATACCACTCCTGCCGGTGTCTTTGGCGGAGTGGTGGTGATGACGTATGCCCAGGACGTTCTCACTGATTATCTTGGCACCCACCGCCATGTCCAGGAAAATATAGGCCGCGTGGATTTCCTGGATGCTTTCACTGGAGTTCGCATGGACCCCGCATCCGGCAAGGGAAAAGCCGCCTTGCAGTCTGCGGCAAAGCAGAATTCTTCTCCACTGGCGTTCTTGAAACTCAGCAATCCCTACTACCTGCTGCATCTGGATAGTGGCGCACTCATTCCGCTGCCTGTTTCCGGTGTCCCGGAATTTCCTGGCAGAGTGAGTAAGGCTGATGTCACAGCCAGGTATGTGCTGATGCATCTCGTCACCGATGACGATGGAGCTGGGCATTCCCAATGGCCCAACTATCTGTATGCCCTCGATTCCAGCGGTCGGAAAGCCTGGCAGTTTCCCCAAACCCTGATCTATCCCGGCACGGGTGAGGTGTCTCCAGAGGAAGAACAGCGTGCCTATGAGACTATTGAGCACATGCTAGTGGTTCCCGATGCCGATATGGTGCTGGCAACGGGTTCCAGGCACTTCCTGTACGGATTGCAGGCTTCGACAGGGAAGGTAGTCTGGCAAGATCCTCCCGGTAGTCTCGGGGTTCTGTCGCTGGCAGCCTATGGCAAAGGCGCTTTTGTACTGGCAACCAGGGAGGGCACAGCCGCTCCCGATCTGCCCAGGTCGCTCGGTTACATCGAGGCGACAACCGGAAGATTGAGTTGGCTGACAGACATCCCGTCAAGCCAGCATATCGTTGTGGAGGGCGAAGAGTTATTTGTCGTGGTCGGGAGTGATCGCGTGTATGCATATTCCTGTCCTCAACTCCTTGAAGCAAGTCGGAAGAGGTGACATACAACCGGGCTGAGGAAATGAGAAGAAGAACAACGGAACGCTCTCTTTAGACATTTCGCGTGAGACCATTCTTGGGCGTTTATATCGTTTAAGAGGGATTATATGACCGCTCGTCTTTGTTCAAACCCTAATGCAATGGGGTAAGGGTCACTACTATAATTCAGGGTTTTATAATTACCCCTACACCTTCGGCCTGCTGTTCGGATTAGGGCTGTACGCCCGCTATCTGAAGGAGCCGGATGCCTTCCGCGCGCAGTACGAGGATCTCCTTTCCTCGACAGGCATGGCGGACGCCAAGACCCTTGCCGCCCGCTTCGGCATGGACATCACCACCGAGGACTTCTGGCGCTCCAGCCTGGACATCGTCCGAAAGCAAATCGGTGAGTCCGAGCGGCTAGTGGGATAGGACAGGCAGTAGGGACTTTCATATCGCTCCTGAACGTCACCTGGATGTTATAGCGTTACAATGACGCGCCCCGGCTTTGTGGGATTCTCTACGGCTTCGTGCGCTTGTGCTATGTCCTCTAATTCAAACCGAGAGGCGATGTCCAGCCCCTGCCATCCTGCTTCGAGTGCCTGATTGATGGCGCGAGCCGCTTCCTGCTTTACCTCTTAACGAGACGTTCTCCGGGAGCGGCACAGCCTGCTCTACAGGGACCACGGTGTATTCGGCAGCGGTTCCGAAAGGCCGATAGGTTTGCGCTCCATAACACCAGACGTGCTTCCCAATCCAATCTAAGGAGACACCTTCCCCTACGCATCCACCACACCCACTCCATCGCTGTGAGGGATGACGCGCGGATAGGGCATTCCGTAACCAAAGGCATCCTGGCGCTTTTTCACATCTCCAGGGTTGATCCCCGAAGCCGAGACGCGAATCCTTACCTCTCCGGGATGCGGTTGCGGGTCTTCCATCTCGCCCACCGTCAGCACATCCCGCGCTACGCCTTGTCGTTCGTACCAAGCAGCTTTCATCGTTTCTTATCTCCTAACATTATCCCTAGAACTTTCTTATGGCTGAGCCGTTGGTTCATCAGATTGCTTCCTCATCGAACGCGAGCGACGAGGAGAGGTCGCGGTAGGCGTCGGCTTGGGTGAGTATCTCTTTTGCCTTTTGCTCTACGGCATCGACAGCGTCAGTGCCCGCAACGAAGCGGAGCGGGATCTTGTTCTGGCTCGCAAGCTGAACCAGGGCGCTCGCGAGCTTTGCGGGGTCGCCGCCTTGCTTGCCGCTCATGCCACTCCAGGCCGTGACTGTCTGCCTGGTTTTCTCGGCGTAGTCCTCGATGGAGGGTTCGGGGTAGTTCGTTGACTCAGGCGTGAGCAATTCCGTGCGGAAGAAACCTGGCTCCACGAGCATGGTACGGATACCGAAGGGAGCGACCTCGGGGGTCAGCGACTCGATCCACCCCTCGACGGCGAACTTTGACGCGGCATAGGCCGAACAGAACTCCCCCCCGACGATGCCAGCGGTCGAGGAGATCTGAACGATAAGTCCCGAGCGCTGCTTTCGCATGATGGGGAGCACGGCACGAGTGACGTTGACGGGGCCGAACAGGTTGGTCTCGATCTGTGCGCGGAAGTCCTCGGGAGTGATCTCCTCGAAGAACCCGGCGTAGAAGTTACCTGCGTTGTTGACCAGCACGTCAATGCGGCCAAAGCGCTCGACTGCGACCACCACGGCTTTCTCGGCGTCGCCCGTGTTGGTAACATCGAGCTTGACGACCAGGAGGTCGTCGGACTTACCGATTGCCTTAGTCACAGCATCGGTATTGCGCCCTGTGGCGACCACAGCGTTTCCTGTGGCAAGGGCGGCCCTGGCGATGTCCACTCCCATGCCACGGCCCGCTCCTGTGATAAACCAGACCTTTTTGTCAGTCATAATGAAGTCCTTGCGTTGTCAGTGTCAGCCTGGCATCCCGATTAGCCTGCTTGGACGAAATTCCAAAATAAGTCAGCGACCCGCGAGGGTATTCTGCTGCTCTTAACCTATCTTACGAGACTGGGAGCCACTAGCGATATAACAAAATCCGAATAGTATTGTATAATCTTGCAAATCGTTAAGAGGAGCAGCTGAGGAAATGCCCGGAAGGGTATCATGAATTCCATGAACAGAGAGCAGGCAGAGCGTGAGGCGCGTCGTACACAAGACAATAGGGACGAGTTGGTTGAGCGCCTCGCGCACGCCATCCGTGAGGATGGCATCATCGAGCCGCTGAAGGGGCTCCACCTGTATCGCATCTCCTCGGCGGGAGAGCCGATTCATGGTGTGACCGACCCGGCCTTTTGCGTCATCGCGCAGGGCAGCAAAGAGGTGATCCTGGGCGATGACTGCTTTCAGTACGACCCCCTTCATTACCTCTTATCTACCGTAGAACTTCCCGTCGTGGGCCAGGTCCTCGAAGCGTCTAAAGAGCGACCGTACCTGGGTTTGCGGCTTGAGCTTGACTCCACCCTCGTCGCCTCCGTCATGGTCGAGGTGGGCATCTCTTTGACCCGCAACGATGCCAACAGCGTCAAGGCCATCACCGTAAGTCCGCTCGATGCGGGCTTCCTAGACGCCACGCTGCGACTCGTGAGGCTCCTCGACTCTCCCAGGGAAACGCAGGTTCTGGCGCCGATGATCACTCGGGAGATTATCTTTCGGCTCCTGGTAGGAGAGCAGAGCGCCCGGTTGCGTCACATCGTGGTCCTCGGCGGCCATACCGACCGCATCGCCCGCGCTATCGAGCGGCTGCGCCATGACTTCGACAAGCCGGTGTGCATCGAGCACCTGGCGCGGGAACTGGGAATGAGTCTCTCGGGATTCCACAACCACTTCAAGGCGGTCACCGCGATGAGCCCACTTCAATTCCAGAAGCAACTTCGACTTCAGGAAGCGCGACGCCTCATGCTCGGCGAGGATCTCGACGCCGCGAGTGCCGGCTATCGGGTGGGCTATGACGATGCTGCTCACTTCAACCGGGAGTACAAACGGTTCTTCGGCCAGCCGCCGATGCGCGATGTGGAGAGACTGCGACAGACTACCAGGGCCAACCTCTCGCAATGAGATGGACCTTTTATTGCGGAGAGCGGGAAGCATTTATGAGATCTGGCAGGAAGCATCTGAGTTTGATTGTCGCGGCCATATTCACCTGCCGATCTGTACCAATCATCAGATCGGTGACAACTAACATATGGGCATGCCGGCTTTGTAATCAGGCATATTGATGATGCCGCTGCAGAGTCGAATGCTGTTGGCACAACATCTGTCCTCCCTGATCTCAAAACGCTGGTGTTGTCCTCTGAAAAGAGTGGCGAAACCAGCGTTTTACTAACGAATTGCTAATGTAGACTTGGAAGGGACGGTTCACTCAACTATGCGCTCAGGCGGTTGCCAGCCCAGCCTGAGGGATTCGCCAACAACATCAATGATTGTCAGACCTCCTTTTCGTACTCTGTAACGCCCAGCAGATGAGCGCCGGTTGGAAGAATAAGCGCACCAACCGTTTCGTGTTCGTATCCAGTCCGAAGGCATCCCTGCGATGGATATACTGCGAAATGTTCCCCGGAAAAACCGCCGCGAAAAAAGCAGCAGCGATTTTTCCCACTGTCTCCTGATGCGCTTCATCAGTCAACACCAGAGTGCTACCCAGAGCGATTTCAGCGATACCGGAATACACCACTGTATCATCTTTCTCTAAGGGAATCCAGTCGGGCACTTGCGCCTGGAACTCTTTGCGCGCAAAGGTCAGGTGACTCACCCCGGCAAAGATTAACGTGCCGCCCAGAACCATCCGAGCTATCGTCCTGATCGTTTTTCCATCCACGAAGAACCTCCTATGCCCCCCACTACGTTAAGGCAAGTTCGCAAACTCAGGCGAGCTGGCTTTGGCATAATACTACACAGTACGGATGATTGTTCCAACGCTTTGTAGGCACAACCCAACTATGAGACAGTAAAAACCACAAAGATACCACGTGCTGATGGCAACCCTTTACAGATAAGTGTTCACATCAATGACGTGCTTGAGCGATTGTGCCCCAGAGTCTTGCAACCGCAGAACACGGTTTCTAATTCCCTATCCTCGAATGCAAAGTAAGGCCAGAGTGGGGAATGAACAGAAATCGAGAACCGTGCTTCTCGTAGCCCGCCGGTGTTTTGTGAGTGGCGTTGGTGAGACGGAGATAAGGAGACACCTTGTGGAACACAACATTAGCCCTCTTCGGGGCTAATGTTGCTTCGTTCGCGGCTGACTATCGAGGCGCAGGACTATTTCACCACGATACGCGCTCTCATTTCAGGGTGTATTGAGCAGAAATAGGAGTATTCACCCGCCTGTTTGAATGTGTAGGAGAACGCTTCGCCGGGCTTTAGAACGGGCGAGGTAAAGCGCTTCTTGGTGGCCGTAACCGTGTGTGGCATGGTATCGTAATTGATCCAGGTGACTTTCGTACCGGGGCGAACAGTCAAAATCGCTGCAGAGAAACTGGAATTGTCAATGGCTACCTGTTTGCTCTTGTCTGGTCCCACGGTTTCATTCTGCATGCTACTGGAATGATCGAGCGGCGAAACGATGCTCGTGGTGGTACCGTTGATGTACTGCACGGTGACGGAGTAAGAAGCAGTCTTCGCGGTGCGTAGCAAACGAGCTTCGGTGGGCAGGCTGGTGATCGTTTGCTGGCTAACCACCCGGTTGTTGCCATCGAGGAGCGCGAAAGTGATGTTTCGGACAGCTCGCGGTTCGCCCTGCCAGCGCACATAGAGTCGATTATTGGCTTCCTTGCGCGCCGTGATCGTGTCCGACGTGCGCGGGATGTCATTCGGGCCGAAACTGACATTATAGGCGTTCGGCATAGAGAAATCGCCGGTGAAGTCAAACCAGCCGTAAGGATCGAGTCCCGGCGTGATCCGCTGCATGCCGTTGGGGCCAATGACAACCGGGGCGCTGCCATAACCACCACCCGGTATGATGGTCAGGCCACCGCTATGAAACGTCGGAGGTGGGGCCGTCTGCGTTTTGGCTTTGGGAATTATCACAGCCAGGGAGGCAACGGCTAACGCCGTTCCCAATACATATTTGATGTTACCATTCATGATTGAATTTCCTGCGAAATCGTCGCCTTTATTTTCTTTGGTTGGCAGGGATGTTTTCCTGCCTCCCATCAGGGGACGGTTCCTCTGGTAACGTTGTTCCGTTATTTACGATTATTGCTATTTGCAGACAGATAATCCCATTTGTTCGGCACTAGTGGTGACTACAGGTATCCAGGAATATTCCTGCTAAGGCGACTCACTCTCTACGCCGTGGTCTTTGATTCCCTTGCCCATACTCATTCTCATCCTGCGACGTCGTCGCGGAGGGAGAACGCTGTGCCTTCGACTGTCGCGGAAAAACAACAATGGCTAATACAAGGCCGTGATTAAGAAGGTTCGTGATTATATGTCGGAATGGCTTCTGTGTTGGATTTTCGAAGCAACATCTATGGTCGTCTTTGGCTTTCACGGATACCCCTGGCTGGTCCACTGTCTGACCTACCGCAGAACCAATCGCAACATCCATGTTCGGGGATATAAGGAAGAGGGCACCATCACGACGGCCTTAGATATGCGGGTGCCGAATGATCTGGACCGCTTTCATCTGGTGCAGGATGTAGTGGATCGCTTGCCGCGGTTGGGTGCGAAGGGACCTATCTGAAGCAGATGGTCCAGGATAAGCTCATCGAGCACAAGCACTATATTGATCAACGCGGCCAGGATAAGCCGGAAATCCGGAACTGGAAATGGGGCATCCCCGAGTGAATCAGAAATTCATCGCCGGTAACGGGAAGATGTATACCGCCGCCGATGCCCGGCAACTGGGGCTGGAGATTGTGGATGGTATGGGCTGTGGGGATCTGTGAGTCATCATTGGAGGAACAATAGTCATTGATCCCCGTCAGTCCATTGTATGCATGATAAAGGCTTCATTCGCCCTCTTTACCTGCCCATAGTTGGAAATCAGCAGCGTCGCTCTTCCTCCAACTGCGGATCTACAAGAACCTGGACGCATCCTGCCCTTGTTCCTCACCTGATACCGAGTAGGCCATAAGCGAACCTATCTGATATCCTGACCTTCCATGATGGATGCAGATCATCTTCGATATGCTGGGTTAGCCCCTTGCACTTACAGGTCTTACGCCGTCGCAACCTTATAGGAGATCCAGGAAATGACAGACACCGTCACCTCTGGGAAACAGCCCCAGAAATCAAAGCAGCCCTTCGATAAGAATCATCCTTTTCATCCGGACTATACCGGCGACCATCCGCGAAGCATGGGGAACGATGATACGATCATTGCTTCCCCGCCCATCGCTATCTTTCCGAATTCCGGGGAGCGCGAGACGACAGGGAAAGAGCGGCACACAGATGCCCAGAGCGTTGAGAGCGCAGAACAAAACCGGCGCGCCGAACAGCAACTGAAACAACAACAGAGCGAACAGAATAACCGTAGCGCCATCCAGAATGGAAATGCGCAAGCACACCAGCAGGGAAACAGGCAGAAATAGGAATCGAAAGGAGATAGAAGAACCATGGAAATGCTTCTTGACCCGGTAATGACGGTGCCCGTTAGAATCCGATTCGCAGGCACGGACACAGCGGAGACTTTTCACATGATCCCCAGGGAATGTACCCGCTTTCATGCGGACTGGAAGGCTTATCTTGGCGGCAACGGTGCCATCGGCGGCGAGTATGCAAGCGAGGAGGCGGAACACCCCCTCGTCATCTCCCTGAACTTTAGCCTGATTGCTTACATTGAATCTGGTAAGGTCTATTGATAGGCAACAGCCTCGGTAGATGAAATTGAAGGCGGATGGAAAAGAATAAAGGGGAGGTTGCCTATGCCCGATGTCACTATAACTACGCCGACTTCCCAGGAGTTCTGGAGCTTAGCCGCATCAGACCTGCTGTCAAGCCTCCGCTGCACGCCGCAGGGCTTGACGGGTGACGCCGCCCGACAGCGGCTCTCAAGCGGCGGCTCTCAAGCACGCCAGCGCAAAGGCAAGACCTCTACGCTGGCGCTCCTGGGGTCGCAATTCAAAAGCCCCATCATCCTTATCCTCTTCTTCGCCGTCGGACTCTCGGTTTTTCTGCGCGATGTCACCAATGCCCTCATCATCCTCGCCATTGTCCTGATGAGCGGGCTGCTGGGATTCTGGCAGGAGCGTGGAGCGGCAAACGCCGTGGAAAAGCTGCTCGCAATCATCCAGGTCAAGGCAACCCTTCTGCGCGATGGAAAGCCGGCAGAGGTGGCCATCGAGGAGATCGTGCCGGGTGACATCGTGGTATTGAATGCCGGGGATGTCATTCCAGGCGACAGCCTCCTCCTGGAATCCAACAACCTCTTCGTCAATGAAGCCGCCCTGACCGGCGAAACGTTTCCCGTGGAAAAGACAGTAGGGGTCTTACCGCCCGATACACCGCTCAGCAAGCGCACCAATTCCCTGTTCACAGGAACGTATGCGGTCACCGGTACGGGCACCGCGCTGGTGATCAAGGTCGGAAAAGAGACCGAGTTCGGTCAGGTATCCGAATCGCTGAAGTTGCGGCCCCCGGAAACCGATTTCGAGCATGGCATTCGACACTTCGGATATTTGCTCATGGAGGTGACCCTGCTGATGGTCGTCTCCATCTTCGGCATCAACGTCTACTTGCATCGCCCCGTGGTGGAATCCTTTCTCTTTGCCCTGGCGCTGGCGGTCGGACTGACGCCGCAACTGCTTCCGGCCATTATCAGCGTGAACTTGGCGCACGGCGCAAAACGTATGGCGGAAGCCAAAGTCATCGTGAAACGGCTCGCCTCTATTGAGAACTTCGGCAGTATGGATGTCCTCTGCTCCGATAAGACCGGCACGCTGACATTAGGCGAGGTCCAGCTCAACGCCGCTGTGAATGTGAATAGCAAGCCCTGCGATAAAACGCTGCTCTACGCCCAATTGAATGCGTTTTACCAGACGGGATACACCAATCCGATTGATACGGCCATTGTCGCATACCGTCCGGTGGAGGTGTCCGACTACAAGAAGCTGGACGAGGAGCCGTATGATTTCGTCCGAAAGCGGCTGAGTATCCTGGTTGCCAGAGGTGATGCGCATCTCATGGTGACCAAAGGGGCGCTCTCCAACGTTTTGGAAGTCTGTACGACTGCCGAAACGGCTGCCGGAGCCGTCGTCGAGATAGCCGAGCTGCAAGCACAGATCCAAAAGCAGTTCGAGGCGTTCAGCGCGCAGGGCTTTCGGGTGGTGGGGGTTGCCTATCGCAATGTTGACGCACAGACAGGCATTTCCAAAGACGATGAGAAGGAGATGACCTTCCTGGGTTTCCTCCCACTCTTCGACCCGATCAAGCCGGGAACGGTCGAAATCATTCAGACGCTGCGCAAACTCGGCATCTCGCTGAAGGTCATCACAGGCGATAACCGTCTTGTCGCCGCGCATGTGAGCCGTCAGGCAGGCCTCTCAAGCACAAACATCCTGACGGGGCCTGACTTGCACGCGATGAGCCAGGAGGCGCTTCGGCGACGCGTCAACGAGGTGGACATCTTTGCTGAAATTGAGCCCAATCAGAAGGAGCGCCTCATTCTCGCGCTCAAACAGGCAGGCCACGTTGTTGGGTACATAGGCGATGGCATCAACGACGCCTCCGCGCTGCATGTTGCCGATGTAGGCATTTCGGTGGCGAATGCGGTGGACGTCGCCAAGGAGGCGGCGGATATTGTCTTGTTGGAGAAGGATCTGGCGGTACTGGAACATGGGGTTCGGGAGGGAAGGATCACCTTTGCCAATACGCTCAAATATGTGTTCATGGCCACGAGCGCGAACTTTGGCAATATGTTCAGCATGGCAGGCGCATCCCTCTTTCTGCCCTTTTTGCCGCTCCTCCCCACACAGATCCTGCTCACAAACCTGCTGACAGACTTTCCCGAGATGACGATTGCAACCGACAGCGTGGACAGGGAAATGGTGGACAGGCCTCACCGATGGGACATCGGATACATACGCCGCTTTATGATGGTGTTCGGCCTGGTGAGTTCGGTCTGCGACTACCTCACCTTTGGCGTCTTGTGGTTCCTCTTGCACGCCACTCCGCAGCAGTTTCGTACCGGGTGGTTTATGGAGAGCGTTGTCTCGGCTTCCTTAATTGTGCTCGTCATCCGAACCCGCAAGCCCTTCTTGCGCAGCAGACCGGGAACCTATCTACTTATTGCCACCCTGGCGACCGTGGCGGCGACACTCCTCCTGCCCTATACGCCATTGGCAGGCGTGTTCGGGTTTACGCCCGTGCCCCCGCTCTTCCTGCTGGCTATGGCGCTCATCGTGGTGTTCTACATCTTTATTACAGAAGTGGCGAAGAGCCTCTTTTACCGGCACGAGGAAAAACCAATTGTGGGATAGAGTTGCTTTCTGTCTCGCTCAGATCGGGAGGGAAACCACTCTCTGCAAAGGAAAGATTCGATGACAACCATGCTGGAACACCCACTGCCGACCCTGCCGCCTGATCCTGATCCCCTCGATGCGACGGAACTGGCGCGCATGAACGCCTACTGGCGCGCGGTCAACTACCTCTCAGTGGGACAAATCTACCTGCTGGACAATCCCCTGCTCCGGGAGCCGCTGCAGCGGGAGCATATCAAGCCCCGGTTGCTCGGCCACTGGGGAACCACGCCGGGGCTGAACTTTATCTATGTGCATATGAACCGGATCATCAAGAAGCATGATCTGAACGCCCTCTACATCGCCGGCCCGGGGCATGGCGGGCCGGGCATGGTCGCCAACACCTATCTGGAAGGCACGTACAGCGAAGTCTATCCCAGCATCTCCGAGAATACCGAGGGGCTGAAGCGGCTGTTCAAGCAGTTCTCTTTTCCAGGTGGCATTCCCAGTCACGCCGCTCCCGAAACCCCTGGCTCCCTCCATGAAGGGGGAGAATTGGGATATGCGCTTTCCCACGCTTACGGAGCCGCCTTCGATAACCCTGATTTGCTCGTGTGTTGCGTGATCGGTGACGGCGAAGCGGAGACGGGGCCGCTGGCGGCAAGCTGGCACTCCAACAAGTTCCTCAATCCCGCGCAGGACGGTGCAGTCCTTCCCATCCTGCACCTCAACGGCTACAAAATCGCCAATCCCACCCTCCTGGGCCGCATGAGCGATACACAACTGGAGCATCTGTTCCTCGGCTACGGCTACAAGCCTTACTTTGTAGAGGGACACGATCCCGAACCTATGCACCAGAAAATGGCCGCCACCCTCGACGCGATTATCCGGGAGATCCGGGCGATCCAGACAACAGCGCGGGCGAAAGAGCACCTCGATCTTCCGCTCTGGCCCATGATTATCCTGCGCTCTCCCAAAGGCTGGACGGGACCCAAAGAGGTGGACGGACAAAAGACGGAAGGTTACTGGCGCTCCCATCAGGTTCCTATCGCCGAAATGGACACGCCGGGGCATATTGCGTTACTGGAAGCCTGGATGAAGAGTTACCGCCCTGAAGAGTTGTTCGACGCGACCGGCAAACTGATCCCGGAACTGGCGGAACTGGCGCCCAACGGAACGCGCCGTATGGGAGCCAACCCTCATACAAACGGCGGGCTGCTGCTCAAGGATCTGCACCTTCCCGACTTCCGAACGTATGCGGTAGATGTACCCAGGCCCGGCACGGTCAATGCGGAAGCGACGCGCGTGACAGGCGCTTTTCTGCGGGATGTGATGAAGCAAAATCTGGCCGCGCGAAACTTTCGTGTCTTTGGACCGGATGAGACGGCCTCGAACCGACTGGGTGCGGTGCTGGAGGCGACGGAGCGCACCTGGATGGAGGAGATACTGCCAGAAGACGAGCCGGACGGTCACCTCGCACCGGATGGGCGCGTCATGGAAATCTTGAGCGAGCATATGTGCCAGGGCTGGCTGGAAGGTTATCTGCTCACGGGGCGACATGGCTTCTTCTCCTGCTATGAGGCGTTCATCCACATTATCGACTCGATGTTCAACCAACATGCCAAGTGGCTCAAGTCCGTCCGCCACATTGAATGGCGCAGGCCGCTTGCCTCCCTCAACTATCTGCTCACCTCGCATGTCTGGCGTCAGGATCACAACGGCTTTTCGCATCAAGACCCCGGGTTCATTGATCACGTGGTCAACAAGAAGGCGGAAGTGGTGCGCGTCTACCTGCCGCCAGATACCAATACGCTTCTCTCTGTTACCGACCACTGTCTACGAAGCCGTAACTATGTCAATGTGATTGTCGCGGGCAAGCAGCCGTCTTTGCAATTTCTGGACATCGAAGCAGCGATCAAGCACTGCACACGCGGCATCGGTATCTGGGAATGGGCTGGCAACGATCAGGAGTGTGAGCCGGATGTGGTTATGGCGTGTGCCGGGGACGTTCCCACGCTGGAGACGCTGGCAGCCGTCGCTATCCTGCGTCAGCACTGCCCTGAATTAAAAATCCGTGTCCTCAATGTGGTGGATCTCATGAAGCTACAACAGGACACAGAACACCCTCACGGCCTGAGCGACTACGATTTCGATAGCCTCTTCACGACGGACAGGCCGATACTCTTTGCCTATCATGGCTATCCCTGGCTCATTCACCGGCTGACCTATCGGCGCACAAACCACCATAACCTGCATGTGCGTGGCTATAAGGAGGAGGGGACGACAACAACGCCGTTCGATATGTGCGTCCTCAACGACCTGGACCGCTTTCATCTTGTAATGGATGTTATTGACCGCGTTCCATCGCTGGGCTACAGGGCGGCTTACCTGAAGCAGGCTATGCAAAATAAGTTGATCGAGCACACCTACTATGTGCGCGAACATGGCGAGGATATGCCGGAAATCTGTGACTGGGCATGGCCATACTGATATATCCTTGATAAGGAACCTGGCGTGAACATTCTCGTGCTGAATGAGGGGAATATCTTGTCCGCCTTAACATAGGATGCCAGGCTGCTGGAACCGAAGGCGTGTTTTCACGCCTACAGTTGCCGAGCGAAATTCGGAAATGAGGAGAGATTGAAAACAGATGAGTTGTCGCATGGAAGATTAGTGCCTGGGGGCGAAGTTCCTGATGAGAACCTGGATTCTTACTTGCAGGAGAAAATGGGGTATTGCCAGTTCTCCACGTGGGGAGATGCGGTGGTCTCGGTGAAGCTCTACGAAACCCAGAAGGCAGGGGAACATGAAACCCACAAAGCAGGGGAACGCATCATCCGTTACCTTGCCATTACGAAGTTAGGCACGCATGCTCGTATCGTCTTGTGTGATGATCTCTTTGACATGATGGCGCATGTGCAGACGACCCTGGATTTCATCCGAGCGCATGGCGAGACCGGCGCGCGCAACTACGAGGAGGGGCAGGCATTTGGGAAGAAAGTAGAGTGAACTGGATTTTCTTATGCGTCAGTTATGGCCAGTCATAGGGCTGAGTAGTGTATCGTCTTTTCTGTAAATTCGCCGTTGGCTGAAAACGGCGGTTCTGGTGTATCCTTTCGGTTGCTTACGCCTGAAAGGAGTAAGACACTCATGAACCGCCAACCTGATTGTACTCTCTCCGAGAGCCTTTTGGAAACCATCACCGCGCAAGGACTGGAAGTCTTGCCCCAACTCTTTGCCCTGTTGCTGAATGCTGCCATGCAAGCGGAGCGACAGAAGTATCTGAACGCAGCGCCTTATGAGTGCACGCCCGAGCGTGTGGATTATGCCAACGGCTACAGAACGGCGCCCCCTGTGCCATCGGATGCGCCTCCGCTCTTCCTGGCTATCGCGGATGACGACATTCTTGTTGCGCCTCGCTCCGCAGCACGGCTTTACGAAGCCTGGCACAAGACGGGCAGATCGGGAGAGCTTCACATCTTCTCCGGCGGAGCACGGTTTTGGCATGAAGACGCAAAGTCTTGCTTCCGATACATGGCCCCATCTCTTCAAGCATTGGCTGTTTGTCCAAGGCTATCTTGCACCAGACGCAAAAGAGGAATGAAGGAGGCCCACAATGAGCATTTGGAGTCCTGCCTGGGAGTAAAGACGCAAAAGATGGGCATAGGCGAAGTTCTTGTACTCACCTGGCCGTCTCTGCTGACTTACGGAGTGGCCACAGGACTCGACCTAGTGGGCCAGTTGTCCCGTAGCCTCACTGGTATTGCTCTGTTATATTTGCTGTCTGTGTCGTCGCGGCCACCCTGGAACGTTTTCCTGAAGGTCTCGTATACAACCCTTGCCTAGATGGACGGAACAAACGGACCGGATTTCCCGTCTTGTGTTTTGCTGCACCATTTCCCCTTTATAAGATGAGAAGGGCAGAAGCGAGGCCTGACGTGAAGTCCTTCTTAAGCGATGAGGAGCGCATTCGACTCCTTGAAGCCAATGTCACCGACTACGCCATTTTCATGATCGATACCGACGAGCGGATTGCCAGTTGGAACTCTGGAGCCGAGCGTATCCTGGGCTATGCTGAGGCCGAGATTATCGGGCAGCCAGTCTCCATCATCTTTACGCACGAAGACCGCGAAAGCGGGGCCGAGCAGAAAGAGTTTCGGACCGCTCGTGAGACGGGCCGCTCGGATGATGAGCGCTGGCATCAGCGTAAAGACGGCTCCCGCTTATGGGCTTTGGGTATATTGACCGCCCTCTATGATGAGCAGGGGCAACTTCAAGGCTATGCCAAAATCCTGCGCGACTTCACCGCGCGCAAGCAGTACGAGGAGCGTATCGAAGCCTTGAATGCCCGCTTGCAATGGGCTATGACCGAAACCCATCACCGGGTCAAGAATAACCTCCAACTCATTTCCTCCATCATTGACTTTCAGGCACCCGAGCCCGGCGAAACGGTAGCGTTATCCGATTACATACGCCTCAGTAACCATGTGCGCGCTCTCGCCGCCGTGCATGAGATTCTGACCGAAGATTCCAAAACGGGCGGCGATGCGACTTCGATCTCCCTGCCTGTCCTGCTGAAAAGACTTCTCTCACTTCTCCAGTCCATTGCAGGTATCAGTCGCATTGAGCATCAGGCGGATGAGGCGTATGTGTCAGTGCGCACAGGAAGTTCTATCGCTTTAATTGTGAATGAGCTTGTCACGAATGCTATCCATCACGGCACCGATAGCATCAGGATCACCCTGTCGGTACGGGAGAGAAACGCAGTCCTTTCGGTTCTTGATAATGGGCCGGGTTTTCCCGAAGGTTTTCAGGCAAAGCCTTATTCCTCTATAGGGTTGGAAATCGTGGAGGATCTGATCCGCTTAGACTTGCGGGGAGAAGTGCGTTATAGCAATCGGCCTGAAGGAGGCGGTTGTGTGGAGGTTATTTTCCGCACAGATAAATAGCATGAAGAGAGTTTCTTGGTCCAGTGAATCCGCCAGAACTCACTACAGTAGCATGGACCCTTCCATGGGCAAACTGTCTAGCAAATTCAGAGTGAAAGCCTTTTATCGAACGGTGAACCAGGACTGACAATTCGGTTTCCACATCCTATCAACTGCTCCCGATAGACCTGAGTAATCGCATTCGAAGTTACGGCAGATATACTTGCTGAGCAGAAGGAAATATCCTATTGGGTGCCGAAGCCACAAATACAGGCAACACATCCGATGCCCGATACACTCTAAAGGCGTGACGCGCAGTAATTAAGGAAATCCGGAAGGAGAGGCAAACAATATGACGCAGGCTACTCCGGCGATACAGGATTTAGCCCGCCTCCTTCTGGCTCTAGAGGCTAATCAGAGCGAACACGCCCAGGAGGCACTATACGCCGCCCTGGGCGTGTTTGAAAAATTGCGTTTGTCTCTATCGAAACTCGTGGGAGTCGCCGGCTATCAGGCGCTCCTTGCTCGCGCCGTGGCACTCGCTAAGACCGAAACAGGCTGGTTAGAGGCCGTTCGCGTCTCGGACGACGCGACGTTGGAAGGATTCAGCGAGACGGTTCGGCAACAGCCCGCAGAGGCCGTTACGGAGGGAAGTGTGGCGTTGTTGGCGCAGTTACTCGCACTGTTGATCCTCTTTATCGGTGAGCCCTGACTCTGCGCCTCGTTGGGGATGTATGGCCGGAGGCGCGCGTGGAGATTATGAATTCAGGCGCGAAGGAGACACAGGCATGAGTGAGCAAGGGAAAGAAAAGATCGGCAAACTGGCAACCGGCGTACCGGGCCTGGATGCTGTGCTGGGCGGCGGTATCCCGGAGTTCTCCTTCAACATCATCGCGGGCAAGCCGGGGGGAGGCAAGACGACCCTGGCGCATCAGATCATGTTTACCAACGCTTCTCCAGAACGATCCGCTCTCTACTTCACCGTTCTCGGAGAACCCGCCATCAAGATGCTGCGCTATCAGCAACAGTTCCGCTTCTTCAATACCAGCAAATTAGGGGCTATCCGGTTTATCAACCTCAGCGAGGTCGTCATGAAGAACGATCTCAGTGCTGTTCTGGCCGAGATTACCAGAGAGGTCGAAGCGACCAACCCCAGCATCGTGGTCGTAGACTCCTTCCGTACTGTCGTCCGCAAAGCCCAATCCGACCCGTCCAGCGAGATAGAGTTGCAAGGCTTCGTCCAGCGTCTTGCGCTGCAACTCACCAGTTGGCAAGCCACTACCTTTCTTGTGGGGGAGTATGCCAAGAGGGAGATACGCAACAATCCTATCTTTACCGTCGCGGACGGCCTCTTCTGGCTCTCCCAAAAAGCACAGCGTAACTCCGTCGTGCGCAAACTTCAGATCGTGAAACTGCGCGGACAGGAGTCGGTACCGGGGCTACATACTCTGCGCATCACCAAAGAGGGCATCCAAGTCTTCCCGCGCACGTTCGGCCAGATTGATAAGCAACAGAAGCCGGAATCTACCCGGCGACTTTCCACGGGCGTTCCCGCATTAGACACCATGTTTGGCGGCGGCATTCCCGAAGGGGATAGCGTGGTTGTGGCAGGGTCAAGCGGCACGGGAAAATCCATCCTGGCCACTCAGTTCATCGCTGAGGGTTTACGGCAGGGCGAGGCGGGGGTTATCGCCGTCTTTGAAGAACGACCCAAAGAATATACACATCGGGCCAGCACCTTTGGCCTGGATTTGAATACGGCGCAGAGCGAAGGATCGCTTAAAATCCTCTACCTGCGTCCTCTGGACCTCTCCGTGGACGAGACGCTGCACGAGTTGCTGGAAGCGGTGCAACAAACCGGGGCCAAGCGTGTGGTCATCGACTCCCTGATGGGGTTTGAGATGGCGCTCGCGCCTGCCTTCCGTCTGGACTTCCGTGAATCGCTCTACCGCCTGATCGCAACATTGACCGGTATCGGCGTCACCGTTTTCAGCACAATGGAACTGCCGGAGACCTTTACGGAATTTCGCTTTAGTCCGTACATGATCTCCTTTCTCACCGACGACATTATCCGGCTCCGCTATGTGGAAATCGATGGCGATCTTCGCAGCATCCTGGTCATCGTCAAGATGCGGGGGGGTAAGCATAGTAAGCAGATTCGAGAATATGAGATCACTGACAAGGGGATGGTGATAGGGAAGCATCTCAAAGGCTATCATGGCCTTATTACCGGCATTCCTGAGCAGATTTCCCCGTCTCTGTCGGATACGCCAACGCCAACCACATGAGGGTACAACGCGGGAGTAAGGGAAGCAACCCATATGGCAACAGAAGCGAATACAGAGACGAAGGAAACTGCCGCAGAGGAGACGCCGTACCCACTGCAACTCTGCCGCTATATGACCGAACGTTCGCCCCTCCCCATGATTGCTGCCGAGGGACTGACCCACATTGTGCGGTACGTGAACCCGGCTTTCTGCAGGCTGGTTGGTAAAACAAGTGGGGAAGTCATTGGCCGCCCCTTCGCTCTTGCCGTGCCCGAAGGCGAAGAGAATGGATGCGTGTCGCTTCTGGAGCGGGTATATCGCACCGGAGAGGCAGAGAATCTGGCCGATCAGGTGCACTCTCCTGGTACTCTACCTCCCGTCTACTGGTCGTATGCGGTCTGGGCGGTTCTGGATGCGCAGGAACGTCCGGCAGGGGTGATGATCCAGATCACGGATACGACCGAATCGGCGCAGAATCGCCTTGTGCTCGCCGCAATCAGCCAGGCGCTCATGCTCACCGGGGTACACCTCCACGAACTCTTGGAACTCTCGGAAGGAACCACGCGGAGTTTGCAGCAGGCGATGCGCGAAACCGATCACCGCGTCAAGAACAATCTGCAGGCCATCAGTTCGCTTCTGGATATACAGATCATGTCCGAAGAGGAAACGGTTCCTGTCCGAGACCTGATCCAGATACGCACCTACATCAAGACGATGTCGGTGATCCACGATATGCTCGTTCAGAATGTCAAGTATGATCCGACGGGAACTACAATGTCGGTCAGAGTGGCACTCCAAAAACTCATGCCGATGCTGCAACTGGTGGTCGGGGAAAATCGGGTCGAGTGGTACGCGGAGGAGGTACGCCTGCCCATCAAGCAGGGCATCTCCCTGGCCGTACTCATCAATGAACTCGTCAACAATGCGGTCAAGCACGGAGGCAGAACGGTAGAAGTACGCCTGGTGACTTCAGAGAGCATCGTAATGCTGGAAGTTTTCGATGATGGCCCTGGCTTCTCCGAAGCGTTCGATCCAAAAAGAGCGGCCAATTATGGCCTGGAACTGGTGGAAAGCGTCTGTCGGCTGGACTTGCGGGGCGTCACGACCTATGAGAACCGCTCAGAAGGCGGCGCGTGTGTCCGGATTACCTTTCCCCTATCGCACCAAGCTGTTGCCTCCACCGCCGGTATCAATGTAGCAAGAGAGAGTTTACCGCAATGACCAGTGACAAAAACCTTCCCACCAAACCCGACACGAATGCGGCAAAGACCTTATCCTTCGCCGTCTTACATTCCAATGAGATACCGGGAATGCCAGGCGAGCAGGGTTGGTTTTACAACACGCTCTTGAGCCTGGGAGATGCGATCATTGCCACCGATGAAGTGGGCAAATTCATCTTCATGAACCCGATAGCCGAGCGCCTGACGGGCTGGACACTTGCCCTGGCCCTCGGGCAGGAGGTTGCCGCTATCTACCAGACGATTGACGAGAACAGTGGAGAGGCTGTCCAGCGCTTCCTGGTGGACATTGCCCTAGGTGAGGATGTGATCGCCGTCCAGGTGGATATGGAACTGATCGCCCATGACGGTAGCCATATCTCCATTCACGATAGCGCCGCCCCCATCAAAAACGCGACAGGACAAACCACAGGAGTTGTCGTGGTGTTTCACGACACTACCCAACAACGCGACATGCACCGCAAAGTCGAGGAGTTCAATCACCGGCTACGCCAGGCGATGGCGGAGACGAACCATCGGGTCAAGAACAATCTTCAGGTGATTGCGGCACTCGTGGACTTACAAGCCGAGGAGAGCGACGGCGGCCTCTCCACCAGCGCCAGATAGAAGTTGGGTTTGCATATCCGCACCCTGGCGCAAATCCATGATTTTCTCACCGAAGAAGCCAAGACCAGTGAAGATCTCACCTATGTTTCGGCCGATGAGACACTCGCCAAGCTCATTCCGATGGTGCAGGCCACGGTTGCCAGGCGGCTTGTTTCCTTCACCGGAGACACGGTGCGCCTTCCTATCAAGCAAAACTCTTCGCTGGCCCTTATCGTGAATGAACTTGTCAGCAACGCCCTTAAGCATGGAAAGGGACAGGTGGAAGTGAATCTTACCCTCGAAAACGGCACGGTGAGCGTGGAAGTCCTCGACGATGGACCGGGCTTTCCCACCACGTTTGATATTGATAAGAACGCCAACAACGGCTTGATGCTGGTCGCAGGCCTTGCCAAAACAGACCTGTCAGGTCACATAGAATGTGGTACTCGCTCCGAAGGAGGCGGCTGTGTGGTTGTCCGGTTTCCGGTTTCAGTTGATGCGGCTCAATGAAGAAAGCGTTCTCGTACCGTTAGAACGCATTTGAACTTAAGCCGTACCATAAGAATAAGATCCCGCATGCTGATAGCGGGAGCAAACAGAGGTATAGAGGGAGGAAGTGTAAGATGCAGGAGCATACCGACGGCGAACGGCGGGGCAAAGATCTTATAGGGATGCCGGTGATAACCGTACAGGAGGGGCGCAAGGTCGGGGAGGTGACCGCACTCCTGGTGCGGCGGGAAGAGGCAACCGTGGCGGCCGTCCGCATTGGCAGTCAACTCGCTCCAGGTCCGGCGGTTCCATTCGGAAATTTACGGCTGGTGGGCGTTGATGTCATTCTGGTCGACAGCACATCCGCCCTGGAGCCCGCGCTTCCAACGGAGGTCGTGCGGGAGTTGGACGACGCAGTGACGGGGCGAGCGGTACTCACGGCTAGCGGGGAGCGGATCGGAACGATCTCTGGCTTCTGGGTGAACACAGACGACGGGCGCATCGCAGCCTACCGAGTGCGCCCTGAGGCGGGGTTGCTATCGCGCTTGACCAACTTGCTTCACCACGACACCTTTGAAGTGCCGGCCGAACAGGTACAGGCGTTGGGTATCTCTGCGCTTATCGTCATGGATAGTGTGGCGAACGTTGCAAGCGCGGGAACGTAGCCCACTCACGTGAACATCCGGAGTCAGAAGGGATGTTCGTGCCAGCGGCTGAGCGAAATGCTTCGTCAATCTTTCTGTCCTGTGCCGCAACGGATAGACGCAAATTGGTCTCTCTACCGACGTGGGGTATGTTCCAACATGTTTTGACAGCGCCTCGATAGAAGGGGCAGGAAGGGTCAGGCAGTAAGATCGACTCCACAATTTCATATCCCGCTTTCGATGCGGAGGCGCTCACAGGCATGGTGCGTGAGGCGCTCCGAATGCCCTCCTTCCGCATTGACGATTGGCGCTGCACCCCCCTTACGGGCCACATCAGCAATCCGGCGACAGGTGGGCTGTACCGAGTGACAGGAAGCGGACGACAGAACGGGCGGTCTGTGCCCTGGTCGCTCATCCTGAAGATCGTGCAACTGGCCCCGGATGCGCCGCAAGGATGGGGAACCGACCTTTTGCATTTTGGCTATTGGAAGCGGGAAGCGCTGGCCTATCAATCCGGGGTTCTGCAGCATCTTGGCGTGAACCTGCGCGCGCCAAGATGCTTTGGGGTGGAAGAGCAGCCGAATGGAAGCGTGTGGCTGTGGCTGGAAGAAATCCCCGAAAAGGGGCAGGCGGTCTGGCCTGCGATGTGCTATGGTCTGGCGGCTCGCCACTTTGGACAGTGGCAGGGACCTTATCTTGCCGACCAGCCCTTGCCCGTTGCTCCCTGGCTGCAGAGCGGTTGGCTGCGCTCCTGGGTGGAGCATTTCGAGTTCCTGGAAAACTATCTGTCGCTCCCCGAATTCTGGGACCATCCCCTTGTACACGCCGCCTTCCCGGTTCCTGTGGTGGACCGGCTGCTGAGACTATGGGCAGATCGTCAGGAATGGATGGATATTCTCGACCGCATGCCCATCACCCTGTGTCATTTCGATATCTGGCGACCGAACTTGCTCGCCTGTACCAATCCCGGTGGAAATGTCCAGACGGTGGCGCTGGATTGGCAGTGTATGGGGCTGGGACCGGCTGGAGAGGTCGGCAATTTGCTGCTCACAGCCCTGATGACCTTGGAGATAACTTCCCTGGATGCGAAGGTTTTGGACGCTGCCATCTGGGAGAGTTATCTTCAGGGCTTGCAGGAGAGCGGCTGGAATGGGGATCCCCAACAGGTGCGTTTCTGCTATACGGCTTACCCGGCTCTGCGATGGGGGCTGGTCTTTCCGATGTTGATGATTCTGCCCTATGTGCTCAATGAGAGCAAGCGCGCCGAGGCGGAAGCGAAATATGGGCAATCCATCGAGGAGTTGCTCAGCCAATGGGCCAATGCGCTCTATGTCCTTCTTGATTTGGGAGATGAGGCGCGCGGCCTTGCGGCAGCGCTTCGGGGCGGATCCGTATAAGGCTGGCTCGGAGCGCGCATCGGGGGTGCTTGAAGGAAGCGAGGGGCGTGTCCTTGCGGATCAAAGATGCCTGCCGTCAACGGTCCACCGAAGGCCGCGCCGGTGTCCAGGCCGATCTTGTTGCGATGGATGAGAGGTCGTCCTTTTCTCTGGGGCGTATGTCCAAACACGACGATCCGCCCGTCGAAATCAGCGCGGCTCGATAGGAACGGTTCACGGACCCAGAGCCGGGGATCTATGGTCCAGCCTTCGGACTCCCAGGTCCTACCAGGCGGCAGCAACCCGGCATGAACAAAATGATAACGCGGCGTGACATAGTCCATTTGTGTGGAGCGCAGAAACTCCCAGTGTGCCTGTGGGATCACCTCTAGCCAGTGTGTAAAGGAAGACTTGAAGTCAGTCAACGGACCCGCAGGGATACGCAAGAGTGAATAGTTGACCGTTTCGCACCAGTCTTGAAAGCCTGGCGGTTCGTAGGATAGAAGCGTTTCGGCTCCGCCGTTTTGCAGCCAGACAAGCGTCAGTTGGGCGCGTAAGGCTGGATCTGAGGCATCCGCGTTGGCGTCCAGCATGAGTTGCTCATGGTTACCGCGCAGGAAGATGGTATTAGCATGCTGATCCTTCCATTGCAGTAGCGTTTCGATCACGGCGCGGGCGTTCTCGCCCCGATCTATGTAGTCCCCAAGAAACACCACCGTATCCTCTGCGAGTAACGGCAGTGCGATGAGTTTGGTCAGCAAATCACAAAGCATGGCATGCTGCCCATGAATATCGCCAATCGCGTAAATCACTCCAGGTATCCAGCACTTCCTTTCAACGGCAGGCTCTGAAACCGTCGCGTCCTATAGTTTGACACGACACGCTGAGATTCCTAAACACAAGGCAAATGAGCGCACGGGCAGGCGGTTTTCCGGCCTCTGCCTGATTTTCAAGCCAAGCCTTTGCTTGCATGTCCCGAAGGAAATCAATTTTGCATATGGTCTTTAGAAGGTTTCTGACAACCCCTCCGCTGCCACATAGACAGTGAGCACGCTGTTCTTATGTGCGACCATGCGAGCGCAAGACGCTTCAAACGCATCCAACTCCTGGTCTGTGCGTTTGGGGTCATGATGGAACAGTGCCAGCCGTTTCACTTGCGCGGCAAGAGCCAGGCGTGTCGCCTGCACATAGGAAGAGTGGCCCCAGCCGCAATGCAAAGGCAACTCCTCCTCCGTGTATTGGGCGTCATGAATGAGCAGATCCGCTCCACGACACTCCTGTACATAGAAGTCCCACTCCGGACCTTCTGGTGGCAACTCATTATCCGTCAGATAGACGATCACATGCTTGCCCTCTGCAATCCGGAAGCCACGACCTCCTCCGGGATGCCGCAAGGGAAATGCCTGAATGCGTGCAGAGCCAATCTCTTCCCAGTCGTCGCAGAACTCCTCAAAGCTCAGCTTCGCCGCCAGAGCGGACAATGGGACAGGAAAATAGGTGCATTCCATCTGGTCGGAGAGGATCTGCTGGAGCCGTTTTGTTCCGAACGGGCAGCCGAGCACACGGATCTGACAGTCCTTGTCATAAGCAGGAGCGAAAAAAGGAAACCCTTGAATGTGGTCCCAGTGTCCATGGCTCAGCAGCAAGGTCATGTCGTGTTCGCCTTCGGAAGCCAGAACATCGCCCAGCGCTCGGATGCCTGTGCCGGCATCCAGTACTAAACGCGGACCGTGCTCCAGGCGAATGCTGACACAGGCCGTATTGCCGCCAAAACGCACGGTATCGGGACCCGGCGCGGGAGTAGACCCTCGTGTTCCCCAAAACGTCAGATGCATGCTGGTTGTTCTCCTGCGTCTTGTCTAAACCAGGAGACGGAGCTTGTTCGCTTCAGGTTCCCGCGTATAAACCTTCGCTCGTTTGTCACTCCCTTGGCTTCGATAACGCCGGAATAAGCGTCGATCCTTTTTTCTTTTTGATGGGCGAAACGATAACCGGGAGATCCGCAAAGGTTGTGGTTCAGTGTGAGATTCAAAGAGGCACTATTATGGCTCGATATTTACAACTATTTCTATCTCTTCGGGTTTTGTGCGGTACAGATAGGCTACAGCCTGGTATCCCGTGAATAGGCTTGCGAAAGGAAAGCCCCTCTCCTGCGTGGAAAGGGGCTGGAACTATACTAGCCGTGGCTTCTTCTTAGCACGCGTACTCGTCAGCAAACCCTTGACTACAGCGACCTTCTCATGCCGGTCCCGCAGATAGTCGCTGTCGAGCGTGACATAGATCATCGTCGTCTTCGGGTCCGTATGGCCTGCCTGCTGCTGGGCGAACAGAAGCCCGCCGTTCTCGTCCTTGGCACTGATCGTGATGCTGAAGCGCCTCTGGGAATGGTTGTTCATCTGATCGGGAAGCCCGGCCCACCGGATGATATTCTTGAGGCCGCGCAGGTAGTTCCCTTCGTTGCCCCTTCCTCCAGTCTCCGACATAAACAGCCAGCCCTCGTCCTGGCCTTCCGGCACTTTGCTTATCACTCTGTTGCGCACCTTCAGCCACTCGTCAATAGCCTCTGCGCAACTAGGCGATACCGGAAGCACCCGTGGTTGCCGCCCTTTGGCCTGACGGACGGTGAGTTGCCGCCCCTTCTCTGTTTTGCCGTAATCGCTGACTTGGAAGTTCATGATCTCACCGATGCGACAGGCGGTATCCAGCTTTACGAGTTCAATGGCATAGGCGCGATCCCGGTGGAAAGTGCGATTATTCGCGGAATGCCCCTTCGCCGACGTCCGGTTCTGGGTCTTGTCGTAGAAATTCAGCACCGCATCCAGCAAATCCCGCACATTCTCTTCGGTAGGCAGGTACTTATATGTCTTTGGGGCATTCCTGACCTTATACTCGGCCAGGGGATCGCGGCTTACGATGTCGTTCCTGGAACACCACTCGAAGAAGTGACAGGCCGCCAGTGCATCGTGGTGGAGCGTCGTCGGGGATTTGCCCTCGTCGCTGCGGTGGGCGAGGTAAGCATCGAGGTGGCGCTTGGTGAAGTCTTCGAGCGAAATTCTCTGGGGATTAGCCCAAATCATGAGTTTAGTCGTGTAGGAACGATACCATTTTGCCGTGCTGAGGTTGCGGACGGCGCGCGTGTGGAGGAAGAAGCTTTTGACGGCTTCTTCCCGGGGGACACAGTACTTTTGCGTGACCATTGGATTCCTTTTTACAAATAGGACATTCCCAGGTTTACAGGGAATGTCAATGTTTGTCAAGGAATGCCAACGGTTCAGGTTATGCCGCCTACCGGACTTGAACCAGTGACACGTGGATTTTCAGACCACAAAAAAACCTGTATTCCCAAACCTGTTGGGACCACAGCAGGCATGCATTTGCGAACCGTGACGTGTGGATTAGGATTTTGCCCCTAATTCCGTCCTGTAAATGCATCGTCGAAAGAGCAAGATTAAGGGAGTAGGCTACAGGGGCGGAAAACTCTTGCTCCAGAGGCAAGAGCTCTATCCACTGATGTGCGTGGTGGCGTTGCTAACCGTAAAAGCGAAACGGCACCCGATCTCTCGATAGCGTCAAACGCTTTCTGATAAGAGAACGAGCAAACACAAAAAAGCCCCTCGAATGTGGCGAGGAGCAAAAAATGGCAGTCGTCGCTATTGTGTGGTCGGATTGTCTACGGATCGCCCTCCACCCGCATGGCGGACGCCAAGACCGTCGCCGCCCGCTTCGGCATGGGCATCACGACCGAGGGCTTCTGGCACTCAAGTCTGGACTTTATCCGCAGGCAGATCGCCGAGTTCGAGCGACTGGTAAGATAGGCAACGAATGCGACCCCGCTTCTGGTCTACAGAGAGTTAACAGTCCCTTTTCGAAGGATTTCGAAAAGGGACTGCTTATGTCCTATTCCCAGCCTGCCGTTTATTGTATGTTTGAGACCCATCCGTGGCTCTGCTTCGTTAAGAATTCCTTTAGACCTTAATAACCCATCCTTAGACTTTCTTTAGGCGTTTGAGGGAATATTGTCACAAGATCGCGGGTCTGTAAGGACTGCCGCGGAGACACGGGTTATTTTGATCCGTGCGATACCTTTTCAAGGGGATAAAAATATGAGCCAGAGCCAATTACTATCGCGACCAACCGAGAAGCAACCCCGTTCCGCCTTAGCGCCGGGCACACAGGCACCGGATTTCACGCTACACACAACTCCGGATCAGTGTGTATCGCTCTCCGACTTTCGCGGCCAACCCATTATCCTGTGTTTCTATCCTGCCGATTGGTCTCCGGTCTGCGGGGATCAGGTGGTACTCTACAACGAAGTCCTCGCGGAGTTCAAGCGTCACCAGGCCGCGTTAGTGGGAATCTCCGTGGACGGCGTCTGGTGTCACATGGCTTTTGCTCGCGACCGCAAACTCCAGTTTCCCCTCCTGTCCGACTTTGAACCCAAGGGGGCGGTCGCTTGCACCTATGGTGTCTATCGTGTTCAAGACGGCATAACCGAGCGCGCCCTGTTCGTCATTGACGGGGAGGGCATCATTCGTTGGAGTTATGTCTCTCCCATCGGGATCAATCCGGGGGCGGACGGCATTCTTACCGCCCTGGAAGACCTCGATACGAAACCTGCCGGAAAGGAGTGAAGCCATGTCTCGTTTAATGCTGCCGGTCAGTGACCATGACCATATCCAAGGGCCAGACAATGCTGCCGTGACGGTGGTCGAGTACGGCGATTATGAGTGTCCCCACTGCGGGAAAGCCCATTACATCGTTAAGGCAATTCAACGGCATTTGGGCAACCAAATGCGCTTTGTGTTCCGTAACTTTCCCCTCACGCAGATCCATCCGAACGCTCAGCACGCTGCCGAAGCCGCCGAAGCCGCAGGCACACAGGGGCGGTTCTGGGAGATGCACGACATGTTGTTTGAGCATCAGAACGCCTTAGACGATGTTTATCTGCTGGTCTATGCGACCGCTCTGGGGTTGGACAAGGAGCAGTTCGAGCAGGACATGCGGTTTCACACCTATGCCGAGCGTGTACGAGAGGATTTCCTGTCGGGGGTGCGTAGCGGCGTCAACGGTACTCCCACCTTCTTCATCAACGGGGAACGCCACGAGGGCTCCTGGGATGTAGAGACGTTGACGAGAGCGATCCTGGGAAATGTTGGAGCCGGGGTGAGATAGAGATCGGTCCGGCAAATTGCCGATGTTCAGGCCGGAATAGAGGATTGAGAGGTTGTTACACAGGCGCTGGTTCTTGCGAAACCAGCGCCTGTGTTGTTTGGCGTATGTTTTTTCTTCGTCAGCGCTGTTCGCGCTGAGACAACCGCTTGAAGAAAGACGCTACCCTCTCCTTCAGTTTGGAGAACACGGAGCTGGTGTCGGTACTGCCCTGAAGCTGCTTCAGAAGATCGGCGATGTCTTTGTCGAGGGCCGCATATTCCGGATCGTTGCCCAGATACCCCAGCTCCCGGGATCGGTCGAGTTCATGCCGGGCCACATCCAGAAGTTTCTGTGCTCCAGCCTTGTCTGTGTCGCGTATAGCCTGCGCGGCGTCAATCGCCGCTTGCGCCAGAACGACAGGGATCGGGGTGACCAGGTCAATAGCTAATAGGGTGTTGAGAGCGGTCAGGAGTACCGTAGCGGCCTCTTTATTATTTTTCTGGTCGAGCAGCTTTGCGGCCTGCGTAAGTGCAGCCGGATAGGTCGCGAGGGGTAAGTGGTAGGTGCGCGTGTGGATCTCGCTGGTCATGCCGAAGAGCAGCACACGGGCATCCGGAAAGTCCTTGATACTGACCGCCGTCGCTACATCTGCGGCACGTTTCTTGATTGAGGGAATGTCGAGGGGAGCGGCATCTATGACGTCCACATCCGAAGCAACGGGGATGAGCGCGGCCGCGGAGTTGCGGGCCAGCAGGGTATTGATCTTGTCGGTAGCCCGCTCGATGGCCGCAAGCGCTTCGTCGTTTTTGTTTTCCGTGATGGCCCGGAGCGCCTTGTGAGTCTCATCCACTGCGGCGATAGCGTCCTTGTCGAGGGTACTCTCAGCCTGCTGCTGGGCCTCCTTGCGTCGTTGCTCGATGTCAGGCCGTGCCTGTTGCTTGGTTTCTCTCCACTGCCCTGCTGCATCAGTCTGGGCGGATGTCTGGGTCGCCGACGGAGTCTGCGTCTGGGAAGCCGGAGATACGGTGTTTGCTTCCTGAGCGCGGTTGTTGCACGCGCTCAGCCCCAGGCATACAGCCAGCGAGATCATGGTCAGAGGGACCAGAATAGCTCTTGTGTTTTTCATCGCGGTTTCCTCTTTATCTGTCGTTTCGGATTTGCTGCTTCCGCCCACAGGGCGAAAAGCGACGAGGCTACCGGAACTGTACCCAGAAGTGTCTGAGGGAAGACTAAAGAGCGGGAGTACGAATCCAAATGAATTCTAAAGGAGAGCCAAAGCTTTCTTTATAGCGTCAGGGTAACAGAGGGAGCGGACGAGAGGGGCGAAAGGCCCTCGCCCCTACGGATCGGCGGAGAATTGATACCCGATGCCGGGTTCGGTGAGGATGTGGTGGGGTGCACCGGGATGTGCTTCCAGCTTGCGACGCAGTTGGCTGACGAAGACATGTAGATACTGAGTGTCGTCGGCGGACTCCGTCCCCCAGATGCGGGTTAGAAGTTCGCGGTGGGTGAGAACACGTCCTGCATACATCGCCATGACGCGCAGTAGTTCGTATTCGGTCGGAGTGAGGTGGAGGGGGCGATCCGCCAGGAACACATGGCGGTTGACCAGGTCCAGGGTCAGGTTGCGAAAGCTTAGGGAGGTTGCGGGAGCAGACACGGCAGCCCAGTCGCGGGCGCGTCTCAGTACCGCTCGTATCCGTGCGAGCAGTTCGGACATAAGGATCGGTTTCGTTACACAGTCATCCGCACCGATGTCCAGCACTTCCACCGTACGTCGCTGTTCCTCCTGACCGTCAAGGGCGATGATGGGCGTTCGCGTCCATTCACGCAGCCGCCGACAGGTCTCCATTCCGGTGATATCCGGCAGGTTCATATCGAGCAGGATCAGGTCCGGCTCAATCTCCGCGGTGGTGAGGATGGCGTCTTCGCCCCGCTCTGACAGATGAACGTTAAATTCCTGGGCCAGCAGTTGGGCGCGAAGCAGACGCTGGAATTTTGGGTCGTTGTCAACAACCAGGATTTTCTCCTTTTTCATTGGACACTTCTCCCAATGCCGGCATACTTGATCTCTGGATAGATGCCATCACATTGTACTGCCGCTTCGGCTTCCTGTGGCCCATCGTTAGTGCAGATTTCCCCTCTCCTATATGGGGGAATGCCGCTATAACTTCCGATGGGTTTTCCTTTTCCTAACAAAGTTAGAAACGGAGTATGCCCTTAGGTCAGTGATAAGACTCTCCCTTTGGCAGACTACATGGCGCGGGCTTAGCCGTAGCATAGGCATGGGACAACATCTCGCAATCCGGGTTCCTTGAAGAACCGGGAATAAAACCGCCAAGACGCCGTAAATCCCATACTAAGGCGAGAGGCTTTACGCCGGTTTTGCCGGACGCTCCAGGCTTTTCCGGTGCGGATCGAGATTCAGGCTGCTATCCAGGAAAGGAATTTCATGAACAGGGAACACGAACCGAGAGCCAACCCGAGAAGGCCGCAGGATGCGACAGCAATGGAACAGAGATTGCGGCAATGGGAGCCTCTCGCCCGCCAACTGGCCCGTCGCTTCGCCGACTGTGCCGAGTGCGAGGACCTGGAGCAGGTCGCTCGCTTCGCCCTGTGGCAGGCAGTTCAGCGGTTTGACCCCACGCGTGGTTGTCAGTTCTACACCTTCGCGGTTCCCACGATTGTGGGGGCTTTGCAGCGTTATCTGCGTGACCGGAGATCGTCCATTCGTATCCCGCGTCGCTATTGGGATCTGCGTCACCACATGAAGCGGATGGAGGATGTCCTGGCGCAGGCGCTGGAGCGTGAACCCAGTATCGCGGAGTTGTCCGCCCGGACTGGCGTGAGCGAAGAGGAGGTCGCGGGCGCGATAGGCGTTCAGGATCTGTTGTATCCTGTATCTCTGGAGGAGGTATATGAGGGATCGGAGGGCGAAGCGACACAGGCGTTGGCCGAGCGGATCGGAGCGATAGATCCCGTGTTCGAGGCGACGGAGCAACGCATCGTTGTTCGCCAGGCAGTAGAGGAGTTGCCATCGGAGTTGCGCAACATTCTCGAACAGCGTTACTTTCTGGGAGCGACTCCGCAGGAGGTCGCACGACAATTGGGGATCGCACAGATTCAGGTTGCCCGCCTGGAACGGCGGGCGCTGGCACGCTTACGTCTGGCGTTGCGCGAAACGTTTGATTGGGGACCGGAAAAGTCCGGTCCGACGCTGCATCTATCCCAAACGCGCCCGGCGGTCAGTCTACCGACACGATCCCGAGTCGGAGGGCTTTAACCAGCATATGCGTCGGATTGTAAGCGTCCAGCTTCGACTGAATCCGGCGTATACTGGCCCGAACGAGACTCGCGCTCCAACCCATTGCGTCGCCGATCTGCCGGGTGTTCTTGCCGGCAGCAAGGAGACGAAGGCATGCCAATTCCTCCTCGGATAGGTGCCTGCCGGCCCGGTAATTCCCCCAGTGTTTGACAGTTTCCTGGGAGAGCCACGATTTTCCCACATGGAGAGTTCGGATCGCATAGATGATCTCTTCCCCTTCCGCCGTTCGGAGCACACAGCCGACGGCGCCTGCATCCAGCGCCTGGCAGAGGTTCGCGCCTGCCTCGTCGGTACTCAAAAGCAGGATGCGCCCGGAGGGATCCGCCCGACGAATCTGCCTCACGGCCTGATCGGGAAATGTATTGGGCAGGTTAAGATCCAGCAGGATCACATTCGGCCGCTCGATCCGACAGAGGGGGAGAGTCTGCTCAAGATTTGCGACCGCTGCCACTAAGTCCATATCCGGCTGACCGCCGATCATCGCCCGCAGCCCAAGGCGGGCCACCGGATGATTGTCCACAATGAGAATACGAATCCGGGTTGACAAAGGTGACCTACTCCTTCCCTGCCTCCCCAGGAACAGGAGAGGGGCGCTGTCGGGCAGAGTGTTTGTCAGCTCTCAGGCTTTCATTCCAGTTGCACCAGGCCGCGTTTGAGCGCGGAGACGACGGCCTGCGTGCGGTCACTGACCCCCAATTTGCTCAGGATATTGTTGACATGCGACTTGACGGTGCCCTCGGTGATGAAGAGATCGTCGCCGATTTCCCGGTTCGATTCCCCGGAGGTCATCAGGCGAAGCACTTCAAACTCCCTATGGGTCAGATTGGGATAGAGCATGGAGTCGAGCAACTTATTGCAGATCGCCTCGGGCAGATGCCGGTTCCCCAGATAGACCGACCGAATGGCCTCCACCAGCTCTGCCGGGGGAGCATCTTTGAGAAGGTAGGCTTTCGCGCCGGCCCGCAGGCTTCGGGAGATGTCTTCATCCCGATCAAACGTCGTCAACACCAGGAGGGCGGCGCGCGGGAACTCTCTATGGATCTCTGTGATGGTCGCGACGCCATCCAGTTCGGGCATTTTAAGATCAATAAGGGCGACGTGGGGCCGCTCGCGCCGGTACATGTCCACCGCTTCGCGCCCGTTTTTCGCCTGGGCGACGACGATCATACCAGGCTCGGTATCAATGATAACGGCCAGCCCCTGTCGCACCACCGGGTGGTCATCCGCGATCAAGATGCGGATGGGTTGCCCTTCTTCCATTGCCCCTCGCTTTCGTCCTTATCGCCCCTTCCATAATGCGGCGCATCCGATGCGCCTGCTCTCATTTTACCGGAAACGCCATGCTTCCCGCTCATTAAAGCGATGGACATTGGCGACTAACTTTCATTATAGAGATTCCTGTCACTGTGGGTAGGAAAACAGACGTGCTGGTAACCAACAGAAGACACCTGCGTAGAAATTGAGGAATTATACAACGCAGAATCGCAGCGACCCAGGACAATTGCATCTGACTCCGGCAAGGGAGGTTTTCCATGAGCAATGCCAATCGGGATATACGACTGACAGGCGTCACGCTGCACCTCACACGATATATTTGCGTCTTTTTTGAGGGTCAACCGGACGAACGCCTGAAGGAACTGCCTTCTTGTCCCCCAAGGGTTGCGTACGCGAGACATCCGGATGTTTGAGGAAAATGGCAAAGCGCGGGAACACAACGAGCGTGACATGGACGATTTTTTTGAGAATGCGGCTGTCGGACTGCATTGGCTGGATCCTGACGGGATCATTCTGCGGGCCAACCGGGCCGATCTGGAGCTTCTGGGTTATACGCGAAGCGAGTACGTCGGCCACAACATCGCGGAGTTCCATGTTTCCCAGGAAACCATCCAGCATATGCTCAGGCGCCTGTCGGAAAGGGAGACCGTACGCGACTATGAGGCGCAGTTGCGGTGCAAGGACGACTCAATCAAGCACGTTCTGATCGACTCGAATGTGTTGTGGGAGGGGGATCGCTTCATCCATTCGCGGTGCGTTATCCGTGATATCACGGCGCAGAAGCGGGCGCAAGAGGCGTTGCGGGCGAGTGAGACCCGCTTCCGGCAATTGAGCGAAGAGTTGGAGCAACGGGTTCGCGAGCGGACAGAGGAGTTGACCAAGAGCATCCAGGCGCTGAACCTCGAAGTGGAGGAGCGCCAACAGGCGGAACGAGCCTCCCATGTACAGTTAGATATGCTGATCCATACGACCGAGCAGTTGACCAGAGATCGCCCACTCGATGAGTTCCCCGGCCTCGTCCTCGCTTCCATTGTGGATCAGCTCGACGCCTACGGCGGCTCCCTATGGGTTTATGACGAGATAGCAGAAGTCGCAGAGATGGTCCTCTACTACGAAGATGGGCAGATCATTCTTCGCGAGACAACAGAACACCTGCCGATGCCACACCAGGTAGATCATTCCAGCCTCCCAGTCTGGGAGGAAATGAAAGGACGCCTGCTTCGCGACGCATGTTTCCTGCTGAATGCTGCGGATAAGGAGATGTTTCTGGACCCAGACACGCGCAGTTACCATGAAGCGAGAGATCTTCAAACGCTGCTGGTGGTTCCGCTGCTCCTCCATGGCAGGCTTATGGGATACTGTCGGCTTGGCAGCAAACGCCAGGAAGAGTATGGGGCTCGCGATCTGGAACTCGCCCAGGCGCTGGCACATCAGGCAATGCTCGCGATACAATGGACCCGCCTGGCAGAACAGGCACGCGAGGCGGCGGTGCTGCATGAACGGGAGGCAGCGGCGGCGAAGCGCGTCGCAGAGCTGGACCGAGCCAACCAGGCACTGGTTCATACGCTGGATGCTCTGGCCGATGCGCCCGAACTAACCCCCTTCCTCGAAACGGTGATCGCCGCCATCACCGAGCAGTTGGGGGCCGTTTCGTCCATTCTCGTGTTGTACGATTGGGCAGAGGGCACTCTGCGTCTGGAACTTCTTTACCAGGAGGGCCGCATCGTTTCCGCCGCAGAAGCCGGATATCCCAAAACCACCGCAGGCATCCGGGAGGGAATGGACCATCCCGACTGGAAGAGCGTCAACCAGGAGGGCCAGGCTATAGTGCATGATGTGGAGACGAGCACGCTGATACCGCCGGAGATCCGCAGCCATCTGACCACACAGGGCGTAAAGCAACTTGTGATGGTTCCGCTCGCGCTCGGCGGTGAGGTGATCGGAGTGTTCAGCGCCCGTCTCACCGATACGGAGCCTATCCCGCCGGAGAAGCTGGCTCTTGCACATGCGCTTGCCCACCAGGCGACGCTCGCCATTCAATTATCGCACCTGGCGAAACAGGCGCAACAGACGGCGGTGCTAGAGGAGCGCAACCGTATGGCCCGCGAGATCCACGATACGCTGGCGCAGGCGTTCACCGGGATCCTGATGCAGTTGGGCGCTGCCGAACGCCTTCTGGCGGACGATCCCGTGCGCGGGATGGCGCATTTTCAGAGTATCCGTGATCTCGCACGCCAGGGGCTGGCGGAGGCACGGCGGTCCGTACAGGCGCTGCGCCCGCAGGCGCTGGAACAGGGGGATCTCGCCGATGCGCTCGCCCGGATGGTCGAGCAATTCAATCCCGATCGGATGCCCTGGCTTCAGTTTCTCCTGAGCGGTACACAACGTGAGCTTCCGCCCGACGTCGCAGGTCACCTCCTACGGATCGGACAGGAGGCGCTCACCAATGCCCTGCGCCATGCGTCGGCGAGCATGATCTCCATCCAGCTTCGGTTTGAGGAGGCTGAGGTTAGGCTGAGCGTGCAGGATAACGGAGTGGGTTTTAACGTCAGGTCTCAGGAGAGCAAGGAGGGGTTCGGATTGACGGGGATTCGGGAGCGGGCGAGCCTCATCGGCGCGGAAGTGACTCTTACAAGCTGGCCGAATCAAGGAACGCACGTAGACGTCTTATGGCGAGGGGGTGATGAGGCGATAAGGTGAGGCGAATTACCCCCTCACCACCCGCTCCGAGAAGCGGCTCAGGCCGCCATTGCCATTCCATGCATCTGCACATCCGTTTGGCCGGACGTTTGCAGGATCTCACGCGCCTTTTCGACCTCTGCCTGCGTGCCACGCACCACCAACAGGAACTCCCCGGCTTCCAGGCGGGCCTGGTACTTGAGGGCTTGCTCCTTTGACAATCCCATCGCCATCAGGCCGCTCACCAGGGCGCCGATACCGGCTCCGCCAACAGCTCCCGCGACCATACCTGCCAGCGGTCCCAGTACGACAAGGGGGCCGATGATTGGAAAGAGGAAATAGCCAAAGCCCATGAAAAGGCCGAACAGGCCTCCGAGCCAGGCTCCTTCTCGCGCGCCTTCCAGGGCGGCATCGCCGGGCTGATAGTAACCCTGCACGTCTTCACGCACTCGCCAGTCCTTTCCGATAATGGAGACCTTGTTCATCGGAATGCCGCCTCTCTGCAAAAGGCGCACCGCCTCTTCGGCGTCGGCATGGTTGCGAAAAACCGCTACTACGGATTGGTCCGCTGTCTGATCCATGTTACCTTTCCTCTCATCGTAGGTTCTGCTTCCCGCATATTTCGGTAAAGCGGGAATCGGTTGAAGTAGTAAGATCGTCTTCGTATTGTCTGCCGCCTCGATTTCGATGGCATCGCTCTCTCCATCGCCTCCGGTTCGGAGCCAAATGCGTTCAGGATGTTCGATCCGATGCTCCGCATGAGCGTCGGGATCCGTTCCCAGCAGGAGGGTGATGCTTCCCCTCTCACTGCCTCTGTCGTCAAAGGAGATTCCTACAAACGGCAGCGCTCTGGCCTCCTCCTGCGCTCCCAGGTCGGGGCTGATCACCTCAACGGTTGCGACGGTACCCTGATGATGCTTGCTGAATTCATCGGCGAACGCCTGCCAGTCTGGAGCGGCTATCTCACGCGTTATCATAACGGTTCTCTCCTTTCTTGATCCACAACCTCCTGCCGTTCACGCGCCTGGTTACCCTTGTCAATGCGTGCTGGTATCGGAGACATCGTCGTTCAGCCGCTGGGTCCAGCGATCCAGAGCGAGCAAACTGCCGAGCACGACCAGAAGCACACTGTTGCCCAGAACATCTTGCCAACCATGGCCGTTCATGCCGCTCAGGATCAGACTTTGCAGGATGCTGACGATCGCTACCTCCAGCATCAGGGCCACGGAAACGCGGTGTTCCCGCAGATAGAAAATGAGCGTGCGGTACAGTTCGGTCAGGATGAGCACATAGACGATCTGCGAGAGCAGATAGGCAGACGAGGCGTGTTCCCAGGCTGTCATCTGAAACAGTCGCCAGAGGGCCTGCAGCGTGATGATGGTCAGGAGAATCGTGAGTAGGATCATCACGAGGTCCTGTCCTGTCTCTAACGTCCGGCGCAACGTTTGATGCACCTGTGTATAGGGCACCGAAAAATGGGCTGGATCTTCGGTCGGTGTGGGCGTGTGCCTATCGGAAACTGCCATAAAAACAAGGGCACGGGACTGTCGCGTAAGCGCAACAGGGGCAGCAGCATCCCGCGCCTTCCCCCTTTCAGGAATGGTTCGCACTGGCTTTTCAGTTTCTTTATACGATAACCAGGTTCTTCCGCAATAGGGATATTCCCAAACCGACTAAAGAAGAACTAAAGAGGGAGGGGGTTGCCCTAAAGGGATTCTAAAGATTTCCTGTGGGGAAATCTTTAGAATCCCTTTAGAATGACATGCCGTCTCTTTAGCCCTTCCTTAGTCGCTTCAGCATATCCTGTTTACGGTCCCGCACCGAAAGGTCGGAAGGGACAGCAAGGTATCGCGCGCCATCATCCAGAGGTTGGGATGTCAAAGCCGCACTGCTGACGCGAGAGCAGGCAGCTTGCCGTTGTTCCGGCTTTGTGGACAACTACATCAAGAAGTACAACGCCGAGCGGGCGCCAAGCAAGTGTATGGGGTGAAAGCCGTCGCCAATGACCTGGAAGTGAAGCTGCCGTCCGAGAACGAGCGACTCGATCCTGACATTGCCAAAGCGGCGGTCCAGGCGCTGGAGTCGCGCTTCCTGTTGCCGCACGATCAGATCAAGATGACGGTGCGGAACGGCTGGATTACGCTGGAGGGGAATGTCAAATGGTATTTCCAGAAGGAGTCGGCCGAGTCGGCGGTGCGCGATCTGAAGGGAGTGAAAGGGGTCACGAACCTGATCATGGTCAAGCCGCCCGTCTCCGCACAGGATGTGAAGGCCAAAGTCGAGGACTATATCACAGTTGCGCCTTAACCCGGAGAGCAAAGCGGAAGTGGCAGCAACGCTGTTGCCACTTCCACACCGGCGACAGCTAGAACAGGGTATTGCAGGGTTTATATAACAAGAGGAACGGGTATAGATATGATTACGCAATTGGCGCGATATTGGTGGGCGCTCGCATTGCGCGGGCTGTGTGGAATACTGTTCGGCCTGGCAGCCTTTTTCTGGCCGGGAATCACCCTCACTGTTTTGATGGCTTTCTTCGGCGGCTATGCTCTGGTGGACGGCATCTTTGCTATCGTTGCGGCCGTCGCCGCTGCCAGACAGCACGAACGCTGGTCAAGCTTGCTCTTGGAAGGGATCGTGGGGATCGCCCTGGCGCTGGTGACTTTCTTCTGGCCCGGGATCACAGCGGTTGCGCTCGTGTACGTCGTTGCCTTCTGGGCGATCGTCACCGGCATTCTTGAGATTGCGGCGGCAATCCGCCTGCGGAAGGAGATTGCTGGAGAGTGGATGCTGGGGCTGAGCGGCGTGCTCTCACTGATACTGGGGGCTCTGCTGTTTTTTATGCCGTATGCGGGGGCTATCGGATTGATCTGGGTGATGGGAAGCTATGCGATGGTGTTCGGCGTGTTGCTCCTGATGCTCGCTTTTCGGCTGAGAACCTTCGGGCAGCACCTCCGGACGCCGATTGCTACCTGACACCCCGTGGCGCAAATCGATTCTCTAGAGATTGGGAGAGAATAAGATGATAGGCGAAACATGCGAAGCCGCCACGGACACTCCGGGGCGCTGGGAGTTACGGATCGGCGCGACCGTCTATGCGACGGACGATGTGCCTGGGAAACTGCGCCAGGTGATTGTCTCTCCCGGAACCCAGCGGGTGATAGCGCTGTTGGTTGGCGGAGGGTTTGCGGCGCCGGAGTATTTGATTCCCATCGAGGCGGTTCAGAAGGCCGACGAGGAGCAGATCCAGCTTTCATGGACGATGGACGAGGTCCGAACGCGCGGGCAGTATGATGCCGCACACTTCTACTCGCCCGCGCGTTCGCTGGTAGGCTATGCGCCGGGCGAGGCGGCGGTCTCGTTGCGAGGAAACGCAGGGACAAAGCCCTTTACCCTGGCTCCTATCCAGGTGGGTCTGAAGGTGGTCGCGCTGGATGGAGAAGTAGGGCATGTGAGCCGGGTCCTTGTAGACGCCGCGACTGACCAGATCAGCCACTTTGTCATTCATCAGGGCCTCCTGTTTCCGCAGGAACGGCTGGTGCCGGCGGACTGGGTCAGCAGCATCACTACAGAGGTCATTACCCTGGCGGTTCCGCGCTCCGACCTGTCTGCCCTGCCGGAATACCGTCCGGATGAGGAGTTGACGGCAGAGATCATCAATGTGTGGATGGCGGACCCGGCCGTTCAGGCGATACTGACCTACTCCGACGTACGCGCCACGGTACACGACAGCGTCGCGGTCCTGGAAGGCTATGTGTGGTCCTCCGCCCAGCGTCGGCGGTTGGAAGCAATGGCGCGGAGCGTGCCCGGCGTTCTTGGGATCTGCAATAAAATAGTTGCCGACGATGAACTGTACGAAGCCGTGACTAGGGCGCTTGCCGAGGACCCACGGACATGGGAACGCGACATTCGGGTGCAGAGCTATCTGGGTATCATCCATCTGCATGGCGCTGTGCCGGATAAAGAGACCCGCGCAGCAGCCGCGCGGGTGGCGGCCCAGGTTCCGGAGGTGAAGGACGTGATTAACCTTGTGGAGGTCACCGGACACACGGGGACCGAAGGGTAACAATCACCCGGCAAAAGCAGGAGTTTTCACTCTAGCTCTTCAGACGGGCCTGACCATCCGGGAACTGGCTCGCAGTCGTGATTTCTCAGCACAGCGCCCAGGAGGAGAGAATGCAGGAGGAGAGAATGCCGGAACAGCCCGAAACTCACCGAGTTGACGCGGTGCAGGCGCGGATGGGGTACGCAATCCAGAGTCTCCAGAAGCTTGTCCCGCACACTTCGAAACGCCTGGCGCAAAATGTAAACGAACTCTTCCAGCAGGAGTTGACCTTCGGCGACCGGGTGGCGATCTGGGTGGCGCGCGGGATCGGGAGCTGGACCTTTATCATTGTCCAATCCCTTTTCCTCGCCGGCTGGGCCAGCTTGAATGTGGTGGGATGGGTGAAGCACTGGGATCCCTACCCGTTTATCCTGATGAACCTGTTTCTCAGCCTGCAGGCCGCTTATACCGCGCCGCTGATCATGATGGCGCAGAATCAGGAAGACGCCAAATATCGCCTTATGCTGCAGGAAGACTTCGAGACGAACCGGCGCGCGGAGGAGGAAGTCCAGCAGATTCTAAACCTCCTGGAACAGCACGGCCATCTGCTCGAACTGCTGCTTGAGGAACGGGGCAATGCAAAGAAAGAGGAGACATAGGGGCATCCCTCTCACCCACTCCACGGCGCTGCAAACAGTGCCCCGCCCCTGGGAACGGGAGGGAGGTTTCGTAAAGGATTTGCCGTGGTGCATTAAGATGCTTTCGCACTTCATAGGAGGGTAAGGATTATGGCTAAAGCGGTCGGTATTGATCTGGGCACGACGAATTCGGTGATCGCCGTGATGGAAGGCGGGAAACCCACCGTCATCGCCAATGCGGAGGGCAGCCGCACAACCCCTTCGGTCGTCGCATTCACCAAAGACGGGCAGCGCCTCGTGGGCCAATTGGCCAAGCGCCAGGCGGTGATGAACCCCGAGGCGACCATCTATTCGGCGAAGCGCTTCATCGGGCGCAAGTGGAACGAGGTGGAATCGGAAAGCAAGACCGTACCCTACAAGGTGGTTCGCGGCCCCAACGATGCGGTCCGTTTCGATATCCGTGGCAAGCAGTATGCGCCCGAAGAGATCTCGGCAGCGGTGCTGAGCAAACTGGTCGAGGATGCAAGCAAGTACCTGGGCGAGAAGATCAAGGATGCGGTCATTACGGTACCGGCCTACTTCAACGATGCCCAGCGACAGGCCACCAAGGACGCCGGCCAGATCGCCGGGCTGAACGTGCTGCGTATCATCAACGAGCCTACGGCGGCTGCGCTGGCGTATGGGCTGGATAAAAAGAAGAACGAGACCATTCTTGTCTTCGACCTGGGCGGGGGCACTTTCGATGTCTCCATTCTGGACGTGGGCGAGGGCGTTTTCGAGGTCAAATCCACCAGCGGCGATGGCCATCTGGGTGGCGATGACTTCGACAAGCGAATCGTGAACTGGGCTGCAGAAGCGTTTCAAAAGACGGAAGGCATTGATCTCAGGAATGACCGTCAGGCGTTGCAGCGGTTGACGGACGCGGCGGAGAAGGCGAAGATCGAGCTTTCTTCCATGGCGCAGACCGAACTCAACCTGCCGTTCATCTCTGCGGACGCTGGTGGTCCCAAGCATCTCAACCTCACGCTGACACGGTCACAGTTCGACGAACTGTCTCGCGACCTGGTGGAGCGCTGCCGCGGCCCGGTCGAGCGCGCCCTGGCCGACGCGAAGTTGACGCCGGATGACCTGGACGAGGTGATTCTGGTCGGCGGCTCCACACGCATTCCGGCGGTACAGGAGCTAGTGAAGCGGCTGACCGGCGGCAAGCAACCCAACCAGAGCGTAAACCCGGACGAGGTCGTGGCCGTGGGCGCGGCGATTCAGGCGGGAGTCCTGGCGGGCGAAGTCGAGAACGTTGTTTTGCTGGATGTGACCCCGCTGTCGCTGGGCGTGGAGACGATGGGCGGGGTAATGACCAAGCTCATCGAGCGCAACACCACCATTCCGACCCGCAAAAGCGAGATCTTCTCGACGGCCGAAGACAACCAGAGCGCCGTGGACATAGTGGTACTGCAGGGCGAGCGTGAGATGGCGCGCGACAACCGCCAGTTGGGGCGTTTTCGTCTGGAAGGGATTCGCCCCGCCCCGCGTGGTATGCCGCAGGTCGAGGTGACGTTCGATCTGGACGCGAACGGCATACTCCATGTGACCGCTACGGACAAAGACACCGGCAAGGAGCAGAAGATCACCATTAGCGGCTCGACAAGCCTGGACAAATCCGAGATCGAGCGGATGGTGCAGGACGCCCAACAGCATGCGGACGAGGACAAGCGGCACAGGGAGGAGGCCGAGATCCGCAATAAGGCCGACTCACTGGCATACCAGGTCGAGCGGCAATTGCGGGATCTGGGCGAACGCGCCCCCATGCATGTCAAAGCGCGGGCCGAGCAGTTGGTCTCTGACATGCGGAAAGCGCTTCAGGAGAACGCGGGGATAGATCGGCTGCGCACCCTCATCAGTGACATTGAGCAGGTCTCTCAGGGCCTGAGCGAGGCGGGCTATCAGCAGGCGTCGGGAGATGGACATGAGAGTCGAGACGGCCGCCAGGGTACACAAGAAGCGGGCAGTGAAGACGTCATAGATGCCGAGTTCACCCCACGGACATGAGAGGGGGCAGACGGAGATGCAGTACAGAGGCAAGGATCAGGCGGCGACGGCCCCTCCTCCCGACCAGCAGGTGGGGGAAGAGGAAGCGGCCCGAATGACGGCGCGTGCGGACGCGGAGTTGGCCCACGCCCAGGATCAGGCAAGGCGTGCTCTCGCGGATCTAGACAACTACCGGAAGCGCTTCGAGCGGGAGCTGGAGCGCCTCCGCGCCCAGGATCGCGAAACGCTGCTGCGCGATCTGCTGCCTGTCGTGGACAATCTGGAACGCGCATTGGCCACGGCGGACCTGGACGCTCCGATCTCCCGCGCGGGGATCGAGGCGGTGCATCGGCAGCTCCTGGGAGTGCTGAAGCGGTATGGGGTCGAGACGGTGGAGGCGAAAGGGAAGCCGTACGAGCCGGAATGGCATGAGGTCATTGGCACGGCGCAGACAGGCGCAAACGAGGGCACGGTCACCGAGGTCACCGAGCCGGGATACCGTATGGGAGCGCACTGCCTGCGCCCTGCCCGGGTGATCGTCGAGAAACTAGGGATGGATACCTGAGAGAAAATGGCAACCACGTTTCAGGACTATTATGCAACCTTAGGAGTCGCGCGCGACGCTACCCCGGAGCAGATCCAGGCAGCATACCGCAAGCTCGCCCGTAAGTACCATCCCGACGTCAATAAGGCGCCGGACGCCGAGGAGAAGTTCAAGCAGATCAATGAGGCGAACGAGGTGCTGCGCGATCCGGAGAAGCGGCGCAAATACGACGCGCTTGGGGCTAACTGGCGCGCGGGCCAGGACTTCACGCCTCCGCCGGGATGGGGCAATGGCGCAGGGTATGAATACCGGACGGCAGATCCGCAGGAGTTCGATTTTGGCGGGGCGGGAGGCGGTGATTTCAGCGACTTCTTCAGCTCGATGTTCGGTGGCCTGGGAGGGGCGGCGCGCGCTTCGCGCGGTTCCGGGCGTCGGCGGGGGCAGGATGTGGAAGGCGAGATTACCGTCTCCCTGGAGGATGTGTACCGTGGTGTTACACGTACCATCTCTCTGACACGCCAGGAGCGCGATGCCGATGGCAAGATACGCGAGGTAACTCAGAACTATGACGTGCGTATACCGGCTGGTACACAGGACGGAGCGCTGCTGCGCCTGGCGGGCCAGGGCGGTGCGGGAGTCGGCGGGGGAGAGACAGGCGATCTCTATATCCGGGTGCATATTGCGCCGCATCCGATGTTTAAACGCGAAGGGCAGAACCTGGTCACGGAAGTGCCGGTAACGCCCTGGGAAGCGGCGCTGGGCGCGGAGATTCCTGTTCCGACGCTGGACGGTACGGTCCAAGCGAAACTTCCGCCTGGAACCAACTGCGGCAAGCGGATGCGCCTGCGCGGTCAGGGACTGCCGGATCGGGCCGGGCAGCGCGGCGATCTGCTGGGCTCCATACGGATCGAGGTTCCCCCCGTGCTGTCGGATCGAGAGCGCGATCTGTTCGAGCAGTTGCGGAGCGTCTCTACGTTCAATCCACGCAAGCGCGGATAGTCAGGAGGAAACGTATGCCAGGGGGTTTTCGGCTGGCGCGATATAACCCACGGTTGGCCTTTGCCGGGGAGGGGCTGTTAGATACGGCAGAATTGGCGCAGGCAGCCGGGCTGCATCCGGATCTGGTACGGCGCCTCTACTGTCTGGGGGCGCTGGATTCGGCTGCCGAATGGCGCGGGCAACCGCTCTTTGCGCCCTCCGCTGTTCTGCGCCTCCGGCGGATGGCGCGCATTCGGCAGGATCTGGGCCTTTCCTGGCCGAGTCTTGGGCTGGTAATGGACCTGTTGGAGCGTATCGGGGACCTGGAGGCGCGTCTGCGCGCCTCCGAAGTGCGCCCCAGGTGACGAAACCTGTGGTAGTTTCGGCCAAGGGAGAGGGAAATGGATCTAAATCGGCTGACAGAAAAAACCCAGGAAGCGCTCTCGCAGGCGCAGGCCATGGCCGTGCGTTACGGCCATACGGAGGTAGATGGCGAGCATCTGCTGCTGGCGCTGCTGCAGCAACCCGAAGGACTCTTCGGACGGTTGTTAAACCGTATGAATGTGCCACTGGACGCCCTGACGCAACGGATCGAAGCGGAATTGGAGCGGCGCCCTCGCATCAGTGGCTCCAGCGCGAGTACGCCAGGAGTGTCGCGACGGCTGTCGCAGTTACTGACGCGCGCGGGGGAAGAGGCCGAGCGGCTGAAGGATGATTATATCAGCGTCGAGCATCTGGCGCTGGCGTTCCTGGAGGAGACGAGCAGTCCGGCAGGGCGTGTGCTGCATGATATTGGCGTCACGCGCAATGCCTTTTTGGCCGTGCTCACCGAAGTGCGCGGCAATCAGCGCGTCACCAGTTCGACGCCCGAGGTGACTTACGAAGCGCTGGAGCGCTATGGGGTGGACCTGGTGGACGCCGCCCGGAAGAACAAATTGGATCCGGTCATTGGGCGGGATGCCGAGATCCGCCGTGTGCTGCGGATTTTGCTGCGCAAGACCAAAAACAACCCGGTTCTGATCGGGGAGCCAGGAGTCGGCAAGACGGCTATCGTCGAGGGGCTGGCGCAACGTATCGTACGCGGCGACGTGCCGGAGGGCTTGAAAGACAAAACCGTCTTCGCGCTGGACATGGGCGCCCTGATCGCAGGGGCCAAATATCGGGGCGAATTCGAGGAGCGGCTGAAGGCCGTTCTGAATGAGGTCAAGCAAAGTGACGGGCGGATTCTACTCTTCATTGATGAACTGCATACCATTGTCGGAGCGGGCAAAGCGGAAGGCTCGATGGATGCGGGCAATATGCTCAAACCGCTGCTGGCGCGCGGAGAACTGCACTGCATCGGGGCCACCACCCTCGACGAGTACCGCAAGCACATTGAGAAGGATGCGGCCCTGGAACGTCGTTTCCAGCCTGTCATCGTCGAGCCGCCCTCGGTGGAGGATACGATCTCTATTCTGCGCGGCCTGAAAGAGCGCTTTGAAGTCCACCATGGCGTCCGTATCCAGGATAGCGCGCTGGTCGCCGCCGCAACGCTCTCCAACCGCTATATCTCCGACCGCTTTTTGCCGGACAAAGGGATTGACCTGGTAGACGAAGCCTGCGCGATGATCCGCTCCGAGATCGACTCGATGCCGTCGGAACTGGATGAGATCACCCGGCGCGTCATACAGTTGGAGATCGAGGAACAGGCGCTCAAGAAGGAAAAGGACAAAGCCAGCCAGGAACGGCTGGCGAATCTGCGCAAGGAGTTGGCCGATCTCAAAGAGCGCGGCGAGTCCATGCGTGCCCAGTGGCAGGCGGAGAAAGCCGCCCTGAAGAAGGTGCAGGGGCTTCGCGAGGAGATCGAGCAGGTACGCCAACAGGCGGAGGTGGCGGAGCGCAACTACGACCTCAACCTCGCGGCGGAACTGCGCCACGGCCGCCTGCCGCAGTTGGAAAAGCAACTGGCGGAGGCGGACGCGGCGCTGCGAAAGCAGCAGGGCGGAAATCGGCTGCTGCGAGAGGAGGTCACGGAGGAGGAGATCGCCGAGATCGTCAGCAAGTGGACGGGCATCCCACTTTCGCGGTTGGTGGAGAGCGAGCAGGAGAAGCTACTGCATCTGGACGACCTGCTGCACCGTCGGGTGATCGGGCAGGAAGTGGCGGTCTCCCTGGTGGCGGACGCCATTATCCGCGCCCGCGCCGGCATCAAGGATCCGCGTCGTCCTATCGGCTCCTTTATCTTCCTGGGACCGACCGGCGTGGGCAAGACGGAGTTGGCCCGGGCACTGGCGGAAGCGCTCTTCGATTCGGAAGAGAACATGGTTCGCATAGACATGAGCGAATACATGGAAAAACATACCGTGGCCCGCCTGATCGGCGCTCCGCCCGGCTATATCGGCTATGAAGAGGGCGGGCAGTTGACGGAAGCCGTCCGGCGGCGCCCCTACTGCGTGATCCTCTTCGACGAATTCGAGAAAGCGCACGGCGACGTCTCCAATATCATGCTTCAGATTCTGGAGGATGGGCGGCTGACCGACTCTCAGGGGCGGACCGTGGATTTCAAGAACACCGTGATTATCATGACCAGCAACATCGGTTCCCACTTCCTGCTGGCAGGGGTCACCGAAAACGGGGAAGTGACCGAAAATGCGCGGCTTCGGGTGATGGAGGAACTCCGCACGGCCATGCGTCCTGAGTTCCTGAACCGGGTAGATGAGATCGTCCTCTTTGCGCCGCTCAGCCTGCCACAACTGGAGCGAATTGTGGATCTGCAGGTGGCGCTGTTGCGGGGACGGCTACGAGAGCGGGACATCGAACTGGAACTGACCGAAGCGGCGCGCCATCATCTTGCGCGGGCAGGGTACGATCCGGTCTATGGGGCGCGGCCCCTCAAACGGCTCATACAGCGTACGCTGGAAACCCGTATCGCACGTGCGCTGATCGCTGGAGAGATCAAAAACGGCTCCGTCGTGCAGGTGGATGTAGAGAGCGATCAGATCGTCGTTCGCCCTAAAACAGCCGCACCCCAGCCGGTAGGGGCCAGCGGGTAGCCATGTCCACCATTGTCCAGGCAACTGCATTCCCAACAGCGGAAATATCGCTGCCTAGGGCGGATCCCTGCGTAGTGGTGATCTTCGGCGCATCCGGCGACCTGACCCAGCGCAAATTGGTGCCAGCCCTTTACAACCTGGCTCGTGCGGGCTGTATGCCGACCTGTTTTCACGTGTTGGGTATCGGGCGCAACCCGATGGGCGATGAAGAGTTTCGCGCACGGATGCGTGTCGGAGCGGCAGGCTCGAAGGAGATCGGCAAAATCAATAACCGCGAGTGGCAGGCATTCGCCCCACGCTTGCACTATATGGCGGGTAACCTGGACGAGGTGAAGACTTATTTCGACATCGGTAGGCGTATGGAACAGATGCAAGCCTACGAGAGCACAAGCCCGAACCATCTGTTCTATGCGGCGATACCGCCATCTCTCGCACCGGCTATTGTGGATGGTCTCGCCGCCGCCGGGCTGGCCGAAGAAGCAAAGGGCTGGTCGCACCTCATTCTCGAAAAACCGTTCGGGCATGACCTCGCTTCCGCACAGGCGCTCAATGCTCACATCGCGCGTGTTTTCGATGAGCGCCAAGTCTATCGCATTGACCACTATCTTGGTAAGGAAACCGTCCAAAATCTTCTCGTCTTCCGCTTTGGGAATTCCCTGTTCGAGCCTGTCTGGAATCGCAACTACATCGAGTATGTCGAGATCACGGCGGCGGAGACGCTGGGCGTCGAGAACCGCGCCGGTTACTATGAAGAGGCCGGTGCGCTACGCGACATGGTCGCCAATCATCTGTTACAGCTCCTGACGCTGACAGCGATGGAGCCTCCGGTGACGTTTGAGGCGGATTCGGTACGCGATGGAAAAGTCCAGGTCTTGCGCGCGATCCATCCCATGACCCCTGAGGAGGTGGCAAAACGCACGGTGCGTGGACAGTATGGCCCGGGTGAGATTGACGGTAAACCGGTGCCAGGCTACCGGGAGGAGCCAGGGGTGGCGAAGGATTCGATAACAGAAACCTACGCGGCGGTCGAGTTTTACATCGAGAATTGGCGTTGGGCGGGGGTTCCCTTTTGCCTTCGCACCGGCAAACGGTTGGCGCGCTCCGTCACCGAGATCACGGTACATTTCAAACGTACCCCACAGGCGCTCTTCGCGCGGACACCTGACGACTGGATCGAGCCTAATCAGATTGTGCTGCGTATCCAGCCCGACGAAGGCATCGTCTTGACCTTTGGCGCAAAGCGCCCCGGGTTTGAGATGAAAGCCCGCACGGTACACATGGATTTCTGTTATCAGAATGCCTTCGGCGTGCGCTCGCCCGCCGCTTACGAGACTCTGCTGCTGGATGCGATGCGCGGCAATGCGACGCTTTTTCTCCGGCGCGACGAGGTCGAAGCCCAATGGCGGATCATCACACCGATTGAGGAGGCGTGGGCACATCAATCTCCGCCCGACTTCCCCAACTACCCGGCGGGGAGTTTAGGGCCGGAGGAGGCACTCTGTACTCGAAATTGTGATCTTTGATGTGCGGTCAGCACATGACAGTCGCACCGGAAAGACAGATCCGCACTCCCTGATATCGCTCTTGTGGACAAAAAGAGGTTGAAAAGTTTTTCAGCCGGACACTTTCCAAGTTGGACTGCCGTAGTGTAGCTAGAAGGTGGGCAAGGTTTTTCTTGCGCTTACCTTCGGATACCCTATTTGCCCAAAGGTAAGGGGAGGAACTCCGAATTGAATGCTACGGTGGATTGGCTGATCGCATCGGACGAGCCCTGGGTGGTTTACAATACTCTCTGTGATCTGGGTGCCACATCAGACAACGAGGAGGTACAGGCAGCCCATCAGAAAATGCAGGCGCACCCACATATCGCGGCACTGCTGGAGAGCCTCGATCCCTGGCCCCCGGAAACGCCGCTCTCCAAAGCCTACGATCCGAAGGACAGTCTCTGGAAACTCAATACACTTGCGGATTTTGGGTTGCGGCGCGATGATGACCGAATTGCCGCTCTTGCCGAGCGCGTCTTCGCCGCCCAGTCTGAGGACGGCGGCTTTCTGCATGGTGGCTTCGATCATACCAAGAGCTGGCATACGCGCCCCTACATCTGTATCTCTCATGTGATGACCTATGCCCTCGCCCGCTTCGGCTATGAGGACGATCCCCGCCTGCAACGGGCTTACGATCACATTGCGCAGTGGCAGCGATTGGACGGCGGCTGGCATCCCAACAAACTCAACCTCCCCGGCAACGAACGGGAGGCAGAACCCAGTTGTCCGTTCGGGACGGTCAATGTCCTGCGTGCAGTAGTCGCTCGCGCTGCTCTGCGCGAAAGCCAGAGTGCCAGTCGTGCAGCGGGCTTTCTGTTAGACTGTTGGAAACGGCGTGGTGAGCCCTACCGCCCGGTCGGCTTCGGGATCGGCTCGACGTGGGATAAGGTGCAATACCCGTTTGTTCAGTACCAACTGTTGAAGACGGCGGATACCCTGGCCCAGATCCCAGCAGCCCGTCAGGACCCTCGATTTCAGGAGATGCTGGATAGGTTGGAAGCAAAGCGTGGGGCAGATGGGAAGTGGACAGCGGAGGGTGTAAACAAGCCCTACAGCGACTTTGACTTTGGGCAGAAGAAGCAGCCGTCAGCCTGGATCACCTTCCTGGTGATGCGCGCCCTGATGCGAGGGCGGCAGCCTGGCTAAACGCCATGGGAATTGGGGATGGAGGTGTTTGCCACCTCCCCTAAAGTAAGACGGTAAGGGACATTATTATGGGGGTGATTATTCCGTATGATTGGTCATGCTGGTAGTGCCTTGGCTCTCGTTTCGCGGAAGCGCGAAGAGGTGCGGACCATGCGCATTGTATGGCAGGCTTGACTGCCCGGATCAAGGAGTGCCACAATTGGCAACCACAAGAAAACATGAGCCGTCACCGTAGGACCGACGAGTCACTGTCAGGTTGGCAGAAGTTGCGAAGATTATTGGCATCGAACTGCATGATCATATCATCGTCGGAACCAATGGAAATCGGCCGCCGAAATCGCTCTCTCATTCGTCTAATGATTTACTTAGAGCCGCCTCGCTCACTTACAATTTAAGGTAGAAAGGCATGAGACGAACGCCGAATCCTCGCGTACTTTAGCATGGATACCCAGATTTATGTAGCCTGTGCGAAGTCTGGTTATTGGCGGCACGATGTAATGTGAAGCATTGACAGGAGGATGAGATGACCATGAACACTTCGACGCCCATCCCGTTACCCATTCCTGAGTCGCTCGCTGGCCGCGTCGACCAGATGTTCCCGACGCTCACTCCAGCCCAGATCGAGCGCGTGAAGTCTCACGGCCGGGTTCGCAAGGTAGCCGATGGCGACATCCTATTTAGGGTCGGGGATCGGACAATTAGCTTCTTTGTCATCGTCAACGGAAGGGTCGAAATAGTCCGTGAAAAGAGCGACATTGTAGAGATAGGTGGGAGCACATCGGACGATCTCATCTGGACGTACGGCCCCGGACAGTTCAACGGCGAAATCAACATGATTTCGGGCCGGCGGGCGTTCGGAACCGGACGTGTTATCGAACCTGGCGAGGCGATCGAGCTGAATCGGGATCAACTTCTGGCATTGGTCCAAACCGACACGGAGATCGGCGCGATCATCATGCGTGCATTTATTCTCCGGCGCATGGGACTGCTCGAAAACCACGTTGGAGACGTGGTGATCATGGGATCGCTCCGCTGCGGAGACACGCTCCGCGTCAAAGAGTTTCTCTCGCGCAATGGGCACCCTTACCAGTACATCAATCTAGACCAGGAAGACGACGTTCAAGCTCTCCTCGACCGCTTTCACGTCCGCGAAGGAGACATTCCCGTCGTGATCTGCAGGGGAGAGATTGTACTTCGCAATCCGACGAACGAGGAGATAGCGGACTGCCTGGGGTTCAACGACGCGATCGATTTCGATCAGGTGCAGGACGTCATCATTGTAGGCGCGGGTCCTGCCGGTCTCGCGGCGGCGGTGTACGCGGGTTCGGAGGGACTGAACGTATTGGTCCTGGAGACCGTTGGACCTGGGGGACAAGCCGGCGCCAGCTCGAAAATCGAGAACTATATGGGCTTTCCGAATGGCATCTCCGGGCGGGAGCTCTCCTCGCGCGCGTATAACCAGGCGCAGAAATTCGGGGCGCAGTTCGCCATAGCCAAAGGCGCGGTGAAGCTTACGTGCGACCATACCGCCTATGGAGTAAGGATTGGCAACGGCGCGACAGTACGGGCGCGGACCATCATCATTGCGACGGGCGCCGAGTATCGGAGGCTCCCCATCGAGAACCTCCAACAATACGACGGCCTGGGAATCTACTATGCGGCTACCTTCATGGAGTCGCAAATTTGCAGCGGCGGGGAGCTAGTAGTCGTGGGCGGAGGGAATTCGGCGGGACAGGCAGCAGCGTTCCTCGCGGAGAAGGCAAGTCACGTTCACCTTCTCGTGCGGTCGGACGGCTTGGCGGAGAGCATGTCTCACTACCTGATCCGGCGCATCGAAGAGTCACCCAGGATCACGCTCTACCCTCACACGGAGCTCATCGGCCTCGAAGGGACCGGGCACCTGGAGTGCGTTCACTGGCGGGACAACCGGACGGGCAGCGTCGAGACTCGGCCGATACGGCATGTCTTCCTGATGACCGGCGCGGCCCCCTGCACAGGCTGGCTGGACGGGTGCGTCGCGCTCGATGAGAAGGGATTTGTCAAGACGGGACCGGATTTGACGCCCGACGACCTGGTGGAGGCAGAGTGGACTGCCCAGCGCCAACCCTATCTCCTGGAGACGAGCCGCCCCGGAGTCTTCGCGGTCGGTGACGTTCGTGCCGGGAACATCAAGCGCGTCGCTTCGGCCGTGGGTGAGGGATCCATCGCGATCTCCATGGTCCACCAAGCATTGCGTGCGTAGCGTTTCATCGGATCACTGCCATGGCGAATATCGGCAAACCTCCATGCGACGAAGCCGCGATCCGGGCTGCACCGGCGCCTGGCGAGACCGGCGCGGAACGCAATGTGCTGAAATGGGTGCTCGCGGCGTCGATCCTCGGCACGAGCATGGCGTTCATCCACGGCACCGCCGTAAACGTCGCGCTGCCCGCGATCCAATCCAGCCTGCGCGCGACCATCAGCCAGGTGCAGTGGGTCGTCGAATCCTACTCTCTATTTTTGGCGGCCCTGCTTCTCACGGGCGGATCGATGGGCGATCTGTATGGCCACCGCAAAGTGTTTGCGGCTGGCGTCGCGCTGTTTGCCGCGACCTCACTCTGGTGCGGTCTCGCGCCGAGCGTGATCCAACTCATTATCGCTCGCGGACTACAGGGCGTGGGCGGCGCTCCGTTGACGACGAACATTCTGGCGTTGCGTCGGGAATCAACAATGCGGTCTCGCGCGCGGCTGGGCTGCTTGCCGTTGCGGCGCTAGGCTTTGTCCTAAATACTGTGTTTAATAATACGCTGGACGGCGGCATCCGTAATATTCCTGAGGAGGTCCGCAGGCAGGTTGATGCGGAGCGTCCCCGTCTCGCGGCAGGGTCGGCAGCGATTGCCGATGCACGCGGCCGGCAGGTGATCCGGGAGGCGTTTGTCGCAGGTTTTCGCACGGTAGCCTGGTTGGCAGCCGCGCTGAGCGTCGCAAGTTCGGTGACCGCCGCGTTGCTAATCGAGGATGCCGAATCGGGTGGCCGGCATGCGAATCCGGACCGACATCCAAACGGTCTTGGCCGAAAGAGCGTAGGTTGAAGCAAGAGCGGGTACGATGTTAAGTTACAACCATCCCGACACAGTGAGGCTCTCGTTCGACGCTCCTCGCGGCGGGAGACTGCGTCGGTCATTGTCCGATTGTCGTAACGCTTAATGTGCAAGCGCCGCCCTCGGTTGAGCGGGGCTTGCCCTGTTCGTGTCTCGTTCCCAATCCACTTTGCTTCCCGTGATAAGGCGTTTTTTATCGAGTAAATATCAGAGAATGCGTTCTTCCAGTGCATACTCGATGGCTTGCTCCTGCGTCATCGCTCGGCCTTCTTCCCAGATCGCCGCGAACGCCTCTTCACTCAGCGCAGCATGGGCGGCCTCTACGGTGCGGTCATACTCCGAGGCAACGGCCACAGGCAGAGTTCGGCCCAGGGGCTTACACAACGCCTCGGCAGCCCCGAGCAGCCGTACCGCCCGCTCGAACTGCCCTTGCCGCCCCGCAAGCCCCGCGAAGTCCTCCAGCGAACAAGCGATGGTCAACACGTCTCCCCTCTCCTTGCGCCGCCTGAGGCTCTCTTGATAGAAGGCTGTAGCTTGAGCGTAGTCGCCCATCGCCCGCTCTACATGCCCCAGAGCGCCAAGCATATGGATTGTGAGATGTCCCATCTCTCGGTAGAGCGCCAGGCTCTCTTGCAAGAATGTCCTGGCCGCCTCATAGTCACCCTGCCTTATGGCCGCATTCCCCAGGCTGTAAAGCGAGAGAGCAATTCCCCACTTGTCTCCCATCTCCCGGTAGATCGCCAGGCTCTCTTGCAAGAGAGTTCTGCCCGCTTCGTAGCCGCCCTGGCATTGGGTCACTTCCCCCAGGTTGTTAAGTGTGAGAGCCGTGCCCCACCTGTCTCCCAATTCCCGTCGGATTACCAGACTCTGCTCATACAGAGCACGCGCCGTTTCGAAGTCACTCTGCGCACAGGCCACATTTCCCAGGTTGTTGAGTGAGTTGGCGATACTCACCTTGTTTCCTAATTCTTGTCGGATCACAAGTCCCTGCTCATACAGCGTTTTGGCTGTCTCATAGTCGCCCTGAGCATGAGTCGCATTTCCCAGGTTGATAAGTGCGTTGGCGATCCCCTCCTTGTCTCCCAGTTTCCGATACATCGCCAGGCTCTCCTCGTTGAGCGCTCTGGCGGACGCTAAGTCTCCCTGGCGATACGCCAGGTCTCCTGCTACGTTGAGTGCCTTGGCCCGCACCAGCGTTTCGTCCTGCGCTCCTTCCCGAGCCAGCGCCGCCTCCAGATACTCGATGCCCTCGCGAAGGCGTCCCTGCGTCCTCCAGAACCACCACAACGCCCCCGCCAGGCGCAGTCCCTCCTCGGGCTTCCCAATCCCTGCAGCGTTCCGTGCCATCGCCGCACGCAGGTTGCTATACTCTCTGTCAAGTCGGTGCTGATAGATCTTCTGTTCTGGCCCATACAGATGTGGTTCCGCCTCTTCTGCAAACATGAGGAACCAGGCCAGATGCTTCTCCTGCATGGTTTCTTCGCTCCAGATGCCGACTAACCGCTCGGCGGCATATTGCTGCACCATTTCCAGTAGATGGTAGCGTCCTTCCACTTGCGTCATCTCAAATAGCACCAGCGATTTTTCTACCAGGGACGTCAGCAGGTCCAGTACTTGCGTCTTCTCGATCCCCGCGCCTGAACAGACCGTTTCCACCGCTGGAAGGGGTGCCCCTCCGGCAAAGACGGAGAGGCGTGCCAACAGAGATTGTTCGGTGACGCTCAGCAATGCGTAGGACCAGTCCAGTGTCGCCCGTAACGTCTTCTGACGCGCATGTGCCGTCCGATTTCCGATAGTGAGAAGGCCCAGGTAATCGTTTAGACGGCCCGCAATTTGCTCGACGGTCATGGCATTGACACGTGCCGCAGCTAGTTCAATGGCAAGCGGAATGCCATCGAGTTGAAAACACACCTGCGCGACCACCAGGGCATTGCGCTGCGTAAGGACAAAGCCTTTTTGCCGTTCCTGCGCGCGCTCCACAAAGAGTTGGATGCTCTCAAAGGCAGCGAATACCTGCAGCGGAGTGGCGCTTCCTGCTGGCAAATGGTTTGGGTCCGGCGTTGCCAGGGAAGGCACCGGAAAAACCGCTTCTCCAATAATCCCCAGCGCCTCCCGGCTGGTGGTGAGGATTCGCATTCGTGCACATTCCCTCAGCAGGTCGCCTACAAGTTGGGCGCACGCGTCCAGGAGGTGTTCGCAGTTGTCCAGCACAAGCAACAGCCGCTTGGTGCGCAGGTAATCGATCAGCCGCTCCCGTAGCGAACGCCCCGGTTCCTCCCGCATCTCAATAACGGCGGCGATCTGTGGCACTATTTGCCGGCCTTCCGAAATCGATTCCAGAGCTACCAACCACACGCCATCCGGATACAGCGTGCCGTCCTGAACTTCTTCTGCGGCGGCCTCGATGGCAAGCCGGGTCTTGCCGATGCCACCCGGCCCGGTCAACGTTACCAACCGCGATCCCCGCAGTTTTGCCGCCACCTCCACGCGCTCTTGCTCCCGTCCAACCAGGTCGGTAAGGGGATGCGGCAGATAACCACTCACTCGGAGGGACGCCGCTGTATGGAGAACGGGTTGTTCCGCTGGCGATGCGGCCTGGGCACGCGATCTCTGGCGTGCCTCTGCACGCAGGCGCGCGTAGAGCGCACTCGTCTCTTCATCGGGCACGGCTCCTGGATCGTTGCGCAGGAACTCGGCATACTGCCGATAGACATGCAGTGCAGAGTTGCGGTCTCCGCTTTTCGCCAGGGACTCCATCAATCCTCGTACCGCATCTTCGCCCCACGGGTCCATTCCCATTGCACGTCGATAATAGGCTGCCGCGGTGTCGTAGCTGCCCGCCGCGAGCGCGGCGTCTCCCAGGGTCTGCAGCGCCAGCAGACAGTTCTGTTCGCGTATGTTGCGCTCCTGCCCGACCCACTCCTCAGCGCAATCTTCCAGGAGCGGCCCTCCATAGAGCGCGACGGCCTGCTGCAACGCCTCCGGTTTCTTGCTGTTCATCGCCGCATCAAACGTACGCGCGTCCACATCAGCCCCGGTGAGATCCAGGGAGAGCGTGTGGCGACCAGACGTCAGCAAACGCCCGCCCTCACTGCCTAAGGCACGGCGCAGTTCACTGAGGACCACGCGAAGGTTGGAGGCTGCCCGTTCTTGAGCAAATCGGGCCACAACGTTCCTGCCAGCCACTCGCGCTCGACGGGCCTCTCGCCGCGCAGTGTCAACAGCGCTAGCAGCCATAGAGCCTTGCGGGAGCGCATCGGCGGCAAAGGACGTCCATGGACCAGGACTTGTATCGGCCCGAAGAGCAAGATGGTAAGCGGATGAGATGCACCCTCTGAAGCGATCAAGGTGATAGTGGCCCTCCCAACCCGAGCATCATTGACGAGGAAGAGAAATACTACTTAACCAATGGGAAGCACGCAGAGGGACATTCCAGAGGTCGGAACGTTTTTCCTTCTGAGCGGAGAACGTTGCGGAGAATGCACGCCGTGGATTATATCGTTGTACGCAGAGAAAGGGCCGAAAGGTAGGTGCTTCCCCTCTGCGACAATCATCACTCCAGCCGCCGTATCGGCGGCGAAACGAAAGGACATCCAGATGAACAGCATTCGCACCAATGCCGTACTCTTAGCGATTGGTATGGCCTCCCTGCCCTTGAGCGTGGCCGCAGAGCCGCGCTCGGACGCTTCGAAGTCACAGGGTTCCAAACCTGCCATTGTCCTCGTCCACGGTGGTTTTGTGGATGGGTCAGGTTGGGAAGGCGTGTATAAGATCCTGAGAAAGGATGGCTACACGGTTAGCATCGTGCAGAATCCGACTATCTCACTCGCGGATGACGTTGCGGTCACGAAGCGAACCATTGCCAAACAGAACGGCCCGGTTATCTTGGTCGGACACTCGTACGGCGGGGCCGTAATCACCGAAGCCGGCAACGATCCAAAAGTCATAGGGCTTGTGTATATTACCGCTTTTGCCCCGGACAGGGGCGAGTCCGTGTCCTCGCTTATCAAGGATCCACCACCTGGCGCGCCGGTACCACCGATCCTGTCTCCGCAGGATGGCTATCTATTTCTCGACAAGGCGAAGTTTGCCGCCTCATTCGCGGCTGACGTGGACGCAGAAAAGGCGGCGTTCATGGCCGACTCCCAGGTCCCCTGGGGCTTGGATGCGCTCGGCGGAACTATCAGCGAGCCAGCATGGAGGGCCAAGCCGAGTTGGTACTTGGTTGCCACGGATGACAAGATGATCCCGCCACCGGCTCAGCGTTTCATGTCCAAGCGCGCGGGCTCAACGGTTGTCGAAAATAAGGGCAGCCATGCCGTGTATATATCGCAACCGCGTGCTGTTGCTGCTCTCATCGAAGAGGCTGCGCGCACCGCTTCAGCCAAAGACGCTGTCAGCACGACGGCATCAGCCAACCCTGCCAATCCGAGCGGCAAACCCTGAGCGCAACGGAATATACCCTCATATACCCTCGCTCGAAGGTCTCACGGACGCCAGGCGACTAAACGCTCAGGTGTCGCTTGATGTTAAGAGTTGCACTCCAAATCATGCGCGTGGCTCGAGTCCTGTCAAGGGTAGATAGAGAGAGGAGCCGCGAATCACGCTCGATTCGCGGCCTCCTTGGTATGGGGAGCCCCTACGACGTTAAGTTACATATTCCCGACCGTATACGCCTCCGCTTTGACGCCCCTCAGGGTGGTCGCCTCCATCATCTGGCTTCTGACCGTCGAAACCCTGTTTATGCCAGCCTCGATCACGATTGATCGAGGCTGGAGTTATCTATCACTCTACCGCTCACCAATCGAAGTGTCTTACAAACATTCAGTGACCATCCCCTCGGACAGCGTGTGCCGAACCACTGACCTCATTGTATCCATAGAAATGACGGAAAAGGGACGAGACGCCGTCTATCTCCGGTAGAGTTTCTTCCAATCTCCCTCGGAAGGGGCAGCCGTCGCCATTCAAAGCGCCGAGGCGGTGACCGAGATCGTTCGTATCACGGGGGAACTACCGTCTCCTCCATCGTCGGCTCGCTCAGGTGGCACGCCTGATGGAGCTCAACGATCTGCGCGTCGCGACCCGCGCGGTGGTCGAAGCGGCTCGGATTATGTAGGACAATTCCCTTTCGCATTCGCAGGCGGCAATCCTTGTTAGGATTGTGTCAGGATAGCCTGTTATCCTGTCACCAGAACGCACAATATGCAAGGATTTCATCATGCAGGGACAGACCCTGGAAAGGCAAATGACCGATGAAAACACCACGCTGGATCCTTCGCTCGCTCCTCGGTTGGACACTCGCACTTGCCCTGTACTCCCCCGCCGCGCAGGCTCAGGTAGCCCTCCAGTTCTCCAACGATGGAGGCTTTGCCAATGGTTACACCGGAACTCTCGGATGGCAGTTCACCGCCAACCAGAACCTCACCCTCACCCAATTCGGCATCTATAATGCCGGTATGCCCGTTACCTCGCCACATTCGGTAGGTCTCTTCGATCTGTCGGGTACTCTCCTCACTTCGGGTCTGGTCGGACCCACTTCCAGTGATACCGTCAACGGCTTCTTCGATTTTGCCTCGACCACTCCCTACCACCTCTGGGCTGGGCATTCCTATATCATAGGAGAACTGCTGAGTGCCGACGATTTCTTTTACTACAATCCCAGCAGCATCACCACCGACCCTGGCATCACCTATGTCCAGACCCAGTACGATCCTGTCAACTCCCCCGGTCTGACCTTTCCTTCGGCCACCGACTTTCCCGGCAACGGCTATGGGTATTTCGGTCCGAACTTCACGGTGGAGCCTATGGTGGCGACGGTCACTCCAGAGCCTGCTTCTCTTCCCTGCATAATCGCGTTTCTGGCAGGAGTGGGAATGTGGTGGGGGTGGGGCCGAAGGCAGGGGGTGTCTCCACTGAAAGTCCGTACTTCGGACGCGCGCTTCCACTCCTGATCTCAGCAGTCAGGACTTCTCTCTTTGCCTGGATGTTCAGGAATGTCACACTCTTTTTTCATAGAAAGGATAATCTGATGTCTCTCGTTTCTTCTTCACTGGTTCGCCGGGGCCAGCATCTCGGTCTGGTGTTGGGTGTGTTGGTTCTGTCGTTGTTGTGCAGCCATCCCGCTCAGGCGCAGGGGCCAGGTGTGAACCTGACGGCGCTATATAACCAGGTGCAGGCTTTGCAGGCTACGGTGAATGCGCAGCAGACCACTATCAACACGTTGACACAGAACCTCAACGCAGAACAAAAGCGAGCGAAGGATGCAGAGGCAGGCTTGCAGACCAACATCAACACGCTGACGAATAAACTGAGTGATGAACAAGCGCGAGCGAAGAAGGCGGAGGCGGACTTGCAGAAGACAAACGACACGCAGCAGAAGACGATTGACACCTTGCAGACCACCGTCAAATCCCTTCAGAACAAGCTGGACGATCAGTATACACTCATCACCGCTCTGAAGACGCTGACCTCTCCGTTGAGTTTGTCGGGAACGGACTTTATCATCACTGGTGTCAACGTGCATATCGTCAGCGGAAGCGGCAGCACGAGCGACGGCGGTTCGCTTACGGGATTGGGCAACCTTATCATTGGATACAATGCCACTGGCACCGGCTCACATAACTTGATCCTGGGGGATGCGAACAGTTACAGCAGTTACGGTGGGCTTGTTGCGGGACGCGGCAACAGCATCAGTGGGGCATACGCCTCCATCAGTGGGGGATTTGACAACACGGCGAGCGGTCAATATAGCTTCGCCAGTGGGGGAGAACGGAACGCGGCGAGCGGTGATTACAGCTCCGTCATCGGGGGATTTGCGAACACGGCGAGCGGTGTGCAAAGCTCCATCATCGGGGGATACCTCAACATGGCGAACGGTCATAATAGCTCCATCATCGGGGGACAACAGAACACGGCGAGCGGTAATCACAGTTCTGTCAGCGGGGGAGATAACAACAAGGCGAGCGGTGATTGGAGTTCTATCACCGGGGGATCGGGGAACACGGCGAGCGGCAGCGGCAGTTCCATCAGCGGGGGATTTCTGAACACGGCGAGCGGTGATATCAGCTCCGTCAGTGGGGGATTCAAGAACGTTCAGAGCAACAATGTTGGTTGGACAGGGGGCAGCTATCACTCTCCCTAATCTTGCGCAGTTTCTGAGGGCGGTGCCTATCCAAGCCCCGGAGGAATCTCTCCTCCGGGGTTTTCCATGCAAGCCTGACCTATGCCCGCACGCTCGCTGGCTCTCTGGGTTACAAGAGGAATAGCGCCCTCCACTAGAGAACATACCCTCCGGTGGAGAGTGAGAGGCAACGGATAGATTTCCCTATCCTGTTGCCGCTATTCTGCTATTCCCAAGAGCAACCCATGTCTTTACGAAGCCCCTATTGTCGCCTGGAACTATTCGGAGGCATCCGCCTGGTCCTTCCGGAGAGCGTGGTCACCCGCTTTCGCACCCAGAAGACTGCGCTGCTTCTGGCTTATCTTGCCTGTCAGAAAGGTCATGAGGTCCCTCGGGATGCCCTCATCGAGATGCTCTGGCCCGATCAAGATCTGGATGAAGGTCGTGCCAGTCTCTCTGCCTCGCTGACTTCGTTGCGCCGCCAGTTGGAACCTGCCGGAGTGCAGGCGGGCAGTGTGCTGCAGGCGGATCGCCGGACTGTTCGCCTCAACCCCGATGCCTTCCTCACCGATGTGGAGGAGTTCGAGACGCTGCTGGGGCAAGCCGAACCGGGAACTCAGGGGGCGCGCGTTGATCTGAAAAGGCAGCAAGACCTTTTACAGAAGGCACTGGCGCTGTATCAGGGCGAATTCCTGTCGGGTTACTATGCTGACTGGGTGACACCCGAGCAGAGCCGGCTGACCCAGCGCTATCTCGATGCCCTTCTGGCGCTGGCACGAACGTTGGCTCAACAGGGCGCTCTCCCACGTGCCTTGGAGACTGCCCGCCAGGCGCTCTCCACCGATCCCTATCAAGAGAATGCCTGCCGACTTATCATGCGCCTTCTTGCGCATCTAGGTCAGATCCCTGCCGCCCTGGAGACCTATCAGCAGTTCCGAAGCAAACTCCAACAGGACCTGCTCGCCGCTCCCAGTCGTGCGACCCGTGCCCTGGCCGAGCAGATCCAGAACCATCCCGAAACCTTTCAGAGTGTGCCGCAGCGGGAAACCTTCGCCGTGGAGGACGCGCTGCCCAAAGAGGAGCTAACGGAATCATCCATAGCTTCTCCCCCGCAGCCGACACCGCCGCCTGCCCCCCTTCCCGTGGCGCTTCCTCTGCAGACCACGCGTTTCTTCGGCAGGGAACACGAAACCCAACAGATCCTGACGCTGCTGCAACCGCAAACTCCGACGGAAAACTATGCCCCCAGACGACGCTTGCTGACACTCACCGGACCCGGAGGGATGGGCAAAACCCGCCTCGCCATCGAAGCGGCGGGCAAACTGTCTTCCTCCTTTGCTGGGGGAGTGTGGTTCGTCCCTCTGGCCACTGTGCCTCATCCTCGTCTCCTTCCCTTCGCCTTCGCTCATGCCCTCCAACTCCGTGCTGCCCCTCAAGCCGACCTGCTCGACCAGATCGTAGAGAAGTTGAACGCAGCTCCCACTCTTCTGGTGCTGGACAACTTTGAACATCTGCTGAGGGATCAGGATGTGTCGAAGGTAGAGGATTTCAAGACCGCGGATGCCACCGTGCTGGTTCGCCTTCTGCTGGAGCGTGCTCCTCAGGTGTCGCTGTTGGTCACCTCGCGTCGGCTTCTGGGGCTGGGAGGCGAACAGGAGGTGGCGCTGGCGGCACTGGCGGTTCCTGAACTGGCAGGGAGCCTGGAAGACCTCGTTGAAGTGGGGAGTGTGGCGCTCTATGTGGATCGAGCGCAATATGTGCTGCCGGACTTTGCCGTCACACCTCGCAATGCCGATGCCATCCGCAGGCTCTGTCGTAAGTTGGAGGGAATGCCGTTGGCGTTGGAGATGGCGGCAGCGTGGGTGAAGACGATCCCTCCTGCCCAGATGTTGCAGAAGTTGGAGCCTTCCCTGGATCTGCTGGTCAGTCGGAGGCGCGATCTGCCTCCCAGGCAGCGCAGTTTGAGAGCCACCATTGAGTGGAGTTATGAGCTTCTCACACCCGAACTACAACAGATGTTTGTCAGACTAGCCGTCTTTCGAGGTGGCTGGACTCTGGAGGCCGCAGAGGCTGTCTGCGGAGCAGACAGAAGTGAGAAGAGGGAAGAGAGAAGTGAGAAAAATGCAGCCCCTCTTTCCTCTTCACTCTTGACAATTCACACTTCGGAAGTTCTGGATCTGCTGGCGCAATTGCAGAGCCACTCTCTTCTGCTGCTTTCTGAGGAGCAGGAGGGCGAAGTGCGGTATCGCCTTCTGGAGCCATTGCAACAGTTCGCTGCAGAGAAACTGGAAGAGGACGGGCAAACCCGAGTGATGCGACAACGCCATGCCGACTACTTTGTGGGCTGGGCGGAAACAGCGCGCAGCAACCTGGATGGAGCGGAACGGGTGCGATGGCTGGATCGGATGGAAGCCGATCATGACAATCTGCGAAAGGTGTTGCTCTGGTTTCTGGAAGAACCAGAGCAGACGGAGAAGGGTTTGCAGCTCTGTTCCACCCTGACATTATTCTGGGAAACGCGTGGGCATCTGACCGAAGGGCGTTTCTGGTGTGATCGCATGCTCAAAGCCGAGGGAACGCCGCTGAAAGCCGAAAGAACTTTGGAGAGATCGCTGGCACGCGGACATACGCTGCTGGGAGCCAGCGGATTGGCGATAGGGCAGGGCGATTATGCATCGGCACAAACGATGGCAGAGGAGAGCCTGGAGATCTTCCGAGAGAGCGAAGAGCGCTCCGGCATCAGCGAATCTCTCCGCTATCTTGCAGCGGTGTCCAGGCAGCAGGGTGACTATGCATTGGCTTTACAGCGCCTGGAAGAGGCGCTGGCGATCCAGAGGGAGATCGGAAATCAATTTGGTATAGGCAGAATACTCAACCAATTGGGCATGCTGGCTCACACACGCGGTGACTTTGCGATATCCCGTGCTCATTTTGAGGAGTGCCTTGCCACCTATCGGGCATTGGAAAATCGTCGTGCTGTAGCAGTGATCCTGCAGAACATGGGCAATCTGGTGGTAGCACAGGGAGACTATGCCCTGGCTCGAAGTCTGTTTGAGGAAGCGCTGACCATCAACCGGGAAATCGGCAACCGGCCCTGGGCCGCCATGAACCTCGGTGGCCTGGGAACGGTGGCCGACCTTCAGGGAGATGCTTCGGCGGCAGAGGCTTATATCATGGAGAGCCTGACCATCCAGCGCGAGGTCGGGGATCGCCAGGGAATCGCCGTTTCGCTGAATAATCTGAGTGCCGTGGTGCATGCGCGCGGTGATGACCAACTGGCTCGGAACTACTATACAGAGGCGCTGGCTATCAACCGGGAGATCGGCAACCGGGCAAATGAAGTCCTCAATCTGAATAACCTGGGCCACCTTGCCCATGTGCAGGGGGAGTATGGGCAAGCTCAACTCTGGTATGCACAGAGCCTTGCTATCCTTCGCGAGATAGATTACCCCAAAGGGCTGGTCAAATTGGTGGGCCATATTGCAGCCCTCTTCGCCGCCCAGGTTTTGGAGAAGAGGGCCAACTCTCACACCTCCGAAGTCTCTGTCCCTGACTCGAATATCTTGTTACAGGCGGCACGCGCCTGGGGAGCGGCGGAAGTCCTGCGGGAACAGTTCGGCATATCCCTGGAACCGCTCCGACAAGAAGCGTTGGCGCAGGAAATCGCATCCGCCCAGGAGCAGGTGGAAGCGCAGGATTGGGCCGATGCCTGGGCCGAGGGTCGCCGAATGACCCGACAGCAGATTCTGGATTGTTTTTCCTCGGCACTTCACAGCCCCCTTTCTGAAACTCAAGGTTAGCTGAACCCTCAAACGGGTTGCTTATGTTGTTGATGCGAGAATAGAGAGCGTCGCCTCCGCGGTCCGCATTAAGGAAGACCTCAAAAGCAGCATTCCTTAGCGCAAACGCAAGAAGCGTAAGCTAGTCGTTCTCTCTATGGGACATTCGCGATCTTAGGCGCTTACACAGTGGCCGCTATTGGGTGTGCGCAATGAGACTATACCGAGCGGTCTGACTATCAGAGCCCCTACGAAATTAAGTTCCAACCATCCTGACAGACTGCGGCTTTCGTTTGACGTTCCCGCGGCGGGAAACTTCTCCGCTCAGCGTCGAATTGCAGTAACCCGCAGTGTGAACCGATAGCTTCTCGCGGAACATAAGAGAGCAGGGGAGAAAAGGCGGCTCATTAGACAAGCCGCCTTTTCTCATGCTGGTGAGTTTGCGGTTTGCTCCCCTGGATCAACCTTTCAGATAGGCAGAAGAGCCTTGTCGCAGAGTACGGGAACCTTTGTTCACACAACCTCGTCCTTCTGCGGATACAAACGGCCTTTTATAGCAGGTTGGCGCAGAAGTGATAAAGAGGCCATTCACATTGTGGACACTCGCTCATCGGAGCGTTCGGGTGCAGGAAAAGCAGAGTGTACTGAAGAAATGCTCTTTCCAGGCAGCCTCGCTTATGGAGCACCTTTTGTAATTTCAGAAGAAATCCTTATCCGTGAGGAGAGTGACCGTGGCAGAAACAGTCGAAGACAACCAGGAGTTTATCTCCACCGGTATAAGCGGGCTGGACGCCATCCTGTGTGGTGGTTTCTTGCGGGCAGGCTTCTATCTTTTGCAAGGCAATCCCGGCTCGGGTAAGACCACCCTATCTTTACAATTTCTCCTCTCTTGCGCACTTCAGGGTGAGCGTGGCCTCTACATTTCTTTGACCGAATCGCGTGCGGATCTCCTACGAACCTGCCGTTCGCATGGGTGGGATTTAAACGCGATTGAAATCGCAGACCTCACCCGCTCCGATGCCAATCTGAAGAGTGAGAGTCAATACAGCGTCTTTCATCCCTCCGAAATTGAGCTGGGACAGACAATTCAGGCGATCTTTGCCCAGGTCGAGCGCACGCAACCGCAGCATGTTGTTTTCGACGGCCTTTCGGAGATGCGTCTTCTGGCAGAGCGCCCGCTGCGCTATCGGCATCAGATGCTCGCTTTGAAAGCCTACTTTGAAGACAAAGGCATTACGGTTTTGCTCCTGGACGATCAGACCAGCCCCCTGGGGGATATTCAACCGGAGAGCCTGGTCGGTGGCAACATCATTATGGAGCGTTACCTGCCCGGTTATGGAGGAGCCAGACGCAGGCTCTATGTCACGAAAGTGCGTGGCTCCGTGTTCCGCGATGGCTATCATGACTATGAAATTCAGCAAGGCGGTCTGATTATTCATCCCCGGCTTGTGGCCGCCGAACATCATCAGAACTATGCGCGTGAGGTGCAGTCGAGCGGTATTGACAACCTGGATCGAATGGTAGACGGCGGCCTCCAGTCAGGCACAACCACCCTCCTTCTAGGACCGGCGGGCGTGGGCAAATCTACGATTGCCATGAAGTTTATTGCTGAAGCGCTGGTGCGGGGGAGACGCGCTTCGGTCTATACCTTCGATGAAGTGTTGGAAACCCTCTTTGAACGCTCCGAGAAGTTATGCCTCAATGGGGTACGCCAGTATGTAGAGAGCGGGCATCTGCATGTCCAGCAGGTCAACCCCGCCGAACTCTCTCCCGGCGCCTTCACCCACGAGGTTCGCCGCGCCGTTGAGGAGGACGGAGCGAAGGTTATCGTGATTGACAGCCTCAATGGTTACCTGAGCGCCATGCCCGAAGAGCGCTTTCTCACCACCCACCTGCATGAGCTCTTCGCCTATCTCAACCAGCGGGGGGTCTTAACCCTCATGGTGGTGGCGCAGCATGGCTTTGTCGGTTCGATGGGGACCGAGATAGATGTCAGTTATATGGCCGATAACGTGTTGCTCTTACGCTATTTCGAGCTTGACGGCGAGATTCGTCAAGCCATCAGCGTGTTCAAAAAGCGCACAGGAGCGCATGAGCGCACGCTGCGAGAACTCAAGATCACCACCACGGGAGTTCAGGTGGGGGCTCCTCTGCTCGGGTTCCGGGGCATTATGACGGGTGTGCCGGAGTATACCGGTATGACAACGGGATTAGCCAATGAGGAACCGACCTCTCCATGAGCGCTCCCTTGACTTCTCCCGTTTCTGAGCCGTCTACGGAACTCGGCGTTGTGATCCTTGCGCCCTTCGGTCAGGATGCAGTACTCATGGCTCAAATGCTGACAAGTGAGGGGATAGCGGCCCAGAGCGTTTCTACTTTGGAAGCATTCGTACAGAAGTTACCGGACTTTGCCGCTGGTTTGTTGACTATTGAGGCGTTAAGTCCGGAAGCCATTGCGCATTTACAATCTCTCCTCCACGCGCAACCGCCCTGGTCGGATGTTCCGCTGGTTCTTTTGACGGCCCATATTGATGCTGCCACCTATGCCCTGTTGGCTCGCACGTTGGGAAATGTCACGATCATCCAGCGTCCGCTCGAAGCCGCCTCCTTGTTGACAGTCATACGTGCCGCTCTACGCGCAAGGCAAAAGCAGTACGAGGTACGTGGCCTTCTGGAAGCGGCGCAAACACGCCAGGAGGAGATCCACGCGCTCAATACCCGGCTCCGACGCTCGATGAGAGAGACGCATCACCGGGTCAAGAACAATCTGCAAGTCATCTCCGCGATGATCGAGATGCAAGTCTTAGAACATAATGCTGAGAAGACCGTTCCGTTGGAGGAGTTCGAGAGGCTCAAAGCGCACGTCCATACACTCTCCATTGTTCATGATCTGCTGACTCTAAACCTCAAAGAGGAAGAGAGTGCTCAGTTCATTTCTACCAAAGCGATCTTAGAAAAGCTGCTTCCCATGCTACAACGCACCGCCTGGAAACAATCGGTTCGTTACTTCGCTGAAGAGGTGGAATTGACCTCCAAGCAGTGTATCGCCCTTTCGCTCGTTCTCAATGAACTGGTATCCAATTCCTTAAAACATGGCAAAAAACAGGCGGAAGTCTTCTTTAAGGTTGACGAAGGGAGCGCAACGCTTGCCGTGTATGACGATGGCGCGGGTTTTCCAGAAGACTTTAATCCCAAGACGGCGGCCAATACCGGCCTGGAACTGGTGGAAAGCCTCGTTCACACCGACCTTCAGGGAACCATTCAATTCAGCAACCAGTCTCAAGGGGGAGGAAAAGTAGTCGTCACCTTTCCGCTTCCAAAAGATGAGGGCTAACGCCGTTTTACGGCCCTCGGAGCCATAATGTTATCTTACCTTTTTGCCAGCCAGAATACTTCTGCTCCTCCCATCGCTTCGCCTGCCTCTCGAAGTGAAGAAACGGAAATCTTTGTTCTGCCCGGTAAGCGAGCCGTCATTGTGGAAGATGAAGGTGTGACACAGCTTCAGCTTACCAAGATACTCCGCTCTGCGGGCATTCAGGTTGTGGGAAAGGCGGCTAGGCCGAAGCAACACGTGCAGCCGGGGCAGAAGTTGGCGAGAGGTCGGCGCCTCGAGCGACGTCAACGCTTCGGTATCTTTGCCTGTGGCAACCGATCTGCTCAGGAGCGGGGCGAACCTGCGCGATGTGCAGGCATTCCTCGGTCACTCCTCTTTACAGGTCACTTCGGTATATTTGCATTCCGATGAGCAGCAGTTACGCGATATTGCCGAACTCACTACGCTGAAACCGCAGACGTTGGAGAAGCCAGACACTGACGGGAAGATCATCCGCCTGCCGCAAAGGGAAACCGACCGGCCACGTTTGCGCCGACCCTCTTCGCGATAAGCAACATTGACAAAGCCCGGAAAGCGGAAACGCCTCCGGGCTGTTTGTCGTCTGGACACCATGAGCAAGAGGAGTCGAGGAGCGGACGGCGAGTGGTAAAGCAGTGGAGGATCAGACCATGAGCGAGAAGAACCTTCAGAAAAGGTTGGTGAGCAAGGGGCAATATGTTCAAGTCATGGGGAAGAAGGCGGGACTTTACTCCTTGGGTAGTATTGCTTTTATATTGGGATTACTTGGTTTCGGGTTAGGTGTCTTTCGATTCACTTTCTCGCTGGCACATGGATTTGGAAAGGCTGTGATCTTTCAACTCTCTGACCTTGTTTACATAATCCCCATTCTGGTTTCCCTTGTCCTTTACCTGTCGAGTAAACTCCTTATCAAGAAGGCTAAATCCATCGAACCTGTATGGCCTATTACTGACCGCAGAACGGGCCATCTGCCCGCCCAAGAAATCCTCGTCCGTAGTTCCGATCTTCCGATAGCAGAGCAGCAGACCTTTCTGCTTCGCGCCGCTGGATCGGATCAGGAAACGTCCGCAGAGCAGTTGTTAAGGCCCACAGGAGAGCCGGAACCATGAAGAAACGTCGCCTTCTCCTCATCCTCCTGGCTCTGCTGCTCGTTGTCGGTATTCCGACGGGCTTTATCGTGCATGAGTATCGGCAGGAGAGACTGAACCGGGATTTGATTAAGGCAATCTATGCTCAGGATACCAACAAGGCTCTGATGGCTCTTGAGGCGGGAGCCAATCCGAATGCTAAAGAGGAAGACAGACCCTCTACTCCAACGGAGAGTTTCCAACGCCTTTTTGATCAAATCTTCCATCGCGGTGCCCAAAACGGAGACTACCGGCCCCGCACTGCGCTCATGTTGACTTTCGAGAATAATTCCTGGTCCGACGGCATCGCTCCCGAAAATCCTGAACTGGTGAGCGTTCTGCTCGATCATAGCGCCGATCCCAACATCAAAGGCCCCGTAGACAGAACGCCTTTTACGTGCGCGGCCATCTTCCATTATCATCATAGTCTTCGCCTGTTGCTCGCGCATCATGCCGACCCCAATGCACGGGATAAGGACGGAAATACAGCGCTGAACTATGCATTCATGTTCCTCTCGAAGCCTGAATTACACTCCGACCCCGAAACTATCCATTTGCTGATCCAGTATGGAGCCGATGTGAACGTTCAGAATAACAGTGGAATCACCCCATTGATGGAGGCCATCCGCTTTGACGATAATGCCGCCATGGTCCAGGCGTTATTGGAGGCACATGCCGATGTGAACCGCAAATACGCGGGGGGGACACCGCGCTCGATATGATACGAAATGAACACGCTTTGCTGTTGTACCTGTTGAATGCGCTGAAGGGAGTAAGTACAGGCAGCTGGTCTTCTCAAGAAGCATTGAAGACAGGGATGGCGAATGCGAAATCAGTGGAAGAGATGCTGTTGAAGGCCGGAGCCAAAACCGGCAAAGAACTCTCCTCCCTCCCTCTCCACTGAACCGAAACCCTGAAATGCGCTTTTCTACTCCACCCTACAAGGTCATCCGCCTGCCGCATCGCCAGCGCGTCAACTTGGAGCCCCTCTCTCGTAACTATTTCTCCCTTGCCGCCCAGAATCCTGGCAGACAGGCAGAGCGAATGCACCCCGCTTTGGGAGAATAAGGGCACTGCTTGCCTCGCCCTGGGGAAAAGAAGCGTCAATTTCACTCCCTCTTGACAAGTAGACAGATATATGCTATATAATGACTACATACGCGGAGAGTTCTCACTCACTCCGGCTCTTCGACAAAGGGTGTGCTCACCCTTGGGACATGGGGGTGCTCCCGATCTATGCTTGCAAACTCGGTCTGCGCCGACTGCATCTCTAGCCTCTCTCCTCGCAAGCAGAGAGGCTAGGAGGAGGTTAGCCCGCGAAGGCGGGCTTCGTAATCGTAGACCGGCACTTCAGTGCCGTGGGCAAACCACACCATTGGGCGAAGAGCCCCATTCCTGAGGTGGCACCCTCCGAAAAGGAATAATATGACCATGCAGGCAAAACCAACCAAAGAAACCACACTCCAGCGCGAACAACAGGTCTGGGAATTGCGCACTCGCTGCTACAGCCAACACCAGATCGCTCAACAACTCGGCATCTCTGAGGAAGCCGTCGCCCAGATCCTCAAACGTGTCCGAGACCGCCTCGCCCAACAATACCAGCAAGGCGCTCTCCAGATGCGCATAGACCAGACTGAACAACTCTTCCACATCGCCCAGGAAGCCCTCACCGCCTGGGAACTCAGCAAACAACCACCTCAGCCCCAGCCCCACCCCCAGCCCGTTCCCACACCTCCCCAAGACCCTGCTTCCCAAGCAACCAGCGCCTCCTCCTCTTCCCCCTCCCAGCCAGACGCTACGCAAGGAACCGAGAGTGTCAGCAAGCAATCGGGCAAATCCATCTACCTGCGCACTGCTCTCCAGGCACTCTCCGCCGTCCGAGCTATCTGGGGATTAGAAGCTGCCGAAAAGGCAAAACCTCCCGTGGACCCGCAACAAGGTGTCAAGCGCCTCATCGGGGTAAGTCTGGATGACTTCTAGCACCAGGTCAAACTCCCCTTACTCCGATTGGAAACCGAAATGCATTCACAGTATCCAAATGTTGAAATACCTGCTTGCTCCGCAGGCGAGAAGCGTTGCCCCTCCCTTCCCTAGCGAGGGACGAGCGGTCAGGAGTGTTCTCTGCCGCGCCGCGTAGCGGATGTAGGGGCGCTGCTTGCTGCGCCCTGGAGAGCGGGCCGGGGCCGGGGGGGTGGGGTAAAGCATCAGTGCCACGTAGCGTATCCAGTCGGAGAGGCAGGGACGAGTCCGCGCAGGCGGACTTCGTGTCTTGATAGCCGCGACTTCAGTCGCCGGGCTGGAGAAAAAACATTCAAGAATATAAGCTCTGATATAAGCATACGCAACCGGCGATAGGGGTAAATAGACGCGGTTTGAAATAGACTGTTAGTCACCACGATGCTGCTGACTCCGTTCGGGAGGTGGTGGCACAGGTTCGGGCAGGTTTGCGCTTCTGGCAAAGAACCGGAGTGGGTCAGAGGTTGGAAGTCGGTTCCTACACAGGGCAAGGAGACCTTCCCCTGAAGAAGCATGCAGGAATAGAATGCCTCGTTAGGGAACTCTTCGCCATGCTTATTGCTTAGCCAGAGGACTGTCATGCCTGCTCTTTCTAGCGAAACCATAAGTTGCTCTTAAAGCACCTGAAGCCGCCTTCCTTTGCTGCCTGAAAAGAGGCAGAGCAATGGCCTGGGAAACGCATCGGCAGTCCGTACAGGACTGTGAGCCAATGAATCAAGCAGAAGAACCGTTAGAAAATCAGGCGATCGGTGTGAGTGTCGGATCCGATCCGATAGGGAGCCCAGGGAATGCGAACAAGTCAACAGAACGCACGCCTGTCGAGGGGTTGCGCCCACAAGAACAGCAATACCAGACCCTTATAGAGGCCATTCCTCAGTTGGTATGGATGACAAACGCCGAGGGGATGCCGGACTACTTCAATCAGCGCTGGTTAGACTATACCGCTTATGCGGTTACCAGTGACCTGGAAGCCAATTGGGCGTACCTGCTGCACCCAGAAGATCAGACCGCAGCCGCCACAGCCTGGATGAACGCGGTAGAAACCGGGGAACCCTATGAGGTGGAATACCGGCTGCGGCGACATGATGGGATGTTCCGTTGGTTTCTGGTGCGCGGCGTTCCCGTTAGAGACGACACCGGACAGATTGTTCGGTGGTTTGGCACCTGTACGGACATAGACGACACCCGCCGAAAACAGCAGATCCAGGAGTTTCTGGCACAACTCGACGCGCGTATCCGCCCGCTTGCGGATCCCGAAGCGGTACTCTGGGAGACAGTGTGTGCCCTGGGAAAATACCTGGGGGTCTCGCGCTGCGGCTATACCGAAATCGACCTGGACCTGTACACCTGCACAAATCACCGCCAGTATTCTCTCGGTCCGCAAATTACCCCCACGACACTCTCCTTATCGGTGTTCGGAGAGGAAATGCTTTCCTACTCCAAGCAGGGCATTCCGCTTGTCATTGCCAACACAAGGACCGATCCTCTGGCAGCGCCCAACTATGAAACGGTCTATGCTCCGCTCAACGTATGCGCCTTTCTTACCGTTCCTCTCCTCAAACAAGGAAGGTGGATCGCCTCCCTGACCGTCAGTATGACCAATGCGCCCCGCGCCTGGACCGAGGACGAAATCCACCTCCTCCAGGAGGTCGTCGAGCGGACCTGGCTTGCGGTGCAGAGTGCCTGGGAAACCCAGGAGCGTCAGCGGGCGGTGAATGCCTTGCGTGCTGCCGAAGCCCAATTGCGGCTGGTGACAGATGCCGCTCCCCTGCTCATCGCCTACATGGATCGAGATCAGCATTTCCGCTTCAACAACGGGACGTATGCCATCTGGTTCGAGCGCCCCCTGGAAGAGATCACGGGCAAACATGTGCGCGAGGTTCTGGGAAGCGCTGCTTATGAAGGCATACGCGAGTATATCGAAGCGGCGCTTTCCGGGCAAACGGTCACCTTTGAATATGAGATGCCCTACCATGGAATGCGTCATCGCTATGTACAGATCACCTTTGTACCAAATAGAGGAGACGATGATACGATTCAGGGCTTCGTCGCCGTTGTGAATGACCTGACAGAGCGCAAGAGGGCCGAGCAAGACTTGCTTTCATCTGAAATCCGATTCCGCATGCTGGTGGAGCAATCTCCCTTGAGCATCCAGATTCTTGCCCCGGATGGTCGAACGCTTCAGGTTAATCGGGCGTGGGAGCAACTGTGGGGAGTGACCTTAGACGACCTTCAGGATTACAACATGCTGGAAGACCAACAACTCATAGAAAAAGGAATTATGCCCTACATACAGCGGGCTTTCTCCGGCGAAGCGGTGGTCATTCCACCTGTTCTATACGACGTGGAACAGACACTGCCCGACCGGACGAGTAATGCCAATCACGGCAGATGGACACAGGCAGTCATGTATCCGGTCCAGGATGAGGAAGGCTCTCTTCGTGAGGTCGTGCTGATCCATGAGGATATCACCGAGCGGATGCAGGCAACCGAGGCTCTGCGTGACAGCGAACGCCTCTATCGCACGTTGGGCGAAGCAGTGCCCGATTTTATCTGGTCGAATGCGGCTGACGGACGAGGGCTGTTTGTCAATCAACGCTGGACGGAATACACTGGTTTCACGCTGGAACAGGCCGCTCAGGTGGCTCCCACCTTTCTCTATCATCCGGAAGATTATCCTCAACTCCCCCATATCTGGCGAACAGCGCGAATCAACAAGGAGCCGTTCACCGCCGAATTTCGCTTCCGACGCCATGACGAGATCTACCGCTGGTACATGGCTCGCGCAGTCCCTCTGCTTGATGCACAAGAAAACATCGTTCAATGGATCGGAACGATGACCGACATCCATGAACGTAAGATGGTGGAACAGGCGCTCGCCATCTCGGAGGCACGCGCCCGGCGTATCTTTGACTCCAATATCGTGGGAATGATCCACTGGAACCTGGACACCGGATTGATCACGCATGCCAATGAGGTGTTTCTCGCCATGGTGGGTTACACACGCGAGGATCTGGAGCAGGGACGATTGAGTTGGCGGGAGATGACACCTCCGGAATGGCGGGAACGGAACCACCAGGGCGTGGAAGTGATCCGTCGCAGGCGCAGCGGCGCTCCCTATGAGCAGGAGTATCTCCGCAAGGATGGCAGTCGTGTCCCCATCATTATCGGCGGGGCGCTCTTTGACGACTCCTCCAATGAAGGCGTCTCTTTTATCCTTGACATCACCGAGCAAAAGCGCGTCGAACGAGAGGGAAGGCAGCATTTGCAGGAGATCGAAGCGCTCAATGTCCGGCTCCAGCGCTCCCTTCAGGAAACACACCACCGCGTCAAAAACAACCTGCAGATCATCTCCTCGCTCGTCGAAGTACAGACGGCGGACCATGAGAACACCGTGCCCATCGCGGCGATGACACGTATCGGGCATCATACCCGCTCGCTAGCATCTCTGCATGATTTCTTTCCAGCACAGTGGGATCCGAAGCTTGGAATTCACGTGACTTGAAGTCGCGGC
>JADMIO011251606.1_pt1 | contig 99107 bp, 87 predicted proteins | sample 8958161 | NCBI WGS metagenome assembly JADMIO01 (sample SAMN16585339, study PRJNA669376) | soil metagenome | isolation source: Crop rotation soil | place: USA: Cullars Rotation, Alabama | collected 2011
CGCGACAACTTGTCCACGTGGAATTCTAAGCTTAGGATCCCAATGTGCTGGAAAGTAGGTAAATAACTGTCAACTCTATATTGCATTGCTTAATTAATTTTAGAAAATGAGCAGTAGCCATACCCAATTGATCCGTTGGCTCCAATTTGAACAGTTGCTTTAAATAGATAGTCGGAGAATAGTATCTCGGATGCAGCTTCATCGTTTAAAAGCGTTTCCGGATAAATAACCATGCTCCAGAATCTGGATAAGCGGGGAACTATCTGTTCATACCAGAGATTTTTACTTTCCCCGTTTTCCAGGTAGTTCCTGGCAATTACCGGAAGATGAAGATCATTAGTAAGCCTGTCGAAAATTTTGTTTTGTACAATTACAATGTCGTGTTTGAATAAATCTTTTACAGGTTTAGAGAGCATTTTGCTTTTTACTTCATCAAATCCTGCTTTAATGTCAAAATCTTCAATTGTCGCACCATCCATATCACTTGAAAAACAGTATGCATTGGTACTATCTTCTTTACCAAAAATACTTTTCAAGTCAAATAAGCCAGTTTTTAAAGAATTGCTTTCTGGCAGGCTTTCATACAAATAATTGATAATATCAGGGCAGGTAATATGTATATATGCTCTTTTATCGCAGCGTACCGGGATACAAAGTAACATAGCATCAAAAAATTTACACCCACCAATCTGTGTATTCACTTTATCATTTTTATCAGAACCAAATACGTGTTTCATACTAGGGAATTTCTGATGATGGCAGTATTCCTTAATACCACCTTTAAGAGAACTGGCATGTATAGTAGGGTGCTGGAAGGTAGCATCCCGCTGTATCAACTGGTCAATTACACCGTAATTGGCTTTACCACTGCCCACATGAAGATTGGTTTTGCAATCTATAGTAAAAAAAGTTTGTGCCATATTTAATAAGGTATATTTACTAAGTGAAAATGATTATAACCGATAGTGCGGAAATTAGCATGAGAATTGATAGCAACCTTAATATCAGTTAGGTTATTCTTTGAAAAAAATAAAGAGCCTCTTTTAAACAACTGTAGCCGCACTATACTTTTTTGTAGCCCATAGTAATTATTATTCTTTGAAGTAATATTTATAATATTCCTGAAGGGAACCGTGTCCGTAACAGCAAAATCGCAACTGCTGATAATATCTTTGCTAACATAAGCATCACTTGTCAAAAGAAGTGCAGTGGGAGCCGCTTCATCTGCAAATTCTTCAATCTGTTCTTCCGCTACTTCCATTAGGAAAGATGCGCTTTCTTTACCAAAGAGCACATGATTGGTTGTAAATTTTACATCAGCACCTATAGTTACATAGAACCCAAATGAAAATCCCTCGGTCATTTTCAGCCACAGTTGTTTAAAAAAGCTCTTATCTTGGGTAGTGCCGCTATAGTTTCTATCCACACCAATCCGTTCTACCTCTTTGAATATAAAATCATTTTTATTATAAATGCTTTCCTGCTTATCTACGCTTACCCATATGTCGGGATAATTATTCTTCGGGTCAAACTCCGGTAGAAAAAAGTTGGCATCCACTTTTGTGATACCCTTTGCATAAGGCTGATAATAGGGGAGATATTTTACAAGTAAATCTTCCTTCGTCTTTACCAAGTAGCAAGGACTAAGGTTAACAACTTTTTCAAAACAATTTTCTTTGTCAAACTCAAAGCTTTTTTTCCCGATCCAGTCAGCAGCAACGGCATCATCCCTGATAATATTATTTCTCAGTAAATGGTTCTGGACCAATACCTGATGACGTACTAACCCTAATAATGCTGTTTGCTGTGGAAAAAAGCTTCCTTTAAGGTAATAATCGGCGGTTATACCTTGTTCTCCACCGAAAAAGAAAAGCTGCATTGGCGTAAGCTTTACAAAATAGGTTTTAGTCATTTTCTTCGTCGGTTAAATATTTTATAAACCTTAGCACACTGTAGAGTTTATCAATATTGTTAGTGCTTATTTCGAACTCATAGCCAGACAATGGCAAATTTGCTGATGGAAAGTCGATTGCTAACCGATGATAAAATGCTGAAATATTTTCTATAAATGCTTTCGTCGCTTTTTCTTCATCGTTTCGCTGCCAGTCTTCTTTGGCGTCCAGTGCAAATTCTTGATTAAAAAACACATTTAGCCGGGCTCTGTCAGTAGCTATACTATTTAATAAATTATGCAGTGGCGCCAGTTTGTAGATAATTGATGACAAAAGCCTATCCTGCAAAGGAATATTTGAAACTAAAGCTAAAAAATAATCAAACGAAAGCGAGTTTGAGGCATCTTTTGCTTTTTTCTTTTTATCAATGATAAACCCAAACCTATGACCGCTGTGTTTATGTAGTTCAAAACAAATTTTGTTTTTATCATCCTTTATTGCTTTTGCCTTTCGCAACAATCTGTAAGCGCCATCCCGTGCTTCATTCAAGGGAAATTTTGAATAAGTCATAGAGACCCCATAGCTCATGGAAGGCTTATCATTTTCCAATTCACCGCCTACAGAATAAAGGTGTTTTAGATTACTGTTCTCTAATACTTTCTCTGTGAATGCCTCATCAATATTTTGTATTAACTTAAATATGCTTTGCAAGCTTTCATCATTAAAAACAGCAACAGGTGAAAAAAACAGCAGATCGTCACCACCAATATATACAGGTCTGCCACCAAAATTTTTGATTCTATTGGCGGCCTCTATGGCAAAGTCAAAGAGTGCTGTAGAAAAGTTTCTTACATTACTGGCCTTGTTACCTATTTTTTCAATTGTTTTACCAATATTGTCGCCATCAGCTTGTACTACTGCAATATATTTATGATAAGGACGAACTTTAACCGGGCCGAAATCCTCATTGTTTTTTAAAGCATTTAAAAAAACTGCCTGTTCATCTTCTGTTTGATCTGCTAGTATATTTTTAACCAATAAATTATAAGACCCTTTGTTTTGTCTTTTAAAATCCACAGTAGCAATTTCAATAATTGAAGGAAATTTGAAATTACTGTCTTTGCCTTTGAAGGCTTCACGATAAAACAGCCTGCCATTTAAACCGTCTATTGCAGCTTTCCAATCTATGTCCGAAATATCAGAATGATATTTTTCCTTAAGCTCCGCTGTATCCAACAGTTTATTAGTAATAATTACTATGTTATTGTTAGTTTCGCTTTCATTAGAAACAGAACAAGGCAGGTTAAATGTAACAGCATAGATTCGGATGTAATTTTGAAGATAGCTTTGAGGCAAATTACTTTTCAGACTGATTTCGCTGATTATAACTTTTTCAAAACCAGCTATTTCGGCTTTAGTATTGCCCTCAAATATTAGTCTGTCAGAAAACAATCCTGCTCCTTTCCCGCTCGCTTTAGCAAGCATTTCAGGATGATATGGTAAACAAAGTTTTGATTTATCGCTTATTTCTTCAATCAATCTGCGCATGATAAACGAAAACAAATAGCTGATTCCCCAAAGCTCTCTTGTTTTACGGGCTAAGGAAAGCGTTTTATAAACAGGACCGATGGCAACAGCTGTATAAGTATTAGTCATTCGCTAGCTGAGATTTTAATTCTGAATAAATTCGATCAAGTATTCCGGCTTCAGGAGTATTTCTTTCACTGAAACCATTCGAAAAAACAAAATCATTTATATCAAATGCATTTATCGCAAATTTTAAATACGTATCTATATTAAAATATTTCGGAAACGATAAAGGCAGATCACCTTTACCCTGTGATTTGATGAAAACTTCCGTATTTAAATATTGCTGATCTATTGGTGCAGTAATTAAATAAACTGTCCATGAATTATTGATAAAAACAGGCTTGAACATCAAAGGGCTTTTAAACCTATCAATTCCATCCATCTCCTTTTTAATTGTTTTATTGTAATATCCCCAATTTTGCTCACTAGAAAAACCTAGTAAATCTCTAAAATTATAATAGTTTCCTCCTTCGGGTTTGGGAAATAAAACCCTTACTGTTTCGCTCGATGGCCTGTTCTCGAAAACACCGTCATTTCCATGAACATCTTGCTTTCTATATAAAGGATGGTCAGAAAAAAAATGCTCCCTTATTGTTTTCTTATCCCATTGCTCGCTCTCTGACTTTGCCCACTTAAACATTAAAGATTTAAAATATGCCTTGTCAATCAGCCTACCTGTTTGTCTGTCCTTCTTTTTTATATTTAACCCACTTCGGATGGATTTATAAAAGCATTCTATGTCAAAAAATAAATTATAGAAATCTTTATCCCCATATTCAGGTTTAAAAAAATAAGTATTGCTTAAAGTTGATTTGGCACTAATTGTAAAGCTACCGAAGCCTTTGCTTTGTGCAAGCCCAAAATTGTGATGCAAAAAGAACGAGGAGATTTCAGCGTTAATACAATCTCTTAAACTGATGCTAAACACAGAAATGATCAGTTCAGCATTCTGCAAAACACCCTTTCTGATTTCTTCCACATTTTCTTTTCCATCATTTCCGAAAAAAGCAGGAAACTTGTTAACAAGTATCTTATTCTGACGATTTCTTTTAATATTTCCATCCTGCTCTTTACTTACTGGTGTTAAGTTTACAATAGTCGCTAGCCCTTTTCCGAAAATCCTGATTTTATAATCCAAAGCCGGGTGTTCATTTTTAAACCATTCTGGGTGTTCTATTCTACATATATCCGCTCCGCCCATCTTTTCAATTATAAACTTGTCCAGCTTTGGCTTTAATTCAGTACCTCGCAAGGTAGCGCCTTCTTGATCATACTGAAAGTGGATGATGGGTGTATGCTGCTGTAAGACAAATTTTAGTTGGTACATATCATTTTATATTGTTTATTGAATTCAATGCAATTTCATGTTTTCTTTCTTCCATCCTTATTTTCTCCTGCTTATCCATTATCTCTTTTTTTCTTTCATGAATTTGCACAGCTTCGGCAAAAGCTGCGGCTTCTCTTTTTTCTTGCTCCCTTTTATCAATATACCTTAACCAGATCGTCTGGATAGCTCGTAAAAAATAAAGGGCTCCTAATAGGTAACAAATCGCTAATACACAATCATATATAGTTTTAGTTATCATGCTTTCCTCTCTTTAAAAATAAAAAAAACAGACCGCTCAGCAACACTCCGCCCAATATAATAATAGCCCAGGCTATCCAAATCTTGTTATCAACTCTTCCTGTAAATAAAGTTTCCTGCGTTACAAACCCAATTCCGAATAACGAGGCAATAAAGCCTGCAGGCAAAAACCAGGCGGCTATTATGGTAAGGTTATGGGCCTCATCTCCCTGCTTTTTGTCTTCCTGCAGCTTTACGTAATTGAACAGTTCGTTTATTTCACTGTCAAGTGTTTTTACATTTTCCTGCACTTCCATTATCTGGCGGAAATGACAATACATCTCTATACCTTGGATATAGGGTGTTATCTCTTTATAGTTGATTTTGTTTACAAATTCAATATAGTTTTGGTAGAGCACCTTTATATTTTCCACCAGCTTTTTGTCCTGCCCGGTTTTTATCATACCTGCCAGCAGCGTTACTTCCGCTGAAAACCTGAGCACACTGGTACGCTGCGCCAGGCAAAGGAGCGCCATCTGGTAATACATCGTTTTCATTTGCCGGCAGATTAAATTCACCGCAAAATCACTCCGGTCTGTAACACATACAAAAGAGTCTTTGGTAAATCCATATAAAGTTCCATTACCTGCCCACCGGGCATAGGTATGCTTTGCTGTAAGGCTTTTTTGCATTTGCTTGTTAGCAATCGTGGGCTCCTTCTTATCGCCAAACAGGTAAGCATGCCAGAAGTCGCTGGTAAGATAAGCATATTCTTCGTCCTGAGACAGAACGGCATGCCGGGGTATAAGACTTTTCAGTTCGTCTGCCAGGTTATCATTTCCATACCAGCACTGGAAAAACATGCGGTCGTCTGTAAGTATATTCAGCCTTATCTTTTCCCTGTTTTTCTTTTCCTGCTCTTCCTGTTGTATGAAACAAAAGCGGTCGCCAAACAAGCCACGGATGTACTTGGGCGCCCTGACGACCCACGACCTTCTGTGGTGGTCCCCGTGATAGTGATGCACTTCTCTCTCATGTAAGTTATCATATTCACTGAAGTCATCTTCCAGCCCTTCCATGCCTGTTATGGTTATTTGCAGTTTGGCGGACAAGAATGTACCCTTTACAATAGCGGTAGGCATCTCACCATCCGACAAGAACTGGGGATAAATACGGCGGCCGTATTCGTTTATATAAAGAATATCCTGCTTTTTATCGTAGTCATGGTTTTCTACATTAATTGTTAGAATAGTTACGCCTGTATCATACACGTGCAGGCTGATGCCGGTAAGGTGCAACGTGTATGTTTCCTGCTTTTGATAATCTGCCACACTTATTATATACCTGTCAATCTCTGGTTCTACTTCCAGTTCATAATACACCATTACTTTGTTATTGTGTATTAAGGTTTCATCCTTTTCCTGCACCTGCTGCAGGTCGAACATGGTACTGGCGGCATAAGCATGAAAATAATGTATCTCATTAAAATTTTCCGCCTGCCCGTTTATCCTGAAAAACTTTCTTTTCCATTTGATGTTGCTTTTTATAAGCAGTTCCCTGAACTTTTTCAGATCTGTGCGCCGTTCAAAAGATATTTCTTCTTTGCCCTGCTTGTTCACGTCGAAGCCGGCAGGGAGATAATCCCACCTGAAGGGCAGCATAAAGCTGTGTATGCTATATGGTTTTTGTCCGTCACTCATTGGTTATTAGTTTTTGGTAGCAGGCTTTTTCCGCCCGGCAATCTTCCAGTGCATGATGCTGCCTTGTAGTATCCATTCCGGCAAGCGTATATCGGGATATATCGCCGTCGTATTGGCCGGCGGGTTTAATCTTCCCTTTCAGGTACAGGGCTGTAGCCAGATCAAACGGTGCATAAAACAGGTTAGAGGGGAGGTTCAGGGCACCGCCAAACAGCTCACAGAAAAGCACCCAGTCATAGGCCAGTACATCGGCCCATATTTCTGCCAGTTCAAACTGTTGCAGCCAGACTTGCAGTGCGGCAGCTATGTTAGCCGCAGTATCCTTCATACAGGTAATACCGCCCCGATTCTCGTAAAAGTGGTCCTGCTGCCGGTAATTTAATTTAGGGATAACATGTCCCTGTACCCAGTCATTCAGGCTAGTTGTATCAATACCCGAAAATTCAGCATAGAAATAAGTCTCCTCACTGTGGTAAAGTGCTAAAGAGATCAGTTGTGCCTGCTGATGAAGACCTGTGAACTCCGTATCTAAAAAAAGCTGTACCGGAATATTCATGAAAAAGCAGTGAGTTTGGTATAAAAAGTCAAATTAGGAAATAATTTTAAGAACCAAACTTTTATTTTACGGCTCTAGCAGTTAGCAACCGGCCTTTGATCTTTGCTATAGCACCGATTACAGCGCAGGATGGCTCTTAAGAGAAACTGACGGTAGGGTAGCGGATTCACCCTTTTTGATAATCCTTATATAATCCAGCATGGCTTCGTTGATGGCGCCGTTCATGTTTTCATTGGCAGCTGCATACTCAATTGTTATGACATGCTTTCCCGGTATTAAAGTCAGCCGCAAAGGATTGCTCATGCCCCAGTTGCTCCATTCCTCCTTTCCTCTTTGCGGCAGCACAAATACGCCTGCTCCTTTCCCGTCAACCTTAACCATTCGTATGGCACACTTGTTCTCCGTATTAATGGGTCCGTTACCATTAGCATAGCGGCAATCTATCAAATAATGGGCCGCCGTACCAATGGTTACCGGAATTTGAATAACCGTATTTTTGGTTGTACTTACCTCCGTAAAGCCATCACCGGAGAAGCCTTTATTAGTATAAGCTGCCTTCGGGGCAAAGGCTTCCACTTCATATTTTCGAATATTGTCAGCATCTGCTACCCCAACCGGTTCGCTGGCGAAAGATGGAGTGCCGTTCTTGTCAATAGCTACCACCGCATATTCCGAATAGGTACTGCCACTGATTTTAATGGACGTATAAGATGTATTAAGTAGAGGCTTACCATCTTTGAACAGACTATACTTTACAGCTCCTTTCACAGGGGTCCAGGATAGGGTCTTATTTTCTGCCATTATTACCGGCGCCGGCAGGGAAGTGTACGTCTCCACCGCATGAATGGTGGCCTTTTCAAAAGCATTATTCTGTAAAACAATTTTTATAGTATGATGGCCGCTGAGCGATGCTGAAATACTATGGGAGGCCATTTCCTTTCCGTCCAGCCTAAAAGATTTTATCTTATTGCCGAAACCTTCCAGGCTTATATCCAGCAATGCATTGCGGTATTTGAAGTTGGTCAGGCTTCTGGCACCTCCAAAAGCCTTTGGAACAAAGGGCTCAAAGGCCAGCCCGTCTTCATTAAAGCGGATGCCAAACATCACCTTGTGAATAATACTTAAGTTGCCGGAAAGGCTCCACAGCATGTTGCTGGAATTGATCTGCGTGCCGCCGTAGTCACCATTCTCTGCCACGAAGTTTTCTTTATTGGTCAAAAACAGGGCTGCCGGACGGTAGATGGCAGCTATACTTTCCATTACGGCTGCTTCATTACCTTCTTTGGCCGCCGCCCATAGCCAATAGGTCTGAACGAAAGGCCATACGGCATTGTTATGATAGGGCGGAATGCCGGGTATCTGCGGATAGATGCAGGGAATACCAAAGGTATTAACGGGGGTGCTGCTGACGATCTGTTTCTTCTTCTTTTCATCGGCTATATCAAAGAGCACCGTTAAAGCTTCACCCAGCGCCTCAGATCTTGGCGAAACCATCTTGGCTGTCCTTCCGTACCGGTACTGTGCATAATAGCCTTTATCTGCCATCCATAAATACTGATTGATGCCGGCTTTAATCTTCAGGGCCATGCTGTTATACTGTTGGGCCTCTTCCTTTTTGCCTAACAAAGCAGCCATTTTACCGGCCACGATGTTTGCCTGGTAGTGAACGGCGTTGGTGCCCAGGTTTTGAGATTCATAGATATCCGCCGGCTGCATCCATGCAGGATAGGTTTGTTCCCGCCAGTCCAGGAAGGAAGACTCGCCCCGTACCAGTCCGGTTGCCTTATCATAGGCATTGAGGTAATCATCCTGCAACGAATTGGTAATAATGGTATAAGCCTGCTGCAGCCAGTCTTTATCACCGGTTGATTTATAAAGCTCCCAGGCTGCTACCGCCCATATCATGCGGTCGGTAGATACGGGCCAGGCACCGCCGGTGCCGGTGTCCTGGATGATCTTTTTCTTTTTACTTACCTTTCTCAGCAGACTGTACCTGGCTACCCTTGGCTGCAGGTAGGCCATTGATAAAATGATGCTGTAGCTGATGTCCCGCGTCCATACACCGGCCCATTCCTTACCGGTGCGAAAGGTGCTGTCGGGCTCTACGGCCCTGATCATTTCTTCCAGCGAAAGGTTGTATAAAGCATCGCTGAGCGGAAAGGGTGAATTGTACTGCGGAAAGGCGGATGTGTTTTTAGAAAGTTGCCAGGCGGCAGCAGTTTGCTTGTCGTTACCGGGCTTATTCAGGATAAGGGTTGTCTGATAGATGCCGTCGCCGTCGGGATCTTTTAATTCGAGGTCGGGATAGTTATGCAGGTTATTAAAATCCCAGATCAGCGGGTCGGTGCTGTCGGCTACAAACAAGGATTTGAAATCCTGTTGATAAAGGGTATCCTTATTAAAGGTAACGAAATAGCCTTTTTCTTTGAAAGAAGCCAGCAGGCCCCGCATATCTGCCCTGATGGTAAACGGAGTATTGGGTAAAAGATAACCGGCAGCAGAAGAACCGCCAATAGGTGCAGGGTCACCAAATTTGATGAGCGGGGTTTCGCCGCCACCCTCCGGTACATTGTAGTGATGATCCATTCCGGACTTCATCTCATTGTCCTTGCCATTGATGCTGAATTTGAATGTGATAGCGGCGCTTTTATAGCCGTTAACCGGACTTTGATAGTCGGAAGCAAGTTCCGTTGCCGAAACGGCGCTGGCCGTATATTTTCCCTGCACTACTTTATCGCTGTATACGGCAAAAGCTTTATTGCTCCATAGAGGTTTCCCTTCCTGTGCAAAGGCTATATTACCGCTTAGCAAAAGGGGTAGACTGGCAAGCAGCGTTTGTCTTCTCATAAAATATGCTTCGTTATTAGGTCTGATGGTGCTGTTAACAAAGATGCCGAAATAAATATAGGGATAAACCCGATCCGGTCACATATAATTCGCCTGCTGAAAAGGATGCTTTCAAAAGCTTCAGCCTTTTAAAACTGAGGTTTCCGGCTTAAACGTTATTCCAACACTATTTATCTTTTTATCAAATACTATTGAAAACTACCTTTTCTTTAGCCTGCTGATTATACCTCCCATCAGGTTAATCACAAAAAGAAACTGACCGGCTATCAACAGTAAAAATGAGACAGCAACAGTATCCTGCTGCATTTGAAAACGGCCGAAAGTGTAATAATCAGCGGAGTCATGCCTATGATAAAAGACTGCCCATAACAGTATGGCCGTTATAAAGGCTATTGCGACAATTGTTATAACTACATGCAGCCAGACAAGCTTCTTTGAAAGAAGAATGCCGGAAACACCGGTATATAACAACCATAAGAGCAATAACAGACCTGAGGTTACCCCCCAAAAAAACTTTGTTCCTATTATAAGATAGGTATCATGTACATGAATGTCAATGGTTGCTGCCTTGGAAAACAGAAACAGAAAAGCAGTCAGTAATCCAGCTGGCAGCAGCAGATGATGTGGATGTAAAAGCTTATGCATAAGTGGGTGATAATTTAATTGAGGTTTGCTTTTTATCCTGCAAGTTAAAGCCCGTATTCAATAATTTTGCTACGTATGCCAAACAGAACAGTTTTATTGGTAATTTAGACCTATGAAAAAGTTTTTTCTCCTGTCCGTTTTCATAAGCCTGCTGCATATAGCAAAGGCACAGGATTTCGAATTTCCTAAAGGCTGGGTATTAAATGCAGAATATTTTAATGGCTTTACCTCTCAGTTTCATGCCAACCCTGAATTGTTTTTGACCGAATTACGCCTTACGCCTCAATATACGATTATACCTAAAGTATTACGGGTAGGCGCTTCAGCCGGCTTGCAATATAACAACAAGCATGTCTCTGCCTTGTTTGGTCCCAACCTGGCTTTTAAGATAAAAACAATCAGCATCGAAAAATTCAACAGTTCCCTTTTAAACCTTCAGTGGGTGCTGGAAAACCTGTGGGGTACGGACAAGCAGCAGCTTATTGGCACCGGCTTCAGGGTTGAACTGGGCCAGACCTTATTGATTTCTCTTACAGGCGACCGCGATTTTAATCTTAATTACTGGCGGTTACAATTCGGCATCGGTATTAATTTAATAAAAAATAAAGTACCCGAACTATGAGAAAGAGAGCTTTGGTTATAAGCGGCGGCGGCTCCAGGGGCGCCTTTGCCGTAGGGGCTGTAAAAGCCCTGGTACAGCAGTTTCCGCAAATAAACTTCGATATTTATGTAGGTACCAGCACCGGTTCTTTAATTGCTCCGCTGGCGGCGGCCGGCAATATTGCTTTGCTGGAGCAGATGTATACGACTATCCATACAAATGATGTGGTATTGGGTGGTAATATAGGTGCCCGGCTCACCCAATCCATCTCGCTGTTCGATGCCACGCCGCTTTCTAACCTGATCAATAAATATTATAACGACACGGTTGCTACAGGAATCATGAACCTGAACAAACAGATTTATATGACCACGGTCTGCCTGCAAACTGGTGAAAGCGTTATCTTTTCGAATAAACCTCCTTTAGCTAATAGCGATTATGATATAGTAAAGTGTAAGAATACGACCATATTCAGGCGTGCAGTACTGGCCTCCTGCTGTCAGCCTGCATTTATGCAGCCAATTGAAATAGATATAACGGCTAACCCTGTGAGGCAATATGTGGACGGCGGCGTAAGAGAATATGCAGGCGTACAAATTGCTGTAGATGCCGGCGCCGAGGAAATTTTTGCTATTTCCCTGAAGGCTTTCGATAATAGTGCGGAAACCAAAAAATACACCTCCGCGATAGACATTCTTTTCAAAACAATAGATATTTTCTCTGCTGATGTAGGCGCTAATGATTTTAAGGTGCCGGAAGTGTATAACAGCGCTTTACAATACATTGATGGGGTAAAGAAAAAAATGATCGCCGCCGGTGTAACACAGCAAAAGATCGACGAATATTTTAACGTAGCCTCCCAGCCGGCCTACGCCGGCAAAAAGCCCCTGCGCATTCATCATATTTATCCGGAAGCACCTTTAGGCGGCGGAGCCGGCGGACTGGTATTCGACCCTGCAGAAATGAAGGCTATGTTAGCCAAAGGAGAAATCAGGATGGAACGATACATTGCCAGCCTGCCGCCTGATAATTCAAATTGGGTCTGATGCACATTTCTGATAAAATGCGGAGGTTATCTTCCTTTACCGCCGGTTGCACCAAAACGCCGGATTGCCTTTCTGCCTCATTTAAAGGTAAGGTGCCAGGAAGGCTTGTTTTTCATAACTGTTTTAATCGAAAACTATAAAACTTACAATCGGGCCTCCTTCCAAAATACGTTTTGTCCTGGTTTTTTCACAGCCAGATATATTCATAACGGGCAATAAAATGCCAGGCGCAGATTTTCCTTATACAGCTTTACTTGCTGCCTCTCAGCTTATCCATCAGTCCGCTTAACTGCTCGGCTTCTTCTTCGGTGAGATAACCCATAATCTGCTTTACATGATCAAATTCAGCATCCAGATTGCTTAACAGTACCTGGCCTTTTTCGGTGATGAGTACATCTACCAGGCGCTTATCTTTAGGACAGGTTGTTTTTTTCGCCAGGTTTTTTACCACCAGCCGGTCTACAATACGGCTGGTATCGCTCATCTTGTCCAGCATCCGCTCCCTTATCTGCAGCGTGGAAAGCGGCTTCGGAAAGCTGCCCCGCAAGATGCGCAGGATGTTGTATTGCTGGTGTGTAATATCCTCTTTTGCTACAAAGTCCTTGATCTTCTCAATTACCCAGCCGTAGGTATATAAGAGGTTAACCATTGCTTTCTGCCCGGCTGTTTCAAACTGTACCTGCTGTATATCTTTTTCTATGCTCAATGAATTCGTTATTTGTAGTTTGCCATTTGAAATCAGGAATCGCTGCTCCCGGTTTCAAACTTTAATTTTTAATTCCTTATCCCCATACTTTTACGCCTTCCGAACAATTGGCGCAAATATCGATATTACTGCGGCTTTGCAGCACGCCGCTTCTGAAATCCTGATAAGCTTTATTTTGCCACAATTCTTTAAAACTTTGCTGCTTCAGATCGCCCAGCTTATGCTGCGCATCCTTGTCAAAACAGCAGGGCACCACCGAGCCATCCCAGGTAATGACAGGATCGTGCCAGAGACGCCAGCAATGGTTAGCATTATTGCCTTTAAAAGCCATTTTGCCTTCGCCATTTATTTTATACCGGCTGTACTTTTTATTAACCGGTATCAGGCCGTTCGGATCCCTCTCATAATCATATACCTGCGCTGTTTTCAGCCGCACTTCATCTACGCCCATTTCCTTTGCCAGCCGTTGCACGGCTTCTATCTGATGCTCGTTGTGCCGCACTACCAAGAACTGGAAGATGACAAAAGGTGTTTTGCTCGCCAGTGCTTTTTTCCATTTTACAATATTAGATGCACCGGCCAGTACTTTTTGCAGGTTGCCGCCCACCCGGTACTGCTGGTAGATTTCCTGCGTGGTGCCGTCAATAGAGATGATCAGCCGGTCAAGGCCGCTTTCCACGGTTTTTTTAGCAGCCGCGTCATTTAAAAAGTGGGCATTGGTAGAAGTAGCGGTATATATTTTTTTGGAAGCGGCGTATTGCACCATATCCAAAAAAGCCGGGTTCAGATACGGTTCGCCCTGAAAGTAAAATACCAGGTACATCATATCTTTCGACAACTGGTCTATCGTTTCCCGGAAAAAGTCTTTCTTCAGCATGCCGGTAGGCCGGGAAAAGGCCCGCAGGCCGCTGGGGCATTCGGGACAGCGAAGGTTACAGGAGGTAGTAGGCTCGAAGGAAATGGATACAGGATAGCCCCACTGTATGCTTTTTCCTGTCCATTTGCTTACCAGATAGCTGCTCCATACTTTAAAAGCATTAGTTGCCCGGCGCAGGGTAAGCTTGCTTAAAAAATTAGCGCTGTCGTTCCAGTTAAACTGTGGCATGGTGTAAAAGTAACCTATAGATTGATTGTATGGCAAAGATTAACGGGAAAAGCAGGAATAGACCCGTCAGAGATGTAGAATCAGCAGAAAAAGCCGGCTGATTTGCCTTCTACACTTCTGCGGTATTCTTCCTTGCACTTAGCTTTACGGCAATGGCAAAGCCAATCATTTCAATAATAATTAACAGCGCATATATCAGATTTGCCGGCGTATAACGGCCTGTAAGCCAGAAGTAAAGAATGGCGGAAAGGCTGCTGACCAGCGCTGTAAGCGCCAGGCCCCATTTAGCTACCCCTATCATCTGGAAGGCTTTGTGCACAGCAGGAGTAGAAGGTGTAACCGTTTGCTTTATCTTTTGCAGCAGGTAGATGTTTTCAATAATATCGAGCAGCCAGGCTACGGCCTGCAGCATGGCCAGTGTCCCGAAAATATTGCCGGCCGCAGCCGTTATTTTGCCGGCCACGCCGGTACATAAAAGGGCAATAGCGCCATAAGCGAACGGCATATACGCAAAATCGACATACAACTGTGCTTTTAACGACCCCAATGCTTTTTTTGAGACCTCTTTATCGGACAGCAGGTATATGCCCTTTATGATGTTAACAATCTCTGCTGCTGAAGCGGCAAACTCCAAATCCAGAATGCCGAACTTACGTACCACTACATCGAAGGTGTAAAAATGATTACCAAGCCGGCTCATGACAAATGAGAGCAGTAATACGAAACCGGTAGCAATGCAGAGCCATAACCAGTGGTGGGCAAGAAACAGAGACATACGCATTTGAGTTTAAAAATCCGGAAAATCGGGTTAAGGTTGATGTTTTGAAAAGCCCGGCTGGTGAATTAACCGCAGGGCATTTGGTGCTGTAAGATCATATTCCGGAGTTTTCGGCTATTTTGTTAATATTTTTTGCAGTTCGGTCCTGTTATTCTTATAATCTTCCCAGTTAAAGCCCAGCAAAAACTCCGTTGCGGCCCTGGCACCTTTTACAAACATGTCTTTCTTTTCTTCGTCGGTGAGAAAAAAGTTCAGCCAGTTATATTCAGGTAAATGTATTACGCCAATGCCTTTTTCGTATACTTTATTTTTTAACAGAAAATCCTTATCATAATAAGAACGTACCGTATTGAATATGCGGCCAAGGTATCCGCCAAGGCTCCAGGTAACGGCATGTTTGGTTTGATCTCCGGGCCGGCTGTCATCCAGGTCAATGCCAAAGGTAGGCACCCTGGGAACCTTGACATTTTGATTGTAAAATAAATTAATAGGAAAATTAGACAGAATGCCGCCATCTACAAAACGGGCCGTTTGCGGTGGGTCCCTTTCATTAAAGGTATCGCTCCACAGTTTCCTGATTTCCTCATCCCGGCAGGGAATATCGGTAATAAAATAAGACTCGAAAAACACAGGAATAGACATGGAAGCCCGTATAAAGCCGGCCGGCTGCAGGGTGTCAATATCTTTCCTGAACAAGTAGCACATCTGGGGAAATTGTATCTTATTCTGCGTTACCAGCTCGGAAGCAATAAGGGTAATATCGCCTTTCAGCTCTTGTAAGCCTAGTTCATGCGGTATCCGCAGGTGCAGCGGCGACAGATTAGCAGCCTTGCGGTTTAAATCGGACACGGTGTGTACGCCATTTTCAGACATCTTTCCTTTAATCCAATTGTAAAAATAATCACCGGGATTAATGCCGTAACCGGAATTTTTGAGCCGCTTCAATAAAATGTATGTATATATGCCGGCTACACCAAGCAGCAGCAGGTAAAAACCAGTCAGTACAAAAGCCAGAAGCGTAATTCCGGATAGTATGGCGTAGATATGTTGCAGTCCCAGCAGCACAAAATCGCCGGCCAGCAGAACAGCCAATATTACTAAAATACCGGTTAGCCATTTCTTTAATCTACTGGTAAAATCGCTGTGCGTAATAAACTTTTTAATCAGGTACCGGGCTACAAAATGACCGTCTACCAGCTTAAAAAAATCCAGGTCACAAATGCTTTTTAATACTTTTTCTGATTTTGCGTCCTTTTTTTCATCAATTACGGTCATCAGCGCTGTATTAATAGCGCCGGCGCTGGTACCCGCCAGCCGCAGAAACCGGATGTTCATAGCTTCGAGAATATAGGTATAGCCAACCAATGCCACACCTAATACACCGCCGCCTTTCTGTACCAGGTTTACATACTGGCAGCCGTTCTCATCAAGCACATCTGAAACAACCAGCGGATTGGCTTCGCCAAATTTTTCTTTTAGCCGGGCTATACAAGCTTTTACTTCTTCGTGGCCGGTAAAATCTTCAGGAGAGAGTGATGAGGGGGAAGAGGCAGGCATATATTCAATTTTCTTGTACTAAAGTAAAATATTTTGCTTTACCCGTCACCATCTGTAATTACTATCTAATGAAAGCCGGCTATAACAGGCCGGTACGCTTGAATGCATCCACCTGAAAGAAAAGGGAAACCCTGGTAAAAGATTGCACAATAATCAAGATTACTGCTGTGAAAAGCCCATAGAGAATTTTTAGGCTTTTCACAGTATATTTGGGAGCTGAAAATAGGCTTGCCGGCCTGATCAGCCCGATAGCTTGATAGGAAAAAGAAGGTTTCTGTTCGTTATTTCCGCCGTTTTGCTTGTAAAGCCGATCGCTGTTGTCCCGTTGTTGGCTGTAACTTTCGAAGAGCATTAAATTTGCAGTTTTATAATTCTAATAAAAGCAAATAAAAAATTTATCAATTATATTTTATGCTTAGGGAAACAAATAAAGCGCAATCACGAAAATTTCAAGCATTTTTATTCGTTGCATTTTTAGTGACAAACTTGCATGGACAAACAACCGATTGCCAATGTACACAGCCAACATTGAATTTCTTCCAAACCTTAGCTAATTTAAAAGGTAAGATTAAAAAAACTGATTATCTTTTGAACCATTGTTATACCTTAATAAACCATCCGACTACCTCTGGAGCAGAGAAGGGAATGTCTAAGTGCTTGAAATCTTATACAAATAGTGACGGAGAAGCTATGAAGTTTTATGCTTATTCTTTTAGTCTACCGCTTTCTGATCAAGCGCTTACCTTCCTTACTTATGATAGAAACGTATTTATGACAATAAAAAATGAAGTTGTTGCAAAAGGTAAGTTTTTAGAAACGGACAGTGACCGTGATGCGTACATTTATGCTAAAATTGAATATTCGTTTAGCATGGGGTTAAATGCTTCTAACCAGACCTTTTACTTAATCTTCATATTTCCACCATCGAAATGACAAAAATTAGGCAAATTTTTTTCACTCCCTCGGATTTAAGCTGCAGCCAACGATATTATTGCCAATAGTGGGCAGGACGTTGGAGCAATCGGCAGTATATCGCTATCTGCTTTGGTTCATGCAGAAGTAACGTCTTTGAACATTAGAATTAATTATTAATCCTTAATAGAAAATGAACTTCGATTGTCAAGCTGACGTTTTTCAACTTCTCCGCCATCGGCAGTACTTGTTCGTTACCGGAACGACACAGAATGTTATCTCTGTCTTAAATACTAGCAAATATATTAAAGCATACAAAAATTGACTATGCAAAGGAGAACGGTACTAAAAGGGTTTATTTATATCGGCGGGGCCGCTTTCCTGCTTCCTGCCTGTATGCAACAGGATAGCAAACCCTCGGCAGAATTTAAGAAACTGGCTATAAGCGGCGATGAGGAAAAGCTGATGGCGGAACTGTGTGAAACCATTCTGCCAGCTACCGATACGCCGGGTGCCAAAGCCGTCGGCGCTCACCTTTTTGCTTTGTTGATGGTAAATGACTGTTATGTAAAAGAGGATCAGGAAAGATTCATGTCCGGCTTAAAAGCGTTTGCGGCCAGGGCCAAGAAAGACAGGGATAAATCTTTTACAGACTGCACAACCAGCGAAAGGGAAGCCATTGTAAAAGGCCTGGATGCCGCCAAGAGCGGTAATGCCGAACTGGATTACTTTTATGCAACCACAAAAAAGCTGACGCTGCAGGCATATACCACTTCTGAGTATTATTTAACTAAAGTTCAGGAGTACAAATTAGTGCCGGGCCATTTTCATGGGTGTGTGCCGGTTAGCCAACAAACAGTAAAATCTTAAAATAAAGGATAAAAATGAGTTATGTAATCAGGTTTCTTTACAGCATAGGCTTTGCTATGATTTGCATTACTGCGCAGGCGCAGGATAATCAGCTAACTAAAAAAGAAAGGGCTGAAGGCTGGCAATTGCTATTCGATGGGAAAACCACTACTGGCTGGAAGGGTGCTTTCCTTAATAAGTTTCCGGATAAAGGCTGGAAAGTAGAGGGCGGTATTTTATCTGTTGAGCCCTCTAACGGAAAAGAGTCTACCAATGGCGGCGACATTGTGACGCTGAAAGAATATTCCGATTTTGAATTAAAGGCCGATTTTAAAATAACCGAAGGCGCCAACAGCGGTATCAAGTACTTTGTAGATGCTCACCAGGCAACACCCAACAGTCCCCGTTCCGCTTACGGCCTGGAGTTCCAGGTGCTGGATGATGAACGGCATCCCGACGCCAAGCTGGGCAAGAACGGCAACCGGACCATCGGCTCCTTGTACGACCTGATTCCGGCCAGTACCACTAAAATTGTAAAGCCTATCGGACAGTGGAATACCGCCAGGATCGTTTCAAAAGGCAGCCATGTAGAGCACTGGCTCAACGGTGTAAAAGTACTGGAATATGAACGGGGCAGCGCTGCCTTTAAAGCATTGGTAGCAGATAGTAAATACAAAGATATTCCCGGCTTCGGTCTAGGTAAAAGCGGAAGGATCTTACTGCAGGATCATGGCGATCAGGTGTTTTATAAAAATATTAAAATAAAAGAACTGGCTTCTAAAACCACCGGTAAAGCAAACAAGATATTTACCGCTGCGCCGGGTGTAGTTTCTTTTACTTTCCGTAATAGCTTTCAAAAGAATGTTGCGGCTACTTTAGATACGATTAAAAGCATGGGCCTCACCAATATCGAATTCTCGAACCTGTTTGGTAAAACGGCTTCCGAACTAAGACGATTGCTGGATGAAAGAGGCATGTACTGCACATCGTATGGTACAGGCTACAGCGACCTGATAACTAACACGGCAAAGGTGGGAGAAACGGCAAAAACCCTTGGCGCTTCTTTCGTAAGAGTGGCCTGGATTCCGCATGATAACAAAGTTCCTTTCCCCCTCGATACAGCAAAAAAGGCGGTAGCCGATTTTAATAAGGCCGGTAAATTGCTGAAAGAGCGATACGGGTTAACCTTCTGCTATCACAACCACGGTTATGAGTTTGTTCCTTACGAAGGCGGAACCTTATACGATTACATTGTTAGGCATACCGACCCCAGATATGTAAGCTTTGAGATGGATATTTTGTGGGTGGTGCATCCCGGTCAGAATCCGGTAACCCTGCTGAATAAATATGGCAGCCGTTACAAGCTGATGCATATAAAAGATCTGCGTAAAGGCGTGGTTGGCGATTTTTCCGGCAGTACGGCCGTTGATAACGATGTAGCCCTCGGCACCGGCCAGATTGACATTCCAGCTGTTTTAAAAGCAGCCCGCAAATCAGCCATACAACACTATTATATCGAAGACGAAAGCAGTCATGTATCTGTACAGGTGCCGCAAAGCATTGCTTATTTGAATAGCCTATAAATTGTTAAAATACTTAACAAATAATCCGCAGACTACGTTTTATTTAAACAGGATCAATCTGCCTGAAAGGATTTTTCGTATTAAAAGTAGTTTGTTTCCTCTGTGTGCCTAGTTTTGCACCCCAGAATAAAAAATTTTATAAGTATGGCTAATGATTTAGCAGCGATCTCACGAAAAATGAGAAATTTGGATTTATGCACCTTAACTACCCAATCCGCTAAAGGTGTTTTGAACAGCCGGCCTATGAGCAATAACGGTGATGTGAAGTACGATGGTAACTCTTTCTTTTTTTCCTATGAAAAGTCGCAAAAGGTTAAAGATATCCAGGCAAACCCTCAGGTTGGCTTAAATTTTCAGGGTGAAAAAGGCTTGTTTATCTCTGTAGTAGGTAAAGCCAAACTCCTTTACAGCCGGGCTATCATGGAAAAGCACTGGGTACCTGATCTGGAGAAATGGTTTGAAGACGGACTGGACACACCCGGCATAGTGCTGATACAGGTGAAGGCGAAAAACATTAAATACTGGCAAAAAAGGAGTGAAGGAGAGATAAAATTATAAAACAAAACAGCCGGCCCACCCCGTCCCTCCCGGTGGGAGGGCTCAGATCAGATAGTCTTTCAAGTAGCAGTTAGCTTTAACCAGAACGTTTTTCTTAGGAAGCCAGCGACGAAAATGCTATTGTGTATTGAAATAAAGTAAAATAGTATAAACCTCTCTTACGCCATTGCATTAAGGCCTCCTTCACCTTCCCACCGGGAAGGCAGCTTTAGAGAACGGTTCTGGTTTAAAGTTTTTGGGATGGGCCGATTACCGCTAATGCTTTCCCGATTTTTGTAAAGGCGGCAATCGCCTTATCTAGATGCTCGGGCTCATGGGCGGCGCTGATCTGCACCCTTATACGGGCCTGGCCTTTGGGCACCACCGGATAAAAAAAGCCGATGACGTAGATACCTTCCGCTAACAGATTTTCAGCAAATTGAGCGGCCGTTACCGCATCATACAGCATGATCGGCACAATAGGATGTTCCCCGTTCCGGATGTCAAAGCCGGCTTCTGTCATTTTGGTTCTGAAATATTTCGTATTGGCCTCCAGCTTGTCCCGCAGCGCTGTGGTTTCGCTCAGCATATCCAGTATAGCAATAGAAGCGCCGGTAATAGAAGGCGATAAGGTATTGGAAAAAAGATAAGGCCGGCTACGCTGCCGCAGCATCTCGATAATCTCTTTACGGCCGCTGGTAAAGCCGCCGCTGGCGCCGCCCAAAGCCTTGCCCAAAGTGCCGGTAATAATGTCAATCCGCCCCATTACGCCCCGGTGCTCATGCGTACCTCTGCCGTTTTTGCCCATAAAGCCGGAAGCATGGCTTTCATCTACCAGTACAATAGCGTCATATTTATCAGCCAGGTCGCAGATGATATCCAGTTGCGCAATCGTGCCATCCATGCTGAACACACCATCCGTAACAATCACCCGGCTGCGGGCACCGGCGGCTTCCTGTAGCTTCACTTCAAGATCAGCCATATTATTATGCTCATAACGATAGCGTTGCGCCTTGCAAAGCCGTACGCCGTCAATGATGGAAGCATGATTCAGCGCATCGGAAATGATAGCGTCCTGATCATTGAAAAGTGGTTCAAATACACCGCCGTTGGCGTCAAAAGCGGCTACATATAAAATGGTATCTTCCGTTCCAAGAAAAGCGGCCAGTTTTTGTTCCAGCTCTTTATGAATATCCTGCGTACCGCAGATAAAGCGTACGCTGCTCATACCATACCCATGGCTGTTGAGGTATTTCTGCGCCCCTTCCAGTGTTTTAGGGTGGGAGGAAAGCCCCAGGTAATTATTGGCACAGAAATTAAGGACGGTTTTACCATTGACAACGATTTCTGCACCTTGCGGAGAGGAAATAATCCTTTCTGTTTTATATAAGCCTGATGATTGAATGTCCTCTATCTCTGTCTGCAGGCGCCTGATGAATTTTTCGTTCATGGAAAGGAAGTTAAAAGGTAAAAGGCAAAAGTATAGGCAAAGTTGATACATCCCGCCCAAAAACTTAAGCCGGAGGGCTTCAATCGCAAAAGTTTGGGGAAAATCATTCATTCGATTACATTACAAAAGCAAAACTGTACCATAACAAGGTTGAAACGTATTTTTGGAGTGCTGAAGAGGATCTCCTGCCAATCTTTATGGGCAACAGCCTTATCTTTCGTTATGTAAAGGGCAAATATTTTAATAGCTTAGCGCCTTATGGCAAATACATTCAGCATTACCGGCAATCTGGTAGATGTACACCAGGAAAAGATCTATGCGGCTACCATTACGGTAGAAGGCGAAAGAATTAAAACCATTCAACCGGTCGGCCATTCAACGGGTCAGCCATTACCCTACATTCTGCCGGGCTTTACCGATGCGCATGTTCATATAGAAAGTTCCATGCTGGTACCTTCCGAGTTTGCCCGGCTGGCGGCAGTGCATGGTACGGTAGCTACCGTAAGCGATCCCCACGAGATCGCCAACGTCTGCGGTATGAAGGGTGTGGAATATATGATTGATAACGGCGCTGAAGTTCCTTTCAAGTTCAACTTCGGCGCCCCAAGCTGCGTGCCGGCTACCGGCTTTGAAACGGCCGGCGCTGAAATTAAGGCAGCGGGTATCGAAGCCCTGATGCGTAGGGATGAAGTGCTGTATTTAGCGGAAATGATGAACTTTCCGGGTGTTTTACATAACGATGCGGAAGTAGGGAAAAAAATCGCTGCCGCCAAAAAGGCCGGCAAGCCGGTGGATGGGCATGCGCCGGGTTTGCGGGGCGAAGCAGCGAAAAAATATATTGACGCCGGCATCAGCACCGATCATGAGTGCTTTACCGCCGCAGAAGCGCTGGAGAAGGTGGCGTACGGCATGAAAATACTGATCCGGGAAGGCAGCGCCGCCAAAAACTTCGAAGCCCTGATCGGTTTATTGCACGATTACCCGGACCAAATGATGTTTTGCAGCGATGATAAGCATCCGGACAGCCTGGTAGAGGGCCACATAGACCAGTTGTGCAGGCGGGCCATTGCTCACGGTATCGACCTGTTCAAAGTGTTAAAAGCGGCCTGTGTAAACCCGGTAAAGCATTACAGCCTGAAAGTGGGACTATTGCGGGTGGCGGATTTTGCCGATTTTATTGTAATCCGCGACCTGGAAGATATGGAAGTGCTGCAGACTTACGTTAACGGTCAGTTAGTGGCCGATAAAGGAAGGCCGCTGATAAAGCGAAAAGCGCCTTCCCATATCAACCATTTTTCCTGTAGTAAAAAAAAGGCTAAAGATTTTCAGGTAGAAAGCAGGGGAGAGGAAGGGATCCCTGTAATTGAAGCGTTGGACGGGCAATTAATTACCAATAAGCTTTTTTGGAAACCTAAAACAGAGAATGGTAAAATAATAGCGGACACAGAGCATGATATTTTGAAAATAGCAGTCGTGAACCGTTATAAAGATACGGCGGCAGCGGTGGCTTTTATTAAGAATTTTGGCCTGAAAAGAGGCGCCATCGCCTCATCGGTGGCGCATGATTCGCACAATATTATTGTTGTCGGGGTTGATGACGAAAGTATGGCGGAAGCGGTAAACCTGATTATCAGGCATAAAGGCGGGGTGAGCTGCGTTGGCGCTGAAAACCTGGTATTGCCTCTTCCTGTGGCCGGCCTGATGAGTGCCGATGACGGTTATGAAGTGGCAAAAGCCTATGCCGCTATAGATGCTGCCGCTAAAGCAGCAGGCTCAGCCTTAGGTGCTCCTTTTATGACGCTTTCCTTTATGGCCTTATTGGTGATACCGCACCTGAAGCTGAGTGATAAAGGGCTGTTTGACGGCGATAATTTTCAATTTCTGGGAGCAAGCCTCTAAAGCAGAGATTTCTACAGAAAATTACCGTAACCTGTCCATACTCCTGACCAGTTTCTCGTCTTCTGATATGCTGCGGGCAGCCAGAATGTAAAAAGCCAGCACGGCGAAGGGAAAAATACACCATAAGGCCATGCCGCCGGAGGTAAAGTTTTTTATTTCCAGGAAATAAAGGGTCAGCAGGATGACAGACAGGAAAATACCGAGAAAGCACAGTTTTAACTGCAGCTTGCGGTTGCTGAATAAAAAAATATTCACAAAGGCCAATACGCCGGTAAGTACGGTAACGGCGGTGATCCAGATAGTTGTTCTGGCATTCAGGCCGACGCTGGCAGCAATGGTATCCTTGGCCCAGTCACCGATGTAAAAGGGAAATTGAAAAGTAACGGCTGTAAAAATGGCAGCCAGCAGCAGCCAGATGCTTTGAATTCTTTGAATCATGATATTGTTTTTAGCCTAGCTCCGGGTATAAAGGAAAGCGGTCCATAAAATGATGCACATCAGCGGCTACCCGGCCTACCACCCCTTCGTCATTAATGTTCATAAGCACCTGATCTACAAAATCTATGACGGTCGCCATATCTTCCTCTTTCATGCCACGGGTGGTAATGGCAGGTACGCCAATTCTTATACCAGATGTCACAAAAGGACTTTTATCATCAAAGGGAACCGCATTTTTGTTTAAGGTGATATGTGCCCTGTCTAAGGTTTCCTGTGCCTTTTTTCCGGTGATATTCTTATTACGCAGGTCTATCAGCATCAGGTGATTGTCGGTGCCGCCGCTGATAATATGATAATCCCTGGCTGTCAGCGCTTTAGCCATGGCCTGTGCATTGGTTTGCACCTGCCGGGCATATTGGGTAAAGTCTTCGCTCAGCAGTTCGCCGAAGGCGATGGCTTTGGCAGCAATAATATGTTCCAGCGGGCCGCCCTGTATACCGGGAAAAACCGCCATATCGAGCAAATTGCTCATTTTACGGATATTGCCCTTTATATCTTTCAACCCAAACGGATTTTCGAAATCCTTTCCCATCAGAATAATACCGCCGCGGGGACCACGCAGGGTTTTATGCGTAGTGGAAGTTACAAAATGGCAATGCTCGAACGGCGAGGCCAGCAAACCCTTGGCAATCAAGCCCGCCGGGTGCGCAATATCGGCAAATACAAAAGCGCCTACTTCGTCGGCTACTTTACGGATACGGGCATAATCCCAATCGCGGCTATAAGCCGAGGCGCCGCAGATAATAACCTGCGGCTTTTCCCTGCGGGCTGTTTCTTCCAGCTGCTCATAATTTACCAGCCCTGTTTCTTTATATACACCGTAAGAAAAAGCCTGGTAGAGCTTGCCGCTAAAGTTAACCGGCGAGCCATGCGTCAGGTGACCGCCCATGCTCAGGTCAAGGCCCAGCAGCTTGTCGCCGGGTTTGAGTATGGCTAACAGGACAGCCGCGTTGGCCTGAGCGCCGCTATGCGGCTGCACATTGGCATATTCGCAGCCAAAGGCTTCTTTGATCCGGTTAATGGCCAGCGTTTCCACCTCGTCTACAAAATCGCAGCCGCCGTAATAGCGGCGACCGGGATATCCTTCGGCATATTTGTTCGTCATTACATTGCCCATGGACTGGATCACCTCCAGGGAAGCGAAGTTTTCCGATGCAATCAGTTCGATGCCGCCCCGCTGGCGGGCTAATTCTTTCCGGATAATATCAAAAACAGCCTGGTCTTTTTGCATGATTGCCGATTAAGGTTCTGAACGATGAAGTGTGCGACGCAACGGAAGTTGATTAGAATTACTGCAGCTGGTCACCCCAAAATTGTCGCTGCAAAAATAAGAGTCCGGGCATTAGTAAAGACAGTTTGCAGCATTGTTTTAAAAATATGTAATTTCGACCGCTTTTTCTATTGATACAACTCTGTTCATGATGGCGGAAAGAGAAGCGGCGGAAGATGGTCATCAAAACGATTATACATGAAGGCAATAATACCTGTAGCGGGCGCCGGCACCAAGCTTAGGCCGCATACCTATACCCAGCCAAAAGCATTAATTCCATTAGCCGGTAAAACCGTGCTGAGCATTATAGTTGACGGTTTAAAGGAAGCGGGCATCAACGAATATATATTTATAGTAGGTTATCTGGGCGAAAAAATCCAGGATTATGTAAAGCAGCTTTATCCGGAGATAACTTCTCATTTTATTTACCAAAATAACCGGCAGGGGATCGGTCACGCCGTCAGGCTCACCCGTGACCTGGTAAATAATGATGAAATACTGCTGGTGCTGGGCGATACGATCTGCGATTGCAACATTACCGGCATTATTGAAGCGCCAACGTCTATGATTGGGGTGAAAAAGGTGGACGACCCCCGTAATTTCGGCGTAGCAGAAATGAACGCTGAAGGCTTTATTACCCATGTGGTGGAGAAACCCCAGATACCCAAGTCGAATATGGCCCTGGTAGGATTTTATAAAATAAAGGAAACGCACTTGTTATTTGAGTGCCTGGATGCCAATATAGAACAGGGTGTAAAAACACACGGCGAGTTCAGCATTACTGATGCACTGGACTGTATGATAAAAAAAGGCGCCTCTTTTAAGTCATTTAAAGTAGACAGCTGGTTTGACTGCGGCCGCCGCGACACGTTGCTGGAATCGAACGCCACCTTGCTGAAAAAGTTCGGTGCCCGGACGGAACTGGCACCTGAATACGAGAATACGGTTCTGATTCAACCGGTAAGTATCGGCAAAGGCTGCCTTGTCAAAAACTCCATTATCGGTCCCAACGTGAGCATTGGCGACGATACAAAGATGGATTATTCGATTATTCGCAATTCTATTATTGGTGCGTATTCTAATCTTTACGATATTGTGCTGGAAGATTCGCTTATCGGCAGTGATACCAGCATCCGCGGCGAAAGCCGTACCCTGAATATTGGCGATAATACGGATATTGATTTAGGGTAAAAGGAAAAAACCAAAGCCGGGTTTAGAATGTCAGACAATTACATGTAAAATTTTTATAATATTTTTTATTTAATACTTATTTTGGAAAAGATTCGCTTTATACTCTTTATTATCTTATATTTTCTGCTTTTTCTGTTATCTTGATAGAAAACCAGACAATTTTTTGGTTATTTAATAAAGAGTGCTTAATTTACATTTCAGAAACCGGTTGTTTCTTAACAAATTGCTGCTAAACGGATAGAGGCTTAAACTGTCTTAATAATTAAAAACAGAGAGGCTTTTATGAACAGCATTTTTAATAAACTTCTTTCTTCTATTGAAGCTGTTTTCTATCCTGCCCTTGGCAAGGCTAAAAAGAATTCTGTAAATACAGCTAAAATAAAAACTTATGCGGCCGGGCCCGTTTCATCTCCCGATGCTTATAACAGTCGCGGTATAAGAAAGAATGGCTCCGTCCGGTACAGTCCTGCCCCTTGATCGCTGATTGCTCCATATTTTAAATTTGTAATGAATCATGGGCGTAGGCAGACAACTATCCGAGTATCTTTTTTTACGAAAGAAAGATAAAAACCGGCCGGATACACAGTGGATCAGGTATATGCACGGCATTAACCGCATCAGCCTGCTGCTTTTTATAGTAGCGCTGATCGTATTGGCTATAAAATTGTTTATTAAGCGGTAGCCTGTAAAAATCCGATAATTTCCTGCGCCGCTCTGGCGGAAGCATTTCCGCCCTGCTGCAGCAATTCTTTCAGCGCCTGATAATCTTCTCTTACCTGCGCCGCCTTGCTTTCCGTAAACAGGGCCTTCAATTCTTTAATGATATTTTCTGTAGTTAACTGATGCTGAATCAGTTCTGTTACTACCGGTTTGTCCATGATAAGATTAACCAGGGAAATATATTTTATCTTGATCAGCCTTTTGGCAATAGCATAAGATACAGCGGAGCCTTTATAGCACACTACCTGCGGTACGCCAAACAAAGCCGTTTCAAGCGTAGCGGTGCCCGAAGTAACAAGAGCGGCAGCTGATTGCATTAATAAGTTATAGGTTTCGTTTTTTACGGTCAGCACCTGCGGGTAGTCTTTTAGAAACCCATCGTAGAACTGATCATCCAGCGAAGGCGCCTGCGCCACCACAAAATCGTAGTGGGGGAAGGCTTTGGCGGCAGCCAGCATTACCGGCAGCTTTTTGACGATTTCCTGTTTTCTGCTGCCAGGCAATACCGCAATGATGGGTTTGGCTGATAAAGGCCTGACTTCTTCCCTGTGTTTCAGCGCTTCATTGATAACCTCTGCCAGCGGATGGCCGATATATTCCACCTTATAGTTCCGGCTGTTATAAAATTCTTTTTCAAAAGGCAGGATCACCAGCATTTTATCCACCCATTTTTTTATGCCTTTTACCCTGCTTTCCTTCCAGGCCCAAACCTGCGGCGAAATGTAATAAATTACCTTAAAACCTGCTTCCTTAGCCCATTTCGCTATGCGGAGGTTAAATCCGGGATAGTCGATCAGTACCAGCACTTGTGGCTGAAAAGCTGTAATGTCTTCTTTGCAAAACTTCAGGTTCCGGAAAATGGTGGGCAGGTTCTTTATTACTTCCGCAAAACCCATAAAAGCCAGGTCTTTGTAATGCTTTACCACTTCAGCGCCGGCGCCCCGCATCAGATCGCCGCCCCAGGCCCTCACTACCGCCCCGCCATCAAGCGCTTTCAGCTCTTTTATCAGATTACTGCCATGCAGGTCTCCTGATGCCTCGCCGGCAATAAGGTAGTATTTCATGGGGCGAAAATTAGAAACTTTAAAGCAGAAACTGAAATCCGGCAAGAAATCAACACGTGGATGCATGAATTATATCAATTGAACATCTGAATGACCTAATCTACTCCTTTAGGGGAAACTTCTGTCTCTCTTTCCGGCAAGGTAAAGACGATGCTGGCCATGTCCCGCAGGGACATCTCCTGGGTAGAAAACAAAAGAACAACGCTTTTTACACAGCGTTCCGTAGGTACGTCTGGTGCAACAAGTGAAATGGCACCAACCCTTCCTCCGGAACGGCATTCTCCGGCTGGTCATTTATTTTCTACCTACCAAATCTCCCTCCGGGAGATGAACCGGCCTTTTCCTAAGAAGTCTAATAGCTGTCTAAACAGTATTAAAGCGTTGTCAGTGGAGTAGGTGGTCAAAGTTCAAACATCAATAATGCAGGCTTTTGGATTACTCAACACTATTTGGGGAAGAAACAACTGTGAATATCAGATCCTGAACAGGTTTATGGAAAAGAAAAAAGCGGCAACGAGGATTCATTGCCGCTTTCATTAAAAAGTCATTCTTACTTTACCCTTCCTGCTTCAGACTCCAACCCGCTTTTGTGTTGCCTGGCCGTTTTTACCTGGCTGTTGCCAAAGCGGTAGGTAAAGTTGAGCCTTACGGTCTGGCTTTCCCATGTTCCGTTCAGGTGGCCGCGTAAAGAACCATAGGCAAGCGTGCCGCCCCAGCCGGCCGTGTGAAGAATATCGGTAGCGCTGATTTTAATGGTGGCTTTCTTTTGAAGAAAAAGCTTTTGAAAACCGATATCCATGGCGCCCTGCGCTTTTGATTTGACGTTCGCATCCACACCCGGACCGTTGAACCAGCCGCTCAGCTCTGCCGAATAATCTTTACCCAGGTTAAAGGTGTTTTGCAGGTAGCCGCCAAAACTTACCGCTTTAATGGTGAGTTGCTGCTTGGCCAGCACGCCTTCATAACGCTGCCCATTCAAATAAGCATTTACATAACCATTCCACCATTTGGCAATAGGCAGGGAAGAACCGATGCTTAAGCCTAAGGTTTTCAGGGCGGCAATGTTCTGCTGCTGTGCGAAAGTGGCATTGCCGTTGGTGGTATCAATTACCTGCGTATAATAGTCCTTTACATGGCTGTAGCTGAGCGTCGTATTCAGGATTCCTTTAAATACGTGAGCTGCTTCTATGCTGTTGGTATATTGAGGTCTTAGGAACGCATTACCTTTTTCGTAAGTCAGTTCGTCCAGTTTACCTTCAAAAGGATTCAGATCCTGGTAAGAAGGCCGGTTGATGCGGCGGCTGTAAGATAAACTGAAGGTATTCTTTTCGTTGGCATTAAAAGATAAGCCGCCATTCGGGAAAAGGTCAATATAATGGCGCTTTACGTTATTATCAGATTGCACTTTACCATCATCCCTTGTCAGATTGCCTTCACTGTTCGTCTGCTCACTGCGGAGCCCGGCCTGCATGCTCCATTTTTTGCCCAGTTGCCTTTGGTAATTGACATAGGCCGCATTTATATTCTCTACATACCTGAACTGATTGCTTCTTTCATTATTCTTGATGGTCACGTTATTAATATCATTGAAGAACTCTAAGGCGTTCTGGGTAGTGACAAAAGAGGTTTTTGCGCCGTAGCCCAGTTTGCCGCCCCATTTATTCAATTCGACATCAGCTTTCAGGGTAAAAATGTCAATATCCACAGGTGTATTGTTGCGGTTAATGACGCTATACAACAAACTGCCGTTACTATTGTAATAATAATTAGGCTGATAAGAGCTGCCGTCGTTGCGGTAGATGCCATAATCAGCGTCCACACTGATGTCTTTACCGGTGCTGTCCGTATGATGAAAGTTAAGATTGGTTGCCAAATTGCTGCGGCTGCCGGGATTCCGGTTTTGGGCTACCAGCGATTTCTGGTAGCCTCCGGTAGGCTGGTAAGAAATATCGGTATGGCTATTGTTGGTCCAGGTGCGGTTGCCGGAACCCCCTGTCAGCAACACACCGAACGTATTGTTTTTATTAGCGAAAAAGTCGGCGCCGGCTTTAAAATTATAATTACTGCCTCTGCTGAGGCTGCTACTCTTTTGATCGAAAAGCGTATCGTTCTGTATACGGTAGATATTTATGGTATTATGATATTCGCCGCCGTTGATGCTGGCATTACCAAATATATTGATCAGCTTATCCCGGTAATTAAGATTAATGCTGCTGTTGCCTTTTGGCGTAACGCCTTGTGAAAAGCCGGCGCTTACCGATCCGTTGGTACCGAATTTTTTGTTTTTCTTTAACCGGATATTGATAATGCCGGAGTTGCCGCTGGCATCGTACTTGGCACCCGGGCTGCTGATCATTTCAATGGCTTCAATATCATTACTGTTAATGCTGCGCAGGTAATCGGCGAGGCTTTTGGCATCGAGCGGCGACAATTTACCATCGATATAAACCTTAACGCCGGATTTACCTTTCATACTGATATTATCGTTCTGATCTACCCGCATACCCGGGCTTTTCTGCAACAGTTCCAGGGCATTGCTTCCCTGCGCATTGATGCTGCCTTCCACGTTAAATACCGTTTTGTCCGCCTTCACCTCAATCATCGGCTTTTTGGCGGTAATTACCACGCCTTCCAGCTTTTTTGAAGCCATAGCCAGCTTTGCTTCATTGGCTGTAAAGTCGCCTGCTATCGTAAAAACAGCAGAATTAAGCGGAGAGAAGCCGACAATAGAGTAGGAGAGGAAATAGCTGCCGCCGGCTGTCTTTATTTCAAAACGGCCGTCTGTATTGGTGATCTCTGTTTTAACCAAACTGCTGTCTTTGGCACGCAGCAGCGAAACGGTAACCCTGCTTAAAGGCTTATCTGATCCGTCTTTTACCAGGCCGGTAACGGAATAGACCGGTTCTGCAAAGGCGGTGCTTGTCAGAGCCGTTGTAATCAACAACAAAAAGAAAAAAATCCTATTTTTCATAACTCAGTGGTTTTGCTAATGGAACGCAAAATGAAAAAATAGGTTACAGCCAAAAAACCTATATACAGATGAATGGCAGAAATGAAGTTATGAACGGCAGAAAATAGGAAGGTTAAACGGAAAGGGATCGGATACCGATAATCCTTGTTCCTTACAGAGAATAGCCCAACTGTAAAAATTGATAAGCAGTGGCGGAATTTCTATTTTTTCTTAAAAAGGCTGTATCTCACACCGGCAAACCCTTTAATACCTTGCAGCGGCGCAAAGTTATATTCCGTATCGAAAGTATATCCATTAGGATTGGTGACCGGGTCATTTGCGCTTTTATCAAAAGGGTCGAAGGGCCTCATAAGGGCATATTTCGGAATGAAATTCAAAATATTCTTAACGCCTGCATATAATTCCATGCCGTCCAGCTTTTTTACAACCTGTATATTGATCAATGCAAAGGCCGGCGATCGGGAAGGGCGATAATCAGCAGGTTGGACAGGCAACCGCATAGCACCGTTCCATTGTCCGGTTATATCAACTACAAAATTTTGGGGGCCGTTATAACTGATCGTAAAGTTGCCGGACCATTGGGGTGCGTGAAGCTGACGTAACTTTAACTTTTTGCCCCCAACCGCTTCTCTTCTCTGATAAACGTCCTGAAAAGTAATACCTGCAAAAATTTTGAGCTTAGTGTTTACAGAAATATCATTATTCAGGGAAATACCTCTGGAAACGGCATGGCCCGTCAGATTATCGTAAATAATTTTGTTGGGATCCGAATCAAAGTCGCCAACTATTTTGTTGGTGAAATAAGAATAAAAGGCGGTAATATCTATGCCGGCGGAAAAGCCGCCTTTTTTTATGGCGGTTGTATAGTTCACATTACCGTTGTAGGATTTTTCGGGCTTCAGGGCCGACCTGATAACTACTTCCCTGGCGCCGGTAAGGGCTGCATGGTCTTCGGTAAACAGATTGACTACCCGGAAGCCGGTGCCAAAGCTGGCTCTAATGGTATGGTTGCTGTTGGGCGACCATTTATATGCTATCCGTGGAGAATGGATAGCGCCATGTGTTTTATCATGATCAAAGCGGTAGCCCAGCAGCAGCTTTTGGCCTCTTTTTAAAGTCCATTCATCCTGCACAAAAGCGCCGGGCAAAGGTGTTCGTTGCGGCCGGTTTGTTTTGCCATCGGCAGATGCGGTAGCCGGTGTATTATCATCATAATAGGTAAAGCGATAGCTGGCGCCTGTTAACAGACTATTAACTTCTGACAATTGTTTATCCCAATACAACTGTGCAAAACTTACCTGCTGGTTAGCGGCATAAGGAACGGTGCCGTAATAAGAATCCTGGCGGTGGTGGTTGTAAGAAGCCTGCGCTATGATCTTTTCTTTAACCGGCAGCTGGTAATTACCGATAACCTCCCATCTCCTTGTATAAATGCTTTCTCCGTAAATGCTGTCGCTTCCCCTCCAGGTCTTGCTCCAGGCCATTTGTCCGCCCCACCGGTCCTCCTCCACAAACCTAAGGGCCAAGTTAGCTACTTTGTTATCCGGCCGGGCCCAACTTGTTTTATTGAAAAGGGAGGCTCTTTTTTGTAAGGTTATATCTGTAAATCCATCCCTGTTTTTATCATAGGGATGCTGATAATGGTAATAGTTGATACCGGTAAGATTCTGCAGGGCCTTTCCTCCGGTTTTAAATGACAGATCGGCATTGTACTCCTGCCAGGAAGTTCCGAATACATCTGCACTTACCTGAGGCGCCTTCGCAGGGTCTTTGGTAATTACGTTGATGATGCCGCCCATGGCTTCGGAGCCATATAAAGAGGCAGCCGGACCTTTTACCACTTCAAGCCGTTCAACCAGGCTGTTAGGAATGCCGCTTAAGCCATAAACCGTAGAAAGACCGCTGACAATAGGCATACCATCAATTAAAATTAAGGTATAGGGGCCTTCCATGCCATTGATATGAATATCACCGGTATTACAAATGTTACAGTTGAGCTGTGGCCTCACTCCGTTAATCGTACCTACCGCGTCAAACAGGCAGGCTGTTGGGTTCTTTTGAAAATATTTCGGTGAATATACTTCAATCGGTATCGGGCTGTCTACCCGCCTTACCGGCTTCAGGGTACCGGTTATCACTACGCCTTCCATAGAGGTATTTATGGCTTCAAGGGTTATATAGAGCGTCTGCTCCTGGCCGGCCCTTAATTGAATACTGGCAGTATAGGGCTCATAGCCAACAGCGGTCACCGTTATGCGATAGCTGCCTGCAGGAAGGGAAGCCAGGTGAAAAAGGCCGCCGGAATCAGCTACTGTTGCATATTTTGTTTTCTCTAGTCTGATCGTAGCTGAACTTAATTCAGAAGTTTCGCCCCTTACTACACCGGCCAGGCTACAGAGCTGCGCCAGCGAAGTAGTAGATAAGGTAATAAATGTTAGGAAGTATAAAAATCTCATATTATATGCCAAAACTATTAAGTTAGATTAAACTAACAAAATATTTTTTATGGCTATACTTAATTACCTACTTTTATAATAGAATGACCCTCACAGAAGAAAATTATCTGAAAGCGCTGTACACCCTCTCGCTGCATACAGAAGAGGTGCAGGTAAAGGATATTGCTGCGCAATTGCAGATTCGCATGCCTACCGTTACCAGCATGGTTAAAAAGCTTGGCGATAAAAAGCTGGTAAAATATGAGAAGTACAAAGCCATTGAGCTAACCGAAAAGGGCAGGAAACAGGCGCTGTACATACTTAGGAAACACCGGCTTACGGAACTGTTCTTATCGCAGGTGATGAACCTGGGTTGGGAAGAAGTACACGATATAGCTGAACAGATAGAACATATTGAGAGTGAGCTGTTTTTTAACCGTATTGATGAAATGCTCGGACATCCTAAGTTTGACCCTCACGGCGAACCCATTCCGGATGCACAGGGTAAATTACCTGTTTCCAAATCCTTACTGCTATGTGAAGGTACAGCTGGAAAAAAGTACAGGCTGGTGGGTGTAGTCAATAATGAAACCGCTCTGCTTAAGTTCTTAAATTCGATCCATCTGGCCATTGGGTCGCAGATTGAAGTGAAGGATATTCAGGATTTTGATCGGTCAATGACTGTTATATTAAATGACAAGAACAGCACCATGTTTAGCTATACCATTTGCCGTAGCCTGCTGGTTGCCTGAATGTAAAACGGTAGCCTCAGACAAGCTATTATTGTCAAATAATTTTGGAATGTATTCCCTACGCCCTTATTTTTGCACTCCCAAATAATAAAGGGATGATTTCGTAGCTCAGCTGGTAGAGCAATACACTTTTAATGTATGGGCCCTGGGTTCGAGTCCCAGCGGAATCACGGTTTTTCATGAATACGCCTTGTAAGTCAATGATTTATGAGGCGTTTTTTGTTTGGTGGACACTTTTAAACGCTTTGTTTATGGAACCTAAAAATATAAGACTATGAATAAAACCATCTATGCTTTATTATTCATCCTTCTATTTGCCACTTCCTTTCAAAAACCAGACACCGGCAATAAGGGCAAGAACATTTCAACTATAATTGATAAAGCGGTAAAGGCCCGTATAGATGTTACCTTAAAGAGCTTTGTTGATTCTGGCAAAGTAGCAGGGGTATCGGCATTGATCTTTGAAAAAAACAAAGAAGTCTATTTTAATGCCTTTGGCTATGCCGACCGCGAAGCAAAAGCTCTTATGAACCGCCATACCACTGTGCGCATTTATTCAATGACCAAGCCGGTGACAGGGGCAGCCCTGATGACCCTTTATGAAAAAGGCGCTTTCCAACTCGATGATCCTCTTTCAAAATATGCTCCTGAATTTGCAGATATGAAAGTTTATAAGGGTGTGGATGCTTCAGGTAACTTGATCCTTGAGCCGGTAAAACGCCCCATTACGATCCGCGACATTACCCGTCATACAGCGGGATTTACGACGGGTACAGACCTTCCAGGGCTTAGCGAATTAGTGCGGAAGACCGATCCCATGAACCCGAACAACACGCTGAGCGAAATGGCGAAAAAGTTAGGAAGTCTGCCGCTCCTGTTTCACCCCGGCGATCAATGGGCATACGGACCTTCTGTGGACGTGCAGGCCTTTTTAGTGGAGCGTCTTTCCGGAAAACCCTTTGACCAGTATCTGAAGGAAAACATCTTTGATCCGCTGGGCATGGCCCACACCCGGTATGTTGTTCCCCAAAGCGACAAGAAAAGGTTTGCTGCTATGTATCGCAGAAGTGATGATGGCAAGTTAACCCGCTTACCCGATAAAGAAGATACCTTCAATACTAAAAATTGGCCATTGAAACCGGGAGGTTTTGGCCTTACCTCCACGCTTGATGATTACATGAAATTTGCCCGCATGTTGGTGAACAAGGGTACGCTGGGTAAAGCCACCATTTTAAAACCGGAAACTGTAAAACTAATGGCCACCAGTCATTTGTCCGATAGTATAACACAGCGCATGTGGCTGCCCAGCAAGGGTCAGGTTGGATTCGGTATTGATTTCGCTGTGCGTCTTCGTCCGCCGGCTTCAAAAGAGGAAAACCATGGTATCGTAGATGAGTTTTTCTGGGATGGTGCTGCCAGCACTTTATTTTGGGTTGATCCTGTAAATGAACTTACAGCCGTATTGTTTGTGCAAGTAATGCCATTTTACGGTCAATTGCATAAGAGGTTTCGGGATGCCGTATATGGGGAGTATCATCCAAAGTAATGGTAGCGTAGATCAAATCATTATGAAGTGTAGGTAGAAATTAGCCTCAAAGATTCGTTTTAAGTTATTGGACACTTCTATTTTTGCAGGAATGTGTTAGGCTAACCAGATGATTTTTTCCTATTGCAACAGCATTTTAAGAAAAGAAAATTATCAATTTATTGACATCGGAATAAGCCAGCAGGCAACATGGGCATCCTATGTAAAGCGGTGGAAGGCTTTCCAAAGGTAATATATTCATTTTTGTTAGTACATAAATAGTTACACGTTGAGCATCTAAAGTTTATTGCACCTTTAAGTCCTCCGGCTGGGTAATAATAATCTCCGGCTTTCCCTTACACATCTTTACAGTACCAAAAACGCAAATGTTTTTACCTGGCAGAAAGGTTTCAGGCGCATAAGAAAAGTTACCGCGGTCTTTCCTATAGATTACAATAGTAAGCGGTGAGCCTGGATAAGGCGCCCCGACATTGATCAGTGTAGGCCCATCGGCTGCCTTGTCCATGTATCTAAGTGAGTGGCCAAAAATATTTGTGCAAATACTTTTGGCCACTCACTTAGTTTTCTTCAAATACTTGCCCTAATTAAGAACCGATTGGCACAGTTGTTCTATTACATTCTTACTAAACTATTTTTAATTATGGTCGTAAATAAAGGATATATCATTCTGTTTCTTGCTTTATTGTCATGTCTTGTCCTTCTTTTCTATGGACGTTTTCCTCAAGATTCGAACTACCACCATTTTGCAGACCAGCGAAAGATGTTGGACATTCCTCACTTCCTTAATGTAGTAACAAATTTCTCTTTCCTTTTTGTAGGGGTAATTGGTTTAGGCGTAGTGGGGAAAATCTCGGATAAAGGGCTAAAGCACATATATTCTGCCATATTCATTGCTTTTCTTTTGCTGACAGCAGGAAGCGCCTATTATCATCTCCAACCTAATAATAACACTTTGGTTTATGACCGGTTGCCTATAACAGTTGTGCTCATGTCTTTCTTTGCTTTTATCATTTATGAACGAATGGGGCCTCAAAGAGGTTATACAGCATTTATTGTTTTAAATATTTTGGGCATATTCTCTGTAATTTACTGGATATTGACAGAGCAGGAAGGAAAAGGTGATGTGCGTTGGTATGCACTGGTACAGTTCTTTCCGATTATTGCTATTCCACTCCTACTTGGGTTGTATCAATCGCCTTTGGCCTACACAAAACAAATTGTTTGGATGTTTCTGTTTTTTGGCTTGGCCAAACTGGCAGAAAGTTTTGATAGATCGATTTATAATTTTTTACATCAAATAATCAGCGGCCACTCTCTAAAACACCTTTTGATGGCCCTTGCCGGCTTTGAAATAGTTTTCTTAGCAAAACGAATTACAGAGGTCAAATTAATAATACCGAATAGACAACTATTAGACACAGTTTTTATATAGCTGCCATCCGACGAGACTGTGAATGCTTTCTTCCGATAATTGCCTGACGATGTCGCAGACCTTATTAGAGAGGCTATCCAAAGAATCAAAGACCAGGTTAGCCACCTTGTCCTTGATAACCCGCCACACCCTTTCCGCCGGATTCAACTCCGGGCTATAGGCAGGCAAAAACAGCAGAGCTACATTGGAAGGTATCATCAGCCTTTTTGCTTTGTGAAAAGCCCCGTTATCCAACAACACTATCTTGAACTCCTGGGGCCGGTGCCCGGACAGCTCTTTCAAATAGTGTTCAAAGCACACAGCATTGCAATAAGGGAACTCCAAGGTAAAGTGATCGCCGTTCACAGGTGAGTAAGCGCCGAAGAGATAAAAGTTCTCAAAACGGTGCTGATAAGGCACTAGTGCCTTTACACCTCTGGCCGTAAGACATCTGCGCTGTACGGTCAGCAACCCAAAGCGGCTTTCATCCATAGCATAGAGGTTGAGGGTGCTGCAGCCGGAAGACTGAAACTTTTCAGCCTTGATCCGCTCCAGGCTTTGGGGCAGACTTTTTAAAAACGGCCCCGGCCGCTTCGTCCTTTTTTACGTGGCTTTTGCGACCCACTTTCAGTTTGGCGTCGAAGTTTCGTTTCAGGTATTTGTTGACCGCATGATAGTTCATCTCTACCTGCAGGTGTTCTTGGATCCAGGCCTGTGCCTGCCCAAAGGAAGTGAAGGCGTCTTTGGGATCGTGCAGCTTAGCCCGCAATTGTTCCTTACCTTGGGCATCGATGGAAGAGCGGTGATCGCCGCCCCGCCGGTCTATGAGCAGACCCTGGAGGCCTGCGCTGGTATAAGCCTGTTTCCAGCGGGTAATGGAGCGAAGGACGGCACCGGTTTTAGCAGCGAGTTCGCCATTTTTGTGGGTGCCGGAAAGGATGGCTAAAAGCATCTTTATTTTGGGGCGCTGATGGAGGGGGGATTTAGCCAGGAGCTTCTTTAATTCCTCCACACTCTGGATCACTGAGATCTCAACAGGTCTTGACATCCTGCAAATATACTCAGTAGTACGTAAAAAAGATGTCTAATCGGTATAAAATGAAAGCTTTAAACTGCTAAAAAGGGAATCTTATTTGTCACCCAGAAGCAGTATTGCCGCCACTGGGTGATACTTATGGTAACCGGGTAGATCGTTTCATTGCGGCTATCGCCTATTTAGATGGTTGCTGCTCCAGTTTAATCATCGAATGTTCAAGCCTATTTCGACAAAGGATAGCCTGCCATGTGTTTATTGCAGGCTATCGCTCTCTTTGTGTTCCTGCGGGTATTTGCATCATCCTTCAAACAAAATTAACCTCATACTTTTGCCATAATAAAGACGGAAAATAGAGCATAAAAACATAAAAATTTCGTAACTTGAAGCCGATAAATTATTCAATCACCAGCTCTTTGTCATATCTAATCTCACCGTTTTTGTGCAAATTTTGTGCAAATAATAAAAAAGCAGTTACACTATTTGTATAACTGCTTGATTTTCAGTGGATCCTGTTGGGATCGAACCAACGACCCTCTGATTATGAGTCAGATGCTCTAACCGTCTGAGCTAAGGATCCGTTATCCTGCTTATCGCAGGAGATTGGGAGGGCAAAAGTAGGGAAATCTTTTTAATCTTTTATCTCTTCGAAATCGATATAATCACTGGACTTTGGATTGGCAGCGCCTTTGGCAGACGGCTGTCCGGCTTTCGGATTATGACTGCCGGTGCCGCCCTGCATCTTTTCATGCATCTCTTTAAAGCTCTTTTTTACCTGGCGGGTAGTTTTAACAACCGGTATAATAAAATTAAAAAGCAGTTTAAAGGCCAGATAAGCCAAAAAACAATAAAAAAGAAAACTTAAAATCATGACGCTGCAAAGGTAAAGCACCATAATAAGGCAATCTTAATTTGGAAGATAATTAACGTTTATCTTACCTTTGCAACCGAAAATGAGCAATAGAAGGGAACGAAAACGTTCCCTTCTTCTTTTACTGTTATGAACACAGCTACACAAATAGAACAATTGACGAAGAAAACGGAAGCGTTGCTGGAAGGGCATCCTACACATTTTCTGGTAGAAATACGCATTAAACCTACCAATAATGTAAAAGTGTTTATTGACTCGGACGAAGGCGTTATTTTGTCCGACCTGATTTCTTATAACCGGAAGCTGTACAAGGAACTGGAAGAAAGCGGCTTTTTCCCGGAAGGCGATTTTTCACTGGAAGTATCTTCGCCCGGCTTGGATGAACCACTGAAAAAGCACCGGCAGTATAAAAAGAACATCGGCCGCTATGTTGAGATTACACTGGCTGATAATACGAAAAAAGAAGGCAAACTCACGGAAGCTACCGAGGACGGCCTTGTTATCGAAACAGAAACCGGGAAGGGCAAAAAGAAGCAAACAGCACAGGAAACCATTTTATTTACCGATATAAAAAGCACAAAAATTCAGGTGAAGTTTTAAAAGCGCTACATGCTTAAAGCTAAATGCCAAACGCAGGACACACTGTTATTGGCCTTCAGCATTCCGCATTTAGCCTTCAGCTAAATTAAAAGATTATGGCAAGTATCAATCTCATAGAAGCATTTCAGGAGTTTAAGGACGCTGAAAATATTGACCGTCCCACCTTAATGCGTGTGGTAGAAGATGTATTTAAAACATTGCTCCGCAAGAAATACGGCGCTGATGATAATTTTGATGTGATTGTAAATGCTGAAAAAGGCGATCTGGAAATCTTCCGCCGCCGAACCATTGTGGAAGACGGCGATTTATACAATACCAATGAGGAAGTAGAATACAGCGAAGCCCTCCGGTTGGCGCCGGATTCGGACTATGAGATTGGTGAGGAGTTATACGAGGAAGTAAACCTGATCGATTTTGGCCGCCGGGCCATATTGGCTGCCAAGCAAACACTGGCCAGCCGCATTTCCGATCTGAAAAAGAATGTACTGGCAAAAAAATATGAAGACCGTATCGGAGAGATTATCAGTGCAGAAGTGTACCAGGTCTGGAAAAAGGAAATCCTGTTGCTGGATGAAGAAGGCAATGAACTGATTCTGCCTAAAAGCGAGCAGATACCCCAGGATTATTTCAAAAAGGGAGAGAGTATCAGGGCGGTTGTAAGAAAGGTAGACCTGAAGAATAATTCGCCGGTCATTATTCTTTCCCGGACCGCCCCCGAATTTTTGGCAAAACTTTTGGAGATAGAAGTGCCTGAAATATTTGATGGCCTGATTGTTATTAAGAAGATAGTAAGGGAGCCGGGTGAAAGGGCCAAGGTGGCGGTTGAGTCGTACGATGACCGCATTGACCCCGTTGGTGCCTGCGTGGGCATGAAGGGCAGCCGTATCCATGGTATTGTACGGGAGCTGAAGAATGAAAATATTGACGTCATCAACTGGACCACGAATATCCAGTTATTGTTACAGCGTTCTCTTACGCCGGCGAAGATTACATCTATGGATATCAACAATGAAGAGCAGCATGCAACGGTGTACCTGCGGCCCGACCAGGTTTCGCTGGCTATTGGCCGCCGCGGCGTCAATATTAAGCTGGCCTGCGAGCTCACCGGCTACGAAATAGATGTGTATCGCGATAATGAAGGCGAAGTAGAAGAGTTTGACATAGACCTGGAAGAATTCAGCGATGAAATTGAGCCATGGATCATTGATGAGCTGAAACGGGTGGGTTGCGATACGGCCCGCAGTGTATTGAATTTAACAGCAGAAGAACTGGAACGCAGAACCGATCTGGAAAAAGAAACCATAGCGGACGTTCGCCGGATATTGCAGGCAGAATTTGAAAAGGAATAGTCAACATAAGGTGATAAAAGTCAAAAAATAGCCAATGGGCCATAGAAAGGCACAGAAATCAGGCGCCTCATCAGCATTCATTGCCTTATTTTGACCTTCTTTAAACTGTTTGATTTTGTATAAGTAGCTTTGGCAAAAGTTTGACAGCTAAAACTGCTGCTGTAAATTAGAAAATAAAGTAAAAAACTAAACGACCATCCTGATTTTCCGCAAATTCGGATACACATAGAGGAGGTCGATATTAATATGTCAGAAACAACAACACCGAGGTTAATGGCCGCCGCTAAAGAGTTCAATGTAGGTAAAGATACCCTTGTGGACTTTTTGGTAGGCAAAGGGTTTAGCAAAGACGACCTGAAGCCGACTGCAAAGCTTACGGAGGCAATGTACCATGCCTTGCAGACGGGATTTCAGGGCGATAAAGTAGCTAAGCAAAAAAGCATTCAGATCGACCTCCCCAAGAATACTGTTGCAGAGCCTAAAAAGCGGCGGGAAGATGAAGAAATATCCTTCCGTAAGGAAAGCCATAAGGTGGAGCCGCCGAAAGAAGTAAAAATAGAAAAAACAGAAGAGCCAGCACATGTTATTGAAGAAAAAGTGCCGGAGGAACCGCTGCAGCCGGAACCGGAGGTAGTACAGCCGGTAGAGCAGCTACAGCCACCAGTTGTTGTTGAAGAAGCCGTATCCCAGGCCCCGGTTGAAGAAGCTCCCTCGGTAAAAGAAGAACCCGAATTAGTAAAGATCGAGGCGCCTGAACTGGGAGGCCCTAAAATTCTGGATAAGATTGACCTTAGCAGTATAGATTCTTCCACAAGGCCTAAAAAAGGTGTGGTGGCCAAGAAGCCTTTGGCAGAGCCGGTGCAGCAGCCACCGGTTGAAGAAGAAACTATTTCCGTAACCGAGCCTGGGCCCGAACCAATAGAACCGGGAGTGGTGGAGGTAGTGAATCAAATTGAGGAAGAGGAAGAACCGGTAATTGAAAATATTAAGGCAGACAAGCTGGAAGGCCCGAAAATCCTGGGAAAAATAGAATTGCCGGTTGATAATGATACCAGGCCGAAAATCAATGAAAAACGGAAGCGTAAACGCATTCCCATCGAGAAAAAGGATGGCGCTAACGGGCAGGGCCAGGCTGCCGGTGGGCAGGGTGGTAATCGCCTTGGCGGCGCACCACAGGGGGGCGGAGTAGGTCGTCCCGGCGGAGGCCGCTTTACCGTTACGCCGCAGGGTGCCGGCAGAACCGGCGGGGGCGGGGCTCAGCAAGGGGGCAATCGTCCCGGCGCCGGTGGGCAGGGTGGAGCCCGCCCCGGTGCGGGCCCGCGTCCGCAAATCAGCCGCAGGGGTGATGACAAGCAGATAGACGATAAGGAAATTCAACGGAAAATACAGGAAACGCAGGCTAAGCTCTCGGGTGGCAGCGGTAGAAGCAGCAGGCACATTAAAGCCAAACTGCGCCGTGAAAGACGCCAGGAAGCAGCGGATTCTATGGATGATGCGGCGGATAGCGTACTGCAGGTAACGGAGTTTATCAGTGTAAGCGAACTGGCGAACCTGATGGACGTAAGCTTTGCCGAAGTAATCAGCAAGTGTATGGGCCTGGGCATTATGGTGTCCATCAACCAGCGCCTCGACGCGGAAGTAATTGAGCTGGTGGCAGGCGAATTTGGCTTTACCGTCGACTTTATCGATATGGAAAAGCAGATGGAAATAGACGAGGACCATGGTGATGAAGACGGTGAAGATGAACTGCAGCCCCGGTCGCCCATCGTTACCATTATGGGCCATGTTGACCATGGTAAAACATCACTGCTTGACTATATTCGTAATGCGACCGTAGTAGCCGGCGAAGCGGGTGGTATTACCCAGCATATCGGCGCCTACCAGGTAAATCTGCCAAATGGCAAAGACATTACTTTTCTTGATACGCCGGGCCACGAAGCGTTTACGGCCATGCGGGCCCGTGGCGCCAAGATTACCGACATTGCGGTAATTGTAATTGCCGCCGACGATGCGGTGATGCCGCAAACCCGTGAGGCCATTTCCCACGCACAGGCGGCCGGCGTGCCTATGATCTTTGCCATCAACAAAATAGATAAAGAAGGGGCCAATCCCCAGAAAATATATGAGCAGCTATCAGCTATGAACCTGCTGGTAGAAGAATGGGGCGGCAAATACCAAAGCCAGGAAATATCGGCCAAGCAGGGACTGAACGTTGATCTTTTATTGGAAAAAATATTGCTGGAAGCCGAAATCTTAGACCTGAAAGCCAATCCTGAACGGGAAGCCTCCGGCTCTATTTTAGAAGCTTCTCTGGATAAGGGACGCGGCTATGTAGCCACCATTCTTGTACAGAACGGTACGCTGAAGAATGGCGATCTGGTAGTAAGTGGTCAGAATTTTGGCCGTGTAAAAGCCTTGTTTAACGAACGGAATAAAAAGATAGACGAGGCGGGTCCGTCGACGCCGGTACTGATTTTAGGCCTGAACGGAGCGCCGCAGGCAGGTGAGAAGTTTAGGGTGTATGAAGATGAAGCGGAGGCCAAGGAAATTGCAGGCCGCCGGGCACAGATCCTGCGGGAGCAGGGCATGAGGGCCAAAAAGCACATTACGCTGGATGAGATCGGTCGCCGTCTGGCTTTAGGTAACTTTAAGGAGCTGAAAGTGATCATCAAGGGTGACGTAGACGGTTCGGTGGAAGCCTTAAGCGATTCCCTGCAGAAACTGTCAACCCAGGAGATACTGGTGAGTGTGATTCACAAAGGTGTGGGGCAGATCAACGAAAGCGATATCGTGCTGGCGGAAGCCTCGGATGCTATCGTTATTGCCTTCAACGTCCGGCCGTCTTTACAGGCTTCCCGCCTGGCCGAAAATGCCGGTATCGAGATCAAGATGTACTCTATCATCTACAACGCTATTGAAGAAGTGAAGAGCGCCATGGAAGGTATGATGGAGCCGAAGATCCAGGAAAAGATTGTAGCCAATGTAGAGATCAAAGAAGTATTCAAATTCGATAAGGCTACGGTAGCAGGTTGCGTGGTAATGGACGGCAGGATCAAGCGGGATAATAAGATACGCCTGATCCGGGATGGCATCGTAGTGTATCCTACCGGCGACGCCAGTGCCGAGCTGGGCTCGCTGAAACGCTTTAAAGATGATGTAAAAGAAGTGCTGGCAGGGATGGAGTGCGGTTTAACTATTAAAAACTACAACGATATTAAAGCCGGCGACATTGTAGAAGCGTATGAAGAAGAAGAAGTAAAGCGGACGCTGTAAAGGGGAACGCAGTTTCCTGTAATGTATAATCCCCGCCGGAACCGGCGGGGATTTTTCATGGAATAATAAGAAGCGGCCTGCCCCGGCTTCTCTAAAAAACATACCCTGCGTAAATACCGGTATAGTGAAAACTGCGGGGCAGCCAGTAATCCTGCGGGCCGTGGGCCCTTTGATAGCGGATGCCTGCATCAAGATGTTTAACCCTGTAGCCTGCACCCAGTGCCCAGAAAAAAGCACCGTTGGAAGGCCTTGCATAATCGCCGCTAAAGCTGATCCGGCCGCCATACTCACCATAACCCGCCTGCGGTTCCAGGTAGAAGTTCCTGATCCATTGCCGGTAGCCTGCCAGCACCGGAATGGTGCGGACGTAACCTTTCTGGTGCTCCGCAGTGCTTTTGGTTCGCCATTTGGAGACACCAGCCGTCAGCGTAAGCTGCCCGGTTGCCCCCCAATCATATAACCCCTTTGCAAAACCCCCAAAGCCGGTATAATAAGAAGCGCCGGGGATAGCAGCTTCTGCGCCTGTTATAAGGGTAAAGGCTCCTTTTTGCGCATGGGCGTCCGGAACCAGACCCGCTGCCAGGATTAGGATAAAAATAGGCCTGTGCATAGATGTCTTTATTCTATCAGACAACAGGATAGCTGAAGCGCTGCTTAGAACCGGATAATATTTTGCCGGATGTGATCACCGCCGGCTAAGGGCAACCAGCCGGCTTTGTCTCCATCCCTGCAAAACTTTGTTAATCCCATTCCGCCCCAGCCCGTATTCAGGAGCGGAAAGGCTATTTTTGAAGCTCTTTACTAGTTATGAAAAAAATAAGCTTTCTTGTCGCCGGCCTGTGTACCCTGGCTACCGCTTCTTTTGCGCAGCAGCAGAAAGTAGTGGCCGATAAAATAATCGGTATTGTGGGCGACCGCATTATCCTTAATTCGGATGTGCAGAATTCTATCGCTGATATTGTGCGGCAGGGCGGCACTGTGCCGGAAAACGCTTCCTGTTCCATACTGGAGCAGGCTTTGATCTCGAAAATATTGATGTTGCAGGCAGAGAAAGATTCGCTGCCGGTGACAGATGACGACGTGGAAGCCGATCTTGACCAGCGGGTACGGGATTTTGTAAGGGCTTACGGAACCGTTGAGGCGGTAGAGCAGATTGCCGGCAAAACCATTTACCAGATAAAGGAAGATGCCCGGCCTTCTATCAAGGAACGTAAGCTGGCTGAGGCCATGCAGCAGAAGATCGTAGGTAAGGTAACCGTTACACCGGCTGAAGTAAAGGCCTATTTCGACCGCTTTCCGAAAGACAGCCTTCCTTTCTTTGAGTCGGAGCTGGAAATAGGGCAGATCGTGCTGTACCCGAAAGCCTCCCGCGACCTGGAACTATATATTCAGAATGAGATGGCTACCTATAAAAAACAGATAGAAAGCAAGCTGGTAACCTTTGACCAGTTGGCCAAAAAGGTATCGGAAGACCCGGGTACCAAGGACAAAGGCGGCCTGTTTACGGTAAACCGGAACGATAAGCAGATAGATCCGACCTTTATGTCCGCTACTTTCCGTTTGAAGGATGGCGAAATATCGCCGGTCATTAAATCGCAGTTTGGCTATCATATCATCCTGATGGTACAGCGCAGTGGCGATGATGCGGTGGTAAGACATATCCTGCGGGTACCGCCGGTAACGGATGTGGAATTAAAGGAAGGAGTAAGCAAACTGGATTCAGTAAGATCGAAGCTGATAGCCGGAACGATAGATTTTAAGGCCGCTGCTGACAAATATTCGGAAGAACCTTCTCAGAAGTACACCGGACCCTATATGATGAGCCGCAGCGGCACTACCTACAATGTTATTGATGAGCTGGACAAAAGCGTGGTAGCCGAGCTGGGCAGCCTGAAAGTAGGGGAGTATTCGCAGCCGAAAGCCTTTACCAACGACCGGGGCACCCAGGGCGTCCGTTTGCTTTACCTGAAATCACGCAGCGAGCCGCACCGCATGAACATTAAGGACGACTATAACAAGATCTCCAGTGCGGCGCTGGAAGAAAAGAAATACAAGGTGCTGGATAAATGGATGACCGAGCACATTGCCAATTATTATATTATGATCGATCCGCAGGAAGCTTCCTGCTCCCAGCTCAGCAAGTTTACGGCCGTTGCCAAGGCGTTTTAAACGCCCCTGTCTCTCCCGGTGGGGAATCCGGGTGTAGAAAATAGTCTTTTATAGGGCATTTACATATAAAAGAAATGGAGAAACAAGTATTCAGGAGCCCGGTGCCGGAAGGCGGCCGGGCTTTTTTGTGGCAAAGATCCGGGTGCGATTTTTTTATACCTTGCGGTATGGAATACAATAAACTGACAAAGGAAGAAGAAAGGGTCATTGTTCATAAGGGAACGGAGCGGCCGTTTACCGGCGAGTACACCAACCATAAGGAAACCGGCACCTACGTTTGCCGCCGCTGCAATACACCTTTATACCGCTCACACGACAAATTTGAATCGCACTGCGGCTGGCCCTCCTTCGACGACGAGATTCCCGGCGCTGTAAAGCAGGTGCCCGATGCGGACGGCCGGCGGGTAGAGATTATTTGCAATAATTGCGGCGCTCACCTGGGCCATGTATTTACCGGCGAACGGTTCACCGCCAAAAACACCCGGCATTGCGTCAATTCCATTTCACTGAAATTTATACCGGCGTAAGGGTAAACCGGCTATTCTTTTACGGTTATTAGTTGCTGTTGAACGACTGCCAGGTTATTGGTAAATTCAGCATAGTCTGGAAACTGTTCAGCTAATTCCTGCCATAACCTTTCAGCCTGCTCAAATAAAGGAATAGCTTTTTGTTTTGCTGACTGCTTCAAAAATATACCTGCTAATTTTGCATAGGAAACAGCCAGATTGTTTTTAAAGGAGACATCACCGGGATAGTCGCGGTGCAGCTCTTCTTCTAATCTTTTATAATCCTTATAGAATTGTAGAGCTTCGGTCAGCCGGCCCATAGTTTCATTGATGTCACCCAGCTTTTCGTAGGAAATGGCCAGATTGTTTTTAAAGGAGACATCACCGGGATAGTCGCGGTGCAGCTCTTCTTCTAATCTTTTATAATCCTTATAGAATTGTAGAGCTTCGGTCAGCCGGCCCATAGTTTCATTGATGTCACCCAGCTTTTCGTAGGAAATGGCCAGATTGTTTTTAAAGGAGACATCACCGGGATAGTCGCGGTGCAGCTCTTCTTCTAATCTTTTATAATCCTTGTAGAATTGCAGAGCTTCGGTCAGCCGGCCCATAGTTTCATTGATGCCGCCCAGCTTTTCGTAGGAAATGGCCAGATTGTGTTTAAAGAAGATATCACCGGGATAGTCGTGGCGCAGCTCTTCAAACAGCACTGTTACATCTTGATAGAATTGCAGAGCTTCGGTCAGCCGGCCCAGCTTTTCATTGATACCGCCAAGATTTCTATAGGAAATAGCCAGATTGTTTTTAAAGTAGACTTCACTAGGAGAGTCCCGGTGCAGTTCTTCAAATAGCACTCTTTGATCTTCATAGAACTGCAGGGCTTCGGTCAACCGGCCCAGCTTTTCATTGATACCACCCAGCCTTTCATAGGTAATAGCTAGATCATTTTTGACGTAGGCATAACTAGGATAGTCGCGGTGAAGCTCTTTTATCAGTTTTATATCATCCTCATAGAATTGTAAGGCTTCCATGAGTCGGCCCAGCTTCTCATTAATGCCACCCAGCTTTCCGTAGGAAACAGCCAGATTGCCTTTAAAAGAGACATTATCGGGGTAGTCTCGGTGCAGCTCTTCTTCTAATCTTTTACAATCTTCATAGAATTGCAGGGCTTCGGTCAACCGGCCCAGCCTCTCATTAATGCCGCCTAGCTTTTCGTAGGACATAGCCAGATTGCTTTTATCTTCCCGCTTTTCACTAATGCTTTTGAATTTTTCAGCACAATCTTGGGCTGTTACAAGATCTCCTATACTGGTGTAATAAGTACTGGCATTAAAATTCAACAGACTCAATGCATAAAATGGCTCGCTAATTAAATGTCCGGTTATGCTTTCCGTTAATGCCGCATAAGGACCTGCTCCATTGAAATGTTTAAGATAAATGCCATTATTTTTCAACTTTGCATTCAGGTTATCTATTAAAGCTTTGGCATCTCGCTGAAGGGTAATTTTATTCTTTTCTAAAGTAATTCCCTGTATTACCGGGCTGATTCTGTAACCTGTTTCATCTCCTGCCAGCCAACCTTTGCGGGCCAGTTCATCCAGCGTCAGAAATTCCATTTTATCCTGTCGAAAAAGCTCACATAAGAAAACAAAGTCGTGAGATACGGCAGGCAGCAGCGCCATATTTACCAGCCAGTAACGTTCGGTTTCGCTTAGTTCTGTAAAATCGTAGAGAATATTCAATATGTCGTTAGTCGTAGCGGCTGTTTTGTGCCGGCTGTCGGTGTAGCCCGTTACTACTTTAAAGCTGCCCTTTTCTAAAAACAACCCATTCCCTTCCAATTGAGCCAGGAATTGAGCAAAGGAGATTCGTCTTTTTCTCCATTCTACCATATTCTTGCTGAAAATATCTATCAGCAACGTATGATACTGAATGGCTGCCAGAAACTGGTCTAAAAGTGCATCAAACTCCGGCCCGTCTTCTTTGTAATTGCTGGTAAACAGTTCTTTGGCTTTTTCCGGTGGTAAATGCGTTATTTGGTATTCCTGTTCCTTTTCCAATATGCCGTTGCAGCGGCTGGTGATTAACACATGCCAGGGAAAGCCGCGGAAAGCTTGCTTAAAGGCTCTTATATCTTCCTCCTTGTTGGCATTGTCAAGCACCAGTAAAAAGTCGTGAGAGATATTTTGCAGGGCTGCTTTCAAGGCAGTAATCTGCTCTTCCTCATTCATATTGCTGAGGTCGAGTTTAAGGCCCGGCGCCAGCTTTTTCAGCTCGCTTACAATGCCGTTCTCGCAAAAAAACCAGGTATTGTATTCGTAATCGTTTTCGCTTTCCTTCCAATACTTGGCGGCTAAGGTGGTTTTGCCGATGCCGCCTTCGGCGTTGATCAGCATCAGGTCGCCTTTGCCTAATTTCTCCTTTATTGTTTTCAGCTCGTCTTCCCGGCCCGTAAAGTTGGCCGGTACGCTTTGCCCGTCGTTAAAAAGCGTTCTGGCGGGCACGCCGTATTGCAAAATTTTGTTATCGAAATATTTAATTATTTCATGAAAAACCGCAGTCCTTAACTCCTGCGTATCCTTATAATAAGACTGAAACTGCTGGTCCCTGTCTTTAATTTTCTGTTCAAACTGGCTAATGCTATCATCTACTGTGATAATCCCGCTCTTTTTAAAAACAAGCACCTGTGGAGCGCCGCTTTTTTTAAAGCGGTTATAGGCAAAATCATATTCTTCTTCCGTATACATGCCTACTTTGCTGGCGTAAAGCATTACAAAAATGCGGCAGGTCTCAATATTGTGGTTGTACTCCTCCTGTTTGCGCCTTTCGGCAAAAGAAGCCAAGTCCCGTTCCCATTTATACAGCTTAAAACGCACATTACGGCCGGGAACGGCATAACGGTCATTCAGTTCCTGCACAATGTCGCCAAAATCAATACGGTCGTCCGACAATTCAGCCGAAGAAGCAAGGAATATGGTGTAAGTAACATTAGCCAAAGGCAGATGATGGGTTGATTGCTGATAAAGATATAAAAAAGGGAGATACCATCTCTGCACCGTTCCGGGATGAAATGTCGCCAACTTATGCTGATTCCTTTTTTGCCGCCTGTTTGCCCATAACCGGGCAGTTCTTTTGTTGCTATATGGACTTCTTCCCTTACAGAACAGTTGATAGTCTTACAAAACGATTTGGTTGTGTTACAAAGTCGTTTGATACCACTACAAAATGGTTTGATAGCGCTACAGAATCATTTTACAGTGTTACAGAAGGGTTTAATTTCCATACAGCGTCGCTTTCTCTCTTAACAAAAGAATTTAATTGTGTTACAAACTGATTTGATTGCCCTATAGAACGGTTTGATACCATTACAAAGTCATTTGACAGTGCTGTAAATCAGTTTGATAGTACTTCAGAACGATTTGACATCATTACAGCGGCGTTTGACCTGCTTACAGTATCAATTTTTCTCCTTACAGGATCGATTTCTCCAGTGCGGCAGCCAGATCGGTAAGCAGCGGCACGAAAATTTTATGTTTTATTAGCAGCTATTACCCATCCCGATTAATTTCTCCACATGAGCAAAGAAAAAGCGGTACCAAAACCAGTTTTGTCGAAAGGGCTGGATGCGCTATTCCTGAAAATATACAAAGCCGCCGGGTTTGTAGCCCGTTTTTTCAGGGAAATGTTCCGGCGCCCCTTCGAGCTGTCGGAAATTACCCGGCAGTGCTACGAGGTAGGCTATAAATCGCTGGGCCTGATCACCCTTACGGGCTTTATCACCGGGCTGGTGTTTACCAAGCAGTCCAGGCCTTCCCTTTCCGAGTTCGGCGCTACGTCCTGGCTGCCTTCGTTGGTCTCTATTGCCATTGTACGGGCACTGGCGCCGCTGGTTACGGCCCTTATCTGCGCTGGTAAAGTGGGTTCCAATATCGGCGCCGAGCTGGGCTCCATGAAGGTGACCGAGCAGATCGACGCCATGGAAGTGTCGGCGATCAATCCGTTTAAGTTCCTGGTGGTCACCCGTGTGGCGGCTACCACCTTTATGCTGCCCGTTTTAATGATGTACACCGCTTTTGTGGGCCTGATGGGCTCTTTCCTGGATATTCATGCCAACGAGCAGACCAGCTTTATCACTTTTATAGAGAATGCCTTTAAAAGCATCTCTTTTCTTGATTTTTTCACCTCCCTTACCAAGGCTACCGTGTACGGCTTTACCATCGGCATTGTAGGCTGCTATAAGGGCTGGCATACCACGCAGGGTACGCAGGGCGTGGGCAAAGCCGCCAATTCATCAGTGGTCGTCTCCATGTTCCTGATCTTTATTGAAGAGATCATTATCGTGCAGATTTCCAATTATATCAGAATGACCTAAGCCCAACAGCATATGCACCAGATCAACAAGGAGGAAAAGGTAATCAGGATCAGCGGGTTATATAAGTCGTTCGGCGATAACCATGTGCTGCGGGGCATCGACCTGGAGCTGTTCAAAGGCGAAAATGTAGTGGTGCTGGGCCGGTCGGGCACCGGCAAATCGGTGCTGATCAAGATTATTGCCGGCCTGCTGCTGCCGGATAGCGGCCGGGTAAATGTGCTGGGCCGGGAGGTGGAGGCCCTGACCGGGAAAGAACTGCAGGAGCTAAGGCTGAAGATCGGCTTTTCCTTTCAGAACAGCGCTTTGTACGACAGCATGACGGTAAGGGAAAACCTGGAGTTTCCACTGGTACGGCATGTAAAAGGCCTGCGCCGGAAAGAGATCAATACCAGAGTCGCTTCGGTGCTGGAAGCGGTAGACCTGTCGAAGGCGGTGAACCAGATGCCCTCGGAGCTGTCGGGCGGGCAGCGGAAGCGCATCGGCATTGCCCGTACGCTGATGCTGCAGCCGCAGATTATGCTGTACGATGAACCCACAGCAGGATTGGACCCGATCACCTGCATCGACATCAACAACCTGATGAATGAAGTGCAGGAACGGTACAATACCAGCGCCATCATCATTACCCATGACCTTACCTGTGCCAAAGCCTGCGGCGACCGCATCGCTATGCTGCTGGATGGCGTCTTTGTGCGGCAGGGCAGTTTTGAGGAAGTATTCAGTACCGGTGATGAACGGATCAAAAGCTTTTTCGATTACAATTTTATACAATAATACATGAAGCCGAATAATACCAGAAGAGCCGTGATCGTAGGCATCTTTATTCTTTTAGGACTGGTTATTTTGATAGCCGGTGTGCTCACTTTGGGCGGACAAAACAAAACCTTTGAAAAGAAGATAACCGTAAAGGCTATTTTCGATGATGTAGGCGGCCTGCAGGCCGGTAACAATGTCTGGTTTTCGGGTGTAAAGATCGGCACGGTCAGGCACATCCGCTTTTCCGGTTCCTCGCAGGTAGAGGTGGAAATGCGGATCGATGAAAAATCGCAGCCTTACATCCGTTCCAATGCCAAAGCCCGGATCAGTTCGGAAAGCTTGATCGGTAATAAGATAGTGGTGATTTATGGCGGCACCGAAAAATCGGCGCCGGTACAGGACGGGGCTCAGTTGGGTGTGGAAAAAGCTTTGAATACCGATGAGATTATGGCTACCCTGCAGGAGAACAACCGGAACCTGCTGGCTATTACCAAAGACTTTAAAACCATAAGCGGACAATTAGTGGGCGGCAAGGGCAGTATAGGCAGGCTCCTGTCCGATGAAATCTTGTTCAATACCTTGCAGGCGACCGCCGCCACCCTGCAACGCACTTCCGCCAACGCCCAGCAATTGACGGCTAATCTCTCCGCTTATGTGTCCAGGCTGCAAACAAAAGGCTCGCTGACCAACGACCTGGTGACGGATACGGTTATTTTTGGCCGGTTGCGCTCTGCCACCGCCCAGATAGACGCCGCTGCCCGGCAGGCTACCACTATCACCGCCAATCTGGCCACCGCCAGCGCCAATATCAATAACCCGGCGACGCCTATCGGCACTTTGTTATACGATCAGCAAACCGCCGCCAGTATAAAAGCCACCCTGAAAAATCTGCAGGGCGGCACCGAGAAGTTTGATGAGAACATGCAGGCGCTGCAGCATAATTTCCTCCTGCGGGGCTTTTTTAAGAAAAAAGCAAAACAGGAAGCGAAGGAAGGCAAGGATACACTTGTGATCATTTCGCAGTAGGAACTGGGATTTACAGGATGATGGTAATCGTATCTTCGAACCTCTTTTTGGATCAATCAATCTAAATCCGAATGTTAAATTGTAAAGCCTGTAAAAAAATGGGTAGAAATATCTTGAAAATCTGCTAAATCCCTTACACTCCCGGTTCAGACATATTTTATGACCACTGTAATGACCAGAAAAAAATATATCTCCCTTATCCTTATTTTGGGATCATTAACGGCGCTGGCGCCTTTTTCCATAGATATGTACCTGCCGGGTTTTCCGGCTATTGCCAAAGACCTGCATACCTCCGCAGCAAAAGTATCTCTATCGCTTACCGGGTTCTTTATCGGTATTGCCGCCGGTCAGCTTTTATATGGTCCTCTGCTCGACCGCTTTGGGCGCAAGCCGCCCCTGTACATCGGTCTAACCGTTTATATAGCCGCTTCTGTTGCCTGTGCTTTTGCCCACAGCATTAATATACTTATCGGGTTAAGGCTGATACAGGCCCTGGGCGGCTGTGCCGCTTCTGTGGCCGCCACGGCTATGGTTAGGGATATGTTTCCGGCAAAGGATAATGCTAAAGTGTTTTCGTTGCTGGTGCTGGTTTTAGGCGCTTCTCCCTTAGTGGCGCCTACCGTCGGCGGCTATGTAACCGCTGCTTTTGGCTGGCCCCTCATTTTTCTCATCCTGGCTGCCATTGGGCTGGCCGTATTGACAGCTGCCGTTTTGGGTTTACCTACTAACTATAAGCCCGATACGACCCTTTCGCTAAAGCCCCTGCCGATGGTGCAAAATTTTATAGCGGTACTCCGGGTGCCGCAGTTTTATACCTATACGCTGGCCGGCGCTATTGCCTTTGGCGGCCTGTTTGCCTATGTGGCCGGTTCGCCGCTGGTTTTCATGAGCGTATTCGGGGTAGAAGGAAAGGTATATGGCTGGATATTCGCCTTTCTTTCCGTTGGCTTTATCGGCGCCAGCCAGACCAATAATTTACTCCTGCGTAAATACAGCAGCGAAGCGGTTGTGTATACCGCTTTATGCTGTTATGCACTTATAGGAACCCTGTTTTTTATTACGGCCATAGCAGGAGGCCTGACCCTTCCACTCACCATCCTGTTTTTGTTTTTGGTGCTGGTTTGTATCGGTGTGGCCGGGCCTAACGCTTCTTCCTTGGCGCTGGCGCCTTTTAGCGAAAGAGCAGGAACGGCCGCCGCTCTTATGGGCGCCCTGCAAATGGGAGTGGGAGCCTCTATATCTTTTTTGATAAGCCTGGCGGAAAAGCCGTCTACCGTTCCTATGGCTACCGCTATAGGCGGGGCGGCGCTGCTGGCTTTGGCGGTACTTTTTGGCGGCAAAAGAGTAATAGGGAAAGAATTGATCGTGAAGGCCGGAGTAGAAACGGGTGTGCTGCATTAAACATTACTGCTCAGTAGTATTCCTGCAGTACAAGTGTGCGACAGCCTCATCAGCCTTCGGCACCTTCTCCGAAGGAGAAGGAAAAAGGAAATGAGTTTAATTGGAAGCTAATAGTAGTACTGTCGCTGGTTTCCTAATAAAGGCTACTACTGAAAAACTGATGGTAAATGAAAAGTTTCATGCGCCTAAGTGCCCCCACCGGGGGACAGGGGGCTGTCTATTTCTGCAAACACCGGGCAATGGTCGCTGTGCTTGATATCGGGATAGATTTCTGCCCCTTTTAAGTAAGGCCGCAGCGGCTCTGTTGCACTGATATAATCGATACGCCAGCCTTTATTATCGAGCCGTACACTGGGAAAGCGCTGGCTCCACCAGCTGTAGCGGTGCGGCTCCGGCCTGAATTCCCGGAACACATCTATCCAGCCATTGCTGTACAGCTTATCCATCCAGGCCCGCTCTTCGGGTAAAAAGCCGGACTGCTTTTTATTGCCTGCCGGGTTGTGAATATCGATGGCCTTGTGGGCAATGTTATAATCTCCGCAAAGGATAATGAACGGATTTGTTTTCTTTAGTTCCTGTATATAATCGTAAAATTCATCGAGCCACTGGTATTTATAAGCCTGCCGTTCGCTGCCGGAAGTGCCTGATGGAAAATAAGCGTTGATCAGCTTTACCGGCCCAAACTGCAACTGCAGCACCCGGCCTTCGCTATCGCTTACGGCATGTCCGGTGCCGCATTTCACCGCATCGGGCTTTATTTTTGAAAAAACAGTTACGCCGCTATAGCCTTTCTTCTGGGCGCAGAACCAATGATCATAATAACCCAGCTCGGTGAAAGCCTTGGTGTCAATATCCGATTGCTGCGCTTTGGCTTCCTGTATGCAGATAACATCAGCCGGATGCGTTTGCAGCCATTCGATAAATCCTTTTTTAATAGCCGCCCTTATGCCGTTGACATTATAGCTGATGATTCTCATGAAGCAATTTTAGAAGATTGATAACGGAAATCACGCCTTAAGGCGTATTTCTGAAGGCGGACAGGCCTATTTTACATTCGAACCGTTCTGCGTCAGGCTATTGGGCGCCACCAGTATCAGGCTGCCGTCAGGCTGTTCTGCGGTTAGTATCATACCGTTGCTTTCAATGCCTTTCATTTTGCGGGGCGCTAAATTGGCTACTACAATTACCTGTCTGCCGATTAAGGATTCCGGTGTAAAATGCTGCGCAATGCCAGAAACGATGGTCCGTGTTTCAACACCGAGATCTACCTGCAGTTGCAATAGCTTGTCCGCCTTCTTTACCTTCTCAGCAGACACAATCGTGCCGATGCGCAGGTCAATTTTATCGAAATCATCGTAGACAATCTGAGATTTACGAGTGGCTGTTGGCGCAACCGGCCCGCTGCCCGCCGCTGCTACTTCCGGTAACTGGCCGCTGATAACCGGCAACGGATTACCGTTAGCCAGCGACTGGGCCGCTGTTGATTCCTGCATAATCTTATTCAATTTTTCTATTTGATAAGCGATTTCTTCATCTTCAATTTTACGGAAAGGCAACTCCGGCTCTCTGAGTGAATAACCTACACTCAGTAATTTCAGGGAACCGGCATTTTCCCAGTCCAGTATTTTCTCAACCACCTTTAATTGGCCGCATAATTTTTTTGCCGTGTTGGGCAGGAACGGATTAACCAGGATAGCCAGGTTGGCGCAAAGCTGCAGGCAGATATGGAGGCAGTTATCGATCTCCGCCTGCGCTTCTGCCGTTATCTTTCCATCGGTATCTGTCCGTTTGGCTTTTATCCAGGGCTCGCCTTCCTGCAGGTATTTATTACCGCTCCGGGCCAGGTCCATAACCGCAAATAGCGCATCCCTAAACCGGTATTCTTCAATGGCTGACCCTACTTTTTCTTTAGCACCTTTTATCTCAGCGATGATCGCATTATCCTTTTCCGTAACGGTATCGTTGTAAAACCTGGGCACTTTGCCGCCGCACAGCTTGTGCATCAGGATCATGGTGCGGTAAATAAAATTGCCAAATACCGCCACCAACTCGCTGTTCACCGCATCCTGAAAACCTTTCCAGGTAAATTCGCTGTCCTTGTTTTCCGGTAAAATAGTAGTGAGGTAATACCGCAAAGCATCCGCTAACTGCGGGCCGCCATTCTCTTTATTGATAAAATCATCGATATAATCCTGCATGTCCACCTTCCAGCCGCGGCTGGTGCTCATTTTATCGCCTTCCAGGTTCATAAATTCGTTGGCCGGCACATTATCCGGTAAAATAAAGCCATGCAGCTTCAGCATTACGGGGAAGATAATGCAGTGAAAAACGATGTTGTCCTTACCCACAAAATGAACCAGTTTGGTATCTTTATCCATCCAGTAAGGCTGCCAGTCCTTTTTGTTAGTCAAAGCCCACTGCTTGGTAGCGCTGATATAACCGATAGGCGCATCGAACCAGACATAGAGAACTTTTCCGGCCCCCTGTCCCCCGGTGGGGGAACTTAGGCTTGAGATGTTTCTATTGCCTTCAGGTTCTTCCTCCCCTTCCCACCGGGAAGGGGCTTCAGTACCATCTGCCCCAATCGGAGCAGCTGTGGGGGATGGGCCGCCCGGCACCTTGACACCCCAGTCCAAATCCCGTGTTACCGCTCTTGGCTGTAGCCCTGCGTCAATCCAGCTTTTGCACTGACCTAACACGTTGGCTTTCCAGTCGGCGGCGTGTTCGCCTAATATCCATTCCCTTAGCCAGGCTTCATGCTTATCTAAAGGCAAATACCAGTGCTGGGTGGCCTTTTTGACCGGTGTATGGCCGCTTAAGGTACTCACCGGATTAATCAGCTCATCGGGACTTAAGGAAGTGCCGCAGCGTTCGCACTGATCGCCGAAAGCTTTTTCAAAACCGCAGTTGGGGCAGGTGCCTTTAATGTAACGGTCAGCCAGAAAAGTCTTTGCCTCTTCATCGTAATATTGTTCCGATTCTTTTACTTCCAGATCGCCCCGGTCGTTGAGATAAGTAAAGAATTCCTGTGCTGTTTCGTGGTGCAGCGGACTGCTGGTACGGTCGTATACATCAAACGAAATAGACAAATCATCAAAATTCTGCTTCATGACGGCATGATACTTATCAATGATCTGCTGCGGCGTAGTGCCTTCTTTCACGGCCTGGATAGGAATAGCCGTGCCGTGTTCGTCGGAACCGCACACAAAAACCACGTCCCGTTTTTGGGCCCGCAGGTACCGTACATAAATATCAGCCGGAATATAGGCGCCTGCCAGATGGCCCACATGCTTTTGCCCGTTGGCATAAGGCAGCGCCGATGTAATCAAATATCGCTTAGGTGGATTTGTCATTTTGAAATTGTGTTTATACGGAAGGGAAAACAGGACTCAGGCCTTTGCTTTTCCACTTCTTCCAAATTTGGCAAAAATAAACTTTATAGCCCGCAATGTAAAAACCAGTAGTTTCAGCACATGAACAGGAAAAAATTCCTCGGCGCAGCCGGAACGCTTACTGCTGCATTGGCCTTAGGCTGGCCGGAATCAGCTGGTGCCCGGGCAGATGAACCGGCCGCCGTCAAAATACCGCCTTACCTCAGGCCCGGCGATGGGATTGGCATAACAGCGCCGGCCGGCTATATTACGCTTGAAGAGATACAGCCGGCAGTAAAGCTCATGGAAAGCTGGGGCTATGGCATCAGGATCGGCGCTACTATTGGCAAACGGGACTTTACTTTCGGCGGCACCGATGCGGAACGGCTGGAGGATCTGCAAAACATGCTGTTTGACCAGGAAATAAAGGCCATCATGTGCGCCAGGGGTGGCTACGGCGCTGTGCGGATTGTAGATGATATTGACTGGAGGAAGTTTAAAGCCCGGCCCAAATGGGTGATCGGCTTTAGCGATATTACCGTCCTGCACGGTCATATTCATACACAGTGCAAGGTTGCTACCCTGCATTCTAAAATGACCAACAGCTTCCCTCCCGACTGGAGTATGGCGGAACCTATCCAGGTAGAAACCATTAATTCTATCCGTGACGCTTTATCGGGAAAAAAGATGGCCTATAGCGCCTTGCCCAATACGGCTAACAGATGGGGTGAAGGAGAAGGTGTCCTGGTAGGCGGTAACTTAAAAACCATAGAAACCCTCACCGGCAGTGCCTCCGACATTCATACGGATGGCAAGATCCTGTTTGTGGAAGATACCGGCGAATACATGTACAGCATCGACCGTATGTTCTGGAACCTGAAGCGTACCGGAAAACTGGCAAAGCTGAAAGGTCTCATCGTAGGCGGCTTTAATGTAAAGCCGGAAAGCGATGAAGACAAGAATTTTGGCAGTACGATAGAGCAACTGGTAAGGGAAAAGGTAAAAAGCTACGGCTACCCGGTTTGCTTCGATTTTCCGGTAGGGCACCAGAAGGCGAATTATGCCCTGAAATGCGGGGTAAAGCACAAGCTGACCGTAAGTGAAGGTAATGTTGTGTTGAAAGAAAGTTAGACAGAAGCTAATATCATAAAAGTAAAGCGATCTCCGTCTTTTACTGTTTACTTTTGACGTCTCACTTATCATTATATGAGCATAACCATCCCTCCTTACCTGCAAAAAGGCGATACGATCGGCATCGTGGCGCCGGCCGGCTATATGCCTTTTGAAAAGATACAAACCTGTATAGAAACCCTGGATAACTGGGGGTATACCGTGCAGTTAGGCGCTACCACGCACAGCCATTCGAACAATTACTTTTCCGGTACCGACGAAGAACGCCTGACCGATCTGCAGCAACTGCTGGATGACAGGAATATCAAAGCCATACTCTGTGCCCGGGGCGGTTATGGAATAAGCCGTATTATGGATAACCTGCATTTTAAAAAGTTCAGAAAACATCCGAAATGGATCATCGGTTTTAGCGATATAACAGCCCTGCACACCCATGTTTTTACCCGGTACCACATCGCTTCCCTCCATGCGCCGATGGCAGCCGCCTTTGATGGCATTAGCAATAACCCTTACCTGCAATCGTTGAAAGCGGCGATAGAAGGGGTACCGGCCCGGTATGTGTGCGACACGCACTTTCTGAACCGGGCCGGCAGTGCAGAAGGCGAGCTGGTGGGTGGCAACCTTACCCTGCTGGCGCACCTTACCGGAACAAAGTCCGGCCTCAAGACCAAGCACCGGATCCTTTTTCTGGAAGATATAGGAGAATATTTATACAGCACCGACCGGATGCTGCTGCAGCTAAAGCGCAGCGGCCAGCTGGCTAACCTGGCCGGCCTTATTATCGGCGGTTTTTCCGATGCCAAGGATACCGAACGCCCTTTTGGCAAAAGTGTTTACGACCTTATTTACGATATGGTAAAGGAATATGATTACCCGGTTTGCTTCGGCTTTCCGGTTAGCCATGATAAGGAAAATTTTGCGCTGAAGATCGGCATAAAATACAGGTTTCGGGTAAAAGAAGACAGCGTTTCCTTAACAGAATAATTAAATAGGGATCGATAATTGCTGGCAATCGGTACGGACTTTCCGACTTGCGGACTAAAACGTATATTGCAGCCCCAAAATATCCCGAATATGGAGTTTAATAGAATTGTGGCCATTACCGGCATGCCCGGTTTGTTTGAAGTAGTAAGCAGCCGTAAAGACGGCGCCCTGGTACGTTCGCTGGAAGACGGCAGCACGAAGTTTGTATCCTCCCGGGTGCACAATTTGTCGCACCTGGAAAGCATTGAAATATATACCGTGCGGGAAAATGTAACGCTGACGGATTTGTTCGGTGCTATGAAGAGCAGCGGCGAAGCCCTGCCCGATGTTAAGGATAATGCTGCGCTGAAGGCTTATTTTGAAAAGGTATATCCTGATCTTGATTTTGACAGGGTGTATGCCAGCGATATGAAAAAGATTGTAAAATGGTACGAAACAGTAGATAAGAACGGTATTGATTTTACAGCAAAAAGAGAAGAAGCGGAAGAAGAGGCGCCAGCCGGAGAAGCTGTTCCTGCTGCAGCAGCCGAAACAGCGCCGCCAGTGCCTGAAACCGTTGCTACGGCTCCGCCGGCCGCTGCTGAATCTGTCGCTCCCCCAACCGCAGAAATGCCAGCTCAAAATGGCGGAGAAAAACCGGCAAGGAAAAAGAAGGTGGAATAAAGTTAAACCGTTGACAGGTGATGAGCTTGGCCGCTTAAAGCAGCCAGCCTTTCCCTGAATGATACACCATACATCTCAAAATCAGACATTCTCTCTATGACAGCAGATATCCTGAGCATACAGAGGGCCTACCTGCCTAAAGATTTTACAGTTACCGACTGGGCAGCTATCGAGCCTTATTTAAAAGAATTACTGGACAGGCCTATTAACAGCTTATCCGATCTGGAAGCCTGGCTGAAAGACGTGAGCGAAACCGAGGCCGTAATTGGCGAAGATGCGGCCTGGCGGCAGATACGCATGACCTGCGATACCGAAAACAAGACGCTGGAAGATGCCTTTACCTTCTTTGTAATGGAGATACAGCCGAAGATGCAGCCGTATGCCGATGCCCTTAACCGCAAGCTCATTAACAACGAGTATACCGCACAATTAGATAAGGAAGCTTACCATGTGTACCTGCGTAATGTAAGAAAAAGCATTGAGCTCTTCCGGGAAGAGAATATTCCGCTGCAGGCCGAAGCGGCCGTATTAGCGCAGCAATACGGTGTTATTTCCGGCAAAATGAGCGTAGAAGTGGATGGGCAGGAATATACGTTGCAACAGGCTTCCAAGTTTTTAGAAAGCGAAGACCGCAGCCTGCGGGAAGCTGTTTACCGGAAAATACAGGAACGCCGCCTGCAGGATAAGGATACCCTGAATGACCTGTTTAGTCAATTGGTGGAAAAGCGGAATCAAATGGCACTGAACGCCGGCTTTGCCAATTACCGCGATTACAAATTTGCCGATCTGGGGCGCTTTGATTACACAAAAGAAGACTGCTTCCGGTTTCACCAGGCGGTAAAAGAAAGTGTAGTGCCGTTGGTTGACTTTATTTACGACCGTAAGCGGCAGAAGCTGGGCCTGCCCTCTTTGCGTCCATGGGACACAGAGGCAGAACCGGCAGGAATTAAGCCGTTGCGGCCCTTTACTACCGGCGAAGACCTGGTGGCCAAAACGATTGAATGCTTTAACCGCATGAATCCTTTCTTCGGCGCCTGCCTGGTAAAGATGAAAGATATGGGCCGGCTCGATCTTGACAGCCGCAAAGGCAAAGCACCCGGCGGCTACAACTGTCCGCTGCCCGAAACCGGTGCCCCGTTTATTTTTATGAATGCGGCCGGGCAGATGGGCGACGTAACGACGATGGTACACGAAGGCGGCCATGCCATCCATTCCTTCCTGGCGCACCCGCTGCCGCTAACCGCTTTTAAAGAATATCCTATGGAGGTGGCTGAAGTAGCCAGCATGGCCATGGAACTGTTCAGTATGGATGAGTGGGATGTGTTTTTCGATAATCCCGAAGACTTAAAAAGAGCCAAAGAGCACCAACTGGAAAGAGTGCTTACCATTTTCCCCTGGATTGCTACCATTGATAAGTTTCAGCACTGGGTGTACGAGCATCCGCAGCATACATTGGAAGAGCGGGCCGCCGCATGGCGGAGTATCCTGGCTGAATTTTCTTCTGTGGCCATCGATGTTTCCGGCCTGGAAGAATACCGGCAAAACTCCTGGCAGCGGCAACTGCACCTTTTTGAAGTGCCTTTTTATTACATTGAATACGGTATTGCCCAGTTAGGCGCCATTGGCCTCTGGAAGCAGTATAAAGAGGACAAGCAAAAAGGCATCTCCAATTATATTAAAGCCTTACAATTAGGCGGCACCAAAACGCTGCCCGAGTTGTATGCCGCTGCCGGTCTGCAGTTCAGCTTCTCACCGGATTACATCAGTGAGCTGATGTTGTTTGTACAGGGCGAACTGCAGGTATTGACCCACCCGGATGTACACTAAGGCGGAGCCAGATTATTGTAGAGCTGTCCCGCTGATAACGGGACAGCTTTTTTATGGTTATCTTTCGCCTTCAGCATTATTGTGTGCATGGGTGAAAGAAGAGGAGCGTCTACACTTTTATATAGATCCTCTTTCGGTCCAGCCAGTAGCAAATAGCCCAGAAAACAAAAATAACGGACAGCGCAAACAGAAGCGAGCCGTTTTCGGGCCGGCCGGGTATATGGATGCAGACTTTCTGGTACCACCAGCTCCACGGGTTGGTGTATTGCGGCTGACCAGCTCCGTTCAAGCCATTGGGTATCCGGATGAGAGCCAGCGTTTTAGGTAAAAATGAGCTTAGTGCAAAGATAAACAGGGCATTCTTGCCAAAAACATCGAAAAACCGGGTCCACCAGCCCGTCATCTTTCTTACCTCAATGGCATAAACCAAGGTGGTTAATACTACAACAGCCAGCCCGGATGTATAAACCACGTAAGAACTCGTCCATATCTTTTTATTAATGGGGAAGGAAAGGCCCCAGGCGTAGCCGGCAAAAAGCAGGGCCACGGCGGCAATAAACAGTACCGTCAGGGTTTGGTAGAGCATCAGGCCCATAACAGCGGGGCCTTCTTCCATCGCCTGCACCTGTGCACCTCTTTTGCGGATGTAATCACCTGTCATAAAACCAAAAATCACCTGAACGACAGCCGGTAATGTGCTGGCTAATCCTTCAGGATCGAATGCATAAGGCTTTCCATTAAGCCATTCGCCATGATAAAGGTGCGGCTCGCCAAATACCGCCAGGTCTGTTTTTGTACCGGCCCAGCCTTCAAGGCTATAAGGATCAGCCGGATTGCCGGCTACGCACAACAGCCAGTAAATCAATAAGATAAGCAGACCCGCTAAAAAAGCGCCTCTCAGTTTAAGATAATAGATAATAATGGCGGCGAAAAAATAGCAGAGAGCGATCCGCTGCAGCACACCCATTACCCGGACTCCCCTTAGGTTTCCGGTCGTATCAACCCATTCCCAGCCTTTGGCCATCAGGCGGCCGTCCTGCCATTGCAGGAATGGCCACCATTGCAGAAAAAGCCCGATGCCGAATATCAGCAGGGTCCTTTTAACGATTTTTCTCCAGAAAGCAGCTTGGCTGCCGGCTTCCAGCCTGGGCATAACAAAAGCCATGGCATTGCCCACAGCAAAAAGAAAAAAGGGGAAAACAAGGTCGGTAGGCGTAACTCCATGCCAGGGGGCATGCTCCAGCGGACTATAAATATGGCTCCAGCTACCAGGGTTGTTTACCAGTATCATCAGGCACACGGTGGCGCCCCGAAAAACGTCTAAGGAATAATAGCGGCTGTTCAAGCAAAAAGTTTTGTATAAATGTAAGGTAATAGCGCCTTACTTTACAGGTATTATGGATGACAACATTTTTATACATCCTTCTGCAGTGGCCGACGCCGGTGCCCGGATCGGTGCCGGTACCAGGGTCTGGCATTTCAGTCACCTGATGCCCGGCTGTATCATAGGCGAAGGCTGTAATATAGGTCAGAATGTATTTATAGATAATGGCGTAACTATAGGCCGGGGGGTTAAAATCCAGAATAATGTATCTGTTTATAATAGTGTCGTTATAGAAGACGATGTCTTTATTGGTCCGTCGGTGGTCTTTACCAATGTTCTCAACCCCAGAAGCTTTATCGAGCGGAAGCATGAATTTAAGAAAACGATCATCCGGCAGGGGGCCACTTTGGGGGCTAATGCTACATTGGTATGCGGGGCAGAAGTTGGCGCTTATGCGATGGTGGGCGCCGGCGCCGTGATTACAAAAAATGTTAAATCCTTTGAGCTTGTCTATGGGACCCCTGCCCGTCACCAGGGCTGGGTAAGCAAACAGGGCTACCGGTTGATTTTCAACGATAAAGGAGAGGCAACCTGTGAAACCTCAAAAGAAAAGTATATATTAAAGGATGGTTACATACAAGTTTTTTAATTAACTAATTCATAATCCGACAATTTTAAACATTTGCCAGTCCCATTTCTAGCCATATATTTGCATCCGCTTAAGCCAACTCCGTTACAAATATGACTGTAACTGAGGTGGCGAAGCCATGAAAAAAGGATAAATGAGCTTAAAGTGGCATGCCGTATATACCAAACCCCGCTGGGAAAAAAAAGTAAATGACCTCCTGCTGAAAAAAGGCCTGGAAAGCTATTGTCCGCTTAACAAGGTCCGCCGCCGGTGGAGTGATCGTATAAAGCTGGTAGAAGAACCGCTTTTTAAGTCTTATGTTTTTGTGAGGGTTGCTGAGGAAAATAAAACAGAGGTCCGCATGACGGCTGGCGTTATTAACTTTGTTTATTCGGCGGGCAAGCCGGCTATTGTAAAAGATAAAGAAATAGCCGCTATCCGGCAATTTTTGGCTGAATACGAGAATGTTTCGTTGGTAGCGATGGAACTGAAGCCGGAAGTAAGGGTGCTTGTTACGGCCGGTGCTTTAATAGATAAAGAAGGCAAAGTGATAGAGGTAAAACACAAAACGGCCAAGGTATTAATTGAAAGCCTTGGGTTTATGCTGGTCGCCGATATTGATAAAACAAGATTAATTCCTGTTCCCTTATCCCAAACACATATTTCATGAGAGCAATATTGTTGCTTTTCGTTGTTGGTTCCCTTCTTTTTTGCTCCTGCCGTACCCAAAGAGCCACTTACGATATACTGGAAAATATTAAGGATACCACTTTCAGGTCAAGCGTATATTTCGCCGAGCCGGTAGTACAAAAAAATGATATTTTAAACATCCAGATATCCAGTCTTGCTACGGATCCGAAGGTAGATCAACTCTATAATCTTTCGATACAGCCGCAGAGTGGCACTAACCAGATTTCCGGCTATCTGGTTAGTGCCAAGGGAGAGATAGAATTGCCAAGGTTAGGTGTTCTGCATGTTGAGGGTTTGAAAAAGAGCGAGTTAGAGGCGCTGATCAAGCAAAAAATAGGAGATGCCCTGGTACAGCCGTCCGTTATGGTGCGGTTTACTAATTTCAGGATTACGGTTCAGGGGCAGGTCGGGGCACAGGCGGTATTAAACATCCCCAATGAAAAAGTCACCATTCTTGAGGCTATTGCGATGGCCGGGGGCGTAACGCAGTACGGGAAAATCAAGGAAGTAATGGTTTTACGGGAAAACAACGGCGTGCGGGAAACAGGCGTTTTGGACCTTACTTCACCTGAAATTTTTAAATCGCCGTACTATCAGTTACAGCAGAATGATGTGGTGCTGGTAAGGCAAACCCGCTATGGCTTCCGCCAGATAGAGCAGCAACGCATCAGTCAGCAGATCGGCTTTATTACCGGTATCATCAGCACGATTGCGCTAATTATCGCAATCACAAAATAAATCAAGTATCCCTTTAAATGGTTGATTCTTTTACGCCAGCAGAAAAAGAGGAGTCGGGTTTTGATATAAAGGAAGCGTTCTTTAAATATGTACGCTTTTTACCGCTTTATATTGTATTTATCACGCTTGGTTTGTCTGTAGCCTATATTTACCTGCGCTATACCGAATCGGTATACTCATCGTCAGGTTCGATGATTATTAAGGACGACAAGATTGGGGGCGGCGGAAACAGTAAGTTTTCAGAACTGGTTTCTACCGGTGAGGCCATTAATTTGTCTAATGAAATAGAGAAGATAAAGTCGCGGCCTTTACTGGAAAAGGTCGTTAAAGACCTCGATCTTAATTTCAGTTACATTGCTGTTGGCCGGTTTAAGCAACAGGTTCTGTACAAGGATGCCCCTTTCCGGATGGAAATGTTGTCCATGGCTGATTCTTCCGCATCGCTTCGCCTGGATATCAGCTTTATTGACAATAACAGATTTTCCGTTAAAGGGGTGGATTATCCTGTCAGGGTGGGCGAGGCTTTTAAAATGGGGCCTGCTGTTTTAAGACTGGTAAAACTGGTAAACGGCGATGCGGGTAAGGATTTTAAGGTAACCTGGCAACCTACCCAAGCTTTGGCGGGCATGTACAGCGGACAATTGATAGTGGTGCCAAAAGGGGTTACCAATATATTGGTTATCACCTTGGAAAGCAAGCATCCGCAACTGGCCACCGATATCATTAACCAGCTGATGAAAGAATATGGAGCGGCTTCAATCGAAGAAAAGAATGAAACCATCAATCAGCAGCTTTCCTTTATCGACGGAAGAATCAGGATTGTTACCAAAGAGCAGGATAGTATTGTTAAGGGTGAGATTGCCAAAAGAAAAGAGCTAAAACTCTTTAACCCTGAGGCAGAATCTACCACTTATTATACCCGGAAGCAAAAAGCGGAGGATGAGACCATTAACTTACGGGCACAATCAGAGATTCTTCAGTCCATCGAAAGTTATTTACGCAATAGCCAGAATTATTATTCCATTACGCCTTCTACACTTACTATCGGCGATCCCACCTTATCGCCGCTGATTGCTGCCTACAATACAGCTCAGTTGGAGCACAGAAGAATGCTCAATGCCAATATTTCTCCTACCAATCAGTTAGTTAAGGAAAATGAAGATCTTCTGGCTAAGCTGAGGGCTAATATTTTAGAAAGCATCAGGGTCATAAAAAGGTCATACAGCCTTACCATCAGCAATCTGGCCCGCCAGAACGCTGAGGCACAGGCCCAGATGAATGTAATTCCTGAAAAAGAGCAGGAAGTGAATGAAATTCAGCGGCAGAAAGGCACAAAACAAGGCGTACTGACCATCCTGCAGGAACAGAGAGAGCGGCTGGCCATAAGCCTGGCTGCTACTACCGCTAATACGGCGGTAGTGGAAAGCGCACAGGCGAATGGGATACCGGTCAGGCCCAACAAACGCAACGTCCGGCTGATTGCTATACTGGCGGCCCTTGCCATACCTACACTCATCATATTTATTCTTGAATTGCTGAATGACAAGGTTATTTCCAAGGCAGATATAGAAAAAGTAACAGATGCAACCATTCTGGGTGAAATAGGACATTCTAATAGCGATAAGGCGCTTGTAGTAACCAGTAATAACCGCAGTGTCCTTGCCGAGCAGTTTCGTATTCTCCGGTCTAATCTGCAATACGTAATCAGTGCCAAGCCCAACCCTGTTATCATGGTAACCTCCTCTTTCAGTGGTGAGGGCAAATCATTCATCAGCACTAACATTGGTGCTGTCATGGCTTTAACGGGAAAGAAAACGATCATTCTTGAATTTGATATCCGCAAGCCCAAGATTCTTTCCCATCTGGGTATGGGTAAAAGGCCGGGATTAACCAATTATATAATAGGTAAAGCAAATGCGGAAGAACTGCCGGCGCCGGTTGAGGGTGTGGAAAACCTTTTTATACTGCCTTGTGGTCCTGTACCTCCTAATCCCTCCGAATTGCTGCTTCATCCTAAGGTAGAAAGTCTTTTTGAATACCTGAAAGCCAATTTTGATGTTATTGTGATGGATACGGCGCCGATAGGTATGGTAAGCGACGCTACCACCCTAAGCCGCTATGCGGATTGTACTTTATATATCGTTCGGCAGGGTCGTACCTTTAAAAAACAGATCCGCTTTATTGAAGATTTGTACCAGCAGGATAAGCTGCCTAACCTGTCTATCCTGGTGAATGATGTAAAAGTGGGCAGCGGCTACGGTGGTTATTACGGATCCAGGTATGGCTACGCTTCAGCTTATGGCTACGGATACGGACAGGATTCCGGTTATTATACCGAAGAAAAAACGAATTTCATACAGGGATTATTACGGCAAACCGGTATCTGGAAAGGCAAAAAGGAACAGAAAGGCAAAACATGAACATTTTAATAACAGGCGGAGCCGGATTTATTGGTTCCAATCTTGCAGCACATCTGCTATCCAGACAGGAGGTAACATCCGTAACGGTGTTAGACAATCTGGCCACCGGTAACCTGAAGAATATCGCTGAATTTAGGGACCATCCTAAATTCAGGTTTATAGAAGGCGATATCAGGGATTATCAAACCTGTCTTGCCGCCTGTAAGGGGATAAATATGGTTTCGCACCAGGCGGCCTTAGGCTCAGTGCCACGGTCTGTTAAAGATCCGCTTACTACTAACGAAGTAAATATTACCGGCACTTTGCATGTTTTTACAGCTGCTAAAGAGCAGGGCGTGAAACGGGTAGTGTATGCAGCTTCCTCTTCTACTTATGGCGACCATCCCGGCCTGCCGAAGGTAGAGGAGCGGATCGGCAGTCCCTTATCACCTTATGCCGTTACCAAATACGTAGCAGAGTTGTATGCCGGTGTATATGCCCGTACCTACGGACTGGAAACCATCGGACTTCGCTATTTTAATATTTTCGGGCCTAAACAGGATCCTGCCGGGGCTTATGCAGCGGTTATTCCGCTGTTTATGAAGGCGGTGCTGGATAATATACCACCGGTAATTAATGGAAGCGGGGAGCACAGCCGCGATTTTACCTTTGTAGCGAATGTTGTTCAGGCTAATGATGCTGCGCTTTTTACAGATAATCAGGCGGCGGTTAACCAGGTATATAATATTGCCTGCGGGGAGCAGACGACCCTGAATGAATTATTTGAAAACATCAAGCAAATAGCGGGCAGCGACCTGGCACCGATATACGGGCCTGAACGGACAGGCGATGTAAGGCACAGCCTGGCAGATATTTCAAAAGCGCAGGCTTTATTAAATTATGATCCGTCTGTTAAAATAAAAGAAGGTTTGAAAGCGGCCTTTGAATGGTACAGACAACAAACTTATTTTGGTTATGCTTAAAACAATCGTGATCACCGGCGGCGCCGGCTTTATCGGCTCGCATGTGGTGCGGCTGTTCGTTACTAAATATCCTGATTATAAAATTATTAATCTGGATGCGCTGACGTATGCCGGTAACCTTGAAAATCTGAAAGACATTGAAGAGGCGCCGAATTACGTTTTTGAAAAAGTAAATCTGCTGGATACCGGAGCGCTGGAAGCCTTGTTTATCGGGTATAATCCTGATGGCGTTATTCACCTGGCAGCCGAATCGCATGTAGATCGTTCTATTGCTTCTCCGCTTGATTTTGTTTATACAAATGTAGTTGGCACGGTTAACCTGCTCAATGCCGCCAAGAAGCAGTGGAATGGTGATTATACCGGCAAACGCTTCTACCATGTGTCTACAGATGAAGTATACGGTGCTTTAGGTGAAACTGGTCTGTTTACCGAAGAAACGCCTTACAGTCCTAACTCCCCTTACTCAGCTTCCAAAGCCGCTTCCGATCATTTTGTCAGGGCTTATGGCGAAACCTACCATCTGCCTGTTGTGCTGTCTAACTGCTCTAACAATTATGGTCCCAATCACTTTCCGGAAAAGCTGATTCCATTGTTTATCAATAATATTATCAACAAAAAACCGCTGCCTGTTTATGGCGATGGTAAATATACCCGCGACTGGCTGTTTGTAAAGGACCATGCAAGGGCTATTGACCTGGTATTTCACAAGGGCAAAGAAGGCGAAACCTATAACATCGGCGGGTTTAACGAATGGCAGAATATTGAGCTGGTAAAGCTCCTGTGCCGGCAGATGGATGAAAAGCTGGGCCGGGAAAAAGGTGAAAGCGAAGGCCTGATCACTTATGTAAAAGACCGGCCGGGGCACGACCTGCGGTACGCCATTGACGCTACCAAGATTAATAGAGAGTTAGGCTGGAGCCCAAGCGTAACCTTTGAGGAAGGCTTAAGCCAAACCATCGATTGGTATCTGCAGAACGGCGAATGGCTGAAGCATGTAACCAGCGGAGAGTATACGCATTATTATGAAGGACAGTATAGCTAACATAAGCCATTATCTCTTTCCATGCTATTTAATTCCTTTGAGTTCCTTATTTTCTTCCCGATTGTTACCATTATTTATTTTTTGCTGCCTCATCAGTTTAGATGGATACATTTACTAATTGCGAGCTGTATTTTTTATATGGCTTTTGTTCCCGTTTATATTCTTATACTGTTTGTTACAATAATTGTTGACTATTTCGCGGGTATTTATATTGAACGTTCTCAAGGCAGACAAAGAAAATTATTGCTAGCTATTAGTATTATCACCAATGTAGGTATACTAGCTGTTTTTAAATATTACAACTTCTTTATTGAGAATGTTAATGCAGTGCTGCATTTACCTCAAAATCAGGAACTGCCATTTCTTAATATCCTGCTTCCGATAGGATTATCATTTCATACTTTCCAGGCTATGAGTTATACTATCGAAGTTTATCGCGGTCATCAGGCGACTGAAAGACACTTTGGTATATATGCGCTGTATGTGATGTTTTATCCTCAATTGGTGGCTGGGCCTATTGAGCGACCTCAGAATTTATTGCACCAATTCAGAGAAAAGCACTATTTCGATATAAAAAGAGTATATGAGGGGTTATGCTTAATGCTGTGGGGGCTATTTAAAAAAATTGTGATAGCAGATCGCTTATCTATTTATGTAGATACCATATATGGAAATATACCTCATTATTCAGCAACCAATATTGCTTTAGCCGTTTTTTTCTTTTCTGTTCAGATTTATTGCGATTTTTCCGGTTATTCAGATATAGCTATTGGGTCGGCTAAAGTGATGGGATTTAAATTAATGACGAATTTTAGCAGGCCTTATTTTTCAAAAAATATACAGGAATTTTGGAAACGCTGGCATATATCGTTATCGACTTGGTTTAGAGATTATGTATATATATCACTAGGTGGAAATAGAGTATCAAAAGCTAAAATATATAGAAATGTTATTATTGTTTTTCTATTAAGCGGGTTCTGGCATGGGGCTAAATGGACATTTGTTATCTGGGGGGCCATACATGCCCTTTTGATTACACTTTATATGTTATACCGGGAGATTATACATAGACCTGGCCGAACTAACTTTGTTTATAAGATATTTTCAATTGTTCTGACCTTTACACTCGTTTCACTTGCATGGATTTTTTTTCGGGCAGATTCTATGATCCAGGCCAAGGAAATTTTTATAAGGCTGTTTAGTACCTACTGGAACTTTAATATAATTACTAAGGCGGAAAATATCGGGGACAATGCTTTTGGATTCATTTTTTACGGCATTTCATTCTTTATGATCCTGTTGCTTATTTTTAATGATTACATTCAGAATGTCTTTCAAACATCATTCTTAAAGAAAAGTTCAATTGACATTTTTTATAATGCCGCTATTCTTTATTTTATTATTTGCTTTGGCGTGTTTACAAAGACCAGCTTTATTTATTTCCAGTTTTAAGTATGTCGTTTAGTATCAGATTAATATTGATTGTGGCTGTTGCGTTTGCAGGATCCTTTCTTACTTATAAAATAAGTCAAAGGGGAATGCAAAAATATTTCAGTCATAAATATCAGCGAATGCATGAAATATATGCGGACAGCAAGTATTACGATATTCTTTATATTGGGTCGTCTCGTATGCATCATTCTATAAATCCAAGGGTCGTAGATTCGATTACAGGATATAAAAGCTATAATGCCGGAACAGAGGGTGCTGTTATAGGCGAGAATAAGATTACTCTTGAGGGATACCTTGTACATCATAAAGCGCCCAAGCTTATTTTCTTGTCGCTGGACCCCTGGTCATTTGATTTGACGAATTTATTGTTCAACCCAATACAATATTTCGATGTAATCGACAATCCTGTGGTATATGACGCATTTAAAAATCTAAAAGATTTTCATGCCATAGCCTTAAAATATCTACCGTTTACCAAAGTAATATATTTTAATGATCAGTTTAAAAGCTCAATTATTCAAGGATATAAAAATTTGAATGAATTCGCTGCAATCAAGGATGCAACCAGTGGCTTTATACCAATGTCGTATTCATGCATGGATACTTGCTCATCTCTACAAGTAAACAATCAAAAAGTTGAGCAGCAGGGAACAGCTTTATTACAAGCTTTTATAGATATATGTAAAGCAAAAAATATTCAACTTATATTCTTATATCCCCCCGAATACAAGTTTCGATGGCAGAAAACATTTACAAACTTTGATAATTTTCAAGGAGAAGTTTATAAAAAAAGCCAGGATAATAATATCGATTATTTTAGAGATGATAGCCTGTCGATCTGTAATAACCGGTGTTTCTTTGCAGATTATAATCATCTCAATGCTGATGGTGCAAATCAATACTCTACAATAATTGGAAATAGGATCATAAAGTCTGGAATTTTAAAAAAATAAGATGGATTGTGATATTGCATCTATAAGGTAACTATTTATAGTAAAAATATTCATGCGATAAAGCCATTTTAAACTATCAACTTAACAAACTGGTATCCCATGTATCGACGATTGGGTTTACGGAAGCCAAAAATCCTTAACTAACTAAAAGCGGTTTAAAATTTATGAAAGGTATCATTCTTGCAGGCGGTTCCGGCACCAGGCTTTACCCTATTACCAAAGCTATTTCCAAGCAATTAATGCCGGTGTACGACAAACCCATGATCTATTACCCGTTATCAACGCTGATGATGGCAGGCATTAACGAGATATTGATCATTACAACGCCGGAAGACAATCCGGGCTTTAAAAGGCTTTTGGGCGATGGCAGCCAGGTGGGCTGCCGGTTTGAATATGCAGTGCAGGCGGTACCGAACGGCCTGGCGCAGGCTTTTGTAATAGGGGCGGAATTTATCGGCAAGGATAAAGTGGCGCTGGTGCTGGGCGATAATATTTTTTACGGAACAGGGCTTGGCCGTCAGTTGCAGGAACTGAACGATGTGGATGGCGGATACGTTTTTGCTTATGAGGTTTCCGACCCGGAAAGATATGGTGTTGTAGAGTTTGACGAGACCAGCAAGGCCGTTTCAATCGAAGAAAAGCCGGAAAAGCCTAAATCCCATTTTGCGGTTCCGGGCCTGTATTTTTACGATAATGAAGTGGTTAATATTGCCAGGAATTTACAGCCTTCTCCCCGCGGCGAATACGAAATTACCGATGTCAATAAAGAATACCTGAACCGTGGAACTTTGAAAGTAGCTATTCTCGACCGCGGCACCGCCTGGCTGGATACCGGTACTTTCGACTCGCTGAATGACGCTACCGAATATGTAAAAGTGATCGAGAAAAGACAGGGTACTAAAATAGGTTGTATCGAGGAAATAGCCTACCGTATGGGATTTATTACGCAGGCCCAGTTACTGCAGCAGGCTGATGCGTTAGCCAAAAGTGGCTATGGTGCTTATTTAAAGCAAATTCTAAAATAAAATAAACCAAATGACAGCTAAAACATGGCAAAAGTAGCTTTACTGACAGGCGTGACCGGGCAGGACGGTGCCTATCTTTCTGAACTTTTACTAAGTAAAGGTTATGAAGTACATGGTATCAAGCGCAGGTCATCGCTTTTCAACACTTCCAGGATCGACCATCTCTATCAGGATCCGCATGAAAAAGGAGTAAAGTATAAATTGCATTATGGCGATTTAACAGACAGCACCAACCTGATCAGGGTCATTCAGGAAGTGCAGCCTGATGAGATCTACAACCTGGGCGCCATGAGCCATGTAAAAGTGAGCTTTGATATGCCGGAATATACTGCCAATGCCGATGGAATAGGAACTTTACGCATACTGGAAGCAGTCCGCATATTAGGTCTGGAGAAAAAAGCAAGGATTTATCAAGCCTCCACGTCCGAACTATACGGTTTGGTACAGGAAGTGCCTCAGTCGGAAAGAACACCGTTTTACCCCCGTTCGCCTTATGCCATAGCCAAACTATATGGTTACTGGATTACGGTAAATTACCGGGAGGCCTATAATATGTATGCCTGTAATGGCATATTGTTTAACCACGAAAGTCCTCTACGCGGCGAAACCTTTGTAACCCGTAAAATCACCCGTGCGGTAGCGCAGTTGGCGCATGGCCTTACGGATAAGCTTTACATGGGCAATATTGATGCGAAACGCGACTGGGGCCATGCAAAGGACTATGTAGAGGCCATGTACCTTATACTACAGCAGGATAAAGCGGAAGACTACGTAATAGCCACAGGAATTACCACTACTGTACGTGATTTTATCCGGATGGCATTTGAAAGAGTAGGGGTAGAACTGGAATTTAAAGGAAAAGATGCGGAAGAGACAGCCGTGGTAAAATCTTCAACCGGAGCTTATAATTTCCGGCCCGGACAGGAAGTATTAAAAATAGATGAGCGGTATTTTCGGCCTACGGAGGTAGACCTGCTTATGGGCGATCCGGCAAAAGCACAGCAAAAGCTGGGCTGGATGCCTAAATATACCTTATCGCAATTAGTAACGGAGATGGTCGACGCTGATCTGCTGGCATTTCGGCGTGAGAAATTGTTGATTGAATCTGGTTATCAAATTCATCAGCAACACGAATAATATGGAGAAAAACGATAAAATATATATAGCCGGTCATCGGGGTATGGTGGGCAGCGCCATCAAAAGATGCCTGGAAAAAGAAGGCTATACCAACATTATCACACGTACCTCCGGTGAACTTAACCTGATCAGTCAGGAAGCTGCCGCTCGTTTTTTCAGTGAAGAAAAGCCGGACTATGTTTTTCTGGCGGCCGCCAAAGTAGGCGGTATTGTTGCCAATAATAACTACCGGGCCGACTTTATATATGAGAACCTGATGATTGAAGCCAATGTCATTCATCAGTCTTATAAGAACGGTGTAAGAAAACTGATGTTTCTGGGTTCTTCCTGCATTTATCCTAAACTGGCGCCCCAGCCCTTAAAAGAAGAATATTTGCTGACCGGCCCGCTGGAGGAAACGAATGAGCCTTATGCCGTTGCCAAAATAGCCGGCATTAAAATGTGCGATGCCTACAGAACGCAATATGGCTGCAATTTTATATCGGTAATGCCTACCAATTTGTATGGCCCCAACGATAATTATGATTTGACGAATTCGCATGTGCTGCCGGCCCTGATAAGGAAATTCCACCAGGCTAAAGAGCAGGGTCTTCCTTCGGTGCCGGTATGGGGCAGCGGCAGGCCTAAAAGGGAGTTTTTGCATGCCGACGACCTGGCCGATGCCTGTGTGTACCTGATGCAGCAGTATAATGAGCCGGGCCTGGTGAACATTGGGGTGGGAGAAGACATTTCTATAGCCGATCTGGCACATTTGGTGAAAAAAATCACCGGCTATGAAGGCGATATCGTTTTTGATATTTCAAAGCCGGATGGAACACCCCGCAAACTGATGGATGTATCTAAACTGCATAGCTTCGGATGGAAAGCCTCTATTTCTTTGGAAAAAGGAATAGAAAAGGTTTATACCGATGATTTTTTACCTCATTACAAGAATTATAATTAACAGAGCCGGAACGGGAAAGGCTGAAACTAAATAGCTTGGAAAGCACAGTAACCGCAGCGGGAAAAAATCCGCTTACTAGTGAGGAAGAATGGACGGAAATTATTGAACCCAAAACCAGGCTTCTTGACCTGAAGCTTCGGGAAGTATGGCGCTACCGGGATTTGCTGATGCTGATGGTGAAACGGGATTTTATTGCTACTTATAAACAAACGATCCTGGGGCCTGTCTGGTTTTTTTTGCAACCTGTATTGACGACCCTTACATTTACTATCATTTTTGGCCGGGTGGCCGGTTTGTCGACCGATGGCCTGCCCATGCTTCTTTTTTATATATCCGGTATCACCTTATGGAACTATTTTGCTGAGTGCCTTAACCGTACAGCTACCGTTTTTAAGGATAATGCTCAGATTTTCGGAAAAGTGTATTTTCCAAGGCTGGTGCTGCCGCTTTCCATTATCATTTCCAATCTCGTAAAGCTGGGTATCCAGTTCCTGTTATTTTTAGGCTTTTGGGGCTTTTACCTGCTTACAACGGGCAGGGTGCATCCCAATGTTTACATCCTGCTAACGCCTGTGCTGGTTATAATTATGGGAGGGCTGGGCCTCGGCCTGGGCATGGTTATATCGGCCTTAACTACCAAATACCGTGATCTGGTATTCCTGCTTACGTTTGGTGTGCAATTATTGATGTATGCCACGCCTGTGATCTATTCGCTGGCCGATCCAAAAATAGCCAGCTCGTCATTTGCCTGGCTGCTGCATCTGAATCCTATGGCGCCTATAGTAGAAACTTTCCGGTACGGCTTTTTAGGTAAAGGCTATTTTAGCTGGACATCTCTGGGATACAGCTTTATTTTTATGGTTGTGTCATTATTAATGGGCACTGTTATTTTTAATAAGGTAGAAAAAAGTTTTATGGATACCGTATAAATTAGGAAACAGAAGAATTTCATACCTGAAGTAGTAATGAGCGATACAGCAATAAAAGTAGAAAATCTGGGTAAGCTTTACAGGCTGGGAGAGGTGGGTACCGGCACCATCAGCCATGACCTGAACCGGTGGTGGGCTAAGATAAGGGGTAAAGAAGATCCTTTTGCAAAAATAGGAGAAGCAAACGACCGTACCAGCAAAGGAACCAGCGATTATGTATGGGCTTTAAAAGATGTCAGTTTTGAAATAAAAAAAGGTCAGGCTGTGGGTATTATCGGTCGCAATGGTGCCGGCAAGTCTACCCTGCTGAAAATACTATCCAAGGTAACACAGCCTACTGAGGGCAGGATTAAGGTAAGGGGCCGCATTGCGTCCCTGCTGGAAGTAGGCACCGGCTTTCATCCTGAAATGACCGGCCGGGAAAATATCTTTCAGAACGGCGCTATCCTTGGCATGACAAAAGCTGAAATCAAATCCAAATTTGATGCAATTGTTGATTTTGCCGGTGTTGAAAGATATATTGATACACCGGTAAAGCGGTATTCGTCAGGTATGTATGTACGGCTGGCTTTTGCCGTGGCGGCGTTTCTGGAGCCCGAAATTTTAATAGTTGACGAAGTACTGGCCGTAGGCGATGCCGAGTTTCAGAAAAAGTGCCTGGGCCGGATGAACGATGTTAGTAAAAATGACGGTCGCACCGTTCTTTTTGTAAGCCATAATATGGCAGCGGTTGCTAACCTGTGCGATACGTCCATTTTTATGCGGAACGGCACCCTGCAAAGCCTAGGACTGACAGCCTCCGTCATTGACGAATATATTTCCTACGGAAAAGAAACTTCCGGGGAAATAAGGGCCGATCAGATCAATTATACAAGGCGCTGTTCGAAAGCGCATTTCGATAGCATTCGCATCATTTCTAAAGGGGAGGTAACAACAAGCATAGATATAAGCGAGGATGTTATAGTAGAAATAGACTACATCGTTACAGAAGATAATGCCTGGATCTCGCCAAGTGTCCATCTTCTAGACAGCCTGGGTACAGTTATCTGGGCAACGTTTAACGGTCCTTCAGCCAGTATTGCGGCAGATCCGTATTACAACAGGCTGCTTAAGAAAGGCAAATACCGGACATCCGTTGTTATACCAGGCAATCTGCTAAACAACAAAAGCTATAAGATCAGCGCATTCCTTTGTACTGAAAATTATCAGGATATGGCAATTGCAGATGAGGTTATAGGATTTAGCGTGGTAGACACCGGCGCCATGAGTAAGGAATTTAGTGGTGATTGGTGGGGAATGCTCAGGCCTAAAATGGATTGGAAAACAGAATTTATAAGATAATGTTATGAAAGTAATAATTCTTGCCGGCGGCCTGGGTACACGCCTATCCGAGGAAACAGATATCAAGCCTAAACCAATGGTAGAAATTGGCGGCATGCCTATTCTCTGGCATATCATGAAGACCTATTCTTCTTATGGATTTTATGATTTTATAGTTTGCCTTGGTTATAAAGGTTATATAATTAAAGAATATTTCGCCAATTATTTCCTGCACCAATCAGATATTACCATTAGCTTAAAGAATAATTCGGTTGAAGTGCATAATACACAGGCAGAACCCTGGAACATAACTTTAGTAGAAACCGGCAAGGATTCGATGACAGGAGGACGTATCAGGCGTATCAAGCCTTATCTTAGTAATGAGACTTTCATGCTTACGTACGGCGATGGTGTAAGTACCGTTAATGTTAAGGAACTGGTAGCATTCCATAAGGCCGGCAATAGATTATGTACGGTTACCTCTGTACAGCCATCCGGCCGCTTTGGGTTACTGAATATAGCAGAAAATAATGAAGTGCGTTCTTTTTATGAAAAACCAAAAGGTGATGGTGCATGGATCAACGGCGGATACTTTGTTTGCGAACCCGGTATATTTGATTATTTGGAAAACGACCAGACTGTTTGGGAAAAAGAACCAATGGAAAAATTAGCCTCTGCCGGTCAGATGCAGGCCTATATGCACGATGGCTTTTGGCGGCCGATGGATACCTTAAAGGATAAGATTGATCTCAACGAAATGTGGGATCAAAACAAAGCTCCGTGGAAAAAATGGTAAATATCGTAAGCATGTACGATGATTTAAAGACAACTTACAAAGGGAAAAAGATTTTTTTGACCGGCCATACCGGATTTAAAGGGGCTTGGTTATTGCAAACTTTAAAATTGCTTGGTGCCGAAGTTAAAGGTTATGCGTTGGTGCCTGAGCAGCATGAAGATCTTTATAATCTCATTGATGGTGATCGTTTATGTCAATCTGTTATTGATGACCTAAGAAACAGGGGCCGCTTAATAGATGAAATAGTGCAGTTTCAGCCAGATTTTGTCTTTCATCTGGCAGCCCAGCCTTTAGTCCGTCTCTCTTATGAAATTCCTGCTGAAACTTTTGAGGTAAATGCAATTGGTACGGCCAATCTTTTAGATGGCGTCCGTGCTTTAGAAAAACCCTGTTCTGTAGTTCTGGTTACTACTGATAAAGTATACCATAATAACGAATGGCATTATCCGTATAGAGAAAATGACCGCTTGGGTGGATATGATCCTTATAGTGCCAGTAAAGCTTGTGCTGAATTAGTTATAGATTCTTATCGCAGTTCCTTCTTTAACCCCAAGGATATAAATACTCATCAAAAAGGTATAGCGGTGGCTCGTGCCGGTAACGTTATTGGCGGTGGTGATTGGGCTAAAGACCGGTTATTGCCGGATATAGCCCGTGCATTGGGCAATAATCAGCCGGTAATCGTACGGAACCCTGCAGCAGTAAGGCCATGGCAACATGTACTGGAATCCTTGGTGGGTTATTTAGTATTAGGCGCCAAAGTCGAGAAAGATCCCCTGCTATATTCACAGGCCTATAACTTCGGGCCATATGCCGCAGATGCTTTGCCGGTAAAGAAAATGGTTCAGATAGCTATCGATAAATGGGGAAAAGGGAATTTTACAATTTCAGAATCAACGAATCAGCCTCATGAGGCTGGATTATTAAAACTGGATATTAGTAAATCTACAGTCACTCTGCACTGGCAACCTAAATTCAAAGCCGAAAATGCCATCGAATACACAATTGACTGGTATAAGTTGTTTTTCGAAGATAGGGCTTCGATAGCGGCTTTTACTCAGGAGCAGATCATAAAATTTATTGATAGTTAAAGGTTAGGTTAACGGACCAATGAATAAAATCATTAAAGAAGATGTTGAAGGCATAATACAATCCCTTCCGGATCTGCAAAAGTTAAGCGGAAAGGTAGTACTGATCTCAGGTGCTAACGGTTTTTTACCAGCCTATATGGTTGAAACCCTATTGTATTTAAATAACATTTATCCCAACTTTGGTTTAAGGGTAATTGCCTTGGTGAGAAATAAAGCGAAAGCAGAGAAAAGATTTAATCATTTATTAGATAATGTTTATTTTTCTATTAAAGTACAGGATGTTTGTGAGGAGATAAATATAGAAGGAGAAATAAATTATATAGTACATGCTGCAAGCCAGGCAAGCCCCAAGTATTATGGAATAGATCCGGTTGGTACCTTAAATGCAAATATCCTCGGAACCATCAATCTGATAAAACTGGCTCATCTGAAAAAAGCAGAGTCTTTTTTATACTTCAGTTCAGGAGAGGTGTATGGTGATGTAAGTCAGGATCAATACCCCATTAAGGAAGATACCTTTGGATACATAAATCCCGTTAATGTCCGATCCTGCTATGCCGAAAGTAAAAGAATGGGCGAAAACATATGCGTTAGCTGGTTTCATCAGTTTGGAGTAAAAGCAAAAATCGTACGACCCTTCCATACGTATGGTCCGGGCATGGCGCTAGATGACGGAAGGGTATTTGCAGATTTTGTCGCAAACATTATAAATAAAGAGGATATCATTTTGAATAGCGATGGTTCTGCGAGAAGAGCATTTTGCTATTTGGCAGATGCAACCAAAGCTTTTTTTATGGTCTTGATAAATGGCAAAGACGGCGAAGCTTATAATGTTGGCAACCCCGGTCAGGAATATAGCATATTAGAGCTAGCAAATATCTTGGTAGGAATAAAACCGGGGTTGAAACTGAAAGTTTTGGTTAACAATAAGCCTTTAATTGATAAAGGTTATTTAAAGAGCCCGTTAGTAAGAAATACTCCTGATACTTCTAAGGTAGCACAAATAGGTTGGCAGCCTACTGTATCCGTTATAGACGGATTTACACGAACAATTCACAGCTACGACGCATAACAGCTATTCTATTTAACATGAAAAAAGTCAGTGATCTGATAGCAGATTTTTTAGAAGCGAGAAAAATTAGGCATGTATTTGGCATCATCGGAGCCGGCAATGCACATATTTTTGATTCAATAGAAAAGAAGGGTTATACCGAAATAATATGTGTGCATCACGAACAGGCAGCTTGTATGGCTATGCAAACATATTACAGAACTTCCGGTACCATTACTGCAGCTATACTTACAACCGGCGCCGGTTCTACCAACGGCGTTACAGGTGTAGTGAGTGCCTGGGCCGACTCTATACCCGGCGTTGTTATCTCGGGGAATGAGAACTCAAAATATATTGATCTTCATAAAGACTTACGCATGTGGGGCGTACAGGGTTTTGACAGCTCTTTGATGGTAGAAAAACTAACGAAGTATGCAGGTCGGGTGTTGGAGCCTGAACAGATTTTTTATGAGCTGGAAAAATCTTTTTCGATTGCAAGCCATGGCAGGCCCGGTCCCTGCTGGCTGGATGTTCCGATGAATATACAAGCTTCGATGGTCGATGAGAGTAGACTTTCTGTTTATACGCCGGAGGAATTGCCTTACCTTGATTTAGCTAAAGATGATGAAATCATTCAGGCAATTTCAGAAATCGGAGATGCGCTAAAAAATGCTAAAAGACCATTGCTTTGGTTAGGCCATGGTATAAGGCTGGCTGGTGGAGAAGATTTTATTAGACCATTGCTTGATAAATTGCAAATACCGGCATTGGTAACCTGGGCAGGTATTGATATGGTTGATTCTTATCATCCTCTTGTATATGGCAGGGCTGGCACCTACGGGCAGCGATGTGCCAATTTTATACTTCAGAATTGCGATTTTTTAGTTTGCATAGGTACCCGCATGGCTATTTCACAGATAGGTTATGACATTACAGAGCTGGCCCGTGAAGCAAAAATTGCTGTTGTAGATATAGATGTCCATGAATTGAAAAAGTATAAGGATCGTTATAGCTTTATGATTCATGCAGATGCCAAAAACTTTATGGGGCAACTGCTGAGTTCTTCATTGGATAAGCTGGATACATCCGAATGGATTAAAAAGTGTAACGAACTTAAGGACAAATATCCTTGGTATAATAAGAAAGATCATCCCGATCAGGACGGATTTATCAATTCTTACGGTTTTATGGATAGGCTTAATAGACATTTAAAAGCCGATCAGATAATAACTACAGATATGGGAACTGCCTTGCTCTGTGGCCATCAGGTGCTACAAATAAAAGATGGCCAGCGCTTAATGACATCCACAGGCTTGGGGGAAATGGGATATGGGCTTCCGGCTGCCATAGGCGCATCAATTGCATGCAACAAAGGAGAAGTAATGTGTTTAAATTGTGATGGTGGTATGATGATGAACTTACAGGAACTGCAAACAATGGTGCATCACCAACTACCTATAAAGCTGATTATTTTTAATAACGACGGCTATTTAATGATTAAGCATACTCAAAATGCTTTGTTCAAAGGCAGAAGGGCCGGTGTAGACGAAAAATCAGGTGTTAGCTGTCCTGACTTTAGCGCCCTGGCAAAGGCATTTAATATACCTTCATTTCAAATAAGGACCTGGGAAGATGTTGATAAATATGTTCCTGAAATTCAGCAGGCCGATGGGCCGGTTATTTGTGAAGTGTTTATGCACCCGCAGCAGTTATTCGTGCCTAAGCTCGGGCTCGCTATAAAAGGCGATGGTACTTTGATTTCTCCTCCTTTAGAAGACCTTTCTCCGTTTTTACCAAGAGAGGAACTTAAAGAAAATATGCTTAACGGCCTGCATGAGAAGTCTAAAAACATTGATGCTTAATTTTGCTTTGTGAAGAAATTAAAGGTTGCAATACTTGGAAGTGGTAATATCGGAACGGACCTGTTAGTTAAAATTCAGCGTTCAGAATTCTTGGAATGTACCATGTTTATCGGAAGAAATCTGTCTTCACCCGGCATGGCGAAGGCTATAAGCATGGGCGTAAAAGTGTCAGATGAAAGCATCAGCGCAATTGAAAAAGATCCTGCTTGCTGTGATCTTGTATTTGACGCCACATCAGCTAAAGATGCCGTAAATCATTGGAAAATTTTAGATAAACTCGGCAAGCTGGTTGTAGACCTTACTCCTGCAAAGTTGGGTAGTATTTGTATACCTGCCGTTAATTTAGAGGAGGCAATGTTAGAGCGTAATGTAAACATGATTACTTGTGGGGGGCAGGCATCTATCCCTATTGCTTATTTAATAGGGAAAACACATAAGGATGTTGAGTATATAGAGGTGGTTTCGAGTATTGCTTCAAGAAGTGCAGGACCTGCCACCCGGCTCAATCTTGATGAATATATAAACACAACAGAAGAAGGGGTAAAGTATTTTTCCAATGCTAAAAAAGCAAAGGCAATACTAAACTTAAACCCGGCGAACCCTTGCATAGATATGCAAACTACCATCTTTGCCAAAGTAAGCGATCCTGACATAAAAGCGCTTACTGTAGAGATTGAAAAAATGGTTGATACAATAAAAAAATATGTTCCGGGCTATCAGTTACTGCTTGCCCCGATATATGAAAATAACCGCATCGTAGTAATGGTTAAGGCTCTGGGACTAGGTGATTATTTGCCGACATATGCGGGCAACTTAGACATTATTAACTGTGCTGCAATTGCTGTTGCAGAAGAATACGCTAAAAAGTTAAACGCAAATCAAGACTAATAATGAGGATTTCAGAAATCAAGGATCAGTTTGCAAAAGGACAAATAACTAAATTGGAATTTATAAACCGGATGTCTGAAGTGCACGACGTGCTGTTCGATTTTTCAAATACCTTAAAGGATACTGAAATTGCTAAAATTGAAATTTCAGATGACAATGTTATAATGGTGTCGCGTAAAACAGATTATCATTCAGGTAATGTAAAATTTTTGTGTGATAGCCTTGATAAAAGGACTGTTACCTTAGAGGCGTTCAATTTTGGCACCTACGAACAGGAAGATTCTGAAATGATATATAAGCTTATAACGCCGGAGGATATAATTTTTGATATCGGTGCTAACATCGGTTGGTATAGCAACCATATTGCTGCTATGCAAACTACCGGTAAAGTTTATTGTTTTGAGCCAATACCAGAAACGTTTAAGAAGCTTTCAGACAATACTAACCTGAACGGATTCAAAAATATATCTTTAAATAATCTTGCTTTTTCTGAAAAAAAACAAATACTTACATTTTATTATTCACCTACACAAACCGGTGCATCATCTTCAAGAAATATTACGGAGAGGGAAGACATTGTAAAACTGGAATGTGATTCTATTAGCGTTGACGATTTTGTGCATGAAAATAATATTTCTAAGGTTAGTTTTATTAAATGTGATGTAGAAGGCGCTGAACTTTTTGTTTACCAAGGCGCAACGGGAACATTAACAGAGCACAAACCTATCGTATTTACAGAAATGCTCAGGAAGTGGTCGGCAAAATTCGGGTACCATCCTAATGATATAATTTCTCTGTTTACCAAACTTGGTTACCTGTGTTTTTTTGTAAAAGAAAAAAAGTTAATCGGCATTGATAGGATAGATGACAACACTATAGAAACAAATTTTTTCTTTTTACATAAAGAAAGACATAGCGATAAAATTCAGCAGTTCAGTAATTAATGGCAGTTGACTAATTATATACCTCATGAAACGAATTCTTATTAGTGATCCTACGTTGCGGGATGGCAATCATGCGGTGGCGCACCGGCTTTCAGCTGAGCAAATGGCTATTTATGCGGCCGCTGCCAATAAAGCAAATGTGCCCATTGTGGAGGTTGGCCATGGCAACGGTCTTGGTGCATCGTCTTTACAAGTCGGAGAAGCGCTTATTGACGACGTAACAATGATCACGACAGTTCGTGGACATCTAACAACATCAAAGCTTGGTATTCACGTAATACCTGGTTTTGCAACAATAAAAAGAGATCTTAAGCAAGCTATTGATCTGGGTGTAGATGTAATAAGAGTTGCATCGCATTGTACAGAAGCTGATATAACACAACGCCATTTAGGCTATATAAGAGAAAGAGGCAAAGAAGCTTTCGGTGTGCTGATGATGTCGCATATGGCTACAGCAGAAATGTTAGTGGAGGAAGCTCAAAAAATGGTACAGTCTGGTGCAGAAGGAATCATTATAATGGACTCTGCCGGCTTCTTTTTGCCTGCTGACGTTACTGAACGCATTAAAGCGCTTATAGAAAGTCTTCCTGTACCAGTTGGTTTTCACGGCCACAATAATTTGGGTATGGCTGTAGCTAATTCTATTGCTGCCATTGAAGCAGGTGCCACTATTTTAGATGCTACAGCACGAGGATTTGGGGCAGGAGCCGGTAATACACAACTGGAAGTTCTGGTAGCGGTATTAGATAAACTAAATTATTTTACAGGTATAGATCTTTATAAGGTGCTGGATGCGGCAGATATCGCAGAAAAGAAAATAATGCCATCTGTGCCGGTTATAAAGTCAGAAAGTATTGTGAGCGGTTTGGCAGGCGTATTTTCAGGTTTTGCCAAACACGTTACCCGTATCTCTAACGAATATAATGTTGATCAGCGGGATGTATATTTTGAACTGGGAAAACGAAAGGTGGTTGCGGGCCAGGAAGATTTAATAATAGAAGTAGTATTAGATCTTGTCAAAAAAACAAAAGTATGAAGAACGAATCTATAAATACTATAAATACAATACAGGAGGCCTGCAAAACATCTGTTGATTACCTGCTGCCGGTATTAGAACCATTACGTAACCAATCTTTATTGGTAACCGGTGGTACAGGATTTATGGGGAAATGGCTGGCTGAACTGACAGTTTATCTTAACGCCGGCCACGGATATGGATTAACACTTTATTTACTCAGCCGTAACACTGAAGCATTCAGGAGTGCAGTTCCTCATCTTGCCAGTCAATCATATATCCGGTTAATTGAAGGCGACGTAAGGAATGTAAGTGAGCTGCCACACGATGTATCTTATGTTATACATGCGGCGGCTACGCCGGACAGGCGGGAGCATGCTACGCAACCGTTGAGGGTGATAGAAACTATTTATAAAGGTACTTTGTCTGTTTTAAATGCAGTAACCAGGTTACCAGCATTAAATAAGTTTCTGTACATCAGCTCAAATAATATTTACGGCACCGTTTTTCACGGTGATGAGCATATAGCGGAAAAGTCTATGGGTCATCTCGACTGTAATTCAATTAACGCTGCTTATGCAGAAGCCAAGCGTCTCGCTGAAACTGTATGCGCTGTTTACCGCAACCAGCAAAGATTACCCATTATCACAGTAAGACCATTCGCTTTTTTGGGGCCTTACCAGGATATTGAAAAACCTTGGGCACTTAATAATTTTATGCGTGATGCGATCCTGGGGGGACCCATCCGGATATTGGGTAATAAAGATACTGTAAGAACGTATTTATACGGCAGTGATATGGCTGCCTGGTTATTAGCATTATTGGTCAATCCTAAGCCAGCCAACACGTACAATTTAGGTAGCGAAGAAGGCATATCAATGATAGAATTGGCACATAAAATTGCGGCTAATTTCCATAATAAGATTGATATAAATATCAAATCTTCTGAAGAAAGCGAACGTTATTACTCTGCCTTAAAACCGGATTTATCTGAATTGAAGAAACATACTCCGGTTCGGCAGACCATATCTTTAGATGAAGCTATAAAAAAAACGTTGGCCTGGTATCAGGAAAATAACCAAAGTATCCGGTAATTAATAGTATGAGTATTACAAATGTACCGTCTGTGTTCAGTGAGCAGGCACGGGAAATAATTCGTAAAAGGTTAGAAAGAAAAATCATACCCGGACAAGATTATATTCCTGTGACTGGTAAGATTATTGATGAAGAGGATATCATACTGGGGCTGGAATCGGTATTGGACGGCTGGCTTACTGCCGGTCGCTTTGCTATACAATTTGAGCGGGAGTTAGCCCGTTATTTCCGTTCCCGGTTTTCATTGCTGGTTAACTCAGGATCTTCTGCCAATTTATTGGCTTTTTATACGCTTACCTCTCCAAAGCTGGGCGACAGGGCTTTACAGCCTGGCGATGAGGTAATCTCAGTTGCCGCAGGCTTCCCTACAACGGTAAACCCGGTGTTACAGTTCGGCTGCGTCCCGGTTTTTTTGGATATAGATATACCAACCTACAACATAAAAGCCGAAGATATCGAAACGGCTGTTACACCAAGGACCAAAGCCATTTTTATTGCGCATACGCTGGGTAACCCGTTTAACCTGGATGAAGTGATGCGGGTGGCTAAAAAGTATAACCTTTGGGTAATTGAAGACGATTGTGATTCGCTGGGCGCCACCTATAATGGTAAGAAAACCGGCACCTTCGGTGATCTGGCTACGGTTAGCTTTTACCCGGCGCACCATATAACGATGGGTGAAGGCGGCGCTGTGCTTATCAATAATAGCAAGCTAAAAAAAATTGCGGAAAGCTTCCGGGACTGGGGCCGCGACTGCTGGTGCGAGCCGGGCAAGGATAATACCTGCGGCGAACGCTTTTGCCAAAAGCTGGGTGATCTGCCGGAAGGATATGATCATAAATATACGTATAGCCATATTGGCTTTAACTTAAAAGCAACCGATATGCAGGCTGCTATTGGCCTCAGCCAGCTAAAAAAAGCTGATGCTTTCGTGACTAAGCGCAGAGAAAATCATCAATTGCTTTATCAAATGATGAAACCTCTGGAAGAATATTTCATTCTGCCGGAAATTACACCCAATTCCGAACCAAGCTGGTTCGGTTTCCTTCTCACAATAAAGGACCGGACTAAGATCAGCCGCAACAAGCTGGTAGAGCATCTTGAACAAAATAAGATTGGCACCCGGTTATTATTTGGCGGTAATCTTACCAAGCAACCAGCTTATAAAAACGCAACTTACCGGGTATTTAATAATTTAGAGAATACGGATAAGATAATGAATGATTCTTTTTGGCTGGGTGTGTGGCCGGGATTGAACAAAAGTCATTATGAATATATTGTAAGTATTATTTCTGAGTTCATTAATTCGTCCAGATAATTATATAGTAAGTGTTATTAACCATTGCTATTCCAACTTACAATAGGGAATATTTCCTCGATCTGTGCCTGAGTTCGATTAGTACGCAGGATGTTAATTATGAAAAGGTTTCTGTTATTGTATCTGATAATGCTTCAACTGATAATACCCAACAAATTGTAGAGAAATATATAAACGCCGGAATCCCTATTACCTATATAAGAAACAAACAAAATGAAGGCGCTGATTTTAATGTAGCTCAGTGTTTTAATATAGCTGCATCAGAGTATGTATGGATTTTAGGCGACGATGAATTTCTGTTTGAAAACAGCATCAATAAAATAGTGTCCCTTATAGAAAAGGGTGAGAAGTACGGAATTATTTACCTGGAAAGCATACCTTATTCAGATAAAAGCGAACTGGAATACAATAGGGTACCAGAAGATATAAATTTCACGTTATATACTAGTCATTATGACTTTTTTAAAAAAGTAAATATATTTTTCACATTTATCAGCGGCAATATCATCAATAAGGGTGCAGTAAAAAATATTGATACGTCTAGGTATATAAACTCCAATTTAAACCAACTTAACTGGACAATCAGGGCTTTATTTGCAACTGAAAAGAATATGTTGGTCACAACAAAATTTTTTGCTGCAAAACAAGACAATTCAGGTGGGTATAAACTGATAAGGATTTTTTGTGAGAACTATATCTATATATTAAAGGACCTGATAAAAAACGGTTATCCCAGGTATATATTAAAGGTTACCAAATCTAATCTTATAGCTAACTTTTTCCCGTTTTTTCTGACAAAAATGTTATATCAGAAAAATACGTTTAATAAGGAAGATGGATTGTTGATGCTTTTTAAAAATTTTTGGAACTACAAGAATTTTTGGACAGGCATATTACCTATATATGTAAAAAGATACTTGCGAATGTTCCTGGGCAAACGATCAGTTAGTTAGGATTCCATACCGCTGAAAGTTTACTTACTTAAGAACTTGCTTCGTTTGTCAAGAAATTATTCAATCAATATCTATAAGACTCTTCCCGACAGATACTTTGTTTCCTGTTTATAACCTTCCTCCAATCACAAGGGTTTACAAATAAAGTGGGAAGACATCAGCCTCCAAAGAAATAATAGCTGAATCATTTAAGTTCTACACTGTAATCATTTTCATTATTCTCTTATGCGCAAACTGGTGGGAAGAATTTTACTCAAGCTCATTCCCAATGACTTATTTGATAATAAGATAATTGATGTATACGAAAAGAAGTGGGCAAAACTTAGCCGTAAATTTAGGTATATGGGTGAAAGGGCAGATGTTAAGGGAATATTCATCTTAAGAGGGGAAAAGTATATTAGTATAGGAAATGGTTTTAAAGCTCTTTACAATCTACGGATGGAGGCTTATGATGAATATTATGAGCAAAGATTTTCTCCTGAAATTATTGTTGGTAATAATGTGATTTTTAACTCTGATTGCCACATAGGATGTATTAAAAAGGTCGTTATCGGTGATAATGTTTTGGTAGCTAGCAGAGTTTATATATCTGACCATTACCATGGCGAAATAACTAGAGAATCGTTGGCAGCTTCGCCTGCTCAGAGGCCTTTGGTATCAAAAGGACCTGTAATAATAGAAGATAATGTTTGGATTGGTGAAGGTGTCTGTGTTTTGTCGGGTGTTACAATTGGGCGGAATGCTATCATAGGAGCTAACTCGGTCGTAAATAAGGATGTGCCTCCAAATTCTGTAGTTGCTGGCGTGCCTGCAAAACTGATAAAAACCTTATGAATAATAACAAGTTATATTTATAGGCAGCATCTGGCCTGTGTGTTACAGTATAATTTTTTTAAAGTCTGATATTTTAGAATAGAGCACGTGTGACTTTACGAATAAATGATGCAAAAAGTATCTGTAATTATACCCAGTTTTAACCATGCTTCCTTTCTTCGCCAAAGAATTGATAGTGTAATAAATCAAACCTATAAATGTATAGAGATAATCATATTGGATGATTTATCAACTGACAACAGTATTGAAATCCTACAGGAATATGTTTCCAATAAGTTAATAAAGAAATTAATAGTCAATACAGAAAACTCAGGCTCAACTTTCAGGCAGTGGAGCAAAGGTTTTGACGAAGCTACCGGCAAATACATCTGGATTGCGGAAAGTGACGATTATGCGCATCCGCTTTTTCTGGAAACGCTGGTTGCCAAAATGGAGGCTGATGAGTCGGTTGGGCTTGCTTACACACAATCCTGGCGGGTTGATGAAAACGGCAGCATTCAGGGAAACTGGGAGGGCGTGCTTGCTGATTTGGATAAAGATCTATGGAAGCAGGATTTTGTTTCCAGGGGCGATGAGTTGGTCAGAAGGTTTATGGTATACAGGAACATCATTCCTAACGCCAGCGCCGTGTTAATGAGAGCTTCTGTAGTTAGGCAGGCAGGTCAACCTCCCATACATATGAAAGTGGCAGGCGATTGGATGTTCTGGATCAACCTGCTGATGATTACCAGTGTTGCTTTTGTGGCGCAGCCCTTAAATTATTTCAGGTTCCATCAAAGCAATGTACGTTCTAAAGCAGAAATGAACGGAACCCTGCTTGTTGAAATGGCAGTTGTATTTGCCCACGCTTTGAAAGTAAGACCGGATGCACTGCTCAAAGAAACGGCTGTTCGGGAGCTGATTGAAAAATGGTACCATTACTTTATTTACTATAACCTGCCCAAACAAAAGCATTATAAATTTCTGTCTGTAATGAGTAAAGCCTACCCCGGCTTTAAAAAGATCTTTCTCCGTTCTCTTCTGAAAATTTTGTATCGTAATAACTTTTCAGGCACTAAAATGCTGATAAAAGATAAACTGTTTCGGTTTATCAAATAGGTTATTTTATCTCTATGAAGATACTCTTTGTTACACCTGCTCTTACTATTGGTGGTATTGAAGTGCTGGCATTACGGTTATCGGAGGCCTTCGGAAAAGCGGCACACCAGGTAATTCTTTACGACTTTATGCCCGAAAAACAAAATGCCGGCTTAATAGCGAACTATGATACCCGTTTTTTCCGCCTGGAATATTCAGGGAAAGAAAAGCCATTGTGGAACAAATTATTATGGAAGGTTAACGCCGTTCTATACAAGACAGGGCTGAAGAAAAATTTCATGCAAAAGAGCAAGGAAATGCATTTTGCCCGGATGCTGAAAAAAGAAAGGCCGGATATTATTTGCTCCCTTTCTTTTCACCAGGATTATTTGGCCTGCCAATATGCTGGCCCATCCGGTATTCCTGTTGTCATTTCCATGCATGGAGTTTATGAATATACTTCACCTGAATGGCCCGAAAAAGCCCGGTTTATTTATGAACATGTAAAAGCCATAATTTACGCAGCAGATAAAAATATGAGTTGGTACCGGATACAGCCCTATTTTAATAACCGGATACCGGCTGTTAAAATATATACCGGCACCAATCTAAAGGAGCCTATTCCTAAAAGTACAACCAGGGCCGATCTTGGACTGTCTGAATCAGACTTCATCTTTATAATGGTGGCCCGTGGTATTAAAGAAAAGGGCTGGCTGGAGGTTATAAGCGTATTTAAGAAAGTACGTGCAGCGTATCAAGATACAGCATTGTTGCTTGTAGGCGATGGAAGTTATCTGGAGGATCTTAAAATACAATTTTCCGCTGAACCAGGTATCGTCTTTTACGGCACCCATCCCAACTCTATTGAAATTACTGCGCTTGCTGACGTTGGTTTACTGCCGACTTATTTTCCTATAGAGACAATGCCTAATGTAATTATTGATTACCTGCGTTGCTCATTACCGGTTATTGCGTCCGATATAGCTGAGATACCTCAAATGCTTACCTTGCCGGGGGGAGAGGAGGCGGGGTATATTTTAAAGCTACTCAGCCCGGGTACAGGTGTGTCGGAAGAGGAACTTTATCTGGCTATGAAGCAGCTTGTGTCTGATCCAGCTACTTATAAAAGGAAAGTGCAGTTGGCAAAAGAAGCAGCTCAGAAATTTGACCTGCATAAATGTGTAAACAGCTATCTTGAAGTTTTCAATAAAGCAATCAGCACATGAAGATAGCCTTTCTATCTCTTCTACCTGCGGTTCCCTGGGGGGGCAGCGAGGCACTCTGGCATAGTACGGCTAAAGAAGCATTGCAGAATGGAGATAAAGTTTTCACTACCACATTTGCCTGGGATCCTGTTCCGGAAAAAATAAAGGAACTGGCTTCTTTAGGTGCTGTTACTACTTTCAGGCAAAGGTATAACCCTGCGCTTGCAGTACGTTTGTACCGCCGGCTAAAAGGAATTGCTGCTAAGGAGCCACCGGAAATAAGGAGTTTAAAGGCTTTTAATCCCGGCCATGTTTTAATTAACCAATGCAGTTGCTATGAACTGCTTGCCAGGCCAGAAATAGAGAACTTCATTAGAGAGACAAGTATACCCTACTCAATTATTTGCCATAACTACAATGAAGAGATCGTGCTATCTGAGGCACACAGGAAGCGGATGATCCTTATGTTTCAAAAAGCCCGGCATGTATTTATGATTTGCCGGCAACAGGCTGATGCAATTATGAAACAATTGGTATGCCGGCTGCATCAGGTACAGGTGGTAGACAATCCGATGAACCTGACAGAATTAACGCCGGTTGCTTATCCGGTAACCATGCGTCCTATGCAATTGGCTTCCGTTGCCAGCCTGGATGTAGATCGTAAAGGACAGGATATTTTACTGGAAGTACTTAGCGCTGAGGCATGGAAAGAAAGAGACTGGCATCTGAACTTTTACGGAACAGGTCCGCACGAAGCATACCTGAAAGAACTGGTGGATTTTTATGGCTTATCCTCCCGTATCACTTTCAAAGGTCACGTACATAATATACGGGATGTATGGGCAGAAAATCATATCCTGCTGATTAGTTCCCGTATAGAAACCGGCCCTATGGTATTAACGGAAGCTATGTGTTGTGGCCGGCCGGTGGTAGCTACCAGGGTGGGCCGTGTGCCGGATCTGGTACAGGATGGTATCAATGGCTTTGTGGCCGAAGCGGCTACGGTTCCCCTTTTTAACAAGGCTATGGAACATGCATGGCAGCATCAGGACGCATGGGCAGCAATGGGAGCCAGAGCTCATGAATCTGTTATAGCTACCGTGGATTTGCATGCCGCAAAAACATTGCTGAATCTTTTGGCACAATGAACCTGTATATCGGGTAAAACATTGCAGGGAACTCTACTCCAACATAATATTATGAGTGAAGAAGGGCATTTAGAGAAAAAAGTTGATCATATCTGCATCATTGGCGGAGGCGGCTTTATTGGTACTGCCTTACGTCGGTATTTCTCTGCGGAGGGTTATGCTTTGCATACAATAGGAAGATCTTTAAACATCCCTCTGTTTCAATATGAAAATTATTATTCTACAGCCGAATACTCACATAAGCAACTGGAAAGGCTTTTGTCTGGCAGGAATTTTTTTGCTGTTATAGACTTGGCTTATGCTTCTGTGCCCGGAACAAGCTACGAAGACCCGGTAAAAGATTTTTCGGAAAATCTTTATAATGTTATCCGGCATCTTGATTTTGCTTTAGCTGTTGGCACAAGAAAATACATTTATGTATCTTCAGGAGGCACAGTATATGGTGATGCGGGTTTTAAACCCTTTACCGAAACTACCCAAAATTATCCCTTATCGCCTTACGGTATCACTAAACTGGCCTGTGAGCGGTATGTTTACATGCACCACCATTTACGTGGATTGCCTGCTATCATTATAAGGCCTTCTAATATTTACGGTCCCGGTCAAAAACCTTTTCTCGGGCAGGGATTGGCCGCCACAGCCCTTGGCCTTGCCTGGAAAGGAGAACCTATCCATATTTTCGGTACCGGTAGCCATGTGAGAGATTATTTATTTATTGATGATTTCTGCAAGGCGTTGATAGCACTTATAAATAAAGGTAAAGTAGGTGGGACCTATAATATTGGTTATGGCAGAGGCATATCTATCAGCGGGTTTGTAGACAGCATCAATGAAGTTTTACAAAAAGAAAATAAATACCTGGCTGCTCAGCAGCATCCGGAACGTCCGTTTGATGTACACTATAACGTACTGAATATTGATAAGTTAACCCAGGCTACAGGTTGGCGCCCCCAGACTGACCTTACTACCGGGCTGACAGCAACCTGGCAATGGATACAACAATATATGAAGCAAAGCTGCCAATAACCCGGCTATCTGACTTCTTGGTATTTGAAAAGTATTGTCGAATAGCTTATTCAGGACAACAAATCTCTTCAGAAAACAAAATTATTTGCTTGTGCTCACAGGCGTAAGGCTGAATCAGCAGTTTTGTCAACTGTAAGGGGATGCGAATCACTGGATTAATACTTTAACCGCTTAATATCATGCTGGTACGCTTGTATGCTTAAAATTATTATTTATTGATTTTGAAAGGACTTAGTCATATACCGGAAACGGATACAATGATACCTGATGACCAGCCGCTGGTCAGTGTAATAATGTGTGCTTACAATACCGGGCCTTTTCTTCAGCCTGCCCTTGATAGCATACTGAATCAAACTTATAAAAACTGGGAGCTGATCGTAAGCGATGATGGTTCTGATGACGGCACCCGTGAGCGGCTAAAAGCGTTGGAAGGACATCCTCAGGTACGTATTTTTTTTCAGGACAAGAATATTGGTTATTTAGCCAATAAAAATTTTGCGTACCATCAGGTAAAAGGTGAATATATAACCCAGTTGGACAGCGATGATTTATATGCAACTGATAAACTGGAAAAACAAGTAGCCGTTATTAAAGAAAATCCGGAGCTAAAGATTGTTGGCTGTGGCTACTACCTTATCCTGGAAGATGATACGATTGTAAAAACGGTACAGCCGGCTGAAAGTGGTATAGTGGAAAAAGATTATAATACTTATCCTTTCTGGTTTCCTTCTCTACTGGTGCACAAAAGTGTTTTTGATCATACCGGTTATTTTGATGAATACTTCACTGGTATTTATGGTGATGATTTATATTGGACAGCTAAGGCAAACGACGCTTTTCCCATTTTTTGTGTTAAGGAGCCGCTGTATTTCTATCGCCTTAACAATAGTTCTATCACCCATGTGCTCAACAATAAGCGTAAACTTATATGTATCGGTATATTGGATGAACTGTTGCGTCAGCGAAAAGAAACCGGAACAGACTGGCTTGAACAGAAAGACTTGACAGCATTAGCAGCCTTTGAAAAGCAACTCTTTGACAACAATAGATATATGGCCGAACAGTACCGGATATGGGCAGCAAAAGCAATCGATAAGAAAAACTGGCAGCAGGCGAACAAGCTTTTGTATAAGTCTTTCTCTGCATATCCGCTAAATAAAAGCTGGTTTCGAACTGCTGTATATTATTCCAGAAGAAGAATATTCAGAAAGTAAAGTAGCCTGCACAACATAAGGATTACATTATTAAACCGTCAGCACGAAAACCGCATATAAAAGGTCAAATTGAAAAAAAAGTTCAGGATTCTGCAAACCTCAGATGTAGTACATGCAGGCGGGGCAGAAACATTTTTATTGCGCCTGGCCGATGGACTTCAGCAGAAGGATCATGAAATTTTTGTTTATATTCTTTATAAAAACCGGATTGATTACAAATTAATAGATGCCCTGTGCCCTCAGATCCGTGTTTATCCCGCCCGGCTCCGTTTTATCCGCCTGCTGCAACTGATCGATGGCCTGCTTCTTCGATTGAACATCGATTTTTCATTGGTAAATTTTCTGCTCATCCGGGATCTGAAGCATTTTATAAAAAAGCATAATATTGATTTGATACACAGCCATTTGTTTACAACTGATTATATAGCCGTAAAAGCAGCTGCCCAAAAATTGCCGGTAGTAACTACTATGCACGGCGATTATATGCTTTACGATAAAAAAATACAACAGAACATCCGGCTCAGGATCATTAATTATGGAAGTAAAGCAAAGATGCTGCTTCAGACGTTAAAGGCAATCGTTTGCATTAGTGAGGAGCAGCTGGCTTTCTTCGAAGAGAAGAAGGGCCAAACCGGTTTTTTGCCCGTATATAAAATTTATAACGGTTATAAGCCGGCGCCCTTAAAAGCCAAAATAACCCGGGCAGGCCTGGCTATTCCGGAAGGAGCTTTTGTATACGGAATGGTGGCAAGAGGTATTGCCGAAAAAGGCTGGGAACTGGTTATTCAGTCCTTTATCGGCTTAGCTATGGCCGATACTTATCTGCTGCTGATAGGACATAGCGATTATGTGGAAGGCCTCAGACAACGATATAGCGGACATAGACGGATCATCTTTGCCGGTTATTCTTCAAATCCAATCGAATATATCCCGCTTTTTAATGCAGGCCTGTTCGCTTCTACCTATTATGCCGAATCGCTGCCTACTGTTGTAATGGAGTATCTGTTTTGCGGCGTACCGGTGGTATGCTGCGATATTGCAGAGTGTGGCAGAATGCTGGAGGCCGGCGCCGGAAAAACTGCCGGACTGCTGATACAGAGGGCCGTGGACGGCAGTGTGCCGGTGGCCCGCTTCAGTAAGGGTATGCGGCAGATCTATGCGGATAAAACATTATATGAAAAGCTAAGTCAAAATACGGCAGAAGCTTTTCAGAAGTTTGATATGGATCATTGTGTAGCTGAGTACGAACAGTTGTACAGCGGTATCTTGCTGAATAAATTATTTGCTGAACAATAGGGCAGTGGAGCTTGAAGAACTGGCCGGTAAAGACAGCCGCATCTAAAGATAGACTATGACGAAGAGAACAAAAATTGCTATGCTGATCACCAATTACGGTTTTGGGGGGGCAGAAAAGGCCTTTGCTGATCATTCAAAACTGTTAGCCGGTTATGCTGAGGTGCGTGAGTTTGTATTTAATGATTTTAGCGGAAAAAGAGTATATGACAGCGGTAATCCTTATCAGAGCCTGGATGTAGAAGGCGGCGGTGGTATTGCCGGCAGCATAGTGCATTTTTGGCAACGTATACAGCGCTTCCGGCGGCTGAAAAAAAAGTTTAATCCGGATATCACCATCAGCTTTATGGAAGGCGCTGATTATATAAATATGCTGAGCGGTGGCAAAGACCGCAAAGTAATTGTTGTACAGGGTTCCAAGGTCGGCGATCTGAATATCAGCGGGACGATGGGCCGGCTGCGGCATAATATGCTGATGCCCTGGTTCTATAAAAAAGCCGACAGGATTATCTGCGTCAGCGAGGATATACGGAAAGAAATGACGGAGGTATACGGTATAGCGCCTCAAAAAATAGCTGTTGCCCATAATTTTTACGACGAAGAGAACCTTCTTCAGCGCCTGAACACAACTGTGCCGGAAGAGTTTGTCCAATTATTCCAGCCTCATAAATTCAGGCTGATCACCTTTGCCCGGTTGGCTGCCCAGAAAAACCTGGATGCCCTGTTTCCCGTATATAAGCAACTGAAAGCGGCAGGGCAGCCGGTAAGCCTTTTTATATTAGGTGACGGCGATCTCAGGGAAATGCTGATCTCAAAAGCACGGGAAGCAGGAGAGGTGGCCACTGTCTGGGATGCAGCGCCAATGAATAAGGAAAGTGATATTTTTTTCCTTGGGTTTCAGCCCAATCCGATGGCGTTCTTAAGGTATGCCCATCTTTACTTAATGCCTTCACTCTGGGAAGGCTCGCCATTGGCGCTTTGTGAGGCAATGGCAAGCGGCATTGCTGTCGTGTCGGCCGACTGTCCTACGGGACCAAGAGAGATTATTGATGAGGAAAGAGGCGGACAATCGTTTGGTATTTTAAAGAATGGTGGACTTTTGCCCATGATAACGAGGCAGAAAAACGCAGATGTGGTTCAGCTTTGGTCAGAAACAATAGTAAAACTGATAAAAGACCCGGAATTATTATCCGGCATAAAGCAAAGCGGCTCAGAGCGGGTAAAACATTTCAGCAAAACCAGACTCGGGCCGGTATGGGTTCGGGAATATATGGGCGACTATGCCGGAGCATAGATTTATAATCATGGGAAAGAGCCAGCATTGATTATAATTGCCGATAAAGTAGAGCTGCCTTATTAGAGTGGCAGCGTCCAAAATTCTTCCTATTGGCAATGACCGGCGTTAGCCGTTTTATTTTTTACTTCTGAATTAATTATTTTTGCCGGATTTCAATAATTTAAAAAATGGCCCTTATGAGCTTTTCCATCAAAGAAAGATGTAAGTACTTTATCCGTTCTGCCCTGAACATCGGACAAGAAAAAATCTGCCCTTTTTGCGGAAGTAAAAGCTATCTCCTAATAGATAAAAAATACTTTGTTACCAGCTTACTCCGTTGTAATGACTGTTGTCTGCAATATAGATTCCCCAGAGATTCTGAAGCGTTTTTAAAAAAATCTTTCCAGCACAGTGGGATCCGAAGCTTGGAATTCACGTGACTTGAAGTCGCGGC